>ERZ772883.112-NODE-112-length-95537-cov-35.973618_pt1 | contig 95537 bp, 75 predicted proteins | sample MGYA00580575_ERZ772883 | MGnify/ENA primary metagenome ERZ772883 (study PRJEB29015, sample SAMEA2737666) | human gut metagenome | biome: human gut; feature: human-associated habitat; material: faeces | place: China | collected 2012 ... | reverse complement strand
CGAAGCGTCCCTGCCAGTAACTTCGCGCGTCCTCAGACGCGCCCCCAAGCTGCTCTTTCGACTACTTGCACATTGTCGCGCCAGATGGGCGCGACCGAGTTGCTGGTCTTCCGGACATAGCGGCTCTTTCCCGTAAGTAGGGGATTTCGCCTCTGCGGAGGCGACAAGGGGGCAATGGAAACAGACGAAGTCTGCGGTCGCCCCCTTGCCCCCTTCGGTCGCCACCCATGTTTATTGACTTGTATCAGAAATTGTTTAGAAAGGAATCATCACCATGAGCAGTGAAACCATGCAGCGTTTCCAAGCCGCCGCCGAAACCATCCGCCAGCGCGTCGGAGAGGCTGAAATCGGCGTTATCCTCGGTTCGGGGCTCGGCGATTACGTCGATGCCCTCCAAGACGCAAAGTACATCGACTATAAGGACATCCCCGGATTCCCCGTGTCCACCGCCCCCGGTCACGCCGGACGCTGGTGGACGGGCACCCTCCACGGGCAGCGCGTGTGCATGATGCAGGGGCGCTTCCACTATTATGAGGGATATGACCTGCAGGATGTCACCATGCCTGTGCGCGTGATGGCGCTCCTTGGCGTGAAAACGCTCGTTGTCACCAACGCGGCGGGCGGGGTCAACCTGAATTTCGCGCAGGGCTGCCTGATGATGCTCACCGACTTCATCAACATGTCCGGCCATAACCCGCTGACGGGCAAGAACCTCGCCGAATTCGGCACACGATTCCCCGACATGACCCACGCTTATGACGTGCAGCTGATGGAAAAATGCCGTCAGGCGGCGAAAGCCCTCGGCATCTCCCTGCAGGAGGGCGTGTATATGTGGATGAACGGCCCGACGTACGAAACGCCCGCCGAAATCCGCATGGCGCGCATCCTTGGCGCGGACGCGGTCGGCATGTCCACCGTGCCGGAGACGATTGTCGCGCGGCACTGCGGCATCCGCGTGCTGGGTGTGAGCTGCATCACCAACATGGCGGCGGGCATCATTGATCAGCCGCTGGACGAGCAGGAGGTCATCGAGACGGCGGCGCGCGTCAAGGGGACGTTCCGCGCCCTGCTGGACGAAACCATCCGCCGCATCGGGGAGGAATAAGCCATGCGGCGAATTGCCCTCATCAGCGGCGGCAGCAGCGGCATCGGCGAGGCGTGCGTCCGCCTGTTCGCAAAGGATGGCTGGGCGGTTGTGTTCCTCTGCCGGACGCACCCCGAACGCGCGCAGGCGATCACCGACGAATTGCGCGGGAAGGGGCTGGACGTGGCGTTCCGCACCTGTGATATTGCGGATTCCGAGCAGGTGAATGATACCGTCGCGGCGATTTTGAAGGACTACAAGCACATCGACGCGCTGGTGAACTGCGCCGGAATCGCTTATCGCGGACTGCTGACCGACATGCCGGACGCAACATGGCATCACCTGCTGGCAACTGATTTGGACAGCGTGTTTTACTTGCAGCGCGCCGTCCTGCCGGGGATGATTTCGCGCGGACACGGCGCGGTCGTCAATGTCAGCAGCATGTGGGGCGAGGTCGGCGCAAGCTGCGAGGCAGCGTACTCCGCGGCGAAAGCGGGCGTGATTGGGCTGACGAAGGCGACGGCGAAGGAAGTGGGCCCCAGCGGCATACGCGTCAACTGCGTCACGCCGGGGGTCATCCGCACACCCATGAATGCCGAACTGTCGGACGATGATTTGGCGGCGCTGGCGGATGAAACCCCGCTGGGGCGCATCGGCGAACCGGAAGAATGCGCCGAAGCCATCTTGTTTCTGGCATCGGAGAAAGCGTCGTTTATTACCGGGCAAGTGCTGGGTGTCAGCGGCGGTTTAATCATATGAAGACAGGGGAGCGTCCTGCGCGGGCGTTCCCCTGTTTTCAATCATTGCTCCTTTCCCCTCACCGCCAGTTGCGAAGAATCCGCAGCAGCCCCTCGATGAACCCCGGACGCGGCACATCCTCCGCAGCGACGCAGTTCAATTTCGCAATCACCTGCCCGTCCAGCAGCACATCCACCAAGCCGATGACATCCCCCTGCGCAATCGGGGCATCGACGCTCTCCGGCAGCTGTACGGACAGCGACAAGCCGCTCTGCTGCCCGTTTTTCAGCAGCATCGAAAGCCCGCTCCCCAGCGCCAGCGGGACGCGCTCCGCACTGCCGCCGCGAACCTCGACATTTTGCCCCAGCAAATCGCCCTTGTTCGCAATCACCACCCGGCGATATGTCGCGAAGCCGTAATCCAGCATCTGCCGCGCTTCGTTGAACCGCGTCTGGCTCACGGGCGTCCCCAGCACGATGGCGACAAGGCGCATCCCGTTCTTCTCCGCCGTCGCTGCGAGACAGTATTTCGCCGCGTCGGTCGAACCCGTCTTGTAGCCGTCGCAGCCCTCGTAGAAGCGCACGAGCCGATTCGTGTTCGTCAGGTCGGTCACACGCCCGCCGGGGTGGGTCAGCTTGTCAATCCAGACGGACGCATACTGGTTGTAGCGCGGGTGTTTCGCAATTTCGCAGCATAATCGACACACGTCGCGCGCGGTGGTGTACTGCCCGCTCTGCGGATAACCGGTGCAGTTGACGTAGTTTGTGTTCGTCATGCCGAGTTCGGCGGCGCGGCGGTTCATGCGGTCAACGAAATTCTCCTCGCTTCCGGCAATGTATTCGGACAGCGCGACGGCTGAGTCGTTCGCGGACGCCATGATGGTCGTGCGCAGCAGGTCTTCCAGCGGATAGACGGCGTTCGCATCTAAGAGGGCCTGCGAACCCTTCATTGCCGCCGCACGCGGACTGATTTGCACACTGTCCGTCAGCGCGATTTCGTCCCGGTCGAGCGCCTCCAGCACCAGCAGCGCCGTCATCAGTTTCGTGATGGACGCGACTTCCCGGCGTTCGTCGGCGTTCTTCTCGAAAATCACTGTGCCGGTCGCCGTTTCCGCCAGAATCGCGGATGGGGTCGTCAGCGTCATCGGCGTGCCGGATTCCAGGGGCTGTGCCGCCTGCGCCGTCGGCAGGAAAATCATCAGCATACAGCATGTCAGCGCCCAAAGCCGTTTGCCTGTTTGCATTGCCTGTTCCTCCTCTAAAATGCGGGTTTGTCCCCATTGTATCGGCGGAAGCAGGTGATTATGCAGGGGAATTTCGCCTCTGCGGAGGCGACAAGGGGGCTTTCCGATCGCCCCCTTGACCCCTTCGGTTCCCAAACTTTTGGGGTTTGCCCATGTTGCCAGTGACCGGAGGTGTATGCCATTTGGAAATAATGTAATACTATTTCCAGATTCACCTGCGCCATCTGCTTGCGCCTTTTCCATTCTGGCGTCCGCTCATTCCACTTAGCGTAGCGCTGCTACGCTGCGTTTCATTCACGTTAGCCAGAATGAAAAATTCGCGGCGCATCTTGGCGCATTCTTATCTGGAAATAGTATAAAACGCGCACCCCGCAGGTTGTCTCTGCGAAGCGCGCGCGAATCCGGATTTACTTGTTCGCCATCTGGCGCTCGGCCTGCTCAATCAGGCGCTTGACCATGTAGCCGCCGATGGAGCCCGCCTGACGGGAGGGAAGGTCGCCGTTGTAGCCCTGCTTCAGGTTGATGCCCAGCTCGCCGGCAATCTCATACTTCATGTCCTCCAGCGCCTGACGCGCTTCGGGCACCATGCCGCCGGGCTGGCTGGTCGAGGGATGCTGGACGGAAGCGTTGTTCAGGTTCGGCACCTGCGTCTGGTTCTGATTCTTCTGATACATGATGAGACTCCTCCTTCACATGCTTGTCGCTTACTTGCTGGAAAGCTGACGCTGCGCCTGCTCGATGAGCTTCTTGGTCATCGAACCGCCGATTGCGCCGTTTTCGCGGGCAGTCAGGTCGCCGCCGTAGCCCTTGACATCCACGCCGAGTTCGTGGGCAATCTCGAACTTCATGTCGTCCAGCGCCTGACGCGCTTCGGGAACCATCTGGCGGTTATTGTTCTTGCTGGCCATGCTTTTTCACCTCCTGTCGCTGGTTTCAAGGGTTAGGATGCGCCGGAGGAGGCGAAGCTACGCTGGAAATGGTTGCAAGCCGAGGCGGAATGCCCGCCGTCGGACGAAATCAGAAGGAAACGTGTCTTTTCCGCGATTGCATTCCACACGGAAAAGGTACGCTTCGTTCGGGGCGGCTGCTCCGCCGCGTTATGCTTTGGCACGGCTCGCGGCGTTCATCGTTTCGAGAATCTTGTCCAGCTCCGCTTGCAGGGACGACATGTCGCTCACGCTGTCCAGACGATCCTGCAAGGCTTCCAGCGCGTCCATGACGGTTTTGTCCGTCGTCAGGGCGACGGTGTCGATGCCGCCAATCACGCCGTCGATGCGCTCGCGGACAATCTTGCGGAAGCGGTCGTCAATGCCTGCCTTGTACTGGTCGTCGAAGGTCAGCGCGACGGCGGCTTTATGCCCCGCAATGATGACGTGCGCCTCCTCCACTTCAGAGAGCCGTTCGAGTTCCTCTTCCAGCTGCTCGATGACGCGCCGCGCCTTGTCCATGCTGGTCACGCCGGTGGCTTCGCGGGTCGTGGAATCATTCCTTCCGCCGTCGGGCAGAATGATGTCATCGTCCAGACCGGGCAGCACCGTGTTTTCATCCGGCGTATTTGTCGGACTGATGGACGGAACAGGCTGCGTCTGGGTCACGTCGGGCTCGCCGGCGGAACAGGACGCAAGCAGCGTCGCACAGAGCGCCAGCATCAACAGCAAATGCGTTTTCTTCATAGCTTTTCGCCTCCTCGACGGCTATTGTGGACGGCTTTTTCGCCGCTCAAACATGTAAATTTTGCTCATGACCGCTTGCAAGTGGCGGAAAAGAAGCTATAATAGAAGAGAAGGGCAGTTCTTCGCGAAAAATTGCCCAAGGAGGTACTTATGGCTTCTTTGCTGGAAACGCTTGCCGCCTTGGCGACGGCGGGTACGATGATGATTTCCTCGTCGCTGGACGCAGCCGCGCCGCAGAACGATGTGGACGGCTTTTTGTTTTTGCAGAATCGGCAGTGGCTGGCGTCCCGCGCCTATGAACCGGAGACGGTGACGGCGGATGTGCCGGGGCAGATTCGCCAAATGCGGCAGGAGGCGGCGCTGGCGCTGGAAGAAATGTTTGATGCGTGCAAGAAGGATATTGGCATCACGCTCAAAGCCGTCAGCGGCTACCGCAACTATGCGCGGCAGGAGACGATTTACAATAACAAGCTGGAGCGCGTGCACGGCAGCGTCGAAAAGGCGGATGAGTACGTTGCGCGTCCCGGCGCGAGCGAGCATCAAACCGGGCTGGTCATGGACGTTGGGCAGAAGTCGGACAAGGTGAACCTGACGGGCGGCTTCGGCGCGACAAAGGGCGGCAAGTGGGTCGCAGAGCACTGCTGGGAGTACGGGTTCATCATCCGCTATCAGAAGGGCTGGGAAGAAATTACCGGCTACGAATACGAGCCGTGGCATGTGCGCTACGTCGGCAAGGAGAACGCGCGGCGCATCCACGAGCAGGAAATGCCGCTGGAAGAGTACCTGCAAATTGTGCGCAACGAGCGGCTGCTGGGCATCGTCGAAGGGACGTATCTGGGCGAAGTGGAAGTGGAGGAATCAGGCGAATGAAGCAGTGGAAGAAGCAGCTTTCGGCGGCGCTGTGCGCGGCACTATTGCTGGGGTGCGTGTCGATGCCTGCGCTGGCGGAGGAAAACGAGGAGTACGACCTCAGCGACATTCCTGGCGTGATTATTGAAGATCCGCGCATTGACCCGCTGGAATGGAATTTCGCCCTGAGCCTGTGCGACCTCGACCCGGAACTGATTAAGCTGGCAAACAAGGAATGCCTGCTTTCCTCGACCTATGAGCCGTCGTCGAAAACGAAGATGAAGCTGCGGGCTGCCCCCGGCGCAGGAACGATGTACTTGCAGTCGGAATGCGCGGAAGCATTGGCGGAGCTGTTTGCCGGCGCGGAGGAAGCAGGATACAAGCTGTACTTGAAGAGCGCCTACCGCGCCTACAAGACGCAGAAAACCATGTACAACAATCGGCTGGAACGCAACAACGGCAAGGATGATGGCTGGGTGAGCAAGCCCGGCGCGAGCGACCACCAAACGGGTTTGGGCTGCGACGTCGTGCCGGGGTCGTGGAAGGACAAGTCCATGAACTCGAACATGGCGTCCACGCCGGAATGCCAATGGATGGCGGAACACTGCTATGAATACGGATTCGTCATCCGCTATCCGGAGGACAAGCAGGATATCACCGAAATCAACTACGAGCCGTGGCACCTGCGCTATGTGGGCAAGGAAGTTGCGCGCTATATCTGGCGCAACGGCTTGTGCCTGGAGGAATTCCACGAGCAGCTGCAAGCCGCGATTGACGCGTACCTCGCAGCCGGGGGAGATGCGCGCCGGGTGGAGGATTTGATTCAGACATCGGCGGAATAATCCGCATTTTCCCTTGACAGAACCCGATTTCTGTCGTATGCTGGGGAACGGCAACGAATTGACAGGGAACTGTCATCAATGAAAGGAAATCACTTCGCATGAATAAGGAACAAAAGCAATTTCTTCTCAGCAGCCTGTTCTCTGGCATCATGATCGGCATCGGCTGCACCGTTTACCTCTCGTGCGTGAATAAACTCGTCGGCGCGCTGCTGTTCTGCGCCGGGCTGTTCTTCATCCTCACCAACGGCGGCACGCTGTTCACGGGCATCTGCGGGCTGAAAACGCCGGTGAAGAAGCTGGCGTGGGTGTTTGTGCTCAACGGGCTGGGCACGGTGATTCCCGCCATCGTCAGCTGGTCGAATGTCGTCGACGGCGCGACGAAGTTAGGTGCGACCGCCGCGGCGGTGATGCTCGGCAAGCTCGGCATGAACCCGGTTTCGTGGCTGCTGAACGGCTTGATGTGCGGCGTGCTGATGTATCTGGCGGTCATCGGCTACAAGAAGGCGAAGGACAGCCTGCACGGGATTGCGGCGGTGCTGTTCGCGATTGTGGGCTTCATCGTCTGCGGCTTTGAGCACTCGATTGCGGACATGGGGTATCTGGCGATTGCGATTCCGAACCTGTCGTTCTGGCAGATTTTGCAGTGCATGGGTATGATTCTCGTGATTATGCTCGGCAACGTGTTCGGCGGCAAGCTGATGCGCATGGTGCTGGTGGACTGGCAGGAGAAGGACGCGTAAGGTTCTCGTATAAACACGCGGAAGTTGTATGCAGTTGTGACCAACTCAATCGCGCGAAAGGGGTCAAGGGGGGGACTTCGTCCCTTTTCGTCTGCCCCTTGCAGAGTCCAGAGGCAGCGCCTCTGGTGGGGTCTGGGGCGAAGCCCCGGAAGGAGGTCAATTATGCAGGAAAAGTACGCGCAGCTCGCGCTGGAAAATACCGTGCGGCTGCTGGAGATTGACAGCCCGTCGGGGTATACGGAGAATGCGGCGAAGTATGTGCAGGCGCAGTTCGCCCAGATGGGGTACGACGCGAAAATCACCCGCAAGGGCGGCGTGCTGATTGATTTGGGCGGCGAAGACACGCAGGACGCGCTGTTGCTGGAAGCCCACACGGACACGCTCGGCGGCATGGTCGCGCAGATTAAGGGCAACGGCCGCCTGCGCATCACCAATGTCGGCGGCATGAACGCCAACAACGCCGAAGCGGAGAATGTGCGCGTAATCACGAAGTTCAGCGGCGCTATTGACGGCACGGTGCAGCTCTGCGACGCGTCCGTCCACGTCAACGGCAATTACAGCACCACGCCGCGCACGTTCGACACGGTGGAGGTCGTGCTGGACGAGGACGTCCGCTCGGCGGAGGATGTTCGCAAGCTCGGCATCGACGTGGGCGATTTCGTCTGCTTTGACCCGCGCAGCCGCATCACCGAAAGCGGGTACATCAAGAGCCGCTTCCTGGATGACAAGCTGTCTGTCGGCATCTTGCAGGCGTTCGCGCAGTATTTGAAGGACGAGAATTTGACGCCGAAGCGCCGCGTGTACGTCCACGTCACGGTGTATGAGGAAGTTGGGCATGGCGGCTCGGCGTCGGTGCCGGATGGCGTGACGGAGGCGATTTCGGTGGACATGGGCTGCGTCGGCGAAGGTGTGCAGTGCACCGAACGGCAGGTGTCCATCTGCGCGAAGGACTCCGGCGGGCCGTACAGCTATGATGTCGTGCGGAAGCTGATTGCCGCCGCCAAGCGCGAAGGGGCGGACTATGCGGTGGATGTGTATCCGCACTACGGGTCGGATGTGGAAGCGACTTTGCGGGCGGGGTATGACATTCGCCACGGGCTGATTGGCGCGGGCGTGTATGCGTCGCACGGGTATGAACGCAGCCATCGGGATGGGGCGCTGAACACGCTCAAAGTTATTGAGGGGTATCTGTTCGAGTAAACAGCATTTCCATGCTTGAATTTTGCCGGGGCAGGGGGAATCGCCTCTGCGGAGGCGACGAGGGGGCTTTCCGATCGCCCCCTCGACCCCTTCGGTTCGACACTCCCATACTTTTGGGGTTAAGTTACATTGGTTATAATCAAAAAAACTTGGCATAGGTCAGCCGAAAACAGCATAAGTAAGCAGGACGAATCAAACCGGAAAGGGGAGCGATTCGCCCTGCTTTTTTGTTGCGTTTTACTATACAAATGGCGTTTCTGGGCGATAAAAACCCGGATAAACCAGCACTATTTTGTTGAAATCGTACAAAGATGCAAAATGACGAAAAAACACTCTTTTCTTTTGGCGAAAATCATGATATAATCAAAACAACATCCGGGAAAAAGCCGAAGGGCAGCCCGGAAATAGGATAAAAACATGAAAGCATTTGAACGGAGGAGAGTATCATGGCAGACTATATCACGACAAACATTCGCAACATCGCCCTCATAGGACATGGCAGCGAGGGCAAGACCACGCTGACCGAGGCCATGCTCTACGCTGCCGGATTAGTGGATCGTCAGGGCCGTGTGGAAGACGGCACGACCATGACGGACTTCGACCCCGAAGAAACGCGCCGGAAGTGCTCCATCAGCGCTGCAACCGCCCCCGTGGACTGGAACGGCAAGATTATCAACGTGGTGGACGTACCGGGCTATTTTGACTTCGTGGGCGAAATGATCGGCCCTCTGCGCGTGGTGGAGACGGCCGTTATCGTCGTCGACGCGGTCGGCGGACTGTCCGTCGGCGCGGAAAAGGCGTGGGATTACGCCGGTGCGCATGGTCTGGGGCGCATGTTTATTATCAACCAGATGGATCGCGATCACGCGGACTTCGACAAGATTTCGTCGCAGCTGCGCGCGAAGTACGGCAACTGCGTCGTGCCGATTCTGCTGCCGCTGGGCAAAGGCCCGACCTTCCGTGGCGTGGTGAACGTGCTGGACCGCAAGGCGTATGAAGGCGCGTACAAGAAGAGTGTCGAAGTGCCGATGCCCGAAAACATGAAGGGTCAGCTGATGGAATGCTACTCCTACCTGATTGAGCAGGCGGCAGCGGCGGACGAAGAGCTGATGGAAAAGTACTTCGAGACGGGCGAATTGACGTTTGAGGAAATCAAGGCGGGCTTCCGCAAGGGCATGAAGGACGGCTCGATTGTGCCGGTCGTCGCCGTGTCTGCCGCAACGGGCGTGGGCATCGCGCGTATGCTCGACCTGATGGCGAAGTATTTCCCGTCCCCGGCGCACAACGGTCTGTACTGGGAGGGGAAAGACCCGCGCACGGGCGACACCATCACCCGCATCTGCAAGGACGACCAGCCCTTCTCGGCGTTCGTCTACAAGACCATCGCTGACCCGTTCGTCGGCAAGCTGTCTCTGTTCCGCATCTTCTCCGGTATGCTCAGCGGGCAGACGACGCTCTACAACCCCGGCAAGGACAAGACCGAAAAGTGCGGCGGCATCTACATCCTGCGCGGCAAGAAGCAGGTCGTCAAGGAATCGCTGCACGCGGGCGATATCGGCGCTATGGCAAAATTGCAGTACACGTCCACGGGCGATACGCTCTGTGACCCCGCGAACCCGGTTATCTATCCGCCGATTGAGTACCCGAAGCCCTGCATTTCGAAGGCGGTTTACGCCGCCAAGCAGGGCGAGGAAGACAAGGTATTCTCCGGCCTCCAGCGCCTGATGGAGGAAGATCCGTCCGTCACGCTGAGCAAAGACCCTGAAACGATGGAGACGCTGCTCTCCGGTCAGGGCGAAATGCACCTTGATGTTATCCGCAGCAAGCTGGCGAGCAAATTCGGCGCGAACTGCGTGCTGAAAGACCCGAAGATTCCGTACCGCGAGACGATTCGCAAGACCGTGAAGGTGCAGGGACGCCACAAGAAGCAGACCGGCGGTCACGGGCAGTTCGGCGACGTGTGGATTGAGTTCAGCCCGGTGACGGACGGCTCGACCGACATCGTGTTCGAGGACGCGGTCGTGGGCGGCGTTGTGCCGCGCAACTTTATCCCCTCTGTTGAGAAGGGGCTGCGCGAGTGCATGGTGCACGGCGTGCTGGCGGGCTATCCGATGGTCAGCGTGAAGGCGAAGCTCTACGATGGCAGCTATCACCCGGTGGACTCCTCCGAAATGGCGTTCAAGACCGCCGCGCGTATCGCCTACAAGAAGGGCTGCGCCGACGCGAACCCTGTCCTGCTGGAGCCGATTATGCACGTCGAAGTGATTGTGCCGGATGACTACATGGGTGACGTGATGGGTGACATGAACAAGCGCCGCGGCCGCATCATCGGCATGGAACAGTGCGAAGGCGGGCAGAAGATTATCGCCGAAGCCCCGCTGAGCGAGATGTTCAAGTACGCGACCGACCTGCGCTCGATGACGCAGGCATGGGGCCGCTTCACGATGACGTTCGAGCGCTACGAGGAAGTACCCGCCGACGTCGCGAAGAAGGTCATTGCCAGCGCCGACAAGGTTGTGGACGACGACGAATAAGCCAATCCCCCCAAGAGGCTCTGCTGTGCGCAGGGTCTCTTTTTGCACGTTGCACAGTCTTTTTTGCGCCCGCAGGCGCGCCACTTGCAACGATAAAAAATCAAGCAATTTATAAGAGAAAAATCCCTCACCCGCATAGTTACAAAAAAGTGCCTACTTGTTTTTCCAACACGATTCAACTACAATAGAATCACGCAAGGGAATCAGCAAAACCCCTTGCGAGAACATCATTTGGGAGGCTTCAATCCTATGGCAAACTACACGAAGACGAACGTTGGCAGCGCCCCGCGCACCGAACTCCATGATACCCTCGGTCTGACCGGCGCAGAGGTCAGCATCAACCAACTTCCGGCGGGCGCGGGCGTTCCGTTCGTCCATGCCCATCAGCAGAACGAGGAGATTTACGGCATTCTCGCCGGCAAGGGCAAGGCGGTTATCGACGGCAAGGAAATCGCGCTGACGGCGGGTGATTGGCTGAAGGTCGCTCCGGCAGCGAAGCGCCAGTTCTCCGCCGCGGCGGACAGCAGCATCACCTATGTGTGCATTCAGGTGAAGGAAAATTCGCTCGGCGGATTTACGGCGAACGACGCGATTGTGTACTAATACTATTTCCAAATTCACCTGCGCCATCTGCTCGCGCCTTTTCCGCGCTTGCGTCCGCTCATTCCACTTAGCGTAGCGCTGCTACGCTGCGTTTCATTCGCGTTAGCCAGCGCGAAAAATTCGCTTCGCATCTTGGCGCATTCTCATTTGGAAATAGTATAACCGCAAAAAACGAAAAGACTCTGCCGGGGTGGCAGAGCCTTTTTGCGTATCCTCTTATGGCAGCCGATAGACCGCCAATCCGTCGCAGATTCCGCAGTCGCGGAAGCCTTTTTTGCTTGCAATCCGCTTTGTAGCCTCCTGCGCCGGAGCGCACTCAATTACGACGCTTTTCCGCTCCTGCCGCGCCCGGTCAATCAGCCGATCGGTCAGCGCCGACGCATAGCCGCGCCCTCAATATTCCGGGAGCAGCACCCAGCCGATTTCCACGCTGTCCTCATCGCATGCGTGATAAATCACATAGCCGATGAAATCCCCGTTGGCTTCAGCGGCATACACAAGCGGCGGTTCAAGCAGTCCTGTGTGATGCAGAAACGCTTCTGCTTGCTCCCGGTCGAACGGCGGCTCCAGGTGCCGCATGACTTCCGGGTCAGAAAGCAGCCTGTACAGCGCGTCCGTGTCACCGGGCTGCATTTTGCGAATCGTGATATTCACCGTTTCCCTCCGCTGAACTTGAACATGCCCTGCGTCCCGGAAAAATCAGCTTAGTCGAGGAATTTCTCATTAATCGTCACGCCGAAATCATGCGCAATCGCGCGCAGATCGTCGTCCGTGATGGTCTGGCGGATTTTGCCCTGACCCGCGGACAGCACCTTGATGTAGATTTCCGCGCTCTTCTCGATGGTGTGCGCCAGACCGAACGTGATGTCAAAGTCCGGGCCGGAGGCAAACAGCCCATGCTGCGCCCAGACAGCCGCCTGATAGTGCTTCATCAGCTCGGATGTCGCCATGGCAATCGCCGCGCCGCCGGGAACCATCCACGGGCAGACACCGACGCCTTCCGGGAACACGACCGGGCATTCCGTCGCGCTCTGCCACAGGGCGCGGGAGAAATCACGGTCAGTCAGCGGCAGAATGTAGGTCATGGCAATCACGTTGGTGGCGTGGCAGTGGTAGATGACGCGGTTCGCGCCATTCGTCGCCGCCTTGCGGACGGAGTGGTTCATGAAGTGGCTGGGGAACTCGCTCGTCGGGCGCGCGCCGCCTTCCAGCCCCCAGACGATGCGCCAGCTGTCGCCCTTGTCGTTGATTTCGACGATGCCCATGTTATGTTCGGGGTCGAGTTCGACGTTGCGGAAGTACTTGCCCGAACCGGTGGTGATGAAGTATTCGCCCGCGAGGTTGTCCGCCTGAACGCCCATGTTCACCCATTCGCCGGGGGTTGCGCGGAAGTAGGGGCGGCACTGCGCGACTTCCTCGTCCTTCATGCGGTAGGTGAGGTTGCCGCCGTTGCGCTCGTGCCAGCCCTGATTCCAGCCGTCGGTGCACATGCGGATGTAGCCTTTGATGATGTCCAAATCGAGAATGCTCATGATTGTTTATCCTCCTATCCTGATAAAGAACTGTTTCTTGGTTTTGATTTTTGCAGGGGGATCGCCTCTGCGGAGGCGACGAGGGGGCTTTCCGATCGCCCCCTCGACCCCTTCGGGGTGCACACACTACTGTTTATTGGCTGCTATTGTTGCAGGAAGTTTCGCGCCTGCGGGCGCGACCAAAGGGCTTTGCGGTCGCCCTTTGGAAACCTTCGCATCACACGCGCTTGGAAAGCACGTCACGTTCGTACTTCTGCACCGTCTCGAACCAGTCCGTGCCGACGGGGACGTTGCACGAACGGCAGTATTCGTCCCACACGTCGCCGAAGGGCATGGTTTTCAGGGCTTCCTGACGCACCATCAGCTCGGTGAAGCGCTGCTCGTCCTGCAAGGCACGCAGGGCGTCGTTCGGTGTCAGCAGAGCGGAGAGAAGCGCCTTCTGCACGTTGCGGAAGCCGACTGTCCACGCGGAAATGCGGTTGATGGAGGCGTCGAAGTAGTCCAGCGCGATGTTGACGCGCCCGTCCAGCCCGCCGCAGCGCACGATTTCCTTGCAGATTTCCTTCGTCTCGTCGTCCAGCAGCACCACATGGTCGCTGTCCCAGCGAATCGGGCGGGTGACGTGCAGGGCAATTTCCGGGAAGAACGCCAGCAGCGCGGGAATCTTGTCGCTGACGACTTCGGTCGGGTGATAATGACCGTTGTCCATCAGCGGGATGCACTTGTCGCGGTTGTATGCGGCGTAGGTGAGGGCAAATTCCGCGCTGCCGACGGTGTAGGCTTCCACGCCGATGCCGAACACCTTGCTTTCGATGCAGGGCTTGACGAGATGAAAGTTATACGGCTCAGAGAGAATTTCGTCGATACTGGCGCGGTAACGGTCGCGCGGTCCCTTGCGGTCGGCGGGGACGTCCTTGAAGCCGTCGCCCGTCCAGATATTCATCGTGCAGGGCTGACCCAGCTCCTCAGCGAGGTACTGGCTGATGCGGATGCACGCCTTGCCGTGGTTAATCCAGAAGCGGCGGGTCTCCTCGTTCGGGCTGGAGAGCGTCAGCGGGTCGCACATGGGGTGGGAGAAGTAGGTCGGATTGAAATCCGCGCCCAGCCCGCGCGCCTTGCAGAAATCCACCCACTTGCGGAAGTGCTTGGGTTCGAGCTTGTCGCGGTCAACCCACGGGTTTTCCTCGTCGAAGATGGCGTAGGAGGCGTGGAGGTTGATTTTCTTCGTGCCGGGGCAGAGGGAGAGGACAACGTCGATGTCCGCCATCAGCTCTTCGGGGGTACGGGCGCGGCCAGGGTAATTGCCGGTGGTCTGGATGCCGCCGGTCAGGGGCTTATTGGGGTCGGTGTCGAAGCCGCGAACGTCGTCGCCCTGCCAGCAGTGTAGGGAAATCGGCACGGTTTTCAGGCGCGCGATGGCAGCGTCGGTATCTACGCCGATGGCAGCGTATTTTTGCTTGGCTTCTTGGTAGCTCATGGGGAATCCTCCTTTTGATTTGTTTTGCCGGGTGATTTACTTGACTTTTCTAACTTACTGGTAATGCTTGCGGCTTCCAGAGGGCAATGAAAACGGACAAAGTCCGCGGTCGACCTCTGAACTCCTTCGCCCACCGTCCAAGCGGCTTGATTTATATTGGAAGTATTTTAGTTTGGATGCCCTGATTGGGGGCTTGCTTCAATAGAATCAGCGAATTTCGCGCTGGATTTTCAGATTCCCCAGCGCCGTCGCTTCAATTGGCAGGGCGACGACTTCCTTGCCTGTGTACTGCGCGGTCAGCTCGTTCAGCAGCGCATTCTTCGCGCCGCCGCCGGCGATGTACAGCTTCTCCCACGTCTGACCCGTCAGGCGTTCCAGTTCGCGAATCGCTTCGCCGTAGCTGTGCGCCAGAGAGACGTACACGCTGCGGATGAGGTCGGCGTCTGTTTCCGGGGCGGGAGAGAGCGCAGCGCGAATTTCCGCCGCCATGTCCTCCGGCGCGCTGAAACGCGGGTCGTTGACGTTGAAAATCTGCTCGTAATGGCTCGTCCGTGCCAGATTCACCATTTCCGCGAAGGAAATGCCCAACTGCTTCTGGATGCACTGCACAATCCACAAGCCCATGATGTTCTTCAAATAGCGGATGTACCCCACGCCGCCCTCGTTCGTGAAGTTGCACGCCATGCTTTCGGGGGTTGTAATCGGGGCGGGAATTTTCGCGCCGAGCAGCGACCATGTGCCGGAGGAGAGGAACGGGGCGTTCTCCGCCATCGGGATGCCCTCGACGGCGCTGGCAGTGTCGTGCGTTGCGCAGAGGACGACACTGGTCTGTCCGCCGACTTCGCGGGCAACATCCGGCGTCAATTGCCCAAGCACCGTGCCCGGCTGCGTCAGGCGCGGGAAAAGGCGCGCCGGCAGGGACAAGGCACGCAGAATCTCCGGGTCGTACTCCTTTGTCGCGGCGCTGACCAGCCCGGTCGAGGTCGCGTTTGTGTACTCGCGCGCCTTCACGCCGCAAAGCCGGTACAGCAGGTATTCCGGCACCATCAGGAAGTCGTCCGCCTGTTGCAAAAGCCCGGTTTTCGCGTCCTCGTAGAGCTGATAAATGCTGTTGAAGGGCTGGAACTGAATGCCCGTGCGGCGGTACAGCTCGGCGAAGGGCATATGCTGATGCACCTCGTTAATCACCGCCTGCGTGCGCTCGTCGCGGTAGGCGTGGCAGGGGAGAATCGCCGCGCCGTCCTTCAGCAGGACGTAATCGACCGCCCAAGTGTCGATGGACAGGCTGTCGATGTGCGGATACTTCGCAAACGCTGCCTTGATGCCCGCCTTGACGTGCTGGAAAATGCCCTCGATGTCCCAGATGAGATGCCCGTTTTCGCGCTGCATTCCGTTCGGGAAGCGGTAAACCTCGTCTGTTTGGAGCGCACCGTCCGCCTCGATGCCGACGATGTGCCGCCCGGACGATGCGCCGATGTCAATCGCCAGAAAAATGCGCTGCATGAGATACCTCCTTGGTGTCAACGTTCTGAACTGCTTTCATTATAGCGCAGGAAGCCGAATTCTGCCATGCGCAAAGGTAGCCGATTTTTTGTGAAAAGTCTACTTTGCGAAAAATGCCGAACCCGTAGTAATCAAGCGAAATTTGGTGTATAATATGGACAAAAGAGCATGGGGAGGATGCACATGCTGACCTACACGATGGATGTCTTGCCGGAAAGTATCTGGCTGCGGACGACGCCGGGCGCGTCCGCGATGGGGCAGCCGTATGTATGCACCGAGGCGGGGCAGTATCTGGCGCAGGAGCATTTTTCGACCGCCCGCACGCACAAGGAGAGTTACCTGCTCTTCTACACCCTGCGCGGCGCGGGGCTGATTGAGCAGGGGGATGACCGGGTGCTGCTGCGCGCGGGGCAGGCGCTGCTGATGGACTGCCGCAAACCCCAGCGGTACGCGACTGCCCCCGGTCAGCACTGCTGGCACCACGATTGGGTGCATCTGGACGGCGCAGGCGTGGCGGCAATGGCGGAATGGCTTATTCCGGAGGGGAAGCTGACCCCGATTACGCTAACTGACCAGAAAGTGGAAGAACAGTTCAAGACGATTTTCGCCGAGCTGGAGAGCGGCACGGTGGATAGTATGCTGCAAGTGTCGCTGGCGCTGCATCAGCTGCTGACGCTGTGCGCGCAGGGGCTGCTGAATCAGGAGCAGACGGAGAGCAATCAGCAGGTGATCCAGCAGGCGGCGCAGACCATCCGCGAAAAGTACAATCAACCGCTGTCACTGAATGATCTGCTGCGTCAGGCGCACATGAGCCGCAGCTACTTCCTCCGACTGTTCCGCCGCTACATGGGTACAACACCCTACAACTACCTCATCAGCACCCGCATCACGCAGGCGAAGGCGCTGCTGGCGCTGACCGACCGCAGCGTGTCTGAAATCGGGCGGGAAGTCGGGTTCGGGGATGCGAGCAACTTTTCCGCGCGATTTTCCGCCGCCGTCGGGCAAAGTCCGATGCAGTATCGGAGGAGTGCGCTGCATCAGGCAAAAAAAGAACAGGAATGATACAAACCTGTCTACAAATCAGCATATGTTATACTTGACAAAAGCGCTTCTTCGCGCTACACTGTTTCAGGGAATGAATTTCCGAACTGGAGGAGAAGCATGATGGAGAAGAAGCTCGACGCCAAGGAAGCACGCGTGCAGATCTGGGAGGAACTGCTGCGCGTCGCCAAGCCGGACAGCAAGTTCAGCTGGCAGTTTTCCGAGTTCATTTGCGACTACGAGGGCAGCGAAAAGGGCACGGCGCTGCTGACCGCGACGGATATGTACAAAAACGCCCGCGTGATTTTCATTACGCCGGACAACAACCTCGAAACCCTGCGGGAACAGGCTTTCCGCGACAAAAAGACCGTCGTGATGACCAACTACGGCATTACGCGCGGCTTCTTCCTCATTCGCCCCGGTCAGATTCCGGAGGGCAAGGAGGAAATCGCGTCGCTGCTGGATGGCGTATCCCGCTACTGGAAGCATCAGACGCTGGCGCAGCTGAAGGAAGCCGTCGGGCATATCGACATGATGGTGACGGGCGCTTCCGCGATTACGCCCAGCGGCATCCGCTTCGGCAAGGGGCACGGCTATTTCGACCTTGAGTACGCGATGCTCTCGACTGTCGGGCTGTGCGACGAAACGACCGCGATTGTCGGCGCAGGGCATGATGTGCAGGTGGTGGACGTTGATGTGACGGTGGAGGATTACGACACGGCGATTGACTACATCGTGACGCCGACGCGCCTGATTGAGACGCGGCACGAGTATCCGCGCCCGTCAAAGGGGATTATCTGGAGCCGTCTTGCGCCCGGAATGCGGGAGCAGATTCCGCCAATTCAAGAGCTTTGGTGCAAGGTGCATTGCAAGTGAATATAGGAAAAACCAGCGCAAGACAAAATGCTGCGCTGGTTTTTCCTGTTCTGGGGTGTTTCGTTCTATATATAATTTGTGCTTTTGGGCAGAGGCGAACCCCCTGCATCAACACGCGGATACAGCATGAGAGAGCGCTCAACGCAATCGCGAAAAGGGTGTCGAGAGGGCCGAAGCCCCTTCGCGGGTGCAGGGCAGCGCTCTGCTGGGGTCAAGGGGCAAAGCCCCTTGGTTTCCCCCAATCAACACGCGAGCACAGCATGAAAAAGCGCTCAACTCAATCGCGCGAAAGGGTCAAGGGAGGAACTCCCTTGTGGGGTCAAGGGGCAAAGCCCCTTGGTTTCCCCCAATCAACACGCGGGCAAAGCATGAAAGAGCGCTCAACTCAATCGCGCGAAAGGGTCAAGGGAGAAACTCCCTTGTGGGGTTAAGGGGCAAAGCCCCTTGCGGAGTCCAGAGGCAGAGCCTCTGGCGCCTCCCCATCACTCCACCTCCTGCGTGTTCATGGAGACGGTGAAGCGGACTTTGTCGCCGAGCCAGTAGGTGGTGGAATATTCGACGGGGACGTTGTGCTGGTCAAAGGAGAGACCGCGCACCATCAGGAGCGGGCAGTCGTAGGAGACGTCGAGCAGGTTGCGCTCATCCGGCGCGGGGCGAACCGCCTCAATTGCGTCGTTGAAGCGGCGGATGATGGTGTTGTAGCGGCTGCGCAGGGTTGCGGTCAGCCCCTTTTCGCCCAAGCCTGTTTCGTCCAGACCGGGGAAACGCGCCAGGGACAGCCACGAACGCCCGACTGCCAGCGGCTTATCGTCGAAGAGGAACAGACGCTTGATGTACACCACGGGCGTGCCGGGTTCAAGCTGCAAATGCTCAATGACATCCTCCGTCGGCGTGTCGAAGCGGCGGATGTTCAGTACCTGCGACGTCACCTGCTTGCCGTCATGCCCCTCGTGGGTCGAGACAATCGAATAGAAATCCATCTTGTGGACAAACGGCGCGGGCTTTTCGCAAATCTTCGCGCCGCAGCCGCGCGATTTCTTGATGATGCCATCCTTCTCCAATTCCGCCAGCGCCTGACGCAGCGTAATGCGGCTGACGGCGTACTGCTCCGCCAGCGTGCTTTCTGACGGCAGCTGCTTGCGGTCGTTCCATTCGCCACGCTGGATGCGGTCGCTCAAATCCAGCTGAATTTGGTAATACGCGGGAACAGGGGAGCTTCGGTCGATAGAAAACTGCACGGGATAATCCCTCCTGAATGTGTCTGTATCTTGCCACATTGTATATCTTATGTCCTGTATAGATAATAAGACAAGTTCGCCCAAAAGTCAAGATGGCAATCCGCCATTCCGTGATGTGACAGCAAAAAAACAACAGGCGGTCGAATGCGCCAGAAAAGCCGAATGTTCGGAAAATGTCCGCTTTGGAAAGTTTTTGCCCCGTTTTAACGAAAATTTACGTCAAAACTACTTGACAGCATATGAAACTTATGCTATCTTTATGACAAGTAGACAAGCACGCGGTGGAAAAGGAACGGATCCGCCTCTTCCCACGCTGAAAACGCTCGTAAAGAGCAAGGAGGAATTATTTTATGGCACTGACGCGCAAAGAACGGACACTGGGCTGCCTGTGGGCGATGGCGTGCGGCGATGCACTGGGCGTTCCCTCATCCTTCCTGACCCCGGAGCAGATTAAAAGCAAATATGGCTGGATCGACACGTTCTATCCGCCGGAAAAGGGACACATTTTCCACGACGGGCTGCTCGCCGGCGAATATACCGACGACACGGAGCAGTCCATGGCACTGATGAACGCCTACATTCGCGACAAGAAGGTCGTGCCGATGAGCGTGGTGAAGGAAATTATCGCGTGGGCGGATCGCGTGAAGGACAAGTACGCCAGCCCGCTGGGGCCGAGCACCGAGCGCGCGCTGAAGAACATCGCGGCGGGCGGGGACATCACCGTCTCCGGCAAGTGGGGCAACACCAACGGGTCGTCCATGCGCATTGCACCGCTGGGCATCATCCACGGTCTGCGCGGAAGCAACCTGCAAGAGCTGGCGCGTGACGTTGCCCTGACTGACCTTGCGACGCACAACACCCGCGTCTGCAACGCCGCGGCGACGGCGATTGCGTGGGGCGTGGCGCAGGCGATGCGCGGCGAAGAGAACCTCGACAAGATTGTGGACGCAACCATCGAAGCGGCGGCGGAGGGCGCGAAGTACGGCTTCTCCATTCCCTCGCCGGACATCGGAATGCGCATTGCCCTCGCGTGCGACATTGTGCGCAAGGCCAAGGACGACCAGCAGGCGCTGCATGACCTGTACGCCATGTTCGGCGGCGGCGACCTGTCCGCAGACTCCATTCCGTCGGCGATTGCGCTGTTCCTGCTGGGCAAGGGCGACGTGAAGAAAACGCTGGAATACTGCGTCAACTTTGGCGGCGACTGCGATACCAATGGCGCGATGGCGGGCGCGATGGTCGGCGCGATGGCGGGTATCGACGCGGTTCCGCAGGTGTGGCGGGACAAAATCAGCGAAATGAATGCCTGCAATTTCGCCAAGGATGCGGACGAAATTCTGGCGCTGATTCCCCAGTGGCATGTAGCATCGGAAAGCGATGTGGCTGATCTCATAAAGGAGTGATGGCAGTGGAAACGGCGAAGAAGCAGGGGAGCATCAAGCCCCGGCGGATGAAAGCGCCTAAACCCTTCAAAAAGCGGATTGAGCCGTGGCTCTGGCTGATGCCGGCGCTGGTGTTCTTCCTCGTCTTTACATACTATCCGTTTATCAAGACCGTCGTCTCCAGCTTCTTTGTTGTCAACAAGATGGGGGTCTTCAAGCAGTTCGCGGGCTTTGACAACTATGTACGCGTCCTCAAAGACCGCTCCTTCCAGACGGCGATTCAGAACACGTTCATCTACGTTCTGCTCGCTTCGCCCGTGAGCATCCTCATCGCGCTGCTGCTGGCGCTGATTGCGGCGAAAAAGCGCACCATGTCCGTGGCGTATGAGACACTGTTTGCCGTCACGATGGCGATGTCCATGTCCGTCAGCGCGATGATTTTCAAGCTCGCCTACAATCCGAATATCGGCATTTTGAACTACATCCTCGGCGTCAAAATCAACTGGCTGAATGACAAGCACTACGCGATGGTCGCCATCAGCATCATCGCGACGTGGATGAATGTCGGCTATAACTTCATCTTCCTCCTGGCAGCGGTGCGCAACATTCCGCCGGAGATTCTCGAATCCTGCGAACTCGACGGCGCGCGCCCCTTCCACCGCACGGTCAACATCATCCTGCCCATGATTTCGCCCACGACTTTTTACCTCATCTGCACGTCGCTGGCAAAGAGCATGATGATGTCCGGGCTGGTGCTGATTTTCACCGGCGGCGCGTCGCTGAACACCACCGCGAATATCGACACCATGATTTCCTACATGTACAAGCAGTCGGTGAACAACCTGAACTACAACAAGGGTTACGCAGCGGCGATTATCGCTTTCCTGATGACCTTCATGGTGATGCTCATCAGCTTCCGCTTTGAGAAGAAGGGAGTGCATTACTCGTGACGACGGTGCAGTCTTTGAAGATTCGCAAGCGCTTCCGCAGCGTGCTGTACCAGATTGTCGCAATCGCGATTGGCATTCTGCTGGTGACACCGATTCTTTACGCCTTGGTGATTTCGTTCATGCCGGGGGAGGACATCCTCACCATTCCGCCGCGCTTCATCCCGTCGCGGTGGATTACCGACAACTACAAAATGGCATGGACGCTGACGACGCTGCCGCGGTTCATGCTCAACTCGCTGATTCTGGCGGGCGTGTCGAGCGTTGTGCGCGTCATTACCGCGTCGATGGCGGCGTTTGCCCTCTCGTTCTTTGAATTCCGCGGGCGCAATGTCATCTTCATGCTCATCATGGGCACGATGATGGTTCCCAGCGACATCGTGCTGGTGTCGAACTACCACACGGTTTCCCGGCTGGGGTGGATTAACACCTACATGGGCATGATGATTGTCTTCTTCGTCTCCGCAAACAACATCTTCATGATGCGGCAGTATTACCTGACTTTCTCCAAGGACTTGAAGGAAGCCAGCGAGGTGGACGGCTGCGGGAACATCCGCTTCTTCTGCACCATTCTGCTGCCGCTCTCCACGCCGATTATCACCACCATCTTCATTTCGTCCTTCATCAGCACTTGGAACACTTACCTCTGGCCGATGCTGGTGACGAACGATAACCTGATGCGCACGGTGCAGGTCGGTGTGACGATGCTGAACTTCCCCGAAGGCTCGACCTACGGTCCGGTCATGGCGGCGAGCATGATTGTTCTGCTGCCAACGCTGGCGGTGTTCGTCATCTTCCGGCGGCAGATTGTCGGCGGCATCATGGGCGGGGCGGTGAAGGGGTGAGCGAATCCCTTCACCTTTGGCTTTCCGCTCGCAGGGGTTTCGCCTCTGCGGAGGCGACAAGGGGGCTTTCCGCTCGCCCCCTTGCCCCCTTCGGCACCGCAACTTTTGGAGTTTCATGCGGCTTGTGCGAATCCGCTGCTTAGGAAAACGAACAGCACACTAACTAAAAACTTCCGGTAAAGCTCAATAAACATGGGTGCGCACCGAAGGTTTCCAAAGGGCGAGCGCAGACTTCGTCTGTTTTCATGCCCTTTGGTCGCCTCCGCAGAGGCGAAATCCTCTGCGATACTATAAGAAATAGTATGAAAACGTGCAACGCCCGCTGCTTTAAGCGATTCAGCCAAAGAATCGCATCACCCAGTATCCCAAGGCAAAAAGCCTTGACGATAAAGAAGGAGGATTACCCCATGAAACGCATCATTTCTCTCGTGATGGCGCTTGCACTCGTCCTGACGGCTATGGTCGTTCCGGCTATGGCGGAAAATCAGGATGTGCGCACGGTGGAATTCTGGCATACGCTGACCGGCGTCAACGGCGCTGCGGTTGAAGCGATTGCCGATCATTTCAACGCGACTGTCGGTGCTGAAAAAGGCATCGTGGTCAAGGCAGTCTATCAGGGCAACGACAACTCCGAGAAGCTCAAGACCCTCGCGCAGGCGTCTGACTTCGCGAACTTCCCGGACGTCGCCATGATCGCCGGCGCGGGCATCCCCAGCGCCGTGACTTACGACAGCCTCGTGCCTGTTGGAACGCTGATTGACCGTGAAGGCAATTCCATCAGCCGCGACGACCTCGAACCCAACATGCTGCGCTCCTACACCTACGAGAACCAGCTTGTTGGTATGCCGTTCTCCTGCTCCGCAATCATGCTGTACTACAACTGCGACATGTTCCGCGAAGTGGGTCTTGACCCGAACACGCCCCCGACGACCATCGCGGAAATGGCGGATGACATTTCTAAGCTCATGGTCAAGGATGGCGACACCGTCACTCGCTATGGCCTGAACGTCGCGGTGCGCCGCTATCAGCTGGCGAACTGGATCGGCGGTCAGGGCGACTACAACTTCTTCGGCGACAACGAGGGCGGCCGCACCGCTCCCATGACTAAGGTCACCTTCGGTGAAGACGGCACGCTGCGCAACTTCCTGACCGAATGGCAGAAGGTCATTGCGACCGGCGGTTACAAGCCCTACGAAGACGACATCAACGAAGAATTCTCTCTGGAACTCTTCGGCATGGCGATTATGTCTACCGCCCGCATCGGCAAGATTAAGAGCCTTGTTGGCGACAAGTTCGAGTGGAACGTCGCTGCGCTGCCGAAGGTGAACGCGGACGACAAGGGCGGCATCGCGGTTGGCGGTTCCTGCGTCGTCATGTTTGACCCGGATAACGACCCGGCGCAGGTTGATGCGACGTGGGAGTTCGTGCAGTTCATGGTCTCCGCGGAAGAGCAGTTCCAGTTCCATCAGGCGACGGGCTACATCCCCGTGAACAAGACCGTCTACGACCTGCCCGAAGCGGACAAGTGGTTTGAAGAGAACCCGATGTACAAGGTCGCCATCGACTGCATCCACGCGTCCAACCCCAACGTGCAGGAACCCTTCGACATCATCAACTGGGAAATCGACTCTGTAATCAAGACTCACATGCTGGCGTTCGCCAACGGCGAGGAAACCCTCGACGAGTGCCATGACCGCATTGTGGAAGAATGCAACGAACGCCTGGATGACTACCATCTGGCGAACGACTAATTTGGTACGATAGGGACCCCACAACGGAAATCAACCCATCCCCCCGCTCAGCAATGGGCGGGGGCGATGGGGCAGGAGAAAGCATCATGGTCAAACTGGTGGTCAGCGATTTGGACGGTACGCTCATTGATTCAAGCGAGCAGCTCACCGATACAGCCCGCGAAATGGCGCGCTGGCTGAAAGACAGAAACGTGCTTTTCACGTTCGCGACAGGGCGCGTGCAGGGCATGACGGAACGGTATGCGCAGGACATGCAGGTGTCCATACCCTATGTGGCGACCAACGGCGCGGCGCTCATTGCCCCGGATGGGGTACTTTTTCGCCGCAAAGTGCCGCTGAAGCCGCTGGAAACCATGCTCCGCAAGGCGAATAGCATGGGCATGAGCATCATTTACAGTGAAGACGGCTATGAGAAGGTCTGCCGCGAAACGCCGTATATTCTCCGGCAGCGTGCGGCCTTTGGACGATACAATGACGTTGCGCCCCTGACGCAGGCGGATTATGACGGCAAGCAGATGGAGAAAATCTGCGTCATGGACAGCGACAAAACCGGGGACAAAATCGACTATGTGGAGGACTTCATCCGGCGTCTCGGCGACCAGTACAGCTACACGCGCTATGGCGACAAGGCAGTCGAAATTGTGCATCCCGGCTGCACGAAAGCAGCTGGCGTGGCGGAGCTGGCGAAGCGACTGAACATCCCGATGTCGGATGTGCTGGCGATTGGCGACGACGAGAATGATTTGCAGATGCTGCGCTTGGCGGGGCACACGGCGACGGTGCAGAATGCGCTGGCGAAGGTGAAGCCGCTGGTGGCGTATGTTTCGCCGTACTGCCATTCGGCGGGGGTCTTCGATGTGGTGAAGCACTTTATTAAAGCATAAGTGCTTTTGCGAAGGCGTTTGTTGCGTGTTCGGGCAGCGTTTTCCTATGTTAATTGATTTTTATGGGGCAGGGGGATGCGCCTGCGGGCGCACCAAAGGGCAATGAAAACAGACGAAGTCTGCGATCACCCTTTGGAAACCTTCGGCGCGAACGCTCCCATGTTACTTGGTTTATCGCGAAAGTTGTTATAGTTTGTGTGCTATTAGTCTGTTAAATTAGTTCACTAACTAAAAACAACTAACATAACCGACCAGTAACTTCCGGAGGGCGGGCGAAGCAATCCAGAGGGCGACCGCAAAGCCCTCTGGTCGCCTCCGCAGAGGCGAAATCCCTGTATAAACACGCGAAAACTGCCTGAAGAAGTCACCAACTCAATCGCGAAAAAGGGTCAAGGGAGGAACTCCCTTGCAGGGTGCAGGGGCAGCGCCCCTGCTGGAGTCCAGAGGCAAAGCCTCTGGCGGGGTCAAGGGGCAGCGCCCCTTGGGTCTCCCTGATGAAAGGAAAGAAAGCCATGCGGCTGTCAACATCAACGTGTATGTATTTCAATCGCCCGGACGGGACGAAAGCAAGCATTCTGGACAGCGTGCGGACGCTGGGACAGGCGGGGTATCGCGTGCTGGACATGAATTTCCATGACCTGAGCGTGTTCGATACGCCGTTCAAAACGCCGCAGTGGGAGACGCTCATCCATCAGGCGAAGGACATCGCCGACGAGATGGGCATCGAGTTCTCGCAGGGGCATTTGCACTTCTATAACTTCTGCGACCCGAACACGCCCGACAAGGAGTTCCTCGACGAACTCATCCGCCGCGGCATCGAGGGCGGGCGCATCCTCGGCATCAAGTGGCTCGTCATCCACGCCGCGACCGATTTCGACAGCGTAACCCCTGTCCGCGACAGCAAACGCAAGACCATCGAGTACCTGAAACCGCGCATTGAGCTGGCCGGGAAGTACGGCGTGGGCATCGCGGTGGAGAACCTGTGGGAGGAGAACATCGCGCCGAAGCGCCGCTACTGCGTGACGGCGGAGGAACTCGGCGACATCGTGGACAGCCTGCCGTATGATAACGTCGGCTGCTGCTGGGATGTTGAACACGCCTCCATTTGCCATCAGGATCAGCGCAAAGCCCTGCAATATCTCGGCAAACGACTGAAAGCCACCCATATCTCCGACTACAATTCCATCAAAAACGACCATATTCTGCCGTTCTCTGGGCTGAGCGACTGGACGGAAATCACCGACGCCCTGCGGCTTGCGCAGTACGACGGCGATTTCACCTATGAAACGCATAACTTCACGGCAAAAATGCCGGATGAAGTCATCATGTCGGGCTTGAAACACAGCATCGACATCGGAAATCTGCTGATTGATATGATTCAAGGAGGTCATCAAGCATGAACAAGATGGATTTCGACAGCGCCCTTCGCCGCCAGGTCATGAGCCTGCCGGAGCTGATGCGACAGCAGTACGCCGACCTGGAGCCGAAAACGCGCACTGTCCTCTCCACGCCGGAAATCTTCAATATCCAGCGCATTGTGCTGACCGGCTGCGGTGACAGCTATGCCGCGCTGCTGGCGGTGAAGCCCGCGTTCGAGAAGTACGCGAAGATTCGCACCGAAGTCGTGCCGACGATTGATTTGGCGCGCGACTACGAGAAGAAGAACCTCGGCTATGCGCCGCAAAGCCCGCTGGTCATCGCCGTGTCGAACTCCGGGCAGGTGGCGCGCGTAGGGGAGGCGGTTCGCCGCTGCCGCAAGGCGGGCGCGTTCACGCTGGGCATCACCGGGCATGAGGAATCCGTGCTGGGGCAGAGCAGCGAGCGCATCCTGAAGCTGGACATCCCCAAGTTCGAGTCCGCCCCCGGCACGCGCAGCTACATGGTCTGCGTGATGGCGCTGTACCTGCTGGCTATCCGCATCGGCGAAGTGCGCGGACGCTACACGATGGATGTTGCGAGCGCGCGCCGCAAGGAAATCAAGGCGCTGGCGGATGCGCTGGAAACCGCTCTGCCCGCCATGGACGACACCGCGTTCGCCGTCGCGCAGCAGTGGAAGGACATGGACTGCTACGACTTCGCGGGCAGCGGCTTCGAGTACGCCTGTGCGTTCTTCGGGCAGGCGAAGGTGTTTGAGGCGATTGGCCGCCCGGCGATGTACATCAACACCGAGGAATGGCTGCACCTGAACTTCTTCGTCAATCATCCGGAGAAAATCGGCACGATGATTTGGGCGGCGGAGGATAACAAGGCGGATTCCCGCACGCTGGAAACCATCGGCTACGCCAAGCAGCTGGGCCGCCCGCTGGCGATTGTGACCGACCGCGAGATGCCGGACGAAAAGCAGGCAGCGGTGTTCATCATCCCGAAGGCGAAGAACGTGCTGGCGGAAAGCCTCTACAATTTCGTCCCGGCGTGTCTGGTGTTCGGTTATTTGATGACGATGCTGGGTGAACGCAGCGGACGCGGCTGCGAAGGCCCGTGGTCGTTCTCCAAGGGCGCGGCGTGCGTGCGGCAGAGCGAAATTGTCATGGTGGACGACTGAGGAGGAAAATCAACAATGCTGAAGTGCTTCAATCTGGAAACCAAGCCCAATGATGTTATCAACCTGACCGACGACATCAAGCAGTTCGTTGCCGAGAGCGGCATCCAGAGCGGCGAGTGCATCGTCTTCAATCCGCATACGACGGCGGGGCTGACGATTACGTCCTTCTGGGATCCGGCTGGCTTTGAGGATTTGCAGGACGAGATCTGCCGCCTGATTCCTACTCGCATCGACTTTAAGCATCAGCACGATACGCCTACCGATGCTGCGGGGCATGTGAAATGTTCCCTGCTGGGCGTGAGCATTCCGCTGATTATCGACGGCGGCAAGCTCGTGCTGGGCGGCAGTCAGGGCATCTTTTTCCTTGAATTCGACGGCCCGCGCAAGCGCAAGTATTACGTCAAGCTCATCAGCGACAAAGCGTAAGGGGTGAAGCATATGCGGAAGATTATTGTGGACTGCGACCCCGGCATGGATGACTCCTCTGCGATCATCATGGCAGTTAAGAACCCAAATCTCGACATTCAGGCGGTGACGACGGTCAACGGCAATTATCCCGTGGACATAACCTACCGCAACGCGCGGCGCATCATGCGGATGCTGGGGCGCGAGGACATTCCGGTCTACCGCGGCTGTTCGCGTCCGATGGTGCGTGACATCCCGAACGACCCGTTTACCCACGGGCGCGACGGGCAGGGCGAATCCTTTCTGCCGGATTCGGAGCTGCCGGAGAACCCGACCCACGCCGTCAATGCGATTATCGACCTCATCCGTCAGCAGCCGGGCGAAATCACACTGGTCTGTCTGGCGCCAATGACCAATATCGCTATGGCACTGCGCCTTGCCCCGGACATCAAGGATAAGATTGTCGAAGTGATTGCCATTTCCGGCGCATTCGGGCTGAATGAGGCGTCCTTCCTCAACGCCACGGGCGACACGCCTCAAAGTGAGTGGAACGTCTACGTTGACCCGGAAGCGACGAAGCAGGTCTACGAATCCGGTTTGAAGGTGACGGCGATTGGGCTGGACGTTGCGACGTACTTCTCCGTGGACTTTACGGACGAAGACCTTGCGCGGCTGGCGGCGAGCGACAAGCCCGAAGCAAAGTTCCTCCATCAGGCGATTTCCTTCGTGCATGGGCGCGGCTTCCAAGCCTACTGCGCGGTCATTGACTGTATGGCGGTTGCGGCGACGGCTGACCCGACGCTGCTCAAGAGCGTGCGCGGCCGCGTTGGCGTATCGACGCAGGACGGTCTGACCCTCGGCATGACGATTATGGATCGCCGCCATCACCACGTCTGGACGAACCTGCCGGAAATCAACGTCGCCGTCAGTGCGGACTATGCCCGCTTCCTGCACGGACTGATTGAGGACTTTTTGAAATAAACCGAAACGCAAAGCAAAGAAGGCTGCGGCGCTCATCCGCTGCAGTCTTTTTTGCACAAAAAAGCAGGAACTTTTGTACTAAATGGCGAATATAACACCAGAAAGAAACAAACAGAATTCTATGAGAGAAAGAAGGTGAAACGCAATGGCATGGTGGGAAGCAGGCGCGCGAATTCTGCTCGCTATCCTGATTGGTTTGGCAATCGGCTATGAGCGTGAACGCCGCAATAAACCGGCGGGTACACGAACGCATATCCTCGTCTGCCTCGGCGCGGCGCTGATTGCCGTGATGGAGAACTACGTCGAAGCGCGCGTGCTGGCCATTAACACCGACGCGCTCAACACCGGCGTGGCGGTCAGCATGGGGCGCATCAGCGCGCAAGTTGTCAGCGGTATCGGCTTCCTCGGTGCAGGGACGATTTTTTCCAGCCGGAAGAAGATTGCGGGGCTGACAACGGCCGCGTCGCTGTGGTGCGCCGGGTGTCTGGGACTTGTCGCCGGCATGGGCTGCTACACGCTCGCCCTCAGCGGATGTACGCTTGTGCTGCTGACGCTGACCATCGTCCAGCGGATTATCCCCGCGACGACAATTCGGCAGGTGGAAATTCAGTATGACCACCGTGTTGAAACTACAGGGTACATCAAAGCGTTCTTTGCAACACACAGCGTCGATGTGCTGAATGTGGATTTTCACTCCGAAAACAGCAAAAACGAGCGCGTGTACACCAGCATCTACACGGTGCGAATGTCGGCACGGGTGAATCTGGTGGATTTGTTCGGTCCGCTGTCGGAATATGAACATGTGAGGGCGTTTCGGATAAGGCAACCGCAGTAATACCCAAAGGTAAAGAGAACCGGACGAGGCACATGCTTCGTCCGGTTTTTTGCGCAATGACACTTGATTTCTGGAATTTATATGGTATAATTACAATATGATTTTCATGGAGGTGTGAGAAATGTCATATCATGAAATAAAGCCAGAATTACCAGAAGGGGTAGTACCAATTTCGGAGCATATTCGCAACAGTAAGCCGATATGTAATGGCTTTTATCCGCATGAAGTATTATTGTTGAGCTATGCACCGCGCTATACTACAAAGCAAACGGAATACCCTAAATTCTGGCTGTATAAATATGGAATTGCTGATATGCATGAAGAATTGAAAAAACTAATCCTAAGAGGAGCTGTAAAATACGGCACGTTGCAGTATACAGTTAACCATGCGACTCTTGTGGAAATTAAAAAGGTGCTGGCGCAGAAAGGTGTTCCACAAACAGGAACGAAAGCAAAACTATGCGAAAGGTTATTTCAGAATTTTACTGAAAAAGAACTGAACGTTATATTTGACGATCGTTGCTATCAGCTAACGGAACTGGGCGAAGAAATCATTAAGGAATGCGATTGGATTCCATATATTCACAATCATCTGATAGAAGACTTGGATATATGGAATTTCTCAGATATGATGGGAAAGGCCTCAAAAGGTGTAACGTATCGTGATGTGCTATGGGGATATTTGAATCAAAAAAGTCAGGAACACTACATAAAGGGCGATTTTGGGCTTTATGGATGCACATGCTATACGATGGCACAAATTGCAGAGGCAGGCGGGCGTTTAGAAACGGCGTTGTCTTTGCTATATTTAGTAATTATAACTAATTTAAGCAGGTGCGACAATGGGTACAGGGATACTCCGTTTGAAATATTCATTATGGCAAAAAAAACTTTTCTCTATCCATATGAGAAAGCACTCGGCAAGATAGCACCAGCAATAATTAAGGACATGTGCAGACTGACGGAAAAACTGCATATGGATGAGCAACAAATTCGTGCAGATTTCGCTACGGAAACAGAGGATTTTTCGCTACCGTTTATGTTCTTTACCCGCAAAGAATGTGAAAATATTATGATTGCAGAAATGAAAGGAGACTACGATACCCTAAATCGCATCTATGATGAAGCAAATAAGCGTTTTTGCGTGCAATATGGGGAGTGATTTCTGTCTATTATATATCAAAGAACCGGACGAGGCACATGCTTCGTCCGGTTTGTTGACTTCCGTGTGTACCGCAATGCTGCACATAGAAGTGCTTCTGCGCCCGCAGGGCAGCTTGTCGATTTTCTCTTCCTTCGACAGAAAGTCACGCTGCCCCCATAGCGTCCTCACGCTTTATTCCATTAGCGCAGCATGTTTTTTTCCAACTTACAGACAGGCGTTCTTGTCCATCGTCACGTCTGTTTCTGCCACCAGATACGGACGCGCATCCTTCTTATCCGGAATCACATCGTACCTCGCCAGCGACAGTCCGTGCACATGCCGCGCCCACAAGCCGCGCGCGGGGGCGTCGCCGAGGTCGTCAATCATGTGCGCGTCGGGGTATACGCCGCGCAGTTCGCTGATGGCGTCCTCGTCAAGCACCGCCTTTTCGCTCGCGTGCTGGGCGATTATCACGTCATGCAGCAGCACGTCCTCAATCGCCTTTTCGGGGATGCCGATGAAGTACGATCCGCGCGCGCCGTTGTCGCCGCCGCGAACGTGGCTGATGGCAATCCGCCGCAGCGTGCCGACGGGCGGCTTCGGATCGCCGGGCTTGACGCGCCCGCGGTCTTCAAGCCGCAGGAAAAAGGGACTCCAAGCGCGGTCAATCGTGATGTTCTCAATGAGGAAGTTTTCCAGCGTTCCGCCGTCCACCATTTCCAGCGATACGCCGGAATCGGAACAGCGGTGCTTCAGTCCGCTGGGGTCGTACTCCACGCCGCCGATTTGGCAGTTGCGTACCAGCACATCGCGGAAGTCGCCCTGCGTGTCCGTGCCGACCTTCAAGGCGTTGCAGCAGCTGTACAGGCGGCAGTTCTCGATGAGGACGCGCTCGGTGTTGCGCTCGCTTGCGCCCTTGAAGCAGCACGCGTCGTCGCCGGATTCCACGTCGCAGTTGCGGATGATGACGTCGCGGCAGCCGTCGATGTCGATGCCGTCGTTGTTGTAGTTCGTCTGATTGCGGACGGTCACACGTTCCAAAAGCACGCGGTCGCAGTTCAGGTAGTTTTCCATCCAGCAGGCGGCGGAGCGCAGCGTAATGTCATGCACATGCACATTGTGGCAATCGACGATGCGCATCAGGAACGGACGTCCAGGCGTGCCGTGGCAGGTCTCGTCACCGGGGAAATTCGTGCGCGTACCCTGCCCGTCCAGCTCGCCGCCGCCGCAGATGCAGATGTTCTCGCACCCTTCGGCGAAAATCAGCGACTGGTTCATGCCCATGTTCGTGTCCTGCACGGTCAGGCGGCGGGCGATTTGCTCCGGGTAATCCGCGAGGTCGGTGGACGCGAGAAGCCGGCTGCCGCTATCGATCATCAGACGGACATTGCTGCGCAGAATCAGCGTGCCGGAGACGTAATTGCCGCCGGACAGCCGGACGGTGCCGCCGTGTTCGCCCGCCTTGTCGATGGCGGACTGAATCGCGCGGGTCGCCTTTTCGCCGGAAATCAGCCCGAAGTCCTCCGGGCGGAACATCGCATCTGATCCGTGCCAGCCGGTGAGGGAGGCGGTCAGCTTGTCCGCCATGCCATGCAGACGGGCTTGCAGTGGCGTAAACCAATCCGGCAGCGTATGCTTCGCAAGCAGACGACCGCCCTTTTCCTCCAGCGGGATGAAGCACGGATGCTCCTTCAAATGTTCGTTCGGGGAATGCAGCGTCAGGTACAGCTGCCCATTCAGCGCGCGGAACACCATACCGTGGCCGCCGTCGCGCCGGAAAAGCGGCTCAACCTGCGTGAAATGCCCCGTAATGTCGCCGTTGTCGCTGATGGCCACGCCCTCTGTGTACCCCTCGTCGGAGAAACTCGCCCACAGGCACAGCAGCGTGCCGTCCGCCGTCCTCCACATGGACGGGCCGTCGGTCACATAGCCGTCGCGCCCGCTGGAGCGGTGATGCACCAGCCGCGCCCATTCCGCTTCGGACGCATGGAAGAGCAGTTTCGGTTCGCCGATGGCGCGGGAAAGGTCATCGGAGAGGGGCATGGCGCAGATTTCGCCGTCGCCAACCTGCACCCACTCGTGCGCAAAGACGAGATACGGTTTGTCGTCCGGGCTGACGTAAAGCGTCCCGTCAAGGCACTCCCAATTGGAGGGGGTCACGCGCCCGTCGCTGTGCGGCACGAACGGCCCCAGCGGGTTGTCAGCGGTCAAAATTGCCGTGCCGCGGCAGAGATCTTCGCGCTTGAAGCTCGCCAGCATGTACAGCTTGCCATGGTATTCGTGCACTTCGGGCGCCCAGTAGTTGCGATCTGCCCAGAATGTGCCGTCGTTGTGGAAGCACTCGAAGGGGCCGTCCCAATTCTCCAAATCGCGGCTGAAGTACACATCGAAGCCGTCCGCGGGACCCCAGCAGGTTGCGCCGCGCGTACCGTAGAGGTAATACTGCCCGTTCCGCGTCAGCACAAAGGGGTCGCGGATGTTGATTTCTTCGCGCTTCATGGGTTATTTTTCTCCTTTCAGGACTGTCAGCATATTCTCGACGTCGGTCAGGCGAACCAGAAAGCGTCCGCCGCCGTCGGTCGTCGCCAAGGCGTAAAAAGCGTCGCAGGCTTCATAGCGGACGGTGGATGTGCTGCCGTCACGCAGGGTGAAGGTGACATCCGCCAGCAGGGAAGTGCCTGTGGCTTCTTGCGGGGCAGTTTGGTCGAACTGCAGGGCGATAATGGACAAATACGCATCGGTAAATTCGTCACGCGTGACAGCGTTTTCGTTCCAGAACCAGCGCTGACCAATGTTGTCGTCGCCATTTTCGTACTCGATGCGCAGGGTCGTTTCGCCGTCAACCGTTGTCACGCGCACCTGTGACAGCGTGGCGACAACCACGGGCGATACAAAGCGGTCAAGCAGCGTGTTCAGCCCGGCGTTCTCCGCGAAAGTTAGCTGTGTGCGGCGGATGCGGTAGATATCGCCGGTTCTGTCCATACGGGCATACACCATGCCGTCGCCCGCGTCGCTGCCTAAGTGGATGTCGCGAATTGTGCCGTCTTGGAACGCGGCAATCAGGCGGCGCGGCGCATCCAGCCCATACGCTGCCAGACCAGCGGCGTCCGCCACGGTGGTGACGTACTCGTCCGCTGAAACCGCGCACAGCCCCGTGATGAACGCCTCAATGCGCTCGGTGCTGCCCGCGTGGGCGATGGGCGAGGCCGCCGACCACGCCATCAATTTGCCGCTTGATTTGGTGAATATGAGCTGCCCGTCGTCCGTCCCGGTCAAGGCAATCTGCACGGCGGCGGAGGCGCTTTCGTCAATTGCGCTGGGGAGCGTGTGCAGGGCGTTTAGCGGCTGCACCATTGTCTCATGGAAGTCGTAGGGGACGAGGTACACGTTTGTGTCGCCGTCGAGGGCGACATAGCAGCTTGCGCCGTCGGAGGTCAAGCGCCCGATGCGCAGGACGCGGGTCGTGCCGTCCTTGCGCGTCAGGGTGATGACGGCGTCGGGGTCGGTCAGTCCGCAGGCGTCGCGGTCGAGCGCAGGATAGGTCGCTGTCGCCGGAATGTGCTGCGCAGTCAAAAGCAGCATCTGCCACGCGGCGGTGCTGAACGTGAAGTCCTCCTGCCCCGATACCAGAAACGGCTGGGACAGCGCGTTGTATACGCCAAGCAGATTGCCATTCTGGTCAAACGCCATGTCGGATACGGCGGTGTAGCGCTGCGACCCTTTAGGCTGCACGGTAATGCTCTCCAGCGCCGCCACGGAATCCTCATAGAGCATGAAGTAACCCGGCGCGTCGGTGGATTCCGGCGCAGGCGCTTCCGCAGGGGCAACCGCGCTTCCAAGCAGCACATACACGCCGCCGAGCAGCGCGCAGACGAGCGCCATCAGCAGCAGGCGAAGTCCGCGCCGCATTACAGCCGCCTCCTTTTCAGCAGCACAACCGCCATCGTCAGCAGCAGTACGCCGGGAATCAAGGTCAGGGCGAGAATTGTTACGCGCTGGCGGCTGCTTTCGCTGTCAAAGGTGATGCGCTGCGCCGGAAGCCGCTTCACGCCCGCGTCGAGCGACGCCGTCTGGTCAATGTCCGCCATGTCGGTCACGAGGTCAGTCAGCAGGGCAAGGTTATCGCTGGCATCCAAGACGGATGCGCCGCTGATGGACGCGCTGTCCCGGAGCATGTCGCTGGAAGCCAGCAGAGACAGCGCCGTGCCGCTGCTCTTCTTCGCCATTGCGCCAAGAAGAAACTGCCCGGACACGTCGCCTGCTTGAGTATCCAGCGCATTGCCGGACGCATCCGGGTGCAGCACGGCGCGGTCGGAGGTGGTCAGCAGGTTGGTCACGGTCACGCCGGGACGAAGCGCAGGCGTAATCAGCGCAGACGCGCGCGGCAGCAGCACCCGCCCGGTAATCTCGTAATCCGCCGCGACAACGGGGGAGAGGTACTCCGGCGCATCAACATAGCGGTCGCTTTCCGCCACGCTTTCAACGACCCAGCCGGACTGGAAGCCCAAGCCGTACAGGCTGCAGACGGCTTGCAGCTGCGTCAAGCGGGAAAGCGGGGTATCCGCGCCGCACGCGACCAGCACGCGCCCGCCGTTATCCAGAAAAGCGGCAAGCGTCTGCGCCTCGTCGCCCGTCAGGTCGCTGCGGGGAGAAAGCAGCAGTAGAATGTCCGTCGCGGAGGGCGCAATGCGGGCGATTTCCCCCGAATGCACCTCGAAGCCGTTCGAGCGCAATTGCAGCGCCAGCAGGGAACAGTCCTCCTGCGAAAGCTCTCCGTGACCCGTCAGAAAGTACACGCCGACGGGATTGTCCGTACACGCGCGCCCAATCGCGCCGATTAACTGCGCTTCACCGCAGTAGATGGTGTATTCCTCGCCCAAGACCGTGCGGGAGAACAGAAACTCCTCCGGCGAAAGGCGGATGATGCGCGTCGCGTCCTGATTGGTGATGAACACTGTGCCGTTCTCGATGCTGCCCGCGTCGCCGCTCAGCGCGGCAATGCGCTGCGGTTGCGTCATCGGGTCAATCGTCTCCACGCGCACATGGGCGCACTCAGCGCTCATCTTGTTCAGCGTCTCGGTCACAAGGTCACGGACGGTGCTGTCATAGCCGGATGTGTACACCGGGTAGAGCAGCACGTCCTCATCCAGCTCATGCAGGCGGGAGAGCGTGTAGTCGCTTAAGTTTGTTACCCCGCTCGGCGATACGTCGAGTTTCAAATACCACTTTTCCTCCGCACGCTGGCTGACCAGCACGACCAGCACCGCCATCACAACTGCCAGCACGCACGTCAGCAGGTGATAGACCCCATAGGGCATGGATTTCTTCTTCATCAAAAATCACCCCTTTGCGTGGCGGCGCTTTTCCATCGCGCGGTCGGTCAGGAAGAGCATCAGCGCGGTGAAGGCGACAAAATACACGATGTCGGACAGGCTGACGATGCCGTTGGCGAAGTCGCCAAGCCGCGCGGAAGAGGGCAGGAAGCCCAGTATCACGCTGACCGGGTGGAGGTACGCGCTTGTGCCCGCCTGCGGGACAATGTAATGCTCCGACAGGTACATCAGCACGTTCACGCCCAGCGTCAGGATGGCGGCGGTAATCTGGTTTGTGCAGAGCGACGAGAGCAGCACGCCGACGGACACCATCGCCGCGTCCAAGAGGTAGTAGCCGAGGAACACCACCGCGATTTCCGACCACGCGATTTGCGCATACGAGGCAATCAGCAGCGGGTAAATCAGCGCCAGCAGCATGGCAACCATCAGCAGCACCAGCGACGCAAGCGCCTTGCCCAGCACAATCTGCCCCAGCGGAACAGGGGAGGTGAGCAGCAATTGGTCGGTGCGCATCCGCTTTTCTTCCGCGAACAGGCGCATCGTCAAAAGCGGCGCAATCAGCATCAGCGGCAGCTGCATCCCCGAAAAGAGCAGGTTCATGCTCGCGCTCATTTCCTGCCCGATGTTGATGAACACGAACACCAAGCCGGACAAAAGCGCATACATCGTCAGGAACACATACCCGACGGGGGTAGTGAAGTAGCCGCTCAATTCATGGCGGAATACGGCGCGCATTCACTCCACCTCCTTTCGGCTGATGTCCTTCCGGGCGATGACGTGCAGGAAAGCATCCTCCAGCGCGTCGCTGCCGTTTGTCTCTTCCAGCAGCGCACAGTGATTTTCGTAGCACAGCGCGGACACCTGTGCGCGCAGGTCGGCATCCATCTCGTGGCGAATCAGCAGCAGATGGCAGCCGTCTTCCCGGCAATCCTGCTCCGTCACTTCTGTTACGCCCGGCAGTTCGCGAATCAGCGCCATCATCGGCGCATCCCCGCGGTACATCAGCCGCAAACTTGCCGCGCCGCGCAGCAGCGCATCCATCGTGCCGTCATAGCGGATGACGCCTTCGTCCAGCACAATCGCGCGCCCGCAGACGTTTGTCACTTCGCTGAGCAGGTGCGACGAGAGCAGAACGGTGCTGTCCTGCCCCGCGCGGCGGATGACCTCGCGCATCTGCGCCATTTGCAGCGGGTCAAGTCCGCTGCCGGGTTCATCGAGGATGAGCAGCGGCGGCTGCCCCAGAAGCGCCTGCGCGACGCCCAAGCGCTGCCGATACCCCTTCGACAATCGACCGGACAGCCGATGCGCATATGCCTCCAGCCCCGTCAGTTCAATCACGCGGGCGATTTCCGCCGTCTGTGTACTTGCTTTCAGCCCGCGCAGACGGCAGCAGTAGCGCAGATACTCCGTCACCGTCATGTCGGGATACAGCGGCGGCTGCTCCGGCAGATACCCCGTGCGGCGGCGGGCTTCCAGCGGCTGGGTCAGCACGTCATAGCCGCAGATGGAGATGTCGCCGCCCGACTGGCACAGATACCCCGTGATGGTGTTCATCAGTGTCGATTTGCCCGTGCCATTGCGCCCAAGCAGCGCAATGATTTCGCCCTTCTGCGCGGCGAATGTGATGCCTTTTAAGACCTCCCGTGTCCCGTAGCGCCGGGTCACGCCGCGCACGTCAAGCGTCGTTTCCATGGTTTGTGTCCTCCTTGCTGCGGCGGTACTGCAGCGGCGTGACGCCGGTAATCTGCTTGAAGCGGCGAATGAAGCTCGACGCATCGTAGTAGCCGACGTTCACGGCAATTTCCTTGATGGACAGTTCGGTTTCGGTCAGCAGCTGCTTTGAGCGCTCGACGCGAAGAATCGCCAGGTATTCGTTCGGGGAGACGCGGTTGCGCTCCTTGAAGGACAGCGAGAGCCGCGCGGTCGATACGCCGAACGCCTCGGCAATGGCGCTGATGGACAGCTCCGGGTCGGCGTAATGCTCGCGAATGTACGCCGCCACTTCCTCGATGCCGCCGGTCTCCTCGGTCGGCACGGGCTTCTCTGCTTGCAGAATCGCGTCGCACAATCGGCGGAGCAGCTCGTCCAAATCGTCTACGCTCTGGCAGCCGGAGAGGGAGAAGATGTCGTACATGTCCTTCATGTCGCTGCTGTCGGCGACGTTCGCGGCGTGTTCGCGCAGGAGCGTGTGAATCACGTCGTTGTAAATCAGGCGGAAGGCGAACGGCGTCATGCTGGAATGCTTGAGGAACGCCAGCAGCTCATCGAGCTTGCCGGAGAGCAGGGCGCGGTTGTTCAGCACCAGCGCCTGATTGATGCCGTCGGTGATTTTGCGCGCCTGCGGCAGAATGTCGCGCAGGTTGACGGAGACGAACGAGTATTCCAGCACGCGGCTGTCATCCATGACAAAGCGGTTGTCGTAGGCGGTCGCGGCTTCGAGGTAGCACGCGGGCGCGTGTGTGAAATTTTGGTGCGCGTTGCTCATGGCGACACAGGCGTGGCCGTAGCGCTCGATGCAAATCTGGTGCAGCGCGTTTGCCACGTCGTGCAGGCCCTGCTCAGTGTCGGCAAAAACGACATAGAGGAAGTTGTTCATCGCCGCCATTTCGACCGAGCAGACGGTTACGCCTGTCACGCGGTTCAGCGGCTCCTCCTGCATGGTGAAGGGCTGGTCGTTCTGCTCCTGTTCGGGGCAGAGCACCATGCCGTAATACGGCTTGTCGATGTCCAGCCGGACGCTCGTGGCGGCGGCGACGGCGAGTTCGCGGCTGTCAAAGCGCCCCTTCATGAACCGCAGCACGAAGTCATGCCGCTGCATGGGCAGGGAGGATTCGAGGCGGCGCGTCAAGTCGCTGTTGCGGCGGGACAGCTCCTGTATGCCCGTCTGGATGGATGACCATTCGTCGCCGCGGCTCTCGTCCTGCGGAAGCAAGCTCGAAATCTCGCGGATGGGGCGGATGTTGCGCCGAGCCAACAGGTAGGACAGCACGCTGCCCGCGACTGCCAGCGCCGCAATCATCATCAGCACGCCGCCCATGCTGTGCCAGACGTTGCCCGTCAGTTCCGACGACGGCATGAGCATCACATACTGCATCCCCCAGCTGCGGTTGCCCAGCGCAAGCAGCGTGTAGGGGACGCTGCCGGAGACAAATTCGCGCTGCATGGTTGCCTCGTTGCCCGCAAGCAGGGATGTCAGCTCCTCCGCCGAAAGCGGAAGTTCGCTCGATGATGCCAGAATCGCGCCGTCATGCAGGATGCAGGTGTTTGCGTTCATAGCAATCGCGTCAGAAAAGAGCTGCTGATAGGTGTTCTGCCGCAGGAGGAAGAGCATCGACCCACGTTCACTTTTCTGGCTCATGCCCAGCGGGATGATGAACGTCGTCATGTCGTACTGGTCGCTGCCCAGAAGGGAGGATGCGACTTTCTGCGCTGGAAGGACGCACAGTCCGCCGGGCTGACGGATCAGGCGCATCAATTCCGCGCCGGACACATGCTCGTAGTGCATCAGGCTGCTGAACATGTCCAGCGTCATCATCGAGGAGGAAGAGTACAGGTAGTCGTCGCTGGCGAAGCACAGGTACATCTGGTCAGAAAAGTCGTTGCTGACCGTGTAGGGGACAAGCTGCTGCATCAGTTCATAGGCGCGCCACGGCTCGTCGCGGTAGCTGAATGGCTGCAGGTAGGGGGAGAGGCCAATCTGCTCGGCGGTGTTGAGCATGTTGTCCAGATACCCCTCGTGCTGGTAAGCGATGCGGCTCAAACGGTTGATGCCGTTGGAGATGACCTGCGCGCGCACCTCGCGGTTCATGTAGACGTACATGTACAGGAACAGCGCGCTGAGCGCAAGAAGCAGCACCAGCATGTAGGACACGACGTAGCGCGCGAAGGTGGAAAGGCGTTTGCTGCCGGATTGCTGTTTCATTGCTCCGAAAGTCCCTTCATGTAGCGGTCATAGGCGGTTTGGTAGAGCGAAACGTACTCCTGTGCGCCGATGCTGTTCAGCTCCGTCAGGAAGTCCGCAAAGCGCTCGTCCGTCACGCCGCGCGTGACGAATTCCACCAGATACGCATTCACGGCGGATTTCAGCGACGTGTAGAGCTGCTGAATGCGCGCGGATTCCTCACTCGTAATCGGCACGGTGTTAATCAGCAGCGTGTACGGAACCTCTTCCAAGACGCCGGATTCGTCGTAGAGCGCGCAGTAGGCGGATTTCTCCTGTCGGTGCGCCGCCGGAACGTATACCGAGGCATAGTAGCTCGCGGGTGCGAAGAACTGCCCGCAGATAATCGGCACGGTCTTGTACAGCTCGTTCCCCGCGGGAACGTAAGTGACCTCGTAGCGCCCGTCGCCGCGCAGAATCAGCGTGTCGCCGATTTTGCCGTTCTGCGCCACCAGCATGTTTTCCGTCTCGAACTGCGCGTCCAGCCAGCGAAGCGACGACGGAATGTCGTGATTCTGAATCGTCAGCGCCGCGCCGAACTCGATTTCGTCTTTCGTCCGCGCAAGCCTTGCCGTGTACCCCTCTGCGTGGACGGGCAGCATAACCTCGTAGTCTGCCGCAATGTCTTCGGAAAGCGCAGTATTGATGAGCCGCCAGTAGGTGAAATACCCCGCCTTCTGCTGATTCACCTTCGCCGCCCACAGGTTCGACCCCTGCGTGAGCGACTCTACGTCCAGCAAGCCTTCCTGACAGAGCGAGTGCAGCCACTCCACGCACGCGCGGAAGCCGTCCTCCTCCGGCATGAAGAGCACCTTGCCGTCCGCGGACAGCTGAACAAAGTACTCGTTCATCGGGATGCCGAACGCGCTGAAGGCGTTGTACAGCCCGGTGTTCACGTCGGCGAATGTCGCTTCGTAGGGGATTTCGTCAGCTAACCCGTTGCCGTTCGGATCGCCGTTCTTGAATGCGCGCAGGACTTCAGTCAGTTCCTCCGTCGTCGTCGGGACGGACAGCCCTAACTTGTCCAGCCACGTTTTGTTGATGAAGAAGTGCCCGTTGGTGTTGATGCCCTGCGAGAGCAGAAAGCCGACGTAGTACATCTTCCCGTCGGAGGAGGGGAGGGTGCGCCCAGCGTTATCAATAGGCAGGCGGCTGAAATACGTCGGCATGTATTCTTCCAGATAGTCATCCAGCGGCAGAATCACATGCTGCGTCACGCCGTAGTCCTCCACGTCCAGGCTGCCGCGCAGAATCAGGTCGTGATAGCGCCCGGAGGCGAACATCAGGTTGACGCGGTTCGTCCAGTCCGAAAGCTTGACGACGTCGAAATCGACATGCACGCCTGTCTGCTCCTCAATCTGCTGGAAAAACCACATGTTGTCAAAATCAAGCGTCTGGTTCTCCAACTCGTATTGCAGCGCGGTCAGAGATACTTTCTCTGTCTCCGGCGCAATGCTATCACCGCAGCCGCTGAGCGTCAGCAGCAAAAGAAGAAGCAGCAGAAGGAAAAACACGTTTTTTCGCATGTCGTCATGCCCCTTTGCATGTTTTTGTTACTTCTGATTATATCACAAACTGCAGAAGATAGCAAACGAAGTTCGGAAGCAATTTACGCCGGAAAGAGAAAAGCCGGAGAGTCGCAAGGGCTCTCCGGCAGGCTTTCCTCAGAGGCTTACTTCGCCAGATAAGCGTCGTAGGCGTTCTGGTACAGTTCGATGTAGCGTTCCACGCCGATGGCCTTGGCGGTTTCCACGAAGGTGTTGTAGCTTTCGTCGGTCACGCCGTTCTTGATGAAGTCGGTCACGGATTCTTCCATGAACTTCTTCAGCTCGGTGTAGATGTTTGCGGCTTCGATAGCGTCCTCGTTATCCATCTTGCTCAGCTTGGAGACGTACTGGTAGCTCTTGTGCTCCAGAACGCCCGCAGCAGCGTACATTTCGGAGTCGAGGTAGCGTTCGACGCGGTGCGGCGCCATCTGATAAATCTGGGTGTAGTATTCGCCGGGCGCGAAGAACTGACCCATCGTGACAGGCACGAAGGAGTACAGGCCGTTGTTTTCCGGCACGTTGATGACTTCGTACTTGCCTTCGTCGTTGAGCTGAATCTGCTCGCCGACCTTGCCGTTCGCCGCCACCATCATGGTTTCGGTTTCCAGCTGCGCGTCAATCCACTTCAGGGACGCAACGGGGTTAGCGTTGGTCGAGGTCAGGATAGCGCCCTGTTCCGGCACTTCCAGAATCGCGGAGACAGCAGCGCCGTAGGTCGGGTCAGCCGGAGGCAGGATGGACTTGAAGTCCTTGTAAACGTCGGGAGTCAGGGCAGTGTTAATCAGGCGCAGGTACGGGAAGGAAGCAACTTCGCCAGCATTGACCTTGTTCGCCCACAGGTTGGAGTCCTGCGTCAGGCATTCGGGGTCAAGCAGACCTTCTTCGTAGAGCATGTGCAGCCATTCGACGCACGCGCGCCAGCCGGGCATCGTGCCGGTGAATTCGACCTTGTCGTCATCGGTGATATGATAGAAGGCGTAGTTTTCCGGCACGCCGAAGGAAGCGAATTCGTTCCAGATGGTTTCCGGGCCGTAGCCGAAGGTGGAGGTGGACAGCGGGTACTTGATGCCCGCTTCCTTGAACTTGCGCAGGACGTTGGTGTACTCGTCGATGGTGGTGGGCACTTCCAGACCCAGCTGGTCAAGCAGGGTGGTGTTGATGTACCAAGTGCCGTTGTGGTTGACGTTCTGGGCGATCAGGTAGCCGATGTAGTAGCTGTGACCGTCAGAAGCGGGGATGGAGTCGCCCGCGTTGTTGAGGTTCAGGCGGGAGACGTAGTTGGGCATGATGTCCTCGGTGATGTACTCATCCAGCGGCATCAGCAGGCCCTGATTCACGCCATAGTCCTCAATGTCGGTGCTGCCGCGCAGAATCATGTCCATGTACTTGCCGGAGATGAACATCAGGTTCAGCTGCGTCTGGAAGTCGCCGTCCTTCACCATGGTGAAGTCAACGTGCGTGTTGGTCTTTTCTTCAACCTGCTGGAAGAACCAGAGATTGTTGAAGTCCGTGGACTGGTTTTCCAGCGTGTACTGGAAGGCCGTCAGGTTGACCTTGTCTTCCGCCACCGCCGAGCCGACGAGCGTCAGCGTCAGAGCCAGTGCGAGGAGAACAGAGACGATTTTCTTCATAGAGAAAATCTCCTTTCTTTTGTGCCATTCTCACGCGGGGAACGGCACGGTATTGATTCATCACGCCGCTGCGGACGTGTGAAATCCGAAAAAAATGGGGAACCGAAGGGGTCAAGGGGGCGATCGGAAAGCCCCCTTGTCGCTCCCGCAGGAGCGAAATCCCCCTGCCACAAAAGCGCATTGCAGTGAGAAAAACCGAAGGAAAGTCTGAAAGGATTATCCCTTCAGCGACCCAATCATAACGCCCTTGACGAAATACTTCTGCATGAAGATGTACAGCACAATCGCGGGAACCGTAGACACCACGATGCAGCAGTACTTGGCGACTTCCGCCTTGCGCATGGCTTCCTGCAGGCCGCCGAGGTTGTCGGCGTAGGCGGCGAAGAACGTATCGCTGGAGCCGGAAATGGACAGCGAAGCAAGAATTTCGCGCAGCACGGTCTGCAGCGGCAGATATGCGCGGTTGCGGATGAACACCAGACCCGTGAAGTAGTCATTCCAGCGCGCCACACCGTAGTAGACGCTCAGCACGGCGATAATCGTGCCGGACAGCGGCAGGACGCAGCGGAAGAAGTAAGTGAAGTGATCCGCGCCGTCCATCACCGCGGCTTCGTACAGCTCGTTGGGGATGGAGGACTGAATGTAGGTGCGGGCAACCATCAGGTTCCACACGGACACGGTGTTCATCAGAATCATGACCAGCCGCGTGTCGTACAGCCCCAAGTCGCGCACGTTCAGGAAAATCGGAATCAAGCCGCCGGAGAAGAACATGGTAAACGTAATCAGGAAGTTGACGAATGCTTTCCCGGCGAATTTGCGGCTCAGCGCATACGCCGCTGCAAGGGAGACAATCACCGACAGCGCCGAACCGAGAACCGTGTAAATGATGGAGTTCAGGTAGCTCTGCCACAGCTCGCTGTGCTGGAAAACCGCCTCGTAGCCCATGAGCGAGAAGCCCTTAGGCCAGAAGAGCACTTCACCCGTCAGCACCGCATCCGGGTCGGAGACGGACGCAATCAGCACCAGCCACAGGGGGTAAAGCGTGATAAACAGCACGAGCATCCAGAAAATCAGGTTGAGAACGTTGAAAGTACGGTCGGCGCGCGTCTCTTTGATGCGAATGCCGTGTACTTCCGCTTCCTTCTTTGCCATTTTGCTTTTCCTCCTTTCTTAGAACAGGCTGATGTCGCTGGCCTTGCGGGAGATGGCGTTGACGGAAATGATGATGACGAAGTTGATGACGTTCAGGCACAGACCGATGGCAGAGGTGTAGGAGTACTGCGCCTTGCCGATGCCCGTGTTGTAGACGTACACGCCGATGATATCCGAGGTTTTGATGTTGCCGGAGGTCTGGAGCAGCAGCGCCTTGTCCGTGTTGGAGGACAGGAGCGAACCGCAGGAGAGAATCAGCATCATGACGGCAATCGGAATCAGGTGCGGAATGTCGATGTTCTTAATCTTCTGCCAGCGGGTCGCGCCGTCGATGGTCGCGGCTTCGTACAGCTGCGGGTCGATGGAGGTCAGCGTGGCAATATAAAGGATGGTATTCCAACCGGCGTTCTGCCAAATGTCCGAACCGATGAACAGCGGGCGGAACCAGTTTTCCTCGACCATGAAGTAAATCGACTTGCCCCCGCAGGCTTCTATCACCTTGTTGACGATGCCGTTGGTGGGGGAGAAGAACAGGTAGAGCATACCAGCCAGCACGACGGTGGAGATGAAGTGCGGAACGTAAATCGCCGTCTGCGTGAAGCCCTTGAAGCGCTTCGAGTTCAGCTGGTTGAGCATGATGGCGAGCAGAATCGGAATGGGGAAGGAGAACAGCAGCCCGTAGAGGTTCAGCAGCAATGTGTCTGCAAACATGCGCCCGCAGTAGTACATGCTGAAGAAATTGCGGAAGTGTTTGAACAGGTCAAGCTGCCCTTTCGTCGATGCCCATTCGCTGCCGACGATGCCCTTGCCGATTTTGAAGTCCTTGAATGCAATCTGCACGCCGTACATCGGGAAGTAGCAGAATACAATGAAGAAAGCCAGCGCCGGAATCAGCAGCACCCACAGCTGCCAGTCACGCACAATAGCGCGCCGGAAGCGGACACCTAAGGGCTGATGCGGCTTGCGCGAGGTCGCCGTCTTTGTTACCGCCTTTTGCAATGAAACCCCTCCGTTCATCGGGAACGCTGCCCCGTAATCAACTACGAATATGATACCATGCAGCACGCCGACTGTAAATCGACGAAATTTTTGTGCATATCGTGCAAATGCCGATTTTTCAATGGTTTGCGAATATGCGAAAAAATTGCGCATTTCAAATTTGGCCGTTTTCAGGTAGAATAGGACAGGAAAAACAGGTCGGAAGCGGGACAAAAATGACATTTTCGCTTCCGGAAAATGACAGGAGGATAGCCAATGCTTCCACAAACAGGGGTGACCTTTTCCTGCGATAACGCGGCGCTGCAAAAGCTATTTGACGAGGCGGAGCGCAAGTGCCTTCATAATTTGAAGGACTTCGGCGCGGATACCGTCTTGGTCGAGGGCGGCGGGTACGAGAAGATTTGGCTGGAAACGCAGCCGATGGGCGGTGAAATGTACTGGAAGCGCAACATGACCGCCGCGATGAACAATCAGCTGCTGTTCATGCGCACCCAGCGTGCGGACGGGCGGATTGCTGGGTCGATTCAGTGCCATCACGACGGGACGATTGAGCCGCAGTTCAACAAGTTTCAGGGCTTCTGCTTCCCGCTGCACGCGCTGAACATGTGGTATCTCTCCGGCAAAGAACCGGCGTACCTGGATATGCTGGCGGACTGCCTGGAGAAGTTCGACCAGTATCTCTGGAGGACGCGCGATTCCGACGGCGACGGATGTCTTGAATCCTTCTGCGTCTACGATACGGGGGAGGACAACGCCCTGCGTTACGGTCACGCGCCTGTCTACTGCACGACCGATACGCCGCCCGAAGATGCGGACGTTGTGCCGATGGCGTCGATGGACGTGACGTCGTTCTCCTACGCCTGCCGCGATACATTGGCGGAAATCAGCCGCCTGCGCGGCGACGGGCGGGAAAGCGAATGGCGCGAAAAGGCGGACGCTGTCGCGGCGAACCTGAAGGCGCGCTTGTGGGATGACAAGCGCCACGCCTGCTTTGATCGCGACAAGCATGGCAAGACCATCGACGTGCTGTGCCATAACACGCTGCGCTGCATGTACTGGGGTTCCATCAGTCAGGAGATGGCGGATGCGTTTGTGCGCCAGCACCTGCTGAATCCGCAGGAATTCTGGACGCCGCTGCCCCTGCCGAGTGTTGCGGTGAACGACCCGATGTTCCGCAATGCGCCGGAGAACAACTGGAGCGGGCAGTGCGAGGGTCTGACGTACCAGCGCGCGATTATCGCTTTGGAGCGCTACGGGTATGAACCGATTGTGACAAAGCTTGGCAGGAAGCTGCTGGATGCCATCATCCGCGGCGGGTATGTGTTCACGCAGCAGTTCGATCCTTTCACGGGCGAACCTTCCCGCGTGGGCATGGTGTCGCATGAGGTGCTCTCCCGCGACAGCGACGAGCCGTTTCAGGATTCCTACGGCCCGACGCTGCTGGCGGCGCTGGAGTACATCGCGCATATCTGGGGGATTGCGCTGGTCGGCGACGAAGTGTGGTTCAGCTTGGGTTCGGGGCTGTCCTATGCCTATGCGCAGCGGTTCGGGGATGATGTGTACGAGATAAAATCCGACGGTCGGTCTGGTACTATCTACAAAAACCGAATTGCGGTCGGAAGTGAACCCTGCGGTGTCCGGCTGGTGACGAACCGCGACGGGAAAATCCTCCGCACAGTGAAAATTGAGGGAGGCGTATAATATGAAGACAGTCAAAATCCGTTTAGACGGCCTCGGCGGAATGCCGATGGATGAAAAGACGCTCAAAAGCACCTACGCGACCGGCATGGACTTTGAGCCGGACGAACGCCGCATGACGATTGACAGCGAGGGTATCGTCAGCCTGCAAGTGACAAAAGAACCGTACATGATTCACGTCAAGATGGCGGTGCCGCTCTACGGGCATCTGTGGGTGATGGCGGACAATCAGGGGGAGGGGTACACGGGCGAATTTGTGGACTTCGTGACGGAGGCCGTCCGCACTTATATCCACCATGCGCGGAAGTACGCGGCGGGTATCACGCTGTCCCCGACGACGCAGGGGCATCTTGACGCGGCGATTGAATTGCAGCACTTGGCGAACCGCGGGCAGGATACGCCGGACAACCGCCTCTACGCGCTGTCGAACGCGATTTACGCGGCGGAGGGGGCGCTCGTGGAATCCGCCCGTGCAAAGGCGTTTGCCGCGCCGAGAAGCGACCTCAAACTTGGCTGCAACTTCGCGCGCTACACGTCGGATGCCTCCCGGTATGCAAAGTTTTTCGCGCAGGCGTTCGATTTCGCGACGATTCCGTTCTATCCGCGCACGACCGTGCCGGAGAGGGATCGCTACGACTATTCGTATGTGGATCACGCGCTGTCGTTTCTGCTGGACAAGGGAATTACCCCCAAGGGGCATCCGCTCTGGTTCGGGCATCAGGACGTGAACCCGAAGTGGCTCTTCGGTCTGCCGTACCCGGAATTGCGCCGGGAGGCCGCGAACATCGCGCGCCACCACGTCAGCACCTATCGCGACACGATTCAGTACTGGGACGCCATGAACGAAGCGCACGACTGGGCAAATTGCTTCGAGCTGACGCAGGAACAGCTGATTGACCTCACCCGCGCGACGACCGACGCATTGCGCGAAGGGAACGACAAGGCGGTGTCGATTGTCAACGTCTGCTTGCCGTTCGCGGAGTACGTCGCGGGGCGGTACGACTGCTACGGCGCGCTGCCGGAGCATCTGCGCAGTCCGCTGAGCTACTTCAAGGCCATCATCGAAGCGGGGATTGATTTTGACGTGGTGGGCATCCAGCTGTATTTCCCCGGCAGGGATTTGGTGGCGGTGGACTTGCTGCTGAACGCCTTCGCTGCGCTGGGCAAGCCGATCCATATCACCGAAATGGGCGTCAACGGCGGCTTCCGGCAGAAAGGAAACGCGGGCAGCAGCTGGTCGCAGATGGCAATGTCCGAGGGTACTTGGCACGGCGGATGGAACGAACACACGCAGGCGGACTGGCTGGAGCAGTTCTACACCATCGCCGCGTCGCGCAAGGAGATTCAGGCGCTGACGTGGTGGGATTTTATCGAGCCGAGTTTCTCCGGCAACGGCGCGATGCTCTACGAGAATGAGAATCCGCGTGAATCGTATTTCCGGCTGCTGGCGCTGAAAAACCGGATTATCCGCAAAGCATAACGAATATCCTGTTTCCAGATGAAAATGTGCCAAGATGCGCAGGCGAATCTGGAAATAGCATTCTCTGATACAGAATAGAAAAATCCCTGCTGACTGTCTTAAAGGACATATCAGCAGGGATTTCTGATTTAAGCATCTTTAAGCATCAATCCGCCGGGATGTACTCGCCGTAGATGAACTCGTGCAGCGCCCGCACGTTCTTCGGAAAGGACTTGCTGCCCATGTTGATGACGCTCGCGCCGTCCACGTCAAGGTAGGAGTAGGTGCCGTCCATCGGGACGTGGTGCTGCTCCAAAAGAGACTCGCCGCGGGTCAGGCGGTCGGAAATGCCCGAACGCAGGACGCCCAGCGCCAAATCAAAGAGCGTGCTCGCCTTCATGTTTGTCTGCACATAGGGCATACAGGCGTTCAGCAGGTTGTTGAGTTCCGTCATGCTCATGCCGCCGTCCAGCACCTTTTCCAGCAGCAGCTCCATCAGCTTGCGCTGGCGCGCCGTGCGGCCAAAGTCGTTGTCCACCTTGCGCAGACGGGCGTACATGACTGCCTGAATGCCGTCGCAGTGGTGCGTGCCGGCTTTGTTGGGCAGATTCTCACGCTCGTAGTCCTTGCTCTGATTGTCATACTTCGGCGGATGCTGGCGCAGATAGGTGTTAATGGCCTTTGCTTCCTTTGCGGTCATTTCAATGTCAATGCCGCCCAAGCTGTCAATGATGGATGCCAAGCCATAAAAGTTGATGGTAATGTAATTTTCGATGTTCAGTTCAAAATTCTTGTTGATGGTGCGCATGGCAAGCTGACCGCCGCCGCGCGAATAGGCGGTGTTGATGCGGTTCTTGTTCTTGTAGCCGGGAATGGTGACATACAGGTCGCGCAGGATGCTGGTCAGCTTAATCGAGCCGTCGTCCTTGTTGATGGACACGATAATCTGCACATCGCCATTCTGCAAGCCGTCATCCAGCGACGTCGAGCGGGTATCCACGCCGACGAGCAGGATGTTGACGACGTTCGAGGGAAGGTTGGCGTTGATGTCCAGCTTATCGGGGTCAATGGTGTCGTCGATTTCGTTGTCCGTGATTTCGATGGTCGAGCCGTCGTCATCAAAAAATACGTCGCCGCCAAGGCCGTCGTCATCATCGAGGATAATATCGCCATTATCGCTGATGGTGTAGTCCGCACCCGCGGACGATTCGGTCACACTGCCGACTTCCTCGTCCAAATCATCCGTCAGGTCAATGCTGCCCGCCAGTGCGCCCGGCATCAGCAGGCAAAAAATCATCAGCAGCGCCATCCACTGCTTCCACATCTTCATGGGCAAATTGCCTCCTTACGGGAAATTTCGTCGTATACGTTCCTATTATAGCGGCTTGGTGGGAAAAATGCAATCCATTGCCGACTTTTCGCGGAAATTGTTACATTTGTGCAGGCACGCCGAACACGCCGCGCAGGAAGCGGATGCTCTCCAGCAAGGCCTGTTCGCTTTCGACAAGCTGGGCGTACGGTTCGAGAATCACCGCGCCGTCGAAGCCATCCTCGCGCAGGACGCGCGCAAACTGCTGCCAGTCAAACACGCCGCGCCCCGGCAGACACAATTTGCCATCCGCCGTCCAGTCCAGCACATGCAGGTGGCGCACATGCCCACGCATGGCGCGCAGCATGTCGAGGGGGTCAACGCCCGCCTGATGCACCTGCTTGGTGTCAAGCACGAACTCCACGTCCGGGATGCGTTTGAGCAGGATGCGCACGTCCTCCGGCGTGGCGACGCTGCACCAGCTGACGCTCTCCCACAGCACGCGCAGGTGATGACGCGCCGCACGCTCACGCATCTGGTCGAAACGCTCTTCCAGGAAGGGGATGTTCGCGGGCGAAAGATGCCCCCGCACGCCGAACGGCCCGTGGAAAATGTAGTACGCCGCGCCGAGCGACTCTGCCGCACGGCAGACGTTCGCAAACATTGCAAACGCATCGTCCGACTGGCGCGCGGCGCGGCCGAACAGCTGCGGCTCAAACTGCGTGCCCAGCGGGTGCACCGACGTGACGGGAAAGTTGTTCATGTTGTAGCGCATCCGAAAGGTAAAATCCGTTGTGTATTCGCTGGGCGTTTCCAGAAACACTTCGCAGGTGTCCAGCGGCAGCTCCGCGATGTGCGCGGCGGCGTCATCCGTCTCCAGCTGGCCGTAATAGGCGGCGCTTGACAGCCCGATTTTCATGCCTGATTCCCTCCCGGCTGATTCAGCTCATCCAGCGTGAGCGAGAACGAGGGGACAAATTCGCGGATGAAGTCCTGTACTTCGGGCAGGGTGATGGCATCTAACTGACGGCGAATCGCCTCGCCCGCCGCGTCGAACTCGTGATTGCCCGCGCGCCGCTCTTCCACGCACTTGAGGTACGCGCTGAGCGAATCCGCCGCCTTGACGATTTGGTGGTCATAGTCGTGCCCCTCACACAGGTACGGCGCGAAACAGGCGCGTAAATCCTCCGGCAGCATGGCAAGCAGACGGTCGTTCGCCATTTTTTCTACATCTTTATATGCGCCGCGAAGCTCCAATGAATGGTACTTGACGGGCGTGGGCATATCGCCGGTGATCACCTCGCTGGCATCGTGATAGACGGCGAGGGTGACGATATGCTCCGGGTTGCAGTCGCGCCCGTAGCGATTTTTGCCGATGAGCGCCATGCCATGGGCAAGCATGGCGACTTGCAGGGAATGTTCCGCGTCGTTCTCAGACATGGACGAGCGCATCAGCCCCCAGCGGCGGATATAGCGCAGGCGGGCGATGTAGGCGAAAAAGTGGTGAATCATCGGGAAAACTCCTCCTGTTGGGGTGATTTTGTGCTGATGGAAGCGAAATTACTGCTTGTAGCAGACTCATCTTCAGCGCTGAATGGTTCTTTGGGTAAACACGCGAGCACAGCATGAGAGTGTGCTCAACCCAATCGCGCGAAAGGGTCAAGGGACGAAGTCCCTTGTCTCCCATTGTACTTGCTTTTTTTGCGCGAATCAAGGGGAAAAAAGCAAAAAGATGTTGACAAATTTCACAGGAATGGGTATGATAGGGAGGACAATCGTATCATCCGCGATGGGAGCTGTGGGCGAGGGCTGCACGGCTGAGAGGGCATTTTGCCGACCATTTGAACCTGTGTAGGTCATCCTACCGTAGGGACAGCGGAGGGACACGCGCATTTTGCGGGGAATTTTTCCCGTGCGGACGGCGCGGTTGGGAGAAGAATCTCCACCTCCTGTTTCCTGCGTGCAAACGCGGGATTTTTTCATTTCCGGAATACGAGCGTCACCCAATACGCCGAAATCGGCGAAAAACAGGAGGAAAATCAAGATGGCAAACTGGTTCTTGGGTCGCGCGCTGGCGGAGGAAGCCGAAACGGAAAACGCGGCATGGTCGTTTCTGGGCGAGGGCGTGACGTTCTGGGTCACGGTGGCGGTGCTGCTTGTGGTCGGCGTGGCGGTGTACCTCGTCGCCCGCAAAAAGAGCAGCAAGAAGTCCTTCTGGACGGCAAAGACGATGGCAGTCGGCGCAATGTGCATGGCGCTGTCGTCCGTGCTGAGCCTCATCAAGCTCTGGCCGATGCCGATGGGCGGGTCGGTGACCCCCGCGAGTATGCTGCCGCTGCTGCTGTTCGCGTACTGCTATGGCGTTGGCCCCGGCATGGTGCTGGGCGCACTGTACGGCGTGATGCAGTTCCTGCTGGATGGCATGGCGTGGGCGGCGCTGGGTGCCATCCCGAACCTGCTGGATTACCCGATCGCATTCGGGCTGCTGGGTCTGGCGGGCTGCTTCCGCGGCAGCAAGGCGAAGATGACGGCGGGCTTCGTGCTGGGCTGCTTCGGGCGGTTTATGGCGTCGTTCCTCTCCGGCTTCATCTTCTATGGGCAGTACGCGCCGGAGGGCGTGAATCCCGTCTGGTACTCGCTGACCTACAACGGCAGCTACATGCTCGTCGAGTGCATCATCTGCATCGCGCTGGGGCTGCTGGTCGGGGAGCGGCTGGCGAAGGAACTCAAGAAAGTCGCATGACGAATTTCCCTCGGAAGATGTTCCGGGGGATTTTTTCGTGCGCTGATTCAGCAGGATTTTGCCCATCCCGCGGCGAAATCAACAGGTGGAAAACGAATGGGGAGGCTAACACGGATGATTGACCTTTGCACGCTGGGCACGGGCGGCACGATGCCCCTGCCGGATCGCGCGCTGGCGAGCCTGTATGTGCGCGTGGGCGGCCGCGCGGTGCTGGTGGACTGCGGGGAGGGCACGCAAATCGGCATACAGCGCCTGTCGTGGGGCATACAATGTATTGATGCCATTTTGCTGACGCACTACCACGCCGACCACTGCTCCGGGCTGCCGGGGATGCTGCTTGCCATCACCAAAGCCGGGCGGACAGCGCCGCTGCACATCTACGGCCCGATTGGGCTGGAGCGCGTAGTCGCCGGGCTGCGGGTGATTGCGCCGTCGCTGAGCTGCCCCATCGTGCTGCATGAAATCATCGACGATTATTCGCCGTTTGCCGCCATTGGGCTGATGATAACGCCCTTTCCGCTCAGGCATGAGATGCCCTGCATCGGCTACCAGTTTCATCTGCCGCGTCCGGCGCTGTTCGACCCCATCCGCGCGCGGGCGCAGGGGATTCCGGTGAAGCTGTGGAGCATCCTGCAGCGCGGCGAAACGGTCAGCATGGACGGGCAGACGTACTATCCGCATCAGGTGCTGGGGCAGCCGCGGCGGGGGATTACGTTCGTTTACGCGACGGACACGCGCCCTGTGCCGGGTATTGTGCGCATGGGGCAGGACAGCGACCTGATGATTTTGGAGGGCATGTACGGCGCAGAGGAAAAGCTGCCTTTGGCGCACAAAAACTGCCACATGCTCTTTCGGGAAGCGGCGCAGTTAGCGCGGGACGCCGGAACGAAGCGGCTGCTGCTGACGCATTTCTCGACGTCGATTGAGTCGCCGGAGGAATTTCTGCCGAACGCGCAGGCGGTGTTCCCGGAAACGACGTGTGCAACGGACGGCATGACGCTGACGCTACGTTATCCAGAGGAAGCATAATAAAAACTTCCGGGACAATTCTATTCCGAAGGAGTGCACCGAAGGAGTCCAGAGGGCGATCGGAAAGCCCTCTGGAAGCATGGCGATTACCAGAAAGATAGAAAAAACAACTATGCCATCATAACAATTGCCATCAGCAAAATTGGAGGAATCATCACCATGCCAAGCGAATTGGAACGATTCAACGAGCGGATGCAAGCCTTCTTCGCGCCGCTGTGGCCGGGGGAGGAAAAGCCGCTGGTGCTGGGCGAGGGGTGCAGTGAGCGCCCGCCCGTGATGCTCATCGGAGAAGCGCCGGGGGAACAGGAAGCCATGTCCGGGAGACCTTTTGTTGGCAAGGCAGGGAAGAACCTCGATGGCTTCTTGACAGTGCTGCAATTAAACCGTGAGGATATTTATATCAGCAACGTCGTGAAAATCCGCCCGACGAAGGTCAGCGAAAAAGGACGTGTGTCCAACCGCACGCCGAACCGCGAGGAACTGGCGCTGTTTACACCGTATTTGCTGGAGGAAATCCTGCTCGTGCAGCCGAAAATGCTCGTCACGCTGGGGAATACAGCACTTCACGCGCTGCTTGGCGCGAAAAGCACCATCGGGGCGTGTCACGGGCAGGTGCTGACGGCGCATGTTCAGGCGGACAAGCAGGCGGGGGATTTCCCGCTGTTCGCGCTGTATCATCCGGCGTCGATTATCTATAATCAGAAGTTAAAAGACGTGTATCAGGAGGATTTGGAGCGGCTGCACGGCGTGCTGGCGGCGCAGTGACAATTCAGACGAAAAAATGTATCTTTGAGACAAAAAGCATAGCCAAACGGCGAAAAAACTGCTATACTCAAAGTATCAATTCACGCGGAAGGAGGTACGGGACGTGATAGACTTCATCATGACAAATCTGCCCATCATTGTCTGCTTTGTGCTGGGGATTGGGCTGCTGATTATGGAAGCACTGATGCCGGGGTTCGGCATTGCAGGCTTCAGCGGCATTGCGCTGGAGGTCGTCGCGCTGGTGCTGACGTGGCAGCAGCACGGCACGATGGCGACGCTGGGGATGCTGCTGATTGTGCTGTCCGTGCTGGCGATTGCGATTTCCACATCACTGCATTCGCTGACAAAGGGCAAGCTCAGCAAGAGCAGCATCGTCAACAGCCACACCGAAAGCACGGACGCGGGCTACCGCTCGGCGGAGGACATGCAGGTGTTTCTGGGGCGCGAAGGCACGGCGACAACTGCGCTTAGACCTACGGGGCTCGGCGAGTTCGACGGCATTCGGCTGAACGTGGTCAGCGAGGGCGACTTCATCGAGAACGGGACGAAAATCCGCGTTACGCAGATTGAAGGCTCGCGCATCGTGGTCAAGAAGGTGTGAAAGACAGCGGAGCTTCCGCGGAAGGAAACGCTCTGGCGGCGGCTCATGCGGTACTTGGGAAGGAGCGAAAAGGAATGAAGCGGCTGACAAGCATTCTGTTGGCGCTGCTGATGCTGGTTGGCATGGCGCTGGCGGAAGAAACGCCGGACGCGGCGCTAGGCGACTGGTACGCGCTGAACGTGGACGGGACGACGGAGTGCCTGACGCTCCGGGAGGACGGCACGTTCTGCTATGACAGCCGCGAGGGAACTTGGCGCAAGACGACGGACGGCGAATATTGGCTGACGTTCAGCCGAACAGGACTGCTGGACGTCATGGCAAGCATGGTGAATTCGCAAGTTGCCGAACAGGACATGACGGCATTGCTGACGGAAAACGGCTTGGACGTTTACTACGGCAGCACGGCGGAAGGCGTGGTGGCGCACATGGTGCGGGATGCGGAAGAATTGCAGAATGTGCGAACGCCGAAGACTGACACGCCGCTGGAAGCATTCGCGGGGACTTGGACGATGGAAACGGTGTTCGCCGGTGCAATGCAGATGACGTACACCCCGGACAAGGGCGAACGGCTGGCATTCTGCACGATTGACGGCTTGACGCTCATTCCCGGTGCAAATCTGGGCGACTACCCGGAGGGGACAAGCTATCCGATGACGTTCGAGGACGGCATTCTGTCCGCAACCATCCAGATGATGGTGCTTGTCTCGTCGGGAACGGAAGAAACGCAGGAAATCGAGATGGACTACTACTTGACGTTCTTCCAGACGGCGGACGGCAGCCTGTACGCGACGCTGCGATTGAGCGATGTGCCGGACAACCCGACGACGATGTTCCTGTTGATTCCGATGGAATAACACGTTCCCCCAATCAACACGCGGAAACTGCATGAAGAAGTAACCAACTGAATTGCGAGAATGGGTCAAGGGGGGACTTCGTCCCGTTTCCTTTGTCCCTTGTGGAGTCCAGAGGCAAAGCCTCTGGTAGGGTTAGGGGCAAAGCCCCTGTTAGGAGGATTGTAACATGGATGGCAATATGGCAATGATTCTGGGTATTATCGCTGTGGTGTTTGTGGTGGTGTGCGTGTTCCTATCGTTCGTGCCGCTCGGACTGTGGATTTCCGCGCTGTCCAGCGGGGTGCATGTGTCGATGGGCGCACTCATCGGCATGAAGATTCGTCACATTAAGCCGCATCGCCTCGTGCAGCCGCTGATTAAGGCGAACAAGGCGGGTCTGGGTCTGAACATCTCCCAGCTGGAAACGCACTTCCTCGCCGGCGGCAACGTTGACCGCGTGATTAACGCCCTGATTGCGGCGCAGCGCGCGAACATCCCGATGGCGTTCGAGAAGGCTTGCGCGATTGACCTCGCGGGCCGTGACGTGTTCGAGGCGGTGCAGATGTCCGTCACCCCGAAGGTCATCGAAACCCCCGTTGTCGCCGCAATCGCGAAGGACGGCATTGAGCTGCGTGCCAAGGCGCGCGTCACCGTCCGCACGAATATCGACCGTCTGGTCGGCGGCGCGGGCGAAGAAACCGTTATCGCGCGTGTCGGCGAGGGCATCGTGACCACTGTCGGCTCGGCGGAAACCCACAAGCAGGTGCTGGAGAATCCTGATCTGATTTCCCGCACGGTGCTGTCCAAGGGCTTGGACGCAGGCACGGCATACGAAATTCTGTCCATCGACATTGCTGACGTGGATGTTGGCCGCAACATCGGCGCGCAGCTGATGATGGATCAGGCGGAATCCGACCGCCGCGTTGCGCAGGCGAAGGCAGAGGAACGCCGTGCCATGGCTGTCGCGCACGAGCAGGAAATGAAGGCCGCCGTGCAGGAGATGCGCGCAAAGGTCGTCGAGGCGGAAGCCGAAGTTCCGAAGGCGATGGCGGCTGCCCTGCGCGAAGGCAAACTCGGCGTGATGGATTACTACCAGATGCAGAACACGATTGCGGATACGTCCATGCGTGATTCCATTGCCAAGGCGAGTGCGCCGCAGAGCACGCCCACGCACAGCTTGGAGAAGAAGTAAGCCGCTGCTTGACCGAAAGGAGGGGCAGCAATGTCAATATCATCCTATTTGGCGCTGATTATCATCGTGATTGTCATCAACGCGTTGAAGAGCGCACAGAAGAAGAAAGAAGCCGAGGAAGCGCGCCGGATGCCGACCGCGAAGGCACAGCAGCCGAAGCAGTCCGCGCCGAAGGTGCACAGTCAGCCGATTGTGCCGACGCCCGCGCCGATGCCCGCCCATGCACACACGACCGTCCATGCCGCGAAGCCGAAGGTGCATGAGCATCTGGCGGCGGAGTGCGACCTGGATGCGGAACTGCAGGGGAGCATAGGGTACGACAGCCCGGAAGGACGCGACAAGTGCCACGAGGACGAACTGTTCCCGGCGCACGAGAAGCGCCCGGAAGCGCCGCACGAGGAGGTGCGGTCCGGCTTGAAGCTGGATTTCAGTCCGAATGCGATGGTGCAGGCGATGGTGATGCAGGAGGTGCTGACGCGCCCCTGCGAGAGAAGGAAGCGCTGATAAGCACAGCCCCTCTGCTATCGGTGATTGATGGCAGAGGGGTCTCTGTCGCAGGGGTTTCGCGCCCACAGGCGCGAAGTCCCTGCGTAACACGCGCATATAGCATGAAATCGCGCGCAACTCAATCGCGCGAATGGGTCAAGGGAGGAACTCCCTTGAAGGAAGGTGAACACCCATGGAGACACCAATCCGCGTGGTCATCGCGGACGATAATGCCGATATGCGGCGCATCGAACGCATGATGATTGGCTGCGCAGAGGGTTTTGAAATCGTGGGGGAGGCGGAGGACGGCGTGCAGCTGCTCACCCTTGTGGAGCAGGAAAAGCCTCAGCTCGTTTTCCTCGATGTCGAAATGCCCGGCAAAACCGGCGTGGAGTGCGCGCGGGTGATACAGGACATGAACCCTGCGATTGTGCTGATTTTCGCGACGGCGCACGATGAATATATGGGCGACGCCTTTGAGGTGTACGCCTTCGATTACCTTCTCAAGCCCTTCAAGAAGGAGCGCGTGATGCAGACGCTCGAACGCGCGAAGAAGCGCATCCGCCATCAAACCGACGGCGAAACGCCCCTGCCCGTGCACCCCACGCCCCACCCGGTCAGCGGACGGCTGATGCTGCACCATAAGGACGGCGTGTCGTTCCTGAATGTCAGCGATATCGTGCTTGTGCAGCGTGAAGACCGCACGACCGTGTTTTACACCGCGTCCGGCGAACGATATGTTACGTCCGATTCGCTCTCTGACACGGAAGCACGGCTGGATTCATCCATCTTCTTCCGCTGCCACAAAAGCTACATCATCAACCTCAACCACATCAAGAACATCACCCCCTATGGGCGCTGGACGTACATTGTCCACCTGCAGGGGACGGAGCAGGACGCGCTCATCACGCACGAAAAGTACGAGGAACTGGAGAAAATGTTCTCGTGACACCTTGACAGAAGTGATGCTTTGTGTTACCATAGAACTGCGGTTAGAAAACACTAACCGCAAATTTTTGACTGGATGGTTAGTGAAAACTAACCGCAAGGAGGAAAACATGAAGCACCCTGTGAAGAAAATCATTTCCCATCTGCTGATGTTCGCCCTTGTGCTGTGCGTGGCGATTGCGCCCAGTCTGGCTGAGAGCAAAACCGATTGCCTGCAAACTATCAGCGGGGAAAACGGCACGACGTACAGCAATCTGTTCGATGTGATTCTGTCTGACGACTACGACAGCGTGTGGGAAGAACACTGCAAGGCGATTGTGGGCGAGGAGAACGCGGCAGAAGCAGTCGAGATGCTCAAATCCTTCATCAGCGGCGACGTGTATGGCGACGACGCGGTGGCGCTGTACGGCGACGGCTCGGAGGGCTTCATCTTCGACTGCTGGTATTTGAACGATGTCAAGTCCTTCACCATGAACGGCGACGAAATCACCATCAATAAGCTGGATGGCACGAGCGAAACGCACAAGTACCGCTGCATCGGCACCTACCAGATTGGCGCGGACGAAACGATGACGTGGGGCGGCGAGACGTTCTGCCCGGCGTTTGACTGCGAGGTGTATCAGGCAACTGACGACGCGGGCGACTTCACCTACTTCTTCTTCCGCGACGACACGATGGAAACGACCTACCACATCGAGTTCCGCTATGGCAGCGATTTGGCGGCGCTTCAGCAGTACATGAAGGGGCGGTATGCCTACTGGCTGGCAGCTGGCATCGACGCGAACGCTGATGCGGAAACGATTGACAACGTGATTGCACTCTTCTGCACCGAGAACCTCAGCGCGGAAGAATAATCGGTATCAAAAAAGGCGGGAATCCGTTGCGATTCCTGCCTTTTTGCGTTGTACGCCCGCCATGGGCAATAGCTTGGTGGTGAAAGTCCACTACACGCTTGGTAGTAGGAAGTGTTAGCCGAACGGCAAGGGTGTCCATCGTGAGGTGGAATCTGAAGGAAGCCGCAGGCAAAGTTCTGAGCCGACGAACAGAAATCGCATACAAGGCGGGGCAGAGCGGACGAGACTGCAACACAAGTCAAAGTCCCATACTACCCGGACTCTGCCACGTAAATGCGGCGGCTACATGGAATGAAGGCTATTGTACCTTACGCGGGGAGATCTGTGGGGAACGCACCGCAAGATGTAACCCATGTTGCAAGGCATGGCTGAACCCACAGAAGTCAGTCTGGACCATAGTACCAGAGAAGTCGGTGAAAGTCGACAGAGGGAAGGGTCTGGCGGTTGCTGGTAATACAGCATGCCAGGAATCGGGCGTGTTGAAAGCAGTTGCTCGAAAGAGGATATCTGCCAGAGGATAGGTGAGTGACCGAAGGTATGGCAGAATCGCGGAGCGTCCTGATATCCAGCTAAACGTGCTGCTAAGTACCAACAACTGAACCGCCGCTTGCGGAACCGCATGAGCGGTGGTGTGGGAGGACGGGGGTTAGTCACCCCCTCCTACCCGATTTGGGGATTACACCGCGCCGATATCCGCCTGCCACATGGCGAACACGTTGTCTGCCGATTCACCGTTTGCAATTTCGGTGATGTAGTCCACCATTTCCCCCATCGTGTCCAGCGCCAGCGCCGTGTATGCCAGCACGTTGTTGCGATCCCAATCGGTGATGTTCTCCGGGTCAACAGAGAGGAAAATCTCGTACGCCGCGTACCACACGTTATCCGACTTGATGACCATCAGCTTGCCGACATACAGCGTGCTGTTGACCCTGTTGAAGAAGGAAATCACCTGCGGCACAAGCGCCTCATCAAGCGGATTGGAGTAGCTGACGTTGATGGTGACGGCATCGCTGTACGCGTCAAAGATAACATCCGCGTCGCCCAGCGAGTTCTTGTCCAGCGCATAGCCAAGATAAATGCGGTAGCTTTCCTCGTCGGCGGTCATCTCCAAATCGACCGACTTCAGCTCATCCACCAGCATGTTGTAGAGGTTCTGGCAGGCGGCGTCATCATCCGCCAAGGAGAGCGTCGGCACAAGCGCCAGCGCAAGCACAAGCACAAGCAGCAGGGAAAACAGCTTTTTCATCAGGAAAACCCTCATTTCCGGCGAAATTCGCCAAGTTTCTTCCATTATAGCATGGGTCAGTGCGACGTGCAAGGGATTTTTGCGGTCATTCGCCCCAAACGTCCGACAGCCACATGGCGTACACATTCTTCGGCGTTTCGCCCTTCTCCAATTCTGGCAGATAGTCTGTCATCTCTTGCATGACGTAAAAGGCGTTGAAGGTGTAATCCATCACGCACCCGCGATCCCACGCGTCAATGTCCTCCGGATTGATGGACATGAAAACCTCGTAAGCGGGATACCAGTCGCCGTCAATGTCCAACAGCATCATTTTGCCGACATACAGGCTGTTGTTGAGATAGTTGAAGAAAGTCAGTACGTCCGGCATCATGGCTTCGTCAATTGGCAGTTCGTAGCTGACGTTGATGGTGCAGCCGTCCTCGTAGGCGGTGATGCGCACCACCGCGTCACCGTAAGTGTGCTTGCTGAGCGGATAGAAGAACATCACCTCGTAATCATCGTCATAGCGAGTGAAATCAGTGCCGTCCACCTGCTTGAGAATCATTTGGTAAATATAATTGGCGGCAATGCTGTGCTCGGCAAGGGAGAACATCGGCAGAAGGCAGAGCACAAGCATCAGCGAAAGCAGTTTCTTCATCAGCAATCCTCGTTTCCGGCGAATTTTCTTCATTATAGCATGACGGACTGCACCACGCAAGTATCATCCGCGGCATAATGGGGCAGAATGACCGCGGAGGATGAGAATATGCTGACGATTTTTCTGCGTTCGGTGATTTTGTATGCCGCGTCCCTGCTGGCGATGCGCGCGATGGGCAAGCGGCAGGTGGGGCAATTGCAGCCGTTTGAGCTGGTCGTGGTCATTATGATTGCGGAGCTGGCGGCGACCCCGATGGGCGGTGTGGGCATTCCGATTCTCTACGGCTTGCTGCCGATGGCGGCGCTTGTCGTGTGCCATGGGCTGCTGACGGCGCTGTGCATGAAGTCCGAGCGCGTGCGGGTGTGGCTCTGCGGGCAGCCGACGGTGCTGGTGCGCAACGGCGTGATTTGCGAGAAGCAGCTGCGCGCCTGTGCGGTGGATTTGAACGACTTGATGGAAGCCATACGCGCCGGCGGCATCCTTGACCCGCTGGAGGTCGGCACGGCGGTGCTTGAACCGGGTGGGAACATCTCCGTATTTCCGAAGGCGGACAGCCGCCCGCTTATGCCCAGCGACTTGGGCAAGATGCCGCCGAAAGAGGGGCTTCCGCTGCCGCTGATTTTGGACGGCGAAGTGCAGACGGAAAACCTGCAGCGCGGGCAGTTGAGCCTCAGCTGGCTGATGGGGCAGATTCGCGCGCTGGGGTTTGAGGGCGCGCAGGACGTGCTGCTGCTGTGCCTGAACACGCAGGGAATGCTGCTGGCGCAGGGGAAGGGGCGGACGCAGGTGCAGACGCATCAGGCGCTGCCGCCGCAGAAGGTGGTGTGGTGAATGAAGACCGGGGTGTGGATTTCGCTGATTCTGCTTTCGCTGACGATTGGGCTGGGCGTGTGGAGCGGGGAAGAGGTGCGCGCGCTGTCCGAGGAATACGCGGCGAGCGCTGAAGAACTGCGGACACTCGCGGAAGCGGAGAATTGGGCGGGCGCGGAGGCATCGCTGCAAAAATGCCAGAGCGTGTGGAAACAAAAAGTGCCGTGGCTGCAAACGCTCATCAATCATGATGATGTGGATGCAGTGACCACGGCACTGAAAAAAATCGAAGCAGGGATTTCGTCGCGCGAACTGCCCTTGTGTCTGGAGGCGTGCGCCGAATTGGGGGAACATGCCGAGCATCTGTACCATCGCGACGCGCTGACATTGGGCAATGTGTTGTAAGCACCGCGGGTGCTTCATGGCTAAACACGCGGACACAGCATGAAGAAGTCACCCACTCAATCGCGCGAAAGGGTCAAGGGACAACGTCCCTTGCGGAGGCGAAATCCTTTACGTTCCCGACTGCACGGTAATCAAGTGAATTTCCGGCTGGCAGAATAACCGCGCCGGGAAGCCTGTTGTGCCGACACCACGCGAAATCAGCAGCCACGAACGGTTCTCCAGCAAAAGACCGCTCTCGTAGCGCGACGGTACGCCGTTGAAGTTGAACGCTTCTTCCAGAAACGGAATCTGCCCGCCGTGCGTGTGCCCGAACAGCCCCAAATCAAACCAGTTCCCGCGTCCGTTGCGGTCTGTCAGGAGGAGCGAGGACGAAATCACCGACGGGTTGTGCGCCAGAAAGATGACGAAATCCTTCGAGTTGACTTGCGCCGCCACGCTCTTCGCATCGTCCATCTCCGTGCTGACGTCGTCGATGCCCGCAATGTAGATGTCGCTTGTGCCGATGCGCAGGGTCGCGACTTCGTTGCACAGCAGCGTCACCCCCGCTTTGGACATTTTGTTCCGCAGTGTGGATGGCTCCTCGTCCTTCTCCAACGGGCTGCGGTCGCATTCGCCCACGACGGCGTACACCCCGTAATTGCTCGAAATGCGCCGCGGCAGATTCTCGAAAAACGCCGCCGCTGACCACTTGTCGCGCGCGTAATCGCCGCCCAGCAGCACAATGTCCGCATTCAGCGCATTGATGCGGTTGATGAGCGACGACAGCCGCGCGTCCGAAAACATCTGTGACCCATAGTGGATGTCGGAGACGTAGACGATGCGCAGCTGCCCAATGCCTGTCGGCAAATCCTCGCAGGTGATGGCGGTCTGTGTCGTCCGCAAGGTGTACGGCTCGACAAACGGGTACAGCACGCACAGAATCAGCGCCAGAATTACCAGCCGCTTTGTCCACCGCCGCCGCTTCTCGCTCTGCGGCTGATACGCGCCCGCCCGCTGGGAGACATAGGGTTCGTCGTTGTCGCCAGGAAAGAGCCAGCTTTTGCGCATGGCGGAAACCTCCTTTGTCGGGGGGGACATCATCAAACAGCTTCGCAAACAATCAACGATGGGAGCGGAAACCGAAGGGTAGAGGGGTAATCGGAACCCCTCCTCGCGCCTGCAGGCGCGAAATCCCTGCTTACGCCAGCAGCAGCATCAGCGGCAGCGTCAAAATCGAAAACGCTGTTGACAGCGCCACCCCGCGCGATGCCAGCGAATTGTCGCAGTGGTACATCTCGCTCTGCATGGCCGTCGTCGCCGCGCAGGGCATGGCGGTGCAAATGTACAGCACGCTCACTACCGCCGCGGGCAGACCTGTGAAGCGCAGCAGCAGCACCGCCGCCGGGAAGATAATCAGCCGCAGCGCACACGCCAGCAGCAGCTTCCAGTCCTGCAGGTGTGCGAAGCGAAGATCAATCAGCCGCGCCCCGATGACGAACATGGCAAGCGGCGTCGTTACATTGCCCATCATCGACAGCGCGTCGTTGATGAACCCCGGCAGGCGCCAGCCCGTCAGAAACAGCACAAGGCCAACAATCACCGCAATCAGCGACGGGTTTGTCAGCAGCTTCTTGGGCTGAATCGCACTGATGCCGCCGAAGAAGAACGAACCGAATGTCCAGCACATCAGGTTGAATGCGCCGACGAACACGACGGCGTAAATCAGCATATCCTCGCCCAGCGTTGCAATGACGACCGGGTAGCCCATGTACGCGCTGTTGGACAGCATGGCCAGGTTCGTCAGCACGCTGCGGCGTTCGTTCGGCTCACTGCGATAGAAGAAGTACGCAATCAGCCCGCTCAGAATCATGATGGCAAGGCTGATGAAGAATACGAGAATCAGGTCGTGGATCAGCTCCGGACTGGCATCCTTCTGCAAGCCGTAGAGCGTCAGGGCGGGGAGGGCGAAGTAGAGGACGATTTTGTTGAGCGTGGAAATGCCGTTTTCATCAACGAGCTTCCCCTTCGCCGAGAAGAAGCCGCAGAAAATCAGCAGAAACAGGGTGATAACCTGCAAAAAGACAGCCATAAATTACATCCTTTCTGAAATGCGTATTGACAAGCGCAAGTCGATATTGTACACTATTTCAGAAGAATGTCAAGGGAATCATAGCATATTTCCTTGAAAAAAGGAGGAAGAAAAAATGGCTGATTTCCGCACCTTTGACCCCTGCAATCTGCTTGCGCCCGTTCCGGCGGTGATGGTTAGCTGCCGTGCGCCTGAAGCAGATGCCAAGCCCAATATCGTTACTGTCGCGTGGGTCGGCACGGTCAACAGCGAACCGCCGATGATGTCCATTTCGGTACGCGGCAACCGCTTCAGCCATGACCTGATTGCAAAGAGCGGCGAGTTTGTGGTGAATCTGGTGGATGAAGCCCATTGCAAGGCGCTGGATTTCTGCGGCGTCCGGTCGGGGCGCGACGTGGACAAGTGGCAGGAATGCCACCTTACGCCCATGCCCGCGCTGAACATGGATTATGCCCCCGCGATTGCCGAATGCCCGGCGTATCTGGCTTGCAAGGTAGTGCAGCAGCTGGAACTGGGCAGCCACACGATGTTCGTGGGCAAAATCGTCGGTGTGCAGGTGCGGGACGATCTGTTCGCGGCGGACGGTTCGCTGCATCTGGAAAAGGCGGGGCTGGTGACGTACACGCATGGCACATACCAGAAGGCGGCGGACGTGCTGGGCTTCTTCGGTTACTCCGTCGCGCGCCCGGAGGTACTCAAGCGGCGGATGGACGCGCTGACGAAGTAATACTAATTCTCATCTAAAGCATGTCATTCGCACAGCATCTTTTCCGCCCCGGCTTTGCTTCGTTCCGCTCGCGCGTACCTCCAGTACGCCTCGCTTCACTCAGCTTTGCCGGAACGAAAAATCTGCTATGCTCGATGCCATGTTTTAGAATCGAATTAGTATAAATCCAATTCAAAGGGGGCAGAAGCCCTCTTTTTTTGATGCGCTGTTTTTCTGCTGATTAGGCGTCTTGGCGGACGAGCAAATCCACCGTGCATGGTGTATCTTCCCATATAATATAGGAAGAAACTCGCTCAATGGCGCGCGTCCCAGTCCTCCCGCAGCATCGCCCACAGCTCCACGTCGTGGAAATCGCCCTTGTTGAACACCTTGCCGCGCAGTGTCCCTTCGTGGCGCATACCGCATTTTTCCATCACGCGCCCGCTGGCAGGGTTGTCGCACTCGTGCATCGCCTCGACGCGGTGGATGCGCAGCGCGGTGAAGCATTCGCGCAGCACCGCCGCCAGCGCTTCGGTCATCAGTCCGCCGTTCCAGCAGGAGCGGGCGAGCGAATAGCCGAGTTCCACCACGCTGTCCGCGTCGCTGTAACTCATGAAGCCAATCGTGCCGACGACGCGGTTCGTTTCGCGCAGCACGATGCCCCAACTGGACGGCGCGCCGCTGTGGTACTGGCTGATGATGTAGCGCAGGCAGCCGCGCGTATCCGCCATCGACTTGTGCGCATCCCAGAGAACATGCCGAGCGACTTCGGGGTCGCGGGAGTAAGCGAACATATCCGCCGCATCGCGCATCGTCAGCGGACGCAGGAGCAGCCGGTCGGTCGTCAGGCGCGGCAGGGACGCGAAGTAATCCGCTGCGGGAATCGGCTCATTCGGCGGATTGCGGTGGGAGAGCCATTGCCCCAGCTTTTCATACATGGCGGAAGAAACCTCCGATGATTTGCGGCGAAAACGGCGCAAGCGGCACAGGGCGATTCCCTTGCTGACAGCCGACGACAAGCAGATACACACCCAGCGCCAGCATGAGCAGCATCAGCAGCAGAAAGAGAACATACAGGGGATGACGCTGCTTTTTTCCAGCCATAAAGCACCTCCGTCAGCGAAATTTTCCGAAAAAACGCGCAAAAATCCGTCCACACGATTGCATTTTGATGAAATATTTGTTACAATAAGCGTGGATGGAACAGAACGCGCGTTTCGCACGTTTATTGTTTGCAGGGTGCGGACAGCAGCTGCTGTACCATCAGGAGCGCCAGCGCGGTCTTGCCGTCGCGGAACGTGCCGTCCATCACCTTCTGTACCGCGTCGGAAAGCGGCATCCGCAGTGTGCAGACGAACTCATCCTCATCCGGATGCGTCTTTCCAGCGTGCAGCCCCGTCGCCAGGTAGAGGTGGATGCGCTCGTTGCAGAAGCCGGGGGTCGTCTCCAGCACGGTCAGCTTGCGCCAGTGGTCGGCGGTCAGCCCGGTTTCCTCGCTCAGCTCACGTTGGGCGCAGACGAACGGGTCTTCATCCACCCCATCGAGCTTGCCCGCCGGAATTTCCAGCGTCAAGCGGCCAACGGCGATGCGGTGCTGGCGGACGAGAATCACGTTCCCGTCATCATCCAGCGCGACAATGCCCGCCGCGCCCGGATGGCACGCCACCTCGCGCAGGGCAGTTTCGCCGTTGGGCAGGCGCACATGCCAATGCTCAACGCGGATAATCTTGCCGGGGAAAACGACTTTCCCATCCAAATACTCTTCCGTCAGCTGCTTGTCGTCCATCATGGTCAATCTCCTCCTCAAACAATAGGATGATTTTCGCCATAGTGATTCGACAAGAGACGCAAAAAATCCTGCGAATCGCAAGGAAAAATGCGGCAGGGTGCGGAAGATTGACAAACCGCGCCGCTGCGGTATAATAGAATGGCATCAGGCCCGCAAAGGGCAGGAGCAAGGAGGAAACCCAACATGAGAAAATCCGGCGTCAAAGGTCTTGGCCGTCTGCTGTCTGTGCTGATGGTGGCGGCGCTGCTGATGACAACCGCGATGGTTCCGGCGCTGGCGCTGGATCGCTGGGAGGACGTCGTCGTGTCCGTCATTTGGACGGATTCGCAGGGTCAGCAGCAGACGACGCAGGCGTTCCCCGTGCCTGACAGCGCGGAACATGCGTATTGGGCGACGCTGGATGCGTCCGCCCTTTTCAGCACGGTTCAGGTGCAGGTTGTATCGTCTGACCCGGCGTATACTTTCTACTTGAAAGATTATGCGTCGGAAATCATGTGGACGCAGGATGCGACTGCCCTTGACCCGATGTATTCGTATGAAGTGGATTATTACTGCAACAGCGTCTATGAAGGGATGTTCCCGCTGTACCTCTCGTCGCAGGGAATGCCCGAAACGCCCGCGCAGGAGAGTGTCAACGTGCCGGTGTACTATGTGACGGAGGATGGCCAGCAGCTGGATTTCCAGTACGCAAGCTGCCTGACGAACGCGACTACCCAAGTGTACGCCAATTCCAGCGTTGTGCCGTGGGATTATCTGCTTGTCAAACCTGCGTCCGGTGTGGTGGATGTGTTTGTGGACAGCATGGGCAATGCGTCGCCGAGCGAGGTGCGCTTTGTCTACGCCGTGCCGGAGCAGCCGACCGAAGCGCCGACGGAAGTGCCCACCGAAGCCCCGACCGAGCCGCCCGTCATTCAGGCGGAAGTGACCGTGCTGTATCAGCTGGATGACAACGGCACGATTCTGGACACGCAGTATGTGACGCTGAATCAGGGCGACAACTATGTCACCGCCAATAGTGCGATGACTGCTGGGTATCAGCTTGTCGGCGAGGACACGGTGCATGTGTGGGTGGACAACGGCGGCACGGCGAGCGTGAATCCCGTTGTGTTCCACTATGCCACGCCGCAGCCGGTAACATCCAACATCGACGTGTTCTACTATCACGAGAACGGCACGCTGCTGGATCAGCAGTCGCAGACGCTGACCGAGGGCGTGAACTACATCTATGCCGCCAGCGACCGCGTGGGCGGGTACGACCTCATCAGCGAAAATCCGCAGACGGTCACGCTGCGTCCTGACGGTACGACCGACTTGGCGAGTGTGTCCTTCTTCTATGCCGACCCGCAGCCGACCGAAGTGAACGTGCCCGTGCATTACCTCAATTCCGAGGGCGAGCCTGTTGCGATGGACGACACGCTGACGCTGGGCGAGGGGACGCACCTTGTGACGGCGAATCCGCAGGGCATGGCGGACGGCTATGTGCCGATGCCCGGCACGGAAAGCACGGTGGAAGTGAACGTTTCCGGCGGTATCGCGACGCCGAGCGAGGTGTATTTCTACTATTATATTCCCACGACGGAAGCACCCGCAACCGAAGCGCCGACCGATACCCCCGCGCCGACGGACACGCCTGCCCCGCAGACGATGCCGGTGGCGATTCACTACTTCGACATGAGCGGCGTGGAAATTGCCGACCCGGTGGTGAAGGAACTGCTGCCGGGGACGTATCCGATGATTCCGGAGCGCGAAATCCCCGGTTACGAGCTGGACAGCACCCTGACGCAGTTTGACCTGACGGTGGATGCGAACGGCACGCTGTACATGGATGGCGAAGAAATTCCGGCGGATGCGGTCGGATTCTACTACCACCCGGTGCAGACTCCGACGGATGTTCCCGCGACGGAAGCGCCGACGGACACGCCTGCGCCCGCGACGGACGTGCCTGCGACCGACGTTCCGGCGACCGAAGCGCCGACCGATACCCCCGCGCCCGCGCAGCAGTTCGTGACCGTCACCATCCGCTACTACAACACGCTTGGCGAGGAGATTGCCGACGCAAGCGTGGCGGAGCTGATGCCGGGAACGTACCACGTCACGCCCGCGTATGACAGCATTCCCGGCTACGAGCTTGAAAGCAGCTGGACGTCGTTCGAACTGACGATTTACGCGGACGGCACCATTGCCATCAACGGCGACGAAGCGACGGCGGAAGACCTTGCGTTCTATTACCGCCCGATTCAAAGCGCTGCGACGGATGTTCCCGTGACCGAAGCACCCACGAATACGCCGATTCCGACCGAAACGCCGACTACTGCGCCCACTGAAGCGCCGATTCCCGTCGGGCAGCCGGTCAACCGCTACGCGACCATCAACGGCAATAAGGTGGCGTTCCGCAGCGAGCCCTCGACCAGCAAGAGCAACACGGTCATCAAGCGCTTGGCGAATGGCTCGAACGTCTACGTCGTCAACGAGATGCTGAATGACAAGGGCGAACGGTGGAGCGTCGTCATGGTGGATGGACAGAGCGGCTACATCATGAGCGAATTCCTGACCATCATGACGCAGGCGGAAAGCGACGCGTATGCCGCATCCACCGGCGCAACACCTGTGCCGACGGCAACGCCGGTTCCGACCGAGACCCCGACGGCAATTCCGACCGAAATTCCGACGGAAGTGCCGACGGCCACCCCGACCGCCGCGCCGCAGAACGCGACCATCATCATCCAGTATCTGGACAGCTACGGCAGCCCGGTGGCGAACGCGCAGTCGATGACGCTCGCCCCCGGCACATACACCCTGCGCCCGACGCCGACGAATTTGCGGGATGGCTATGAGCTGATTCCCGGCAGCGAGCAAATCACCCTGACTGTTTTCCAAGACGGCACGCTGAGCATGGATGCGGCGGATATTGCCTTCTGGTATCGTCAGGTGGCAACTGCCGTACCGACGCAGACCCCGACCGAGGCTCCGACGCCAACCGCTGTGCCGTACGAGGGCTATGCCGTCACCACGCGCGAAACCGAAATGCGCACCGGCATCGGCACGGGCAACTACGTCATGGCGACGCTGCAGGCGAATGTGCTGGTGTATGTGAATAGCCAGCTGAACACGGCAGGCGAAACGTGGGACATTGTGACCACGCTGGAAGGGACGTCTGGTTATGTGCCGGACGCGAACCTCCGCTACGTCACCGACGCGCAGGCGCAGGTGTACATTCAGCAGTGGAATCAGTCCCGCAGCACGCCCACGCCCAGCCCCACGCCGTACCTGACGCCTGTTCCCGCACAGGAGATGGGCTACGCCTACGCCGTGGGCAACAACGTGCCGCTGCGGCAGATGGCGGGCGACTTCAGCGCGATTGAGGCGTACCTGATGCAGGGCGAAGTTGTCTACGTCTCCGGGCAGGATTATCTGGGCAGTATGCCGTGGCACCGCGTGCAGTATAATGGCCAGTGGGGCTATGTGCGCTATGACATGCTCCGCTTCATGACGCAGGCGGAAATCGAGGCGTACCTGAATAACCTGAACGCCACGCCCGCACCCACGCTTGTTACCACGCCTCAGCCCTACGACCCGACGAACTACTCCAGCTACGGCTATGTGACTACGACGACCTCGGTCAACTTCCGCCAGCAGCCCAGCATGAACGCGAGCCGTATCAGAAAGCTGTACAACTACGCGTTTTGCTTTGTCCTCGGCACAACGACCGGCACGGACGGCGAAACGTGGTATCACATCCGCTACAATGACCAAGAAGGTTACGTCAACGGAAAATACTTCCATTGGATGACAGTGGAGGAACTGGAAGAGTTCCTGCAAAGCAGCGAGTACATTCAGGGCATCCAGAACAACACGACGGGGAATGCTACTGCAAAACCGACCAGCGGTCTGATTCCGGAAGAAGACAAGACCATCAACGACTGGAAGGGCAGCGGCGCAACGGTCAGCTATGTGCCGTGGCAAGGTTTTTCAACGCCCGGTCCGCTGACTTCGCCCACAACTGCCCCTACGCAGGAAACCGCCACGCCGACGCCTTCCGCTTCGCCCACACCGACGCTCGAACCGCTGCCCACCGCAGCCACGACGTACCCTGTGGTGAACGAGAGCGGCAACAGCGGGCTGGTTATCTTCATCGTGATTGCGGTCGTGCTGCTGCTTGGCGGCGGTGGATTCGCCTTCATGCAGTACCAGAAGAAACAGCGTGAAGTTGCCATGAAGGCAGCACAGCGCCGCGCACAGGCAGCGCGCAATGCGGATCGTCCGGTTGCGCGTCAGGCGGGTCAGCCGCAGCAGATGCGCACCGGCGCGTATGCGAATCCCCAGCAGCGTCCGCAGACGAGCAATGGCGTTTCGCCTGTGCAGGTGCGCCCGGCGACGCCTGTTCCGCAGACGCAGGATGAGCAAAACCGACCGCAAGTCGGTTATCGCACGCCGATTCAGCCCCTGACGAAGCCGCAGGAGACCCCGTCCACTGCCGCACCGAAGAGCACGACGACGATGGAGAATCCGTATGCGCGCCCGGTGGCGAAATCGGCAGAGGAAGCGCCGCGCCATCGTCGCCGTACAGATCACTATCGCCAGGATGACGACAGCGCAAACCCGAATGGGTAACAGAATATTTGGCAGGAGCAGCACGATTTGCGGGTTGCTCCTGCTTTTTTTGTGAATCAACAATATTTTGCTGTTTTCTGTTTACCAAGTTTGGAATGTTACATTGAAAAAGACGAACGAATGGCATGGAAACAAAGAAAAACCGGTCGAAAATTTGCGTACACTGAACGAAAATTACGAAAATTCGAGGAAAGCAACAGACAAAAAATATTCCTATTACGATAGTTTTAACATGCAAATAACAATACTCAGGAAACTAACAAGCCGTTAACAGGTGGAAATGACAAAATTGCCACACGAAAGTATGGCAAAACACACAAAAATGCACCAAATGAGCATAATGAATGTTATTTTTCCGTCTTGACAGTTGAAAATTTGATGGTATAATAAACCATGTAAGAACTTGAACTGTGATTTGCCGGGAATTTGGCGAATTGCATATCGAGAAACGATAAATGTGTTACATGCGAAGGAGACGTGAACTGTGACAGAGAAGGAACTGCGGAAGCTGGGACGCGCAGAGCTGCTGGAACTGCTGCTGGAACAGGCACGGGAATTTGAAGCACTGGAGCAGCGGCTGAATGCGGCAGAAGCGGCGCTGCAAAGTCGGCAACTGCAGCTGGAAACGTGCGGCTCGATCGCGGAAGCGTCGCTGAAGTTAAACGGCGTGTTTGAGGCGGCGCAGAAGGCCGCGGAACAGTATCAGCAGAACGTCGAGCGGCTTTGCCAGGAGAAAATCAGCGCGGCAGAAAGCCAAGCGCAGGAAATCCTCGCGCGCGCAAAGAAAGCCGCCAATCAGCAGTAAAGAAACATGGCAGAAGGGAGGGCGCACAGGTGTCAGAAGACAAGAATCAGCAGAAAACGGGCAAACAATTGCTCAACGACACGCAGGAAGCGGCGGAACGCGCCCACCTGCTGCGGCAAATGAACCCCACATCCGAACAGTTGGAAACGGAACTGAAGCATGAGAAACGCAAGCACAGCTACAACCGCGCCCTGCGCAGCACACTCTATACGCTGCTGGTGGTGGCGGCGGTCGCGGTGCTGATTGCAACCATGGTCATGCCCATCCTGCAAATCACCGGCACATCAATGACGCCGGTGGTCGGGCAGGGCGAAATCACAATGGTCGTGCGCGGGTCAAATCCGCAGCGCGGCGATATTATCGCTTTTTACTACAACAATAAGGTGCTGATTAAGCGCGTTATCGGCCTGCCGGGCGAGTGGGTCAACATCGACGGAAGCGGCAACGTCTACATCAATGGCGAACTGCTTGATGAGCCGTACATCACCGACCGCGCGCTGGGCGACTGCTCCATCACGCTGCCGTACCAAGTGCCGGACGGGCGGTATTTTGTTCTGGGTGATCACCGCTCCACCTCGCGCGACAGCAGAAGCACACTGGTTGGCCCAGTGTCCGAAGAGCAGATTATGGGGCGCGTAACGCTCCGCATTTGGCCGCTGAACCGCATTGGATTCCTGCAATAACGTAAGTACAATACAGCAAGAAGAGGAACACAGGTTCCAGAATCGGAGGATGCTGACATGAACCGCAAACTCATGGAATTAGCAGAAAAATACGTTGCGCAGCGGAAGCGCCGGATGCGTCTGCTTAAGACGGTCACGGCGCTGGCACTCGTTGTCGCCATCTGCACGTCTTATGTGCTGATGATGCCGGGCCTGACGATGGCGGCGGAAACGTACTGCGGGCTGGAGGAGCATACCCACACGGCGGACTGCTATGTGGACGAGCTGACCTGCCTGATTTCCGAGCGCGAGGCGGAGACAGTCTTTACCGATATTATGCGCTGCAGCTTTGAACCGCACCACCATTCCTCCGATTGCTACAATGCGCAGGGCGAACTCAGCTGCGGCTACTGGGATGGCTACATCCACGAGCATGACGAGAAGTGCTACGACAGCAACGGCGTTCTTATCTGCACGCTGGAGGAGCATCCGATGCACAAGCACACGGATGCCTGCTACAATTGGGAGAAACAGCTGATCTGCACGCTGCCGGAAAGCGAGGGGCACATCCACACGGATGCGTGCTATCGGGCAAAAGAACCGACTTGCGGTCTGTTTGAGAGCGAAGGCCACCAGCACACGGCGGATTGCGTGACGGAAACGCGCGCGCTGATTTGCACCGAGGACGTTGCGACGAACTCCGACATGCCGCATGTCCATGATGACAGCTGCTACGAAGTGACCCGGACGTACACCTGCGGCCTGACGGAAGGCGAGGGCGCGCATCACCATACGGATGCCTGCTATCCGACGACGGAAGAACCGACTTGCGGTCTGTTTGAGGGCGAAGGCGCACACACGCATGATGATTCCTGCTACGAGATGGTGCGCGGCGACCTGAAATGCAAGCTCTATCCCGACCCGGCGAAGGTGCACACGCATTCCGCGTCCTGCGTCGATGCGAAAACCGGTTACTACACTTGCGGCTACATTCAGGTGCTGCGGCATCAGCATACGAATGAATGCATTGTGACGGTGACGGCGGAGGATTCCGGTCATCATCACACGGCGGACTGCTACGAACGCCACTATATCTGCGGTAAAGAAGAGCACACGCACACGGCGGATTGCTACTATGACCCGACCCCGAACCCTGATGCGACGGCAGCCCCCGAAGCGACAGCTGAGCCGACGGCAGCCCCCGAAGCGACGGCTGAGCCGACGGCAGCCCCCGAAGCGACAGCTGAGCCGACGGCAGCCCCCGAAGCGACAGCTGAGCCGACAGCAGCCCCCGAAGCGACAGCTGAGCCGACGGCAGCCCCCGAGGCGACAGCTGAGCCGACGGCAGCGCCCGAAGTGACGGATGAGCCGACGGCAGCGCCCGAAGTGACGGATGAGCCGACGGCAGCTCCCGAAGTGATAGCTGAGCCGACGGCAGCTCCCGAAGCGACAGCTGAGCCGACGGTTGCTCCCGAAGCGACAGCTGAGCCGACGGTAGCCCCCGAAGTGACAGCTGAGCCGACGGCAGCTCCCGAAGCGACAGCCGAGCCGACGGCTGCCCCCGAAGCAACGGCAACGCCCACGGAAGAACCGACGCTTGCGCCGCCTGTAACGCCTGCGCCGACGGAAAACGCCGCCGAAACTGCTGCCCCGATGGACGAGCCGTCTCCGACACCTGCGCTTACGGTGATTCCGTCGATGGACGCTGATGCCGCGAAGCCGGACGACATGATGATGCCGTCGCTTGGACTCGACCCGGGCTTCCTGATGATGGCGAACGAACCGCCTGCCGTCAGCGAGAGCGGCATGCAGATTACCAATATTACGGTATCGAACATCATACTTCCGGAAAATGCCAATGCGTACAACTATAGCTTCGCGGCGGACTTCAAGATTTCGGATGAAGCTATTCTGCGCCATGGCGAAGGCAACAAGATTATTATTCCGGCAGAGAATACGCATATCAAAACGGACAGCACTTCTGTCTGGTCGGGCACGGACGCCAAATTCAGCAATGAAAAGCCGGCGTTTAAGTTCCAGTACAATCCCGAAACGAATAACGTTGAAATGTGGTTCACCGACGAGTATATTGACTTTGTCCGGAAACACCCCAGCCATGACGACCGAACCGGCACCATGAAGATGAGCGCCGAAATCCGCAAGGACGATGTTAAGGATCTGGGCAACGACGACTTGACCATCAAGTTCGGTGGCGCATCGACTACCGTGAAGTGGGAGGACATCGACAGGGGCAACAACTCCCTCCTCAGCGATTTGAGAACTTGGAAAAGCGGGGCTAATGTCAACTGGGAAAAAGGAACGATTGAGTATACCGTCAAAATCGAATCTACAAAGGGCACGAACGGCAAGAACGCGACTGCTCGAGACGTCATGACGGCGGTGAATAAGCAAATTGCCCTGACAAACATGACCGTCACGGAGGTTAAAACAAACGCTAACTGGAGTCAGGTGCCCGCTGTTGACTCTGCTTCGACAGAAATCAAGACGGACGGTACATGCGCCTGCGGTACGACGGGAACGCACATTCACTACGTTTATGCGAACACGACGGACGAAAGCGGCAAGGTCTATACCATGACGACGGACTATGTGCTGCCGCCGCTTTCGGCAAATGAAACATACGAAATCAAGTATGAATACACGTTCGACAAGGACGGAATGACCGGTGAATACGATCAGCTGACAAATACTTTCACTGCGCAGAGTGGCGGAAAGTGGGACCATTCCCAGAATTCCTCTAACAGCAACCCTACTGACGTTCAGATTAAAAAGCTGCAAAAGAGCAGCCGGTACAACAGCAATGAGGGTTGCATTCAGTGGACGCTCACCGTCAACGAAAACCGTTTCAATATCAAGGACAAGACGCTGACGGACACGATGTTCGACCAGCTTGTGGACGAAAAAGGCAATCTGCTGTTTTCGAAGACGGACGGCAAGGGCTATGTGTCGCAAATCACGGCGAATAACACGCCTATCACCGCTGAAAACTACACGGATTACTTTACCGTGGAAACCGGCGTGGACGGCAAACCGCAGCTGAAATTCAAGGACACCACCGCTAAGATCGTAATCCAATACAAAACGCCGGTGGAAGCAACCGCGCAGAATCAACAGATTACAAACACGGCGGAATTCGACGGCGAACAAAAGACAAGCACCGTGACCGTAGGGCAGGACACGCGTTACAATGTGGTGAAGTCGGTTGACGCGAGTATGTCGGCGGATCCGACGAAGAACGGCGAATACACCGATGGTCTGTATCCGGTAGCGTGGAACGCGACGTACACCTTCCCGGCGACGAAGGATGTTCAGTATAAGCTGAACTTCGGCGATACGCTTGACAAGAAGGTGGAATGGAAAAACGGAACAGAAATCATGCAGCACTACATGACGGCGGCTCAGGCGCAGACGTTGCTCAACGCCATCAAAAACCTCGATGTTGTGAAAAAGCATGATGCGCAGAATGTGCCGTACACCATTACGCTGCTGACCTGCGACAGTCAGGGCAAAAATGAAGGCACGATGGTGGTGTCTGCGGAAACGACGCTGACGGAAGGCTACTACTATGGTTTCCGGTTTGAAACGACGGGCGAGGGCGTTGTGCTGAACGACGCCAATACGGATGTGAACGCGACGACAAGCGTTACGCTCCCGTACCAGACGACCATCTATCTGGAAAAATCCCGCACTGGCTGGGTTGACTTCAAGAACACGGCTGTTAACGCGGGCAAGAACGGAGACGCGTGGTACAAGGTCGCCCCGAACGACCTGGTGGAGAAGAAATTCGGCAACCATGGCGTTGGTGATTTGAACGGACAGATCATCCATGAGAACGAGCTGTACTGGACCATCCTCCTGCGCAATGATGGCGTGGCGCACGACGAAATCACCCTGACCGAAACGCTCCCGCCGCACATTGTGGTGGATTACATCGAATACGGCAGATCGAGGTTGATTCTTAGCGAAACGGACAGCACGAAGATGACCGTTGTCAATAAGAAGCTGGACAATGCCGGTACGATTCCGGATGGCTATGAGGTCAGCAACGAGTGGGGCGAGCAGTGCATTTCCATCAAGGCTGATTTGACGACGGTGGGCGAAGGCGCACAGCAGCAGCAGAGAATCAACATCTCCATGAAGCCGAATGAGAATACCGGCGGTTCGGAAACGATCCTCAACGGCAAGGCGGATATGACCGTCAAGGTTCACTGCAAGATTGCCGACGACTTCCTGGCAACCGCGGTGAACGGCAGTTTGGAGCTGGGCGTGCTGAACAACCAGCTGGACGTGAGATACGACGCTGCGCTCTATCACAAGGAGCAGAAGACCGAGCTGACCTACGAGGAAGAGACGGTCAAGCCGATCAACGTCCAAAAGGGCTACAGCGTCAAGGGCGGCGACCAGCAGGCGCGAATCACCTACACCATCGACATCAACCAGGCCGGCGCGGAGCTAAGCCCAAGCTCCAGCACCCTCACGCTGACAGATACGCTGTCGTATGACGTTGTTGGTTGGTGCAATAACTGGCCAAATAATTATATCTATCTGCGAGACGTCACGCTGGATGAAGGCTCCTTCAGGCTCTACGAGGCGCTGAAGGATGAAAACGGCAATCCGATTCTGAACGTTGATGAAAACGGCAAGGGACATTTGGTGCGCGGCGCAGAGATAGAGAAGTATCTCTGGAAGATGGAGTTCACGGAAACGGAGGAAGGGAATAAAACCTACCAGTATCCTGCGCAGGGAACGCCGAGCTTTAGCGGATCGACGGTAAACACGCGTAAGCTGAACATAACTGTCACCGTTCCGGACGGCAAGGCGCTGATTCTGGAATACACGGCACAGGAGAACATTCTGCTGCCGCCTGAGGTGACGAACGAGTACAACTTCAACGACGTGAACCACAAGGGCATCAGTCCGGCGTTGAAAAACCACGCAAACCTTGAAGGAAAAGACAGCTCAAGTACCGAACTGAACAACAGCAATAACGACTACTTCAGTCAGGGCGGCGGCTACATCCACAACAATCTGGTCATCCGCAAGGTGGACAGCGCGAACACCTCGCTGCTGCTGCCGGGGACGGAGTTCACCCTCTACGCATGGAACACGGAAACCAACAAGTTCGAGGCGGTTGGCGGCGAAAATGGTAAGGTCTACACGGATCAAAACGGTATGATTACTTACCAATACAATTCGGCGAAGCTGAACGAGCGTCCGCTCGACCCGAACGTCGCGTACATGCTGGCGGAAACGGATGCAGTTGAACCGTACCACCTCGTGCTGGAGGATCGCCCGCTGGTCGTCTTCCACATCGTTCCGAGAGCGGACGATACCGAAGCACATCCGGCGAGATACCCGGACGGTCTCAACAATGGCAACTTCGGCACGATTTCAAAGAGTCGGCTGCAGGAGCTCATGACTGCTTCCGGCATCAAAGGCGTGGTGGATGGCCCACACACCGTCAATGGCTCTGCGAGCATCAACATTCAGGTGAAGAACAGCAAGGACCGCCACGACATGGAGGTGCAGAAGAACTGGGCTGGCGACGACGCCCATGAGAATGCGCGCCCTGCCAGCGTCCTCGTGATGCTTCGCCGCTATGTGCTGACGCAGGAACAGTATACCGACGTGCTGGACACGGGTGCAACGCAGAATCCGCAATGCATCCTGTCTGCGGAAATGAAGGATAACAATAGCGCGTCGATTGCGCGGAAGTTCCCGGAGAATCAGGACGTTACGCTAACGCTGAACCTGCTTGGTGGCGCACTTGACAACGCTGCGCGTATTGTGGCTCGCGTAGACGGAAAAGAAGTGGTCTTGGAACCGCAAGATACGTCGAGAAAACAGTTCGTTTATACCGTCAAGATGAACCATCAGCGAAAAATCACCTTCTGCTTGCAGAATAACTGGGATTCATGGCAGGACGGTTGGTACTATAACAACGTGAGCATCACGATGACCCCGGAAGGCACACCGGTTGACGAAGTGCCGACGCAGGTCACGCAGTTCACCGACGCCCAATGGGCGAAAATCCGCCAGCACCCGGACGACGCCTACGGTGGTCGCGAGGCTACGCTGACGGCAGCGAACGGCTGGCACACCCAGTGGTCGCAGCTGGAATCCACCGGCGCGGACGCGAACGGCAACAAGCTCTACTACATTTACTACATCGTCGAGGGCAAAGTGCCGAGCTACACCACATCCGGCATCACCTACACCATCGACCCGAACGCCAGCAAAACCACCGGCACGGTCACGGCGACGCTGACCAACGTCTACCGCCCGGAGGACAAGTACGGCGAAATCAGCATCGACTTGTCCAAGGAATGGTACGCGCCGGATGGCACAAAGCACACGATTACCGAGGAATTCGGCGGCGTACAGGTCGCGCTCTACAAGACGCGCTGGGATTACGTCAACGGCGCGTGGACGATGGGCAGCACGGAACGCCGCGACACGGTCACGCTGGCAGAAGCGAACAAATGGAGCGCCAAGTTCGAGGGGCTGGAAACCTACACGGTCGCCATGGAAAACGGCGTTGTCCAAAACGCCCACGCCTACACCTACAGCCTCCGGGAACTGAACGTGCCGAGCGGCTTCTACTGCCAGCTGGCATACAGCGGTCTCCCGCAGCAACCGAGCGAGTACTTCACGGACGGGAATCCCGCCAATCCGAAGGCGGACGCGCAGAACGCACGCGGCACGGCGACGCTGCGGAACTACGAGATCGCGAAGCTGACCATCGAAGCCGAGAAGCGCTGGGGTGAAGGCGCGAAGCCTGAAAACATGCAGGATACGCTGACCTTCCGCCTGACCCGCGAAAAGCAGGAGAACGGCGCGTGGGTCGCGGACGACAGCTTCCAAGCGGTCACGAGGGTCATGAGCATCAGCAGCCTGAACACAAGCAAGGTCGTGTTCGGCACTTTCCCGAAGTACGCTGTGACGGGCTTCGACGAGCAGAATCAGCCCATCAGGCAAAGCTACCGCTACAAGGTGGAGGAGGTCAAGTACCAAAACGAAGCCACCCTCCCGTTCAGCGTCAGCTATAGCCCGGCGGACGGTTTCGTGACGACGGAGGGCGATGCGAACACCAGCACCACCGTCACCGTGACGAACAACAAGCTGACGAGCGAGAAGGAAGGTCTGTACCGCTTCAACGTGGCGAAGCAGTGGCTGGACGCTTCCGGCAATCCCGCGGACAAGCCCACGCCGGAAGGCACGAAGGCGCAGATTACCGTGACGCGCACCCGCCATGTCTATGCCCCGGATACGGGCTGGACAGCGGAAACGCCCACCGCAAAGACAATCGAGCTGGACACCACAGCAACGTATACGGCGCTTTGGGCAGACTGGAACGAAACGCAGTCGGTTTATGCGCAATACAACGCCGACGGCACGGTGAAATCCGCGTGGGCGTACACCTACGAGGTGTCGGAAGCGGCGATTGACGGCTACTTCGGCACGCAGCATCTGCCTGCGGACTTCCCGCAGCAGCCGAGCGACTACTTCACAGACGCGGCACTGACCGATATCAAGGAGATTTATCGTCAGCCGCTGACGGACACGCTCCCGGAAGTGACCGAAAAGAACTACTACGTCGAGCGGTTCAACGTCAAGGTGGACAAGACTTGGGCGCGCTTCCGCGACAGGGATGAGCTGACCTTCTGCCTGATTCAGACGCCGGTTGTCGGCTACGACGCGGACGGCAAGGAGATTGTGGATGCGCAGCAGACGCAGTACTTCTACGCCACGCAGAGCCTGAAGGGCGAGGAAGCGCCGGAGTGGGTGTTCCCCAACCTGCCGAAGTACTACTTCACGGCCAACGAGGCGGGCGAAGCGGTGAAGATGCCCTACCAATACAGCATCGCCGAAGCGTGGGAAGAATACGGCAATTACCACGGCTATGGCTATCAGGTCATCTTCAGCGGCGACGTGCAGGAAACGACGAACGGCCATGAGTGGGGCAAGGTAGAACTGCCTGCGGACGGCGGAACGGCGAACATCCACGCGAAGAACGTGCCGCTGTACGAACAGGGTAAAGTTAGCATTCAACTGACGAAGCTGTGGGACAGCAGCATCAAGGAAACTCCCACGTCTGTTACCGTAAAGCTGATTCCGACGCTGCACGTCTGGAACGGCACGGAATGGGTCAGCACCCGCATGGAAGACGAAAAGTACCAAGAATCCATCACGCTGACGGCGGAGAATGGCTGGAAAACGACAGAATCGCTGCTGCTGTACAGAGTAGAGTACAACACGGATGGCACAATCGCAGCAGGTGACAAGGCGGAGAAACCGACCGTATGCACCTACGAGCTGGTCGAAGTGATTGCGGACGGAGCGAAGTACACGCCGATTTACAGCTACACGAGCTGGATTACTGGACCGGAAGATGTCTTTGAACTTGACTCCAAGACGAAAGCACCCATCAGTGTGAAGTTGAAGGCGGAGGACGGTTTCCGTGTTGACGAGGCGGAGAAGGATTCGGCTGAGGCGAACACGGACGGCGGAACGCTGTACACCATCATCGACACCAGCGCGACCATCACCAACGTGCAGACCGGCAAGCTCAACATTGTGAAGCAGTGGGCGGAAGAAGTGGAGTACGACGGCGCACAGAACCCGCTGGACATCAAGCAGGTGTCGATTTCGCTCTTACGCGACGTGTGGTGCGAAAACTGGACGGATTCCGACGGCGTGGTTCACTACGACTGGTTATACGACCAGTTCCAGCAGAATTACGTCCTGTCGGCGGAAAACGGCTGGAAGCTGACCATCGACAACCTGCCGTTGTACGACACGACCCTCAATCCCGACGGCAGCCTGCGCAAGTACCGCTATTACATCCTCGAAAACACGAGCGTCGGCAACGACACGCTGGACCGCTACACGGCGGTGATTACCTCCGAAGGCGGCGAAATCGTCGGGTCGTTCCTGTACCTCATGTTCAAAGACACGACGGAAAGCGACGTGACCATCACCAACGTGCCCAAGAGCATCAGCATTGTCAAGCAATGGGCGGACGCGGACACGTTCGGCGAAGAGGGCATGATGCAGGACATCTACCTTGAAGTCATGATGAAGTATCAGGAAGTCTACTCCACGCAGTGGAAAACGGAAAACCTGCTGGAAAAGAGCTACTTCAGCCTGAAGAACGTTATCTGCACGCCGAGTTCGCTCACGGCGGAGCTGGTGCAGATTAACGGCGCGCCCTACCTGCATGTGTCGGGGCTGGCGAAGGCGGATGAACCGTGGCGCGTGACCATCCGGAATCTGCCGGGCTACGGCAGTGCGTCCTTCATCATCCGCGAAGTGGAGCTGGCGGGCTACCTGAACAACCTGCCGGACGGCAAGCTGGAGCTGGGCTTCAACGAAATCGGCACGATTACCAACACGCCGACGAAGCTGAAAATCACCAAACAGTTCAAGCAGGCGTATTTCCCCGCAGGCAGCGCGAGTGAACTGCCGCTGAATGTCCGCAATACCGTCGTGTACCTGCAAATCTGGCGCGAAAAGCGTGACGGCGCTGGTCTTACCCTATCCCAGGAACGCTACACCACGCCTTTGCTGGGTACGCTGGAAGCGAACATGGACGCGACGCTCTTGCCGGATGGCACCGTGAAGCTGACGGTCGGCACGGACACGCCGACGGACGCCGCAACGCTGACGCTGACACGCCTGCCGCGCTACTGGTTCGACAAGGATACAGGCGCAAGCGGCGAATGGTACTACTACGTCAAGGAAGTGGACGCGGAAGGCAACGAAGTCCATTCAGCTTCTGCCCCGACGAACGGCGAACGGCCGGAAATCAACCTGAACGTCAAGACACTCACCGTCACCAACACCCTGACCGACGTCAGCGCCCGCAAGGTCTGGACGTCGCTGGACAATCAGTTCACACTGAATCCCGCGAACCTCCCGGACATCACGCTGACGCTCAAGCAGACCACCGCGGAAACGGCGGCGGACGGCGACAAGATCATCGCGAACGTTACCCTTGGCTGGGACGCGGAAGCGGGGAAGGTCGTCACGAAGAATCTGGATGGCTGGCAGTTTGGCGAAGTGGTTGAATACACCGCGCCGGAAGGCAGCAAGAACATCTGGTGGGGCTATAAGTGGTACAATCTCCCGGCGTATGACGCGGGTGGCAACATCTACCGCTACTACGTCGTCGAGAAGACCCCGGTGGGCAGCGGCTGGCAGCTGGTGACGGACGACACGAACGCCACGAACACCGCACCGATTCCCGCGAACAGCGAAAATCGCGTCTTCCAGATTACGAACACACCCATTACTTACACGCTGCCCGAGACGGGCGGCATCGGCACACTGCCGTACACGGCGGGCGGTCTGCTGCTGATGGCAGCGGCGGCATTGCTGCTGGGGCAGGAAATCAAACGCCGGAGGGAAGGCTGCTGAGCAGTCGGCAGCCCCCTTCCGGGGCAGCTCAATCCGTATACGCGGGCGAAAGCCCTTGTATAAACATGGGGAAGAAAACGACGGGAGGAGGAATGAAAAAAGCATAGCAGCTATACGTCAGGAGACCTCCCGACGTAGGCAACCCCGGTAATCCCCGCAAAACGTTTCCCAATGAATGACGAACGACAACGAAAAGGAGAAGAACCATGAAAAAGTTTTGGGCAATTCTGCTGGCCATGATGCTCGTGCTGAGCATGGTCACTGTCGCGGGCGCTTCTGAAGTGACGGAAGGCGATACGCCGACTGCTACCGGTTTTACGATTACGGTGAATCCGAAGGACGATGTGGATCACGAATACCAGGTATACCAGATTTTCACTGCTGATGTTGTAGCAGATGAATCTGGTGCGAAAGTGCTGACGAGCGTCAAGTGGGGCGCAAACGCCAAGAACGACACTGCTGCGGTCACGACTGGTGATCCTGTGCCGGACGCAGTTCTGGAGGCTCTGAAAACTGTTTCGGGCACGAATCAGGAAAAGCTGGCTGAAATCACGAAGTACTGGAACGCTGAATCCGCTCCGGTTGATACGTTCTCTTCCACCAAAGCAGCCCCCGGCAAGAGCCAGAAACTGACCCCTGGCTATTACCTTGTGCGGGACAATCAGGCAAAGCTGGAAGGCAAGGACGGCGCTGCCACGCTGCTGATTGTAAAGGTGCTGGATCAGGACATCGTTGCGACTGCAAAGTCTGAAAAGCCCTCTGTGGACAAGCAGGTACAGGACGAAGTTGCTGATGCTGAAAAGAACGGCGGAGAAGTGAATCCGGAAGGCTGGGGCGAGAGTGCCGACCACGCGCTGTTTGAAAACTTCAAGTTCCGTCTGGTCGCAACCATTCCGGTCAATGCGGATTATAATGACTATCCGACGTACAAGCTGGTCTTCAACGACACCATGTCCAAGGGCATTACCTTCGTTCAGATTGATTCTGTGAAGGTGAACGGCACCGAACTGAAAGCTACCGATTATGTTTGCACGGCAGTGGCTGGTCAGAAGGGCGCAGGCAAGGTCGGTGAAAATCAGGATAAGCCGTCTTGGACGCTCACAATCGAAGACCTGAAGAAGGTGATGAAAGAAAACACCAGCATCCTTGTTACGGACAAGATTACGGTTGAGGTTGTTTACACGGCGTATCTGAACGAAGAAGCGCAGGTCTTCAACGCGAGCGCAAACAGCACGGACAACAAGAACAGCGTCGATTTGGAATACTCCAACAACCCCAATGCTGATGGCATGGGTAAAACGCCGGAAGACCATGTGTGGCTCTTCACCTATGTTGTGAACAACACGAAGTATGCGAACACGGCTGAAGCAGGCAAAGAACTGGCTGGCGCTGGCTTCACGCTTTATGACCAAAATGATCGTGTTGTTCCGCTGTGGAAGGATGCCGATGGCAATTACATTGTCGCAGGCACCACGAAGCCGAATGATACCTATACGGATGTCGCAAACAATGAAATGATTACGGAAGCCAATGGTACGTTCAACATCATCGGTCTGGATCACGGCACGTACACGCTGAAGGAAACCACGGTTCCTGCTACCTATAATCCGCTGGATCCTGTCACCATCACGATTTCGGCAGACCACAAGGAAGCTGCTGGCGGTGCAAGTGCAACCATGGAACTCACGGCGGCTTCTACGATGAACAACAAGCTCGTCAACAAGTCCGGCGCGACCCTGCCTGAGACCGGCGGCATCGGCACGACCATCTTCTACGTGCTGGGCGGCATGATGTTCGTGGGCGCGGCGCTCATCCTCATCGTTCGCCGCAAGGCCGAAGCGGACGAAATCTGATTTCTCTCCCGCAATTCGTTGAACATCCCCATGTTCTGATGAAACCCCTGCCGGGCGGTGCGCACAATGCCGCCGCCCGGCATTCCCAAATGGGAAAATGAAGCATGTTTGCAGAAAGGAGGCGGCTCATGAAGCGCAATATGACAACCATTTTGCTGTTTGTGGTGCTGTTTGTGGGTCTGGCGCTCCTTCTGTACCCGTCCGTGTCGGATTTCTACAATTCCTTCCACCAGTCGCGTGCCGTAGCCACCTACAACACGGTGGTGGAGCAGGAGTCCAAGAAGGATTACGAGGCGGATTGGGCGGCGGCAAACGCTTATAACGAAAAACTCCGCGCACAGTCCACCGTTGATCGCTTGATCATGACCGACGAGGAGCGCGAGGAGTACGACGCGGTGATGAATGTCGGCGGTTCGGGCATCATCGGGGTGATTGAGATTCCGCAGATTGCCGTGACGCTGCCGCTGTATCACTCGACGAGCGCCAACGTGCTTCAAGTCGCCGTTGGTCACATCGAGGGTACAAGCCTGCCGACTGGCGAACCGGGGACGCATTCCGCCTTCTCGGCGCATCGAGGGCTGCCCTCCGCCAAGCTCTTTACCAACCTTGACCAGCTCACCTACGGCGATACCTTCACCCTCCGCGTGCTGGACAAGGTGCTGACCTATGAAATCGACCAGATTCTCATTGTTGAGCCGCATGACGTCAGCGCACTGCAAATCTATGACGGCATGGATTTGTGTACGCTTGTCACCTGCACACCCTATGGCATTAACTCGCACCGGCTGCTTGTCCGCGGACACCGGGTCGAAACGTCGCTTGCGCAGCTATCCGTGCGCATCTCCGCGGACGCACTCGTGATTGACCCCTACATCGTCGCGCCGATTGTCGCCGCGCCGATGCTGTTGATTCTCCTCATTCTCATGCTGGTAACGACCAGCCCGAAACACAAGAAGCGGAAAGGAGCTGAGCGGTCGTGATGAGCCGCAAACCCTCGCGCCTGCTGGCGCTTGTCCTGCTGACAGCATTGTGCTGCCTTCTGCTTGCGCCCTGCGCGCTTGCCTTTGAACGGGTGGATTTGACGCACCCCTTGACGTTCGCCATTCAGGCGGATGACAACGAGGATGATGCGCACCTGCCCGGCGTGACCTTCCAGCTGTATCAGGTGGCGGACATGGACGCGGACGCTCGGTTCGCCCTGCGCAGCCCGTACAGCACCCTGAATATCGACATTAACGCGCTGAAGAACGCGGCGGACTGGGCAGCCGCGTCCGAAGCGATGAAAGCCCTCACCGCGTCCGAAACGCCTGATTTCACCGGCACGACGGACGAAAACGGTCGAGTTGCCTTCGCGGGACTCAACCCCGGTCTGTACCTTGTTTCCGGCACGCCGGTCATCATCGGCGGCTGGGCGTACAGCTTCCAGTCCTTCCTGACCTCTGTGCCGACGCGCAATGTGGACGACGAGTGGCAGTATGACGTCCTCTCCACCATCAAACTGGAGCGCTCACCCGCGCTGATTGACCTTGAGTGCGTCAAGGTGTGGGACGACGACAACCGCGGCACATATCGTCCTGTGCAGATTGAAATTCATCTGATGCAGGACGGTCAGCATATCGACACGGTGATTCTGAACAGCGAAAACAACTGGCATCATATCTTCAAGAATTTGCCGGCTGACCATGTGTACACCCTCAACGAGGTTCTGGGGGCTGACGTGTACTACGAGCCGGAATATTCCATCGAAAACGGCGTGTATGTGATTACCAACCGCCGCACGGTCACGCCGACCCCGACCGCCCCGATTCCCGAAACGGGGCAGCTGTGGTGGCCGGTGCCGATTCTGGCGGGCGCGGGCATGATTCTGTTCGTCATTGGCTGGATTCTGCACCGGAAATGGAGCCAAGAGCATGAAGAACCGTAAGGGCAATTTGCTGATGACGCTGGGGCTGGTGCTGATTTTGGCGGCACTGGCGCTGGTGGGCTACAACCAGTGGGATGCCAGCCGCGCGCAGCAGGAGTCGGATGATGCGTTGATGGCGCTGGAGCAGATTCGCATTCAGCGGCAGATGGAATCGCAGCAAACCGCTGCACCGCCCGTAGTCACCGCGACGATGATGCCGACGGACACACCGACGACGGATGCGCCGATAACCGACGCGCCGACGGCGGATGCCACTGCGGCGGATACTCCGGCAGCATCCACGCCCTCTGTAACTGACGCACTGACGACCGACATTCCGCGTGATGACGTAACCGCCACGGATACCCCTGTGACGGATGCGCCCGCAACGGCGAATCCTGCGACGAATCCGCCGAATCCGACAGATGCGCCGACGACAGGGACTGCGACGAATCCGCCGAAACCGACGAGCGCGCCGACGGCAGGGACTGCGACGAATCCGCCGAAACCGACGAGCGCGCCGACGGTGAATCCTGCGACGAATCCGCCGAAGCCGACAAACGCGCCGACGGCAGAGAATGCGACGAACCCGCCGAAGCCGACGAGTGCGCCGACGGCGGGGACTGCGACGAATCCGCCGAAGCCGACGAGCGCACCGACGGCAGGGACTGCGACGAATCCGCCGAAACCGACGAGCGCGCCGGATGCCGCGCAGACATCAAATCCGACGAGCACGCCGGAAATCACCGAAACGCCCATGCCGACGGAATCCCCCGAACCGACCGAAACGCCTGAACCGACACCGTCCCCCGAACCCACGTCGACACCCACGCCCGCGCCGACAGGCAAGCTCTACGAGCGCGTGCCGGGAATCGAAATGCCGGGCGAGAAGGTCAATGGGCACGAGTATATCGGCACGCTGTCCATCCCGTCGCTGGGGCTGAAAGTGCCGGTGCAGCGCAACTGGTCGTACGAGAACCTGAGCGTCTCGCCGTGTCGCTATTCCGGCAGTGCCTACGCGGACAACCTCGCTATTATTGCGCACACCTACCACTTTGGCAAGCTGAGCAGCTTGGCGCTGGACGCAACCGTTACCTTCACGGACATGGAGAATAACGTTTTCCGCTACGTTGTGCGGGAGAAAAACACGATTTCCCCCAACGATGCGAACGAAATTGCCCATTCCGGCTATGACCTGACGCTTGTGACCTGCACCATCAGCGGCACAAAACGCGTGGCGGTGTACTGCGAGCGCGTGAAATAATCCAACAAAAGGACTGTCTGCAACGGGCAGCCCTTTTTTCGTGAAATCCATGCAACACGGCAGGAATTGACGGGGTGGAGCGCGAAATAAAACAATCGCGGCGTAACTTTCGCCGCAGGAGGGAAAAGCAAACTTGAACTGGAAAATACACCTTTATCGTGCTATCCTCTGGCTGATTACGCTGTCCCTGCTGCTGGTGATGTTCGGCTTCTCGGCACAGGAAGGCACGCAGTCCGGCAGCATCAGCGATAAAATTGCCCGCCCAATTACGGATTCTCTGGCGCAGCGGCAGGGACTGACGGGGAAGGCGTACTGGAAGCTGTATGCACAGGTGGATTTTGCCGTGCGGAAAACGGCGCATTTCTTGGAGTACACGCTCTTGGGAATGCTGCTGACGCTGCTGCTGGACAGCTACCGCGCCCGCTGGCACTGCCTGTCATGGGCGGGATGTACGCTCTATGCCGCGACGGACGAAATCCATCAGCTTTTCGTTGCCGGGCGTACGGGCAAGTGGCAGGATGTGCTGCTGGATTCATCGGGCGCGCTGGCGGGGCTGCTGCTGGCGATGTTCATGCTCTGGCTGATTCGGCGGCGCAGGGCGAAAAAGCAATTAACATAATAAATAGGAGGCAGATTATGCTGACAATCGAACAGCTTTACGACCTTAACCACACATTGGCGGCGGATTACCTGCGGCAGTTTACCTATCCGTGGGAGGCGCTTGCGGGCATCAAGGCGGAAATCCTGCGCATCGGCGCGGCGCTTGACCCGGCGGAATACACCGAAGTCAGTGAGCACGTCTGGGTGCACAAAACCGCGACGGTTGCGCCGACGGCGTATCTGGGTGCGCCCTGCATCATCGGCGCGCGGACGGAAGTGCGGCATTGCGCGTTCATCCGCGGCAGTGCGCTGGTAGGGGCAGACTGCGTGGTCGGCAACTCTGTGGAGCTGAAGAACGTGATTCTTTTCGACCATGTACAGACGCCGCACTACAACTACGTCGGTGACAGCATTCTCGGCTATTGCAGCCACATGGGGGCGGGGTCGATTACCAGCAACGTGAAGAGCGACAAGACGCTGGTGACGGTTCGCAGCGCAGATGAAAGCATGGCAACCGGCTTGAAGAAAATGGGCGCAATGCTTGGCGACTATGTGGAAGTCGGCTGCAACAGCGTGCTGAACCCCGGCACGGTTATCGGGCGGGAAAGCCAAATCTACCCGCTGAGCTGCGTGCGTGGTGAAGTGCCCGAAAGAAGCATCTGGAAAACTGGCAGCGTGGTGGTGAAGAAGCAATGATTCAGCCGATTGTGAGAGATGTGATGTTCCTGTCTTGCAAGAGCCAGATGGCGACGGCGGAGGATCTGCCCGTTGCGCGTGACCTCGCGGATACCCTGCGCGCCCATGCGCACGAGTGCGTCGGCATGGCGGCGAACATGATTGGCGTCCGCAAGCGCATCATTGCGGTGATGGCGGGGAAAACCGTGCTGGTGATGCTTAACCCGGTCATCACGGATCGCCAGATTCCCTTCGCAGCGCAGGAAGGGTGCTTGTCGCTGGACGGCGAGCGCCCGTGTTTGCGATATCAGCAGATTTTGGTGGAATATCAGGATGAGCAGCTGCAGCGGCATGTGCAGCGGTTCTCTGGTTTCACCGCGCAGGTGATTCAGCACGAGGTGGATCATTTGGAAGGCATCATTATTTGAGGTGAGGACATGACTATCACACAAACGCTCTGTCAGGAGTTCCAAACCGCCCCGTGGCAAATCGACGCCGTCATTCGCCTGCTTGACGAGGGCTGCACACTGCCGTTTATCGCGCGTTACCGCAAGGAACAGCACGGGTCGCTGGATGACCAGAAGCTGCGCGAAATCAGCGAACGGCTGACGGCGCTGCGGGCGCTCGAAGCGCGTCGGCAGGAAATCAGTGAAAGCCTGCAAAAGTTAGATGTCTGGACGGAGAAGCTGCAAAGCGACCTCGATGCTGCCGCGACATTGGCGCAATTGGAGGATATTTATCGCCCGTACCGCCCGAAGCGCCGTACCCGCGCGTCGATTGCCAAGGAGAAGGGACTGGAGCCGCTCGCGAACGCGCTGATGCTCCAGCAGCGGAACATGATGGCGCCGGAAACCATCGCCCTGCGCTATGTGAACGCGGAGAAGGGCGTCGAAACGGCGGAGGATGCCCTGCAAGGCGCGATGGATATTATCGCCGAGGTCGTCAGCGACGATGCCGCCGTCCGCACGAAGCTCAAAACGTACTACCATCAAACGGCGATGGTCGCGACGGTCGCGGCGAAAGACGAGGACAGCACCTACCGCATGTACTACGACCACCGCGAGCCGCTGCGCCTGATGCCGTCGCACCGGGTGCTGGCGATGAACCGCGGGGAGAAGGAGGGCTTCCTCAAAGTCGCGCTGGACGTGGACAAGGAGAAAGCGCAGCAGCTCGTGCGCTATGGCTTCGTGCAGCAGACGGGCAGTCCGGCGTGCAAGTACGTTGCGCAGGCGTGCGACGACGCGTATACGCGGCTGATTGCGCCGTCGCTGGACACGGAACTGCGCGCGGAATTGACCGACAAGGCGAGTGCAGCGGCGATTCGCGTGTTCGCGCTGAACCTGCGCCCGCTGCTGATGCAGCCGCCGGTGCGCGGGAAGGTCGCGATGGGGCTTGACCCCGGCATCCGCACGGGCTGCAAGGTCGCGGTTGTGGACGAAACCGGGCGCGTGCTGGATACGGGCGTCATTTTCCCGCTGCCCAGCCACGGCAAGGTTGCGCAGGCGAAGGAAACCGTCAAGCGCATGATCCAGAAGCACCACGTCGGCATCGTCGCCATCGGCAACGGCACGGCGGGGCGTGAGACAGAGCAGTTCTTCGTCGAGGTGATGAAGGAGCTGGCGCTGGGCGATGCGCTCAAATACATGGTCGTCAGCGAGGCGGGCGCGTCGGTGTATTCCGCGTCGAAGCTGGCGGCGGAGGAGTTCCCGCAGTTTGATGTCAGTCTGCGTTCGGCGGTGTCGATTGCGCGGCGGCTGCAGGATCCGCTGGCGGAGCTTGTCAAAATCGATCCGAAGGCGATTGGCGTAGGACAGTATCAGCATGACCTAAAAGCAGCGGAACTGGACGCGGCGCTGGGCGGCGTGGTCGAGGACTGTGTGAACAGCGTCGGCGTGGATGTGAATACGGCGAGCGTGTCGCTGCTGAGTTACGTCGCGGGCATCAACACGACCGTCGCGAAGAACATCGTGGCGTACCGCGAGGAAAACGGCGCGTTCACGACCCGCGCACAGCTGAAGAAAGTGCCGCGCCTTGGCCCCAAAGCTTTCGAGCAGTGCGCAGGCTTCCTGCGCATTCCCGGCGGCAAGGACTTGATGGAGAACACAGGCGTTCACCCGGAGAGTTACGACGCGGCGCGCGCGCTGCTGAAGCACTTTTCGCTCACCCCGGCGGAGGCGGTCGGCAAGCTGCTGACCTTGGCGGACGCGGAGGGGTTCGCGGCGCTGGCGAAGCAGCTGAATGTGGGTGAACCGACCCTGCGCGACATTGCGGCGGAACTGTCCCGCCCCGGCCGCGACCCGCGTGATGAGCTGCCGCAGGTGCTGATGCGCAGCGACGTGATGGATTTGAAGGACTTGCAGCCCGGCATGGAGCTTCGCGGCACGGTGCGCAACGTGACTGACTTCGGCGCGTTTGTGGATATCGGCGTTCACCGCGACGGCTTGGTGCATATCAGCCAGATGGCGCAGCGACGCGTGAATCATCCGAGCGAAGTCGTCCGAGTCGGCGACATCGTGACCGTGTGGGTGCTGGAAGCGGATGCGAAAACGAACAGAATTAGTCTGACAATGCGTCCGCCGGCGAAAGGGTAAGGCAATTTCTCAACAACCAAAAGCACACAAACTAAAAAACTAACATAACAGACCTGTAACATCCGAAGGGGCACCGAAGGTTTCCAAAGGGCGATCGGAAAGCCCTTTGGTCGCTCCCGAAGGAGCGAAATCCCTGCGTAACAATCCAATTCTATAAGCAATAGGAGGAAAATTCATGCAAAACATGCGAAAATGGATTGCGCTATTCTTGACCATGCTGCTGCCGGTGCTTCCGGCAGCCGCCGAGGAGGAATCAACCATGCTGACAGGCAAAACAGCGACGGAAATCGTCGAGATGATGGGTTTCGGGTGGAATCTGGGCAATACGCTGGACGCAACCGGCGGCAATACCGCGGATGTGACCGCGCAGGAGCAGTCGTGGGGGAACGCGAAAATCACCCCGGAACTGATGGTGCGCGTGAAGGAAGCGGGCTTTGACACCATCCGCATTCCCGTGACTTGGTACCGCTATACCTCGGACGATGGGACGTACACCATCCGCGAGGACTTTCTCCAGCATGTCCATGAAGTGGTCGAATGGGCGCGCGAGGCGGACTTGTTCGTCATCCTCAATATGCACCACGAAGCGTGGATTAACGAGCCGAATTTCGCGGCGGACGCGGAGAAAATCGGCGAGCAGCTGACGGCAATGTGGCGGCAGATTGCGGACACCTTCGCCGACTTTGACCAGCATGTGATTTTCGAGGGCATGAACGAGCCGCGCGCGCAGGGTACGAACTATGAGTGGGGCGGCAACGCGGCGTGCTACGCTGCCGTCAACTACCTCAACCAAGTGTTCGTGAACACCATCCGCAAGGACGCCAAGGGCTGCAACGCCGAGCGCTGCCTGATGATTCCGGGCTACGCGGCGACCAGCTCCCCGGCGGGCACGGCGGCGATTGCCCTGCCGACGGTGGATGGCGAAGCGGCGGCAAACATCATCGTGTCTGTGCATTCGTATGATCCGCAGACCTTCTGCCTGCAGGATACGCAGACGACGTTCGACCCGGAGAAGGATGGCGCGAAAATCAACCGCGTGTTCGAGAACATCAAGGAAACCTTCCTTGACCGGGGGATTCCGGTCGTGATGGGCGAAACGGGTGCGACGAACACGAATGGCAATCACGACGAGCGCGCGAAGTGGGCGTACTGTGTCGCGCAGAATGCCCAGCGCTACGGCGTGCCGATTGTCATCTGGGACAATGGGAACAATCAGACGTCCGGCGGTGAGTGCCACGCCTGGATTCGCCGCGCAGTGAATCCGAAGCTGCGCAGTCAGGCGACGAGCGTGGTGTACCCGCAGGTGCTGGACGCGCTGTGGGAAGGCAAGAACAGCGCGGCATGGGGCAGTGCGCTGACGGAAGTGCGCGCGGAGGCGGACGAGAGCATCCTCTGGGCGAACGCCGACGGCTTGACGAGCCAGAAGGAATGGGATTCCTCCTACATCCAGCTCGAAGCGAAAATAGAGTGGTTCGCGGACGGCGCACGCATTGGCATTCGCTATTCCGGCGCGGGTACGCCCAAAATCGTGCTGGACAGCGCGGAAAAGAGCGTCTGGTGGATTCCGGTGGACGCGGCGAGCGTCGAACAGAACGCGGACGGTACGAAGACCGCGTGGTTCACGAGCGAAATCCTGCTGGCGGAAATGCGCAAAAACGGCGTTGATAACCCTGCGCAGCTGCAAAATTGTTATGTCATCGCGACGAACGGGAAGATTACCGCTTACCGCATCACCGTAGAGGGCATGGCGACGGCGCTGACGACCTACCATGTGAACGGCAGCGCGATTCATCAGGCGGATTTGCCGGATGCCCCGACCTACCTGCACATGACCTTCTGCGGCTGGTACACCACGCCGGATTATCAGCCCGGCACGGAAGTCACGGGCGCGAGCGGCGCTTCGGACGCATGGGCGAAGATGGCGCTGGACATAAGCGTCATTAAGTAACAAAGGAGTCAAAAACGTTGGATTTTGAATATCTGCTGTTTTTGCAGAACCTCCGGGCGGAAGCGCCGAACTTCATCAACAGCTTGCTGCTCTTCATTTCGGAATTTGCCGCCGGGTCGCTGCCGGTTGTCATTATTGTCGTATTCTACTGGTGCATCGACAAGCGCACCGGGCAGCGGATGGGGTTGTGCTTCGCGGGCGCAACGATGGTGACGCAGCTCATCAAGAATATCGCGTGCGTCTATCGCCCTTGGAAGCAGGATGCGCGGCTGCAAATCGCTCCGGAAGCGGCGGCAACGGCAACAGGCTACTCATTCCCCAGCGGACATGCGACATTGGCAGCGTCTTTTTACGGCAACATCGCGGCGTACCTGAAAAAGTACAGCAAATGGTGGATTCTGCCGTGCATTCTGCTGACGCTGCTGACGGCGTTTGCCCGCAACTGGCTTGGCGCGCACACGCCGCAAGATGTGCTGGTTGGGATGTTGATTGCGCTAGTCGTGCTGCTGCTGTCAAAACACCTGCTGAACTGGGTAGACGGCGGCAAGAACCGCGACTGGCTGCTGGCGACTATCGGCATCATCTTGTCTGCCGCGATGCTGATTTACACCAGCGTGAAGCCGTATCCGCTGGATGTGCTGCCGGACGGAACGCTGCTGGTTGACCCGTGGGACATGGTGACGGACTGCTACAAGGCGGCGGGGGCGATGATGGGCTTCTGCCTTGGCTGGGTGCTGGAGAGGCACTTTGTCGGTTTTGATGCAAAGGGTGCGGGCAAGGCGCGCATGATTCGCGGCGTGGTTGGCGTAGCGCTGCTGCTGGCGGTGCGGAAGGGAATGAAGGCGGCGGGTAATCTGCTGCTGGATGCGCACTGGCTGGGCTTTGCAGAGATGTTCGGGCTGATGCTGTTCGCGATTGTGCTGTATCCGGCGCTGTTCCAGTGGGTGGGGGGAAGGAAAAGCAAATCATGAAATTGGGCGTTTCGGGCGAAAATGGCTCGGAGCGCCTTTTTTGTGGTTCTTCACGGAAAGTTGGGGGAGCAAACAAGGGATTAGGCGAAGCCCCAAAAGCTGCACGCGGAAGGAGCATGAAAGTGCGACCAACCCAATCGCGAAA
>ERZ772883.111-NODE-111-length-95673-cov-41.398011_pt1 | contig 95673 bp, 75 predicted proteins | sample MGYA00580575_ERZ772883 | MGnify/ENA primary metagenome ERZ772883 (study PRJEB29015, sample SAMEA2737666) | human gut metagenome | biome: human gut; feature: human-associated habitat; material: faeces | place: China | collected 2012 ... | reverse complement strand
ATTTATTCAAAGATTAGCTTTCATTTTTTGAAAGAATATAATAAAACAGCAAAAGACATACACCAACAAGTCTCTTAATATTCAATGCGGAAAATTACAATTCATACAATCTTTTTGAAATCAATTTTATCCCTCATTTTTTCATGCTTTTCCTTTGGCTTAGATAAGGGAACACAATACTTATGTTCATTACAAATAACAAGCACTCCAAGAAAAGGTCGCTCGTCCTTACCAATCTGAGGAGATACCGATAAAACTCTGTCATCTATATTATGTAAGTTTCTGATGTATTTCATATCAATACGATATACTTCTAATGGTGCTTGAATCATTCATTTCTTCTTTAAAATATTTCAAGGACTATGTTTCCATAGTCCTTGAATGTAGTGTCACCGTAGCGACCCTAACGCTTTTTGAACGTCCACTTATCGGCAGGACCCTCCTTCAATATTATTGAACCAAATGCCATTCTTTTGTCAATGAATTTCTAAAAATTCATAATCTTTTTATATTTAGCACAAATCATTTTTCAGCCTCGTAGAGCGAAATACACCCACCGCACAAATCTTCGATTTGTACTCTGTGTATTTCGACTAATTATTCTTTTGAATGCCTTCTTTTATCTTATAAATACGTATCTTCCAAATCAAATATTGTACTATCCAAACTACAACAAATATTGCAACAAAAATAGCAAAATAGCTTAATACACCTTTAACAGAATGCTCCATCCATTCGCAAATATATGCAACTGTCATCATAAGTACAGATACAATTCCAAAATAAATGCTTGTTTGTTTTAATAAACTCCACTTATCTATTTCCCAGATAACAGATGCTCCTGCAAATCCTGCTCCAAGAACGGCACTTAAAACAGTCTGTATGATAATCGCTGTTACCTCATTGCCAAATCGTTCAATCAAACTCGGAACACATGAATAGTAACTACCATCACCGATTGCAAGTGAAATTCCAATTGTAATCAAATAACTAATTACAATTCCACCCAATAATCCAACAAATATTCTAGAAAATAATTCTTTTTTCATTTTTAGTCACCTCATAATCCTAATACTTTTTTGATCTTTGAAACATATCTTCTGGAAACATAACTTACAGTCCCATTCGATAATTCCATACAAATTGTTCCTACAAAGCTTAAATCAAGGCTTTTAACCTTCTTAAGATTCACAATTTCTGAATTTGATATCCTTACAAACTTACTGTTATCCAATCTTTCTTCCGCTTCATATAGTCTCAATCTAATTTGATACGTACCATTGTCAGTTTGGGTAAAAACCTTACTGTCTTCTGCATAAATCTTTACTATGTGATCCGGATCTAATAGTGCGACCTTATCCTCTCTGATACCGGAAATAATTGTTGGAGCATCATCTAATCTGCTTACAAAATCAACAACTCTGTTAACTTCTTCCGTCATCTGTGCTGTTGTAATCATAATTTCAGGTTCTTTAGCTTCCGCATCGATATTAATATTCAGTTTCATGATTTTCCTCCTTTCTTGCTTTATAGTATATCTGAATTAGGATTATTATCTATACTTTATCAATAGGTGGTCATTTTTTCTACCTAACTGGTCAAAAACAATGTTTTCTCAGTTGATTCTTTCCCTTGTTTTTTCCCTTATGAGGGTTCATAAACAAGGGTAAAACGATATAACACAATACAAGATGTGACGGGGAGGACACCCACGAAAATTTTAGTATTTTCAAGGGTTTGCCGAGATTTCTATAACCAAATATAACAGTTATTAAATCCCTTAAAATACCTCAAGTGAGACTTCAAATTTATCGCTCTGATTTTTAATACATGTAGGGACGTTCCTTCTGTCACCAAGAGTGTCCCCCTGTCTTATTCGTTACAGGGGGACACTCTTGGTGACAGAAGGAACGTCCCCGATTTCCCCGATTTCCGGTCAATTTCATCTAAAGTGTCCATTAGCGGATCCGGCATATTGAATCCTTATTTTTCTTGTGATAACTTTTCCCACAGCGTATCAGAACATCAGGAGGAGTAAATTATGCCAAGAAAATATTATCCATTAACACCTTCACAAAAGATACATTTCAAACCAATTATTGAATTTGGCACTCAGCAAGTCGCAAATATAAGCATTTGTATGACTCTGCAGGCGCCGCTAGATTTCGGTTTGCTGAAAAAATGCATACAGCTGGAGTACGAAAGATACGAATGCCTGCGAATCCGTTTTACAAAAGTTGACCAAAATGGAGAGGTACGGCAATATGTTGTTTCTCACGATGACAGAGATATTGATTACGAAAACCTTTCATGGCTTTCCGGTGATGACGCTTATCACCGCATGGAAGAATGGTCCAGAATTCCGTTTGACGGGGACAATGTTCCAATGAATGTGATAAAAATGATCTCGCTTCCGGGTGGCTACAATGGGCTGTACATCAAAATCGATCACAGACTCATGGATTCATGTGGAGCTATCGTCATGGTGAATGACATCATGGAACTGTACTGTCATTACAAATTTGGCACGCCTTATCCCGAGGACATGGCAAGTTTCACTGACATGGTCGAACGTGATCTTAAAAAAAGCACAGACGAAAAACGTGTCTCAAAAGACCGCATGTACTGGCAAAATGTGCTGGAGGAAAATGGAGAACCTATTTACTCCGATATACAGGGACAACGGATACTTCAGGAAAGCAGACGCCTTCACAATGACAAGTCACTCCGCGCTGCAGATCAGGAGATCAACGACCTGTCTGTCGCTACAAAGAACTATCACCTGGATGCTGAGCCAACTCAGAATCTTCTGGATTTTTGTATGAACAATCACATATCCATGACCAACCTCATTCTCATGGGAATACGAACTTATCTCTCCAAGGCAAATGGCGGACAGACTGACATCTCCATAAGGAATTATGTTTCAAGACGTTCCACCCATGCTGAGTGGGTATCAGGTGGCTCTCGCGCAATGGCATACCCTTGCAGAACCATCATTGATCCGGACACAGAGTTTCTAGATGCAGTTTTCATGATTCAGGATGTTCAGAATCATGTATACCGACACTGCAATTATGACCCGGAACTTTTGTCTGACCAGATGAAAGAAATGTTCCACACTCCTCCACACACTACTTATGAGAGCGTGGGGCTTACTTACCAGCCTCTTCCTATCAGGCTTAAAAATCCGCATCTCGAAAACATTTCCGTAAGGAGCATGTGGATTCCAAATGGTACATCAAAACAAAAGATCTATCTCACCGTCATGCACAGTGCAAATGATCTGGGTTTGAATTTCTATTTCAGATACCAGACCGCAAGTCTCTCCGAACAGGACATTGAACTGTTCTACTACTACCTTATGAAGATAATCTTCAAAGGCATTGCCGAGCCAGAAATGACTGTGGGCGAAATCATCGAATGCATCTAACTATTTTTTGGGGGCGGAGGTTCCTGACCCCCTTCGTGGGGACGGAGGTGCCTGACCCCATTTGATTAATTCAAGAAGGAGATTTTTAATATGAATAACAATATAACATTTTTAAACATTGTTGCCGAATACTGCAATACACCAGCTGATGAAATCACTAATGATATGCGATTCATAGAGGATTTGGGATTTAGCTCCCTTGATTTCATGACTTTTCTCGGGGACCTTGAAGATACATTTGACGTGGAAATCGATGAAGATGAGATCATCAATATTCGCACTATAGAAGACGCCATCAAGTACCTTGACAACCTGACAAGCTCTTCTGCATCGGTTTAACATTAAAAATCTGGGACGACGGAGTATGTCCAATTTTGCCTCACATAAAAGAAATGGAGATATGATATATGGAAGAAAATATTCTGGAAATTGTTGAAAAAAGCTGTCGGATATATAGAGATGTAATAGCTGTTAAATATCTGTCTCACAGAGAGATTGTTGAAAAGAGCTACGGAGATATGTGGGATGACATTCGCAAAACTGCTGTCATTTTACGAAATAATGGACTCTGCGGAACACATATTGCACTGGTGGGAAGCAGCTCTTATGAATGGATCTGCGCCTACATGGCTATACTTTTCACGGGAAATACTGCTGTACCGCTGGATGCAAACCTGTCAGTTTCAGAATTACATGAACTTCTGAATCGGTCAGGATCAATTGCATTATTCTGCGGAGCATCCAGAAAGGATGTGATAACAGAACTGACAGACGATTGTCCCGAAATGAATATTGTATTCACCATGGAAAAGAAAGTAAATATAGAGCATCTGGAGGGTGCAGATTCAAATCCACAATTAGCAATTTTGTCATTTGAACAGCTCCGCAACGAAATTACCATACCGGATGACTTTGCATTTGCCGATCAGGATAAGGATAAAATGTGTACGCTTATGTATACCTCTGGAACAACGGGCAAAAGCAAAGGCGTCATGCTGTCTCAATTCAATCTCGCACAAAATGTTGAAAATGTATATGTAAATCTGGAACCTGGTGTAACTATTCTGAGCGTTCTTCCTATACATCACGCCTTCTGCCTGACAATGGAATGGATGAAGGGCATTTCACTGGGCGCCACTATCTGCATCAATGACTCGTTGCTCCACATGCTGAAAAACATGAAACGGTTCCAGCCCGTTGGCATGCTGATGGTTCCTCTCATGGTAGAAACCATTTACAAAAAACTCAAAGACGTCAACCCTCTCCTTCCTAAAAAGCTGGTTGCAAAGGAAGCATTTGGCGGTAAACTGGAATATATATTCTGCGGAGGGGCATACCTGGATCCTATGTATGTTACCGAATTCAAAAAATACGGAATAGACATACTCCAGGGATACGGCATGACTGAATGCTCCCCTGTAATTTGCTCCAACAATCACAGATACAACAGACCCGGATCCGTTGGCAAACTCCTGGACAACTGTGCTGTTCGTTTTGTCGATGAGGAAATTCAGGTAAAAGGCACAAGCGTCATGTCCGGATACTACGACATGCCAAACGAGACCGCAGAAGCTTTTCAAGACGGCTGGCTCTGCACCGGAGATCTTGGTTATCTCGACTCCGATGGTTTCATGTATATAACCGGAAGGAAAAAGAACCTCATCATTCTGGCAAATGGTGAAAACATATCCCCTGAGGAACTGGAAGGAAAGCTTTCTATAGAGCCCCTTATTTCAGAAATAGTCATTACCGGCGACGGCAACCATCTCACTGCTCACATATATCCAGATCAGGATTTTGTAGATAAGAAACATATGGATGCAGACAGAACTTCTGAAAAATTGCAAAAAATTATTGATACTTTTAACAAAAACCAGCCAACATACAAAAGGATCTCTGCACTGGATATAAGAAAAGAGCCGTTTGAAAAGAGTTCGACAAAAAAGATCAAAAGAAATCTCGTATAACAATAGACTCACACGCATTATTGTTGTAACATTGCTGTATTAGATAGTGACAAAACTGCAGCACCAAGCCAGGCAGCAGATAAAGGAGACAGCCATGATCAACTCAACCGATCCCCGATATGATAGAACTGAAAGTGACCTTCTAGATGCATTCAAGATACTTGCAGGTCAAAAGGCTCTGAACAAAATAAGCGTGTCCGAGATAACCAAACTCACAGGTGTGACCAGAAGCACATTTTACAACCACTACGAAGACATGCCTGCTTTCATCAATGCCATGGAAGACCGCATCGTCGATGAAATATTTCAGATCATGAATAGCTTCAAACCAGAAGGCAATCTTGAGATCTGCCACCAGTTCTTCAGGTCTCTATGCGAATACATGAAAGCAAATAAATTTCTCATGATCATCATTGCCACACCTGAGGCTTATGATTTCGTGGAAAAGGCACTGACAATGTTCCATAGATACGTGCGATCAATTCTGGAAAAATCCAGCAAGACCGGCCTGGCCCAGGAGAAATACTCATACGCCGTAGCATACGCAATAGGCGGCGTGGTTGGTATACTGCACAAGTTTGCGGTGGATAACTGCCAGGAAAGTAGCGACAAGATGTCTGCTTTCCTGACAGAAGCGTTTCTGGATGGTATGAGACCGTATTTGGGGGTGTAGGCACATCTCTTCATCTGTGGTGTTGGGGACGTTTCTTTTGTCACAAAGAGTGTCACCTGTATCGAAGAGTGTCCCCCTGTCATAAGGAACTCACCTGTCTTAATCGTGACACGGGGACACTCTTTGTGACAAAAGGAACGTCCCCTCTATTACAATAAAACAAAGAGCTGCGCTTCTTTAATGAAACGCAGCTCTTATGCTTATATCTTTATTATAAAGACGAAATGCACTGTGAATATGCCCCAATATTTAGTCAACAACACATTCCACAACAGCACAAGGCGGAATATTCAGCTTTAAAACATTATCCTTGATGACTGCCGTATGCTCGGTAATGCTCACCCTGTCGGGACAGTCAAAGTCGTTATAGCTGTGCGCCTCGTTTGTAAGTATCCTGCACGAAACCGATGATGCTTTAAATCCGAAAATGCTACATTCAACAGCAGCCTCTTCCGTAAGCGAACAGTTTGCGGCGGTAACGGTCATACTCTTTTCGTTCACCGATGCGGAAACCGAGATCATCGGAGCATTTTTGCCTTCCGACATATTTTCGTTCTGCGTATAGCAGTAAACTGCCTCGTTGTTTTGGTGTGTTTTAAAAAGGTCGAAAACGTGATATGTAGGCGTTTTTATCATCTTATCGTCCTCTGTAAGAATGACCGATTGGAGAACATTCACCGCCTGTGCAAGGTTTGCCATTACAACACGGTCGCTGTGTCTGTTAAAAACATTCAGCTCTATTGCAGCAACGATAGCATCACGCATAGTATTCTGCTGATATAAAAATCCCGGGGTCGTACCCTCTTCTACATTATGCCAACAGCCCCACTCGCCTATTACAAGTCCTATTTTCTTTTCGGGATCATAGCGATTCATTATCTCCGAATGTCTTGTGATAAGCTCATCGGAAAAGTTCGCTGCAGCGATAGTTTTATAATAAAGCTCATCGTCAAAATCGGTGGCTGATTCCATTTCGGGCCATACGGGCATCGTATAATAATGCAGGTCGATAGCATCAACATTATTGCTGTCAAGATTTTTCATCATGACTTCTGTCCAGTTATAGTCGGCAGAGCTTGGACCGCAAGCTATTCTGTAAAGTCTGTTTCCCGAATAATTGCGGCAGAACGTCTGATACCTTTTATAAACGTCGGCGTAATATTCGGGACGCATATTTCCTCCGCAGCCCCAGTTTTCATTGCCGACACCGAGGTATTCGAGCTTCCACGGCTCGGCTCTGCCGTTCTTCTTTCTCTGCTCTGTGAGAGGCGATTCCGCATCTGAGGTCATATATTCTATCCATTCGGACATTTCACGAACACTGCCGCTGCCAACATTGACGTTTATATAAGGCTTGCAGCCAACAAGCTCACAGAAGCGCATAAATTCGTGTGTACCGAAAGAATTATCCTCCGTAACTCCGCCCCAGTTCGTGTTCACGATCTTTCGGCGCAAGGCTTTTTCACCGATACCGTCCTGCCAGTGATATTCTTCCGCAAAGCAGCCGCCGGGCCAGCGGAAAACGGGAGCTTTTATATTTCTGAACGCCTCGATGATATCATTCCTTATTCCGTCTGTATTCGGAATAGGTGAATTTTCACCCACATATATACCGTTGTAGATACATCTTCCGAGATGCTCGGAAAAATGTCCGTATATCTCGGGAGAGATATGTCCGAGCCTGTCGTCTGCATTTATTACTATTGATATTTTTTTCATATTATACCTCCGCCGCATACTGAATTATTATATTATCATATATAAGTCATTGACTTTGGTATTGCAATGACTTATAACATTATTATACTAACCGTTCGTACTTTGAGGTGATGATATGATAAGTATAAACACAGTCTGTCAGAATGTGAGACACAAAGGGAATTTTGAAATATGCAGACCGGATGGTTCGGGAGATGATCTTCTTGTTATCTTCAAGACCTCCGCTGTTCTGATACAAAACGGTGAAGAAATAACCGTTTCTCCCGACAGTCTCATTTTATACAGCAAGGGAACAATGCAGCATTACAAAACTCTGTGCGGAAGTTATGTTAATCACTTTGTTCATTTTGATACGGACGATACCGAGCTTATGAATGGGATAAAAACTGACACGCTTATCACCTCGGCGGATATTCCTGCAATTGAAGAGCTGCTTACGATATTATGCCGTGAAAATGTAGCCGGTTCGACCAACAGGAAACAGTACGAAAATATGCTTATGCAGATGATACTTATGAAAATATCCGAAAGCAGCATAAATCCTGACAGCGATAAAAGCCGCATTTCCGCTCTTGAAATGCTCCGCACCGATATTTACAGCAATGCAGGGAGCTACAGCAATATATATCAGCTTGCTGAAAAAATGAATCTGAGTCCGTCATATCTTCAGGCAATATACAAACGGAAATTCGGGATAAGCTGCTATGAAGATATTTTATCCGCAAAGATCAAGACAGGACAATATTATCTTTCGACCACCGATATGACCGTTAAGGAAATATCCGACCTCTGTGGATACGGAAATGAGATATGCTTTATGAAGATATTCAAAAAAAGAACAGGGATCACACCGAGTGAGTACAGGAAAATTTCCAAGAATGATAATTTGAAAAACAACTTTATATGGTAAGGAATAAACTTTTATGATGAATTTTTTTGAACATTGCGCGGATATTGCTTCGGTTGGCATAATTGTTGATTTTACGGAAGATACGGAAACATATATCGTCGGCTCTCCTGCAGATATTAAGGCTTGGGCGTACAGCGGCTGTCCCCGAAAAGCTCCGACAGGAATTATGTGGCACAGCAACAAACTTGGCAATCTCGTCAAGGATATAATCATCCGGCAATGCAACATTTGCAAATTCATCAAGCATGAATGTCACATGAATCGGTAATCTGCCACCGCAATTAAAATCTGCCTGATAATATAACTCCTGGAATATCTGTGTATATAACATTCCGATAATGAAGTTATATTATTTATCACTATCTGGAATTACACAGAACAGAGCTGTCTTTGTTTCACCATCCCCATTTACTCCTATCCCTATTCCAGACAGATTAAGATCATCCTTTGAAAGCAGCCTGAGTACCTGTTTATTTTCAAGAAATGCCAGTCTGGAGTTTGCACTGATAATAATAGAACGAACGGTATCTCCGGCACCTCTCATACATTTGTTATACTGCTTTACCGCTGGATGATTAGCTCCAAGAGGATTGTTCTCCTGTAAAAACTTCATTCTTGTATCCAGTTTTGACGGCTTACCCTGCTGTGTAACCTCTGCTTCACCAAGCAGCTTCAGGACGGTCTCAAAATTCCTACGACTTGGCTTTTCTTCCAGCCACACATAGTTAAATATTGCCTGTAGAAACAACCCCTCTGCTTTCTCCCAGAACGGATCAGATGGGGTGGCACCTTTAGGTGTCGTGTTGGCAATCAGGCAACATCTGCTTCCTGCAAAGCCATTGCTTCTCTTGCAATCAGAGCCTTTACAAGCTCATCCTGCGTATGCTTTGCGTTCTCTGCGGGCATTGCATTGACAACGAAAATGGTGCCGCCGATTCTCTCTACAAAGCCGGTTTTCATATCCTCCACGGTCATCACCTCCCTCCGTAAAAATAGGGGCGTCCGTTTCCGAACGCCCCGTTACCAGCCGAAAAAGGATTATTCCTTTTCATAGATTGCCTTGAGTGCTGCGTAAAGATTTCTGCCCTCGTCCTTCGTGAGCGTGATACCCTTCCCGCAGCGCTCGTGGTTCGGATGCCACTCTCGGATGTCTAGCTTGGCGGCATTGCCGTTCCAGGAAATGAAGTTGGCTTCCTTGGTATAGCCCTTGCCGTTCTCTCCGAGGACGGCGAGGGGCTTGGTAATCGTGCTTGTAATGTCTTTCATTTTCGTACCTCCGTAATTCAAGTGTTGAAGAAGTTAAAAAGTCGTGATAGTAATGGAAGGGATTATCGTTCCCAATCATTTCTGCCCCGACGATGTTTGGATTGTTCTTTTCGGGCGGCTGCTCTGTCCTCCCGTTCCTTGCGCTCCTGCGCTTCCTTGATACTGAAAAGCTCCTTGACCTTCTTCACAAAGACCTCCACCAGCTTTGGAAAGTGTTCCAGTTCCTGCAAAAACGGCTGGCATTTTTCTTTGAGCCGGTCATACCGTTCCTGCAATCGTTCCACGGCAGAGGACGCATTGAAATACTGTCTTTGATAGTAGGAAACGCTGCTTGCAGCTCCTTTCGCATTTCCTGCAAAGCTCGTTGTATTTCTTCCTGCCACGCTCATCAAGAAAGAACGCCCATTCTTCCTTGAGGTATTTCGGCATACGGGGCATAGCGAGCACCTCCTTTTCACTGCCGAATTGCCGATTTGCTCCCGAAACGCAGAAATGCCCAAAACCGTTTCCCGCTGTATAGTTTCGGGGCGATTTTGGGCGTTTTCTTTCGATATGAGCGGCTTTGTTTTAGCGGCGGTATCCTTTACCGCCAACCATTCAAAAGCCGCTGTTTGTCGCTTCCGGGTAACAAAAAAGCGCCGTATCGCTACGACGCTTTTGTCTTGCTCGGAAGATGGGGCAAGGGAACGCTATTCAATTATCTGTTGTACTTTTTCTTTCTGCTGACAACCGTTGTACCGATGGCTGCACCGCCGCTGACAAGCAGCAGAGAGAGCCACAAGGCAAGATTGAAATTATCACCGGTCTGCGGAGATTTGGAATCGTCCTTCAGCTTCGCCGTTACAGTGTCGGCTTTTTTGATTTCCTTTGTACCGTCCTTGTCGCTGAAATACTTGCCACAGCCTTCGCAGTACCAGTACTCGATATTGCCCTCGGTGGTCTTGGTCGCCGCAGTTTCCGGGAAGTGCTTTAAGTTGGTGTGGTTCTTCGCATCAAGCTCACCGTATTCCGCACCGCAGACCTCGCACTTTGCCTTGTCCTTGCAGGTCGCTTTCCCGCCGGTATGCTCAGTCAGCTTCTTGCCGCAATAATCACACTTGTGGTCTTTGTTATCGTCTGCACACTCGCTGATTATATAATCGCAGATATCACATTTGTGATCTTTGTTTGCATCGATGCAATTCTCCGTTTGCGTGCCTGCAGAGCATCCGTCAACGGTGCAGGTGCGGGTATGGGTGCCGTCTTCGTTGGACGTCCAATCGCCCCAGTTGTGGTCCAGCGCATTGCCGGAGAAGAAGGTCGCCTCATCCGCCGTGCCCTCGGAGCTCAGACCGCAGACTGCGCAGGACTTGTAGTAGACCGCCTTTTTGGTACAGGTTGCAGCAGACTTCAAATACTGCGCCTCTGCTTTTTCGGCAGTGAAGCTGTGTGCCGCCATCTCGCCGTATTCGCCGCCGCAGACCGTGCAGACAGCCTTGGCAGTGCAGGTCGCCGTGCCGCCATGGCAATTCTCGGTTTCCGTATGGCTGGTGTCACGCTTACAGATTCGGGTGTGGGTCTCTTCATCGCTGTTCTGCGTCCAAGCGCCCCAGTCGTGATCCAGCGCATTGCCGGAGAAGAAGGTCGCCTCATCCGCCGTGCCCTCGGAGCTCAGACCGCAGACTGCGCAGGACTTGTAGTAGACCGCCTTTTTGGTACAGGTTGCAGCAGACTTCAAATACTGCGCCTCTGCTTTTTCGGCAGTGAAGCTGTGTGCCGCCATCTCGCCGTATTCGCCGCCGCAGACCGTGCAGACAGCCTTGGCGATGCAGGTCGCCGTGCCGCCGTGGCAATTCTCGGTTTCCGTATGGCTGGTGTCACGCTTACAGATTCGAGTGTGGGTCTTTTCATCGCTGTTCTGCGTCCAAGCGCCCCAGTCGTGCCCAAGCGGTTCGGAAGATCCGCCGCAAAGCGTGCATGTCCTTCCGCTTGTGCAAGTCGCCGTTCCGCTCCATATGTGTGACTCCCAGTAATCCCATGTATTATCACACACCGTGCATGTAAGATCGCATCGATGCCATTTATCATTTGCGTATTGACGAGTCACCCTTACCGTTTGTCTCTGGCCGCATTTAGTACATAACGCAATATCCGCCGCATATGCCGTCATAGGCATAACAGCCAGCATCAGGCACAGTATGAGCACAACGCTCAAAATTTTCTTATTCATATAGTCTCCTCTCCTTTGCTGTCCTTTGACAGCTTAAAGTCATATTTCATTTCCAACATGGCGAACAGCTTATACATTACCTCGGTGGCGATTGCCTTGATATCCAGTGATTGAATAAAGGCAAGCACCTTTGCCTGCTCTGCCTCCGGTACCCGATACACCCGCATAGCCGCCGTCAAAAAGCGGCTGAGCTTGCGTTCCAACGGAAAATGAATATCACATTTTCTCGCCATATAGCTGCGCATCAGTCCCGCCGTGCCGATTTCCATCTCGTAAAAGTCGCTCTCGGTATCATCGGGAAATTTTTCACCAAAAATCTGTTTCAGCTCTGCTGTGGTATGCAGGTAAATATATTCCGATGTTTCGGGCAGGGAGTAGGCTTCGATGTAGATTTCCCGCAGGTTCTCGTTCAACTCGGTCAGTGTCAGTTGAATCGCCGTTTCCACCGCATAAGCGTAAACCGGCGGCAGCTTGCTGTCTGCAATGCTTCTTGCCACGCCGAACTGTCCGCCGAACATCGTTTCGGTCAATTCCAGCAAAATTCTGTCCTTGGTAGGAAACAGATTCAAATAGCTTCCCCTTGCTACGCCCGCTTCGTCCACAATCTGACCGACAGAGGTGTTTTTATACCCCTGCTCCAAAAAGAGACGCACGCATACGGTCAGTATTTTCCTCTTTGTTTCACTGCTGTTTCTTCGCAAATATATCATCTCTCTTCAAGTGTTTTGGTACGCATACTAATAATATCATAACAAGTGCAAAAAGGCAAGTGGAATTTAAAACTTTACCTCCGTAAATTGTGACATTTCCGCAAACGCTGGCTTCTTCCATTACTCACGGAACTTTATGACTTATTGAATACTGCCTGAAAAGGAAAAGCCGCCATCTGTTGTTCATCCTCTGCACCCACAGCATTTGATTTTCCGCTTTGAAGGCTTCCGTTACGCCCTCTTTTTCGGAAAACTGCTTTACCAGCCGAGAAAACATTGCTTCCGCCTGCTCATTGAGGTCTGCAAGGTAATCGTTCAGCTTGCCGGTGGTCAGCAGCTCGGCATACAAGCTGACCTTGTGCTTGCGGATATACCTCAGGTGTCGCTGTCCCCAAATGCCGATGGGTCTGCCCTCCGGCTCGTCCTCCTTGAATTATAATATTGCTTCTCCGGCATTCTGCACGGATTGCTTACGGTGATAATAGAAGTTCTTTTCCAATTGTGCAAAGCACTTGACATTTCATTAAGGGATTTTTTTGATGATGATAATAAGGTTCTAATCAATGATCCACTGTCAACCAGAATATATAGACTCAACTCTGTACAAAGAGAGGCATTACTCGCCTTTCTAAATACTATAGATTAAGAAATTACAACGAAAAACACAGCACCATATAGATAACTCCCACTCATCTACATAGTGCTGTGTTTTAATTTTATATTTAATATCTTCCCTGCCTAACGCCGTTTTAAAAAAACACCATCTGCATTTTGAAAAAACACCAATTAATCGCCACAAAATCATAAAATTACAGAAAATCACATCATTTTACATACATTTATGATTTTATTGATATGTAACGCATTCGGCTTAAAACCTCAGTTTTTATGCGGTCTCAGCGGCTGTTAATCCCACTTATAAGGTGTGAGCTGATAAACATAGTAATTGAGCCAATTCGCATACAAAGTGTTCGCGTGGCATCTCCACTTCTTCACTGGTTTCTTTTCAGGGTCGTTGTCCGGGTAATAATTCACCGGGATCTGTGGATTAAGTCCCTTGCCGAGGTCTCTGTGGTACTCCTGGTCAAGGGTCAGCACGTCATACTCAGGATGTCCTGTGACAAATATGTTCTTGCCACCGTCACCGATTATGAGGTACGGACCTGCCACGTCCGACTCGGCTACAATCTCAAGGTGCTCATTGTTTACAATGTCCTCCTTGGACACACCGGTATATCTTGAGTGTGGCACATAGAATACATCGTCGAAACCGCGGACAAGCGGTGTTCTCTTGTGGAAGGTGTGATGTTCGTATATGCCAGACAGCTTCTGCGGAAGGTCGAACTTCTGCACACCGTATCTGTAGTAGAGTCCTGCCTGGGCGCCCCAGCAAATATGCATGGTCGATGTGACATTTGTCTCGGACCAATCCATGATCTCGCGGAGTTCATCCCAGTAGTCAACATTCTCAAATTCCATCTTTTCAACAGGTGCTCCGGTTATGATGAAACCGTCCCATTTGCGGTTCTTTACGCTGTCGAAGTCCTCGTAGAATCTGTCAAGGTGTCCCTTTGTCACGTTCTTGGACTCGTAGGACATGGTTCTAAGAAGCGTGATGTTCACCTGAAGTGGGGTATTTGACAAGCTTCGCATGAGCTGCAGCTCTGTGTCCTCCTTCAGCGGCATGAGGTTGAGTATCAGGATGTCAAGGGGTCTTATGTCCTGGCTGTGCGCCCTTCCTGTTCCCATGACAAATATGTTCTCGTCCTCCAATGTTTTCTTAACCGGCAGATCATCATCTATTCTTATCGGCATCTCTATTCATTCCTTTCCATTTACTACAGTTACTCTACTGCCCGATCATTCCCAGGAAATCCTCCTCAGATATGATAGGCACATCAAGGCTTTTCGCCTTCTTGTTCTTGGATGATGTGGAATTCACATCGTTATTTATAAGATATGAGGTCTTGGCAGATACAGAACCTGTAACCTGACCTCCTCTGCTCTCTATCAGTTCCTTGAGCTGATTTCTGTTTTCAAAATGGGTGAGCGAACCGGTTATGACGAACACCTTGCCCGCCAGATCCTGCTCCGTATCAGATGTCTCATCCACAAACGTAAGCTCAGCCATCAACCTATCTATGATAGCACAATTCTTCTCATTTTCAAAGTATCTGACTATATCCTCTGCTATAACCTGACCGATTCCGTCTATCTCAACGTATGCTGACACATCTGCCTTCTCCATGGCATCCATATCATTTGCAAAATGCTTGGCCATAAGCTTGGCTGTCGCCTCTCCGACATTTGCAATGCCGAGACCATTGACAAGACGCCACATGTTCGTCTGTCTGGATGCGTCCACCGCAGCCACAAGCTTGTTGTACGACTTCTCGCCAAATCCCTCAAGTTCAACTATATGTTCTCTGTGAGCCGCAAGCTTATACAGATCAGGAAGCTCCTCGAGGATCTTCTCATCTATGAACTTCTCTATGGTCGCCTCTGAGAGTCCATCTATATTCAACGCATTTCTGGACACGTAGTGTGAAAATGACTTGAGTTTCTTCGCAGGGCAGAACTGGTTTGTGCAGTACAGAGTCTCAACTCCTGACGCTGCACCGCCTTCCTCCCTCACTATCTCAGTCTCTCCTCCGCATGCAGGGCACGCAGCCGGTATGACCACATTGCCGCTCATGGTTAAATTTCTTGCAATCTGCGGAATGATCATATTCGCCTTGTACACTGCAATCTCATCACCTTCGCCCAGTGCCAATGACTTAAGTATGCTGACGTTGTGTATGCTGGCACGGCTGACTGTTGTTCCCTCAAGCTCCACCGGATCAAATACAGCGACCGGGTTGATGAGTCCAGTTCTTGATGGACTCCACTCCACATAACGTAGATGGGTGATTGCCTCCTCGTCCGCCCATTTGAACGCCATGGCATTTCGCGGGAACTTGGCTGTGGTTCCCAAGCTCCTTCCGTATGCCAGATCATCCAGCATGAGTACCAGACCATCCGATGGGAAGTCATTCTCCGTTATCTTCTCTGAAAATTCCCTCACCTTATCAGGAAGTGCCGCCGAGTCTGTCAGGTAGTGTTCTACCACGGTAAATCCCTGCTGCTCCAACCAGTCAAGCTGATATTTGAATGAATTGTGGAAGTCCACATCCTCACCGTCCACTAAATTAAAAGCGAAGAAATGTACATTTCTCTCTTTTGTTATCTTGTTATCGAGCTGTCTCACTGAGCCGCTGCACAGATTTCGCGGGTTCTTGTACTTAGATTCCGCATCCGTTATCTTCTCATTTATCGCATTGAAATCCGAGTATTTGATGACCGCCTCGCCTCTGATCGTCAGCTTGCCCTTGTACGGGATGTGATGAGGTACATTTGCAAATACCTTCGCATTGTTCGTGATGACCTCACCTATCTCACCATTTCCACGGGTAACCGCTTTTATCATCTCTCCGTTCTCATATGTGAGAACAACTGTGAGTCCGTCCATCTTCCAGGATATTACGCCCTTCTGACCGCCAAGCCATGACGCAAGAGCACCTACATCCTTTGTCTTGTCAAGAGAAAGCATTGGATGCTCGTGAGCCTCCTTCGGCAGCTCACTGACGACCTCATATCCCACCTTGACCGTCGGGCTGTTGCTCATAACCATCCCAGTCTCTTTCTCCAGGGCACTCAGCTCATCGTACAGAGCATCATATTCCAGATTGCTCATGATCTCTGTATCTTCCATATAATATTTCTTTGCAGCATCGTTGAGCTGCTTTACAAGTTCTTTAATTCTGGTTATCTTGCCATTATCGTTATTGCCACTGATATCATTATTTTCTTTAATATTTTCACTGGTATTTCTACTAATATCTTCCATACACACCCCACAAAAAATCCTATATACACTCTCTACTACATCCCCACGATCCGTCTCAGCTCTGCCTCTTCCTCGCGGCTGAGCTCCCTTAGCTCTCCAGGTCTCATATTGCCAAGCTTCACGTTGCAGACCCTGACTCTCTTCAGGTTCACTACCCTGTAGCCCAATGCATCACACATTCGTCTGATCTGCCTGTTGAGGCCCTGTGTCAGCACTATCATGAATGACCTGTCATCTATCTTTCGCACCTTACATTTCTTTGTCACTGTATCAAGTATAGGCACTCCTTCCGACATCTTCCTGATGAAGTCCTCTGTTATCTCACGGTTCACCCGCACTCTGTATTCCTTCTCGTGGTTGTTCACCGACTTCTGGATGGCATTTGACAGGTCACCATCATTTGTCAGAAGAAGTAGCCCCTGGGAGTCCTTGTCCAGCCTTCCCACGTACTGAAGTCTGATCGGATAATCTATGTGATCAAATATATTGTCTGGATCAGCCTTACTCGCTGTACAGGTAAGTCCTATCGGCTTATTATATGCCAGGATCACTGTCCTATCCTTCTGCTGAACCTTCCTACCCATGAATGTCACCACATCCCCGGGCATGACCTTCTGACCCATGACTGCAGTCTCTCCGTTGATCGTAACCTTTCCATTCTCTATATGTGTATCCGCAGCGCGTCTTGAGCACACGCCCGCCTCGCTGAGATATTTGTTAAGTCTTATTCCGTCTGACATCTTCTTCACCTAATCTTATAATATTTTACTTTTTCTGACATTGTTATTTCTCTCAACATCTGAATTTTGTTTTTTCTGTAATTATATTTTCATCATATAATACTCTTTTCGTGTGTGATCCTTCAAATGTAAATCAATCAAACAACCTATTTAAGTAATGCTCAATTACATTAAATCATACCATTTAATCTGTCATTTGTGAACTGTCTATATCCACTGTTCATATATCTTTGTAAAGTTCAAACTAAAATCCGGTTAAAATTTTATATAAAAACACTTGATTTTTTTTATCATCTAATGTATAGTGAAACAAACGCAAAGGTGTGTTTCTAAGAAATATTCTTAGGGAACACACCTTTTTTTATTTGTTTTATAAACTTTATAATGCAAATAACGTTTTAAGCGCAATTCGGCTTAATTCTATTAGAAAAAGGAAGTGTTTGATATGGATAACATCGACAGAAAAATAATTCATCTTTTACAGAGCAATGCAAGAACACCACTCAAATACCTGGCCAACAAGGTCTTCCTTTCTTCGCCGGCAGTTTCAGCAAGAATCGAAAGATTAGAAAAGGCCGGTATCATCACCGGTTACCACGCAAGTGTGGATCACGAAGCACTGGGGTATCATATAACCGCTTTCATACATATGGCGCTGGATCCAAAGCTGAAACCGACCTTCTATCCATTTGTGGAGGCCTGTCCTAATGTACTTGAGTGCAACTGTGTGACCGGAGCGCATTCAATGCTTATGAAGGTATGTTTTCCTAACACCATGGATCTGGACTCTTTCATCGGTCAGCTCCAGAGATTTGGAAGCACTGAAACCCAGATTGTATTCTCAACACCTGTTCCTACAAGAGGCATAGTGATCGACACCGAGGATGTCGACTCTTCCGAGGCAATGTAATTCTCTCTTATAAAACAAGCCGGAAATGCATGAGATACTTTATTCTCATAAGCATATCCGGCTTATTTTAATTATACATATTCTGGAACTTCTTAAATGTATCATCATTCTTCAGGAGATAATCTGTATTCTCCTTAACATACTGATACATGTCCTGTATATACTTCGATGCTGTAACATTCTGTATATATTCATTCACATCACCAGAAAGCTGTGAATTGTCGATCTTGTAGCTTCCGTCAGTCTGCTTTGCAACATAGAACGATCTTATATCCAGCGGCTCGCTATCCACATCTTTTATCGTGAGATTTGAAAGCGCATATATGATATACTCTCCTGCATTCTTCCCCGGAACCATATAGCATTTGGTTCGGTTATATGCGGTTATGTACTGCGCCGCTATCTCTACGCTCTTCATATCGTCAAACTCAGAAGGATTTGTCACAAGTCTCTTTAAGGTAGTCTGATCGGCATTTGCCCTTGCAAGTAGGTAATTGCTTATTAGCTGGTTGATCTCGTCTATCGTGCACAGGCTGTAATTTGCCCCAGCCGGGATCTCGATATTTACCGAATTGTCCCGCCCTGTGATATCATCTGCAAATATAGTTGTATTGATATGGAAAATGTATATATATCCGCATACCAAAACAACAAATATTGTCCACAAAAGTGCAAGGGTTTTTCCCGCTGGGCCATACATGTTATACCTTCTTAGACCGGATCTCCTGCCGCGTGAAGCTGCGCTCTCCAAATCATCGTCATCTTCATCGTCAAACATATCTCCAGTATCCGGTGCCTCGTCCATATCTTCAGGATCGTCAATTACATAATCCTCATACAGTCTTACCTTCTTGGGCATGTCATCATCGCTCTCATCTGGATCAATACTGGATCCATCATCCCCACCATCTATATCAGCAGCATCTATATGAGCAGCATCCACATCCGTATCGTCCGGCTCCACATCGTCTTTGTCTGTGTCGTCCATGTCTGCGGCATCCTCATCAAAATTATTCTCGGCATCTTCAGGCATGGCATTCATTTTACGCTGTGTCATATCTATGTTGTTTTCCTTTATTCTATTCTTATTTTTCCCTTTCATATCTGTCACACATCCTTACCCGAGCAAATTAAAAAAGCGTACCAGGGCGGAGTCGAACCGCCCGTCATGGCTCCGGAGGCCATTGCCGTATCCGATTGGCTACTGGTACACAGTTGGTATAATACTACAAAAGTGTAACTTTGGCAAACTAAAAATCTCCCTGATGAGCTAATTGATGGGCTTATGTGATGAGCTTATGATGAGCTTATTGTAGAGTTATGTTGTGGTTATCAGAAGAAAAGCCGCACATAAAAAGACGGAACCTCCACACATGGAGAATTCCGTCTTTATTTATCACCGATATATCCGCCCGTTACATTGTAACTGAAACGAATTTGACTATGAATAAGAGTGCGATGATCGTAACTACGATATCCTGCTTCTTGTACTTACCTGTGAACAGAGTGATAAGAACATATGTGATGGCACCAAGACCAATACCATTTGAAATTGAGTATGTCAGTGGCATCATGAGGAATGTTACGAAAGCAGGAACTGCTGAACGCATATCTTCCATATCAACCTTTGCAAAGTTCTTAGCCATGAGAACACCTACAAATATAAGTGCCGGAGCTGTTGCGCATGATGGAATGATATTTGCAACAGGGCTGAGGAACAGACATACTGCAAAGCAGAGTGCTGTAACTAAACTTGTAAGACCTGTTCTACCGCCGGCTGCGATACCTGATGCTGACTCTACGAATGTTGTACATGTTGATGTACCGAGAAGAGCTCCTGATACAGTACCAATAGAATCACACATCATACACTCATCAAGCTTCATTGGATCACCCTTCTCATCAAGCATGTTAGCCTGAGAGGCTGCGCCATAGAGAGTTCCAATCGTATCAAACATATCTACCAGACAGAAGCTGACAACGAGCATGATTGCTGAGAACACACCGCCGATATACTCAGCCGAAAATGCATCCTTCCATGCCTGTCCCTTAAATACTCCGAGAAATCCGACTGAACCGAAATCCTTGAATGACTGTCCGATGGATGAGAAATCAAAGTTAGGTGCCTGAAGCATCATAACATAATATAATACTGTTGATACAAGGATACCTATGATGATATTACCCTTTACATTGAGTTTTGCAAGGATTGCAATAATTATAAATCCAACAAATGCGACCACTGGAGGAGCAATCTGTGCTATAGCCTCCTTTGCGCTGCCAGCGCTTGATATAACACCGTGGAAATCAAAGAACTGTACAAATGTGTATGGATTGTCCTGGATGAGTGTTGCATTCTTCAGTCCAATAAGTGCTATAAAAAGACCGATACCTGCTGGAATTGACTTTTTGAGACACTCTGGCATTGCCACTGCAATATACTTTCTAAGACCTGTCACTGAGAGGATCAGGAATACGAGACCTGATACAAATACTATTACCAGACCTGCCTGGTAACCTCTGATTACACTGACACCTGCAAATGCTGCACCTGCAACGAATATCGTGCAGAAGAATGAGTTGAGTCCCATTCCACAAGCCTGTGCAAATGGCATGTCTGCAAAGAACGCCATGAGGAGTGTTCCCACTACGGCAACTAAGATAGATGCTATGAATACAGCATTCCATACTGTACCAAGCTCACCAGCCATATCTGGAACTTCCCCCGCCAGCCATCCATTGCTGCCCTCGCCTGCTACCTGATTCGGATTGACCAGAACGATATAAGCCATGGCAAAGAATGTTGTGAGACCTGCCATGATCTCGGTCTTGATAGTTGACCCACGCTCTGAGATTTTGAAGAATTTGTCCATGATTACTCTCCTTTTTTCTTTATAGTATAATATAAACAAATACCCATCTATTTTATATCAGCATTTGATATTTTTTCAACTATTTTTTAAAAATCATTAATTTTCTATAAATAAATTATCCACAAAAACACCTCCGGGAGCCGGCCTGGATATATCTTCCAAGCAGCTCCCGAAGGTGCCTATCTTATCTGTATTTTCAACATTCAAATCGCCACTTATTTGACAATTCCCTTTACGACGCCCTTTACTACTTTGTACTTAACACCTGAGATCTTTACAATACCTGTTGTCTTGTATGATACTCTGCCGCTCTTTACATAGTACTTAACGCCAGTCTTTGGACTCTTCACAACGCCAGTCTTGCTGCCCTGGAATACACCCTTTACAACGTAACACTGGTTACCACTTGCAGGATTCTTGATAAATCCTGTGTATCCATACTGTACTATACCCTTTCTGATATAGTAGATCTTTCCTGTCTTTGGACTCTTTGCAAATCCTGACTTGGCATTCTGGAACTTTCCTTTATATATATAGCACTGCTGTCCTTTTGCATTCTTGTAGAAGCCTATGTATGAAGAATATACCATACCGTTCTTAACAAGCCAGATATTTCCTGTCTTGCTGCTTGTCACAAGGCCATTATATGCAGCCTGGACAATACCCGCCTTTACATAGTACTGGATACTATTGCTCTTTACAAATCCGGTGTAATTCTCCTGAACAACACCCTTTATGTAATAGTATGTAACTCCATCTACAGTTACGAGCCCGTTCTTTGTTACATCTGGTGTTGGTGTTAAATCGACATCCTTATAAAGGTATGCATCATCCCATGTTCCCCAGGCACTACCTGTCGCCGTCGCTCTCATTCCAACCATAACTTCGGTAGTCTCATTTACTGTGAATCTGATCTGTGGATTCTGCCAGATCTTCCAGCCCTGTGGAACTGCAGGTGCGGATGCGAGTTCTGTATCTCCAGCTTTTGCATACACCTCATATACGTCGTTATCTCCATTTGCACCACCCTGAAGATATACACTGAACACGTACTCTCCCGGCTCAAGTGTGATGGTCTGATATACATCATATGTGAAATCTGATGAATTGTAGTAATGACCACAATAAGCACCGTTTCTAAAATCTTCCTTTGCCTTGATTGCAAATCCCTTGCTTGTATCAGCAATTGTCCATCCCTCGTTTCCTGACTCAAATCCAGGATTTGCAAGGATATTTTCTTTTAATATAGATACATTGCAGCTAACGCCTACTTCCTCATCGTTTACTGTGATAGTTCCGTTTACAGTACATGTTCCTGCACCGTAATTCTTGATCTTATCAAGCGCTCCATCCTCCCATGTGATGTCTGCGCTCTCCGAATTGCCATCGTTGTATTTTACTGTTGCTGTCTCTGGGAGCGCAACATTCTCTATATCTGTTATTACAACCTCAACATCTTCAACTGATATTGATACTACCTCTCTTTTTGCCTTTGTTCCTGTGTGAACATATGCAAATGTTTTAAGTGACTCAAGTGGATGTCCTGTGAAATCGAACAACGCCTGATTGTCAACCGCTGATCCGCCATACCACTTTCCTGCATCAGCTGCGTCGTACTCTCCTGCATAGGATGATGCCCAGCCTGAACCGTACTGCTCCCAAGCTGCCTTGTTGGCTGCGAGGACATCTGCAGCATTGTCAGCAGATGAATCATATACATTTACAGGCAGCCATGCCGGCTCCCAGTAGAATACACCGATTCCTGATGAACCTGTATTCTTTACAGCCTTGATAACTGAGCTGATCTCATTCGCCTGACCCTGAACTGATATATCATAAGTTGTCGAGTCGTTTACACCCTTTCTCACTGTGTTGTCATGACCGTCACCATCATCGAGAGTGTATGCCCATGATGTCTCTGCCACCATGACCAGCTTTCCGTATGTGTCTGCCACGTTCTTGAGAACTGATGTGAGATTTTCTAGTGTTCCATGCCATACAGGATAATATGACGATGCAAACACATCATAGTCCACATTGTATGTATTGAGATTCTTTGCATAATTTGCATAAGTTCCATATTTCTCAGGATTGGCGAAATGAATAGCAACAAGGATATTCTTGTCTATGGCTCTTACCGCCTCACTTCCAGCATTGAATATCTTAGCCATGTTCGCCCAGTTCGTGGATGACTCACCACATATTCCATTTGTCGTCTCATTTCCGATCTGAACCATACCCACATCAACGCCTGCATCAAGGAGTGTCTTAAGACTCTCTGATGTGTAGGACTTAACTGCAGCTACCTTCTCGTCAAGAGTGAAGTCTGCCCATGCCTTTGGCACCTGCTGCTTACCTGGGTCAGCCCAAAAATCTGAGTAGTGGAAATCCACAAGGAGTTTCATGCCTGCTGCTGTTGCGTACTGACCGATCTTCTTTGCAGTCTCAAGGTCGTTGTCACCACCGCCGTAGCCATTTCCCTCTGAGTCATATGGATCATTCCATACACGAACACGCACATAGTTGATACCACAGCTTGCAAGGAACTTGAAGTATCCAATATCATCGAGTTCGTTGCCATCAAAATCATAGTACTTTACACCGCTGTTCTTCAGTGATACATATGATGACACATCAACACCCTCTATGAATGACTGTTTCTGTCCATTTAGGTCTGTGTAAGTAAGATCTGCCACACGGTCAACATATATTCCAGCCTCTACAGGCTCTACTACATCTGAGTCATCTGTAAGCTTATAAAGCTTTATATTGTCTATGTCACCCCAGTAATCTGTTGCCAGTGTTCCCGATATAGTTATCGTAAGATCTTCTGTACTGTCCAGAGTAAAAGTATCTGTCTCATAACTTGTCCAGACATTATATCCTGTGGTCGCTGTGAGTGCCTGACTTACTGATGCCGCTGTAAGTGTAAGTCCCGTATCGCCCGCCTTGCCTTCAAGGTCATATCCAATCTTATATGTACCTGCAGAAACTGATGATACCGTCTGTGATATAGTAATATCAGCCTCAGTAGCAGCAAAATAATTCAGATAATTTGTTGTGTTGTTTGTAGCCCACTGGTCAGTCTTAACTGTGTATGTGAGCGCATCTCCTCCTGATATCGTCCATCCTGTCTCATCTCCGGTCTCAAAATCACCGTTTGTGATCTTCTGTGTATCTACCCAACTCTCCGCAGCTTTCGCTGTTATAAGTGATGCTCCCGATCCAAAGATCTGCCCTATCACAAGCGCTCCTGCGAGAATTGCGCAGCCAACCTGCTTTACAATTCTCATTTTTCTCATATAAGCCCTCCTAAAATATGTTAGTTAATATACAGACACTTTATATGCGCTAATGATTCGCAGCGTCTGCGTGCAACAGTTGCGCAACCGTTTGTTCTTATGAATATATATTAACATATTTACTTTATAGTTACTATGTCGCTTGTGGACAATCTTTGGGGCTTTTTATTGTATATTGTGCACATATTTATGCGCAACAAAAGTGCAATATATGTGTGGTTTTGCGCGCAACAGTATAATTTTCCCATATTGATGGATTTGCTGTAGAAATGGATAATTTTATCCTGAAAAGGCCATTTTACTTTTGAAAAGTTATAAAGTTTGAGATTTTTTCCTGAAACATTGTTTTTGTTCTATATGTTTTTAGTTTCTCTTGTGATAAGTTTTCTCTATCCTCAAAGCGTTACCTGAAATGTAATATATCCATCCTTGTCGCATTTGGCTGTTATCTTGCCCTTATGGGCCTCCACTATTGATTTTGCAAGGGAAAGTCCTATTCCGGAGCCACCGGTCTCGGAATTTCTTGAGCTGTCCGGTCTGTAAAATCTCTCAAACAATATGTCCTGGGAACCTTCATCCATTCCATCCGTAAGATTTCGAAGCATAAATCGAACTTTTCTGCCATCACGTCTCATCGATATGTCTATAGGCGTTGTCTCGACCGCATATTTCATGGCATTATCCACCAGTATGCTTATAAGCTGACGAATGGAATTCTCATCTCCCGTATACTTTATTCCATCCTCAATATCAGCATTTATCTTCTTGCCTCTAACTTCTGACAAGGTTGAAAAATGGTCTATCACCTCATATGCGACCTCTGAGAAATCAAACTCGGACTTCTCCCTTGGCTCAGGATTCTCGTCCAGCCTTGACAGGGCAACCATCTGATTTGTTAGTGACGTAAGTCTCCTGACCTGGTCTCTGGTGTTCTGAGTCCACTCGCTCTCACCATTCACCATCTCTATAACCTCTGTATTTGCATCTATGATGGTAAGAGGTGTCTTGATCTCATGGCTCGCGTCAGTGATGAATCTCTTCTGCTTCTCATAGCTGTCAGCCACAGGCTTGAATATCTTCTTCGACCAGAAAAGCACCAGCGTGAATACCGCAAGAAATCCCAGCAATGAAACTCCAACGCTATACACCAGCGTATTTTTGAAAGACTCAATCTCCTGACGGCAGTCCACAAATATTATCCTGCTTCCACCTGTCTCATCATCACAGTCCACCACCATATATCTGTATATATCTATGAACCCTTTATCAATACCGTCAGCAATTATCTGCTCAGCGTACGATTCTGCATCAGACTCATTAACAGCCGCTATATTATCGAGACTGTAAGAAACCACAATTCCATCCAACACAACCACTGAAAAAAATCTGGTCTGAAACGGTGTTTCCGGTGAGAATTTGTCACCACGCTTCTTACCAAGCTTTTCAGGTGGCTGTATGTTTTCGGATTCATCCTGTTTTGTGACCGCATTTCCATCCGACTCTCCTGAGTTCGAAGGCAACTGCCCATCTTTATGATCTGGCATCAGTTCCTTCATAAAATCTCGGCTGTCAAACTGTCCATTGTTGTCCGCAAGTTCATCCAGGGTATCATCAGCCCTTGAAACCATACGTACATAATTGGCAACGTTCAATATACTCATTATGACAAACAGAACGCCAAATGTAGATGCCATCGCCGCAAATATAAACCTCTTCCTAAGACTTTTTATCATATACTATCCTCTTTTCACCTACGCATAAACTCTAAATTTATTCAGAATATTCCAGTGTATATCCTTGATTTCGGACTGCCTTTATCGACACCTTAGAGCCTATCTGTCCCAGTTTTTTTCTTAGATATGATATATTTACCCACACTACGCTTATCTCAGTATCGGTGTCATACCCCCATATCTTCTCCATCATGAGCTCTGCAGATATTATGGATTTCTGATTTGCCATGAGAAGCTCCATGATCTGATACTCTTTGTTCTGCAGCTTGACACTTCCACCACCAGAACTGAGTTCATAGTTAAGACTGTTCAATGTGCAGTCACCATATATCACATCGGTGCTTACAGCCTCGCTCTTTCTTCTGGTTATAGCACGTATCCTCGCAAGCAGTTCCTTCGTATCAAATGGCTTTGCAAGATAATCGTCGGCACCGAGATCAAGTCCATTGATCTTATCATCAGTCTCTGACTTTGCAGTGAGCATTATGACTGGCACATCACAGCCCTCCGATCTGATCTTAGACAGCACTGTAAATCCATCCATCTTTGGCATCATGACATCAAGTATAACCCCATCATACACCCCCGCCATAATATAATCATAGGCTTCCTGCCCATTATATACCGCATCCACAGAATAAATATTATGTTTCAATATCACCTGAAGGGCACTTGAAAGAGCCTTCTCATCCTCCGCAAGAAGCAATCGCATAATCTCATCTCCGTTTCACTTTATTGTCAGACAGCATATGCTTAAGCCATCCTTATAATCCATATTATAAGCGCAAAGCTTAAATCAAACTTAAACTCTCAATACATCCGCAATAGTCTGCACCAGTTTGCCTATATATACCATACATATTCCTGTCCCTTTCTCCTGTATATCTTCATTGCAATTATATTTTACGAGGTACAGTATTTCAATATAGACAGGTGAAAAGCGATCAATACTACACGAAAAAGCAAAACAAAAAAAACCTTACGGTCTACCCTGAGGTAAACCGTAAGGCAATCATTCTTATTTTATATTCAAATCGTGGAACAGATTAAACGTTCATCTGCTTTGCAACCTCAGCTGCGAAATCCTCGTTCTTCTTCTCCATTCCCTCGCCAACCTCGAAACGAACAAACTTAACGATCTTGAGATCCTTGTTAACTGACTCAAGGTACTTGGCAACTGTCTGCTTTCCATCCTCAGCCTTTACATATACCTGATCAAGAAGACTTATCTCCTTAACCTGCTTTGAGATACGTCCCTCAACAAGACCACTGAATATCTTGTCTGCAACGATTGCATCCTTATCAGCCATAGCAAGCTCTGCAAGCTGTGCCTTAGCCTCCTTTGAAAGGAAGTTGAATAAGAAGTTCATGTTGCTCTTCTTCTCTTCGTAAATAGCTACATCCTCAGCGCTCCATACGCCATCAACAGCCTTTGCGATCAGCTTGTTAAGGATTGGCTTTGGAAGTGTATCAGGTGCATTGAGTGCACTGTCAACTGTGATCTCCTTGAGCTTAGCCATAGCGTCTGCTGAGATGTCAGCTCTGCTGATGTACTGTGGGTTCATAGCTGCAATCTGCATTGCCACATTCTTGAGAGCTTCCTTTGCAGCATCATCGCTTGCGCCGTTGCCAGCTACGATAACACCTATTCTACCATTGCCATGTAAGTAATCAACAACTACATCGCCTGTAACCTTCTCAAATCTACGGAATGATAACTTCTCTCCGATCGTAGCAGTCTTGTCAACAAGCTCCTCCTTAAGTCCGTTCTCACCAAGAAGTGCCTCAACATCCTCTCCATCCTTGCCACCAACAAGTGATGAAGCAAGTGCCTGATCAGCTATCTGCTGAACAAATGTCTGGAATATCTCATTCTTAGCAACGAAGTCTGTCTCTGAGTTAACCTCAACAACAACACCTGTTGTATCATTAACTGCTGCACGGCAGATACCCTCTGCTGCGATTCTGCTTGCCTTCTTCTCAGCCTTAACCGCACCGCTCTTACGAAGTACATCTACTGCTGCTTCCATATTACCATCAGTCTCTGCAAGTGCCTTCTTGCAATCCATCATACCGGCACCTGTAAGCTCTCTTAACTCTTTAACCTGAGCTGCTGTAATTGCCATCTTTTTCTACCTCCAAATTTGAATATTGACATTCTCATAATCATGTTTATGTCATTTTATTAAAGCCTTTCAGCCCGTATATGTCTCTTTAAAAGTCACGGGATAATACTTTTTATTATATTACCCCGTTACTTTTTATAATCATTTATTACTTGTAATCAATTATGATCAACTATAGACTACTCCTCTGTAGCCTCCTCAGCCTCTGCCTCTTCTACTGAATCAGCGTCAACGCCCTGCTGAGCCTCGATAACAGCGTCTGCCATCTTTGAAACGATAAGCTTTACAGCTCTGATAGCATCATCGTTACCAGGAATTACATAGTCAAGCTCCTCTGGATCACAGTTTGTATCAGCGATACCAACAAGCTTAATTCCAAGTGACTGAGCCTCCTGGATACAGATTCTTTCCTTCTTAGGATCAACAACGAAGATCATGTCTGGGATTCTCTTCATGTCCTTGATACCACCAAGGTTCTTCTCAAGCTTCTCCATCTCTTTCTTGATCTGGATAACTTCCTTCTTTGGAAGAACATCAAATGTACCGTCCTGCTCCATCTCCTCGTACTTCTTGAGAGTAGCGATTCTTGTCTGGATTGTCTTGAAGTTTGTAAGCATACCTCCAAGCCATCTCTCATTTACATAGTACATACCGCAACGCTCTGCCTCGCTCTTGATTGAGTCCTGAGCCTGCTTCTTTGTACCAACAAAAAGGATTGTTCCGCCGTTTGCAACACAATCACCGATTGCATTGTAAGCATCGTCAACCATTCCTACTGACTTCTGAAGATCGATGATGTAGATACCATTACGCTCTGTGTAGATGTATGGCTTCATCTTAGGGTTCCATCTTCTTGTCTGGTGTCCGAAATGTACACCTGCCTCTAATAACTGTTTCATTGAAATAACGCTCATTTTTTCTACCTCCATGGTTAAAATCTTCTGCCAGTATCAACTCTTTGGACCACCCGAGCACAGGCACCACGCCAACTATCAACCAGCATGTATATTTGTTCTGCGCACTCACGCAATCGACATTGTAACACAAAAAAAAAGTGCATTCAAGCACTTTTTTTCTGTATGTCAAATATATTGATCACTCATCTGTTTTTCACTTATTTCGCTCTATTCTTTATACTGCTTATTACATATGAAACACTGGCAATAACGAACAGCAGATATCCTATAGCAAGGTCTCCCCAGAACGTGCTTTTCTGATCTACCACATCAAGGATATCGAACATTTCCTTGTAACAATCTGAAAATGCCATATCATAACCATAGTCACTGAACTCTTTATAGAGCTGTAAGCTGACGCTGAGTCTCTGAGAAATATATATCATGCCGATACACAGCACTACGCATATGATTATTCCCTTGATATCCAGACACTTACCAAATTTCTTATATCCCATCATAGCACATATTACCATGACCGCGCCTGACATTCCTGCGATATATCCCAATTTGTATACAATAACCCACATTGCAACACCCACGAGCGATCCCAAGAACGCTCCGACAATTCCAGTCACAACATTTGAACTGACAGTCTCTTTCCCAAATGTCTGTGTGTTCATTGCTGGCTGTGCATATCCCTGATTCTGGTTATACGAAACATCTACACCAAAGCTCTGTTGATCAATGCCATTTCCATAAGATCCCTGGAACTGTCCATTCTGATTGGTATTATATCCATACTGCTGTCCACCATAATTTTGATCATAACCATACTGCTGTCCTGCATAATTTTGATCATAGCCATACTGCTGTCCTGCAAATCCATTTATCTGCTGTTCTTCGTTATTCATCATTTTATCCCCCTTTTTATCCCTCTACTGGTGTCCGAGCAGAATCCATACAATCCCGCCATTTGTTTCATTTCCAGTAAATGTATATGTTCCTGACACAAGGCTGTTCGAATACCCTGATCTGAGCAGCCAATCATAATACTCATCTGCATCGCGAAGTCCTATCTGTTCAAGCAGCTGGCATATCTCATAAGCTGACATTCCATCAACTATCGTGATCTGACCGCCGCCATTATCATACTTTATTGCACTCGGCTTAGGAGCCTCTGTATTAGCCTCGGTTGTCTTTTCTGTCGTTGCCGTTGATCCCGACTGTGAATTCTTGTCCTCTGTATATCCATTATCCTTAGATGATGGTACTTTCTGTGTGTTGTCACTCAGATCATTGCCCCCCTGTGACGATCCATTATTGTCACCAGATGAAGATCCACCCTTATTACCAGTCGACGTTCCAGACTTGTCCCCTGTCGATGCACTACTCTTATCATCCGAGCCAGCCGTGCTGCCCGCATTGCCATTTCCTGTGTTGCTGCCGTCTCCGGTGCTTTTGCCGTTGCTGCCACCAGAGTTGACATCGCCTTTTCCATTGATATTGCTGCCCTTCGTGTCTGATGAAACCTTCTCCGTGGTATCCTTTGTAGAGTCCTTTGCAGCATCTTTTGTATTATCTTTTCCTGTTGACTTCTCTGTGGTGTTCTTTTCCGTCTCAGTGGTCTTTGCTGTTTCCGATGTGGAACCCGTGTTTTCTGTATTATCCTGCTGAACAACTTTTGTCGTATTGCCCTGGTCTGAATTATTCTTTCCGGCATTGTCAAAGTTAAATGCAACAGTAACGGTAAGAGCACCCACGATCAAACCTGTTCCAAGTCCTCTGAAAAAACTTTTTTTATACATTTCTTACCTCCCGACCGCTTTACTGCCTGCCAGTCTCATCTGAATTCTCTGTAATTTTTACCTCGTTTATCTGGTCGATCATAACCTTGGCCTCACCGACACCGATTCCAAGTTTATTTGCAATTTCCATTATGCTGAGTCCCTTTCTGTGAAGCTCAGCCACCTGTGTCTCTGTGTCAACACCTTCATCCCAGATATCCAAAGGCCTGTTCTGTGCAGTTTTTTTCTTCTTTTTCTTCTTTGATCTGTTGTTTCTACTCTTCTGAGGTACCGGTACAACATTTCCCTCCTCTATAGCTGCTGCCATCTTCTCTGGGTTTGCTGCTTCGACAACCGTGAATGCACTATCTGTAACCTGCTTATCCTCTATAGAGACAACTGACTCCTGAGCTTCGTTTACAACTGCACCTTCTGTCTCCTGCTCAGGCACATCGCCATGCTCAGCATCCGCCGTATCGGAAGCCTGTTTCTCAAGTTCCTGATCGATCATATCTCCATCATCCTGATCTGCTGTATCTGACTCTGCCTCATCTGTCTCTGTCGCATCTGTTTCATCATCATCTGTCTCGCCTGCAGCCGGTTCATTAGCTATACTGTCATTTTCCTTCTCATCTTCTGGCTTTGCAGACTCGTCATATGTTATAGGCTCTTTCTCGCTTGTGTCGTCCGGGTCATATGACTCGTACGCTTCCGTCAGGCTCTGATTGATATAATCTATCATCTGCTTCTTCGCCTTCTCGGAGAGCTGTGAAGAACATGCCTCAAGCTCTTTTCTCATCTTATCCTTTGCCGCCTCAATGCTAGATTCATAATCCGCCATAGCCTTATCTATCCTCTGTGTAGCATCGGATGTCATATCATTAACTCTCTTGTCTGTTGATGCTTTGAACTCATCTATCTCTTTTCTTGCACTCTCCCTGTATTCATCGATCTCCTTCTTTGATGAATCCCTGATCTCGGCAAGCTCTTTCTTTGATGAAGCCTTCACCTCATCTAGACCTTTCTTCATGTTATTCTTGACTTCATCGCCCTGCTTTTTCAGGTCATTTTTCTTCTTTTCTACAAGAAGATCACAATATTCATCGAGCTGTTTCTCAAGCTTCTCCCTGCTGTCTGCAAGCGTACCATCCGTCTCATTCTCCTTCTTGCCGTCTCCGATAAAAAAGCTAATCACTACTATTGCAAGACCTACTACCAATGTCACTATTGCCGCTATAATATTCGGTGTCATATTTCTTCTCCTTTTATATGTTATAACGTATTTCTATCGCATACTTATATCCTAAATGGGTACTGTATAATTCATCAGGCATCCTTCAGTTCATCGAACACAACATCATTTAACACTTTGATGTATGTTCCCTTCATTCCCGAAGATCTCGCCTCTATAACTCCCGCGCTTTCAAACTTTCTGAGGGCATTCACTATAACAGACCTTGTTATACCTACCCGATCCGCCACCTTGCTGGCAACCAGTATTCCCTCCTCGCCGTCAAGCTCTGAGAAGATATGCTTTATCGCCTGAAGCTCTGAGAACGAGAGTGTACTGATCGCTGAACGAACTATCGCGATCTTGCGGTTCTCCTCCGCATTCTCCTCGTTGAGAGCCCTCATCATCTCAAGGCCGACAACCGTCGTTCCATATTCTCCAAGAATGATATCATCAATATCGTACTCAGTCCCAAGTCTGTACAAAAACAGAGTTCCAAGTCTCTCTCCGGCAATGTCTATCGGAAGAAGCAATCCATGATACTTGTCGATGTCCACTCCGTCAAATCCGAGTGTCGTTAGGTTGACATTCTCTTTTGTAGACAAAACAAGCAGAAGTCTCTCGTTGAGCATGTTGTCTATAAGGCTTCCTACCTTTCCCTCGATCAGCTCGTGGATCTCTGGGATATCTTCCCTGTTCTTAAGTCCAAGTATCTTTCCCTTCTTGCTAATAACCATGGCGTTCGACGCCAGAATATCGCTGAGCACATCACAGATATCGTTAAACACGACCTTATGTGAATTGTTATTGTGCAATAACTTGTTTATCTTTCGTGTTTTATCTAACAATTGTACACTCATAAGTTATCCTCCAAATTTTTGTGTAATAATATGTAACAAAAAGTATCTTTTGCGCGAATTTTTATGACTATTTGAAATTCTATCACAATGAATTACTCATAACAAGCCTATTTTATGTAAAGTAGGCATGAATTTAAAAATTTAAGAAAGTGTTGATTTTACTTGCATTTTTAGCCACAACATATTGTGGTAGGATCATTTTTCGACACAATTTTCAACATTATGACAACCTAAGCATTTTGCTAATTTTCACACAATTATATAAAATAACAGACAATACAACAAAAATCCCGTGGAAAATCCGGATTTCTCCTTCCCTCCCACAGGATATATAATCTCATTTTTAATTTTCTGCCGCCTTATTGTTACATGTATACCCACATTTCTGATCAGCACATACAAGTTTATTGCCCTTGACGACCATGTAGCCACCGCACTCAGGACACTTTTCGTTGCTTGGCATCGCCCATGACATAAAATCACACTCAGGAGCCTTTATACATCCATAGTATCTTCTACCCTTCCTTGTGGTCTTTATGACAACGTCAGCACCACACTTTGGACATGCAACGCCTATCTTCTCATAGAACGGCTTTGTGGATCTGCATTCAGGAAATCCCGGGCATGCAAGGAACTTGCCATGAGGGCCATACTTTACCACCATATTGCGTCCGCACACATCACAGACCTCATCCGACACCTCATCTTCAATCTTTATGGACTCAAGTTCTGCCTCCGCTTTCTTTACCGCCTCATCGAGATCTGGATAGAAATTTCTGACTACGACTTTCCAGTCCACTGCGCCCTCTCCTATATTATCAAGAAGTGACTCCATGTTTGCTGTAAAATTTACATCTATTATAACAGGAAACGCCTGCTCCATACTCTGGTTCACCGCATCTCCCAAGGCGGTAACATAAAGCTTCTTCTGTTCTTTTGTTATATATCTTCGCGCAAGTATCGTTGATATGGTTGGTGCATAAGTACTTGGTCTTCCTATACCCAGTTCCTCAAGAGTCTTTACGAGAAGCGCCTCCGTGTATCTCGCCGGCGGCTGTGTAAAGTGCTGCTTTTCATCAAGGCTGTCAAGATTCAGCACATCGCCCTCAGACAGATTGTTGATACCTGCCACACTCTCTCCTCTGTCATTGTCCAGATTGTACACGGCAAGGAAACCATCAAATGCTATCTTGGATGCTGATGTCTGGAATACAGCACTGCCACATCCAACCTTCACGTTCTTGACTGAATATACAGCACCCGACATCTGGCTGGCAAGGAATCTGTTATATATAAGCTGGTACAGTCTGAACTGGTCATGGGATACCTGATCCTTTATCATGACCGGTGAAAGTGCCACATCCGTAGGACGTATAGCCTCATGTGCATCCTGTATCTTCTTGTCAGTCTTGGCTCTTCCATTGGAATCCCCGATATACTGCTGCCCAAAATTGTCTGCAATATATGTGTCTGCTGCCGCAACAGCCTCCTCCGATATTCTGGTGGAATCCGTTCTCAGGTATGTTATAAGACCGATTGTTCCACGGCCCTTTATGTCAACGCCCTCATACAGCTGCTGGGCTATCCTCATGGTCTTTGATGTTGCAAAGTTGAGCTTGGACGACGCCTCCTGCTGCATCGTACTCGTTGTAAATGGAAGCGGAGGTTTCTTGTTTCTCTCGCTCTCCTTTATGGACTTTACAACATACTCTCCGCCATCAAGTGACTTTAATATCTCATCGAGTGCAGCGCGTCCGGATATCTCCTCTTTGTTTGTTCCATCTCCTGTAAACTTGAAAGTGATAGGCTTTTTCATCTTGCCGGCTATGAGATTTGCATCCAATGTCCAGTATTCCTGTGGTATAAAATCATTTATCTCTTTCTCTCTGTCACACACAAGCTTAAGCGCAACTGACTGGACACGGCCTGCTGAAAGGCCTCTCTTGATCTTTGCCCAAAGGACCGGACTTATCTTATAACCAACCAATCTGTCCAGAACTCGTCTTGCCTGCTGTGCATCAACAAGATTCATATCTATATCTCTCGCCTGCTTTATTGAATTCTTGACTGCATTCTTTGTTATCTCATTAAATGTAATTCGCTTGTAATCCTTATCCTCAAGCTTGAGAGCTTTCATAAGATGATAGGATATAGCCTCTCCCTCACGGTCCGGGTCAGTTGCGAGATATATCTTATCCGCTTTCTTCACCGCTTTTCTGAGTGCCGCAAGAATATCACCTTTCCCTCTTATAGTGATATACTTTGGCTCGAAATCATTATCAACGTCTATTCCCATCTGACTCTTAGGAAGATCTCTAACATGTCCGTTTGAAGCTATGACCTCATAGTTTGACCCCAAAAACTTTTTGATTGTCTTAGCCTTTGCCGGAGACTCAACAATAACAAGATTTTTTGCCATAGGTATCTGTTCCTTTCCGTAATATTCTGTGTATAGTCACGAAGCTGTGCAGCGCCTCTCCCTGATATCTCAGGCCCTGCAGTAATAGTTTCTCACCAACTGTTTTACCAGCCTCTTCTTCTCTAATTCAAATAGTATCTGAGCTGTCTCAGACACCGTCATCCCAGCCTCAAAACATATATCATCAATATGTCTTGATTCCAAACGTACACAACTATACACTTTTTTCTCTGCAGGTGCAAGTAATTTTTTGTTAAGGAACTGTCCTTTGACTGTCTGTATTCCAAGTTCTTCCAATATATCCCCAGACGATGTAACACACATTGCGCCCATTTTTATCAGATTGTTACAGCCCGCGCTGCCCGTATCAGTTACTCTTCCCGGAACCGCATACACATCTCTCCCCTGCTCCAGTGCCTGGTCGGCTGTGATGAGGGAGCCACTCTTCTCACGGGCCTCCACCACCAGCACACCGTCTGACATTCCGCTTATTATCCTGTTCCTGTAGGGAAAACGAAATGCCTCCGGTGCCACATCAAGTCCACTTTCCGAGACCACAACGCCTCCGCCATTTACTATGCTGCGGTATATATCATAATTCTCTCTTGGATAAGGCACATTTATACCACTTCCAAGAACTGCCACCGTCTTTCCACCGCCGGATAACGCCGCCCGATGTGCAGTCCCGTCTATCCCAAGTGCCATTCCGCTAACTATCGTAACACCTGCTGCCGACACATCCGCCGAGATCCTGTCCGCCATCGTTCTGCCATACACCGAGGCCTTTCTGGCTCCAACAACCGCCACCGCCGGAGCCATATCCTTCAGCACATTTATATCTCCTGCAGCAAACAGCAGCATAGGTGGATCCGGAATATCATACAATTTTTCAGGATAACAGTCATGCCCTGGATATACATACGTGATATGCCCAGCCTCCAACCTATTCCTGTATTCAAGTACAGCATGCTCCGTCCTGTTCTCCATTACCGTTTCAAACTGTTTCTTCGTAAGACTTTCCTGCAAGACCTTTTCTGATGTCTCCCACAACCCACGGATGCCGCCAAACCTGAATGCAAGCTCAATCTTCTGGGTGTGTACCATGCGGTTCATCATTCCATACCAGAGATATAGAAATTCGTCATCTATCATCAGACTGCACCTCCCCCATCCGCATTTCTGAAAAACACCGCTTCCTCAAGATGCCTTACGTTCACATCCTGATCACCGTCAAGATCCGCTATGGTCCTTGCAATTTTGAGCACCCTGTAGCTTCCTCTTGCGGTGAGCGAGAGTCTCGTAAAGCAATCTTCCATAAATTCTTTTTCTGCGTTTCCAAGCGGTATATATTTTTCGCACATGCCGGAGTCGAGCTGCGAATTAAACCGTATGTCCTCACCCTTATACCTGCACAGTTGTATATTCTGGGCAGCCAGGACACGCGCCCTCATCTCTGATGATGAAGCGCCAACTCCGTCCCCGAACAATTCGCCATACTGGACCTTCCTCACATCCACATTTATGTCTATCCTGTCCAGAAGCGGCTTACTTATGCGCGCATTGTAATTTCTTATCTGGTTAACTGTACATGTGCACTTATTTACATCTGGGTACTGTCCACATGGACACGGATTTCTCGCCGCAACAAGCATAAAGTCCGCCGGAAACCTGTAAACGCCATTAAGTCTTGATATGTTGACCGCCCCCTCCTCAAGTGGCTGGCGCATCACCTCAAGCACACTTCTTCCAAATTCAGGCAGCTCATCAAGAAAAAGGACACCTCCGTGGGCCAGGCTTATCTCTCCTGGTCTTGGATCCCTGCCGCCTCCTGACATGGCATGCAATGAGATCGTATGATGAGGGGATCTGAAGGGGCGCCTGTTTATTATGGAGGCGCCATCCTTCAAAAGTCCTGCCACACTGTATATCTCTGTTATCTCTATGCTCTCTTCTAATGTAAGCTTTGGCAGTATGGTTGGAATGCGTCTGGCTATCATGGATTTGCCCGCGCCGGCAGGGCCGGTCATCAATATATTGTGCATTCCCGCCGCCGCTATCTCAACACCCCTCTTCAATGTCTCATGCCCCCTAACCTCAGAGAAATCACATTCCCTTCTGTCAGGTGCTTCTCCCAGCAGTCCGTCTACATCAACATATTCCGGCTCTATGGCACTTATTCCACTGAGATAATCTACAAGCTCTGTGAGACTCTCCACCGGTATAACTGTCATACCATCTATGATTGCAGCCTCCTGCGAGTTGCCAGATGGGACTATGCACTTTCTAATTCCCTGCGTATAGGCATGATGAACTATGGCGAGAATTCCTGTGACCGAACTTACATGTCCGTCAAGGCCCATCTCACCTAATATAAGTATATTTTCAATGGATTCCTGTGGGATGATCCCCATAGACGCAAGTATTCCTACTGCAATTGGAAGGTCAAACGCCGTTCCCTCTTTTCTGATATCCGCCGGAAACAGATTAATAGTGACTCTTTTCGGCGGCAAACTGAAATTGGAATTGCGAAGTGCGGTCCTGACGCGTTCTCCGGCCTCCCTGACGCAGGCGGACAGATATCCAACCATATTCATCATAGGAAGACCGTCATGTATATCCGTCTCAACGGATATAAGCGTTCCCTCCACACCTCGAACAAGTCCACTTAAAACTTTACTGTACATGTCTTATGTGTGCTCCTTTCTGTCCTTCCGGACAGCCTCTCCATTCGAAGCACATATCATATAAACGAGAATAAACTATCCTATCCTACAAGTCAAACTCCTTTTTGGATAGTGTCTTTCTCCTGTTTCCAGACCGCAGCTTTGCCGATGCCAGTTTAAGCATCACCGCCGCCACAGTCAGATTGAATATAACAGATATCCATGTCATATAGTCCGACATAAACACTGTATAGCCCCCCGCCTTCTCAAGTGACGGCAACAGGCTGTCTGCATAAAAGGTCTGATCTGCAAATTCAAATATCCATAAAAACGGATTCAGAGCATAAATCGTCCTGATCCCTGCCTGATAAAACTTAAAAGCCTCAACACTTGCAGTCATGTACATAGCAGAGATCATAACTCTTCCTGCAAGGTATGATATAAGCACGATTGCAACCACAGTTATGATAGTTGATATAGTAGCTGACACCGATGTCTTTCGCACACAAGAATAAAACATTCCAAAGCTTCCTATATATATATCAACATACAAAACGATTCCGATAAACTCAAACAGTGACTTCCATCCAAGACCTCCCACGACAAACGACACAGCAAGGAATGGAAGAGTTGCCACAACATACATAAATGTTGTCACCATTGCAGAGGCAAGTTTTCCTGCTATTATAGAAAACGACCTGACAGGTGTTGTGAGCATTATCTCTAGTGTCTGCCTCTCACGCTCGCCCGCTATCGATGTAGCTGTCATCACAGGCAGAACCATGCATATTATAGCCAGCTCGCATCCCCCAAGAATAGGGAAAAGCTTTACTATGTATGAATAATATGCCTGATAACCCGATCCAAATGACATGGCAAATGCGACTGATGCAATGATGGCGAAAAGACAGTTTATCATGGTCACCACTATTATCATCTTCGGGCTTCTGGCGTTTACAAGCGCATCCTTCCTGAGTATCGGATTAATGAGTGTTGTTTTTGTCATCTGCACCACCTCCTGTGATCTCAAGAAACAGGGATTCAAGATTCTCCTTCTCCCTAACAAACTGATGCACATGAACACCGTTATCTACAAGGCTCCTTAGAAGCTCCGCATCACTCTCACGGTCCCCATGATAATACACTATTAGTTCTCCATCTTTTTCAGTTATGCGGTCAACGCTGAAGCGCTCCCTGATTATCACGGATATACGGTCAAGCGCCTCGTGTCCGCTGAGTCCTAATATATACCCCCTTATCTTTACAGGCGCCTCCGCATGTCCCTGCGCCATTATATCATCAACCTTACCGCTGGACACTATCCTTCCGTGATCGATTATCCCTATGCTCGTACACATCTCCGAAAGCTCCGGCAATATATGTGAACTTATCACTACTGTCTTGCCCAGTTCTCTCAGTTTCTTCATTATGCCTTTCATCTCTACTCTAGCTCTCGGATCAAGTCCAGAGTTTGGCTCATCTAATATCAGCAGTTCAGGATCATGGATAAGGGCTCTTGCCACACAAAGTCTCTGCTTCATACCTCTTGACAACACATCCACAAACTCCTCTCGCTTGTCTGACAGATCTACGAGCTCCAGCAGTCTGTCTGCCATCTCATCTGAAGCCTGTCTGGACATTCCATACATGGAACCGTAGAATTCCATATACTCTATAACCTTAAAGTTGTCGTATACTCCAAAGAAATCAGGAACATATCCTATCTTACGCCTGACATCCGCCGACTTTTTCAGTACATTAACGCCATCTATCAGAAGTTCTCCCGATGTAGCCTTAATTAGTCCGCACATGATCTTCATGGTGGTGGTTTTTCCAGCCCCGTTAGGACCAACAAAGCCAAATATTTCCCCCTTGTCGATATGGAGATTCAGATTGTCCAGGGCAGCGAATCCGTCATAATATTTTGTCAGATTCACAATATCTACCATCACTGTCCACCCCCTCTTGCACTTATACGCGGAAGATATGTCTCTGTATAATCCTCACCCTTATGTGGCGATATGCATCTCAGCCGCATCTCATTATTTTCAATATAAGGAGCCAGTCTGTCTCCCTCTATCTCCTGTGAACCATTTACAAATATGACATCGTAATTATCTGTATAAAAATTATATGCCTTCACGATCACATTTGCTGTTGACTCATCCTTCGTACTGCTCTCTCTTGTAACGGTAGTTATATTGTCATCGTTCTGGAAGCATATATCTATGTCCACCTGATCCGAATACATCATAAGATCATCGGTGTCATAATCCGACTGTTCAAATCTGTTGACATCCCTTGTGTATATATTGCTGTAATATGCACCGTCTAAATCCTCATAATCCTGGGGATGTATATCATATACCACGTAATTACCATATTTCTCAGATGACTGACCATCACTTATATCGGCCTCCTTATCTATCGTGGCCCACACAGCTATCCTGCCCATTCCTGATGGAACCGATGAATACGCTCCCATCTTGAGCAGCATATAATAATTTCTCGACATCATGACATCTGCCTCATCATCATAATTATAGCCGCTTCCAAATCTGTATATATAATAGTTTTTCATGCAGTCTATTGATAAACCATTTGTCATCTTTCTGTTCTGGAGCTTATTTATATCCATGGATTCCCCTGCCGGCAGGCTGTCCAAACAGTAATAATATCCATCAGTCATAACAACCACGTCCCGCATATCATATGCCGTGTTGTTCTTTACACTTCCCTCTATGCCATCAGTGTAAAGCTTCAATGAACTGTCAAATCTGCCTATGTCATTTGTCGTCACGCTGCTCGCCTGAAGACTTATGCCGCCAAATGGAATATGGGTATCAAACTTCATCGTTATGCCATCATCGCTGGCGCATCTCTCAATGTTCATAGACTGGGAATATGTGGCATCTCCGTAATACTCATCCATAACCTGTACGTTGTCATACTCACTGTTCACATCCACTGAGTAACTATCTGCCTTAGAGCCTATTATGTATGTATATACATTCTGTCTCATAATGTTATCGCTTATGTCCGCCGATTCAAATGTAAGTTCCAGGGGTCTCGTCACGCTGTATCTGGTACTTACAATGTATATTGCAATAGTTCCAACCAACGCCCACGCAGGAACCGTTATCCACATCCACTCTCTCCTGCGAAGTTTTTTCAACATAACGTAGGTTACAGGGCCGCACAGTATCAGGTAAACCACCAGTATCACTATAAAAATATACGGTGATACCACCTTCTTCCTGTTTGTATTTATCGCATTTATTATTCCATAACCTGCACTGTTATCGTAAAATGAACCCTGGACAAGGTTGTTTATCTTGTCGGTGTAGCCAGCCTTGAGTATCATCTCCATAAGCTGCAGTTCACCGTTGCCGCCAGCCACCGGTTTTGATACCAGAGAATACGGAACCACCACTACCCTGCCGTACCCTGTATCCAGAACACTTACACCACCTAACGCGTCGTTTACCTGTGCTCCATATACCGAGATATCTGCAACAGATACTTTCTTATATTCAGTTGAACTGCCTTTATCAGACCATATAGTGACATTTTTCGATGAACTTCCATTTAATTCATAGTTGATAAACTTGCTGTCGAATCCGCCCAGAACTCTGTCCGCATCTTTGCCAAGTGACAATATGAGAGTACCACCCTCGAAAACCCACTCCTGCAAAGCCTCCATCTGATCTTCTGAGAGCTTTGAGGTATCATATTTATCTATCAGAATATAATGGACAACCTCCAGTCCCTGAAGCGAATCTGGGAACAGGTCTGTCTGCATATTCAGTTTTCTGACACTCACACTGTCACTCTGGGTTCTGACCCTCGCATCTTCCAGATTCTCAAATGAATCCTGGTCATCAGACAGTACTCCGACTGTTGTCGCCATCTCATACCCGCTCACACTTGGCTGATCACTCTCAGCATATACTACCTGACCATCCTCATCCTCTATCTGAACGAGCAGCCTTCCATACCCAAGCTCATTTACATAGAATTTCACTGTGTTGTCCGAGTCTGCTCCCCAGTCGATCTCCTGGGAATATTTCATGGTTGCACTGTCACTGTACACCTCGTCATAGTCCGGCATAAGGACCACCCTGCCGCTAAACTCCACATCTGTGTGTACATTCAGTACAACCTGAGAGCCCGAATCATAAACCGCATATCCGTCAATACCATAATTCAAGCTTACACTGATGTCAGGATTTCTAGTGATGATCTTGTGTTCTATCTTTCCATATGTACTTCCATCTGCACTGATTTCAGTTGTCCCATCCGATTCATCGTCCATCTCTGCAAATGAGTCATCGCCTTCATCATCCTGTGTATCATATACTGTATTTATAGCCTTACTTCCCGTCTGTGACAACGCTGCCGCATCTGCCTTTATCTGTGTCACCGGCGCCAGATTAGTAAGAAGCATTATCGCTATTGCACTTCCACATATCAAATTATTTTTGAACATATGATGCCTTTCTGTTCCGTTATAGTTTTACAACTATGCTAATAATAAATTCTACAAGAAAATTACGCAACTTACACTTTCGTAAGACCTTTTTCAACATTCCACTCAGTAATCTTTCCGGCGTTATGGCACAAAAAATCCCTGTATACAAAGCTTGCCTGTATACAGGGATCTTATTTTTAACTGAAATATACAACTTCCTCTTCAGGAGCACTTGTAAGTGTGACCTTCTCAGCCGTAAGAACTGGTCCTTCTCCGTCAAAATCAGGATAATACTCATATCCGATCTTCGCTGTCACATCCACCCACTGTCTGTCCACAAGATTTCTAGCTCCCTGATAGTAACACTTGAATCCGACAAACTGGATATCCTCAACACAACATGTCATGGCAAATCTTCCAGGAACAAATGCGTTGCTTCCGTACTGCTTTGGTCTGAATACCATGGCCTTGAAGTGTATCTTCTTGCCATCATATCGCTCCTTCATATCTGATGCATCCACATACCAGATACCGAAATCGTCATCCGGAAGTTCTATGACATCAGCGGTCACATCATACGGCAGATCCTCTGGCTCATTTGTCTCAGGTGCTATAGAACCATCCTTCATTTCAAAGATGATCTGTGCTCTCCTGTTCACTGCCTTGATAGATCTTCTCCACTCGGGGATCTTGGAGTTCTCATCGCATCTATTGAAGATCACCATGTCCGCGCTGTTAAATTGTTCGACCATAGTCGCCTTCATATTCTGTGAATACACATCATATGTCTCAGCATTCACAAATGAGATAACCTGAACGACTGTCCATCCCTTTGGAACTCTTATCTCAAATATCTTATCAAGCTTCCACATACCATTGTACTCGATCATAACCTGCTCAGGCTCATACTTGTCCTGAAGATCAAGGAGATGGTCAGTTGTAAGCTGATCTTCCTCTATAAACTCTGTATATATATTCGCCTTCTTCAGAGCCTCAAGATCGTACTCTTCCTCTCCATCCTCGCAGACAAGAAGCAGAGTCTTGGCTCCGCCTGTAAAGCCCCTGTCCATAAGAGTTTCCTTGGCAAATGTTGTCTTGCCGCTCTCAAGGAATCCCATGAACACATATACGGGTATCTCTTTATTCTGACGTCCCATCATATTAACTCCTTATTTAAACCTCGAACAGCTGTGCAAGGTCATCTTCCTTAAGCTTGCTTCCTATTACACAGAGCTTTCCTGTGATATCAGCCTTACCCTTTCTAATCTCAAACTCACCTGGTACAAGATCAAAGTACAGCCAGTCACCAGCATCGCTAGGCACAATTCCCTTTGCACGTAGGATAATGCCATACTTCTCTGTGTCAGCCAGGGTGTCAAGAATCTCTCTGAGCTTATCCTCATTGTACTTGTGAGGTGTCTCCTTGCCCCAGCTTGTAAATACCTCATCTGCATGATGATGGTGATGATCATGGTCGTGACATCCACATGTGCACTCATCTCCATGATCGTGGTGATGCTCGTGATCATGGTCATCATGGTCATGACATCCGCATGTGCAATCATCTCCGTGATCGTGATGATGCTCGTGGTCGTGGTGGTCATGGTCATGATGGTGATCATGATCGTGGCATCCGCACGTACAGTCATCTCCGTGATCATGCTCATGATCATGTCCGCTCTTTGCCTCATCCATCATTGTCTCCTCAAGAGACTTATAGTTCTGCATAGCCTCCCGGATAGCAGCTCCATCAAGCTCATCCCATGGAGTTGTAATGATTGTTGCATGATCATTCTTCTCTCTGATCATGGCTACTGCCTTCTCTATCTTGTCCTGTGTAGTTGTCTGTGTTCTACTCAGGATGATAGTGTTGGCACTCTCTATCTGGTTGTTGAAGAACTCACCGAAGTTCTTCATGTAAATCTTGACCTTTGATACATCTGCAACAGTTGTATAGCTGTCAAGCTCCACATCGAGATCTGCTGCCACATCTTTAACTGCCTTGATAACGTCAGACAGTTTGCCAACTCCTGATGGCTCAATAATGATCCTGTCAGGTGTATAGTCCGTTATAACCTGCTTGAGTGCAGTACCAAAATCTCCGACCAGTGAACAACAGATACAACCTGAGTTCATCTCTGTGATCTGAACACCGGCATCCTTCAGGAAACCGCCATCGATTCCGATCTCTCCAAACTCGTTCTCAATAAGAACCAGCTTTTCTCCCTTAAATGCCTGCTCAATAAGTTTCTTGATCAACGTTGTCTTACCGGCTCCAAGGAAACCTGAGATAATATCAATCTTTGTCATATCAATCACTCCTTAAACAAATTTATATTAAGACTGCGCATATGAGTTATGTCTGCACAGCTTTGATATCAATACATCCTTATGGATTATACTCGATTGCCCTGATTTTTGCAAGGAATCATGTGTACATCCACCTGGTTGAATGGAATCTCTATTCCATTTTCATCAAATGCTTTTTTCAGCTTCCACATAGCGTCCCATTTTGCATCAAAAAACTTCTCGATCCTTGCGTAGAACTTGACATACATATTGATCCCGCTGTCAGCAAATTCATCTATATACAGCAATACCTGTTCATCCTTCAGATAACCGTCAACATCCTTTATCACATCCAGTGTAACTCTCTTTACCTTCTCTATATCCGAGTCGTATGCTACCGAAAATGGGATCTCAACTCTTCTCATATCATGTTCCGTGACATTTACGAGAGAAGTGTTGGATATGTTGCCATTTGGTATGACTACTGATTTATTATCAAGGGTTATAAGTCTGGTGTAAAAAATATCTATTGATACGACTGTGCCCTCACAGTGTGTATTGTTCTCTACTATATAATCTCCAACTCTGAACGGTTTTAGCATGAGGATAAGCAGCCCTCCCGCAAGGTTGGACAAGCTGCCCTGCAGAGCAAGACCAAGCGTTACTCCCGCTGTACCCAGTATGGTAATGAACGATGTTATCTGAAGTCCCACAATGCTTGCAGCCGTGAGAACTATCAAGACATTTAACACAACTTTCACAGCCGACACGAAAAATCCTGCAACACTCGTGTCAAGCTTAGACTTCTCAAAGCTCCTTCTTAGTATCTTTAGGAGCAGCTTCACAAGCTTGAAGCACACCACCATAAAGATAATTGCCACAACTATGCTTCCCAGCTTTGACATACACCAGTCTGTAAGTTTCTGGATGTACTGTCCTATGACACTCACCTGGTCCGTTGCCTCTTTCACAGCGTCTTCAACAACATTTTCCGTGGTCGCACTGTATGATGCCATATTGACTAAAGTCTCTGGTAATATCATAAATATACATTCCTCCTGTCTTCATTACTCAACAAAATATATGAAATACTAAGCTAAAAACGCTGTGCAGAAATCCCAGCCACAAGCCGCCCATCCCCGCACAGCGTCATATCTCTATCGATCTATAGTCGCTATCTCTATAGCTTATTTAGTGTTTACATGGGCAAAGACCGCAAATGACAGCGCTGGAGCAGTAACCGTTATCCTACCATCAGCGGAGCTCTTATAGCCTCTGTTATTGTTTCCCTCGCCTCCAAACTTCTGGTTGTCACTGGAGAACACCTCTCTGTACCTGCCATCTGCAAGCACTGGCATACTGTACTCCGCATCCTTAAGTCCGAAGTTGCACACTACATACATCACATCATCAGGCCTCATTCCCCTTCTTACAAATGACATGACCTGTCCATCTTCACTGAACTCCACATTGCCATCTGCCTGTCCGTGAAATGCTGTCTTTGAACTGTACAGCTTGTTGATCTCCTTAACATACTTCTGAAAGTAGCTGTTGGCATCAAATTCAAGTACCGACCAGTCTATCAGACTTCTGCCATCAAATCCGTTAAATCCGCCTAGCTCCTGACCCATAAATGTGAGTTTTCTTCCCGGAAGCGTCATCACAAGTCCGAAAAGCACCCTAAGATCAGCATATTTGTCCTCATATCCTCCCGGCATCTTTGATGCGTAGCTGCCTCTCTGTCCAGCAACAGCATCATGGCTGAGTGCCCAGACAGAACTGTCACTCTCATCAAATGTGATACCACAGGTGTAATCACTGAAGCTTCCTCTGGCTGCCGGCGGGATCATCATATAATCCGTCACCCTCGTCACAGCCTCATTGTTCCATCCAAGACCGACAAGCACATCCGCATATCTGTCACCAGTGATGTTTCTGAATTCTCTCACCAGCTCTTCATCCTCTATCCTGATTCCGTCAAGGTGATAGGTATCGATCCAATACGACAGACAATCTATGTCCTTCACAGTGACCATATCCATGATCACCCCTATGCCCTTGCTGTGCAGATGATCGACCATCGCCATGAAATCTACTGGTGTTCCATACCTCGATGTCGGCGCAAACATTCCCACAGTATCATATCCCCAGCCTGAATCATCTCCGTACTCCATAAGCGGCATGAACTGGATATAGTTATATCCCATATTCTTCACATAAGCGGCTATCTCCCTGCCAAACTCTGCGTATGTCAGCTTTCCATCGTCAGGAACATTGCCCCATGTAGGCATATGAACTTCATATATATTGACGCCTGCTGCTTTGTTTCTGTTCTTCATATACGCTGAATCATTCCATCTGTACTCAAGTTCTGTCAGTATGGATGCATTGCCCGGCGCCACCTCATAAGCAACCGCATATGGATCCGCAAATATATCCACATTGCCATCTCTATATAATGCCTCAAACTTATATCTCGTATTCGCAAGATCTCCCGGAATAAACAGTTCGAATATATCCGTATAATCAATCCTTCTCATAGGATTTACTCTTCCGTCCCAGCCGTTAAAATCGCCAACCACGCTGACTCTGACTGCCCCCGGCATATTCATACAGAACGACACACCGGAAACTCCGTTCATCGTGATCTTTCTAGCCCCAAACACTTCCTTCACATGGAATCCGGACTCCACATCATCATCGCCATCAACGACCTTCATGACCATCTCCGGATCAACGCTGTAACCAAATGAATAAGGATCATATATATCTTTTACGGCATCCTCCTCACCTGATTCCCCCCATATCTTTTTTGTAACCCTGAGTTTATATGCAAATTCTGCTCTATCGTTTATTCTGACTGTAAAAAATCCCTGGGATCCTATCTCCTTCATCGGATATTCCTGCTCCCCATCCATCACAGACACGGATGCAGCCCCAGGCAGATATGCATTCACATAACAGTCTTTAAGACATTTATGCATTCCCAGTATATGATGAGGATTGCCGTGTGTAGCTCTTGTTATCGATGCAATCTCATCTGACTTTAGTACAAATATATCCATAAAACCTTCTCCTACATATTTATCTTCCATCTATGGCGTGAATGAATATTCCACTCCTAAGCTTTGGCTCAAACCATGTAGACTTCGGCGGCATGAGAAGACCAGCATCCGCTATATCAAATAGCTCTGTGATCGATGTAGGATACATGGAAAATGCAACTGCCATTCCGTCATCCACCAATCTCTCGAGCTCTGAAAGTCCTCTGATTCCCCCTATGAACATGATCCTCTGATCTGTTCTCGGATCCTGTATTCCAAGTATCGGTGCAAGCACATTGTCCTGAAGCACCGACACATCCAGTCTTCCGACCACATCATCTGGTACAATACTGTCCTTAACATTCAGCCTGTACCACTGTCCATCAATATACATGCCGACCTGTCCCTTGATATCTGGATCAACGGGGGTGCTGCTCTCAGCCACATCAAATATCTGTGATATACTGTCCATAAATCCATCTTTATCAAGTCCATTCAGGTCCTTAACGACTCTGTTATACGGCATGATCATGAGCTGATCATGAGGGAAAAGTACAGAGAGGAAATAATTGAACTCCTCTTGTCCGGTGTATCCCGGATTCTTCTCTCTCATATGCATTCCAGCCTTCACAGCAGATGCAGCCCTGTGATGTCCATCCGCAATATATATGTCATTTACATTGTCGAAAGCCTCTTTGATGGTGTCGATATCCCCCTGATCTTCTATGATCCATACATTGTGGGTTATTCCATCGGGCGATGTGAAGCCATAAAGCTTCTCTCCGCACTTCACTCTGCCTATGATCTCATCAACCTTATCTATAGCTCTGTACGCAAGGAATATAGGCCCCGTCTGCGCCCCGCACGCCTCAACATGCTTTATTCTGTCTATCTCCTTGTCTTCTCTTGTGTTCTCATGCTTCTTGATAACCCCATTTATATAATCGTCTATAGAAGCACATGCCACAAGTCCCGTCTGATGTCTGCCATCCATGATAAGCTCATAAATATAATAGACTGGTCTGCGCTCCATAATATACGTTCCATCATCTATCATACCCTGAAGCAGCCGGCCAGCCTTATCATATACACATGGAGCATATGTATCTACATCTGGTCCAAAGGATGTCTCAGCTCTGTCCACTTTCAAAAATGATAATGGTTCACGCTTGACCTCTATCTCTGCTTCCTGACGGTTATACACATCGTATGGCAAGGCAGCTACTCTGCCTGCAACATCTGGTCTCGGTCTATAGGCTCTAAAACTTCTGATTGTTGCCATATTCATTACTCCTGTCATAAATATTTTATTGTATGTGCCAATTAACCTCTTACTGCCTTGACAACCTTCTTAATGGAATCCTCATATTCCTCTTCTGATGAGTTCTCAAATATAAAGAGATCCTTGATGTTGGTTGGTGGATTGAAGTTCTGGCTGTTGATGTACTCATCCCAGTGCTCAAGCTTCCATGTATCTCTGTCTGAAGCTCTCTTGATCATTCTCTCATGACATACATCTTTTCTTGTATTAACCCAGATAACGAAAAGCTCTGCATCTTTCTCAGCAAGCTTTGCACGAAGATTTGCAAGGTACTCATCATCTCTGATCTCCTCTGTAAAAGGTGCATTGATAAGCACTGTATCATTATAATCCAGCGCCTCAAATGCGAGATCAAGAACACAGTAATACTCGTAATCTCTGATCTCTTTCTGGAAGAAATCCGAAGAACGATTATACTCCTGTCCGGCAACCACAAATATCTGCTTTGAAAGCACGATCAATGTATCCTTATCAAGGTAAACACAGTTGTGAAGTGCCTTTGCAACCTGCTTTGAAATAAATGTCTTTCCACATGCTGGTGGTGATGTTACTAATATAAGCTTCTTCTTCATATCTATAAATTCCTCCATCTTAAATGAAATCTTATTATGAAATCAATTTTTCTAATAGTTTATCACAATTGCCATTTGCTTACAACATTTTTTAACGTTAAATAAAAATAAAGAACAGCATACGACACCCATCGGGGACGGAGGTACCTGTCCCCCTATGTTCCTGTTCACATAAAATAAGACCCACCATATATCAAATAAAATGCGAAAATGATTATATAGCAGGTCTTATTTTAATTATTTTATATTTAATCGTTAATTGTTAATATTTTAACATTAATCAATATACGTTTACTTTACGACAACTGTACATCTTGCATACTTGCCACTACCATCCTTAGCTTTGCAGGTTATGACAGCCTTACCTTTCTTCTTTCCAGTTACAACACCATTAGCTGCAACTGTGGCAATGGACTTATTTGAAGATGTCCATGCAACCGCTCTGTTATTCGCTATTGTAGGAGCAACTGTAGCCTTAAGTGCAACTCTTCCCCCTCGTTTTACAGCTACTGATGTCTTGTTGAGCTTAACACGGGAGACTCGAACTATCGATGTAATTGTACATGAAGCTGTAAGATTTGTGCCATCAGCTGTCTTACACGTGATTACTGCTGTTCCTTTTCCAACAGCTTTAACTACACCAGTTGCAGTCACTGTTGCAACCTTTTTATTTGATGAAGACCATACCACCTTCTTATTGCTTGCTGATGCAGGACCAACTGCATATTTCAGTGTATATGTTGATCCCTTCAACATAGTCTTCTGGTATACCCCTAACTTTATTGATGTTGCAGGCTGTACTACCTTTACTGTACAAGTTGCATATTTTCCACTACCGTCTTTAGCCGTACAAGTGATAGTAGCTGTGCCCTTTGCAACCGCTGTTAGATATCCATTTGACACATTCACAATCTTCGGATTTGAAGTTTTCCAAGTAACTTTCTTATTGTTGGCATTAGCAGGTAAAACCGTTGCCGCAAGTGTGTATTTGCTTCCTTTTGCAAGAGACAACTTAGTTGCTGACAATGTTATCTTTTTTACCGGCTGGATTACATTGACAACATACGTAGACCGTGTACCTACTCCATCTGATGGCACTGCTGATATTACAGTCACACCTCTGCCCACAGCCGTTACCGTTCCATCTGAAGCTACAGTAGCAACCGCTTCATTTGACGTTGACCATGTAATTTCCCTGCTATTTGCAGTATCCGGCTGGATTGTATATGTATTTTTAAATTTAGCCCCTACCTTAACGTCTTTTCTTGCCTCATTAAAAGATATTCCTGTAATCTGCTGATATACAGTCACTGTAAAGCTTCTTACTATATCGCTTCCGTCTTTGGTCTTTGCTGTGATTGTTGCTTCACCAGGCTTAACACCTGTAACAGCTACAGTTGTTCGTCCGCCACTTACTGTAGCTATACCTACATCACTTGACTCCCATATAAGATTTCCATTACTTGCATCCGCTGGAATGACACTAATATCCATTCTTGATGCTCTTCCAATATATGCTATCATGGAATCTTTCTCAAGCTTAACATCTGATACCAGTTTTTTAACCCGAAGTCCTATCTGACGATATTTTCCGCTTCCATCAGCTGCTGTTGCTTTTATTGTAACAGATCCTTTACCTACAGCTGTTATATTTCCTTCTTGATCAACCGTAGCAATTTTGTCATCACTTGACGACCATATAAGTTGCTTATTATTTGCATTCTCAGGTGTTACCTTAGTAACTGCCTGCATCTTTTCTCCTATTATGAGTTCATTCTTCTCAACATTAAGTTCTATATTCGTAACATTCTGATTTACAGTAACCTCACAACTAGCAAAAAGATCATCTGAAAGATAGCAGGTAATGACTGCTGTACCACGCTTAATAGCTGTTACATAACCATTGCTAGCCACTTTGGCAACCTCTGAATCAGAGGAAACCCATTTCTGGGTATATTTTGACTCATCTTCTGCATCAATCTTCACGCTTAGCTGAACTGATCTGTCTTTAGGAAGTGTGAGTGTGCACTCAGTTCTATCCATAGTGACTCCAGCTACTGCCTCAAGTACAGTAACCGTACATTTGCTCTTGAGTACATTAGGATTATCATCAGCTATGCAGGTTATGTCCACTGTTCCTGCCTTATGTGCTGTAAGTTTTCCATTTTCATCTACAGAAACTATACTGTCATCCCCTGATACCCATGTTACATTCTGATTAGCTGTAGCTGCAGGACTGATTATCGCTGTAAGAGTCGCTGTCCTACCTGCAATCATTGAAAGTGTTCTCTGTGATACCTGAATGCTATCTGCCCTCTGAATGACATTCACCTGGATAACCATCTTGGTTTCCGGATTATCCTTGGAGGTAAAGTGAAGATATGCAATACCAGGACCTACTGATGCTAACTGTCCATTTCTAAACGAAACCACAGAGTTCGATTCATTGTCACAGTTATCCTTAGAATCAGATATAACACATGTATATCCTGAAAATTTGGGAGCTACAACACCATCTGTATTGTAGAATTTAGCTGTCAGATTCTTCGTACTAATACCAGCATATCTTCCACACTCAAGATCAATCACAGAATTATCCCCATAAGCTATATCTGTTCCATCATCATTCTTATTATCTCTGTCAATAAAACTCATTCTATTTACAGGATTATGGCATTCTATATTGATGTATCCAACAGGTCTTCCGTTGAGGTTTGTAGTTATCTGAGCGGTTCCGCTTTCCTTACATGTAACCTCTCCTAAGTTATTAACTGATACTACTCTGCTGTTATTTGAGCTCCATGTTATATTCTCATGAAGATTGCCATCCTTATCCCTTGCAACAAGTTTAGTTGTACTTCCTACCACACAATTCAGTGTAGAACTACCAGCCTGTGTAAACTTGCCATTTACTGAATAATATACCTGAACTGTTAAAGGATTCAGAATATTAAGTGTGAATTTAACTTTTCTTGTTCCATAACCACAATAATATTGATATTTTATCTCTGTGGAATCAAGATCTGCATTAAGACTATAATTATTTATTGTACCACCTGTTGCAGTGTATATCGCTCCGTTTTCTTCACCCAACGCAAGTCCAGCATATCCAATAGTAGTATTCTTTCTACCATACTCAAATTGTTCCTTAGTTTCGTTCCAAACTTTTATCTCACTATCATTGTAAGCTCTGTGGAAGTTATATAGACTATTATATTTAGTTAAATCAAAATCATAATTTGGCTTGTCAAGTGTTATATCTCTGCTATTACCTATACAGCTAAATGATCCGCCTTCTTCCGAATTAAAAAGTTTAGTACAGTCTGAAACATCTATGCAGACAAGTCTGTTCCTGTCCAATGTCAGATCACGAAGATTAACATTCCTTGATAAATCTATACTCTCAAGTATGTTATCACTAAGATACAGTGTCTCAAGTGCCGCATTACTTGATATATCTATAGATTTGAGATCATTTGAATTCAAATTCACATACTTCAATGCTGCATTAGAACTTATGTTCACATCTTGAAGTCCAATCCCTGATGCAGATAAAGTACTCAAGGCCGTATTACTAGAAATATCTAACGTACCAAGTGGTGTACCATCAACTGTAAGACTTGTCAATTTACTGTTATTAGCTATATCCAGAGACTGAAGTCTTGTCTCCGAACAATCCAATATTGTAAGATTTGGTGTATCTGTGATGTCCAGATCAGCAAGGTTATTAGATGCACAATTAAGGCTGATAAGCGATGTATCACCAGAAACATCAAGTTTTGTTATTGATCCCTTTATCGAACTTGCTGTAGCGTCACAATAAAGGCTCTCAAGTGCAGTGTGGTCAGATACGTCCAAAGTGGATAATCCCGACATAGCCTGACAACGTAACGTCTTAAGCTGCATATTCTCTGACAAATCAAGAGTTTTAAGAGAAAGTCCACTTACACTTAGATATGTAAGTCCTTTCATACTTCTTACATCAACGCTCTCAAGATTTGTTCCGCTGGCATCAAGATGTGTAAGATTGTCATAATTTGAAAGCGAGGTGAGTCTAGTAATGTCATTTCCACTTATATCCAGATATGCCAAATCATCAGCAGCAACTGGAAGTGTAAGATCACTCATCATGTTGTTTGATACATCCAAATATTCCAACTTTGTAAGATTCTGTATATCCATGTTCTTTATACCCTGACCGCTACAGTTGATTTCTGTCAGGTTAGTGAATACCTCTATACCATCTACATTCTGTACTGCTTTTCTACCATATTCAGCTTTACTGTCAATATCATGAATATCTATACTTCTGACTGCAGAAATTTCATCTGCATCAAGATATCCATCGCTATTTGTATCAAAATTATTAGATACATACTTTTTAAATATTGAATCATTCCTAAATGTGTCATCAATATTTACACCATCTGCAGCCATTGCTGTTACCGATCCAATACCAGCAAACGGCTGAAGTACCATGGCCACACTCAACACTGCAGGCAGCCACTTTCTCCCTTTTCTCATGTTCTACCTCCCTTATTATGTATGCATTATGTATGTCATAATGATACGGCTCATGCATATGCATATTTATAGATATAATAATTTTAGTACAAGTATTTGTGCACTGTCAATAACATATTAGCCAAAACAAGCCTGTTCAGCCAGCGGTTGACACAAATTATGTCAATGTCGGCTAAACAGGCTTAATTCTGTCTAATATTTATAAATTATCAGATTTTATACCGCGAGAAATTTATTTCTTTGTGATATATCCCTTTGCCTTCAGAAGTTCTGCGCAGAGAACTGCTCCACCTGCAGCGCCTCTTACAGTGTTATGGGAAAGACCAACGAACTTCCAGTCATATACTGAATCCTCACGGAGACGTCCAACGCTGATGCCCATACCGTTCTCGAAGTCAACATCCAAAGATACCTGTGGTCTGTTGTCTTCCTCGAGATACTGGATGAACTGCTTTGGTGCGCTTGGAAGGTTCAACTCCTGAGGTGCGCCCTTGAAGCTTGTCATAGCCTCGATGAGCTGCTCCTTTGTAGGGTTCTTTCTGAACTTTACAAATACAGTTGCTGTATGTCCGTTGAGAACAGGAACTCTGATACACTGGCTTGTGATAGTGATTCCTTCTGCAGGAACGATCACACCATTCTCCTTGTCTACCTTACCCCAGATCCTGAGTGGCTCCTTCTCTGACTTCTCTTCCTCACCGCCGATATATGGGATGATGTTGCCAAGCATCTCAGGCCAATCCTTGAATGTCTTACCTGCTCCTGAGATTGCCTGATATGTGCTTACGATCACCTCATATGGTTCAAATGGCATCCATGCTGTAAGTACAGGTGCGTAGCTCTGGATCGAACAGTTAGGCTTAACTGCAACAAATCCTCTCTCTGTTCCAAGTCTCTTCTTCTGGAACTCAATAACCTCTGCATGATCTGCATTAATCTCCGGAACCATCATAGGAACATCAGGAGTCCATCTGTGAGCTGAGTTATTCGAAACTACAGGAGTCTCAGTCTTGGCATAAGCCTCCTCGATAGCCTTGATCTCATCCTTTGTCATATCAACTGCTGAAAATACGAAATCAACTGTGGCAGCGACCTTTTCCACCTCATTGACATTGTATACCACAAGTTTCTTAACTGCCTCAGGCATCGGTGTATCCATCTTCCATCTGTCACCTACTGCCTCTTCATATGTCTTGCCTGCACTTCTTGGGCTGGCTGCAACTGTAACGACCTCGAACCAAGGGTGGTTCTCAAGAAGTGAGATAAATCTCTGACCTACCATACCTGTTGCGCCAAGAATACCTACCTTTAACTTGTCACTCATCTTTCTTCTCTCCTATCTTTTTAATGACGGCAATTGCGTAACTTTTATGATGAAAGTCTTGTGTATTAGTATACCAATCAGGGGTCGCTCCCGCTTAACTCAGCCTACAGCGGTACTAAGATGCCGCTGGCGCGTCATCTAAGGACCGGTGGCTTCGTATTCCCCTGATTTGGTAATACTAACCACAAAACTTTCAATCCACCTCTGTGATTATTGCAATTGCCTGTTTTAGGTAAAATCCAGTATATTGCTCGATACTCGAGAATTACTTCGTTCTACTTTATATTATTTATTTTATAACTCTGACCTTTACTACGCCCTCGATTGCTGAGAGTTCTGCGATGTCATCCGCAGTTGGCTCTACACCGATATCAAGGATAGAGTATGCATAATCGCCTTTTGCCTTGCTGATCATTCCTGATACGTTGCCACCCTTCTTGGCGAATACTCCTGTGAACTGTGTGAGCATATTAGGGATGTTCTTGTGGCAGATAGTAACTCTGGCTACATCACTGCACTCTCCCATGTTGACATTTGGATAGTTTACTGAGTTCTTGATGTTACCATTGTTGATGTATGCCTTGATCTCCTTACATGCCATAACTGCGCAGTTGTCCTCTGACTCTGCTGTAGATGCTCCAAGGTGCGGGAATGCTACAACATTCTTGTAACCTGCTATAGCTGGGTTCGGGAAATCTGTCATATACTTTGCTACCTTGCCCGAGTCAAGTGCAGCCTTCATATCCTCATCGTTAACCAGTACATCTCTTGCAAAGTTGAGGATCTTCACGCCGTCCTTCATCATGGCAAATGCATCTGCGTTGATCATGCCCTTTGTGCTGTCAAGTGCCGGAACATGAACTGTTATATAATCACAATCTCTGTAGATATCCTCTACATTTGTGATGTGCTTTACATCCTTTGAAAGTCCCCATGCGGCATCTACTGACACATATGGATCATATCCGTATACCTGCATACCGAGCTTAAGCGCAACATTTGCAACCTTTGCTCCGATGGCACCAAGTCCGATTACACCGAGCTTCTTGCCGAGGATCTCGTTACCTGCATAATTCTTCTTCTGCTTCTCCACCATCTTGGTGATATCTGCCTCAGCGGCATTGTCCTTGACCCAGTTATAACCGCCAACAAGGTCTCTTGAAGCCATGAGGAGCGCTGCCACAACAAGCTCCTTAACACCGTTTGCATTTGCACCTGGTGTGTTGAATACTACGATACCCTTTTCAGCGCACTTATCAAGCGGAATATTGTTGACGCCTGCACCTGCGCGGGCTACTGCCAGAAGGCTGTCTGACAGCTCAAGGTCATGCATGGATGCACTTCTAACGAGAACCGCATCTGCCTCTGCAAAATTATCTGTTACTTCATATGTATCAGGTAAAAGCTCCATACCGCATGCTGCGATAGGATTTAAGCAATTAATCTTTACTGACATGTCTTTTTCTCCCTTTTTCTGTGACACTGGCAATTGTATGATCATATACTGCAGACTTTACGATCACCCGTCACTATCTTTTTTGTATGCTACTATATAATAGTTAATATTACTTATTCTCTGCCTCAAACTTCTTCATGAACTCTACAAGTTTCTCAACACCTTCGATAGGCATTGCATTGTAGATAGACGCTCTCATACCACCGACTGTTCTGTGACCCTTGAGGTTGACAAATCCAGCCTCTGTTGCCTCCTTGACAAACTTGGCATCGAGATCAGCGTCACCTGTTACAAATGGTACATTCATAAGTGAACGGTCTTCTTTTACAACAGTTCCCTTGAAAAGCTCTGAACTATCAAGGAAATCGTAGAGGATCTTAGCCTTCTTCTCATTGTGGATCTTCATTGCATCAAGTCCGCCCATCTCCTTAACCCACTTGAATACCTTGCCACAGATATAGATACCGTAGCATGGAGGTGTGTTGTAGAGTGAATCAGCATCTGCCTGAGTCTTGTACTTGAGCATGGTTGGTGTAAATGGCATTACATCATCTCTGATGAGATCCTCACGGATGATGGCTACTACCACACCGGCAGGACCAACATTCTTCTGTACTCCGAAGTAGATCATGCCATAATCCTCAACATTCACAGGCTGTGAGAGAATGTCTGATGACATATCTGCCACAAGGATCTTACCCTTTGTGTTAGGCAATGTGTGATATGTTGTTCCATATATAGTATTGTTATGACAAATGTATACATAATCAGCATCGTCATCGATTGGAAGATCTGAACAATCTGGGATATATGAGAAAGTCTTGTCAGCTGATGATGCAACTGCAACTGCCTTTCCATATTTCTTTGCTTCTTCGTATGCTTTCTTTGCCCACTGACCAGTGATGATGTAATCTGCTACACCATTCTTCATGAGATTCATTGGAATTGCTGCGAACTGCTGTGAAGCTCCTCCCTGAAGGAAAAGCACCTTGTAGTTGTCAGGTATATTCATGAGATCTCTGAGATCCTTCTCTGCCTCTTTGATGATATTGTCAAAGGCTTTAGATCGATGGCTCATCTCCATTACGCTCATGCCTGTTCCCTTGTAATCAAGCATTTCTTCTGCTGCCTCTTTTAATACCACCTCAGGAAGAACTGAAGGGCCTGCTGAAAAGTTGTACACTCTTGCCATTTTTGTTATCTCTCCTTCTTTGATTTTGTGACGATAATTTTGCCTTAAGCTGAATGCACTTGCGATTGGCTGTATATGACATTCTTCGGAGCGCTCCCGCTCGTCTCCTCCTGCAGCGGTACTAAGGTGCTGCTTACGCACCACCTAAGAACCGGCGGAGGAGAATGTCCTTCGAACGGCATATACAGCCAATCGCAAGCAATTTATTCTTTCTAACAAAATTATCTGGTTGTGACTTAATTAAATGTGTGCGAGATACTTTACTTAACAAAAATGTCCTTCGTTCCCATTTATATTTATATGAAAATTCTGACTTATCTTTGTTCTTTTGGTATATCCCGCTTGCGATTAACAAGTTATTCTTACTAAAATCTTATATTATCAAGTAATTTAACTTTATTATCGCTTATATCCCTGTACTATAGCACTCTTTTCGCCTGTCGGCAAGTGGGGATTATATATAAAGGCACCATATTTATGTATGTATCCACACAAATATGGTGTCTTTTCATCTTGTGTCGGCGTATATATTACATATCGTCTTCTGAGAAACAGGTGTCGATGGCTGCACCAGGTGCTACCATTGGCCATACCTTGTCATCTCCTGCTATTGTTACATCTATTACTACCGGTCTGCCTGCTGTAAGTGCTGTCTTCATCGCTGCCTCAAACTCATCAAGAGTGTTGGCTCTGATTCCCATTGCACCAAGTCCCTCTGCGACTTTGACGAAATCTACTGAATCGTCAAGCACCGTGTTGGAATATCTGTGGTCATAGAACAGTGTCTGCCACTGTCTTACCATTCCGAGCACATGATTGTTCAAGACTACCTGAATGATAGGAACGTTGTATCTTGCTGCTGTTGCTATCTCGTTCAGGTTCATTCTGAAACATCCATCACCGGCTATGTTGATGACAACCTTATCAGGTCTGCCGTACTTTGCTCCGATCGCAGCACCAACACCGTAACCCATGGTTCCAAGGCCACCTGATGACAGGAATGTTCTTGGCTCCTTGAAGGTATAGTTTTGGGCAGCCCACATCTGATGCTGTCCAACATCCGTCGTGATGATTGCATCGCCATTTGTCAGCTCATATATCTTCTTAATCGCTGCAGGACCGTTCAATGTGTCAAAGCTGTACACATCTGGGTTCTGCTTCTTGAGGTCTTCGATCTCAGACATCCACGTCTTGTTCGACTGTGTTGCAAGCTTGCCGTTGAGTATCTCCAGAACTTCCTTTGCATCGCCGACTATGCTGGCATTTGTAGGGATGTTCTTATCTATCTCGGCTGCATCTATATCTATATGTATGATCTTCGCATTTGGCGCAAACTTGGATGCATTTCCGATAACTCGGTCTGAGAATCTGGCTCCCACAACGATCACGAGATCTGCCCTTGACAAACCGAGGTTGGACACCTTGGTTCCGTGCATACCGATCATGCCTGTGTATCTCTCACTTCTTCCGTCAAATGCACCCTTACCCATAAGCGTATCGCACACAGGTGCATCCACCTTATCTGCAAATTCTGCAAGTTCTGCTGACGCGCCAGAGATAATGCATCCGCCACCTGCCATGATAAATGGTCTTCTTGAAACCTTGATCATCTCAATGACCTTGTTCACATCCTCCTCGCGGATGGTGTCTGTCTTTCTCTCAATAACCTCTGGTGTCTCAGGTGTATACTCTGTCTCCGCTGCAGTTACATCCTTTGTTATATCCACAAGTACAGGTCCTGGTCTGCCGCTCTTTGCGATCTTGAATGCACGTCTGATAGTTGGCGCAAGATCATCTATGTGCTTTACAATAAAGCTGTGCTTGGTGATCGGCATAACAACACCTGCAATGTCTATCTCCTGAAAGCTGTCCTTACCGAGCATGTTCACACCTACATTTGCTGTGATAGCTACAACAGGAATTGAATCCATGTATGCTGTGGCTATACCTGTTACGAGATTAGTGGCACCCGGACCTGATGTGGCCATACACACTCCAACCTTGCCTGTAGCTCTGGCATATCCATCTGCTGCATGGGCAGCGCCCTGCTCATGTGATGTGAGCACATGGTTGATCTCATCCTGGTGCTTGTAGAGGGCATCATATACGTTGAGGATAGTTCCTCCCGGATAACCGAACACGGTGTCAACGCCCTGTTCTTTAAGGCACTCTATAACAATTTCAGAACCTGATATCTTTGACATTATTATCTTCTCCTTCTTTTCTCTCATATCGTAGAAATAATTGTGAAACATGTAGATCATGAACTTCTGAGATGTTTTAGTCTACATAATTGAATTTCACAATCATCATCTAGTTCTTTGGCACCTCAAGCACAGCACCTCTGTTACCTGATGTAACCATTGCTGCGTATCTTGCAAGATAGCCCGTTGTAACCTTTGGCTCTCTTGGTGTCCATGCAGCCTTTCTCTTTGCAAGCTCCTCGTCTGACACATCAAGCTTGATGCTGAGGTTGTTGATATCGATCTCGATCATATCGCCTTCCTCAACAAGTGCGATAGGTCCGCCCACAGCAGCCTCAGGTGATACATGTCCGATGGATGCTCCACGGCTTGCTCCTGAGAATCTTCCGTCTGTGATAAGAGCTACTGATGAGCCAAGTCCCATACCTGCTATTGCTGATGTAGGATTGAGCATCTCTCTCATACCAGGGCCTCCCTTTGGTCCCTCGTATCTGATGACTACTACGTCACCCTCTACGATCTTACCACCCTTGATAGCTGCGATCGCGTCCTCCTCACAGTCAAATACCCTTGCAGGCCCCTTGTGAGCCAGCATCTCAGGCACAACTGCTGAACGCTTTACTACAGAGCCGTCCGGTGCAAGGTTACCCTTGAGTACAGCCAGACCACCTGTAACTGAATATGGATTGTCCATAGGTCTGATGACCTCTGGATTCTTATTAACACTGCCTGCAACAGCCTCTCCTATTGTCTTACCTGTAACTGTCATGCAGTCCTTGTTGATGAGACCCGCATCAGCAAGCTGCTTGATAACCGCATACACACCGCCGGCCTCATTGAGATCCTCCATGTATGTGTGACCTGCTGGAGCAAGGTGGCACAGATTTGGTGTCTTCGCGCTGATCTCATTTGCAAATGAGATATCGAAGTCGAAGCCGATTTCATGTGCGATGGCTGGAAGGTGGAGCATGGAGTTGGTTGAACATCCAAGTGCCATATCAACTGTAAGAGCGTTGATGATGGACTCCTTTGTGATGATATCTCTAGGCTTGATGCCCTTTCTGTACATATCCATGACCGCCATACCTGCATGCTTTGCAAGCTTAAGTCTCTCTGAATAAACGGCTGGAATAGTTCCGTTTCCTGGAAGTCCCATTCCAAGAGCCTCTGTAAGACAGTTCATTGAGTTTGCTGTGTACATACCTGAACATGATCCGCATGTAGGACATGTCTTGCACTCATACTCGTATACATCTTCCTCTGTCATAGTTCCGGCTGCATATGAGCCAACAGCCTCAAACATACTTGAAAGACTTGTCTTATTTCCCTTTACGTGTCCGGCGAGCATAGGACCGCCAGATACAAATACTGTTGGAACATTTACTCTGGCTGCAGCCATGAGAAGTCCGGGAACGTTCTTGTCACAGTTAGGGATCATAACCAGTGCGTCAAACTGATGAGCTATAGCCATAGCCTCTGTCGAGTCTGCGATCAGATCTCTTGTAACCAGTGAATACTTCATTCCGATATGTCCCATTGCTATACCGTCACATACAGCGATTGCTGGGAACATAACAGGTGTACCACCTGCCATTGCAACTCCCATCTTTACTGCCTGTGCTATCTTATCCAGGTTCATGTGTCCTGGAACTATCTCATTGTATGAACATACGATACCTACTAAAGGTCTCTCCATCTCTTCCTTTGTCATGCCCAGTGCGTTGAACAGAGATCTGTGTGGCGCCTGCTGCATTCCTACCCTAACATTATCACTCTTCATCTTTTTATCCCTTCCAGACGAGAGGGTATTGTAATGTGTACTCTCGTCTTACATTTCTAAATTTTATTCTTTAACTTTATTCGCCCGGCGGGCTCAAATGTCCGCTTATGACATTTCTTTTTGGCTATTATACTCTCTCACAGATAAGATCACCCATCTCGGAGCAGCTTACGAGCTGTGTTCCCTCTGAGTGGATATCTATGGTTCTGTATCCGTCCTTGAGTACCTGCTTTACAGCGTTCTCCACTGCATCTGCCTCTTTGTCGAGGTCAAATGTGTATCTGAGCATCATGGCTGCTGACAGGATGGTTGCTATTGGATTCGCCTTGTTCTGTCCTGCTATGTCAGGTGCTGATCCGCCTGATGGCTCATACATACCGAACTTTGTCTCGTTAAGTGATGCTGACGAAAGCATTCCGATAGAACCTGAGATCATGGATGCCTCGTCTGAGAGAATATCTCCGAACATATTCTCTGTGAGAACCACGTCAAACTGTGCAGGATCCTTCACAAGCTGCATTGCACAGTTGTCTACGAGCATGTGCTCAAGCTCAACCTCAGGATAATCCTTTGCCACTTCCTCAACGACCTTTCTCCAAAGTCTTGATGAGTCAAGGACATTTGCCTTGTCAACTGATGTGACTTTCTTTCTTCTCTTCATAGCTATGTCAAATGCCTTGATGGCTATTCTTCTGATCTCGTTCTCATTGTATGTGAGGGTATCAACAGCTGTCATAACTCCGTCAACCTCCTCTGTGTGTCTCTCGCCGAAGTAGAGACCACCGGTGAGCTCTCTCATCATCATCATGTCAAATCCGCGCTCTGCGATCTCAGCCTTAAGTGGACAAGCCTCCTTCAGCTCATCATAAAGATTTGCAGGACGAAGGTTTGCGAAGAGGCCAAGCTCTTTTCTGATCTTTAACAGTCCTGCCTCCGGGCGGAGATTTGGAGGGAGCTTATACCATGGTGATGTGGATGTATTTCCTCCGATTGAACCGAGGAGAACAGCATCCTTTGACTTTGCAACTGCCACTGCCTCATCTGTGAGCGGTACGCCTGTTGCATCTATTGAACATCCGCCCATGAGGATCTGCTCATAGTCAAATGTATGTCCGAACTTTTTACCTACTGTATCAAGGACCTTCATAGCCTCTGTGACTACCTCAGGGCCGATACCGTCGCCTTTTATTACGGCTAAATTACACTGCATTTTTCTTTCTCCTTCTATTTATTTTTATTATTGATGTAGTTGATGAGTCCCTCGCTCTTGATGATCTCCTGCATGAACGGAGGGAATGCCTGTCCTTTGAACTCTGTCCCTCTAGTTCTGTCATAGATCATACCGCTGTCGAAATCGATCTCCACATCATCGCCAGCCTGAATAGCCTCTGCTGCCTCTGGGCACTCGATGATCGGAAGTCCGATGTTGATGGCATTCCTATAGAAGATTCTGGCAAATGTCTCTGCAATTACACAGCTTATTCCTGAAGCCTTGATGGCTATAGGTGCATGCTCTCTAGATGATCCACAGCCGAAGTTCTTTCTTGCTACCATGATATCGCCAGGTTTAACACGCTTAACGAAATCCTTATCTATATCTTCCATACAGCTCTTTGCAAGCTCTGCAGGATCTGATGAATTCAGGTATCTTGCAGGGATGATTACATCTGTATCTACGTTGTCACCATATTTGTGTACTGTTCCATGTGCTTTCATAGTCTATCTCCTTTATCTCTACAGAAATTTGCTAAATCATGAAAGCCCGACCTTTTGGGTGCTTTGTCATGCTTAGCAAACTTCTTCATATTCTATGTTTTTATTACAGACCAAGTTCGTCAGGGCTGCTGATCTTACCTGTGATAGCTGAAGCTGCTGCGACAGCAGGGCTGGCAAGATATACCTCTGAGTCAACGTGACCCATACGTCCTACGAAGTTACGGTTTGTTGTTGATACAGCTCTCTCTCCAGCTGCCATAACGCCCATATGTCCTCCAAGACATGGTCCACATGTAGGAGTTGAAACCACTGCTCCAGCCTTGACAAATATAGTCATAAGACCTTCCTCAATACACTGAAGGTAGATATCCTGTGTTCCAGGGATGACGATAACTCTGACACCGTCAGCAACCTTTCTTCCCTTGATGATATCTGCTGCAATTCTCATATCTGAGATACGTCCATTTGTACATGAACCGATGACTACCTGATCGATCTTGATATCGCCAACCTCGTCGATGGTCTTTGTATTCTCTGGGAGATGAGGGAAAGCAACTGTCGGCTTAAGCTGTGACAGATCGATGGTATACTCTGCATCATATACAGCGTCCTCGTCCGCCTCATACTTTGTATATGCCTTTGTGCTGTGCTCCTTCATGTACTCCTCTGTAAGCTCATCTACAGGGAAGATACCGTTCTTGGCACCTGCCTCGATCGCCATATTTGCAATTGTAAATCTATCGTCCATAGTAAGATTCTTGATGCCCTCGCCAACGAACTCCATAGACTTGTAAAGTGCACCGTCAACACCGATCATACCGATGATGTGAAGGATGACGTCCTTACCACTGATCCACTTTGCCTTCTCTCCAACGATGTTGAACTTGATGGCTGATGGAACCTTGAACCAAGCCTTGCCTGTCACCATTCCTGCTGCCATATCTGTACTTCCGACACCTGTTGAGAATGCACCAAGTGCTCCGTATGTACATGTATGTGAGTCTGCACCGATACATGTCTCTCCTGCAACGATAAGTCCTTTCTCTGGAAGGAGCGCATGCTCGATACCCATTGCTCCAACATCGAAATAGTTCTCGATCTCATTTGCTGCTGAGAACTGTCTTACACACTTACAGTGCTCTGCACTCTTGATATCCTTGTTAGGTGTGAAATGGTCCATGACAAGAGCTATCTTCTTCTTGTCAAATACTTCCTTCTTGTTGAACTTCTCCATCTCGTGAATTGCGACTGGAGTTGTTACGTCGTTTCCTAATACTAAATCCAAATCTGCCTCGATAAGCTGTCCTGCTTCAACTGATGGCAGTCCTGCATGAGCAGCTAAAATCTTCTGAGTCATGGTCATACCCATATTTATAGTCCTCCTATCATTTGTTTCTAAATACAAATTCTTACTCTTGATAATATCACTCATCTAGGTATAATTACAATATATAAAAAGAATAGTTATTATAACTTGGAGGAATACTATGATAAGTAATCTAAACAATTACGTCATATTTCATACAGTAGCAAAGACCGGAAATATCAGCAAGGCTGCAAGCCAGCTCTACATCAGCCAACCAGCGATCAGCAAATCAATATCCAAGCTTGAAGCAGAGCTTGGCACTGCCCTCTTTTCCAGAAGCTCAAGGGGCGTGGTACTGACGGAGGAGGGACAGGTGCTCTACGAGTATGTGGAGAGGGCTTTCGATTCACTGAACATGGGCGAGGAAAATCTGAAGAACTACAAAGAACTTGGGATCGGACACATAAGGATCGGTGTGAGCACATCGCTGTGCAAGCACATACTCTTGGACTACCTGAAGGACTTCATAAGAGAAAATCCAAATATCAAGTTCAGCATCGACTGCCACTCAACGATCAACACCATCAAGCTGCTCCGAAACGAGGATATCGATATAGGTCTCATCTGCAACACCGAACTTCCAAAGGGGATAGTCTACTCTCCTGTCAGGGAGATCCACGACGTATTTGTGGCCAGTCCCGAATATCTGGACAATTTCTACGAGCGTGCAAATGAAAAGGCTCACTATAGTTTTGCTGATGATCTTCCAAACAATATCAAAGGCAACTTCATCCCTCTGCTAAGCTCAGGTCTAACCTCTGTCACAGGCGAGGATGCACCAGTTCCGAATCATGATAAAAAAAGCAGAGACACCAGACATTCGTCCGGCATCTCTGCTTCTGATACAATTTCTGATTCAATTAACACCGATATCTCAAATATATCAACCGTTGACATCCTTGAGAATTCCAATCTCATGGTTCTCGAGGAGGCCAATGTAACCCGTACCCATGTGGACGAATATCTACGCTCCCAGGGCATAAGCTGCAGCCAGGTCCTGGAGATCAACAACATGGATCTTCTCATCGACTTCGCCGCCATCGGTATGGGCGTTGCCAGCGTGGTCCGCGAATTCGCCCAGGAACAGCTGGACTCAGGCGACATCACCGAGCTTCCGCTTGACTCTCCTATTCCAAGCAGAACTGTTGGATTCGCTTACTCGGGAGTTAGAAATCAGAGCACGGCTATGAGGAAGTTTATGGAGTGGGTGGGGGTGTGATCAATTATCAATTACATACTCTTGCATTTGATAAGCACGTTCTTGCCATCAAATGCAAATCCATAATGATATATCTGCGTTGTCGTTATGTTTTCTGACATCAGTTCGGCATCATACCAGGCTTTTACCTTTCCCTTCATGTCTGAAAGACCTGCCAAATCAAATGCACTGAATACCTCCTGCTCTGTAAATCCAAAGCAGTCCGCATACTCTTATGATGTAGTCGTGATCACCGAAATATTGTTAAGATCAGAAAATATACTCTCCTTGCTTATCCTTGTTATGCCTGTCATAACAGCTCTATACATGTATGGATTTGTCTTAAATGTACTGTTAAAAAACTGTCTGACAAATCCAATAAACTCCTCCCAGTATCCATTAAGATACGCCTCCTGCATGGGTGTGTCATATTAATCGAGAAGTATTATGATCTTCTTTCCATAATATCTGTAAAGAAACAGACTCAGGATCTTTAACGAGTCTGCAACATACTGATCAGGCATGTCCGCATTTATGCATGAATATATCAGGCGTTCCCTGTCAGACATCTCTACTACATCGAGCGCTGACTAAAACTAATCAAATACATGAGACAGCCTTAGTTTAAAACTCTGCTTAAAGTCTGCAATATTTGAAGCTTTTATATCCGCGAAACTTATATAAATAACAGGATACATCCCTTGAAGCTTCCTATATTCTTCATGTGTCCATATACACAAATCCTCAAACAGATCTTCTTTGCCTGCATATTTATTGAAAAAAAAGCAATTCATCATACTCATATTCAAGGTCTTCCCCAAACGTTTCGGTATGATGATCAAGGTCACGTCATCACGGCTTTCCCACTACTCCCTGATGAATTCCGTTTTGTCAATGAGGAAGCTATCCTCTTCCCGGAGTTTTACAAAATCCTGTACTCCAAGATTTATTGGCTTTATTCCTATACCACTCCTCATTAATCCTCGCCTCCATTTTATTAAATATGTTCATACTCTCCGTCCATAAGGAAGTCATCTCTCACGAACTTTCCCATACTTTCTTATCAGTTTCTTTGAACGTCATGTCAAACACCCCCAAAAACTTTGTTCCGAAACTATCATCTCCCCTGTCAAAGGACAACCTTAGTTCATTTCCAAACTTGCTTTTATCCGGAACTTCAGATCCATTAAAATCTCTTACCCCCAATATTAGCGAATCTCTGTACATATCCGCATTCTCTTTAATATCTTTTATCGAATCAACGGAATGCTGTCCATCAGAATCTACGGTGATACAGAGTCAAACCATCTCATCAAAATTATTTACTATCATTGTATTGCAAATAACTTTTAATTCAAGTACTGGAATGCAGTGCTAAATTTTCTAGCTTTGTGTACCTGCCACCTTGAATTTTGCTATGAGCAAATTAATGGAGTGGATAGGGATGGTGTGCACTCTGCACTATCACTGTGGCATCTTTTTTATAGTTAACTTTGCATTATTATCCCTATAGAGAGAACTTGTTATCATTATCGAAATAGCAAATACCGTAACCGCCAGATTTCGCTGCGTCATCCACGAATGAACTGTTGAGTGATTTCTGACCACTGAATACCATCCAAATGGATATAACGCAACTACTGCAAGAGACGCTATTCGAACCCAATTTGCTCTTATTCTAAACACGCGAAGCAAGCAAAGTCCTATAAGCAGTATTGCCAATATGGCTATTATCCACATCAGTGGAGTACTAAATAACTGTTCTATGTTGTTTGTAATTACATCCCAGGCAGAACTGCCTTCAACCTCTGTTCCAGCGGCTCCAACAGAACGGCTCACCGCCGAGTCCATTCCATCCTTTAATACATTGCTGTCGGTCAGTATGCTAGCCATTATCCATTTTCCGCCCCACATTCCCGCGTAACCAGTCAACCAAGAGACTGAAGAATAGACTATTCTCTTTATATCCTCCCTCCAATTATCTGCCGTAAATAACAATAGCAATATCAGATTTATCCCGATCCCGAGAATCGGATATGTGAAAAAATCAAAAAATGCGTACTTATACCTATCCACAGGAACAAATATATATACTTATCGCCTTTATATAATTCAAACTTTGTCAACAACAACGCCGCCGTCAAAGTGATCATGTACATACATGCATACTGCATACACATCGCAGTACTTATCGTATTAAGACAGCACATCGAAAATACAAATGGAACAGCTGCCTTATACCCACTTTTCTTGTAAATCTCTAAGGCCGCAAATAATACCAGAAACATCTGTATAAACATAAACAATACACGGATATCCGCATAGTTCATCACAAGGAGCAATGGTTTCAGCCATACCAAATATCCATGCCAATATCTCGGATAATTAATAACAATCTTATTCGCACTGTCATCAGATACATACTTAACCAGACTCCTCGTCTGCTCCAGGCCATCAACATTCACGTACGGATTATTCATCGCATCATCTACTACCGACCCAGTTCCTTCAAACACTGCGTTGTTCAGCATTATCGCATCTGTAAAGTTGTCCAACTTAGAACTTACAATCCACGGAGCCCAATAATATGTATCCGTTTCTCTATATTGAATTATATTCGATTCCTGAACATGCTCTCTCATAACATCCACTGGCAGACTATACACAGCTATCATAAGCACGGTTCCCAGGATTATTGCAATTATCACCTGTAATAGCAGCTTTGCAGTTCTTTTAACTTTCCTCATCATTTCGTTCCCTCATCAACATTTTTCTAACATGTTCTGTCTGAATTAATTTATGTTCAAAATCACATCTGTCCTTATCTCGCAATGTACTAAGAATTATACCTATAGCAAACAGAAGAATTGCCATCATCATGACAAAACCACACACAATGAGCGTAGGTATACGATCAACAAGTCCTGTTTCAAAATACGTCATCAATATTGGTATAAAAAACAGTATACTCAACGAAGCAAGTACTGCCGCTATACACAAAAAAAATGCAAACGGTTTATAATTTTTATACAATCGTATTATTGTATATATAACACGCATGCCATCTATATATGTATTAAGCTTTGATGAACTACCTTCCTGCCTGTCCCTGTAATCTACCGGTATACTCTCTACCTGCATATTCCTGTCAACTGCATGAATAGTCATCTCTGTTTCTATCTCGAATCCTTTTGATATTACTGGGTATGTCTTGACAAAATTATAGCTAAGCGCCCTATACCCTGTCATAATATCTTTTATATGTGTATTAAAAAGATTATTAATCGACAGCCTCACTATGGAATTTCCAAAATTATGAAACCTTCTCTTATTCTCATAAAAATATGTACTGGATAACCTGTCTCCTATGACCATATCTGCGCCCTTTTTTCTGATCTTGTCCAACATAATAAGCGCGCTCTCAGCAGGATACGTATCATCTGCATCAACCATAATATACTCCTCTGCATCTATCTCTCTAAACATTCGTCTTATTACATTACCCTTACCCTGTTTCCTCTCATATTTTACTACTGCGCCAGCCTGCTCGGCCAATTTCGCCGATGCATCTGTAGAATTGTTGTCGTACACATATATCACTGCATCTGGCAATACTTTTCTAAAATCGGTTACTACCTTTGCTATTGTTTTTTCCTCATTATAACAGGGAATTAATACGGCTGTTTTATCCATCTGTTATCCTCCCATCCCTAATCATTTTCAAAGACAAACTAACCACATTATATACCTAACACCTTTTTATTATGTGCGAATAAAAATTACCATCTGCAGTGTCATAAATTATGTGATGATTCAATTTATGAAAATGTGAACACCTAGTTATCTCATTCCATCTTATATCACTAAATCTCTTTTCCATTTCAAATTGAAGTACATGTGGACTCTGATTACTATATGTAGGTATATTATCAAATTCTTCTTTATACACATCACTAGCCAACGAAAATAAAATATGCCACAAAAAATAGTCCATTAAGCCTTTATTATTTTCCCAATAAACATGTAATAATTTTCTTGTTAACATCAATATTGGATTTTTCTTTTCGGAATATATAAGCCAGCTAGAATTTTTAATTGGCAAAGTCTCATGCCTGTCCAAATCAACAATCTTGTATACAAACAATGGCTCTTTCCGTATATGCGATGGAAGATCAGCTGTACATAGCACAGTAGCATCAAGCCATAATCCCCCATATTCGCATAATAATTCAGTCCTTATTATATCAGAATAATGAGCCATGCCTATTTTCCCGTTTTCTCTCTTTTTCTCTATATATTCAGGAATTTTTATATAATTGGCAATTGAAGATTTTGTTAAAACTATTACTTTCATACCTTGCATGTTTTTCTTCACTGAATTTACACAAGCCTTAACTAATGGAGGCATTTGCTCCTCACCCTGAAACCATAATATCCAAACATAATTGGTCATCGTTGATTCATGTGAAATGTCAGATTTAATCAAAATATCCTTATATTTTCTTTTTAAAGAATTGTAAACAAACAAATGCCATCGGTCATTTTTCAGATTTTTATCTCTGATAAATGATGTTATAAATTTTCTCATTATCGCATATTTGAAAGTTCCATTTTTTACTGTATTTTTCACTTCCTGGATGAATCCATGCATTTTTTCACTCAACCTATTCATATTATCTATTTCCGATCATGTTGCTTATTTCCTTAAGAGGTTTCGCCTTCATTATAACACTTATTAACAAGTAAACAATTACACCAACAACCAGCTTTACAATTAGGTTTATTATCAATATTCTCGTAGGATTTATCATAAAAACTACTGCAGCCATCGCAACAGAAATAGCCAATGATGGTAATATATCCGCTAATTGTTCTTTATATGAATATGATATATACTTTCTCACAAGTACTGAATTCACGATACTGCCATATACATCATATATAACCATCACAACCGCGACCATATATACATTAGTTTTAATACCAATCACCAACAAGATTACATATATGGGTTTCTTTATAATTTCCATTTTCAATATAGAATTACTTTGTCCTATTGCCTTTATCGCTTGAAAAGGCACCACAGCGACTGATGTAATTACATAATCAATACATAAAATTTTTACAAAAACAACTGACTCTTGCCATTTGTCTGTAAGTAATATTGGGATTAAAATATCCGAAACAGCCGCCAATCCCAACAGCAATGGCATAATAATATAACTGAGAATTCTTACAGCTTTTCTTGTTACATATTTTACTCTTTTACAATCATCACTGTAATTTGCAATAGCGGGAAACATTACGCTTGATACAGCTGTTGATATATTTGAATATAACAACTCCGGAAACTGCTGTCCTTTATTATAATATGCCAAGTCCGATTTTGTATAATATCTTCCAATCAATAAGCTTTTCAACTGATTAAAAAATGTACCACTCAAATCTGCAACTAATATTTTCCAACCATATGCTAATAAGCTCTTTGCTCTTTCAACAGAAAACTCTTTCTTTAATTTCCACGGGACTGTTATTTTTAACACAACAGTATCTATTATCATATTGATAAAATATTGAGCAACCAGTGCCCAAACACCGGCTCCCTTATATGCAAGTATAATACCTATTATTCCTGAAACCACCGTTCCTAACAGCGTTGACCAAAAGAAACGTTTAAACATCATATGTCTGGAAACATATGCATGCTGAATAGAGTTATAGACACTCAACGGAATCTTCAATGCAAAAACGCGAACCAACAAACATAAAGATTCCTCTTTATAAAATGCTGAAATAAATGGAGCAGCCCCAAACACAATAATATATATAAGGATTGAGCAAGCTAAACTGCAATAGAACATAGTAGAAAAATCCACGCTATCTGCATTCTTTTTCTGAATTAAGGCAGCTGAAAATCCGCTCGTTATAAACACGTCTGCTATTGCGATGAATACCATCACCATGGCAACCATTCCGTAGTATTCCGGTGATAATATTCTTGCTAACACTAACGAAACTACAAGTTCTACTAATTTTGCAGCTATTCTCTCTGCAAGTTTCCATGCAACTCCTTTTAATACATTTTTTCCATCTACTTCATTATCCATAAATCTACCATCATTCCATTTCGGCATCTTTTGTTTTTAAAATATCTATACATCTTGCAATTCCCTGCTTAATATCATATATTGCATTCCAGCCCAATGCTTTTATTTTTTCGTTATTAAGCCTAGCCTTTGTAACCTTACTGTACCCAGCCATTTCTGCATCGTCCGGCTTTTTGTAAATCACCTGTTTTCCAACATACTCTGCGATATATTCAGCTAAATCTCTTAACTTTATATCAGATTTATAGTCAGATATATTATACGTTTCTCCACTTTTCCCATTTAGCATAACCGTAAGTATCCCCGATACCGCATCAGCCACATAAATATATGAAAAATACTGTAATCCGTTACTTTTTAAAACAATGTCTCGATCATTAACTGCATCAAACAAAAATTGAGAAATAACTTTTGTATCACTTTGAAGCACCGTAGATCCATAAGTTCGCGTCAGCCTCGGTATAACAATATCCATGTTTTTTTCCCATATATATGCCTGACATAACGCCTCCCCACACCTTTTACTTTCAGTATATCCAGCCCTAAGTGTATTACAATCTATATATCCACAGTAAGTCTCGTCAAACAATTCCACATCCCCTCTGTTTTCACCGTAAATTTCGTTTGATGAAACAAAAACAAAACGCTCATTTTCATGTTTCAATGCAAATTCCAACATATTTATTGTTCCGACTGTATTGGTTAAAATTGTCTCTATGGGATGTGTTGAATATGCAACCGGATGTGTATTACTCGCTAGGTGTATTACAAAATCCACTTTTTCAAATATGTTGTCATTGACAATATCATTTTGAGAATTCACATCCCACTTATGTAATGAAAATAAATCATTGTCCTTATATCCGTAATATTTATGTCTAGCCAATAGTTCATTTCTTACTATTGGATATATTTTACAATTCAACTTCCTGTATATATTTCGGTACATCAACACATCAATCAAAAAATTGCCAACCATTCCATTTGCACCCGTTATCAATACCGATTTATTTTCCAACATCTCCCATGGTAATTCACTTTCACCAATTTTTATTACATCTTCAGTGTATAATTTATTATTCATTTCTTCCCAACCCAATACTTATCTAAGCCAATCTATCTTTTCTGATTCTAAATATGCCTTGAACAATTCCAAATCATCCTTATTGGTTAACTTAATATTCTTATCGGATCCCAAGGCAAAATGTAGCTTAACTCCTAACTCAACCATCATTGTATTAGTATACATAGAATCACCTATTCCAATGTTTTTCTCAAATGCTTCTTTATATTTTTCGAGTAATAAATCAAACTTATACGCTTGCGGTGTCGATACTCTTCTTAATGTTTCTCTGGGTATGTATTTACTAGTAATTGTCTGATCTTCACCATCAACTACAAATATTTGCTCATTATACGGCAATGAAGTGACCGCATTTCCGTATAACTTACATTTATTAATAACATCTGATAACACAAGTGGCTCTACTAGCGGTCGTATTCCGTCATGTATAATTACTATGTCATCATTTTTAACTTTATCCACTAAATTATATACTCCATTTCGTATAGATTCTTGACATGTTTTCCCACCTGTAACTATCCACTTCAATTTATCAATATTAAACTGTTTTGAATATGCCCATACAACATCTTCCCAACCGCTGATGCACACAACTTCGATAAAATCAATTTGTGGATGTCTTTGAAAACCCTCTAATGTATATAAAAGTACCGGTTTATCATAAACTGTTATAAACTGCTTTGGTATATCCTGACCCATTCTATTTCCATTTCCACCAGCTATAATAATTGCAATATTCATAATTTTTTATCACTCCCATCTTATTATATTTCCATTTTAGATACAATCCACTCAACCGTTCTAGCGCTTGCGCTCCCATCATCATAATTGGGATTCCTATCAAAATATTCTTCGACTTTTTCATAATAGATATCAAATTCTAACTGTTCAATCTGTCTTACTAATTCATCATTTGTTGTCGATATTGGAAATGGCATCTTCCAAAACTCACTTAATAATCCCCGACTCTCTTTATACCTTTCTAAATCCAATGCACATATAAATACCGGTTTGTTAAACATTGCAAAATCAAATACAATAGTAGAGTAGTCTGAAATCACACAATCAGATATCAATGTCACATACTGTGTATCAGTGATTCCGCTACCGTCTATTACATTCTCATCATATTTCATCAGCTCACTTTGATTTCGCACATTTGGATGTAATCTTATTATCATTTTACATTTTCTATGTAATTTCTTCTCAAATGCTCTAATTATATTTTGTTTTTCTATTTTATATCCATCAATAGAATAATCATCTCTAAATGTTGGAGCGTATAGTATTACATAGTCATCTTTATCAATGCCTAGACTTTGTCGCAAATCATTTATTGAACATATATTTGGATGAAATAAAACGTCATTTCTCGGCAACCCATACTCCAAATATTCAACTTTATCATTTAGCCAAAATGCTCTTTGAAATTGCTGTCTCTGCAAGTTATTACTAACAATAATTGCATCAGTTATACTTCCATCGTATTTTGCTCTTTGCACATATTCCTGATTCAAACGGTCTTCTGCATCCATTTCTGCATACTTTGGTCCAAATGGAGCATGCCAGACCTGCAGATATATTTGAGATTTTCTTTTTTTTATTTGTACAGCATTCCTTACATTATCTATCCACATCTTAGCTGTAGCCTTCTCATATACCGCCCGAACAGAATCTATTCTCACTTTTTTTATTTGTCTAGGCATTGGTTCTTCAATATTATTAACTAACCAAACCATTTGTACTGGATATTTCTTTTTAATTATCTCCTCGGCAACATATTTGGGATTATCTCCATATCCCATACCAATAAAGTTATCGAAAACTATTTTATTCTTTTTGACAGGAACAAGCCAAAACACAGCAGTTAAAATTTCATCTACGCACTGTCGCATTATGTATTTTAATCTCATAAATATTGCCCTCTTTATCATCTTATACTTTAAATCTCAAATACACCTTCGGGAAGAACTGAAACAACAAAACTTTCATTTTCTCCTTAATGCCGACAGCATACCTAATCGAAAAAAGGAATCCAATTTCTTTCACTTGCCATTTATAAAAACCTACATTTCTACAAGACCACAAATAAAAATTCACTAAAGCTCCATACAAATATCTTTGATACGTTTTGTTTTTAATCCCCTGAAATATATCAAACCATTCTGAATAAATTTCTAAACACGCATCCATCTTTTTTTTCTTATTTACAGAAGTCATAATAGAATTTTCTCGTATAACATAGTTATAAAATGCATAATCCATATATACTATTTTATTGGCAGCAAGATATAGTTTGGGTAACATTTGTGTATCCTCATAGATGAGTCCCTCTTTATAGAATAACTTATTACGCAATAAAAATTCTCTGTTATACAAATTAAGCCATGCTGCAGCATGCCACTCAGTTTTTTTTATTGAATTGATGACGAATTTCCTAGAATCAATCTTTTTGTGATCAGGAATATTACTATGTCTAAGCAAAGTTTCATCATTATCTTTAATCATTCTACCTACCCCAACCACAAAATCCACATCATCATCCGCATATTCTAAAAATCTCTCGCATGTATCAAGTTCTATAAAATCATCCGAATCAACATATAAAACAAATTTACCAGTTGCATGATTCAGTCCAGTATTTCTGGCTGAAGATAATCCTCCATTCTTTTTATGAATAACTCTAACTCTACTATCTATTTTGGAGTACTCATCACATAATTCTGGGCATCTATCTTGACTTCCATCATCAACAAGAATAATTTCAATGTTTTTATATGTTTGATTCAACAAACTACTAATACATCTATCAAGTTCTTTTTCCACGTTGAACACAGGTACAACAATGCTTATTACTATTTTTTCACTCAATTAACATTCTCCTGTCGCTTTGACCTGCAATATATTTTTGCGAATATCTTTAACAGGTTATATCTTCTCATTATCAAATACATTTTAACACAAAACTTTATCTTTAAAGTCTCCCCATCTGTAATACCCCTAACAGGGAATTCTATTTTGACTTTATGCGCTGACAACCACTCAAATAATACTGCATCTGTCTCAAGGAACTCTTCACTTGTGGCATTTCTTCCAGAAAACAAGATATACCATACAACATACCTCACCAACCACGCCTGATTTAATTCATCAGATACATCAATGATTTCTGCCAAATTATTTAGCAAACATAAAATCTCATTCGTAACCGAAAAACCTGTATGTTTCCTAAAACTTATGCTGTCATTATTTACATACCAGACATACCCCATATTATCTATGCACTTTATATTATCGGTAGCACATAACACCTTAAAATTAAAATATGAATCCTCTCCTATCGAGATATTCAAAAACTCAATATCGTTATCCAGTAAAAATTGTCTCTTAAATATTCTGGCCCACGGCACCATATGTGAATACATAAGCCACCTGCTTGATGGCACAAATTTTTTTACAATATTTCCTTTATTATCTTCCCGCCTGAAGCCTCCCATGACGCAGTCATAGTCACCCTTTTCAGCTTCTTTCACATATGTTCCCACATAGTCGGGGTCCAAATAGTCATCCGCATCAACAAACATCACATATTTTCCGGCCGCCATCTTCACAGCATGATTTCTAGTCTCTGCCTGTCCTATATTCTTCTGGCAAACCACTTTTATCTTTGACGGATATCTGTTCTTATACTGCATCATGATATCATTCGTTCCGTCGGTAGATCCATCATTTATCACCAATGCAATCCAGTCATCATATGTCTGCGCTATAATACTATCTATTGTCCTTGATATAGTATCAGATCCATTATATACCGGAATTATTATTGTAACCTTTGAATTACACATATGCTAATTTGTCTCCTACATATAACGTTATTTCTTTTCTCTCTTTAGTTTACGCAGAATCCAACCTCTGGCTTGATTCCAAACCATTGGAAAAAATTCCGGATTATATACATTCTTTTCACAAATTTTCAGATTATTATGGTGCAACCATATATTCAACATTCTTTCAGAAAGAAAACCATATATTCTCGAGTTATATTTCGTGTATGTTGTTGTATTTGTATCTTTCTCAAGTTCAAACAATATTGAGAACAGCCACTTGCAGTAGAGATACATATTTTCTCTAGTTGTTATAAACATATTATAACAATAGCCCTTCTTCTCCTTTCCAAACCACTCTATGTCTGGTATATACTCAGGATACAAATCCCCCACAACTTCCACCATTCTCTGCCAATCTTCTATATTATGATATTTACCATAAAACTCAAGGGCATTCTTACCGTCAAAGAATCTTTTATGAGGAAGGATGATATCAAAATCTTTCATATATCTTTTTACATCTTCACCCGATAGCAGCTTCTTTTTATCCGGTATAAACGAATCGGCAAAGTATCTTCTATAATGGCATACTCCAACTATATCATCACATGTATTTTTCCATATCCAGTATAATCCTGTCAGTTCACAATAACTTGGATTCTTTAGGGATATATTATCTCCTGTGTTATCTTTCTCATCACATCCATCAGCACTATTCCCATCCGCTCCGACTAGAAGTGTTTTATAGAAGTTATCTGTGATCACTTTTTTAAAGTTCTTATGTGTAATAACATATATCATATTTTGTTTTCCTACACCGTATTTATTATTTTACCGCTATTTGTTCTTAGAATCGTCCGTCAGCTTCTCCTCAATGATAAACCTCGGTCTCGCCTTTGTCTCAAGATATATCTTACCGACATACTCTCCGACAATTCCAGTACACATAATCTGAGCTCCGCCAAAGAAACATATGAGAAGGACAGACGTTGTCCAGCCCTGTACGGTCCCACCTGCAGCATGACCTATAATTACATATATTCCATATATTATACTGAACAGGATACACAACAGGCCAAACATCGTGATCATCCTTATCGGCCTTACACTAGTGGATGTAATACCGTCTATCGCAAAATATATCATCTTCTTCAGAGGATATTTGCTCTTTCCCGCAAACCTTTCTCCTCTGTCATATTCCACTGTCGATGTCTCAAATCCGATAAGCGGGATGATGCCCCTGAGGAAAAGATTGACTTCCTTATAGTTTTTTAACTCATCAACTGCTCTCTTACTCATAAGCCTGTAATCGGCATGGTTATAGACAATCTCCACACCCATGGCTCTCATAAGCTTATAGAACGCAACCGCTGTCGTGCGCTTGAACCACGAATCCTTCTTTCTCGATTTTCTCACACCGTACACGATCTCACTGCCGTTATAATATTCGTCAACAAAGCTGTCCAACACATCTATATCATCCTGCAGATCCGAATCCATGGACACTATCATGTCTGCGTGATCCGCCGCCTCAAAAAGTCCTGCAAGAAGGGCATTCTGGTGTCCTTTATTCCTTGAAAGCTTTATGCCTGTCACCAACCCATTGTCCATATACAGTCTGTCTATAAGATGCCAAGTACTGTCTGTCGATCCATCATCAACATAAAGTATCCGGCTTGAGTCAGCTATCTTTCCGGATTCCATCATCTTACGCATCTTTTCAGTCAGCCTCTTTGTCGTCTCAGTGAGCACCTCTTCCTCATTGAAGCAAGGTATCACTATGTATAAAATATCCGCCATATACTACTCTTTTCCCTTTGATCTATATAACCTTTGTCTGCTTATGCACAATTGAAACTGTAGGCATTCTATGTTATATTTTATAGTGATTGTCTGATACATACAAATAATCAAAACAGAACTGTGCATAATGATATAATTATAGCAGATATGACATATTTATCAACTTATATCACCTGCAGCAGTCACATAATCCACAAGAATCACAAAGGAGCAATCATGGGAAATAAAAAAACTACAACAAAACTTAGTTATATATTGCTGGCACTAATTATAGCTGCTGGAATATGCCGTTTCAGCTACGGTTTTTTCGTTCAAAAACAAGGCGCCCACTCTGATGAAACCTGGTCATTTGGTCTGGCGAACAGCTACTATGAACCATACATACAATATTCCGATGACACATCTGAATATCGGAACGTTGACACATGGATCACAAATGAAGTTTTCAGAGACTACCTTACGGTACAGAAAGGTGAGCGTTTCGCATTTGGATCGGTGTACTATAACATGTCATGTGACACACACCCCCCACTTTACTTTATGCTTCTGCATTTTTTGTGCTCATTTTTCCCAAATCAATATATGTTCGTCATAGGTTTTATCATCAACATGGCCGCATATATCATATTGTCAATCTTTATGTATAAATTACTTCTTCTGATAACAAAATCAGAAGCCGTCAGCCTCATCGGAGTATTATTCTCCACATTTTCACTTGGAATGCTCAACATGACCATGTTTGTGAGAATGTACCTGTGTGTGGCTGCAGTTGCAACTATATATTCATATCTGAATGCAAAATTGTATTACAATGAAGAAAAGAGGCACAAGGTATCTAGTTACATCCTGATAGGTGTGACTGCGCTTATCGGAGCACTTACAGACAACTTTTTCCTACCATATGCATTTGCCACCACACTTATCTTCTGCATATGCTGGTGTGTAAAGAAAGATTTCAAGACTCTGTGGAAATACATTCTTTCGGCAGCCTGCGGAATCATATTGTCTATAGTCATCTTTCCTAAGACATTTACGAGTATGCTGGGATCTCTCGGAATCAGCATTGGTCAGGGAAGCTCTCAGGCAGCTGGGACAGTTGTAAACAGCAGTACAAGATATATGCCCGTACCATTCCAGTTCAGACTTGCTCTTGCCCATGTGAACAAGGAACTTTTTGGATACGAGATATTCTCCGGTTATAAAAGCTACATTGGAATATACATTTCATGTGCAGTATTTGTACTTATAATCGTGGCAGCTTTTATGTCATTCCTCTTCCGAAAGGATGCATGGTTCATAAAACTCTGTGGCAGGATAAAGAATGGTATCCTTACATTCTTCAGGACATTCAACTTCGTGACATTATCACTTGTATGCAGTGTACTTATCACTTGCCTTGCTGCAGCATATATCGCCGACCTGTATGGTCTTGGCGACACCGGTGACAGATACATATTTGCCTGCCTTCCAGCCGCAATGGTGGTATTTGTACTTGCATTCTGGCGAATATGTACACTTATATTTAGAAACAGGCAGGTTGTGATATCAATAGTTCTGGCACTTGTACTTGCAGCGTCAACCATATCATCTGGCAGAATAACCTGTACATACTTTATGGAGTGCCCTACAACCATGAAACTGGAAGATATCAGTAAGGATTCCAACTTCATCATAATCTCCGCAGCCAAATGGATGCTCGTACAGTATGCAGATAAACTGATAGACTGCAACGAAGCTTTCCTCACGGCAGACTATGACTTGGATAACCAACTTGAAAAAATAGATGGACATAAGCTGGATGGTGATACGTATATCTTAATTGACATGACTAGAATAAACAGCACACAGATTGATATAGAAAAAAACAATGTCATGATAGATTACCTGAAACCTACATATATATCAAATGAACTTAACCCGTCCTCCATACCTGAAGAAGAAACAGATCCTAGATTTGATCTGAAAACTGTGCTGAAAAAGTGCAAGGATCTATCATTTGTCAATGACCTCACATACATTGGCTGTGATGGTCTCAACTACCACAGGATCAATGTGTACAAAGTGAACTAATATAAACAAAAACAAATAAAAAGGTGGAAAATGATATGTCACCCATATCCTGTTCCACCTTTTTCATATCTGACTATAATATCTGACCATACGCTCTATCTACGTATTCTGTATATCAGTTCATATCGTCTTGCCATATCCACACGCTTTATGTGTGTCAGATCTTACTTCACTATCCATATGTTCTGTATGCAAGTTTATAAAACACCATGATAAGTCCTGCAATCCATTTCGGCCAGAACTTCTCGAACATACTCCTGTCCTCCCGCTCTCTGCGGTGATCGACTATGAATTCTTTGCTGGTCGCACCATCATGCACTCTGTAGTGTCCAAGCACTTTATCTACATACAGAAACCTTCCAGGCATACATGCCAGCTTATAGAAAGTATCCCAGTCAAGGTTGAAGTCATAGTCAGAAGTGAATATACTGTCTCCGAGACGACCCTTATTATAAGTTACAAGCGGACACACTATAGTGTTGCCAAGACACAGACTCATTTTCTTTCTCCAGATCCTATCAGCCTTATCCTTATTCTTCACAGGCCATCTCAGGAATCTCCTTATACGGCTGTTTACGTCTCGTTTGCTATAGTTACCATTCTTAACTGGAGTATAATCCACATAGAATATACTCCAATCATCATAATATCTTGCACACTTTAATAATGCCTTCACATAGTTTCTGTCATACACATCATCCTGATGAGCAACCGTCACATACCTTGTCTTTGCATTGTTATATGCAAAGTTCCAATCTGCCTGTATCCCCTGTCCTGCATTCTCATTCACATACACAGGCACACCATATTTCTCTGCTATGCCTCTTATGTAGGCATTCGGTGTCGATGTATATACAGCTATATTCGTCTTTACAGTCTGCTCCACAAGTGATCTGATGCATTCCTCCAGATATGGTGACTCTTTATATGCACACACCGCAAATGTGTGATCCGTATTATAAACCAATTCTATTTCCCCCGACAACTTATTTTTTCAGGCATTCAACCCTACTAAAAAACGGGAACAGGTTCATCATCTCACCTGTCCCCGTCTATTCTAACTCATCATTCAGTCATGTGTCACTTCATGTCACAGCATGAATCTATATTATATCTTACTTAAAGTACTCCACACCACTCTCGAATATCTTCTGGTTCTGATCGCCATATACGTTCACAGCTACAGCCTGTCCGATACGCTCTGAGTGACCCATCTTACCGAGGACACGTCCGTCAGGGCTTGTGATACCCTCGATTGCGTAGTATGAGCCGTTGACATTGTAGTACTCATCCATGGTTGGATTGCCGTTCATGTCGACATACTGTGTTGCAACCTGTCCATTTGCAAAGAGCTTCTCACACCACTCCTTGCTTGCAACGAAACGTCCCTCACCGTGTGAGATAGGAATTGTGTATACTCCGCCAAGCTCTGCCTTCTTCAGCCATGGGCTCTTGTTAGTAACAACCTTTGTGTATACCATCTTGGACTGATGACGACCGATGCTGTTCATCGTCAGTGTAGGTGAGTCATCTGTCTGTGGTCTGATCTCGCCGTAAGGCACAAGTCCGAGCTTGATGAGTGCCTGGAATCCGTTGCAGATACCGAGTGCAAGTCCGTCTCTCTCGTTCAGGAGCTTCATGACTTCCTCTGAGATCTTTGCATTACGGAATGCAGTTGCGATGAACTTACCTGATCCGTCAGGCTCATCACCTGCTGAGAATCCACCTGGGAACATGATGATCTGTGAATCGCTGATTGCCTTTGCAAATGCGTCAACAGAATCTCTGATTCCCTGTGCTGTCATATTTCTGAATACTATCGTCTGTACGTCTGCGCCAGCTCTCTCAAATGCCTTTGCTGAATCGTACTCACAGTTTGTACCAGGGAATACCGGTATAAATACCTTTGGCTTTGCAACCTTGTTCCTTGATGTGTAAACTGTCTTGGCATCGAAAAGTCCTGTCTTAATCTCTGTCTGTGGTACATTTGACTCTGTTGGGAATACCTTCTCAAGAGTCTTTGTCCATGCTGCAAGAGCCTCATCCATAGTGATAGTGACATCCTTGTATGTAAATACAGGCTCCTTTGTGACCTTACCGATCTTCTTAACAGGAATGCCGAGCTGATCAAGATCTGACTTCTTGACCTCAAGGATGATGGAGCCGTAATTCTTGGCTACCAGATCTCTCTTGCTGACTGTATCCTCAAGCTCAACGCCGAGTTTATTTCCAAATGCCATCTTGCTGACAGCCTCTATGATACCGCCAAATCCTACTGCATATGCAGACTGGATCTTGCCCTCTTTTATCTTCTTGTTGAGGAGATCATACATGTAGAGAACATTCTCATATACAGGTATATCGTTCTCATCCTTATCTACATCCATCTCCACAAGTACATTTCCAGCCTTCTTGAGCTCAGGTGTCACAACATCCATGTAACTTGCCACATCAACTGCAAATGATACGAGTGTTGGAGGTACGTCTATATCGTTGAATGTACCTGACATACTATCCTTACCGCCGATAGATGGAAGTCCAAGTCCTATCTGTACATCATATGCACCGAGGAGCGCTGCCAGTGGCTGTCCCCATCTATATGGGTCTGTACCAAGTCTCTTGAAATACTCCTGGAATGTGAGTCTGATCTTGCTCACATCTCCACCTGCTGCAGCGATCTTGGCTGCCGATGTAACTACCGCATATACTGAACCGTGATATGGGCTCCAGCTTGAGAGATATGGATCGAATCCGTAGCTCATCATGGTGATAGTGTCTGTCTTGCCCTTGAGTACAGGAAGCTTTGCGATCATGGTCTGGGTAGGTGTCAGCTGATACTTACCACCATATGGCATAGTAACTGTTCCAGCTCCGATAGAGCTGTCGAACATCTCAACAAGTCCCTTCTGTGAACATACATTGAGATCTGACAATGTATCAAGCCATGCTTTCTTGATATCCTGTGGCTCCTTAACTGAGTCAAAGTAATTGTCTGCCTTGCTTGGCACCTCAACCTTAACCTCTGTTTCCTGATGAGCACCATTGGTATTCAGGAATGCACGTGAGATATTTACAATGTCCTTGCCTCTCCAATTGAGTACCAGTCTAGGCTCCTCTGTAACCTTTGCAACTACTACAGCCTCAAGGTTCTCCTCCTCTGCGTATCCGAGCATAGTATCAACATCCTTAGGATCAACCACTATAGCCATACGCTCCTGGGACTCTGATATTGCAAGCTCTGTACCGTCAAGTCCTGCGTACTTCTTTGGCACCTTGTCAAGGTCTACCACAAGTCCGTCTGCCAGCTCACCGATGGCTACCGACACACCGCCGGCACCGAAGTCGTTACACTTCTTTATAATAGATGAAACCTCTTCTCTTCTGAAGAGTCTCTGTATCTTTCTCTCTGTAGGTGGGTTACCCTTCTGAACCTCTGCACCACATGTCTCAAGTGAGTGTGATGTGTGGGCCTTGGATGAACCTGTAGCTCCGCCACAGCCATCACGGCCTGTACGTCCACCGAGAAGGATGATGACATCTCCCGGATCAGATGTGAGACGCTTTACTGCACGTCTTGGAGCTGCACCCATGACTGCTCCGATCTCCATTCTCTTTGCAACATAATCAGGATGATATATCTCATTTACAAGACCTGTTGCAAGACCGATCTGGTTACCATATGAGCTGTATCCACGAGCAGCTGTTGTGACGATCTTACGCTGTGGAAGCTTGCCCTCCATAGTATCCTTAAGGGACTTTGTAGGATCAGCTGCACCTGTAACTCTCATAGCCTGGTATACATAACCTCTTCCTGAAAGTGGGTCTCTGATAGCTCCGCCCAGACATGTTGCAGCGCCACCGAATGGCTCTATCTCTGTAGGATGGTTGTGAGTCTCGTTCTTGAAGAATACAAGCCACTCTTCCTCTACTCCGTCTACTACTACAGGAACAACTATAGAACATGCATTGATCTCGTCTGACACTTCCATGTCATCGAGCTTGCCTGCTGCCTTGAGCTGCTTCATACCCATCAGAGCTATATCCATGAGACATACAAACTTGTCATCTCTGTCCTTGTACATCTCCTTCATCTCTGCTCTGTACGCGTCAAATGTCTTCTCAAGAAGATCCTTGTAATCTCCTTCATCAAACTCTACATCTGTGAGCTCTGTTGAGAATGTTGTATGACGGCAGTGATCTGACCAGTATGTATCGAGCACTCTGATCTCAGTCATGGATGGATCTCTCTTCTCCTCGCCCTTGAAGTAGTTCTGGATGTGAAGGAAATCCTTGAATGTCATGGCAAGTCCAAGTGAGTCATAAAGCTCCTTCAGATCTGCCTCAGCCATATCCTTAAATCCGTCAAATATATGAACATCGGCTGGCTCCGGGAACTCAGTTACAAGAGTCTCAGGGATCTCCATGCCACATATTCTTGAATCAACAGGGTTTACACAGTAATCCATGACAGCCTTCAGCTGCTCGTCTGTCACGTCGCCTGAGAGTACATATGTTGTGGCAGTCTTGATGACAGGCTCCTCATCCTCTGCAAGAAGCTTTACACACTGCTCTGCTGAATCCGCCCTCTGATCGAACTGACCAGGAAGTGCCTCTACTGAGAATACCTTGTCTGTAGCTGCAAGCTCTGGCTCGCCCTCGTAGATAACATCTACTGGTGGCTCTGCAAATACTGTCTCAAGCGACTTGCTGTAGGTCTCATCCGATATATTCTCAATGTCATATCTGACAAGGACTCTTACATACTCAGCTTTGATTCCCAGGTAGTTCTTAATCTCTTCGTGAAGTTCCTTTGCCTTGACCGCATAGTCAGGCTTTTTCTCAACATACACTCTCTTGACCTTACTCATGTCATACCTCCATAGTAAAAGCGTTTTTCATGCAGGCGAAAATATTTTCCGCCCTTTTATCTCAATTATTTTATAATAGCATTTATCTTGATTTTTTTGTAGTGTTTTTGTATCAGTTTACAAATTTTTGTATAATACACCAATTATTCTGTTCTTTTCAATATAAATTTATTATTTTATTAAAGCTTTATAAAGAAATACAATATGTATCCTTCTGTAAACTTATCATACCTATCCTATCTTAGTTATGTAGCCTTCTTATCATCTTAAATATCACCGAATTCTGGTATATCATCGGCGAGTTCTGGCAGTAGAATATGATTCCGTCCGTCGGCGCATATATGTCTGTGGTGTTCTCACCTGTCATCGGGTTGATGATGTTGGCTATGATGTCGCCTCTCACCACCTCATCCCCTGGCTGAACGAGTTTTTTGAAAAATCCTGCCGCATGCTCCGATCTGATGCTGAGCAGATCCTCCTCATCAAGTATCGTCGATATATAGCCGGCATGACAGTTATACCTTATCACGCCCATACGCGTAAGAAATCTGAGCACTGATGACACCGCCTGGCTTGCACTCTCTCCGTTGATGGTATCTGTTACGCCCGAATATACCGAGAATGCATCTGTTCCGCGCATCTGCCAGTTGTAATTCAACGTCGCCCTGTCATATGATCGTGGCTCCGCTGTGAGAACGTATGGCATACCAAACTGGTTTGCCAGACTGTTGCTCTGTCTTCCGGTCTCGATCATGCGGACGTGCGGGATGAACTCACCGTCCATATAAAAGCTTGCAAACTGTATTCCGTATGCATAACCAGTGACCTTCTCCATGACCGCAGCCGCAATACGGCTTGTCGCCGGACCCTCTGGGTTGCCCGGGAATGATCTGTTTATATCTGAATTATCTGTTATCCAGTATTTCTTACCTACATTGAATGAACTGTAGTTGAGGGATGGGATGAGCAGTATCTGCTTGCCTGACACTATGGCTCCCCTGGCCTCAAGCTCACTGAGCTTCTTTGCAAGGAGAGAACTTATGTAGAGCTGCTGAAATTCATTTCCTCGCATCGCGCCAACTATACATGCAGTCTTCTCACCGCTTCCATATGAGAAGCCCTGTATCTCATATTCGCCTCTGTAGGCTGTATTCATCGAATATATGATCTCTTTATTCATGTGCACCTCCGAATATGCGGGCAACAAGCGAGCCCTCTTCTATGACCGGATATTCTCTGAGTGAGAACACGATTCCATTTCTCGGAGATCTGATTGTCTCCTCGACAGCTCCTGTTAGAACGTTCACTATCCTGCCTATTATCTCACCCTGCTGGATATATTCTGAGTGCTTTGCAACCGGAAGGAATATACCACTGCTCTCCGCATTGACAAATTCCACATCCTTATCCTTCGCAAATTTAGGCTTGTGCTGAACCTCCACATCTCCCTGCCATATTCCCATCTTCTTCATGAGTGAGAACAGACCATCCACTATCTGATTTGAATAATCATAGTCTATCTTGAGGGCAACTCCGGACTCCACGACCATACTCTTGACACCTATCTCATTCAGTGCGTGGGCAAGGCTTCCCTCCATGACTGTGGACGATGGATGGATCCACACCACATCGACGTTCATACATGCCGCATATGGAGCTACATCGGATGCCACATCGGAGTTCACTCTCACCTGTGGTATCTCTTTGATATATACACTGCTGGAATGTACATCAACACATATGTCTGCGCCCTCTATATCCTTCATGACCTTCGCCGCAGTATACTCCCCCACAGTTCCGTCCTTTGATCCGGGAAACAGTGTATTCATGTCGATGTCAAATACCGGCACATCCCTGTACTGGGCCTCGAGCCCCATCGGATTGACAAATGGATACACATCCACTATCCCTGTCAGTTTATCGAAATCCTTCTTGATCCTTCTTATAAGTTCATAACAAATGTACTGTCCGGCAACCTCATCACCGTGTATACCCGAAACAATACACAGTCTCTTTTCCTTTCCCGTTGGGAAATCAGGCGCAAGGTGATTCTTCTTCACCCTCATAACTTCTCCGATCAGCATATTTGCTGAAACAACTGTCTCTATCATATATTACCACCCATTATACCGTTATCGTCTGCTATATTCCGTACACCTGCGCGTCAATTCCGCACAAATATAAAGAGCAGGGTACCTGTGCGTATCCTGCTCTTCATTGTACCTATATTATTATACATTACCAGGGTCAGTTCTTCAACCCTGACTGTTCCATCAAAATGCCTCACCTCTATATTTGTCCATACATCTGCCACTCTGTATTCAATCTATCCAAAGCTGCTGTCTACCAGTGTTTTATGCTCTCTTTTTGTACTCTATCCTCAGCTTGTCCGCTATCAGTGCTATGAACTCTGAGTTTGTCGGTTTACCCTTTCCGGCATTTACCGTGTATCCGAACAGGTCATTTATAGTATCGATCTGGCCTCTGCTCCACGCCACCTCAATGGCATGTCTTATCGCTCTCTCAACACTTGACGATGTCGTCTTGTACTTTTTCGCGATCGTCGGGTAAAGCAGCTTAGTTATATAGTTGAGCATGTTCACATCATGTACTGCCATGATGATTCCTTCTCTGATATACTGATAACCTTTGATATTTGCCGGGATTCCTATATCTCTTATGATATCTGTAACATCGCTCTCTATAGTGTTGTCTATCCTGTGGTTCAGATTCTTCTCTGTAAGACACGTAAGGTTGTCCGTAATCTCTGCACTGCTCTCCTGCTTCTTGATATACATCTGTCTGAGCCTTGCCACAAGCTGAACCGGATTATACGGTTTCAATATATAATATGTGGCTCCCATCTCAAAAGCACATCTTATGAGTCTCTGTGATGATACCGATGTAAGTACGACAAATGTCGTATCCTTGTACTCAGGAAGTTCACTTATATGCTCCATGACACCCAGCCCATCGATGCCTGTCAGACATATATCCAGAATCACTATATCAGGTTTATTTATCTTGATGGATTCTATCGCCTCATCTCCTGTACTGACCATATCCACTACTCTCATCTCGTCTCTTGATGCATATGTGGCGATCTGTTTTGCTATCTGTGTGCTGTCGCCATCAGCAATTACAATATTAAACCCTTTGTTTCCCATAATATCTCCCTTGTTATGTATAAGATTATTCAGTCATTAGCGCTACTCCTGTCTTCAGATAAAATAATATTAAAAACGATTTAGTTTGTCAAGTATTTTTGATATCGTTTTTAATATCATATATTCAGACATCATTTTTGAACACATTACCCGACATTTCGCATTTTGGAATCAAGCCTTATCTTATCTGCAATTAAAGCGACAAATTCCGAGTTGGTCGGCTTGCCTTTTCCCGCGCTCACGGTGTATCCAAACAGATCATTTATGGTCTCAACTCTTCCTCTGTTCCAGGCTACCTCTATCGCATGTCTTATGGCTCGTTCAACCCTTGATGCTGTTGTTCCATACATCTCCGCTATGGTCGGATAAAGCTGCTTCGTAATGGAATTCAGTATGTCCATATCTCCCACCGCGATTATTATCGCGCTTCTCAGATACTGATATCCCTTTATATGCGCTGGTACGCCTATCTCGTGAATTATATTTGTGACAGTCGTCTCAAGAAGTTCATTGTCTGGTTCATCTTTTTTGAATAAAACCTCCGTATTGTTGCCGCGTCCCTTTGCCGCCTCATCTAACACTTCCTTTACTTTCTGCTCATCATATGGCTGTTCGAGGACCCTGAGTACAGCTTTCTCTCCGACCATGGAAAATAAAAATTCAAGATAATTCCTGTGTTTTCTCGATGAACAGATGACAAACTTCACATTCTTAAGATTCTTGTTTTTTATCACACTGTCAACCATCTCTGGAATGTCAGTTCCCGCCACTACTTCGTCTACTATCACAATATCAGGTTTGTTCTCCATTATCTGTTTTATTACATTTTCTCCCTTTTCACAGCATCCCGCATATTCATAGTCCTTGAGATTACTTATTATGTTCTTCAGCTGCTCACTTTCTCTTTTGTCATGTTTCACCATCAAAACTTTAACATGACCCATGTCGTACTCCTTTCGCCTTGCTGTTATTTCACTTGTTTTATTATATATATTCAATCTTTCCTTGGGAATATGTAGAACTTCGCAAGTTACGACAGCATCTTGTCGGCAGTCAGCGTGATTCAACACCTCAGAACAAAAGAGATCCCTGCACCGTCATAAAAGTGCAGGGATCTGTATTTTTTATTTAATAGAATATCTTATCTGACAGCAAGTTACCACAGAACACAGCAATCACCCTTTTTCACGGAGTTTCATGACGACCTCATACGCGGCAGGGTTGTGTTTTCTGAGACGTTCATCCATACGTGTGCGTCTTGCCTTATATCTTTCCACAAATTCCGGATGTTCCTTCTCAAGTCTCTCATAGAGCTGTTTTCTTCTTCTCTCTATGTGTTCAGCAATCTTATTTTCATCCTCTCCGGTCACTCTGACTATCTCTTCAATATGAGACTCCATGTGTTCAAGCCACTCATCCTCATCCTGGATATCCATCTGGCTCCAGAATCCCGACATGATCTGTTCCATATCCGCACCATTTTTCATGCTTCTTATGGACTCCTGTATATGCCGCTCTATCACATCCTCTGCGTCATCGCCAAATGCCCAGACAAGCTCCTGAACCATGGTGTCGGTTCTCTTTCTCCGTATATCATGATAGCTATTATGTACTCCGACCAATGGGTACGGGCTTGATAAACCACAGTCCGCCAATGCCCTCTCTATAGTCTGTCTCACGCTGCCATTTTCTATCATGTCACCGAGTCCCAGCTTTCTCAGCTGGACATTCAACTGCCCGATATGCTCCGTTATGTATAGCTTAATACCAATATCTGCCAGGGTATCATACATTATGCGAAGTGTCTTCGCCGCTGTGACATCCACACTTCCTATAGCAGATGCATCCACTATGACTGCTCTGGTCTCCTCGTCAACCGCATCCATTATATCTTTTTGAAATGTTGCTATATTTGCAAAGAACAGATTGCTGCTGAATCTGTATATGACCACATGCTGTATCGGATATGCGTGTTTGAATTTCTCAAGGGCAAGGAATTCTCCGTGTCCCGGTACCAGTCCCAGGAAATTTCTAGGTGGATCCGCTGCCTTTTTGATCACAGCCACAAATGAGAGTATCATTCCTATTAGAACGCCATTGATGGTCCCGAGCAGCAGCACTCCCAGAAATGCGCCACAAAATATATAGAATTCTACTTTGCTTACCTTCCACAACCTGGCCGCAAGATCAAATTCCATGGCACTGTAGAGTGCCGATATGACGATCGCCGTGAGCACAGGGACAGGAAGATATCCTATGAATCCTGTTCCGCACAATAGTATGACTATCATCACTACACCCGCGGTTATCCCTGTGAGCTGGGTTCGTCCTCCGTACTGTTCGTTCATGGTCGTCCTCGACACTGATCCGTTTATCGGACAGCATCCCGTAAATGCTGCAGCAAGGTTTGCCGCGCCAAATGCCAGGAGCTCCTGATTGTCATCTATCTTATATCTATTCTTCTGCGCAAAATTGTTCTCTGCCAGAAGTGTCTCCGCCATGATAACCACCGCCACTGACAAACTCACCGTGAGAATATCTGGAAGCATTCTGCCGTCCACCTGTGGCACTATGAATGACGGAAGTCCTCTGCTCACCTCTGACAGACATACTATCCCGTACTCATCCATATCTATAAAGCTGGACATCACCGCCCCCGCTGCCATGACGCATATTGCCATCGGGAACTTTGGTATAAGCCGTCTTGACACGAGAAGTATGACTAGGGCTATCACCCCCATGACTATTGATGGCACATTTGCATCCTTCACCGTTGCCGCTATATGCTCCATCAGTTCGAACAGCTCTCCTGTTCCAGACCCGGCACCATAAAGCTTCGGGATCTGCATCAATATGATCGTGGCGCATATTCCAGATATGAAGCCTCCCATTACCGGAGTCGATATGTAGTTGACCAGCTTTCCCGCCTTAAACAGAAAGAACACTAGCAGCCATATCGCCGTGAAGAATGTTATCACCGGCACTACCTGCATTGCCTCTTCCGTTCCAGGAGTCACCCCCAGAGTTACCAGTGCAGCGCCGACAAGCGCCGCCGGCGCTGCATCCACCCCGAATATAAACTGTCTGGATGTGGACAGCAGTCCAAAAACTATTATCGGCAGCACCGATCCGTAAAGTCCGTACACCGCCGGAAGTCCGGCTATCTGGGAATATCCCATGGATATCGGTATGGACACCGCCGCTATGATTATTCCCGTCAGAATGTCCGGGATTATATTCTCTTTTTTGTAATTCCTAAGTGTATGACACACTGAAACTTTTGATACTTTTATAGGTCTCTCCTCCCTGCCGTCTGATATCTTTTTACAGATACAATTTTATCCTTTTCAACAAATTTTTTCCACTATAATCTCACTCCTCCAGCATATTCTCTATGAATATCCCATATCCCCTGGTTGGATCGTTTACAAATACGTGGGTGACGGCGCCTATTATCTTTCCATCCTGGACTATCGGGGAGCCGGACATTCCCTGGACGACTCCGCCGGTGAGCTCTATGAGATCATTGTCTATGACATGAAACTCTATATTCTTATCGTCGGCATCGCAGTCCACTATCTCTATATCTATCTCGTACTTACTAAGTTCGCCGTTCATTCTGGAATATATATATGCCCTGCCGCTGCGAACATCATCCCCTTTTGCTATATACATCCGTTCCGCATCACTGTATCTGGTGCTGCAGTACGCCTCATCAAGATGTCCGTATATACCACTTGCACTGTTGCCATCGATTATACCGACAAGTGCCTTTCTATATGCAATGCTTCCCTGCAGTCTTCCGGGCTGCTCCGAGTATGACTTGCTTATATTGGTGATGTTCGTGGTGTACATTCCGCCGGTGCTGCATCTCATCATAAGTCCGGTGTCCACATCGGACACACTGTGTCCCAGGGCCATAAACTGCGTGCCATCTACAAATGTGATCGTGCCAATACCAGAGACATCATCCTTAACCCAGGCTCCAAGAAGATAGTTGCCACTCTCATTTTTCTCGGGAATTACTGACTTTCTGAATGTCTTGTCATCACGCACATATTCTAAGTCCATGCTCTGACCTTTTCCCGCTGCCACCATGCTTAAAAGCTCTGACCTTTTTGATATGTCCCTTCCGTCAACGCTCACAATATAATCCCCTGTCTGCAAAATCCCCTCAACCGGACAGCACGTCTTTCCATCTGAATTCCTAAAGCTGCATACATCAACGACCATGACCCCATCCGTCTTCATATAGATTCCCATGGCCTCCCCTGATGGAATAACCTGTCTTTCATATATATCATCGCCAAATGCCTTGTCTTTCAGCTTCATACTCGCGGCATGATCCTCCATTGTCATGCTGGCGTTGTACGTTTCACCTGAATAACCATACATATTGATTTCCGATCCTTCATTTTCACCCGCTCTTATGCTATCAGCCACAGCACATAGAACAAATAAGACCATAAGGAGCAAAAGATCCGCAACACTTACCCATAAGATCAGCTTTTTATATTTTTTCATAATCTATTCCTCCTTCTTAAGCAAAAAAAATAAGAGCAACAGCATCTGCTGTTACTCTTATTATGTTGATTTAAGAACAAGTTTATATCAGTATTTTTTTGTCTTTTCTGCCATTTGTTTCATCTCAAGTGCGTTGCTCATGACCGCATCAGTTATACTTGCTCCGCCGAGCAGTCTGGCTATCTCCGTGATTGATTCAGCCTCTGACAGTCTGACTATCTTTGTGACTGTCTTGCCCTCATCTGCGGATTTTTCTATGAGATAATGGCTGTCCGCCATGGCCGCGATCTGAGGAAGATGCGTGATACTAATAACCTGATGTTTTCTGGAAATTAATGCCATTTTTTCAGCGACCGCCTGGGCTGCACGTCCGCTTATTCCGACATCTATCTCATCGAACACAAGCGTTCCGATATTGTCCTCCGCCGCCATACACGACTTGACTGCCAGCATGATCCTAGACAGCTCACCGCCCGATGCAACATCATAGAGTGGTCTCAGCTTCTCGCCCACGTTCGTGGATATCACAAAATAACAGTCATCTATGCCATTTGCCGTACATTCCGAAAGTCTGTCAAATACCATATCGAAATCGACCTGCATAAAGCTCAGATCTGAGAGAGCTGTCTTTATCTCTTTACACATAAGCTTTGCCTGCTTCTTTCTCTCCGCACTGAGTTTGTCAGCGGCATCAATCATAAGTTTCTTGGCTTTGTTTATCTTGCCTGAAAGCTCAGCAATATATTCATCATACTCTGATAATTTTTCGTATTCAGCCTTGCTCTCCTCGAGATATCTGTTGACCTCATCCACCGTGCTGCCATACTTTCCTTTTATGTCATTTATGACGTCAAGCCTCGACTCCACCTCGCGGAACTCTGAATCGTCAAAGTTCATGCTCTGCATATAGTTGCTGAGTTCAACGTTAAAATCATTTAACAGAGCGTCTATATTTTCCAACTGACTGTAGAGTCCGTCTATCTCATCGTCAAGCTCCTTTATGCCTTTAAGATTTACGAGAACACGGCCTATCTCATTTCCTGCGGATGACTGGTTCTCATAGCCGGTCACACTGTAAACCTCTGACGCTGCCGCAACTATATCCCTGGAATTTACCATCTTGTTGTACTGATGCTCAATATCCTCATCCTCGCCAGCTTTGACATTTGCAGATTCGATCTCCGCTATCTGGTATTTCAGGAACTCAGCTCTGCGGCTTCGCTCAGCCTCATCCATGGACAGCTTATCCATCTGATCCACAAGCTCAGTATAATCAGCATGTCTCTGTGCCACCTCGCGCTTCAGTGGTTCTATAGCCGCTCTGCCAAATTTATCCAAAAGTTTCATGTGCTCATTCTTTTTGAGAAGTGTCTGCTGCTGATGCTGTGTGTGCATGTCTATCAGAAGTGCCGAGACTTCTCTGAGCCTTGCGGCTGTTACCGCCATATCA
>ERZ772883.108-NODE-108-length-97582-cov-25.393224_pt1 | contig 97582 bp, 122 predicted proteins | sample MGYA00580575_ERZ772883 | MGnify/ENA primary metagenome ERZ772883 (study PRJEB29015, sample SAMEA2737666) | human gut metagenome | biome: human gut; feature: human-associated habitat; material: faeces | place: China | collected 2012 ... | reverse complement strand
AACCCCGGACACCCTGCTTAAAAGGCAGGTGCTCTGCCGACTGAGCTAACGAAGCATATAAAAAGGATGGCGGGCCATCCTTGTCATCGGTGGCAGGGATGGCTGGACTCGAACCAGCGGATGAGGGAGTCAAAGTCCCTTGCCTTACCACTTGGCTACACCCCTGTGTGGAAAAGCAGACGAGGGATCGGGATCTTCTCCCAATCCCTCATCTTCTTGTGGGGTGGGTAAAGGGACTCGAACCCTCGACACCCGGAACCACAATCCGGTGCTCTAACCAACTGAGCTACACCCACCACATATACATCCGTCTGGGATCGCGCTGACGCCCCGCAGGGAAAAATGGCACGCCAGAAGGGACTCGAACCCCTGGCCTACTGCTTAGAAGGCAGTTGCTCTATCCAACTGAGCTACTGGCGCATACTGTCAAGTTGGAGCGGGTGACGGGAATCGAACCCGCATCCCCAGCTTGGAAGGCTGGTGCCCTGGCCATTGTGCTACACCCGCATACGCCCTCCGCTCAAATCGTCAGCTCGGTTATAATACCACAATTGCCCCGCATCTGTCAAGAATAAAATCGAAAAACCGAAAAATGATTTTGCATGACGCCGCCACGCCCTGCAAATACTACCCAAAATGATCGGGAGGTATCGCTATGTCAGACATGTTTTGTTTCCAGTGCCAGCAAACTGCCGGCAACAAGGGCTGCGTCCGCACCGGCGTGTGCGGCAAGCAGCCCACCACCGCCCATCTGCAGGATCAGCTCATCACCCAGCTCATCCGCCTTGCGGAGGCGGCGGAGCGCTGCGGGGAGCACACGCCGGAGGCGTCCCGCCTGCTGATAGACGGTCTGTTCACCACGCTGACCAACGTCAACTTCGATGACGACGCCATCCGCCGCTTCACCGACCGCGTCACGGCGGAGCGCGACCGTCTGGGCGGCGGCGAGACGCCGGTGGTCGACCTGTGGAAGGGCGAGACGGATATCGTCTCTCTGCGCTCCACCTTGCTGTTCGGCATGAAGGGCATGGCCGCCTACGCCCATCACGCCCTGAACCTGGGCTGCGGGGACGCGGCGGTGACGGACTGGTTCTACAAGGGCCTGTGCGCCGTCAACGGGCCGCACACCGTGGAGCAGTGGCTGGCCCTCATCATGGAGTTCGGCCAGGTGAACTTCCGGTGCATGGCTCTGCTGGACCGTGCCAACACCGGCGCCTTCGGCGATCCCGTACCCACGCGGGTGAACACGGACATCAAAAAAGGCCCGTTCATCGTAGTCTCCGGCCACGATCTGGAGGATCTGCACCAGCTTCTGGAGCAAACAAGGGGTAAAGGCATCAACGTTTACACCCATTGTGAGATGCTGCCCGCCCACGGTTATCCCAAGCTGAAAGCCTACCCCCACCTGGCGGGCAACTTCGGCACAGCGTGGCAGAGCCAGCAGACGGAGTTCGATGCCATCCCCGCCCCCGTACTGTTCACCACCAACTGCCTGATGCCGCCGCGCCCCAGCTACGCCGACCGCGTCTACACCACCTCCGTGGTGGGTTACAACGGCCTGACCCACATCGCCGCCGATGAACACGGCCGCAAGGACTTCTCTCCCCTCATCCGGCAGGCGCTGGAGCTGGGCGGCTACGACCACGATCACAGCATGAGCGGCATCAATGGCGGCCACATGCTGACCACCGGCTTCGGCCACGCGGCGGTACTGTCCCACGCGGAGGCCATCATCGACGCCGTGAAAAGCGGCGCGGTGAAGCACATCTTTCTGGTGGGCGGCTGCGATGGCGCCCACCCCGGCCGCAACTACTACACCGAGTTCGTGAAACAGACGCCCATGGACTCGCTGGTGCTGACGCTGGCCTGCGGCAAGTACCGCTTCAACGATCTGGATCTGGGCGAGATCGGCGGCCTGCCCCGCATCCTGGACATGGGCCAGTGCAACGACGCATACAGCGCTGTGACGGTGGCGCTGGCACTGGCGGACGCCTTCGGCTGCACCGTCAACGACCTGCCTCTGACGCTGGTACTGTCGTGGTACGAGCAGAAGGCGGTGTGCATCCTGCTGAGCCTGCTGGCGCTGGGAGTGAAGAACATGTACCTTGGCCCCACCCTGCCGGCGTTCCTGTCGGAATCGGTGGTAAACATTCTGGTAGACACCTACGGTCTCCAGCCCATCACCGCGCCGGAGCAGGATCTGGACGCCATCCTCCACCGCGGGTGAGCGCAAAAAAAAGAGACGGCAGAGCCGTCTCTTTTTTTGCTTTACATACGGGAGCTGTGGAGATACCCGTAGTTCATGCGCAGGATGTTCCGGATCAGCGGCACACACAGCACCGCGTCGGCGGCGATCCACGCCAAGGGGTCCGCAGCGCACAGCGCGTAGAACGCCAGCGCGGGGGCCTGGGTACTGACAGCGCCTCCGGCCACGGCGGCGGGCAGCAGGGAGCACACCGCGATGCGGGCCAACAGCTCCGCCGCGCCCGCGCCCAGCACGAAGGGCGACTGTCCGATGCCCTGGGCGCAGTTGCGGAACAGGAAGATGCCGCCCAGAAACGGATACAGGGCAAAATCCACATACAGGGAGGAGTTGCCGAAGCGGATGGTCTCCTCCGTCACCTTGTCGGCGCTGAGGAACACGTGGAGGTACAGCTGATCGATGGTCAGCAGCATGCCGATGCCCACGGCCAGAGCCATTATGACGCCCATCAGTACCATGCCCTGCAGGGTGCCCTTTTTGATACGGTCATACCGCCCCGCGCCCAGATTCTGGGCTGTGAAGCTGGTCATGGCCGTGCCCAGCGCGTTCATGGGCGTCATCACCAGACTGTTGAGCTTGTTGGCCGCGCCAAAGCCGTTCTGGGCGGCGTTGGACACCATGCGGCCATCCAGCATATCGAACTGCACCACGCCGCCCTGCATGACGATGATGCCCACCGCCAGCACGGAAAACTGGAGTCCCAGCGGGATGCCGCGGCTCACGTGGCGGCGTACATCGTGCATGGTGATGTGCCAGTCTTCCTTTTTCAGCCGGATGTTGGGATAGTGGGCAAAGGCGTAGCAGAAGCAGCCCACGGTGCTGATGAGCTGGGCGGACACGGTGGCCGCGGCGGCCCCTGCCACGCCCCAGTGGAACTTCAGGATAAACAGCAGGTCCAGCCCCACGTTCAGCACCGTGGAGAACAGCAGGAATATCAGCGGCGTCACAGAGTCGCCCATGCTCCGCAGGAACGAGCAGATAAAGTTGTAGAACATCTGAGCGCCGATGCCCACGAAGATGATGAAGCAGTAGGTGTAGGCGGCGTGATAGACCTCGGGGTCCGCCGGCGTCACGTTGATCCACGCCAGCATGGGGTTCAGCAGCGCCAGAGCCAGCGCCGTCAGCACCACCGTCAGTACCGCCGACAGCACGATCTGGGTGGTCAGGCTGCGGCGGACGCCCCGGTCATCCTGCGCCCCCACGTGGCAGGATGTCACCACGCAGAAGCCCGCGCTGACGCCGAAGGCAAACTGCAAAAAGATGAACACCAGTGAGCTGGTGTCGTTGACACCCGCCACCTCCTGGGCCGTCAGGGTCTGTCCCACGATGGCCGCGTCGCTGATGGTGTAGATCTGCTGGAGCAGATAGGACAGTATCACCGGCAGTGAGAACACCAGAATGGTTTTCCAGCACGCTCCCTGCGTCAGGTCCACCGGCTGGAATAGCTGCATATGTGTCTTTTTTTCTGCCATAAAATAGCCTCCTCGCGGTGTTTTCCTCCAAGACGGGTATCATATCTCCGAAATTGCCGAATGTCAATGGGCAGAATGTACGATACCTGCAAAACATTCCTCTGCCCGCTTGTGCGAAATTCGCCTTTGCGCTATAATACACTATTATGACTTTCCGCAGGAGGCCCCCATGGACGGCAGAACTTCCCAAACACACAAGAAAACCGCGGTGCTTATCCTTTTGGCCTGCGCCGTGGTGCTGGCCGCCTTCGGCTGCCTCATGGTCGGCTCCTCCGGCATGACGGTATCGGCGTGCCTCGATGCCCTGCTGGGCCGCACCGGCGGCACGGCGGCGCGGATCATCTGGGGCATCCGCATCCCCCGATTGCTGGCGGCGCTCATCGCCGGCGCGGGCCTGTCTGTGTCGGGCCTCCTCATGCAGACCTCGCTTGGCAACGCCATGGCCTCCCCCTCCACGCTGGGTGTGTCCCACGCGGCGGTGTTCGGGGCCAATCTGTCCATCATTGCCTTTGCCGGCGGCTTTCTCAACACCGGCCATAACCCCGCCAACTTCGATGTGGGCGTCAACCCCTTCGCCGCGTCGCTGCTGGCGTTTCTGTTCGCCGCCGCCTCCATCCTGCTGATCTTAGGGCTGTGCCGCCTGCGGGCCTTCTCCCCCAACGTGGTGGTGCTGGCCGGCATCGCCCTTGGCTCTGTGTGGACGGCGGCCACCACCGTCCTGCAATTCTACGCCACGGATGTGGGCCTCTCCGCCGCAGTGATCTGGAGCTTCGGCGACCTGGGCCGCGCCACCTACCACACGGACTGGATCATGCTGGTGGTGGTGACGGCGGGCACGGTGCTGTCCGCGCTGCTGTCCTGGCGCTATAACGCCCTGCTCAGCGGCGGAGACGCCGCTTGCAGCATGGGCGTCAATGTGCCTCTGCTGCGGTTCGTCTCACTGCTGACCGCCTCCTTGATGACGGCGGTGTGCGTGTCGTTTCTGGGTGTCATCGGCTTTGTGGGCATCATCTGTCCTCACAGCGTCAAGCGCCTGCTGGGGCAGGATCACCGCTGCTCTATCCCCGCCTCCGCCCTCAGCGGCAGCCTGCTTCTGTTGTTGTCGGACACCCTGTCCCGCAGTCTTGGCCGCGGCTCGGCCCTCCCGGTGGGGGCCATCACCTCCCTGCTGGGCGCCCCGTTCTTCCTGATCCTTCTCTTTTCCCGAAAGGAGGCGTCATCATGCTGACCATTCAGGGACTCAGCTACCGCTACGGGCGGCGCGGCGCACCGGTGCTCAACGGCGTGGACCTGACGCTGGCGCGCGGCGAGATCGGTATTCTGCTGGGCCGCAACGGCTCCGGCAAGACCACGCTTTTCAGGAACATTCTGGGTCTCTGCACCCCCGACTCCGGCTCCATCCGTCTGGACGGGCTGGAGATGACCTCCCTCTCTCCCCGCCGTCGGGCGCGGTACATCGCCTGCGTGCCTCAGGACATCTGCTTCGGTGCGCTGACGGTGTTCGACTCCGTGCTGCTGGGCCGGCTCTCCCGCTTCGGCCTTCAGGCCGGCGCCGCGGACCATGCGGCGGCATCGCAGGTACTGGAGGAGCTGGGTCTCTCCGCCCTCTCCGACCGGAACGTGACGGAGCTCTCCGGCGGCGAGCGGCAGAAAGTAGCCATCGCCCGGGCGCTGGTGCAGGAGCCGCAGCTGCTGGTGCTGGACGAGCCCACCGGCAATCTGGACATTGCCAATGAGCAGCTGCTGATGCGCCTTGCTAAAAAAGCGGCTCAGGAGCGGCACATCGCCGTCCTGAGCTCGCTCCACGACCTGAATCAGGCCCTGTCTCTGGGGGACCGTTTTTTCTTTCTGAAGGACGGCGTCATCACCTGCACCGTCCCGCGGGATGGCGTAACGTCCGGCATCCTGCGGGACGCCCTGGGCGGCGACCTGCGCCTTGTGGAGGTAGAGGGCGAAAGGATCGTTCTCCACGGCCGCGCCACCTGACGCTCATACCCTCCGCCACAGCATGCGGTTGTCCGCAAACTCCGCTGCCACGCGGCCCGTTTCCTGCAGCCATGTGAGATAGGACCGCACCGTGCTGCCTATCAGCGCGTACTGCTGGAAGCTCATGGCCATGCCGTAATGGTCGAACAGTCCCTTCAGCAGCTCCTCGAATGTCACCGGCTGGGCACACAGCGCCGTGATGCGCTCCCCTACCTCCAGCACCGCGTCCATATTGTACCGCGCCAGCGGCGCGATGTCCTCCGTCACCTCGGCGTGGGCCGGCACAAAGGCACGGGCCGTCATGGCCGCCACCCGCTCCAGTGTCTCCAGGTACGCGGCCACATCGTAGATGTAGCCGATACGGTACTTCTCCAGCGTCTCGCGGCTGGACACGCAGTCCGCCAGATACACCACATCGTCCGCGGTGCGGAAGCCCACCATCTCCATGCAGTGGCCCGCCAGCGGCAGCAGCTCCATCCCCTGCGGCAGCACCTCCGCCGTCAGATAGGCCGCATTGCTGTCCTGCGCCATCAGGAACTTGTTCCGCAGCTCCCTGGGCGGACATCCGCCGTACAGCATGGACGGCTCAAGCACCGGATGACGTGTCACGGCGCACTCCGCCCCGGGCGCGTACACGCGGCAGCCCGTCTGGCTCTGGAGGTACCGGTTCCCGCCGATGTGATCGGCGTGAGAGTGGGTGTTGCAGATGGCCGTCAGATGCCAGCCGTTCTTGTCCAGGATCTGCCGGATCTTGCGGCCCGCGTCCTTGTCGCTGCCGCTGTCAATGAGGCACACGTCCGTGTCGTTCAGCCGCACCAACCCCGCCTTGGCGGGACTCTGCACGTAATAGCTGCCGCCGGACACCTGTATCAGTTCGTACATGGTCACACCCTCCTGCCGCATTTTCCTACATTATAATATATACCGCTCCGTCATGCAAGAAAAACCGCCGCGCCTATCGTGCAGCGGTCTTTTTTATTGGTAGAACCCGATGACGAAGTCCAGAAACTGCCGCGTCTGCCGGTTCACCGGCGCCCCGCGGCGACAGGCGGCGTACAGCCGTCTCTGCGCCCCATCGCCCGGCAGGGCGAACGTCAGCAGCCGCCCCGCGTCACGGGCGTCCTCCGCTGCCTTCTCCGAGATGATGGACACCCCCAGCCCGCCGGCCACCAGATTCTTGATGGACTCCTGATCGTTGAGCCGCGCCGTGATGGTCAGCCGGCTCTCCTCCACCCCCATCTGCTGGAAGTAGGCGTTGATACACTTCTTGCTGCCGCTGCCCTTCTCCCGCAGGAGCATAGGCTCGCGGCAGATGTCCTCCACGGTGACGCCCTGCACCGCCAGCTGTCGGAAGTGTTCGTTCACCGGCGTGATGAGCACCATCCGGTCCTCGTAGAACGGCGTCAGCTCCAGCGCCTCCTCGTGGATGCGCGCGCCAATGAGTCCCACGTCGAAGCTGCCGGTCAGCAGTCCCTCGGCGATACCCTCGCTGTCGCTCTGGAACACATGGAACTGCGGGGCCGGATGCTCCCGCCGGAACGCCGGCAGGATCTGGGGCAGGATGTAGGCCGACGGGATGGTGGACGCGCCGATGCGGATAACCTTCTCGTCCTCGTCGCTCCAGCTGCGCAGCAGGTCGTCCCGCAGGTGTACGATGCCGCAGGCGCAGGCGTACAGCTCCTGCCCCCGGGGCGTCACCTCGATGGACTTGGTGGTGCGCACGATGAGCCGCGAACCGAACTCCTCCTCCAGCTGCCGGATGTGGGTGCTCACCGTGGGCTGGGAGAGGTACAGCTTCTCCGCCGCCTTGGTAAAGCTGCGGTACTGCACCACCGCGCAGAAGGACTGCAATTGCTTCAGCTCCATGCGTCCCTCCCGCTCAGCTCCTGCAGCGCCTTCAGCGCCGCGTCCACATGCGCCTCCGTGTTCTGCGGCCCGAAGGAGAACCGCACCGTACCGGTGGGATAGGTGCCCAGCACCTTGTGGGCGTTGGGCGCGCAGTGCAGCCCCACGCGGGTCAGCACGCCGTACTCCCGTCCCAGCGCATCCGCCAGAAAGGCGGGGTCCATGCCCTCGCAGGCCACGGACACCACGGCGGCGCGTCCCTCCACGCCATCCCGCCCCACGGCCCGCAGCTTCGGAATGTCCCGCAGCCCCTCCAAAAACCGGCCCGTCAGCGCCAGCTCATGGCGGCGGATGTTGTCCACGCCCTGCTGCTCCAGCCACACCAGCGCCGCGTGCAGTCCCATGATCCCCGGCAGGTTCAGCGTCCCCGCCTCGAAGCGGTCCGGCATGAATGCGGGCACCTCCTCCAGATGGCTGACGCTGCCGGTGCCGCCGGACAGCAGCGGCTCGATCCGCCCCGTCAGCTCCGGCCGCAGCAGGAATCCGCCGATACCCTGCGGACCCAGCAGGCCCTTGTGTCCCGTAAAGGCCAGCGCGTCGATGTGCATGGCCTCCATGTCGATGGGAAACGTCCCCGCCGTCTGTGCCGTGTCCAAAATGAATACCAGGCCGTGGCGGCGGCAGAACGCCCCCATCTCCTCCGCTGGCATCAGCGTACCGCACACATTGCTGCCGTGGAGCATCACCACGGCCTTCGTCTCCGGCCGCAGCAGCTTCTCCGCCTCCTCCATGCGCAGGCTGCCGTCCGCACCGCAGGGGATGCGGTCGAAGGCCACGCCCCTGCCCGCCAGCTGGACCACAGGCCGCATCACGGCGTTGTGCTCCATGGCGGATACCAGCACGTGGTCGCCGCTGCGCAGCAGGCCCTTCAGCAGCACGTTCAGGCTCTCGGTGATGTTCTTGGTAAACACCACGTTGCGGCAGTCGGGGCCGTGAAACAGGCGGGTCAGCCGCTGCCGCGTGTCCAGCACCTGCTCCTCCGCCTGATACGCCTCGTCGTAACCGCCGCGGCTGACGTTGCAGCCGCAGTTCTGCACATAGCCGCACATGGCCTCCGCCACGCCCTCTGCCTTGGGAAAGCTGGTGCTGGCGTTGTCCAGATAGATGCGCTCCATGGATATCCCTCCCTTTTTCTCCCTTTTATCCTATCATCAATTTATTTAGAAATCAAATAGTTTTAGTGGAATTATCAATAATTGCTATTAGACTTCTCCCCATATCAGGTGGTAACATTAGGGCACATTATATTACCCATACCGAAAACAGAAAGAGGAGAAAACCACATGAATGTCAAACGTGAAAGATGGCAGATCGTCATCGCCGGACTGATCATCGGCGTCATCGCGTCGCTGCTGGTCTACTTCGGCAACCCCTCCAACATGGGCTTCTGCATAGCCTGCTTCCTGCGTGATACCGCCGGCGGTCTGGGCATGCACCGTGCCGCCGCCGTGCAGTACATCCGCCCCGAGATCGTGGGTCTGGTGCTGGGCAGCTTTATCGTGGCCCTGTGCCGCAAGGAGTTCTCCGCCAAGGGCGGCAGTGCTCCCGTCACCCGCTTTGTGCTGGGTTTCTTTGTGATGATCGGCTGCCTGATGTTCCTGGGCTGCCCCTTCCGCATGATCCTGCGTCTGGCCGGCGGCGACCTCAACGCCCTGCTGGGCCTGCTGGGCTTCGCTCTGGGCATCCTGGCCGGCGTGTTCTTCCTGAAGCGCGGCTACTCCCTGAAGCGCACCTACCCCCAGACCAAGCTGGACGGCTTCCTGTTCCCCGTCATTCAGGTGATCGTGTTCATCCTGCTGGTGGCGGCTCCCGCCTTCATCTTCTTCACCGAAGCCGGCGGCGGCCCCGGTGCCAAGCACGCCCCTATCCTCGTCAGCCTTGCCGCCGGTCTCATTGTGGGCGCTCTGGCCCAGCGCACCCGTCTGTGCATGGTGGGCGGCATCCGTGACGTGGTGCTGTTCCGCGAGCCCAAGCTCATCATGGGCTTCGGTGCCATCCTCATCAGCGCGCTGGTCTGCAACCTGATCCTCAACGGTGTCACCGACGCCGCCTTCTTCCATCTGGGCTTCGCCGATCAACCCGTGGCGCACACCGACGGCCTGTGGAACTGCCTGGGCATGCTGCTGGTGGGCTTCGGCTGCGTGCTGCTGGGCGGCTGCCCCCTGCGCCAGCTGGTGCTGTCCGGCGAGGGCAACTCCGACAGCGCCGTGACGGTGCTGGGTCTGGTGGTGGGCGCTGCCTTTGCTCACAACTTCGGCCTGGCCTCCAGCGCCGCCGGCCCCACCGGTGCCGGTAAGCTCGCCGTGGTCATCGGCCTTGCGGCGGTGGCTCTCATCGGCTGCCTGAACACCTTTCAGAAGAAAGCATAAGGAGGACTTACTATGAAAACCATCGACGCACGCGGCCTTTCCTGCCCCGAGCCCGTGGTGCTGCTGCGCACCGCCATGGCCTCCGGCGAGGACAGCTATCAGATCATTGTGGACAACCACGCCTCCCGCGAGAACACCACCCGCTACGCCCAGCACATGGGCTATAAGGTCAACACCGCCGAAAACGGCGGTGAGTGGACGCTGACCTTCACCAAATGACCTATTTTGCCACATTTTTCTCCCACTTCGGCGCCACCCGCTATAAGCTCCTGTGCGACGGGCAGGGCATCTCCTGCCGCGTCATGCCGGTTCCCCGGGACCTCAGCAGCAGCTGCGGCACCTGCGTCCGCTGTGAGGACCGCTGGCTCCGTCCGGAGGGCGAGTCGGCGCAGGACGTGGAGCAGGTGGCGGCGTGGGACGGAAAGAGCTACACCGCGGTATATCACATCGACGAGACGGAGGGCTGACCATGGAAACGGAAGTCAAACTGACAAAGCTGGCATCCTGCGCCGGCTGCGGCGCAAAAGTCGGGGCCGGTACGCTGGTCCACCTGCTGGAGGGCTTCCGCACTCACAGCGACCCCCGTCTGCTGGTAGGCTATGACCGGTCCGACGACGCCAGCGTCTACTATCTGGACGAGAACACGGCGCTGGTGCAGACCACCGACTTCTTCCCGCCGATCGTAGACGATCCGTTCCTGTACGGGCAGATCGCCGCGGCCAACGCCATCAGCGACGTGTACGCCATGGGCGGCGAGCCCAGGCTGGCGCTGAACATCCTGTGCCTGCCGGAGTCCATGACCGGAGAGATGGTGCAGGAGCTGCTGCGGGGCGGCTACGACAAGGCCTACGAGGCCGGCGCCATCATCACCGGCGGTCACACCATCCACGGCGCGGAGCCCATTTACGGCCTGGCCGTGTCCGGCTTTGTCCACCCCAAAAGGATCCTGACCAACAGCGGCGCTAAGCCCGGCGACGTGCTGCTGCTGACGAAGCCTCTGGGCGTGGGCGTCCTGACCACCGCCGCCAAGGCGGGGCTGGTGGAGGAGACGGTGATGCAGCGCATCTACCGCCAGATGGCCGCGCTGAACAAGACGGCCCGTGATATCATGGTCAAGTACCGCGTCCACAGCTGTACCGATGTAACGGGCTTCGCTCTGTTGGGCCACAGCTTCGAGATGGCACAGGGCAGCGGCTGTACCGTTCACATCCGGACGTCCGATGTGCCGTACCACCCCGAGGCATGGGAGCTGGCGGACATGGGCTTCCTCCCCGCCGGCGCCTACCGCAACCGCGACTACGCCGAAGCGGGCGTCACCGTCCGCGGCGGCATCAGCCGCACCATGCAGGATCTGCTGTACGACCCCCAGACCAGCGGCGGCCTGCTGATGGCTGTGGCGGAGAAGGACGCGGAGGTCTGCCTGCGGGAGCTGCGGGACGCCATCCCCGCCGCTGCCGCCGTGGGCTACGTCACCGAAAAACAGGACAGCTGGATCGTGCTGGAGTGAGATACCGCATGTCACGCGGCGCGGAACGCATGCCCTGCCGGGTGAGCTTCAGAAATTTGCAGCCTTTTCACGCTGAAACGCGGCGCAAACTCCACAAATACGCAAAAGAGACGGACGCAGCCGCGTCCGTCTCTTATTTCTTCATCATGAACCGTCAATTCCGCCGGTATTCCTTGGGCAGCTGCCCGAACTGCTCCTTGAAGGCCGCGGTGAATTTGCTCTGGCTCTCGTAGCCCACCTGCCCCGCGATCTCCGCCACACTGAGGTCCGTCTCCCGCAGCAGCGCCGCCGCCCGCTCCATCCGGTGCTCCTTCATGTGGGCCGCCAGCGAGCTGCCATAGACCTCCTTGAACACGGTTTTCAGCGTGGTGGGGTTGATAAGATACCGGTGGGCCAGCTCCTCGATGGTGACGCGCCGGTCCATGTGCTGGGCCAGATCGTCGTGGATCTCGCGGATGATCTTCACCTGCTCCGCTTCTTCCCGCCAGCGGGGGCAGGCCACGTCCATCACCTGCTCGATCATCTCGTGGAGCAGGCGGCTCTGGGCCGCGTCGGAGGCGCGATAGTACACCTCCCGCCCCTCGCGGCGGCTGGACAGCAGGCCGCTGTCCTTCAGCACCCGCAGATGGTGGGATACGGCGGGGCTGGACATGTCCACCATGGCCGCGATGTTCACCACGCACTCCTCACAGTGGCACAGCAGCCAGAAAATGCGGATACGGTTGGGGTCCCCCAGCTGGCGGAAAATATCCGCGATATTCTGAAAATGCGCCCCGTCTCGGAGCAGCTCCTGCATGGCCGCCGTGTGGTTCTGTTCCTCCCCGTGGTCGTGAGGCAGGCCGGTATGTTCCATTTGTTTTTCTCCTTTTCGCCCGTTCGGAAATGGTTTTCGCCGCTTTGGGCATCTTCGCCCCGGCACCATTGACTTTTGCCCTTTTCCGCATTATACTACGGTCATGATGATTAAACAAGTACTTAATCTTTTATGTACACGAAAGGAGCATATCCCATGAAAAAGACCTATGCCATCGAAGTCGACTGCGCCAACTGTGCCAATCTGATGGAGGAAGCCGCCGGGAAGACCGAGGGCGTTGCCTCCGCCGTGGTCAACTTTATGACCCAGAAGATGATCGTGGAATTTGCCGAGGGCGCCGATCCCAAGAAGGTCATGAAGGACGTGCTGAAGGCCTGCAAGAAAGTGGAGCCTGACTGCGAGATCGAGCTTTGATCCACCCGGAGACGGGCGTCCCATCTGCACGGCAGGCGGGACGCCTCCCTTATGCCGTATCGTTTCCGCAATTTCGTGAAAGGAACCCAGACCCATGACAAAAAAGCAGAAAAAGATGCTCATCCGCATCATCATCGCGGCGGTCATGCTGGCAGCGCTGCACTTTATCCCCGTCACCGGCTGGCTGCGGCTGGCGCTGTATCTGGTGACATACGTGGTCATCGGCTACGACATTATGAAGAAGGCCGGACAGGGCATCCTCAACGGCCGCGTGTTCGACGAGAACTTTCTGATGGCCGTGGCCACCATCGGCGCCTTCGCTCTGGCCATCTATGAAAAGAGCGGCGACTACAACGAGGCCATCGCCGTCATGCTGTTCTACCAGATCGGCGAACTGTTCCAGAGCTACGCCGTGGGCAAGAGCCGCAAGAACATCAGCGCCCTGATGGACATCCGCCCCGACTACGCCAATATCGAGCAGGACGGCCAGCTGGTGCAGGTAGACCCCGATGAGGTGGCCATCGGCACCGTCATCGTGGTGCAACCCGGCGAGAAGGTTCCCATCGACGGCGTCATCACGGAGGGCCGCTCCACCCTGAACACCAGCGCCCTCACCGGCGAGAGCCTGCCTCGTGACGCTCAGGAGGGCGACGAGATCATCAGCGGCTGCATCAACATGACCGGCCTGCTGAAGATCCGCACCACCAAGGAGTTCGGCGAATCCACCGTGTCCAAGATTCTGGAGCTGGTGGAAAACTCCAGCTCCCGCAAGTCCCGCTCCGAGGACTTTATCGCCAGGTTCGCCCGCATCTACACCCCCGCTGTGTGTTACAGCGCTCTGGCGCTGGCCATTCTGCCGCCGGTGATCCGGCTGGCGGGCGGCATGGACGGTCAGTGGGAGCGGTGGATCTACCGCGCCCTGACATTCCTTGTTACCAGCTGCCCCTGCGCGCTGGTAGTCAGCATCCCCCTGAGCTTCTTCGCCGGTATCGGCGGCGCCAGCAAGGAGGGCATCCTCGTCAAGGGCTCCAACTATCTGGAGACGCTGTCCCGGGTGAAGTGCGTGGTGTTTGACAAGACCGGCACCCTGACCAAGGGCGTGTTCCAGGTCACCGCCGTCCACCACAATGAGATGGACGAGGCCAAGCTGCTGGAGTACGCGGCTCTGGCGGAGTGCGCCTCCTCCCATCCCATCAGCAAAAGCTTGCAGCGCGCCTACGGCAGGCCCATCGACCGCAGCCGTGTCACCGACATCCGGGAATTCAGCGGACACGGCGTCACCGCCAGAGTGGATGGCGCAGCCGTGGCCGCCGGCAACAGCAAGCTCATGGAACAGTTGGGCATCCCCTACCACGACTGCCACAGTGTGGGCACCATCATCCACATGGCGGTGGACGGCCAGTACGCCGGTCACATCGTGATCTCCGACGTGGTGAAGCCCCACGCCAAGGAGGCCATCGCCGCACTGCACAGGGCCGGCGTGGACAAGACTGTCATGCTCACCGGCGACACCAAGCGCGTGGCGGAGGCCGTGGCGGCGGAGCTGGGCGTAGACGAGGTGCGCAGCGACCTGCTGCCCGCCGACAAGGTCAGCAAGGTAGAGGAGCTGCTGGGCCAGCAGCGGGGCAAGGCCAAGCTGGCCTTCGTGGGCGACGGCATCAACGACGCCCCCGTGCTGAGCCGCGCAGACATCGGCATCGCCATGGGCGCCATGGGCAGCGACGCCGCCATCGAGGCCGCCGACATCGTGCTGATGGATGATGAGCCTATGCAGATCGCCAAGGCCATCAAGATCTCCCGCAAGTGCATCGGCATCGTGTACCAGAACATCGTGTTCGCGCTGGTCATCAAGTTCGCGTGTCTGGCTCTGGTGGCCATCGGTCTGGCGGACATGTGGGCCGCCATCTTCGCCGACGTGGGCGTCATGGTGCTGGCGGTGCTCAATGCCATCCGCGCCCTGCGGGTACACAACCTGTGAGCGATACCTATATGTAAATAAAGGAGGGAACGCCCTGCGGCGTTCCCTCCTTTATTGGGGCCGGTCTGCGCACCACAGGGCTGCGGCGCATACAATGGTATGCGGGGCAGTGCTCCGCAGACTGGACTCAGGAGGTCATTTCATGGCAACATTTACCAATCAAGCTACCCTCACCTACAACGGCGGCACCGCCAGCTCCAACATCACCACCGGCGAGCTGCTGGAGGTACTGACCGCCACGAAAACGGCGGTGGTGCCCACCTACCGCAGCGGGCGTCCCATCACCTATCTTATCACGCTGGTCAACGCCGGTACGGCGGACCTGACCGGTCTCGCCGTGGCCGACGATCTGGGCGGCTACACCTTCAACGGCGCCACGGTCTATCCGCTGTCCTACACCGCAGGCTCCGTGCGGTACTACCGGAACGGCGTTTTGCAGGCGGCTCCCGCCGTCACCGCCGGTCCGCCTCTGGCCATCACCGGTATCACCGTGCCCGCAGGCGGCAGCACCGTCATCGCCTATGAGGCGGAGCCCACCGCTTTCGCACCCCTGGGCGCGGAGGACAGTGTAGTGAACACCGTCACCGTTACCGGCGCGGGGCTGCCCGATGCCGTGACAGCCACGGAGACGGTGTCCCCCGCCACAGGACCGGCGCTGACTATCAGCAAGGCCCTGTCCCCCACGGAGGTAGCGGCCAACGGGCGGCTGACCTACACCTTCGTCATCCAGAACACCGGCAATGCCGCGGCGGAGGCGGCAGACAGTCTGGTGGTGACGGATACCTTCGACCCGCGGCTCAGCGATCTGACGGTGACGCTGAACGGAACGGCCCTGACCGCGCCGACGCAGTACACCTACGATGCCGCCACCGGACAGTTCGCCACGGTGGCGGGCGTCATCACGGTGCCCGCCGCCACGTTCACTCAGAATACCGCCGGCGCGTACAGCGTCAGTCCCGGCACCAGCACGCTGACGATCTCCGGCACGATCTGAGCCGAGCAGGAAGCCCGCGAAAGCAATGAGAAAGGCCGCCCCGAATGGGGTGGCCTTTCTCATTGCACCTGCCGGACAGGTATACAGCATTACTCTTAGTATACATGGGAGCTTTGTTAAAATCAACACAAAATTTACATAAAATTAACACCAAAAAATTGTAAGTTTTTGCCCCTTGAAAGTCAAAAACGTAAAGCGTATAGTATGTAGCGAAGGTTCAATGCCGTGATAACGTTTTCGAAACGCGAAAATCGTCACTTTTAACTGTATTTTCTTTCATGATTTCCATTATGAAATCTTGTGAAGAAACATCGGCGCGGCGCTAAGAACTTAACGCGAGAGGAGGCTTTGCCATGACACGTGAGGAGGCCGTTGAGCGGCTTTGTACCATCTACCAGAGTCAGTTCGACATCAACCGCTGCAGCGCGGAGCAGACGCCGCTGGCTGTCACCATGGACTTTTACGCGCTCAGTGACAAGTACGTTCTCTCCAAAAAGGCGAAGCTCTGGGAGGCCAAGAGCTTCGAGTATGTCTACGTGTTCAGCGTACCCCATCTGACCAGGGAGATCTACGAGTCCTGCGAAAAGATGGCGTATGAGCACGGCATGGCCCGTATCCAGCCGGGTCCCACCCATATGTATACGTACATCACCACGCTGTTCGTGTGCGACAGCTGTGATGAGGACGCACGGCAGGCGCTGATGCGCTGTAAGCTCTACAAGAGCTTCCGGATGTCCTATTGGGGCTGGATGGATTTTCATACCGCGCTGGTGGTCCTGCCCGAGGAGAAGGTCAGCACCAACCGCAGCGGACACAGTGCAGCGCAGGTCCTGAATCAGGGCCTGTTTCATAAGCAAAAGAAAAAACTGTTCAGAAAGGAGAGAGCTTTATGAATGCTGCTTTGTTCCTGATCATTGGCTGTGCCGTCCTGGTCGTAGGCTATATTTTCTACGGCGGTTGGCTGGCCAAGAAGTGGGGCGTGGACAACTCCCGTCCGACGCCTGCTCATACCATGGAGGACGGTAAGGATTACTGCCCTGCCAAGGCTCCCGTACTGATGGGCCATCACTTCTCCTCCATCGCCGGTGCCGGCCCCATCAACGGCCCCATCCAGGCCGCTGTGTTTGGCTGGGTCCCTGTGATGCTGTGGGTCCTGATCGGCGGTATCTTCTTCGGCGGCGTCCATGACTTCGGTTCTCTGTTCGCCTCCATCCGCCATAAGGGTGAGTCCATCGGCGAGGTCATCGGCGACGCTATCGGCGCCAAGGCTAAGAAACTGTTCATCATCTTCGCCTATCTGACCCTGATCCTGGTGGTGGCGGCCTTCGCCTCCATCGTGGCCAACACCTTCAAGGCTACCTACACCGCTGACGGCGCTGTGGATCTGGCTGCTTCCGCCGCCAATGCCTCCACCGCCATCATCTCCATCATGTTCATCCTGATGGCCGTCATCTTCGGCTTCTTTGTCTATCGCCGCAACGCGCCTCTGGGCATCTCCACTGTCATCGGCGTCATCGGCATCGCGGCCTGCATGGTCATCGGCCTGAACTGGCACCCCATCTATCTGAGCTACACCGTGTGGATGATCATCGTGGGTCTGTACATCGCTGTGGCCTCCGTCACCCCCGTGTGGATCCTGCTGCAGCCCCGTGACTACCTGAGCTCCTTCCTGCTGTACGGCATGATGATCCTGGCTATCGTGGGTATCGTCGGCGCTCATCCCGTGGTGGATATGCCCGCCTTCACCGGCTTCTATGACACGCTGGCTCCCTCCGGCACGTCTCTGGGCTACATGTTCCCCGCTCTGTTCGTGACCATCGCCTGCGGCGCTGTGTCCGGCTTCCACTCCCTGGTGGGCTCCGGCACCACCTCCAAGCAGCTGGATCAGGAGAAGGACGCCAAGCCCATCGCTTACGGCGGCATGCTGATCGAGTGCGCTCTGGCTCTGATCTCCGTCTGCGCTGTTGGTTACATCTGGGCTTCCTATGCTGACGGCACCACCACGACGCCTACCGTCGTGTTCGCCACGGGCCTTGCCTCCATGTTCTCCAAGGTGTTCGGCAGCGGCTGCTACAACGCCGTGTACTCCATGCTGATCCTGGCTGTGTCCGCGTTCTGCCTGACCTCTGTGGATACCGCTACCCGTCTGGCCCGCTACATGTTCGCTGAGTTCTTCGTGGAGCCTGGTAAGACCCGCGAGGACCTGACCGGCTGGAAGCGCGTCATCACCAATCCCTACGTCGCTACCGCCATCACTGTGGTGGCCGGCGTGGCTCTGGGCCTCACCGGTTACGCCAAGATCTGGGCTCTGTTCGGCGCTGCCAACCAGCTGCTGGCTGCTCTGGGTCTGCTGGCCGTGTGCTGCTGGCTGGGTAAGATCGGCCGCAACAACAAGATGTTCTACTTCCCCATGTTCTTCATGCTGATCGTGACTCTGACCTCTCTGGTCTTCACCATCAAGGCTCAGATCGTCGGCATCATGGCCGGCGGCGACGGTGTGGCATGGTTCTACATCCGCGGCATCATCGGTGTTCTGCTGGTCATCCTGGCCATCGACCTGGTGGTGGAGGGCATCCGTGCTCTGGGCCGCAACGCCAAGGCAGCGGCTGCCAAGTAAAACAGCATTTCCTCACCATTTCACTTCTCAGACAAAGGGTCTCCGCCAAGCGGAGACCCTTTGTCACGTCCTGCGGAAAATGCCGCCCGTCAGCAGGAGGCTCCCCTCCCTGCTTGCATACGGACGGCATTTCCGCTATAATAGGGCTACTGCAAATGAGACAAGGAGGACCCCATATGAACCGAAAAAGATGGATCGCGCTGCTGCTGGCCATGGTGATGGCGCTGTGCCTCGTGGGCTGCGGCGGCAAGACGCCGGACGCCGCGCCCGACCCTGAGCCGGATCAGAGCACGGACGGCGCCGTTACCGTCACCGATATGATCGGCCGCGAGGTCACTGTCATCCCCGGCAGCTATCAGCGTGTGGTGTGCATCGGCGCAGGGGCCCTGCGGATCTACAGCTACGTGGGCGATGCGGCGCTGCTGTGCGGCGTGGAGGACATTGACAACACCACGCTCTCTGAACGGCCCAAGATGTTTGACAACGTGGCGCGGCCCTACGTGATGGCCTACGGCGACGTGTTCGCCCAGCTGCCCTCCTGCGGCGTGGGCGGCCCCAACGCCCAGGCGGCGGAGGCGGAGAAGATCCTCGCCTGCCAGCCGGACATCATCATCTCCGAGTACAAGGACGTGGAGAAGGCCGATGCCCTGCAGGAGCAGGTGGGCGTACCGGTCATCACCACCAGCACCGGCCCCGACGGCGTATTTGACGATGCCTTCCGGACCTCCCTGCAGCTGCTGGGCCAGCTGTTCGGACGGCAGGAGCGGACACAGGAGCTCATCGCCTTCATCGACAGCCAGACTGCGGAGCTCACCAGCCGCACTGCCGGTGTGGCGGATGAGGACAGGCCCGGCGTGTACATCTGCGGGCTGGGCAACTGGGGCACCACGGACCATCTGATGACTTCCCAGAGCTACGCCGCGTTCCGCGTGGCCAACATCCGCAATGTGGCCACGGACCTGGGCAAGGACGGTGTGCAGCCCATCGAGGCAGAGAAGTTCGCGGCGCTGGGCGACAGCATGGACATCATGATCCTGGACGCGGCGGCCGTGAAGAACATCGCGCCGCTGTATCAGGAGGACCCCCGCCTGTTTGACGGCTGCAAGGCCTGGGAAAACGGGCAGATCTATCTGGAGATGGCCTACAACGCCTACTACACCAACCACGAGATCGCGCTGGCCAACGCCTGGTACGCCGCCAAGGTGGTGTATCCCGACCTGTTCGCCGATGTGGACATGACCGCCAAGACCAATGAGATCACCCGGATGTTCCTGGGTCAGGAGCAGGCGAAGCAGATCTTCGCCTGCCCCTCCAGCTTCGGCGGCTATCAGCAGATCGACACCGCAGCGTTCTTCAGCTGAGCGTAAAAAAACACCTCCTGTCTCGGCAGGAGGTGTTTTTTTACGTTTTTTTCTGCCGCGTCAGCATTCGCACCGCGTATTTCAGGAACATCCGCACTGCGGGGGACAGGTCTGCTTTGGAGTGGAGGGCGATGCCCAGTGTGATGGAGGCGGGCGGGTCCACCGGCAGCATCACGATGTCGCAGACGCGCCTCTCGGTGATGAGCTTATTCATGACGCTCATACCCAGCCCCTGCTCTACCATGGACATGGCGGAGAGGCTCTCCAGCGTGGTGAACTGCACGTTGGGCACGATACCCGTCCGGTGGAACAGGGCCATCAGGTCGTCGTCGCAGCCCTTGGCAGGCATGATGAACCGGTCCACGGCGCAGTTGGCCAGAGGATAGGCTTTGGCGCGGGCAAGCGGGTGGTCCTTTGGCAGCAGGGCCAGCATGGGGTCCTCCGCCAGGGGTATCCAGTCGTAGGGCATGTCCTCCTGATAGCTGAGGAAGCCGATATCCGCCGTGCGGTCATCCAGCCACTGGGCCACCTCCTGCCAGATGCCCTCCAGCAGGTTCACGTGTATCTGCGGGTAGTCCCGCTGGAACGCGCCGATCACCGCCGGCAGCCAGTGGGTGGCGATGCTGGAATAGGCCGCGATGTTGACGCTGCCGATGAGCAGGCCGTTCATCTCCGCCGACAGCTCGAAGATGCGGTCCTCCTGCCGCAGGAACTTGCGGATGGCAGGCAGCAGCAAACGTCCGTTCTCCGTCAGGCTTACGCCCTTGGTATTCCGGCGGAACAGCGGAAAGCCGAGCTCCTTCTCCAGCGCCGTCACCAGTTGGTTCACGCCGGAGGGCGTGTAGCTCAGGGCCTCCGCCGCTTTGGAAAAGCTGCCGGTATCCGCTGCCACCACAAAGGCTCTGCACCGTGCCGTCTCCATGGTCGTCCCTCCTGTCGTGTCGCTTTTCTGATTGTACTATACCGCCGCGGAAACCGCAAGTGCCGCCTGCGTCCGCGGTAAAAAAGCCGCTCCGCAATGGCGGCTTTTTTATGCTTCCTGCCTATTGCACGGCGGTGGGGCGGCAGGGTACAATGGAAAAAAACGGAAAGGACCCACGCCTATGAATACCCGTAAGCTCACCCGTACCGCGCTGTTTGCCGCACTCACCGCCGCAGGCGCGTTTATCCGCATTCCGCTGGGATACTCCTCCATCACGCTGCAATTCCTCTGCACCGCTATGGCCGGATGCCTGCTGGGCCCTGCCTACGGCGCGGCCAGTCAGGCGGTGTATGTGGCGCTGGGGCTCATCGGCCTGCCCATCTTCACCCAGGGCGGCGGGCTGTCGTACCTGATGCAGCCCACCTGCGGCTTCCTCATCGGGCTCATCCCCACGGCGTGGCTCATCGGCCTGCTGACGGCCAAGCGGGAGCTGCGGCCCCTGCGGACGGCGGCGGCGTGTCTGGCGGGCCTCGCCATGCTGTATGCCGTGGGCCTGCCCTACATGGCGGTGATCCTCAACGGGTACATGGGCAAGGGCATGGATGTCTCCGCCATCCTGTGGGCCGGTATGCTGCCGTTCCTGCCTGGGGACATGCTGAAGATTGCCGTCACCGCGCTGCTGGCCCCCCTGCTGCAGAAGCGTCTGTCAGCTGTGTCATAAGCGTCTGGGCGAAGGCTCCTGCGCGAGACGCCTTTTTGCTGTCCATGAACACGGTGCCGCAGCCCATGTGGCGCTCCTCCAGACTGCCCAGCCAGCGCATACCGGTATGGCGGCACCAGCGGCGCATCCCCTCCGCAAAGAGGTCTGTCCCCTTCTCCGGCCGGCAGCCGCAGGTCAGCACCGCCGCGCACGGTGACGCAAGAGGGCATCAGCGCTTGAACACACCGAACAGCCCCTTCTTCTCGTAGGGCGCGGAGGAGACTTCCTTCACCTCGTAACCCGTATCCTTGATGGCGGCACGCAGCGCCGCCTCGTCCACCGGCTGCTCCGACAGGATCACCGTCTCACCTCTGGTGTGGGAGGACGTGACCTTCTTCACGCTGCAGGTGCGGCGCACCACATCGTTGATGTGGCTCTCGCACATGCCGCAGGCCATACCGTCGATCTTCAGAATCGTTTCGATCATGATGATACCTCCAATTTGAAAACACGAATTTGAAATGTGTCAAGACCTCCGGCGGCAGCCGGAGGTCTTGCACGGTTATCCCTTGTGCCCGCCATGGCACTCACCGTGCATGGCACAGTGCGCGCAGCCGGCACCGCAGGAGTTTTTTCCCGCCTTCTTCTGACGCAGCAGGTATCTGACGATGAGAAATACGATGACGATCAGTAAGGCACAAATCAATATGGTGGCAAGGTTTGCCGCGATCCAATCCAGCATGAAAATCACTCCTTTGCTTGTAAATCAGGGTCGCTCAGGTCATCAGACTCTGGCGCTGAGCTTGGTGGCCTCCTTATAGGGGCGGACCAGCATGTAGATCAGGCCGGCCAGCAGGATGACCGCCACGATCACGCCCAGAACGTTGGCGCTGCCGGTGAAGAGGCTGCCGAACTGGTTGATCATCAGGGCGATGACATAGGCGAAGCCGCACTGATAGCCGATGGCGAACCAGGTCCACTTGGCGTTGTTCATCTCACGCTTGATCGCGCCGATCGCCGCGAAGCAGGGAGCGCACAGCAGGTTGAACACCAGGAAGCTGTAACCGGTGATACCGGTAAACGCCGCAGCCATGGCATCGTACACGCTGCCGTCGCCGCCGCCGTACAGGATGCCCAGAGTGCCGACGATGTTCTCCTTGGCCACCAGACCGGTGATGGAGGCCACGGTAGCCTGCCAGTTGCCCCAGCCCAGAGGTGCAAAGATCCAGGCGATAGCGCCGCCGATGGCAGCCAGAATGGAGGAGTCGATCTCGGACTCATCCAGCATGCGGAACGTACCGTCCACCCAGCCGAAGTAGGTGGTGAACCACACGAAGATGGTGGACAGAAGGATGATGGTACCGGCCTTCTTGATGAAGGACCAGCCGCGCTCCCACATGGAACGGAGCACGTTGCCCAGAGTGGGCCAGTGGTAGGCGGGCAGCTCCATAACGAAGGGAGCGGGGTCGCCGGCAAACATTCTGGTCTTCTTCAGCATGATGCCGGAGATGATGATGGCAGCCATGCCGATGAAGTAAGCGGAGGTGGACACGATGGCGCTGCCGTTGAACAGAGCGCCGGCGATCATGGCGATGAAGGGCACCTTCGCGCCGCAGGGGATGAACGTGGTGGTCATGATGGTCATACGACGGTCACGCTCATTTTCAATGGTACGGGAGGCCATAACACCGGGCACACCGCAGCCCACGCCGATGAGCATGGGGATGAAGGACTTACCGGACAGGCCGAACTTGCGGAAGATACGGTCCAGAACGAAGGCGATACGGGCCATATAGCCGCAGGCCTCCAGGAAAGCCAGCATCAGGAACAGCACCAGCATCTGGGGAACAAAGCCCAGAACGGCGCCGACACCGGCCACAATACCGTCAAGGATCAGGCCGCTCAGCCAGTCAGCCGTACCGGAGGACTCCAGCGCGTCGCCGATCAGAACAGGGATACCGGGGACCCACACGCCGTAGTCGGCGGGGTCGGGCTCGTCAAAGCCATTCTCATTGAGGTAAGCCGCAGCGTCCACGTAGGTGACGCCAATAGTGGTGTCCTCATCGGCGCCGTCAGGGATGGCGTCGTAGTAGGCGGTCATGGTATTGATCGCCAGAGTCTCCTCGTCCTCCACGTCCACCGCAGCGGTGGCGTTGCTGTCGGAGGTGAAGGCATTCACCTGAGCCAGAATGGCATCAGCATCGAAGTCTTCCGCCTCGGTGTCGATCTCAATGCCCAGGAAAGCTTCCACAGCCTGCACAGAGGCGGTGTACTCGTCGCTGGCATCGTTATAGGCGCCGGAGCCGATGCCCAGCAGGTGCCAGCCGTCGCCGAACACGCCGTCGTTGGCCCAGTCGGTAGCGGGGGCGCCCACGGCCACCATGGCGATCCAGTACACCAGGAACATGACCAGTGCGAAGATGGGCAGACCCAGCCAGCGGTTGGTCACGATGCGGTCGATCTTATCGGAAGCGGACAGCTCGCCTTTGGCCTTCTTCTGCTTGTAGCAGCCCTTGATGATCTGGGCGATATAGACATAGCGCTCGTTGGTGATGATGCTCTCCGCGTCGTCATCCAGCTCCTTCTCGGCAGCCTTGATGTCCTCCTCGATGTGGCCCATGACGGTGGCGTCGATCTTCAGCTGCTCCAGCACCTTGTCGTCACGCTCGAAGATCTTGATGGCGTACCAGCGCTGCTGCTCCTCGGGCATGTTATGTACAGCGGCCTCCTCGATGTGGGCGATGGCGTGCTCCACGGGGCCGGAGAAGGTGTGCATGGGGATGGTCTTGGTGTTGCCGGCAGCCTCCACAGCAGCCTCTGCGGCGGCCATGACGCCGTCACCCTTCAGGGCGGAGATCTCCATCACCTTGCAGCCCAGCTCGCGGCTGAGCTCAGCCACGTTGATCTGGTCGCCGTTCTTGCGGACCACGTCCATCATGTTGATGGCGATGACAACGGGGATACCCAGCTCGGTCAGTTGAGTGGTCAGGTAGAGGTTGCGCTCCAGGTTGGTACCGTCAATGATGTTCAGGATGGCATCGGGGCGCTCATTGATCAGATAGTTACGGGCAACCACTTCCTCCAGCGTGTAGGGGGACAGGGAGTAGATGCCGGGCAAGTCCATGATGACCACATCCTCGTGCTTCTTCAGACGGCCCTCTTTCTTCTCCACGGTGACGCCGGGCCAGTTACCAACGAACTGGTTGGAGCCGGTCAGCGCATTGAACAGCGTGGTCTTACCGCAGTTGGGGTTGCCCGCCAACGCGATCTTGATTTGTTTTTCCATATGTCTCTCCTTTCGGTTAGTTTAACTTAACCATGACTCACAAAAATCACTCGACCTCGATCATCTCGGTATCCGCCTTGCGCAGGCTCAGCTCGTAGCCGCGGACAGTGACCTCCATGGGGTCGCCCAGAGGCGCTACCTTGCGGACATAAACTTCCACGCCCTTGGTGATGCCCATGTCCATGATCCGGCGCTTGACGGGGCCTTCGCCGTGGAGCTTTACGACTTTGGCGGTCTCGCCGATTTTCACTTCACGTAACGTTTTCATTGTTCTTCTCTCCTTCTATGTGTTTTTTATGAACTTGTTCATACCATGATCTTGCGGGCCATTTCCTCGCTGATGGCCACACGGGCTTCCTTCACCTTGACGATGATGTTGCCGCTCATAGACGCCACCACCGTGGCGGTCCCGCCGGCCACAAAGCCCAGATCCTCCAGATGCTTCTTGACCTCCGGAGAACCGCCCACCTTGAGGATCAGATTCTCCGCTCCCACATCTGCCAAAGCCAAAGGCATCATGTTATCCCCTCCGTTTTCTACAGTTAGTCTGCACTAACCTGTGTCTGAAAAAGAATGGCTGTCACTGCCGCCATTTATGCAGGAGGTTAGCCATATCTAACCAGCGGAGATAGTTTAGTACATCTAACCGTTTTTGTCAAGTCCCTGTTATCAATTTTTTTCGCCCCTTGCAAATTTGGTTAAACTATGTTAACGTATAGGTACTCTGAAACGGAACGTTGGTGAATTTTATGCAGATACTGAGGGCGTCTGAGGATTATCTGGAGGCCATGCTGATGATGCAGAAGGAGCACGGGTATGTCCGCTCCATCGACATCGCAGAGAAGCTGGGCGTGACGAAGCCCAGCGTGACGTATGCCACCAAGCGGCTGCGGGAGAACGGGTACATCACCATGGATAAGGACGGGCTCATCACCCTGACGGAGCAGGGGATGTCCATCGCCTCCAGCATGCTGGACCGGCACCATACGCTGACCCGCTTCCTGATGGCGCTGGGCGTGGATCGGGAGACGGCGGAGGCCGATGCCTGCAAAATGGAGCACGACATCAGCCAGACCAGCTTCGAGGCCATCTGCCGCCATGCGCGGGACCACCTGTAAGAGATGCGGAAAGACGCCTTTGCACGTGCAAAGGCGTCTTTTTTTGCGTTTACAGGGCTGCGAACACCACGACGCCCTTCTTTTTCAGCCAGCGGTACAGCCACACACAGGCCAGCAGTGTCAGCACGGCAAAGATGCCCATGTACGCCGCCGCGCCCAGACGCTGCCCCGCCAGCAGGAAGCCGAACAGCAGCACCAGCGCGTAGCCCCAGCCGCCCAGGAGGGTGATGGCCACGCAGGCGCTCTGCTTGATGGGCGCCAGCTCGCTGGTCCAGTGGAGGTGGGGCATCTTCAGGCCCAGCGTCAGTCCCAGCAGGGCCGAAAACGCCACGAACAGCAGGGTCAGTACCACCATCAGCGCTGTCTCCGCCGCCGCCATGGGCAGCGCGATGACCGCGCACACCAGGCACACCAGCACCGGTATGGCCGTCAGCAGCAGTTGGAATTGCAGCTTGGCCCGCAGCACCTGCCACGGCGTCACCGGCAGGGACTGGAGCAGCCACAGGCTCTTGCCCTCCAGGGACACGGAGGGCGCCGCCATGTCGTTCATGGCCGCCAGCATACACAGTGCCGCCGTCAGCATCACCGACAGGTACGCCCCCGCCTCGGCCCCCAGAGCCGCGCTCAGAGCGATGCGGATGTCGGAGCCCTTCCACAGCAGGGTGAAGCCCGCCAGCGGCATCAGCAGGACGCCCATCCCGCAGTTGAGCATGTAGTTGGGGCTGGCGGTGAAGCGGCGCAGCTCCTTGCTCAGCAGTGCCGACGACACGGAGCGGCGCACCGCCGCCCTCTCCCGATAGGCCCGTTTGGCCGACTGGCCGGTGGCGGTGGCGATCCGGATGAAGCTGCGGCGCAACAGGACCCACAGTGCCGCGAACAGTGCCAGTATCACCGCCGAGACCGTCAGCATGGCCGTAATGTCGCCGGTGCCCACCCTGCCCAGCAGGTACAGCGGATAGGCCGCGCCCTTGATCCGTGCGCCGTAGACGGCGGCGCTGCGCAGCAGCTCCTGCAGCAGGTCCTCGGCCTTGAAATAGAAGAAGTAGTAAGCTCCGAAGAACGCCAGTGACAGCACCACGGTGATGAAGCTCTTATTTTTCAGCTTCTGGCTGATCTTGGCCACCAACCAGCCCAACGCACAGGACAGCGCCAGCACGAACACCGACAGCAGGAACACCAGCAGCACACCGCCGATCACGGCGGCGGCCGGTGCAGGCGTGGCCACCCAGTAGACGATGACCGCCGGCAGCATCACCACGCCGCTGTACATCAGGCCCATCAGGTACACGCCCAGCAGGCGGGATGCCATCAGGGTGTTGACGGGGATGGGCATGCTCAACAGCAGGTCGTTGTCCTTGGCCAGATACAGCCCGGAGTAGGTGTTGAACACGCTGCCGAAGGCGCCCAGCAGCGTGGCCAGCAGAGCCATCAGCGCGAAGTACAGCCAGTCCAGACCCGCGGCGGTCAGCGGCGTACACAGAGCCGCAGACAGGACCGTGAACATGCCGCCCAGGATCACCACCATCAGCACCGCGAACAGCACGATGTAGGCGGCCACCGCCGCCTTGGAGCGGGCCTTGTTGGTCTTGGGGTTATAGAAGTAGTTGCGGAAGATCTCCGTCAGCTGCTTTTTCAGAAGGACGCTCAGCATGTCTCGTCCTCCAGCTCCAGGAACACCTGCTCCAGGGAGTCGTCACCCTTGACCTCCTCCATGGTGCCGGAGCGGATGAGGCGGCCGCCCTTGATGATAGCCACCTTGTCACACAGCTTCTCCGCCACCTCCAGCACGTGGGTGGAGAAGAAGATGGCCCCGCCCTGATCGCACAGCTCCCGCATCATGCCCTTCAGCAGGTGGGACGCCTTGGGATCCAGACCTACGAAGGGCTCATCCATAATAACGAGTCTGGGCTGGTGCAGCCAGGCGGCGATAATGGCCAGCTTCTGCTTCATGCCGTGGGAATAGGCAGCAATGGGCTGGGCCAGGTCGTCTGTCAGCTCGAACCGCGCCGCGTAGTCGCGGATGCGGGCCTGCCGGTCTGCCGCACTGACACCGAAGATGTCGGCGATGAAGTTCAGGTATCTGATACCGCTCATGAACTCGTAGAGGTCGGGGTTGTCGGGGATATACGCCAGTTCGCGCTTGCAGGCCAGCGGCTCAGTCTGGATGGAGCGGCCGTTGATGGTGATGGTCCCCTCATCGAAGGGCAGGATGCCCACCGCCGCCTTCAGCGTGGTGGTCTTACCGGCGCCGTTGTGGCCGATGAAGCCGTAGATCTCTCCGGCCTGGATGTGCAGGCTCAGATCATCTACGGCTTTCTTATCGCCGTAAGTCTTGGTCAGGTGCTGGATCTTCAGCATAATACTCTCCTCTGTGCCGCGCCGCCAACAGGCGCGGACGGTCCAATGGATGGTCGCATACGAGTTTATTATACGGGCTGTCCCCTGCTCTGTCAACACAGCGGGCAGGAAGAACGGTGCGCTCCCTGAAAACGGAAGCGCACCGCCGCGTTATGCCTTGACGGGGAACGTGACGCGGATCTCCGTGCCCTTCCCCAGCTCGCTTTTCAGTTCGATGACGCCGTGGTGATACTGGACGGCGTGCTTCACGATGGACAGCCCCAGGCCCGTGCCGCCGGATGCCTTGGAATGGCTCTTGTCCACGCGGTAGAACCGCTCGAACACACGATCCTGCTGGTCGGCGGGGATGCCGATGCCCGTATCCCGCACCATGACGGCGGCGGTACCGCCGGTACACGATACCGACAAGTCCACGCGGCCGCCGGTAACGTTGTACTTAATGGCATTGTCGCACAGGTTATACACGATCTCGTACAGCAGGCGGCGCACGCCCTCCAGCTCCGCCGGCTGACCCTCCACCGTGACGGTCAGGTCACGGGCTGCCGCCGCAGTCTGGAGATTCTCCGCAGCCTCCCGCGTCACCTCCAGCAGGTCCACGGTCTCCGTTGGCATGGGCTCGCCCTCGTCCAGCTGGGACAGGCGGATGATGTCGCCGATCAGCGTCACCAGACGCTGGGCCTCGGAGCGGATATGTCCCACAAAGCGGGGCACGTCCTCCTGCTTCACCATGCCGTTTTCCAGCAGCTCCGCGCTGCCGATGATACCCTGCAAGGGCGTTTTCAGCTCGTGGGAAACGTTGGCGGTGAACTCCCGCCGGTTCTGCTCGGCAAAGGCGCGCTCCGTCACGTCGAACACCAGCAGCACCGTGCCCGCTGTACGGCCCTCCGTCTGGATGCGGCTGATGTCGAATTGATACTCTCTGCCGCCGCGCCGGCCGCGGAACTCGCTGTGGCCCTCCTGCGCCGCAGTGCGCAGACCGTCGCTGAGGGATACATCGCGGTCCACCGTCAGGATATCCTGCCCCACACAGGCGTTATCGGTGCCCAGCAGGCGCTGGGCCGCCGGGTTGATGCTGAGGATGGCGCCGTTCTCGTCCAGCAGCACCAGGCCCTCGTTCATGCTGCCGGTGATCTGCTGGAATTCCTCGGCCCGCTGCTTCAGTTCGTCCATCTGCCGGTCGATCTGGCGGCGCTGGTGCTCCATCCGCCGCAGCAGGGGCGCCAGCTCCTCATAGGTATCGTTCTCCAGAGGGTTCTCCAGATCCAGGCGGTTCAGAGGCTCGGTGATTCGCTTGGCCAGCCGTCCGGCCAGCACGCCGGACAGGATCAGCACCGCGATGACCAGCAGCAACAGCGGCTGCAGCATATTCAGCATCAGCACCCCCGCCGTCACGCGGACGGAGGACAGGCGCAGCACCGTGCCATCCGGCAGCAGCTTGGCGTAGTATACCGTCTTTTGCAGCAGGGTACTGCTGTACCGGCTGCTCTCTCCCTCGCCGTAGGCCAGGGCCTGCCGCACCTCCTGCCGCTGGGCGTGGTTCTCCATGGCGGAGGCATCCGCCTGGGTATCGTACAGCACGGCGCCGTCCGCCGCCACCCAGGTAATACGGTACTGGTTGGACTTCAGCTGGCGGAGGTAGTCCTCACCGCTCTGGGTCACGCCCACTGCCGCCAGGCTCAGTTCGTCCCGCAGCTGGGACTCCTGCACGCGGCCAAAGTAGCTGTACAGCACGCCCACCACCAGCGCCAGCGCCGCCAGCAGCACCACCACGCCCACCAGCAGTGTGGACCGGAAAATACGTCTTGTCATGGTATTGTTCACAGCTGCGCCCTCCATCGATAGCCCACGCTGCGCACCGTTTCGATATGCTCGCCATAGGCCCCCAGCTTCTGCCGCAGGGTGCGGATGTGCATGTCGATGGTGCGGCTCTCGCCGCAGAAGTCCATGCCCCACACCTGCTCCATCAGCTGGTCGCGGGTAAAGGCCGTACCCATGTGGGACAGGAACAGCCGCAGCAGCTGGAACTCCTTGTACGTCAGCTCCACCCGCACGCCGTCAGCGGTGACGGTATGCTCCTGGGTGTCCACGGCAAGGCCGCCGCAGCGCAGTACCTGCTGCTGTACCGGCCTGCACCGGCGCAGCACCGCCTTGACACGGGACACCAGCTCCATGACACCGAAGGGCTTGGTCAGGTAGTCGTCCGCTCCCAGATCCAGCCCCAGTATTTTGTCATACTCCGCGCCCTTGGCCGTGGCCATGATGACGGGGATATCCCGCAGGGCGGGGTCGGCCTTCATGCGGCGCAGCAGCTGGATGCCGTCGATCTCCGGCAGCATCACGTCCAGCACCACCAGCTCCGGCCGGTCCTTCTCCAGCGCCGCCCAGAAGGCCGCGCCATCGGCAAAGCCCTCCGCGGAAAAGCCCGTGGAGTTCAGTGCGTATACTTCGATATCCCGAATACTGGCGTCGTCCTCCACGCACCAGATCATGGGTCATCCCTCCTTGTGTACGCCGGTGACGGAGAACTCCACCCACTCGGCGATATTTGTGGCATGGTCGCCGATGCGCTCCAGATACTTGGCGATCATCAGCAGATCCAGGGCCGTGCCGCCCTCCGCCGGATCGTTGGCAATGCGGTGGATCAGCGCCTGCTTGACCTGTTCGAAGTAGTCGTCCACCGTGTCGTCGTGGGCGATGACCTGCTCCGCCAGCTCCACATCCTGCCGCACGTAGGCGTCCACGCTGTCGCTGACCATGCCGATGGCGGCCTCCGCCATCTTCTGCAGCAGCACGTGGCTCTCCGCCGGTACGTCCGCCAGATACAGTACGATCTCGGCGATGTCGTCGGCCTGATCGCCGATGCGCTCCATGTCCGTGATCATCTTCAGGGCCGCGGAGATGCGGCGCAGGTCGCCGGCCACCGGCTGCTGATGCAGCAGCAGCCGCAGACACAGGTTCTCGATGTCTCGCTCCTTCCGGTCGATCTCCCGATCCAGCGGCGGCACCTGCTGGGCCAGCGCCTTATCCCCTGTGGTCAGGGCCTTGGCGGCCAGCGCGATCACGCGCTCGCACAGCGCGCCCATCTCGATCAGCTCCCGATGCAGCTGGGCCAGCTGCTCATCAAAGCGGCTCCTCATCAACCAAACCTCCCCGTAATGTAATCCTCGGTCTTTTTCTGGGACGGCGTGGAGAATATGTGCTCCGTGTCGTCGTACTCGATCAGCTCACCCAGCAGGAAAAACGCGGTACGGTCCGAAATACGCAGCGCCTGCTGCATATTGTGTGTGACGATAACAATAGTGTACTGTTTTTTCAGCTCAATTGCAAGCTCCTCTATTTTCGATGTGGAGATGGGGTCCAGCGCCGACGTGGGCTCATCCATCAGCAGCACCTGCGGCTCCACCGCCAGCGCCCGGGCGATGCACAGGCGCTGCTGCTGGCCGCCGGAGAGGCCCAGTGCGTTTTTCTTCAGCCGGTCCTTCACCTCGTCCCAGATGGCTGCCGAGCGCAGGGACTGCTCCACGATCTCGTCCAGCTTGGCGCGGTTCCGCACGCCGTGGGTACGGGGCCCGTAGGCCACGTTGTCGTAGATACTCATGGGGAACGGGTTGGGCTTCTGGAACACCATGCCCACCTGCCGCCGCAGCTCATTGACATCCACATCGGGGGCAAAGATGTCCCTGCCATCGTAGCGCACCGTACCCTCGATGCGCACGCCCGGCACCAGATCGTTCATGCGGTCCAGCGTCTTGAGAAACGTGGACTTGCCGCAGCCGGACGGCCCGATCAGAGCCGTGATGCTCTTTTCCGGTATCTCCATGCTCACATGGTGCAGCGCCTGGGTACTGCCGTACCACAGGTTCAGATCCTCCACCGTGATGATATCGCTCATAGGCTCCTCCGTTTCTTGAAATAGCGTCCCGTCAGGCTGGCCGCCAGATTGATGAGCAGCGCCAGCGCCATCAGGATGGCGGCGATGGCAAAGGCCACATCGAACTCACCCTGCTCCTTGGCGTAGACGTACAGTGCCACCGACAGCGTAGCGCCTGCGCCCTGCAGCGTTTCGCCCAGGCTGCCGTACAGCGCGTGGGCGAAGCCTGCGGTATAGAGAAGCGCCGCCGTCTCGCCCAGGATGCGGCCCACCGCCAGGATGCAGCCGGTGATGACGCCGTCCACGCAGCCCGGCAGCACCACCGTCCGGATGGTACGCCACTTCCCTGCTCCCAGGCCGAATGCGCCCTCGCGGTAGCTCTGGGGTACGGTCTTCAGGCTCTCCTGCGTGGTGCGCATGATGGTGGGCAGGTTCATGATCACCAGCGTCATAGCGCCGGCGATCAGGGATTTCTTCATACCCAGAAATTGACAGAAGAACATCTGGCCCACCAGACCGTAGATGATGGACGGGATGCCGGACAGCGTCTCCGCCGCGTACTCAATGACCGCCACCAGCTTCCGGTTGCCCGCGTACTCCGTCAGGTACACCGCCGCGCACACACCTACCGGCAGGACGATCAGCAGCGTGGTCAGCACCATGCAGACGGTGCTGATGATGTCCGGCAGGATGCCGATGGTGTCGTCCAGATAGCTGGGCTTGGTGCTCAGCAGCTGCCACGACAGGTTGGGCGCGCCCTTGGCCAGCACGTAGATGATGAGGAACGCCGCCAACGCGCAGGTAATGACCGCGCACAGCACCATCAGTCCCCGCATCACAGCGCCCCAGACCCTGCGGCGGGCGGTAAAATTCGTCTTGTCCATGTCTTACTTCTCCTTACTGCGCTTCAGGAAAAAATTCAGCGCCGCGTTGATGAGCATGATGAACAGGAACAGCACCAGCGCGATGGAAAACAGCGCCTGCCGCTGCAGGCCCGCCGCCGCGTACCCCATCTCGCTGGCCACGGCGGTAGTCAGGAACCGCACGCTCTCAAACAGCTTCGGCATATTGGGCACGTTGCCGGACACCATCATCACGGCCATGGCCTCGCCGATGGCGCGGCCCACACCCAGCACTACCGCTGCCGCGATACCGCTGCGGGCGGCGGGAACGGACACCTTGAACCATGTCTCCGTGGCCGTGGCGCCCAACGCCAGCGATGCGTCCTCGTACTCCCGCGGCACCGCCTCCAGTGCCGTCATGGCCACGTTGATGACGGATGGCAGGATCATGATGGCCAGCACGATGATGGCCGCCAGCAGACCGGAGCCGTCAGGAATACGGAATAGCTTCCGGATGCCCGGCACCAGCACCAGCATGCCCACCAGGCCGTACACCACCGACGGGATACCCGCCAGCAGGCTCACCGCCGAGGACACCACCGCTTTCAGACGCGGCGGCGCCATTTTCGCCAGAAACACGGCTGTCATGAATCCCACCGGCACGCCCAGCAGGATGGCCCCTGCCGTGCCGTACACGCTGGTGAGGATGAAAGACAGGATGCCGAACTGGGGCGTGGCCGCGTTGGAATCCCACACCTTGCCGAACAGGAACTTCACCAGTCCGATCTCCCGAATGGCGGGGATGCCGGAAATGATGAGGTAGACTGAGATCAGCAGCACACACCCCACCGTCACCAGGCCCATCAGCAGGAACCAACCGTGTATGGCGTTCTCCAGAACTCGTTTTACTTTCATGTGCGTACCTCCGCATACGGGGCAAGGCGGCGCCCGTCGCCGAGCGTCGCCTGCCGCGCCTTACTTTCAGTTGGCCGCTACTGCGCCGGCCTTGGCGATGATGTCTGCCGCATCAGCGGAGGTGGCGTAGTCGAAGAAGGACTGTGCCGCAGCGGAGAGGGCCTTGCCCTCCACCGTCACCAGCACGAAGGGACGCTGCACCTGATAGCTGCCATCCTTGACGGTGGTCTCACTGGGGGTGACGCCGTCCACACTCAGGGCCTTCACGCTGTCCTTGATGGCCGCCAGAGAGGCGTAGCCGATGGCATCGGGGTTCTGGCTCACGGCGGTGATGACATCGCCGGTGGAGGTCAGCTCCTGACGGTACTGGCACTTGTCCTTGGTGCCGGTGATGGACTCGAAGCCGTCGCGGGTGCCGCTGGCCGCCTCGCGGCCGATCAGCACGACCTCGGCATCGCTGCCGCCCACGTCCTTCCAGTTGGTGATCTCGCCGGTGTACAGCTTGGCGATCTGCTCGATACTCAGGTCGTTGACGGGGTTGTCGGGGTGGACAATGATGGCGATGCCATCGTAGGCCAGCACGGTTTCCTTCAGGCCGGCCGCCTTCTCCTCGTCCTTCAGGGCGCGGGAGGAAAGGCCGATGTCACAGGTGCCCTCCTGCACGGCGGTGATGCCTGCGCCGGAGCCGGTGGGATTGTAGTTGACGGTAACGTCCTTGTTGGCCGCCATGTAGGACTCGCTCAGCGCGCCGATGACCTTCTCCATGGAGGTGGAACCGTCGGTGGAGACGGTGCCGCTGACAGAGGCGGCGGGGGTATCGCCGGCATCGCCGCCGTTGTCGTTGCTGCTGCTGTTGTTATCGGTCTGATTGCCGCAGCCGGCCAGCAGAGCCAGCGCCATGACAGCGCTCAGTGCAAATGCAAGGATCTTTTTCATATTCGTACCTCGTTTCTTCTTTGATTTCGGATGTCCCTTACAGTTCACAGAATACGGCGGGCAGGTAAAATGAAAAAGCGTCCTCGTGTAAAATCCACGTAAAATCGCCCATCCGGCCAAAAAAGGGCAGAAATATCCCCCATGCTGCTGCACAGGGGATGTTTTTTGTCCTTATATGCGGACGATGTAGCCGTCCTTTCTTTTTGCCGCTTCGTGAATGGCGCCTGCCGGATAGCCCAGCGCGATACTGCCGACGCCCCGCAGCGTTTCCGGAAGGCCCCATGCCTGTAAAAGCGCCTTGCCCTCTTCGCTGTCGAAGATCTCCCGCTCTCTGTGTACCCAAACGGAGCCCAGGCCCAGGGATGCGGCGGCCAGCATCATATTCTCCAGCACGCAGCTGCCGTCCTCCACAAAGGTATTGGCCGTGCCGTCCGCCAATACGAGGATGATGACCGGCGCTCCATAATAGGGGTCGGAGTCGCTGCCCAGCACCGCCGCGTTCAGCTCAGAGATCTTCTGGCGATAGCCCTCGGATGTCACGGCGATGATGGTCGGGGACTGGCGGCCGCGGCCGGTAGGCGCGTAGGTCCCCGCCTCCAGCACCGCCTGCAGCAGCTCCTCCGGCACGGCATCGGGGCGATATGCGCGGACTGTCCTGCGGGACTTGATGGTTTGCAGCACTTCGTTTGTCATAAGTGTTCTCCTTTCTCTGCGGCAGCCGGATCCGACCGTCGCCATTCTGTGTCGTTTTTCCGTGCAAAAAAGCGCAGGGAGAGGCCCTGTTACAAAGCCTCTCCCCTGCGTAATTTCATACGATCAACGGCAATTACTTGCCCATGTTCATCTGAGCAGCGACCTCAGCGGCGAAGTCCTCCTGCTTCTTCTCGATGCCCTCGCCGGTCTGGAAGCGCACGGCGTCCACGAACTTCACGGAGCCGCCCAGTTTCTTGGCAGCATCGGCCACGTACTTTTCCACGGAACCCTGGAAGATGTCGCTGCGGACGAACTCCATCTGCATCAGGCAGTTCTCCTCGTAGAACTTGTTCATCTTGCCCATGACGATCTTTTCCTTCACGGCCTCGGGCTTGGAGGCCATCTTGGGATCGGTGTCCATCAGGGCCAGAGCGATCTTCTTCTCCTCAGCCAGCACCTCGTCGGTGACCTGAGCCTTATCCCAGAAGCGGGGGTTCAGGGCCGCGATCTGCATGGCGATGTTCTTGCCGATCTCGGTGGCGTCGATATCGCCCTCCACGGCCAGATTCACCAGCACGCCGATCTTGCCGCCGGCATGGACATAGCCCACGCTGGTGTTCTCGGCGAAGCGGACGAAGCGGCGGATCTGCAGGTTCTCACCGATGGACATGACCTTCTCGGGCATGGTCTCGGAGACGGTCAGATCGCTGTCCAAGTACTTGCAGTTCATCAGAGCATCCACATCGGCGGGATCCTGCTCGGCGATGACCTTGGCGATGTCCTTCACAAAGGCCACGAACAGGTCGCTCTTGGCGCAGAAGTCGGTCTCGCAGTTGACCTCCACCACGACGCCCACGCCGTTCTCGGTGAGTGCGTAGGACATGCCCTCGGCGGCGATGCGGCCGGCCTTCTTGGCAGCCTTGGCCAGACCCTTCTCACGCAGCCACTCAACAGCCTTATCCATATCGCCATCGCACTCGACGAGCGCCTTCTTGCAGTCCATCATGCCCACGCTGGTCATTTCGCGCAGGGTCTTTACATCAGCGGCAGTAAAAGCCATTTTTATATCCTCCTGTAAAATATGATTGAAAAAGGGGCAGGGACACTTCCCTGCCCCGTGAGATACGCGGTGTGATTCCGGACTTACTCAGCGTCCTTGGCCTCGGCGGCCTCCTCGTTCTGCTCGCCCTGACGGCCCTCGATCATGGCGTTGGCCATCACGGAGGCGATCAGCTTAATGGCGCGGATGGCGTCATCGTTGCCGGGGATGGGATAGTCGATCTCATCGGGATCGCAGTTGGTATCGGCAATGGCCACAACGGGAATACCCAGACGATGCGCCTCGGCGATGGCGTTGCGCTCCTTGCGGGTGTCCACGATGAACAGAGCGCCGGGCAGCTTCTTCATTTCCTTCACGCCGCCCAGATACTTCTCCAGCTTCTCGATCTCGCCCAGGTGCTTGATGACTTCCTTCTTGGGCAGCATATCGAAGGTGCCGTCGGCCTGCATGGTCTTCAGCTGGTTCAGACGGTCGATACGGGTACGCATGGTCTTGAAGTTGGTCATCATACCGCCCAGCCAGCGGGCGTTGACGTAGTACATGCCGCAGCGGGTAGCCTCATCCTTGATGGCCTCCTGCGCCTGCTTCTTGGTGCCCACGAACAGCAGGGACTGGCCGCTCTCGGACAGCTGACGCACGAAGGCATACGCCTCCTCCAGCTTCTTCACGGTCTTCTGCAGGTCGATGATATAGATGCCGTTGCGCTCGGTGTAGATATAGGGAGCCATCTTGGGGTTCCAGCGACGGGTCTGATGACCGAAATGCACACCGGCCTCCAGCAGAGCCTTCATGGATACGACGTTCTGATTTGCCATTTTTGTTGTTTCTCCTTTTGTTTTAGTTTGTACCTCCAGCTTCCTCCTCCCTCCGGCCAACCTTACGGCACCGACCGGAGATCCGAAGCTGTGCGGATTCACCAAAATATGATAGCACGGCTTTTTCCATTTTGCAAGGAGAAATTCCGGTTTTTCACCGGAACGCGGCTTGTATTATTAAATGCGAAAGGACACGAACCCACCCGAAAGGGTGCGGAACGGTCCCGACGCATTTATTTTTTTATACCACAAAGGGCCGGAAAATACAAGGGAGGGCGCAAAAAATGACACACGTTTCTTTTGAAGAGTACGAAGCCGCGAAAGCCGAAATCATCGGCGGCGTTCAGTACAAAGAGGATTCGACGCTGGAGGGGTCCACAATCCGCAAGACCTACACGACAGAGCGCGGGACGTTCTACGAAGTAAACGACGGCGGGCGCGTCGAGTTTTGGAGCGACAAGCACCCCGAAAGCCGGATTTACGACGAAAACGAGCGGGACGAAGCCCCCGCCACCCCTGTAACAACGGAGTGGGTCCCCGGTTACGGCGAATTGTTGTCGGACAAGATCAGGACCACGACGCAGGACTTTTCAAAGCTGAACGACTTTGAAAAATTCATTCTCGACCGCGGGTATCTGTACGGCACGGAAGAGGAATTGAAAGCCGGGTATGATCGGTCATGGAAAGCCAGTCACGGAATCTTGGTGACGGCGGAAGAGTTCGACGCGGAGATTAAAAGCCGGGTCAAATGGGACAAGACGCTGGACACGGCGAAGCTGTATGAAACGCTTGTGCGGCTTGTTCAGGAAAAGAAGCTGACCCCCGGCGACGTTATGCGGTATGCAGTTTATACATGGTGCTTACGGAAGCCGGAAGCCGTCGTTGCTTATGAGGAAGCCCCCGGCAAATGGCTGGTCAATAATTGCGGAACGGAAATTTCGGAAGAGCGGGCGCGCGTCGAGGTTTGCGAAGAATGGGGCTTTGAAGCCAGCCGGGTACGTATCATCGGGACCCCGTATTATGACGCGACCGATTGGCAGTTTATCCGCTTTAATTGCGCCCACATGACATGGCTTTGGAAGAACGGCAACTTGTATCAGGTGTACGAATAAAGAGCGCGGGCGCGGCGTACAGCCGCCGCGCCCGCCCGGAAAGGCGGTAAACATGGGGTGCATTTTCAAGCCGGAACCGTTGTCGTGGGAGGACATCGACGGCGGACGCGGTGAATTGATAACGGAAGAAATCGAAGCGTTCATAAGCGACTATTGCTATCAGGACGAGCCAGCAGACTACGGCGACGACGGAGAACTTGCGAACGAACTTGTTTTCTTTTCGGAAGCGTGGGAAAAGTTAAGCGGCTGGGATTCATACGGCAAGATTGCAGACACATTCCAGACGGCGGCGGTTCTTTCCTTGATTGACGGGGCATTTCACGACAGCATGGCGGCGGACAGAATCAGCGAAAAGCTGACGAAATCGGCGACAAAGCCGGATTTAGTAAAGATCATAACGCACGTTGCCAGCCTGTATTGCTGGTATATATCGCTGAAAGCGCGTATTGAACAGGCGGAAGCCGAAAAATAGAAATTCAGCGGCAATAGAACGGGGGTGAAAACTTGTGCGGCGATACAAATACATAACATTTCAGGATAGAAGAACGCTTGCCGCCGCATACGAACGCGGAGAGCGGGCGGCGGATATTGCGGAGCGGCTGGGGGTGACGGTTGCGACCGTGTACCGGGAGTTGAAGAGGGGCGAAAGCACCGACGGAAGCGGGAACGTGATTCTTGACCGCAACCAGCGCCCGGCATACAGCCCCGTTATTGCCCAGCAGACGGTACAAGCAAGCTTCAAGCGCCGTGGGCGCACGACCGCGGAGAGTAACGCGGGTGCGTGATCGTCCGGGAATCTGAAAAGGAGGTTTTAACGGTGAACAACTTTGAAAAGCTGACGAAAGGCCCGGACGCGCTGGGCGCATTCTTGCGAACCTTGCCCGTTTTAGAGGGACCGTGGGACGCGGAATTTCACGCCCGCTTTTGCGCCGGGTGCGCCGCGGAGAATTGCGACGCTTGCCCGCATGAAGAGTTCAGGAACAACCCCGGCTGGTGGCTGACCCTTGAAGCAGGAAAGGAGCGGGACGCATGAAAAAGAAAATCACGTTCCCGGACTGGACAGGCCCGGCGGGGCAGATTATCACCCGCGACGGAGAAAACGGGAAGCGGCCCATTTGGAGGGCATACGCTCAGGACACGGCGGGCGATTTCCTCGCCCTCCGTGTGACGCTGGAAATTACCGGGGGTTCAACCCTGTTTGAGAGGTTCGACAGCGAAGAGGAACGCGCCGCCGCACAAACGGAAGCAAGTCGCCGGGTTACATGGCGGAACGCGCTGGGCTTTGCTGAACAGTTGTGGCGGGCCGCGCCCCACCGCGAATACGTCGTGTTATTCAGGCCGGAAAGCCCGAACGTCGGGCGCGAAACGATTTGCATATATCAGCGGTTGCCGTCGCTTTCGGCGGCGGGAAAGGCGGTGTAATGATGGACAAGCCGAAAAGCCTTTATCTTGTGAAAAATTCGAGCGGGCGAACGCTTCACGTTTGGGCCGCGTCCGGCGATCAGGCAAAGCGGATTTTCTGCAAGGAATACGGGATTCGCCCCGGCGACTATTGGTGCGGCCTGTCTACGCTGACCGCCCGGAAGTTGAAGCCGGAAGAGGTCAAGGCATGGGAAGCAAACGCGGAAGCGGAGCGGGCGACATACCTTTTCATTCGCGGAATGCTGGAGATCGGCGCGAAAGCCTATGCCGAAAGGGGGTGCGCCGTATGAGCCTTTGCCGGGGGTGCGGTTCTCAAATTGAGTGGATAAAGACCACGGCGGGCCGGAATATGCCCGTTGACCCTGAACCCGTTTTCGTGATCGAGGGCGACGGACGCGACCGTTTCGTGACGGACGACGGCGCGGTGATCGTCGGGCGGCGCGCCCGCCCAGAAGAGGAAAGCCGCGAACTTCCCGTTGCATTTGTGCCGCATTGGAAAACTTGCCCGAATGCCGGGGACTTCCGGCGGCGTGGGAGGGGGTGACAACATGAAGCGTCAATTCTGTTTGCCCTGCTTCCTCGAACTGCAAAAGGCCGGAAAGCACGATATAAAGCGCGTCGGCGGCGGGCGAAATATGAAGATCACGTGCTGGCGGTGCAAACGCCGCCGTTACGGGGCGGAATATGAGATTTCCCGGAAAGGGAGCGCCGACCCAACGCACGAAGAAAGGGGGACAAGCAATGCCGAAATATGAATTTGTCGCCGTTGATTTCGACGGGACACTTTGCACCGACGCTTTCCCGGAAATCGGGGAGCCGAACCCCGTTGTCATCGGCTACGTTCGGAAGCTGGCGGCGGAGGGTTCAAAGATCATTCTTTACACAAGCCGGGAAAACGGAACCCGGAAACTGCTTGACGAAGCGGTGGCGTTCTGCAAGGCGCAGGAAATCCCGATTCACGCGGTCAATGAAAATCCGTGGAACCCATACGCCGCAACAATCGGCCTGAAACCGTCCGACGGGCGAAAGGTATATGCGGACCTTTACATTGACGACAAGGCCATAAACCCGGTTGACATAGAGAGAATCGCGCATTTCAGCGCATGGGAGGAAGCAACATGACAGAGGTTAAAACGGCCCGCCGTGGAGCGGGACAGGCCCAGCCGCGGCGGAGGACAAGCCGCCGGGCAAAGGTAAAGCGGGCAACAATCGCCCTTTATGCGACGCTGACCGTCGCCGGAATCCTGCTTTTTCGAGCGGGCGCGGCGGTTGCCTACGTGGAACGCGGGTACAGCACGGTGGGCGGCGAAGTGTTCGCCTTGTTTCTCCCGGTATTTTATTACATCATTTCGCAATTCGTCGGCGATATTGCCGCGGACATGAAAAAAATCAAGGAGGAAAACGACCATGAAAAAACTTGCTGAACTGAAATGCGGCGCGCGCTTCACCTATGCCGGGGTGGAATGGGTCAAGCTGAACGACAACGACGGCGGCGCGCTTGCCCTTGCCGCCGGACCTGTCTTTGAACGGGCTTTCGACGAAGAGAATTGCAACGATTGGCGCAAGTCGTCCTTGCGCCGGGAACTGAACGGCCCGTTCTTTGACGCGCTGATTGCAGAGGGCGCAGACCGGGCGGCGTTCCTCGACCTCGAAAGCGACTTGACCGCCGACGATGGTATGACCGACTACGGGACCGCGACGGACAAAATCGCCTTGATTTCCGACGGCCTGTACCGCAAGTTCCGCGCCCTGATTCCGAAAATCGGGTGCTGGTGGTGGACCCTGACCCCGTGGACGTGCGACCCCGAATACTCGTTCCACGTCCGCAGCGTCAATTCCTCCGGCGCGATGGACTGGAACTACGCGTACGTTGGCAACTACGGCGTTCGCCCGCTTTGCAATATGAAATCTGACATCTTGGTATCTGTTCAGGACGAAGAGAACGCAGACGATCAGGCGGAGCGCCGGGCCGCGGCGGTTGAGGAAGCCGCGGAAGCCGTCATGGAAACGCTGGGCGACTATGCCGTGTCCCTTTGGGGTGACGTGCTGGCGGCGGTTGTGTCGTCCCTCTTCAAGTCGAAGCTGGACGCGGAAGAGATCATGCAGGAAGAGAAAGCAAAAAGGGCGGCGGAGGGTTGACCCCTCCCCGCCGCACGGAAAACAGCATAAAGAAAACCGCCACGCACTTGCTTTGGAAGAACAAGCGCGAAGCGGTTTCCGCCGATGAAAATACATCACGTATCAACCTAACGTGAGTATAACACAAAGCGGCGGAAAAGTCAAGTAAAAGCGCCGTTTTCAAGCGGCGTGGCGGGCTTGTAATGGGTATTAACGTTCCGGCGAAGCCTTGTCCACGCACACACAGGAAACCGGGGGATTTTGCAGGGGTTTCACGCCCTTTTCCCCTCTTCCCTTTTTTCTCCATGCGCCGCCGAGGGTGATGGGGGTTTGCAAGGGGGAAGAGGGAGGGGGCGCGTGTGTGAACCCTCTTCCCCCTTGCAAGTGATCGGCAAGCACAAGGCCGGAAACAGAACAGCCCGCTTCATCATCGACAGAAAGAGGGTGAAGCATGGTGCGAAGTTTCATGCGGGAAAAGAAGATATATTGCGGGGACCATTACAGGGAGGTTGATATATATTCCTACACCGACGCGCAAAAGAAAGCTTCCAGCAGGGGCAAGCGTTCAAAAAAGGTCAAGGAATCCGAACCGAAACAAAAGAACCTGAATGACAAGAACGCCCGGCGGTATTTCACACAGACAGCGAACTTGAATTTCGGGAGCGACCCGGACGCGTTGCACGTGTCGGCGACCTATTCCGCAAAGTATCTTCCGGCGACCATAGAGGAAGCGGAAAAGGAAGCTTCAAACTACTTGCGCCGGGTCCAGTACCGCCGGGAGAAAGAGGGGTTGCCGCCCCTGAAATATATGCTTGTGACGGCATACAGCACAGGCAAGGACGGAAAAAAGCCCGTCCGCATACATCATCACATCATTATGAACGGAGGGCTTGACCGTGACACCGTGGAAGAGTTGTGGCGCAAGCGAAAGCGGAAAGGGCAAAAGAAAGGCGACCGAATCGGGTTTTGCAACGCCGACCGCCTACAATCCGACGAAAACGGGATTTCTGCCCTTTGCAACTACCTTGTGAAGCAAGCCGCCGGGAAAAAGCGGTGGTCATCGTCCCACAATTTGGAGCGACCGACAAGCCGAACAAATGACGGACGCTGGAATCATCGGCAGATCGAGAGGATAGCAAAGGAACAGCCGGGCCGGGAGTTTTGGGAACGGAAATATCCCGGCTGGACCCTGACCGACAACGTGTACGGCGTTACATACGAACACAACGACTTCACGGGCTGGTCAATCTACCTGAAATTGAGAAAGAAAGAATAGAAAGGGGTGGTCATCATGGGAACGCCTTACAGGGTATGCGAACATTGCGGCGCACACCTTGACGCGAACGAAAAATGCGATTGCAGGAACCCGAAACAGGAAGAAGCCGCGGCGGAAGCCCGGCCCATGAAGCTGGTTGCCGTGTGCCGGGAGGTTGACAAGGACACCGGGCGCATAGCAGTTTACAAGATCGACAAAGAGATCACCGGGACCGTGGTTCAGCAATTACAGCTACGGGCGCAGTTTAACCCGGAATTGCGGTATTTCACGCTTACGTCGGGACGATGGGAGCGGTTCGGGGACGTGATAACGTCCATTCTGAAACGCCGGACCGTCACCAGCACGGACGTTGACCGAATCGGCGGCATTGTAGAGTTATGAAACGGAGGTTGCAGACATGACGAACGAAGAGAGGTTCAAGGCGATTTTTCAAGATCAGGTCAACCGCCCCGGCGCGGACGACTTGCTGGAATGGCTTGAAAGTGCGGGCTTTTTCACCGCCCCGGCAAGCACGAAATACCACGGCGAATACCCCGGCGGGCTTGTCGAACACAGCTTGCGGGTTTATGACTTCATGATTTCAAGCCCCTATGCCGCGGGAACAAGCGCCGAAACCCGCGCAATTTGCGCCCTACTTCACGACGTATGCAAAGTCGAATATTACGAACCGAAAGACGACGGCGGGTATCGCGTGAACGATCAATTCCCGTTCGGGCATGGGGAAAAGTCGGTTTATCAGATTTCCCGGTTTATGTACCTGACCGACGAAGAAGCCCTTGCAATCCGATGGCACATGGGAGCGTATGACGACGCGGCCCGCGGCGGAAGCCGGACGCTTTCAGCGGCGTTGTCCCTCTTCCCTCTTATGCTTGCCTTGCATACCGCGGATATGCTGGCAACGCAGGAAGAACAGCGGAGGGAACGGGCATGACGGAGCGGGAACGGATTTTAGAGAAAATCAAGCGGGTTCGGGCTTTGGCGGAACGCGGCGTTGACGGCGAAAAGGATTCCGCCACCGCTTTGCTTGACCGCATGATGGAGAAATACGGAATTACAGAAACCGAACTTGCAGAGGAACGGCGGGAAATTGCGTGGTTCAGATATAAGACCCCGCTTGAATGTAGGCTTTTACATCAAGTGATTTACGCCGTCACAGGGCGGGCCGCTTCCGGGTGCGTCGGGGCCTATACAGGCAGAAAGCGGAAGAAAGTGGGGATTGAATGCACCGCGGCGGAACGTATAGAAATTGAGTTCTGTTTTGATTTTTACAAATTCGCTTTTGAAAAGGAACTTGAACGGTTTTATATTGCGTTCCTGCAAAAAAACCGGATATTCCCGGACAATCCCATAGACGACGCGCGGGAAATCGGGGAAATGAGCCTTGAAGAAGCACAGCGAATTTCCATGATGATGGCGGGAATGGACGAACACACCCGCCGGAAAATGCTTGAAAGCGGGGCCGGAACATGAAGTGCGCCGTATGCGGAAAGCCCGTCGAGCGGGTCCACCCTTGCCCGTATTACGCCCGCCGGGGTGAAGTCACGTGCGACGAATGTTGCGAAGAGTGTTACAGGACAGAGCCGTTCCCGTGCCGGGAGCATGACGCACGGGTTCGGGAAAATCGGAGGAAGAACAATGCAGATCGACCAGCGGCGCGCCCGCCAGCAGTATCAAAACAAAGTCAATAACGCGCAGGGGCATTTTTTCGAGGACTACATAAAAGCCGCGTGCGCCCTGTATTCCATGCGGGAGCGGGCGGAAGTCGATAAAACCCCGGAACCGTTCAGAGTGCTGGAGAAGTTGCGCGACGGGATTTTCAAGGGACGGTTCACGGCCCGCGCCCAGCCGGACTTTCAAGGAACCCTTGCGGGCGGGCGGTCAATCGTCTTTGAAGCGAAGTACACCAGCACCGACCGCATGAAGCGGGACGTTCTGACGCAGGAACAGCAGGACGCGCTGGAGAAACACGCCCGGCGGGGAGCGGTTGCCGCCGTATGCGCCGGAATCAACGACAAATTCTTTTTCGTGCCGTGGGCCGTATGGCGGGACATGAAAGAGCGTTTCGGGCGAAAGTACGTGACGGCGGCGGACCTCGAACCGTGGCGGGTGCGCTTCAATGGTTCGGTTCTCTTCCTCGACTATATCCATGAAAGGAGCGGGAGCAATGGCAAAGAAACAGAAAACGCGGAAATTGACGGTCCGGGTCACTCCGCAAACGGCGTTCAATCTCGAAAAGCTTATGCAGATCAGCGGGCAGAAAACACCGGGCCGGGTGGTTGACAAGCTGGTTCGGGAGAAAATGCTGGCCTTGCGGGGCCGGGCGGAGGAATAACCCGTGTTTGACCTGAACCGCCTTTATAACGCTGATTGCATGGAAGCAATGCAGGAAATCCCGGACAAATATTTTCAGCTTGCTATATGCGACCCGCCTTACGGAATCGGACACGACGGACAGCGCCAGAGGGTACACAACAACCCGAAGCACAACCGAAAGTTTCACGCCCGCAAGGGCTGGGACAAGGAAACGCCGCCGCCCGAATACTTCCGCGAACTGGAACGCGTTTCGGTAAATCAAATAATTTGGGGCGGGAATTACTTTGTCCCCATGCTGAACCGCGGAACAAAGGGCTGGGTGGTTTGGGACAAGGGACAACACGGGCTTTCAATGAGCGATTGCGAACTTGCGTACACGTCTTTTGACCGCCCGACGCGGGTTGTCGTCATAAACCGGGCCGAATTGCAGAGGGACGGAAACACGATACACCCGACACAAAAGCCCGTCCGCCTGTATGAATGGCTTTTGCAGAACTACGCCAGCCCCGGAGATCGGATTCTTGATACACACGCAGGGAGCGCGTCAAGCCTGATTGCGTGCTGGCGAATGGGATTCGAGTTCGTCGGGTTCGAGATTGACCCCGACTATTACGTGAAAGCGTCGGAGCGGCTGGCGGCTGAAATGGCGCAAATTCGCCTATGGGACTACGCAGACCAAACGAAACTATTTTGAAACGGAGGTTTTGAAAGGGGGCGGCGGCAGTGAAGCTTCAACAATGCGAACGGTGCGGGAAGCAGACCGCAGAGGGCTTGACGCTTTGCCCTGAATGTATGAAAGCGGCGGGAGCGTCGGCGGAGGAAGTCACCGCGGCGGAGGAATTGCGGGACATAGCGCGGGTTCTTTCGATCACAGCGGGGACCGACATCAACATTCGGGACGCAATGACAGGTATTTTGAACATAGCCGACAGGCTGGACAGGAGGAAATAAGCATGGAGATTATCAGATTCGTTCTATCAAATTTTTGGGTATGGCTGGGGGCCGTTATCCTGATTCTTGCAATCGGGCAAGCGGCGGTGGAGGTCATCAAGGCCGTTCGCCCGTCACGGAAGATCAGCGCATACAAGATCGGCGACCGCTGGCGCATGGAGATTGACGGGGCGCGCCGCGGGGACATAGCCGCCGCAATTCGCGGAATCCGGGAGGACGAAAACAGCACAAGAGGAACGGGGGCCGGGGCATGAATGCGGCGCTTTTAAGCAGTAAGAAGATGGACTATTGCACCCCGCAAGCGTTTTTCGACGAACTGAACCGGGAATTTCATTTCACGCTTGACGCGGCGGCGACGGACAAAAGCGCAAAATGCCCCGCATACTTCACCCCGGAAACGGACGGGCTGAAAAGCCCGTGGAATGTTGCGGGGGGGTCCTGTATTCTGCAATCCCCCATACGGGCGGGAAGTCGGCAAGTGGGTTCGCAAAGCCTACGAAGAAGCACAGAGCGGGACAACCGTTGTTTTGCTGATTCCGGCCCGGACGGACACGACATATTTTCACGACTACATATACGGGAAAGCGGAAATTCGGTTTATCCGCGGGCGGCTACGCTTCACAGATGAAGAGGGCAACGCATACGCCCCGGCACCGTTCCCGTCAATGGTGGTCATCTACAACGGAGCAAAGGAGGAATCAGCATGAAAGCGGTTATCATAGCGGGCGCGGCGGTTGCCGCCATCCTGCTGGGGCTTTTTGTGGCGGGCTTGTGCCGTCTGCTTTGGTTAAGCGTACCGTATGAAACATGGCTTGAATACGAGCGGGAGAAAGAGCAACGGAAAAGAGCCAGAGAACAGCGCAGAGGGCGCAGGAAGAGGGGCAAAGCATGAAAGCATACACCGTGTATCAACCTTACGCATACGCAACCGTCGCCGGGCTGAAACACTACGAAACCCGACCGCGGCGGACGAACATTCGGGGCCGCGTTGCGGTCCATGCCGGGAGATTGGACGAAGTACACGCGACAAAGAGCCTTTCAAACCGCGACTTTTGGGCGGTCATGGAAGCAATCGGAGGAAAAACCGATTTGCCCCGCGGCGCGGTGATCGGCACGGTTGAAATTGTCGATTGTGTCCCCGTGGAAGAGATCGTGAACACCCTTTCAGAGCGGGAGCGGGTGCTGGGCGACTATTCGCCGGGGCGGTTCGCATGGGTGCTTCAAAACCCGGTCATGTTTGACGAACCTTTCCCGGCCCGCGGAAAACAAGGCTGGTGGGAATGGGAGGGCGCGAAATGAAATGCCGGGAATGCGAATACGCGTCAATTTCAACATATATGCGGAACGGGAACGGCGCAAGCGCGCACGTCGGACATTTTGCACAGGAAGCGGCATTTTGCAAACACCCTGATTGCAGACCGCCGGGGCCGTTGCTGTTCTACGGAAAAACCGCCCCGCGATACTGCCCGTTGAAGAAGAAGTTGAAGAAGAAAGAGAGGAAATAAGCATGGGTAAAATCACGTTCACAGAGAAGCAGGAAGCGATCATTCGGCGGCTGAATGACCCGCTTTATACCGTGGAATTTCTGAAAGAATGGGTCAACCGCAACGACAACGTATTTATCAACGCGCCCGCGGCCCTGCAAGCTATGGGCGCAAGCGGATTCTTTGCCGCCGTTCGTGCAATCGAGCGGGCGGAAGAAAGCGACGGTGAAAATACATGAATTATCAACCGAAAGTGATTCGTTGCCGCCTGAAAACGGGCGGTAAGACGATTCAGGAAATCCGGGAAAAGAACAAGGGTCAAGGCATGGTTTACCGGGATTTCGAGAACATCAAGAAAACCTATGACATTTTAGACGGCGTGGTATTGCTTCTTTCCCTTTGGGACTACGACAAGCACGCAAGCTATCATTTGCATAATTGGGACGCGGCGGACGACGAACGCATGATGACGGCTTTCTACTACGCGGAGCAATACCACCCGTTCAGGGATATGCGACCGTATCGGAACGACTTTGAAAAGTTTAAGGCCGATTGGACGGCGAAAACCTATGACCCCGGAAGTGCGTTCACCTTTGACCCGGCGGACGTGGAAGAGATCGAAACGCTTTGCGAAGAGATTTTGCCGCCGGACCCGGCCCCCGCCCCAGCGAAGCAGAAACAGAGGAAGCACAAGCGGCGGCGAAAATAGAAAGGAGCGTTTGAAATGGCTTATTACGACACACAGGTTCTTGAAGCCTTGCAGGAAATCGCAAAAGAGTTGAAACGCATTCGGGAGTTGATGGAGAAAGCGGAGGGCGAAAAATGAAGTATGCAGAGTTCAAGGCGGTTTGCCCCTATGAGATCGGCGACAAAATCAAAGTCATTCAGGAAGAGCGGGAGGAAGTACACACGATCACCGACATTGTGTGTATGCACTATCTGAAAACCGGGGCCGTGCAATTCCTGTTTGAGCTGGACAACAGCGGAAAGCTGGTATCTATTGCCCCGACGGAAGAGGCTTGCAAGCAATAAACCCCGCCGTCGAGCGGGTCAAAAATCAAAATAGGAGGTTTGCACGGTGAAAACTATATCAATTATCAACCTGAAAGGCGGCGTTGCAAAGACGCTGACCGCCGACAACATGGCGCACGTTCTCGCAGTTTTCCACAATAAGCGGGTATTGCTTGTGGATAACGACAAGCAGGGCAACACGTCAAAGGCATTCGGGGTTCATTCCTACGACGAAAAGAGCCTTTCGGACATTCTGACCGCCCGGCGGATTGACCCGCACGAAGTCATAAAAAAGACGCGGTTTCAGAACATCGACGTATTGCCCGCAAATATGACCCTGATTCGGGCGAATCTTGAAGTAATGATGGACAGCACCCGACCCCAGCAAACACGCCTACGGGCCGCGCTGGGGGCCGTAACGGGAGAATATGACTATTGCATTATAGACAACGCCCCCGACATCAACATATCGACTATAAATGCCCTTGTCGCGTCTGACGACGTGATTATTCCGATCAAGATTGACAAATACGCCTTTGACGGGCTGGCGGAACTGAAAGAGCAGATCGAGGACACGCGGGACGACCTGAACCCGCGCTTGCGGCTGGCGGGTTGCCTTATCACCTGTTTTCAAAGGACCGACGCGGACAGGCAGGGCGAAGAATGGTTGAAAGCCCAGCCGGAATACCCGGTTTTTGACACGCACATTCGCTATTCGGAAAAAGTCACCGAAAGCACCTTTTCCGAATCCCCCATTGCTGAATACAGCAGACGGAGCGGGGCCGCTATGGACTATATCGCGTTTGTGCGGGAGTATTTGCGGAGGGGCAAGCAATGAAAGAGGAAAAGGCCGTTCCCGAATACTGCAAAAACAACCCGAAAAAGATTCGCGCCTATCAATGCGATATATGCGACGTGTTGGACGTGGACGACTTCACGGACAAGAGATTTTGCCGGGCGGGATTTTGGCCCGGTTGCGGCGACCCGGACGGGTGCCGGGAAGCGTTCAGGCCCATAGAGGGGCGCGGAAGAATCGGAGTACATCGGTAAATTGTCCGAATCGGACGGAAAGGGGCTTACATCATGGCAAAGTTTAACTTGAATCAGATTTTGAACGACGCTTCACGGGCCGCGGCAAAGGGCGGGGAGCCTACCACCCGCCCCGCTGAAAGCAGGATGGAGAAAATCAGCGTTTACGACCTTGTGCCGTCGGAAGATAATTTTTATTCCATTCGGGAGATTGAAGAACTGAAAGCGGCAATCGAAATCGCCGGGAAAGTGCTTCAAAACCTTGTCGTCGTCCCGCTCGACGGCGGTAAATACAAAGTCATTGCCGGACACCGCCGCCGCCTTGCGTCGATTTCCCTTGTTGAAGAGGGAAAACCGCAATATGAGTTCGTGCCGTGCGACGTGGAACCGAACGAAGAAGCGGCGGAAGATCAAGAGGTCCGCGACGGACTTATGTTGATTGTGACAAATTCGCAGAGGGAGAAAACCGCGTGGGACAAAATCGAAGAAGTGCGGTATTTGCGGGAAGTGCTGGAGAAAGCCCGGACAAAGCCCCGGTTCGTCGCCCTGCTTCAACAGATCGTTACACAGACGTTCGGCGGTGCAGAGGTTCAAGCGGACGGGACGCGGGATTTCATAGCAAAGGTGCTTCACACAAGCACAACGCAGATCGGGCGATATGACGCGATCATTCGGAATCTTTGCCCGGACTTCAAAGCGGAGTTGAAAGAGGACCGCATAAACGTTTCGACCGCCTACGAACTTTCGGGGCTGGCGGCGGAGGAACAGCAAGCGGCGTTTGCAGAATATCAGCGGACCGGGGAAATCTCCATAAAGGCCGCGCGGGAACGGAAAACCCCGCCCCCGGCGGAACAGACAGAGCGGGAAACCCCGCCACCCGCTCCACAGACCGCCACACAGCCGCCGGAAACGACGGGACGTAAAGAAACATACCTGCCCGCGGAAAGGACCACAGAGGGCCGCGCAGAGCCGCCGAAACAGGCAGACGCGCCCGCGGAAAGGCCGATTTCGGCAGCAGGACCGACCGACAAAGAGGAAGCGAAGCCCCCGGCGGAGCGGGAACAGCAAGAACCGCCGAAAGCGGCGGGAGAAACAAGGTGCGTTGACGGCGGCATTTGCCCGTATTGCGGGGGACGGTTCGACGCGGCGGAAGCGGTAAATCACAGCACGCTGGGGACGCAGACAACAGGCCCTATAAATTGCCCGCATTGCGGAAAGCCCGTCAAAATCTTTTGTTCGGTGGAATATTTCTGTTCCCCGGCGGAAGAGTGAGGGCGCGACCGTGAACGAACAAGAGTATTTCGGGGACATCGACGGGGCGTATGAAGAGGAACAGGCCGAACGGTTGAAAGAATGTGCCGCCCTGATTGCTGAAAAAGCGGGCGTTTCCCTCGAAGAAGCCGCCGCCGCAATTTCAAAATTCGTGCAAGTGATAACGGACGGGTTAAAGGAAGCTTTTGGAAGCCTGACAGTCATATTTCAGGAAATCGAAGAAGCCGCCGCGTTGCTGGAGGTTGAACCCCGCGCCCAGCGGAGGAAGAAAGCCCGGAGCCGCGCCCGGTTCATAGAACAGAGATACCGGGCGGAAATCAGGCGGGCAGAGGGTGAACGGATATATCGGCGGATATACAAGCCGCCTTAAAGCACAAAACAGGAGGACGGGCAATGAAACGCGAACGCGAAAAGGTTATAACGATCTTGCGGTTTTACCGGGACGTTGATAAAACAATCAAGCTGAACGAGCGGGTTATAAAGAACCTTGAAGATCAGTATTACACGACGCTGGGGGCCGTCAACATGGACGGTATGCCCCACGGGAAAGGCACGCCGTCAAGCCCGGTTGAACGGGTTGTTCTGAACGTCCCCGCGTCCGTCCAGCAGACGATTTCAAGCATGAATCAGGAAAACCGCAAGCTGGCGGAAATCAAAGGGCATATTCTTTCGGAGTTGAACGGCCTGAATTATCATCAAAAAGCGGTGCTTTTGGCGTTTTACATAGACGGCCTACAATGGGAACAGATTTCGGAACGCCTGAATTACAGCCCGCGGCAATGCCGCAATATACGCGACGACGGGCTGGACGCTTTGGGAAAGCGATTCAGCCGGAACAAGGCGATTTCGCGGTATCGTTTCCCGGAAAAATAAGATTGCCACCCATTGCCTGATTTTTCTGCTAAAATGGATATTGTGAAAAGTCACAGATACGAAACGGGCGGCGGAATCCTCCCCGCCGACCCTGACACCGAAAACGGACCATGTTTTGAACATGGCCCGTTTTTTGCACGCTTCCGGGCGGACCCGCGGAGCGGAAAATGAAAAACAAACGAAAGGGGGTGCGGACGCATGGCGCGCGATAGAAGCCCCGAACGGGACAAGGCCCGGCAGATTTGGCTGGATTCCGGCGGGACGATGACGGCGCGGGAGGTTGCGGAACAAGTCGGAGCAAAGCCCGAACAGGTCCGAAAATGGAAGAGCCTTGACGACTGGAACGCCGCGCTTGAAGCGCAGAAGCCGCCACGGAAACGCGGCGGGCAACCCGGCAATAAGAACGCCGCGGGAGCGGGTGCGCCTATGGGGAATAAGAACGCCGAAACACACGGCGCATATTCCGCCGTTCGCATTGCCGATCTTCCCCCGGAACAGCGGGAATATATAGAGGGTATCACGCTTGAAACCGAAGCGAATATGCTTACGGAATTGCGGTTGCTGATAGCAAAAGAAGCGGACTTGCAAAACAAGATTGCCGCGCTGGAGGGGGCCGACCCTGACACCCTGTATATTGACCGCGTTGTTGAAATGAGAACGCCGAAAGGTCAAGAGCGTTTGAAACAGCAGATGGAGAAGCTGGAAGCCCTGCAACGGGAAGAAGATTCGTTGCTTTGGGATATGGACGCAGAGAGCGGCAAGCCGCCGCCACGACAGCAGGAAAAGAAGCTGGAACGCCTACAACGTGAGATTGCGGCCTTGCAGGACACGACGGGCGACAAGGCCCGCGAACTGGAAGAGAGCGCATATAACGTCACAATGCAGACGGTCATAAAGGCCAGCGCATTCGACCGGGCAATGAAGCTTGAAGCAGAGTTGAACAAGATACACGGGCGAATCATCAAACTGTTAGATTCAATCAAGGGGTACGAACTGGAAAGCCGCCGGGTGCGCCTTGAAGAGCGCAAATATAATCTTGCGAAGCAAAAACTTTCGGGCGCTTTTGAGATCGACCCCGAAACGGGAGAGATCAACGACGAAACAGAGGGCGACGGCGACGTGTTCGCCGACTGAATATAGGTTCTTCCGGCGGCGGAGAAAGCCCGCGGGTTCGGCGACGCCCAGCGTTTTTTTAGGTGAAAAAATTTTTTGAACGCTTCCGCGCTTGCCGGAAATGCGTTGCCGGGGGGTGTATTCGAGAAAAGAGAGGTCAAGAGGGGTGAAAAAAGCATGAAACTTTACGACGTGAAAGCGGTTGCGCGGTTCTTGGACGTTTCCGAACGCCGCGTGCGGCAGTTGCGCGACGAAAAGGTGATTGCAGAGGTCCGCCCCGGCCTGTATGACCTGATCGACACGAACCACCGCTATATAAACTACCTACGCAAGCGGAACCCGGAAAGCGACGAAACGATTGACTACAACACGGAGCGGGCAAAGCTGGTCCGGGCGAAGCGGAAAAATGAAGAATACGAATTGCAGTTGAAAGAAAACAAGCTTCATTCGTCGGAGGACATCGAAGCCGTTATGAAAGATATGCTTGTGAACTTCAAAGCGCGGCTTATGGCTATTCCGGCGAAGCTTGCCCCGGTCCTTTGCAAGAAAACGGACCGGGCGGAAATCTTCAAACTGCTAAAAGAACATATCGACGAAGCCTTGCTGGAATTGTCGGACTTCAACGAAACTTTCGGAGAGAGGGGGAACGATGGTGAAACAAGCGACGATTGATCTTTTTACCCGCATTTTTGCCGTTCTTGCCCCGCCGCCGGACATGACAATTTCGGAATGGGCGGACGAATACCGCCGTCTTTCCTCTGAATCATCGGCGGAGCCGGGCCGCTGGCGCACGTCAAAGGCCCCCTATCAGAAAGAAATCATGGACGCAATATGCGACGTGAGCATTCAGAAAGTTGTTGTAATGAGCGCGGCGCAGATCGGAAAGACGGACGGGTTCATTTTGAACCCGATAGGCTATTTCATGCACTACGACCCGTCGCCGATCATGGTATTACAGCCGACCATACAGATGGCGGAAACGTTCAGCAAAGACCGCCTTTCCCCCATGTTGCGGGACACGCCCGTTCTACGTGACCGGGTGAACGATAAAGCCCGGAACAGCGGGAACACGATCTTGCAAAAGATTTTCCCCGGCGGTCATGTGACTATGGTGGGCGCAAATTCCCCGTCGTCCCTTGCTTCCCGTCCGATTCGGATATTACTTGCGGACGAAATCGACCGATACCCGGCGACGGCGGGCAATGAGGGCGACCCCCTCTTACTTGCCGGAAAGCGGCTTACAACCTTTTGGAACAAAAAAGAAGTTGACGTTTCAACCCCGACAATCAAGGGACTTTCCCGAATCGAAGTCGAATACGAACACAGCACACAAGAGGAATGGAACGTTCCTTGCCCCGCGTGCGGGGCGCTGACCCCGCTTGAATGGGCGAACATCGTATTTGACCGGGAAAACCTCGACGAAATCGGGTGCGTTTGCCCCGCGTGCGGCGTGCTATCCTCCGAAACGGAATGGAAAGAACACTTTTCCGGCGGGAAGTTTATTGCAAAGTACCCGGAACGAAAAGTTCGGGGCTTTCACCTGAACGCCCTTGCTTCCCTGTTCGTTGAATGGCGGGAGATCGTGCAAAAATTCCTTACCGCAAACGACGAAAAGAAGAAAGGCAATATTGAACTTCTCAAAGTATGGACCAACACAGAGATGGGGCAGACATGGGAGGAAGAGGGCGAACAACTCGAAACGGACGACCTTTACAAGCGCCGCGAAAAGTATAATTGCGAAGTGCCGGAAGAAGTGCTGGTACTGACCGCGGGCGTTGACGTTCAGGACGACCGTTTCGAGATTGAGGTTGTCGGCTGGGGAGTGGAAAAAGAAAGCTGGGGGATTCGCTATCAGGTCATACGCGGCGACCTGAAATTAAAGCCAGTTTGGGACGAACTGGACGCGTTTCTTTCGCAGACGTTCACGACCGCTGACGGGCGGCGGCTGAAAATCATTTGCACGTGCGTTGATTCCGGCGGACACTTCACGACGCAAGTTTACCGCTTTTGCAAAGAGCGGACGGCACGCCGGGTATTCGCTATCAAGGGCAAGGGCGGTGCGGACGTGCCGTATTACAACCGCCCATCAACCGCAAACAGCGTCAAAGCGCCGCTATTTACAATCGGCGTTGACACAGGGAAAGCGATCTTGTATCAGCGGCTGGGCATTCAGAAAGAGGGGCCGAATTACTGTCATTTCCCGAAAGAGAAAGACAGAGGGTACACGCAAGAGTATTTCCGCGGCCTGACCGCTGAAAAAATGGTGATGACCTACAAGAAAGGCAAAGCGCAATACGTGTGGACGCTGAAAGACGGAGGGTACAAGCGAAATGAACCGCTTGATATACGGAATTACGCAACCGTCGCGCTGGAGATTGCGAACCCGGTTTTGAAAAAGCCGGACCACGCCGCGCCGCCAGCCCCGCCCCGCAAGCGCGGCAGACGGTCCAGAGGAAACGGAGGAATTGCATAAATGGCAAATGGAATCAGCCTTGAAATTGCAAAAAAGCACCTTGACGCATGGCTTACCGCCGAATTGGAGGTTACGACACATCAAAGTTACACGATAGGTTCGCGGAGCCTGACAAAAGCGAACCTTTCGGAGATCAGAAAACAGATCGAATATTGGAGCGATCAGGTTGCACGGCTGGAGAACATCGAAAAGCGCGGCGGGCGAAACCGCGTTTACCGCGCCGTGCCGCGGGACCTGTAAGAAAGGACGGTGAAGCGGATTGAATGTATTTGACCGCGTAATTGCGGCAGTATCGCCCGAAAGAGCCTTGAAACGGGCCGGGGCGCGTCGCAAATTACAGATACTTGACAGCGGTTACAGCAATTACGGCGCGTCGGTAACGAAAAAATCGCTTGCCGGGTGGCTTTACGGCGGAGGGTCCGCACGGGAGGACATACAAGAAAACCTTTCTGTTCTCCGCCAGCGTTGCCGTGATCTTTACATGGGTGTTCCACTTGCGACGGGTGCGTTGAAAACGTGCCGAACAAACGTCGTAGGGTCCGGCTTGAAACTGAAAAGTCAAGTCGATTATGAGGTTTTAGGAATCAGCGAAGAGGAAGCGCGGGAACTTGAATGCAAGATCGAACGGGAATTTGCTTTGTGGGCGGATTCCCCCGCTTGTGATTTGGAGCGGCTGGACAACTTTTACGAACTCCAGCAACTCGCCTTTCTGAATTGGCTTATGAGCGGGGACGTTATCGCAACGCTTCCCGTGACAAGCCGGGTGAATATGCCCTATGACCTCCGAATCTGTTTGATTGAAGCGGACAGGTTGAGCAACCCGCACGGAGAAACGGGCGACCCGCACATTGTCGGCGGCGTTGAAACGAACGACGCGGGCGAAGTCGTCGCATACCATATCAGCACCCACCACCCCCTTTCGTATGAATTTACAGAAATGAAGTGGACGCGGGTTGAAGCATGGGGCGAAAAGACCGGGCGGCGCAATGTGATTCACATTATGAACCGGGAACGAATCGGACAGCGCCGCGGCGTGCCGTTTCTTGCCCCGGTCATCGAAGCGTTGAAGCAGTTAGGGCGATACACCGACGCGGAACTTGTCGCCGCCGTCGTTTCGGGTATGTTTACGGTATTCATCGAAAAGGAAAGCGCGTCGGCTGACGGCGCTTTCGGTGAAATTATCCCGGAAGAAGCACAGGTGGACGCGGACGACGACAGCACGATTGAACTTGCGCCCGGCGCAATCGTGGACTTGAACGAGGGCGAAAAGGCGCACGACATGAACCCCGGCAGACCGAACACGGCGTTTGACGGGTTCGTGATTGCCATTTGCCGACAGATCGGCGCGGCCCTTGAAATTCCTTACGAACTGCTGGTAAAGAACTTCAACGCGTCGTACAGCGCGTCACGCGGCGCGCTATTGGAAGCATGGAAAATGTTTCGTATGTATCGGACATGGCTTGCAAACGATTTTTGCCAGCCCATTTACGAAGAGTGGTTCGCGGAAGCCGTCGCAAAGGGAAGAATCCCCGCGCCCGGCTTTTTTTCTGACCCGATCATTCGCAAGGCGTACACCGGGGCGGAGTGGAACGGCCCGGCGCAGGGCCTTTTGAACCCGGTTCAGGAAGTCACCGCGGCGGAAAAGCGCGTGCAAAACGGCTTTTCGACCCGTGACCGTGAAGCAATGGAAATGAACGGGTCCGATTTCTACCAAAACGCGGCGCAGTTAAGGCGCGAAGAAAAGCTATTAAAGGAGGTCAAGGGCGATGGCACAGGAAGCCAAAAAGAAGAGCGGCCCGGCGAAGAACCCGGACAATCAAGCACAGAACCCGAAAAATAAGCACTTTTGGAGTTTCCGGGACGCGGCGGGAGAAAACGCCGCCCCGGAATTGATTTTATACGGCGATATTGCCTCCGAAACGTGGTGGGGCGACGAAGTAACGCCCCGGCAGTTTACGGAGGAATTGAACGCGCTGGGGTCCGTCCCCGAAATCGTCGTGCGAATCAACAGCGGCGGCGGCGACGTATTCGCCGCGAATGCCATTTATACCCGGCTGAAAGACAACCCGGCGAAAATCACGGTAAAGATTGACGGCTGGGCCGCGTCCGCGGCGACGATTGTTGCAATGGCGGGCGACGTGATCGAGATTCCGGGCAACGGCGTTTTTATGGTGCATGACCCGTCCGTGGGCTTGCTGGGTTACTTCAACGAAGCCGACCTTGTGAAAGTCGGCGAAGAACTGAAAGTGATTAAACAATCAATCGTGAACGGGTACGCCCTGAAAACAGGCAAAGACGCAGACGAAATCGCCGCAATTATGACCGCGGAAACATGGTACGACGGCAAACAGGCCGTTGACGCTGGTTTTTGCGACAAAATCATGTTCGAGGAAGCCGACACGACCGTTGAAAACACGGCAAAAGTCATCGTGAACAGCGTTTCGCTTGATATTTCGCGCTTCCCGAATCTTCCCGTTTCGCTGTTAAACCGTTGTGCGACCCACACGCAGGACGGTTTTTCAGATATACAACATCAAAATGAACCGAAAAGGAGCGAAGAAATCATGGACGGAATCAAGGACATCAAGACCGTTGACGGCCTGAAAGCGGCTTTCCCCGACCTGACAAAGCAGATCGAGGACGCGGCGACCGCCGCGGAACGCAAGCGCATTCAGGACATCGAGGACGTGGCGCTTCCGGGCTTTGAAAATATCGTTGCGGAAGCAAAATTCACGAAACCCGTTGCCGCGGGCGACGTTGCGAAAGCGATTGTTGCGGAACAGCGCAAGCTGGGCGGCAAGTACATTCAGGACCGCGACGACGACGCGAAGAACAGCGGCGCGGGCAAAGTCGGAGCGGGCGCAGGAATTGAGGGGACCAGCGGCAAGAGCGGCGCGGACGAAATCGACGCGGCGCTTGACAAGCTTTTCCCCGAAACGAAGTAAGGAGGTAAAAGACCATGTATGAGATCAACAGAGATCAGACCAGCCACGTGAACTTCTTTGCGGGCGACTTCCCCGTTGTGACGGAAGCCGGGGACGTGAAGAGCGGCGCAACCGTCCGCAAATACGCCCCCGTCATCAAAACCGCCGACGGTATCAGCGAAGCGACCGCCGACGGGCTGGCGGACTTGCACGGAATCGCCGCGGACGATTCGACCGACGGCGGCGTTGTGTGCTACCTGACGGGCGAATTTTTCGCCGACGCGCTGACCTTGCCCGACGGCGTGACCGCCGATACCCTGAAACCCGCTTTCCGTAAGCTGGGAATCTTTTTGAAGTAAAGGGAGGAAATCAAAAATGGCTATTCAGACTGATATTTACACCCCACGCACAATGGGGAAAATCATTCGCCGTATGCCCCCGGTGCATACGTTCTTCCGCGACACGTTCTTCAAGAACCGCCAGACGTTCCCGACGAAGAGCGTTGACGTGGATTTCAAGAAAGGGAGCCGCGCGCTGGCCCCGTTCGTTCACCCGAAGATCGGCGGCAAGACCGTTCCGAACAGCGGGTACAGAACGGAGAGTTACACCCCCGTTCTTGTCGCCCCGAACAAGATCACGACCGTTGACGACCTGCTGGAGCGGGCCGCGGGTGAAAATCCGTACAGCGGCAGGACCCCGGCGGAACGGGCCGTTGAGAAGTTGGCGGAGGATTTCGCCGAACTTACCGAAATGATCGTTCGCCGTGAAGAGTGGATGGCGGCAACCGCTATCTTCACCGGGCAGATTCCCATTATCGGGGAGGGCCTGAACGAAGTTATCGACTTCAATTTCACGAACACCGAAACCATCGTCACCGACGCGCTGAAATGGACCAGCCCGACCGCTGACCCGCTGGCCGACCTTGAGCGGTGGCACGAAACCGTACAGAAAAACGGTTTCGTGAACTGCAATATTTGCGTCATGGCAAAGGACGTTGCGAACGCCTTTGTAAACAACGCAAAGGTAAAGGAAGTGCTGGACATCAAGGGCTATGATCTTGCGGTCATCAAGCCCCGCCAGCTTCCGAACGGCCTTACCTACATCGGGAGCGTTCACAAAATGGGGCTGGACATCTACCAGTACAACGAATGGTATCTTGACAACTGGACCAACCCCGACGCGCCGGAGGACAAGCCGCTTGTTCCTGACGGAACGCTTGCCCTGCTTTCCACGGAAGCGGACTATTCGATCTATTACGGCGCGGTGACTATGCTTGCCGACAACGGCGTGAACTTTGTTACCGTCGAGGGCGACAAAGTGCCGCAGACGTGGGTGGAGCGCCGCCCGGACCGCCGTTTCTTGCAGATCAACAGCAAGCCGCTGACCGTGCCGCATGAGGTCAATAGCTGGTTTGTTGCAAAGGTTCTTTAATGAACTTCAAAGCGCAAGTCGAGCGGGACTTGACGACCGTTTTTCACAACAGCAACGAACACGCGGACGTTTTGGAGTTTTGGATTTCCGGGACCCGGTACAAAGGCCCGGTCATTCTTGACGACGGCGGAGCGCAGGACAGGAAAAAGCCGTCCACCGACCACGTGGACGGTTTAATTCTTGTCGATTTGGTAATGTACGTCCCTCTTTCCCTCTTGAAACGGACCCCGAAAAAAGATGAAACCGTGGAGATCGGCGACGACGTTTACACAATCACAAAGGTTCACCCGGAAGCCGGGGAAATCGTGCTTTATTTGGAGGGGTTGACCGAATGATTGAGATAACGAACGAACAGATCGAGCGGGTAAATCTGCTTTTAGGGGACATCAAAGGCGCGCCGAACCGGGCGCTTTTCAACGTCATAAACCGGGCGCTGGGTACGGTACGTTCACAATCGGGAAAGGTTATCCGGGAAACGTACAACATCAAGCAATCAGACATTACCGCAAACCAAAACATGAAGATGAAGCGGGCGACCGCGGGCGACTTGGTGGGTTCTATTGAGTTTGCCGGAACGGTGATACCGCTAAAACGCTTCAAGGTTTCGCCGACCGCCCCCGCGCAACGCACGGTTTCCGTTTCCGTATTGCGCGCGGAGGGCGGGAAGCGGCTGGAATCGGCATACGTCGCAGATTTGGGCAAATACGGTGTGGGCGTGTTTGAACGACTGACGCGACGGCGTGATTCGTCGCAACAGCTTTACGGACCGTCTACCGCGCACATGATGGGCAACGAAAACGTGCTTGACAAGGTGGAACAGGCGGCACAAGAAACCATCGACAAGCGCGTTGAACAGGAAATCACCCGTATTCTGAACGGGTACGGAGGATAAGACATGACACCGTTAGAACTGCTGGACGCTTTGAAAGCGTTTATCGAAGAAAACACAAAGGACATCTTGCTTCCCGTCCGGGTGGACAGGAAGAGCGGAGAAGCGAAAGAGCGGCCCGCGGAGGTCTACAAAATGCGACTTCCGACAAAGGACGCGGAAACGAAGCGGATTCCGTATGTTCTTTTGCAGTACATCAAAAGCACAGACACGCAGACCGCCGGGGAAATGCCGGAAAGTTCGTGCATGGTACGGATTGTCGCCGCCACCTATTCGGAGGACGGCGAAGAGGGCGCGTTATGCGTCCTGAATCTGCTTACCCGGATTCGTATTGCGTTTTTGCGCGACGGCGTGATTGCGGAACACTTCATGCTGAAACCGCCTATTGAAATGATCGTCTACCCGGACAGCACGCCGCCCTACTATTTGGGCGAAATGATGACCGAATGGCGAATGCCGATTGTAGAAAGTGAGGTTCAGAAAGTATGGCAGTAGAGTATAAACCCGGAATGACAAAGCCGGAATTGCTGGAACTTGCCGTTGTGAACGGGATTGACGTTGACGACAGCATGACGAAAGCAAAGATTATCGCCGCTATTGACGCGCACAACGCGCAGGAAGCCGCCGAAAGCGGCGGGGAGGGTAACAATACCACCCCGGACGAAAACGCCGGGCAGAGCGGCGCAGAGAACGCCACGGGCGACGCTGACACGGGCGGCGGCGGTGACGATACCGCCGGAAGCGGTGAAGAGGGCGCACAGGGCGGCGCAGGAAGCGCCGAAAGCGGCGGGGAGGGTAACAATACCACCCCGGACGAAAACGCCGTACAGGGCGCAACAGAGGACGAAGAGGACGCGCCGGACGGGTACGACCTGTTCGTTTATGCCGGGCCGACCTTGCCCCGCGGACGGCTGAAAGAAAATGCCGTGTTCCGCGGCACGTTTGAGGACGTGAAAGCCTACCTTGCGGACGTGCTGGAGGTTTACCCGCAGGTGGCACGGCTGATTGTACCCGTGAACAGGCTGGCGGCATTCTCCGTCAAGGTCAAGACCCCCGGCAACCTTGCACACAAGTATTACAGCGACATTGTTTCGGCAATGCGCGGCAACAGGGAGGTATAAAAAATGGCTGAATTTTACCACGGCGTATCTACAAGACAGGCCGACACGTCGGTAACAACGCCCGTAACGGCTGATTCCGGCGTGGCATTCATCGTCGGCGCGGCCCCGGTACATACCGTCGGCGGCACGGTGAACGACCCGATCATGTGCCAGAACTACGCCGAAGCCGTCGCCGCTTTGGGGTATAGCGACGACTGGAAGAAATACCCCATTTGCGAAGCGATTTATTCGCAATTCAAGCTTTACGGCGTGTCCCCCGCCGTTTTCGTGAACGTGCTGGACCCCGCGAAGCACAAGAAAACCGTCGATGAAGCAAATTACCCGCTGACCGACGGCAAGGTTCTTTTGCCGCTGGAAGCCCTGAAAGACACGGTGAAAGTCACCGGGTACGACATCGGAACAGATTTCGACCTGTTTTATGACGGCGGAAATCTGATTCTTGAAGTGCTGGAGGGCGGCGGAATCCCCGAAAACACGGGCGAACTGACCATTGCGTTTGACGCGGTGGACCCGTCCGCGATCACGGAGCGGGACATTATCGGCGGGTTCGACACCAACACGAAGAAGTATTCCGGGCTTGAACTGATTGACAAGGTTTTCCCGAAATACGGAATCGTCGCCGACCTGATCGTTGCCCCCGGCTGGTCCGACAAGTCGGAGGTTGCCGCGGTCATGGCGGCAAAGGCCGCGAACATCAACGGCGTTTTCGAGGGGAAAGCCCTGATCGACGTTGACACGGAAGCGGTCAAGCATTACGCCGACGTTCCGGCGTGGAAGAAAGCGCAGAACATCAACGCGAAAACACAGGTTCTTTGCTGGCCTTTGGTGAAGCTGGGGGACCGTGTTTTTCATTTGTCCGTTCAGGCCGCGGGCCGAATGGGGTTGACCGATTCGGACAACGGCGGTTGCCCGGCGGAATCCCCGTCGAACAAGCTTTTGCAGATGGACAGCGCCGTTCTTGCCGACGGTACGGTGATTCTGCTTGACTTGCAGAATGCCAACTACCTGAACAGCAACGGCGTTGTGACCGCCCTTAACTTTATCGGCGGTTATGTGCTTTGGGGCAATGAAACCGCCTGTTTCCCCGCCGACACGGACGTAAAGAATTACTTTATTGCCGTGTCCCGTATGTTTGGCTGGGTTGCAAATTCCCTGATCTTGACCTATTGGAGCAAGGTTGACAAGAAGATGACCCGGCGACTGATCGACAGCATTGTTGATTCCGTGAATATTTGGCTGAACGGCCTTGTCGCGGAAGAGCAGTTGCTGGGCGGACGCGTCGAGTTCAGGGAGGACGAAAACAGCACGACCGCGCTTATGGCGGGCAAGGCCGTTTTCCATGTGTTCTTGACCCCGCCCAGCCCGGCGAAAGAACTTAATTTCGTGCTGGAGTACGACGCGGAGTACGTCGCCGCGGCGCTGACGGCGTAAAGGAGGGTACAGACAATGAAAGTTGATAACGGTACAACTAACTTTGCCGTATATGAGGACGCAACCGAATTTTACGGCATGGCGGAAGTTACGCTTCCCGAAATCTCGCAGATTGCGGAAGAGGTCAAGGGCGCGGGCATTTCCGGCGCGTTCAACGGCGCGTTCGTGGGCCACATCGAAGCTATGACGCTGACCCTGAATTTCCGTTCCGTGACCGCCGACGCGATCAAGCTTGCGGAGCCGCGGAATCACCAGCTTGACCTCCGCGCCGCCCAGCAGTATTGGGACAACACCGCGGGCAAGTTCGTTCAGCAGGCCGTCAAACACGTTTTGATCGTCACGCCGACGAAGTTTGCCCCCGGCAAGCTTGCCCCCGCCGCGTCCGCGGAAGCTTCCGGGGAGTATGCGGCAACCTATTTCGCAACCTACATCGACGGAGTGAAGAAAATGGAGATCGACATTCTGAACTTCATTTACTTTGTCAACGGGGTTGACTACCTCGCGGACGTTCGCAAGGCGTTGGGCAAGGCGTAAGACCCGGCAGGACTTCCCCGCCGGGCTTTCTTATGCCCTTTTTTCTGTATCTAAAAATCTGAAATAACGAATCGGAGGAAAAGACAATGAGCGAAGCTATCAAGAACACCGCCACACAGGGCGCAGAACAGGCCGCAGGGACGGCGGCAACATCTACCCCGGCAGTTACCCCGGAAGCCACAAAGAAGCCCACAGGGGCGAACGTGGGCGTTTATACGCACAAGTTCAAGACCCCGTTTGAATACGGCGGCGCGACCTATGAGGAATTGACGTTCAATTTTGAGCGTTTGACCGGGCGCGACATGGTGGCAATCGAAACCGAAATGCAGATGAACAACGAATACGCGCTTGCGCCCGAAATCTCCCGGAACTTCCAGAGCAAGATGGCGGCGCGGGCCGCGGGTATCGGAAGCGACGTGCTGGACGCTATGCCGTTGCCCGACTTCAACCGTATTACGAACGCCGCGCGTGATTTTTTACTGTCTACGGGCTATTAAAACGCCCGGCCCGCTGGTGGCGGCGGGAGTGTTACCGACTTGCAAAGGCGACAAACACGCCTATTCCGTTTTGGCTTGATATGACAACGGCGGAGATCGTGCAATGGATAAGGGACATAAACGCCGCCGCCACGGAAGATAAAGAACGCGCGGAGAGAGAACGACAGCAAAGGGGGTGAGCCTTTGGCGGGAAGAAAAGAATTTGAATTGCTTTTTAAGCTTCAGGCGACGCTGGGGAGCGGGTTTAATTCCAGTTTCAACAGCGCAATGAACGCGTCAAAGCAGTTACAAGGCAACCTTTCCAAAATCAACGCGCTTTCCGGGAAGATCGAGGGGTTCCAAAAGCAGAGCGCCGCCCTTGAAGCGAACAAAGACAAGCTGGCGAAGCTGACAGAGGAACACGACCGCTTACAGCGGGAAATGAGCCAAACGGAACAGCCGTCGGAAGCCTTGCGGCAGAAAATGGAGAGGAACGCCCGCCAGATTGAGCAAACCACCGCAAAAATTCAGGAACAGGAAGCCCGGCTGGGTCAACTCGGCGACGAACTACGCGACGCAGGGGTTGACACAGACAATTTGACCGCGGAGAACGAACGGCTGGCCGAAAGTTACGAACAGGTCCGCCGGAATCAGGAGCGGCTGGCGAAGATCGGACAGGCACAGCAGAAAAACAGTGAAGCGATTTCAAAGACAAAGACACAGCTTGCCGGGACGATTGGGACCATTGCCGCGCTGGGTACGGCGATCTATGCCGGACCCGTTCAAAAGTCGATGGAGTTTCAGACGGCGATGGCGAAAGTCGGCACGATTGCCGACACGAACATTGTTCCCCTTTCGCAAATGCAGAAAGAAATCATCAATCTGTCAAATGCGCTGGGGGTCAACGCAAGCACCGTCGCGGAGGACGTTTACAACGCGATTTCCGCCGGGCAAAAAACTTCCGACGCGGTTGCATTCGTGGAAAAAGCGACCATGCTTGCAAAGGGCGGCTTTGCAGAAACCGGGCAAGCGCTGGACGTTCTGACGACGATTCTAAATGCCTACGGTATGGAATCGTCGAAAACGGAAGAAATTTCTAATATGCTGATTACGACGCAAAACCGCGGCAAAGTTACCGTCGCGGAATTGTCGTCGGTCATGGGTAAAGTGATTCCGACCGCGAATGCAAACAACGTCGCGCTGGAACAGCTTTGCGCGGGTTACTCCATTATGACCGCCCGCGGCATTGCCGCCGCCGAATCGACAACGTACATGAACAGTATGTTGAACGAATTAGGCAAAAGCGGCACGTCGGCAGATAAAGCGTTAAGACAGGCCGCGGGAAAAGGGTTCAGCGAACTGATGGCGGAGGGGAAAAGCCTTGCGGACGTTCTGAACATCTTGCAGGGCGAAGCCGACAAGAGCGGGAAAACCCTTGCGGATATGTTCGGGAGCGCGGAAGCGGGAAAAGCCGCCCTTACGCTGATGGCAAACGGCGTTGAGGGGTTCAACAACGAAGTTTCCGCAATGGTAGACAGCACCGGGGCCGCACAAGCCGCCTACGAAAAAATGATGAACACGACCGAAGAGAAGATAAAAAAGGCAAAAACGGCCTTGTCGAATCTCGGTATTGTGTTAGGCGATACGTTCTTACCATACGTCACGACCGCGGCGGAAAAGTTGTCGGATTTGGTGACGAAGTTTTCCGCATGGGCGCAGGAAAACCCGAAATTGCTTTCAACAATCGTCAAGGTTGCCGCGGCCCTTTTGACATTAAAGGTTGGAGGGCAAGCGGGAAAGCTTGCGTTCTTGGAAATCAAGGGCGGAATATTGGGGATTCAAGGCGCGTTTGCGAAGATGAAAGCGTTTAGCGCGTCCGGCGGTATAAAGGGCCTGTTTTCAGGGCTTGGAGGTATCAAAGGAAAGCTTTTGCCCCTTGTCGGTATCATCGGCGGCGTTGCCCTTGCAATCAAGCTGATTTCCGGCAATCTTGAAGAGGTCCGCGGCTGGATTCAACAGACGTTCGGCGACGGCGCGCTTGCCGTATTTGACAAGGTGTGGGGCGTGATTCAGAACGTCGGCGCGGCGATCAAGGGCGTTTTCAGCGGTGAGGGCATGGGAAACGCCCGGAACTTCTTTGAAGAGCATTTCGGAGAAGCGGGCGTTGCCGTGTTTGATTCGATCATCGGCGTTGTGGAGCAGTTAAAGGGAATCTTGCCGGGCCTGTTAGATCAATTCGCCCAGCTTGCCACTTCCCTGCTACCCGTCATCGGAAGTCTGATACAACAGATCGTGCCGCTGATCGGGGAAATAATCGCAACGGTGCTTCCCGTTCTGTTTGACCTTATCGCCCAGCTATTGCCCGTCATAGGGCAGATTGTCGAAGCGATCTTGCCCGTGCTGATTCAGCTTGTGGAAACCCTTGTTCCCATTGTAATGCAGATCATAGAAGCGGTGCTTCCTATTCTGCAACAGCTACTTGAAGCACTTATGCCGATCATTCAGCAGATCATAGACAACATTCTTCCTATTGTGATCGACCTGATTATGACGGTGGTTTCAGCAATACAACCGCTTGTCGAAGCGATCTTGCCCGTTCTGCAATCGCTACTTCAAGCACTTATGCCGATCATACAGGCCGTTGCAGAACTGTTTAGCAACGTGCTGGGGGCGGCAATCAACGCAATTTCAGGCATTTTGAACGGGCTGACACAGATTTTGCAAGGGCTTATAACGTTCATTACAGGCGTGTTTACTGGAAACTGGAAACAGGCATGGGAGGGCGTGAAAAGCATATTCAGCGGGATATGGGAAGCAATCAAGAGCGTTTGCACGGGCGTTGTAAACGGCATTATTTCCGTTATCAATACCGTTATAGGCGGCTTGAACAAGCTGAAAATTCCCGATTGGGTCCCCGGAATCGGCGGAATGGGTATCAATATACCGCTTATTCCTATGCTTGCAAAGGGTTCTAAATACACCCCCGACACGTTCATTGCGGGCGAAGCGGGGGCGGAACTTGTCACAAACGCAAGGGGCCGAACCGTATTTACCGCCGCGCAGACCGGGCGAATCTTTGACAACATCAACGCGGCCCGTGAAGCGCAGGACGGAACGACGGTTGTTACCCTCTTGCCGTTACTGCAAGCGGCGCTTTCGGCGGCGCGCGTCGGTCCGGGCGGAGTTTCAGCCCCGACCGTTACCGCGGAATCACCGCAAGGTGGGGGCATTGTCATTCACAGCGCGCCCGTTTTCCATGTGGGGAGTGAAGCGCAAGCGGAGGACATCGAAGAATTGTTAGACAGGCGGGACGAAGAACTTTTAGACAAGTTCGACGACCGCATGAAGCAGAGGGAGGACGACGAAAGGCGGCGGAGGTATGACTAAATACACGACCATTGCCGGGGATATGTGGGACGGTATCGCCTACAAGACGCTGGGCGACGAAGCATACACCGACAAGATTATGAAAGCGAACCCGCAACACCGCCGGACCGTCGTTTTCCCGGCAGGAATTAAGCTGGATATACCAGACGCGGAAGCGCGGGTTTCGGCTGACTTGCCGCCGTGGAAAAGGGGGCGGACGACATGAACGCACGGCGAACCGTCGTCCGCCTGACCTTTGACGGCGTGGACATAAGCGCAGACATCAACAGGTATTTACAATCCTTGTCTTACACAGACAACGAACAGGACGAAACAGACGATTTACAACTAACCCTTGACGACCGGGAGGGCGTGTGGCTTGGAAATTGGCTGAACACGCCCGGCGCGTCAAAGGGCGCGGAACTTGCCGCGGTGATCGTTCAAAAAAACTGGAACTCGGACGGTAAAGACCGGGTGCTGGATTGCGGCACGTTTCAGATCGACAGCGTGGACGGGAGCGGCCCGCCCTCGAAAGTGACAATCAAGGGCGGGTCAATCCCCTATACGTCAACGGTACGGACGCAGAAAAAGACAAAAGCGTGGGAGAAAATCAAGCTTTCCGGGATTGCGAACGAAATTGCCGGAAAGAACGGGCTTGCGTGTATGTTTGAATCGGCGTTCGACCCGTTTTACACACGAAAAGAACAGGTGCAGGAATCGGACATTACATTTTTGCAACGGCTTTGCAAGGCCGCGGGGATTTCCCTTAAAGTGACGGCAAAAATGATTGTTCTATTCGACGCGGCGGCGTATGAGAAGAAAAGCGCGGTCCGCACGATCAAGCGCGGCGCGGCGGACGTGAAGCGGTACAGCTTCAACACAAGCTTTCACGACGCTTCATACAGCAGTTGTCACGTGACCTATACGGACCCGTCGAGCGGGGCGACCTATGAAGCGACGTACAAGGCCCCGGACGCTGATACAAGCGAAAGCGCACAGGTGCTGGAGATCAAAGAAAAGGTTTCGAGCAACGCGGAAGCGAAAACGCTTGCAGAAAAGCGGTTGCGGGAGAAGAACGGACAGCAATTCACCGCCAGTTTTACACTTGTCGGCGACGCTGGGCTGGTTGCGGGCGTGACCGTGACCGTGAAAGGGTACGGAGCGTTCGACGGAAAGTACATCGTCGAGAGCGCGACGCATTCCGTTTCGTCGAGCGGGTACACAACCAGCGTCAAATTACGCCGCGTGTTGGAGGGGTATTGATGGGAGAAGCAAGCGTTTATAAAAACATCGTTCGCACGGGCTGGGTTTCCTCCGTCAATGCCGCAGACAGAACCGCCCGCGTGACCTTTAAGGATATGGGGACAACCTTTGTTTCGGGTCCCCTGAAAGTGATTAAGAACCCGCCGTTCATTCCGGCAAAAGACGTTGTGCAGGAAACGCAAACGGAATCAGGCGGAAGCGGCGACGCGTCCTTTGCGTCGCACACGCACAAAGTCAAAATCAGCCCGTGGCTACCGTCACCGGGCGACTATGTGCTTTGCCTTTATATCCCGACGAACGACGGCGACGGGTTCGTGATAGGAGGGATATAAAAGATGGCAGTTATCGGGACTTGGGGTGACATCACCTTTGCCGTTTCAAGAAATCAGATCAAGACGTTTGACGGCCTGAAATGGGACAGCGGCGCGAAGTATTCGACGCATGATAGGCATTTGAAAGAACCCCTTTTAGAGTTTACGGGGACGGACGTTGAAAGCATGACATTTACAATGTTCTTTTCCGCCTTTTTGGGGGTGAACCCGATTGCGGAGGTTTCAAAAATGCTTAAAGCAATGCGCCGCGGAGAGGTTCACCGACTTGTCATCGGGCCAAAAGCCTACGGAACAAACAAGTGGGTTATCACGAAGCTTTCTAACTCGCTGAACCGCTATGACAACCGCGGAAATCTGCTTGTTGCGAAAGTAAGCGTCACGATGAAATCGTATTCGGGCCGTTAGGGGGTGAGAGCGTGGCGCACATCATAAAGGCGTATGACCTTAAAAACATCAATCTTGACCCGGAAACGACGGAAGAAGAGGTTTTGCAGAACGTCGCGGTCATCATATCAACGCCGAAATTCTCCGTTCCCCTTGACCGGGGGCTGGGAATGGCGCAAAGGTTCGTTGACCGTCCGATTCAGGTTGCACAATCTGTTCTTATTTCGGAGGTTTTAGACGCGGTGGAGCGGGACGAACCGCGGGCGGAAGTGCTGGGCGTTACCTATGAAATGGGCGACACGCCCGGCACGCTGATTCCAGTTGTGGAGGTGAACATAATTGACGACGAAAGTTAGAGAATACCCCGATATTCACTTTGTAGACACGGACACGAACACGGTTGTAAACGCCCTGATTCAGTCTTACGAAGCGTTCACCGGGCGGACTTTGTACCCGGCGGACCCGGCGCGCCTGTTTATCCTTTGGGTGGCCGACATCATCATTCAAGAGCGGGTAAACATCGACTTTTCGGCCCGGCAGAACGTCCCGCGGTATGCAGAGGGTGAATATTTGGATTCCCTCGCAGAATTGTTCAAAGACGCTTACCGTTTGGAGCCGGAAAAGGCAAAAACGACGTTGCGGTTCACCCTTTCCATTCCGCTGGAGGTTGCGACAATCGTTCCGGCAGGAACCCGCGTGACCGTTGACGGCGAAATCATCTTTCAGACATTGCAAGCCCTGACAATCCCGGCGGGCGACCTGTTCGGGGACGTGGAAGCGGAGTGCCAGACGGCTGGGGAGATCGGAAACGGCTTTGTTCCGGGGCAGATCACACAGCTAATTGACATTTTCCCGTATTTCGGGTCCGTCGAAAATGTGTCCGAATCGGACGGCGGCGCGGACGAAGAGAGCGACGCGGCCTTTTATGAGCGTATGCGCGAAAGCGTCGAAACCTTTTCGACCGCCGGGCCGCTGGGCGCGTATGAGTATTACGCGAAATCCGCGTCGGCGCTGATCGTGGACGTGAAAGCGACTTCCCCGGAACCGGGAGAAGTTGACGTGCGGGTTCTGCTTTCCGGCGGGCAGTTGCCGGGGGAAGAAATCTTGAAAGAGGTTTTAGACATTCTGAACGCCGACAAGGTGCGGCCCCTGACCGATCACGTCACCGTCGCGGCCCCCGAAACGGTCCCGTATGACATCGACTTTACATACTGGACGCAAGAGGGCGGCGCAATAAGCGACGACAAGGTGGCGGAGAATATCGCGGCGGCGGTTCGGACGTTCAAGGAATGGCAAGGCGCAAAGATGGGGCGGGACGTGAACCCGTCCTATTTAATTTCCCTGCTTATGCAAGCCGGGGCAAAGCGCGTCAAGGTACGGTCCCCCGTCGATACCGTCGTTCCCGACAACGCCGTTGCGGTGATCGGGGAAACGGCGGTTGTGAACGGGGGTGCGGAGAATGAATGACAACGACATTTATTCAATCGACTTCACCCGTTCGCTTCCGCCCGTTCTGAAAAACGACCCGAAAATGATTGCGCTGGCCCGGACCATTGCGGAGCAATTACAGGTTACGGCCCGGCAGATCGAAAAGAACATCATTTACGCCCGGATTGATGAACTTGACGAACAGACCCTTGACGTTCTCGCCTATGATCTTCACGTCGATTGGTACGACTATTCTTACCCGATAGAGGTTAAACGGCAGACGATCAAAGACAGCGTAAAGGTTCACCGAAAGCTGGGTACAAAGTACGCCGTCGAAACGGCGCTGGGGGCCGTGTACCCCGGCACAAAGGTTCAAGAATGGTTCGAGTACGGCGGCAAGCCGTACACGTTCCGGGTTATTATCGGCGTGACGACGGAGGGATTGACAGCCGCCCGGCAAGCAGAGGTTTTGAACCGCGTTCGGTTTTATAAAAACCTCCGTTCCCACCTTGAAGCGATCAGCTATCAGGTCAAAAAGGAAACGACGATTCACGTTGCGGCGGTGCATTCCATCGGGACGCGGCTGGAGGTTTACCCGTATCTTGCAAAGGACATAGCCGCCGCCGGAACTGTTCATGTTGCCGCGGCGGTGAAAGCGGGAACGCGGCTTGAAGTGTTCCCGGTTCTTGTAAAGAGCATGACGGAGCGGGCGACCGTCCGCACGGGCGCGGTTGTAAAGACGGGGACAAAGGTTGAAATCTTCCCCGCATACGGCCCGGCCTGAATCCGCGTGAATTTATAACAAATGGAGGTAAAAAGAAATGCCAGACACCGAAAGAACATACGGAACCGTTGTCACGTCCGCTGGCCTTGCCCTTGTCACGGCGGCGACCATGAGGGGCGAAAAGGTCAAATTGAAATACCTTGCCGTCGGCGACGGCGGCGGGCAGTATTACCAGCCGTCGGCGGACATGACCGCGCTTAAAAATGAGAAATGGCGCGGAGAGGTAAACAGCGTGCAGATCAACCCGGATTCGCCGAACATGATTGACATTGTGGCGGTCATTCCGGCGACCGTGGGCGGCTTTACAATCCGCGAAATGAGCGTGCAGACAGAGGGCGACGACGTTATGTTTGCCGTCTGCAACACCCCGGACACGGAAAAAGTCATCATTACCACGGGCGCGGCGGGCGAAGTCGAATTGACAATGCACATCGAGGTGGCAAACGCCGCAAATGTGACGATTGCCGTTGACCCGAACGTTGTTACGGCAACGAAAACAGACTTGAAGAATCACAATGCGGACCCGGACGCGCACGGCGGCGTTTTGCCGCGGCTGGAAGCCGTCGAAAGTTCCCTTGTCCCCATTTATACGGGGACGGAGAAACCGACGGCAGACGGGCCTTTTTTGTGGTTACAGGTTATCCAGCAGGGCGGCGACGTTGACCCGGACCCGGAAAACCCGGACGGGAAAATTGAAAAGGAGGAAGCGAAATGACCGAATTAAATTGCGTCCTTGTCTTTCAGGAAAAGGCGGGGGCAATTACGGCATATTACCCGTACACAAAATGGCGAAATATCCTTGACGCGCCGAACGTCGGCGCAATGGAAAGTGACCTGTACGGGCATATCGGAAATACTGACGTTCACGTGACGGCGGCGCAGATCAGCAATTACGACACCGCGATTGCTGGGCTGATCGAGCATACAGAGAATGCAGAAATCCACATTACGGCGGCAGAGCGGGCGACATGGACCACGGGCGCGCAAAAGGCAGAACAGGCCGCGGCGGACGCTTCAAGCGCGCTGAACCTTGCCGCGTCCCTTGAAAGCCGCGTCGCACGCGTGGAAGATGGCCTTTTCAACAACATTACCGGGAATCCGTTTCTTGTTTCTTTTGACGCGCTGGACGGCGTATCGCTTGTCAAGGGCGTTTGGAACGCGGAGCGGCAAAGAATCGAATGTTGACGGAATATGCTTGCACCCGCCGGGAATTGTCCTGCATTATCGGCAATCTGTTTACGGAAATTGAACCGCCTTGCGAACGGTGCGGGGACGCTGACGAAATCACGATCAGCGGGACCACCTACACCGGGAGCCGGGCGGTTCTTACCGTAACACGGTTCGGGTTCACCTTTGACGGGGACCCGGCGGAAGTAGAGCGAATCCGGGAAAGGCGGTGCTTAATTGGAGGGCAGAAAGAAACAGGCAGAGCAAACGGAATTTGCGATCATCACAAAGGCGAAAGACCTTGTGAAGCACACGTTTCTAATGACGAATGAACGGCGCTTTCCGAAAAAGTACCGATTCACGATTGTAAACCGTCTGCATGACCTGACGATTGATATTTTCCAACACATTCAGGAAGCGAACGAACTTGATATTGCGGACCCGCAAGAATACAGGGAACGGAGGTACGAACAGAAAAAGGCCCTGACGAAGTGCAAGACGGTTCTATTCCTGATTGAATTATCTTTTGAAAACGGCTTGATTTCGGACGATCAATGCGCCGCGTGGTCAAAATACGTCCTTGACGTTAAGTACATGACCGCAAGCTGGCGCAAGAAAGACCGGGAACGGGCCGTTGCTATGCAGAGAGGAACCCCGCCCCGGCGGTAACGCCCGGCGGGTTTTCTTTGGGGTGCGCCCTGTAGCGTCCAACTCGTACAACGTCCGCAACGTCAATTCCTCCGGCGCGATGAACTGGAACAACGCGTACAATGGCAACAACGGCGTTCGCCCGCTTTGGTGGAAAACCGCGATTGAGTAAGCCGAAAGGCCGAAAACAGAGGACCACCCACAAAGGAGGGCGTATCCCTCCGTCGTGGTGACAGCACGGCGGTAAATACAAGATTGGTGAAGCAAGGTCCACGGAAACCAGCTTCCGTCCCGCCGCGGGCGCGCGGTGGGGTCCGATGATGAAGCATTGCACAACGAAACAAGGAACCCTGGCGCGTGTGCGTCGGGGCGTTTTGTTCCCTGCATGGCGGAATCTATACACGGCAAGGAGTTTTTATATGCAAAACGCAGATTTCGAGCGGGTTTATGATTTCGGCAATCTATACGCCGGATTCCTGAAAGCCCGTCGGGGCAAGAGGGGCAAAGCGAGCGTCGCAAAGTTTGAAGCGAACTTGCTGGAGGCCCTTTGTTTGCTTTCGGAAATGTTGAAAAACAAAACGTACAGGCCGTCCGACTATTTCGTGTTCCGGGTATATGAGCCGAAAGAACGAATCGTGATGACCAACGCGTTCAAAGACAAGGTGGTTCAACATTCCCTATGCGACAACATACTTGAACCCGCGTTTTCCCGCGGGTTTATCCGGGACAATTACGCGTCGCAGAAAGACAGAGGGACGCACGACGGATTATATCGGCTGGAAGCGTTTATGCGGTCCTATTACTTCACGCGGAAAAACAGAGCGGAACAGGCACGCCGGGAAGCGGGCTTGCCGCCGTTGCCGCCGAAAGAAGCAGGGTGCGCCGACGGCTGGGTTTTGAAGTGCGATATATCAAAGTATTTCTATTCAATCCAGCATGAGCCGTTAAAACGAATGGTGCGGTCATACGTCCGGGACCCGGACGTTTTGTGGCTTACTGACATGATAATTGACAGCACCGAAAATCCCGGAATACCTATCGGCAATCAGACTTCACAATGGTTCGCCGTCATGTACCTTTCGGGGTTAGATCACTTCATAAAAGAGAAGCTGGGCATTCGCTATTATGGGCGGTACATGGACGACTTTTACTTGATACATGAGGACAAGGCGTACTTGCGGTATTGCTGGGCGGAAATTGAAAGGTACGTCGGCGAATTGGGATTGAAGCTGAACAATAAAACGAACATCTTTCCTTTGCGGAACGGCATTGACTTTTTAGGTTTTCACACGTATTTGACCGATTCGGGGAAAGTGATTCGGAAAGTTAGGAGGTCAAGCAAATGTAACGAACAAAGGAAGATGAAGAAACAGCGGGCTTTACTGGACGGCGGCAAAATCACCCTTGCGGAGATCGAACAATCTTACGGAAGCTGGCGGAGCCACGCAATCAAGGGGAATTGTTATCACCTTGTCCGGGAAACGGACCGCACATTCAAAAATCTATTCAAGGAGAGTGAAAAAACAATGGCAAAAGCATTAAGTTCCCTTGCCGTCGGCGCGCTTGTCAAAGACACCGGGACGCTTTACAACGGCAAGCCTATCGTCTGGAAGATTGCAGACAAGGGGCATACTGGCTACCCGTCCGGGTCCGTGACGCTGATTACGGAAAAGATCATTTCGTTAAAGTGCTTTGACGCTATCGAATCGGGGAACAGCGACAGCAACCGCCGTTCTTACGGCAATAACCGCTGGATTTACTCGAATATCCGGCAATGGCTGAACAGCACCGCCGCCGCGGGTAAATGGTACAGCGCACAGCACAGCGCAGACGCGGCCCCAACGAATGCCAACGTATGGAGCAATTACAACGAATACGATCAGGAAGCGGGCTTCCTTGCCGGGTTCTCCGCGAACTTCCGTGCGGCCCTGCTGGAAACAACGCACACCGTCGGCAAAGCGTCGGTGGACGGCGGCGGAACCGAAACTTGCAAAGACAAGATTTTCTTTGCGTCCAGTACGGAAGTGGGCTTGACGGGCGACGCGACTTGCGGCACAAAGCTGGCCTTGTTCAGCGACGACAATTCCCGCAAAGCGTACCCGACCGCCGAATGTGTAAGCAAGAGTGAATACACAAGTAGCAGTTTGAACGCAAATTCCCCGTGGTGGTGGTGGCTTGCCGACGCTTACGCGTCCAACTCGTGCAACGTCCGCCGCGTCAATTCCTCCGGCGCGATGGACTGGAACCTCGCGGGCAATGGCCGCGACGGCGTTCGCCCGCTTTGTAATTTGTCATCTTCAATCTTGGTATCTGATAACCCGGATTCGGATGGCGCATACACAATCGTATGGAATCAGGCCCCGACGGTCCCCGGAAGTATCACCGTTCCGACGGACGTTCGCGGGGGAAGCAACCTGACCGTAAGCTGGGGAACGTCCACGGACAGCGACGGCAATTTGTCCGGGTACATCTTGGAGCGCCAGCACGACGGCGGCGCGTGGGAGCAGATTTACAAGGGAATCAACCGCACGTACACCGACGCAATCACGTTCGGCTGGGAGAACGTTGCATACCGCGTGAAAGCCTACGACAGCGCCGGGGCCGCGTCCGGGTACAAGACCAGCGCGACCCGAACTGTCGTGAACAACACCGCGCCCACGATCAACGGCACAGATTCAAACCTCGGAACGAAAACCGGGCCGTTCAATCAGGGCTACACCGTCACCGACCCGGACAGCGGGCAGACGATCACCGTTGTTGAGAAGATCGACGGCGTGCAAAAGCGGTCCTATAACGCCACAAGCGGGCAGAACTATTCTTTCAACGTGACGGCGGCGGAATGGGTGAAGCTTTTGAACGGGTCCCACAAGCTGACGATCACCGCGACGGACAACTACGGCGGAAGCGCCACCCGGACGTACACATTCACGAAGAATGAAACCGAAATTGAATTGACCCTTTCGGCCCCGCTGGACGCTGACGACATGGTGACAAAGGCGATTATGAGCGTCACCCGGCAGATTCCCGCGGGCGCGACGTTCTCCGTTGAAATGTGCAATAACGGTTATGACGCTTCCCCGACGTGGGAGGACGTGACGCAAGCCGTCATTTCCGGGAACAAAATCTTCTTACAGAATAAGACAAAGACAGCCGCAAAATGGGGCTTCAACTTCCGAATCAAGGTGAATCGGAACGGGGCCGCGGGCGACTGTTTCATTGTTTCGGCAGGGGGGAATTTTGAATGAGCGTACAGCACAAGCAAGACAGCATTCGTAATTTACGTTTGGAGCGGCTGGGAATCCAGCCGCCCGACGACTGGAACGACGTTGAACAGGTCCGGGCCGCGAAGAAAGCGGAAGTCGGCCTTTCGTGTTCCGCGGCGATCTACGCCGGAATTGACCTGAACAGGTCCCATTACAGCTTGACCGAACACGACCAAACCGAATTGATGGCGCAGTTTACGACCGTCAAAGAGGGCGCGGCGGCGGTCCCATATCACGCCGACGGGGAACTTTGCCGTATGTACCCCGCGGAAGAGTTCACGGAACTTGCACAGGCGGCGACCGCGCACGTGTTCTATCATCGGACATACTGCAACCACCTGAACGCATGGATAAAGCGGGCGGACCTTGCCGAACTGGATTCCATTTCCTACGGTGCGGAATTGCCCGCCGACCTTGCCGCAAGCATGGCGGAGATCATCAAAGCCGCGGGCGGTGGTGCAGAATGAAGCGCATTTTGACAATATGGGCGGCTTTGGGGGCGATTTATGTTGCCCTCGAAGTCGTTTTTCGCGGACATTCACACCCGGCAATGCTGATCGTCGGCGGGCTTTGCGGGGTCCTTGTGGGGGCAATCAATCAAACGTCGCGGTTCTACAACGCCCCGGTCATCGTGCAAGCGGTGATCGGGGCCGTGATCGTGCTTGCCGTGGAGTTTGCCGCCGGGTGCGTCCTGAACCTTTGGCTGGGGCTGGGGGTATGGGATTACAGCAATCAGCCCGGCAACGTGCTGGGGCAGATTTGCCCGGCGTTCGGCCTGTTATGGTTCTTGATTATGCCCCTTGCGATATGGGCGGAGGACACCGCCCGCTGGCTGATTTGGGCGTATGACCGGGCCGTGTACGGGAAGAGCGGAAAGCCGCCCGACATCAAGCCGTATTCGCTGAAAAGCGTTTACGGGGATTTCTTGCGTGGGAGGTAAAGCAACATGACGATTGCACAGCTATTGACCAGCGGCGGCGGGGCGCTTCTTATCCTCTTGACGCTGATTCAGATTGCCCCCATCAAGATCAACCCGTGGACGGCGCTTGCGCGGGCCATAGGCCGGGCAATCAACAAGGACGTTCTAACAAAGTTAGATGAAACCCGGAAGATTCTTGACGAACACATCAAAACGGACGACGCAAGGAACGCCGACTTGCACCGTTCAAAAATCCTGCAATTCAACAATGAGTTGTTGCGGGACATTCCGCACACGCGGGAAGATTTCATAGAGATTTTGGCGGAAATAGATTTCTATGAAAAGTATTGCGACACACACCCGGAATATGAGAACAACCGCGCCACGCACGCGGTGGCGAACATTAAACGGGTATATGACGAACGATTGATAAAACACGATTTTCTATGAAAGGCGGCACGGAATGACGTATCTATTCAGCACCGCCGCCGGGCTGATTGCAGGAATCGCCGCCGTGTTGCTGATCGAAAAGAGCCGGGAGCGGAAGCGCCGCCGGAAAAAGAGGACCGCCCGAAAGTTTGAGTTTTCAAAGCTGATTCTTTCGGGGGTTCTCTTGACCTATTTTGCCGGGTTCGGCGTGGGGCTTTGGGTCGTTGTCATCGACATTTCACAACTTGGGGTTTTCCTCGCATACGTGGGAACGCCGACGGCAACGGCAATCGGGTTCTATTCGTGGAAAGCAAAGGCGGAAAACGTCGTGAAGATCAAACAGGCACACCCGGAAGAAACGGAGGGAATGCCCGTTGACCTGAACAACATTCAGCCTTGACGGAGGAACAACAATGACGAACGAACAAAAATCTTTCATCGAGCGGGTGGGCAAGCTTGCCGCCGCCGATATGCAGAAAAGCGGCGTGCTTGCGTCCCTGACTATCGCGCAAGCAATCCTTGAAAGCGGCTGGGGAAAATCCGGCCTGACGGTCAAGGCGAACGCCCTTTTCGGAATCAAGGCCGGGTCATCGTGGAAAGGCCGGGTTTACAGCGCAAAAACGCAAGAGTGTTACGACGGCGCAACCTTTACGACCGTGACGGCCCTTTTCAGGGCTTACGGAAGCTGGGCGGAGAGCGTCGCCGATCATTCGGCGTTGCTGACCGGGGCCGCGCGGTATAAAGCCGTCATCGGGGAGCGGGACTATAAAACCGCTTGCCGGGCGATCAAGGCCGCGGGATATGCCACGGACCCGCAATACGCGGACAAGCTGATTCAGATTATCGAATCTTACGGCCTGACCGCATACGACGGCGCAGGAAGCGCCACACAGCCCGCAGGACGGCCCGAAACGTCCGGCGGGAAGAATGACACCGCCGGGGGCAAAACCCCGGCAGACGCGAAAGGAGGGGGCAAAATGAAAGCTTCCGAATTTATCAAGAAACTGCAAGACATCGTGGACAATTATAAAACCCTGTACGTCATGGGGTGCTTTGGCGCGCCGCTGACCGGGGGCAACGTGTCCCGGTATTGCACGAATCACAGCTACAACAAACAGGCGGCACGAACGGCAATGATTCGGGCCGCGGCGAATCAGAACCCACCCGTTTTCGGGTTCGATTGCGTATGCCTGATTAAAGGCGTGCTTTGGGGCTGGAACGGCAATGCGTCCAAAACCTACGGCGGCGCGGGCTATGCCGTCAACGGCGTTCCCGACATTGGAGCCGATACCATGATTACGAAGTGTTCGGGGGTATCGACCGACTTTTCAAAGATCGTACCCGGCGAAGCGGTGTGGCTTTCCGGGCATATCGGCGTTTACATCGGAGGCGGAAAGGTCATCGAATGCACCCCGGCTTTCAAGAATTGCGTACAGGTGACGGCGTGCTTGAACATCGGCGCTATTTCCGGCATGAACGGGCGCAGATGGACCAAACACGGGAAATTGCCCTATATCACCTACGATACCGCGGAAAGCCCCCAGCAGGGCGCACAGGACGGCACAGGGGCGCAGAAACCGCCCGCCGGGTCCTCCGATACCTCCGCCACCCTCGCGTTCTCCGTGGGCGACGTGGTGCGTTTTACGGGCAATCGTCACTATGCGAACGCGAATGCGTCCAGCGGCCCGGCGTGCAAGCCCGGAACGGCAAAGGTGACGGCGATTGCAAAGGGGACGAAACACCCTTACCACCTTATCAAGCAGAGCGGCGGCGGGTCCACCGTTTACGGCTGGGTTGACGCGGCGGACGTGCAAAAGGCTTCCGGCGGCGGGAACGCCCCGGCCCCGAAAATGCGCGTCGGCGCACGCGTAAAGTATTCCGGCCCCTTGTACCGGGACAGCTACGGCAACGGGCAGGGAAAGAACGTGAACGGAACGTACACGGTCAAATATTACTATCCGGGCCGCAAGTGCGGCGTACACATTGACGGGCTGGGCTGGGTCCCTGAATCCGCCTGTACCGTCATCGGTTAAAAGAAAGGGGAAGAAACATGAACATTCTTGAATTTCTGCTTGCGAATTGGGACAGCGTGCTGGTTGTCCTCACGTTCCTTGCGGTGATCGTTGTTCTGATTCGCCGCGGCGAAACAAAGGTGCTGAAAAACATTCTTTTCAGCCTTGTAACACAGGCCGAAAAGCAATTCGGCGGCGGCACGGGTTCTTTGAAGTTCGCCGCCGTTTCCGACTGGATTTATCAGAGAATCCCGGCGGTGCTGAAACTGCTTTTCACCGCGAAAGACATTGAAAAGATGATCGAGAGCGTGCTGACGGAAGCAAAACAGGCGTGGGGCGCAAACGAAAACTTGAAAGACTACATCGAAACGCCCGCCGTCGTGGAAAATCTGCTGGCAATCGGGATTGACCCGACCGTTGTTGAAGCAGAGGGCGACCCGGAAAACAACAATTAAACCCGTCCGATTCGGACAAAAACAAAGCCCGTCGGGGAATGCCCCCGGCGGGCTTTTTGTGTTGGCGGCTATTCGTGCGGAATGGTTATGCGCTTGAATTTCGCCTTAATTTCGGATTGAACTAAATTTATTCGGTATGGGATAAGGTCATTTAGCATAAATGCCTTTTCTGCTTCAAATTCGGCTTGCGTCCTGATTCTATAAAATCCGGGCTTTTCCGGGTCCTCTATGCGCTGAAAACAACCGTCGGATTCGGCTTCTTCCGGGGTATTCCACCGCGTCCAGTTGGACCGCATTTCGTCGTAAAGCTTTAGGCGCTTTATTTGCTTTTTCAAAAGCTTTTCGCCGTATTGTGAAATATTAGATTGCTTTATCAATTTGTTATAGCATTCAACACCGCACTTCAAAGAAAATCCGTCGTCAAAATGAAGAACAAACACGTTGCGAATATACGTCCCGCAATGTTCGCAACATATACCCGCGTTTTTGGGAAGCTGATAATATTCAACCCACATTATAAGACCCCCTTTTTGTAGAGGGGCGGCGGAGCGCCGCCCCGGTGATTATCCGGCAACAAACACACCCAGCGGGGAGCCGCCCGCGGAACGCCACCCCCGGCGGTGAATATCGGACAGGCGGACCCGTTCGGGAGCGTTCGGGCGGTTATCCCAGCGAATCACGGCATGAACGCCGCCGCGGGTGAAGCGTCCGACGGGTTCGTCATAAAACCCGATGATCGTTCCGCCCTGTACGGGATAGCAAGCGCCGCACACGCATTCGACACGCTGACCGATCATAACAATAACGGTCCCGTCGTCGGCAGGCTGGGCAATCGTGATAACGTTGGAGCGGGCCGGGGCTTCCTGAACAGGGGCCGGGGCTTCCTCTTCCTCGACGGTTTCCGGCTGAAATTCGCGTTCAGCGCGGAAAACCGGGGCCATAGAATACCGTTCAGGAATGATATATTCCCCGCGGTCATCGGTGAACAGCTTTGCCCGGCGGGTTTTGCCGTTCCGCTCAAAAGTAACGGTTTTGTCGGTGCGCTTGATGATCTTAATAACGAAAATGCAATTACTATCGCACGCGCTGGTATCAAAATATTCCTTGCCGATTTCAAACTTTTTCATGTGATTACCTCCCATATTATAAAACCGAAGTTGAAGTGTTGTCGTTTACCGCGTCGGCCCCCTTTTCGTGTCGGCCCGTAAGGTTGGCCGTTGCCGAACTTTACGCCCCGGCAACCGGGCGGCTTGTGTTTCCCTCTTTCCGTCTATTATTATATACTAACGTTAGTATAAAGTCAAGGGGAAATATTGCACAAATATACTAACGTGAGATTAGGCAGAATTTTATACTTGCGTTAGTATTTGCGACGTGCTATAATGGACGCAGAAAGGGGGAGCAGGAAGATGGCTGGAAAGTTTGAAACGCCCCGCGGACAGGCCGCGACGGACGCGAAACGAAAGTACAATGAAAAAAGCTATGATCGGCTTTATCCTATGGTACACAAGGGAAAGAAAGAAACCTATATTGCCGCGGCGAAAGCGGCGGGAATGTCATTGAATGAATGGATTGAAAAGACGCTTGACGCGGCGGCAGAGGGGTAAATATACATGAAGAGGGTTACAGCAAGATTCATCGGGGAAACCTCTTGCGGGTTTGTTTCGGGTTTTGTCTATGAATTGCAGATATACACGGATTCGCGGTGGGTATGGGTGCGGGACAGACACAGCGCCGCACAATGCCCGTATTCCTCCATAAAAACGCTGGCGGAAAATTGGGAAATTCCAGCAAAGGAAGATTTCAGACGGTACAGACCGTTCGGAATGCCAGTATCTAACCGTATATGGGACGACTAAAAAGCGGCGGGCGCAATGCCCGCCGCTTTTGCCTTATGTGCCGCAATCAATCGGCCTGTTCGTATGTGTACGCCCCGTCCGCGCCCTGCTTGATAAATCCGGCAGTATCAGCAATTCGCCCGCCGCCGTCGAGGGTCCCATAAACGGGAACCGTAACGTCGGAGCCGTCAAAAACAATCCCGGTCCCGTCGTCACACTTGATCGTAAAATAGTTGTACCCGCTATCTTTCACGACGGTTTCGGCAAATTCCGCGAAGTTCTCCGCGGTGAGGTCCGAAAGCTGGGACTTTAGAACGCTGATATATGCACGCTGACCGATCACGTCGCCGGAACCGCTTTTCACGTCCTCCGTTTTCACGTCGCAATCAAGCAGGAAGTTATATTGCCTATATTCCGGGTAAAGAACGTCTTTCCCGTCGCCGATCTCCGCAACCGTGCCGTCGTCGTTCATGGTGACTTCAAGGGAGTTTGTACCCCAGCGGACTTTATAGGCCCCGTCACTTTCGGAAACGGTATTGATCTTCCCGTCAAGGCCGCAAGACACAAGCGCAATGAAAACTTCATCGGCCTGTTCGGGGGTGATCTGCATTTCGGCCCGAATCGTGTTCATAGAATCCGGGTAAAAGTCATATTGCGCCGTCAATTCCTCCGATTTTGGCGTGTCAAGGTCAACCAGCACGTCACCGCAACCCGCAAGAGAGAGGGACAGGACCGCCGCAAGCGCAAGAGCAACAATTTTTTTCATGTGGAATCCTCCATTCCGCCGCCCGGCCCGCCGGGGGCTTGTGTTTTTTGAGGGCCGGACCGCCTGAAAACGCTGGCGTTCTGACCTTTAACACAATTATGAACGGTTGGCGTGTTAAAGTCAAGAATGAAGCTGAACTTTAACACAGAGCGGAGGAACAAACGTGAAAATATACGACTATAAAGGCCGGAAGAATCTATGCGGAAACCGGGTGAAAGAAGCACGCGCCCGGAAGAACATTACGCAAGCCGACCTTGCCGCAAGATTACAGGTGGCGGGCGTGACAATGGAGCGGGACAGCGTTTCAAGAATCGAAATCGGAACCCGGTTCGTCACCGATTACGAACTTACCATTCTTGCGAAAGTGCTGGGCGTGTCTATGGAATGGCTGACCGAACAGGAAGAATAAAACTTTATACTTGCGTTAGTATAGCAAAGCCGTTATAATATCATTGCGGGAACCCCGCGGAAAAATAACGGTTAAAGCCCGCCCAGACCTTACGGAACGGGCGGGCTTATTTACTAACGGAGGTTTTAACATGGGACACAAGTTCAGCCATCTTCAAAAGCGCGACCGCTATAAAATCGAAGCGTTGTTGAATACAGGGCATAAACCGCAGGAAATCGCGGACGAAATACACGTACACGTAAGCACGATATACAGGGAGATCAAACGCGCCCGCATGGTACAGCTTACGACCGATCTTGAAGAGGTTGACAAATACAACCCCGACGAAGCCGAAAAGCGATACCGGGAAAACCTTTCGGCAAAGGGTCCGGCCCTGAAAATCGGGAAAGACTTTGAACTTGTGGAGTATCTCGAAGCCAAAATGCTGGACAAGGACAACCCGCGTTCGCCCGCCGCCGCCCTTGCTGACATCAAGCTGGAGGGCCGGACGTTCAAAACGTCGATTTGCGTAAGCACCCTATACAGCTACATAGAAAAGGGCGTTTTCCTGACCTTGACGAATGCGGACTTGCCGGAAAAGCCGAAACGGAAGCGGAAATATAGAAAGGTCCGGGAAGCAAAGAGCGCCGCGGCGGGGGACAGCATAGACCACCGCCCGCCGGAAGTAGATGACCGAAACACGTTCGGACATTGGGAGGGCGACACCGTTTATAGCAAAAAAGACGGGTCAAAAGCCCTGCTTGTGCTGACAGAGCGATTGACCCGCCGGGAAATTATCATGCGGATAAAGGACAGGACCGCGGAAAGCGTGATTAAAGCCCTTGACCGCATAGAACGGAAATTCGGGGCCGACCTGTTCGCAAAGCTGTTCAAAACGATCACGTTTGACAACGGAAAAGAGTTTTCCGACGTGGAGCGGCTGGAACGGTCCGCCTTGCGTAAGGGGAAGAAGCGGACAAAGGTTTATTTTTGCCACCCGTATTCATCTTTTGAACGCGGTTCTAATGAGTGCCAAAACAAAATGATTCGTCGGCGCTTCCCGAAAGGAACGGATTTCGGCAAGGTATCAGACGCAGAGGTGGCGAAAGCGGAAGCGTGGGTGAACAACTACCCGCGGGAAATTTTAGGCTGGCAGACCTCCGAAATACTGTTTCAAGCCTACCTTGCCGCCCTTGTCACCGCCCCGAAATAAAATTTTTTATATTTTTTTCGCATTTACTCTTGACATTTGCGGGTTTTTCACCGGAATTTTCCCACTTTTTTCGCCGCAGATCAGGCCTCCTGCCGGAAATACTCCGGACCGGCGCCGCACAGCGGGCATTTGTAGTCTGCCGGCAGCTCGTCGCCCTCGTAAACGTAGCCGCACACCTTGCACACGTAGCGGTGCTTTCCCTCGCCGGAGGCGTCCTCCTCCGTCTGCTCCGCCTTCACGTCGGCGGCAATGGCATCGGCCAGACGCTGCATCTGGGCCGCCTGATCCGGCCGCAGCGCCGACTTCACCGTCAGCACCGGTTCCACCGCGGACCAGCCCTTCAGCGGGGACAGCAGCGCATCCATCTTCTTACCGCTGGCCGGCGACCAGGTGCCGTTCTCGATCAGGGCGTACCGCCGGTCCGCCAGGGCGTGGGCCGCGATGTCGTGGAGCAGGTCCTCCATGGTCACGAAGATGCCCATGTTGTACGTGGCGGACGCGAACACCAGATGGCTGTACTTGAAAGCGTCGGACACGACATAGGGCGCCGGCGTCACCGACACATCGAACATCTTCACCTGCACGCCCTGCTCTGCCAGACGGCAGGCCAGCACGTTGGCGGCGTTCTCCGTGCCGCCGTACACCGAGGCGTAGGCGATCATGACGCCCCGCACCTCCGGCTCGTACCGGCTCCACAGGTCATACTTGCCCAGCAGATAGCCCAGCTCCTCCCGCCACACGAAGCCGTGGAGCGGCAGCAGCATCTGGATGTCCAGCGTCTCCGCCTTCTTCAGCACCGCCTGCACCTGGGGGCCGTACTTGCCCACAATGTTGGTGTAGTAGCGCCGCGCCTCGTCCAGATAGTCGCGGTCAAAGTTCACCTCATCGGCGAACAGCGCGCCGTTCAGGGCGCCGAAGCAGCCGAAGGCGTCCGCCGACAGCAGCAGCTTGTCCGTGGCATCGTAGGTCAGCATCACCTCCGGCCAGTGGACCATGGGCGCCGCCACAAAGTGCAGGGTGTGCCGTCCGGTGGACAGCGTCTCCCCCTCCTTGATAACGGTGATGCGCCCCGCCAGCTCCGGCCCGAAGAACTGGCCGATCATGGTCTTGGCCATGGCGCTGCACAGCACCTGCGTCCGGGGATAGTCCCGCAGCAGGTCAGCCAGCTCCGCTGCGTGGTCCGGCTCCATGTGGTGCACCACCACGTAGTCCAGCTCCCGCCCCGCCAGCGCGTGGGTCAGGTTCTCCCGAAACGTATGGCGCACTGCGCTGTCCACCGTGTCGAACAGCACGGTCTTTTCGTCTGTCAGCAGATAGCTGTTGAAGCTGATGCCCTGAGGCACATCGTACACGCCCTCAAACATCGCCAGACGCCGGCAGTCGGCGCCCACCCATGTATAATCGTCGTTGATCTTTCTCGTGCAGTACATCGTATCATCCTTTCCGCGGCCTGTGCCGGTGTGATCTCCATTTTGGCGCGCCGTACCGCCGCGCCCATTTCAGCGGAAACATTATAGCAGAGCTTTCCGCCGTTTTCCACTGTTTCTTGCCCGTTTGCGCAAAAAAACACAGCGCCCCGTGAACAGGGCGCTGTGCGGGTATGTCATTACGGTGCCAGGTGCCAGCGCTCCCCGCTGCTCAGCACCACGTCCACAGGCCCCGTCGGAAGCGCGTCAAGGCTGTCCAGCAGCACGACCTCGAAAATCGGCAGGTCCGGCAGCGGCATCTTCCCCAGCTCCTCTGGGATCTCAGGCACTTTTCCTAACAGGGCTGCCAGCTCAAAGGGCCGCGCGTCGAACCGCTCCTCCATGTTCATCCAGAGCGTACCGGCGTTGATGCCGGCTACCAAGTACTCTGCACCGTCCGCCTCCAGCCGATCCGGATCGGTATCCCCTGGGCGAAACGCGGCAGATTGCCCCGGCTCGCATACCATCAGGAGCTTCGTGCGGCCGCTCTGCTCCAGGATGAAGCCGATGGACCAGAATACCCGCCCATTGCAGGGGGGCAGCTTCTGTACTCTGGGCTGCACCTCCCGCATATTGCGGGTGAAATACGCCAATGCACCAATAATCAAGTTTTCACACCTCACGTCGTCAATTCACATCAATAACTTGCCGAACTGGTACTGTAAAGACCGATTGATAGGATTCATCCATCGGAACTCCCTCAATGCGCGTAGTATCCATGTACATTGTTTCGACCCCAGCGTCGCTCCAATATGTCCCCACAGTGTAATTTCCATTTGCTTTTCCATGGGCAGGAATCCTAGGGCTTCCACTTGCCACCACTTTTCCAGTCGGTGTCGTTAGGCAATGGTTCTTATGATTGATACAGAATTTTTGGTGTCGATTGTCCTTTCGTGGTATAAATCCGGCTTGTTACTTACATCAATACATTGGAAACACCTCTTTCTCTAATTTGGTAAATTCAAATACAAAAGAGTGTCGTCTCAACTAATATAATTTATTATACCAAACCCGCGCGGCATTTTCTACCATTTTTTGCACATTTCTACAAAAAAACACAGCGCCCCGTAAACAGGGCGCTGTGCGGGTATTCAGATGGCCTTCTTGGCGATGTCGCACAGAGCGGCGAACGCCACGGTGTCGTTGATCGCCATCTCGGACAGCATCTTGCGGTTGATCTGGATGCCGGCGACCTTCAGACCGTGCATGAAGCTGGAATAGTTCATGCCCTGAGCCTTGACAGCCGCAGAGATACGGGTGATCCACAGCTGACGGAAGTCCCGCTTCTTCAGACGGCGGCCCACATAGGCGTAGGTCAGGGACTTCATGACCTGCTCGTTGGCCATCTTGAAGTGCTTGGACTTCGCGCCCCAGTAGCCCTTGGCCAGCTTCAGAGTCTTGTTTCTTCTTTTACGCGCCATCATCGCGCCTTTTACACGTGCCATATTTCAATTGCCTCCTATTCTAACGATTCCGTCTCTTATTTGTAGGGGATCATCTTGCGGATGGTCGCCTCGGTGGTGCAGTCAGCATAGGTGGTGCTGCGCAGACGACGGCCACGCTTGGTGTCCTTCTTGGTCAGGATGTGGCTCTTGAACGCATGAGCTCTCTTGACCTTGCCGGATTTCGTCAGGTTGAAGCGCTTCTTTGCGCCGCTATGGGTCTTCAGTTTAGGCATAATATTACTCCTTCCAATATGATCCTCTGTGGGGAAACGCGGTTACTTGCCGGCCTTGGGGGACAGGAAGATGGACATGTTCCGTCCCTCCAGCTTGGCGGCCTTGTCGAGGGTAGCCACTTCGGTACACAGGTCTGCAAACTTATTGAGAAGATCGCGGCCGATGTCGGTGTGCGCCATCTCACGGCCGCGGAAGCGGACGGATACCTTGACGCGGTTGCCGTCGGACAGGAACTTCTGGGCGTTCTTCAGCTTGGTGTTGAAATCGCCCACGTCGATGCCCGGGGACATCCGGATCTCCTTGATCTCCACCACGTGCTGGTTCTTTCTGGCTTCCTTCTCGCGCTTGCTCTGCTCGAATTTGTACTTGCCGTAGTTCATCAGCTTGCACACAGGGGGCGTCGCCTGCGGGGAGATCTTTACCAGATCCAGCCCGTGCTCCTCCGCGATGCGCAGGGCTTCTTCACCGGACACAATGCCCATCTGCTCTCCGCCTTCGCCGATCAAACGGATCTCCTTGTCGTTGATCTCTTCATTCAGTTGATGCTGTACCTTGCTAATACCGAAGCACCTCCAATCCAAAATAAAAACGCGAATGCTCTCCGCATCCGCGCAACAACACAAGCTGCCCATGGGACACTTGCTGACGCTGTTGACCTCTTTGCTCTGCGCGTGAGGTGAGGCGGATGCACCGACCTTCTTTGTTTTCCTGAGTATTGTACCGCACTTTGCCCCCGCTGTCAACTACATTTTTTTGATTTCTGACGCATAGTACCGATTTTTCCGGCCATACTGACGCTGTAACTGTTAAAAAGGAGGTGCCTCACATGGAGGAGCGCAAAAACGCCAAGACCGAGCAGAACACGAACGAGCAGAATACCCAGAACGCCAACAAGAACGCCAGGAACACGAAAAACGCCAAGAACTGCAAATAATCCCATGCACAGACGGAGAGCCGCGGCTTCTGCCGCGGCTCTTTTGCTGCATTTTAATGGGTCACGCCCAGATACTCCTCCAGCGTGATGCCGCGGTTGAAGATCTCCTGGGCCACGTCCTTGCCCACATAGCGATAGTGCCAGGGCTCATAGATGATGCCGGTGACAGCGCTCTTTCCGTTGGGATAGCGGTGGATGAACCCGTAGCGCCAGGAGTTGGCCATCAGCCACTTCTGGGTGGGAGTCTTTTCCTGCTCCTCCGTCAGGTTCTGGTTGTTGATGTCCACCACGTCCACCGTAAGACCCAGCTGATGCTCGCTGGTGCCCGGTACGGCCACCACCGTGCCGGCCTCCTGCACCGCCTGATCGTGGCTCTTGCCCTCAGCTTCAAAGGCGGCCACTTTCTTGTCGAACAGCTCCTGCTGCGTCTCCTGGGTCCGGTAGGCCGAGCAGATCAGGGGCTCATAGCCCGCGTCGCGGCAGGCGTCCATCATCTCCTGCAGTGCGTCATAGCACCGCCGGTCGATCTGGGAGCCATTGCTCAGGTCCACCAGATCCACTTCCCAGTCCGACGGCAGCGGGTTCCAGGGGTTCACCAGCGTCAGCAGCTCGTTGTCCGCCGCCGACGGCTTGGCGGTGGCCGGCTCCTGCTGGTCGTCCTGACGGGCCAGCGCCTCCGCCGCCTGCTGTTGCTGCTGGTCCTGCTCCTGCTTCTTATTCCTGCACCCCTTCACGATGAAGATGATGCCCACGATCAGCACCGCCAGGAACACCGCCGCAATGGCGCGGTTGCGCATGGCCTCCCTGTACCGGCGCTGCCGTCTCCGTTCTCTTTCGTCCATAGCTCCTTACCTCAATTCCCGGGGGTAGACCCCCTCTCTGTGCAGCTCCAGCAGCTCCGCCGCCACCCGCGCCCGGTCCTCGTGGTACGTCATGCCGAACCACCGGTCCCTGGACTGCAATACGGATACCGACAGCCTGCCCTCCTTCAGCAGCTTGCCCACCATGTTGGGCAGCAGGCACTCCGCCTTTACATTCTCCCCCGCGTCGCGGCGCAGGAAATCCTCAAAGTACCGCTCCATCTCATCGAACACCGACGGCATGAAGCCCCAGAAGTTCATGGATACCACCGTGTCCGGCTCCAGCAGCACGCCGCTGTCCTCATCGCCGATGGTTCCGTCGTCACGCAGGCGGATCTTCAGCGTCTCATGGATGTCCGTGAGATAGCCGTCCCGCGCGTGACACACGCCGCGGGACACCGTGCCGTATTGGGTAACGGTGTTCTTCAGCAGATACCCCACCATGGTGGCCGCGCCCTGCTCCGGCAGGCGCTGCAGCTCCTCATAGATGGTACGGTAGGCGTCCACGCCGTAATAGTCGTCGGCATTGATGACGCAGAACGGCTCGTGGACGAATTCCCTGGTACACAGCACCGCGTGGGTGGTACCGAAGGGCTTGGTGCGCCCCTCCGGTATCCGGTAGAACGCCGGCACGGAGGAGAAATCCTGAAAGGCGTAGCACACCTCCACCGGCTGGCCCTCCGGCGTCCGCAGACACGAGGCCATGTCGCCGCACAGCCGCTTCATCAGCTCCAGCATATCCGGCTTGATGATGAACACGATCTTATCGAAACCGGCCCGCACCGCATCGTAGACGCCGTACTCCATGAGGATCTCTCCGTTAGGGCCCACGCCGTCCGTCTGCTTATTGCCGCCATAGCGGGAGCCCAGGCCCGCCGCCATAATGACTAAGGTTGTTTTCATGGTGTTCCTCCTGTATTGTCCCCCGAAACGTCCGCCGTCAGACCTGACGGCCACAACGCACAGTATAGCACAGTTTTCGCCCCGCTTCAACCGCTTTCGCTCCGCCGGACTTTAAGATTTGCCTAATTTCGCCGCAAAATTTCTTTTGCAGCTCCCTCTGGATTTTTCTGCCGGCGTCCCCTATAATATAGTATGTTTGGGACAAGCTCCGGCCTCCCGCTGCGGAGACCGGAAATCCATGTTTAAGGAGAGAAAGCATATGAAAACATCCCAGAAGGTGATGGGGCATGTCTACGCCATCTTCACCATTCTCGTGTGGGGCAGCTGCTTCGTACTGACCAAGGAGCTTCTGAAAGGCTACACTGCCATTCAGATCATCCCCCTGCGCATGGGCCTGGCCTACGTGGCCCTGTGGGCCCTGCGCCCCAGGACATTGAAGCTCCCCTGGAGGGATGAGCTGATGTTCATCCTCATCGGCATCACCGGCGGCAGCTTCTACTTCTTCCTGCAAAACACCGCCCTGACCTACACCTACGCCGCCAACGTCAGCATCATCGTAGCCCTGTCCCCCATCCTGACGGTGATCCTGGCCCAGCTGTTCTCCCGCAGCGGGGAGCGCCTGGGCAAGTACGTCTACATCGGCGCGGCCATCGCCATCGCCGGTGTGGTGCTGGTGGTGCTCAACGGCCAGATGTCCTTCCATCTGAACCCGCTGGGCGACCTGATCGCACTGGCCGCCGCCCTGATGTGGGCCGTGTACTCCATCCTCATCAAGAAGTACACCGAGCAGTACGACAACTTCCTGGTGACCCGCCGCGTCATGCTCTGGGCGTTCCTGACCTCCCTGCCCCTGATGCTGCTGACGGACGGCATGCCCGACCTGCGCCCTCTGTTCACCACGCCGTCCATGCTGCTGAGCTGGCTATTTCTGGGCGTGTTCGGCAACGCCGTGTGCTTTGCCATCTGGAACATTGCTTTCCAGCGTCTGGGCGTGGTCATCACCAACAACTACCTGTATGCCTCCCCCTTCGTCACGCTGGTGGTGGGCTTCCTGCTGCTGGACGAGCAGATCACCGTCATGAGCGTGGTGGGCGCCGTACTTATCACCGCCGGCGTCATTGTGGCTCTGAAAAAGCCTGCCAGCGAAAAAGCGGCGGATGTGTAACCTCGCCGCCCGATAAAAAACACCCTCCGTGCGTCTGCACGGAGGGTGTCTTTTATCGTCTTATTTCTTCCCTAACCGGCTGAAGCCCCAGAACGTCAGGGGCCATATGCATCCGGCGAACAGCACCACCAGCAGATAGCGGATACCGCCGGCGATCTCCGCCGCCCCGCCGCACAGCGCGATGAGCGGCGCTTTCAGCCCCGCCCGGATGGCCAGCAGCAGCCCGAAGCCCACCACCAGCTTGATGATCTGGGCCCACCACACCGCCTGCGTCTCGAAGCGGATGTACCGCCGGTCCAGAATGTTGGCCGCCAGCATTCCCAGCGTAGCGCCTGTCAGCTTCCAGGCGTTCTGCAAAGCGCTGACATAGTTGGCGGTGTCCTCCGCCGTGGTCCCCGTGTCGCCCCGCAGGTACAGATAAACGATGAACGCCGCACTGCACAGCACCATGACGCCGATCATCGCCGTCAGCACACGGGGGCGGCGGTCCGCCTCCTCCATCAGCGGGTACACCAGCAGCACCAGCGCCGCAGCGATAACGAAGGACACCCCCACGTCCAGCGGCGTGTGGACACCCAGATACATGCGGCTGAAGCAGATGACCAGCGTCAGCGCGATGCACACCCCCCGCAGCCACCGCCGCCTGGTGTACCGTGCGATGCCGCCGTAGGTGGCCACCGCGTTCTGGGTGTGGCCGCTGGGAAAGGAGTATCCCGTGGCCTCGGCCCGTGCGCTCTCCACGATGGTAAAGTCAGGGTCCTTCACCCATGGCCGCGGCACGCAGCACAGGATCTTCAGAAATTGATTGAGAATGGTGCCGAAAAAGCCCACCGTCATGAGGTAGTAGCCCATCCGCTTGCTGACGCACCAGAACACCGTCACAGCGATGACCATGAAGAAAAGCTCTCCGCCCATGTGGGTCACAGCGCCCAGTATCGTGTCCAGCAGCGGCGTCCGAATGGACTCCAGCGCGTATAGTAGCTTCATGCTGTCCCGTCCTTTCCGCCGCCAGAGCGGCCTGTACCGCTATTATACACGCTTTTCTTTTTCTGCGCAACCGTTGACCCTCCGCCGCGGTTTTGCTATACTGAAGAAAACGGCACAGGAGGACACGTACCATGCAACCCACCGAGCTTCTGAATATCCTGCACACCGCGGAAAAGCTGAAGGACACCACCCGTCACTGCGACACCTCCGGCGGCCGCCGCGAAAGCGTGGCGGAACACAGCTGGCGCATCGCGCTGATGGCATTTTTCCTGCGGGATGAGTTCCCCCGGCTGGACATGGACAAGGTGCTGCAAATGTGCCTGATCCACGATCTGGGCGAGTGCTTCACCGGCGACATCCCCTCCTTCCTGAAAACCGATGCCGATACGACCCGTGAGGATTCCCTGCTGGCTCAGTGGGTATCCTCCCTTCCCGCCCCCTACTGCACCGAGATGGCGGCGCTGTACGCCGAGATGGACGCCCTGGAGACCGACGAAGCCCGTCTCTACAAGGCGCTGGACAAACTGGAGGCGGTCATCCAGCACAACGAGGCCCCTATCTCCACCTGGCTGCCCCGCGAGTACGCCCTGAACCTGACCTATGCCGACGAAAATGTGGCCTTTTCCCCCTACCTCACCGCCCTGCGGGAGGCGGTCCGCGATGAGACGAAGGCCAAGATCGACGCTAACGGCGGCATGCCGCTTTCTGCGGAATGACCCATCTGAAAAAGGAGAAACCATGCTGAACGAAAAAGGCTTTGACCAATGGGCAGAGGACTACGAGCAGAGCGTTGCTCTCTCAGATGCCGACGATCGCTATCCCTTCGCGGGATATCGTGACATTCTGGATACGATCTGCCGCAATGTTCTCTCTCAGGGTGCAAAGGATGTGTTGGACATTGGCTTTGGCACCGGCACACTGAGCGCCGCGCTCTATGCCCAGGGCTGCCGCATCTATGGGCAGGACTTTTCCGCGCAGATGCTCCGTCTGGCGCAAGACAGAATGCCGAAGGCCACTCTTTTCTGCGGCGACTTCTCACAGGGGCTTTCCACACCACTGACACAGCGCACCTACGATGCCATCGTTGCCACCTACTCGCTGCATCACCTGACGGACCGGCAAAAAGTGGATTTTATCCGCAGCCTTCTTTCCCTGCTGCGGGAGGGCGGCTGCCTCTATATCGGTGACGTGGCTTTCCCTTCCAGAGCCGCGCTGGAGGTGTGCCGTCTCCATGCTGGTGACCTGTGGGATGCCGATGAGACCTATTTCGTTTTCGATGAAATGAAATGCTTCTTCCCACAAATGCAGTTCGAACCGCTCTCCCCCTGTGCCGGTATTCTCTCCCTGCGCCGTCACGCCTGATGCCCCCCGCCGTCTCATGGCCCTCATTGATGCAGAAAGAGCTGTATATGACCGCTTTCGCGGTTATATACAGCTCTTTTTCTTACACCGTCAGTTCCACAAGGAGTCCCTCCGGTCCGGCGACACAGCCCTCATAATAGCCGTCCCCCGTGACCTGCGGCTCGCTGGCCACCGCATAGCCGTCTCCGCGGAGTCGCTGGGTCAACGCATCCACCGTCTCGCGGCTCTCCAGAGAAAACGCCGTATGGGCGCAGCCGCGCTGCCTGCATCGGCCAACTCTGGCCGGTGCATCAGCTCCAGCCGCGCACCGTCCGGACCGTCCCGCCCCTTGTCTCCGGATACGGCACCACCGGCGGCTGATCCGGCCGGTGCTCTCCGATCATTTTCTCCATCCAGATCATGTTGTACCAACGCCCGAACTTGTAGCCGCAGCTGCGGAACTCCAGCCACCTGCCGGAAGCCCAGATGACTGTGGAACTCCATGCTGTTCCGCGTCACGTACTCATCCTCTTGGTCCGGACAGGTAATGCAGGCGTAGAGGTTCAGCACACCCATGTCCCGCAGCCGCTCCTCCATGGCGGCGTAGAGACGCCGCCCCATGCCGCACTTCCGGGCGTCCTGCGCCAGATAAATGGACAGCTCACAGCACCAGTCATAGGCCGCCCTCTCCTTGAAGGGCCCCGCGTAGGCGTAGCCTTGCACCACACCGTCCCGCTCCGCCGCCAGGTAGGGGAACCGCGCCATGGTCCGGCGCATCCGCTCCCGCATCTCCTCCGGCGTCGGCATCTCGTACTCGAAGCTGATGGCCGTGTGCCGCACGTAGTGGTCGTATATCTCCCGTATCCGCTCCGCGTCCGCCGGCACCGCGTCACGGATCACCACTTCTCCGCATTTTTCTGTCATGTTCCGGATCTCCTTTGTATATGGCTGCTTATGTATCTCATCCCCTGCGGATGGGGTGCCGTATCACCGTTTTCCACTTCTCCGGTATCACGCGCCGCGCGTCCGACAAGTAGATCTCGTGGTGCATACGGGTCTCTGACAGGTCGTTCACATATCCTTTTTCCGCCAGAAAGCTGTCCATCCTTGCCACCGTCTCCGCCTCCGTGTCGAAGGGTCCCAGGTGCATGCACTGCACGCACAGCCCCTCCTCCACCGTCAGGAACTCCACCGCGCCGCAGTCCAGCTTTTTCTTCTCCCACGCGGCCTGCTTCGCCCAGCACAGCTCCTCCTCTGTCACGAAATCCGGCAGCCGGATGACCGAGACCCACCGGAACGCCGCCTTGTCCGCAGTGCCGGTCTGCCCCTGCTGCCAGAAGCCCTCCAGCGGCGGCACCACATAGTCGAAGAAGCCGTCGATCTCATGACCGGCCCGCTCGCTCATTTTCAGCGTGTACGCCACGGTATACAGCATCTGTATCGCCTGCTGGTACGCCCCCTCCGGCTGATTCGGGTCACCCTGTCCCCGCACCGCCATGTAGTGCATGGCGGGCACCGCCACGATCTCCGGCCGATCCTTCGGCAGATAAAACTCCCGATACTCCTTCTTAAAATCAAACGCCATACCGCGCTCCTTTCCACATTCAGCGCCGGTCTGCAAGCCGGTATACCGCCAGCCCATCGGAAACTCCATCGTTGCGGAAGCCCTTCTTGCCGGCAATGTGCATCGTCGCCGTCTGCTCCGGCACACACTCGATGACAACGTCCTTCTGTGCCTGCCGCGCCCGGTCAATGAGCCGGTCCGTCAGCTCCGACGCGTAGCCGCGCCCCCAGTACTCCGGAAACAGTACCCAGCCGATTTCCATACTGTCCGCATCATATTCGTGATAGATGACATATCCGATAAAGCGCTCGTCCTCCTGAACGGCGTACACAAGAGGCGGTTCGGACAGCCCCGCATCGTGCAGGAATGCTTCCGTCTGCACACGGTCATAGGGCGGCTCCAGATAGCGCATCACCACGGGATCTGACAGCAGCCGATACAGCTCATCGCCATCGCCGCTGCGCATCCTTCGTATTGTGATGTCCATCCTTCGCGCCCCCCAACGTATATTTGGTTTATCCTACCACACCCGCAACAGAAGCGCAAGAACCGACAATGGCGTATCGCCTGCAACCGGAACATATTTAAAAACATCCGGACTATTGATCTTTGCCAAGACCTTCGCTATACTGATACTGGCAGATTCAGTCGGTGTTGTGCTCTGATTATCAGAGAGCGGCTCGGCGGTTACATCTGCCTTTTTTATTGCTTCATTATCGATCACAACATAAAGGAAGTTCTTGCCGCTTTAAGTATGTACTTCGAGCCAGCGGTGTACGTATCCCGAAACCACATCCGAAAACCAATGCACACCCTGACCGGTCTCAAAAGAGGAGCCATCCCCCCGTGGCCGTAAAATGTACAGTGCAGCTTGTTTTGCACTGCATGTTGATGGGAAAAACACAGCTTGAGCTGCACTCTCCACCTCTCTGACCCGTCAGGCGGTATACAATATGGATATCGTGGACGGCAACATCATCCGCAGCACCGACGGCAAGGTGCTGATAAGCCTGAAGGAGCTGGCCATGACCGCCCAGTACAACGCCGCCAAGAGCGAGCGCATTACCGCCGAGTCCACGTTTACCATCCGCAACAACGCCTCTAACATAGGCCAACAGCATAACGCAGTTTGCGTAACGTAGTTGGTTTCTAAAATACTCCTTGTGTGCTAAAGTATACGCCCGACTAAGCCATGAAGGAACGTATCCAGAAATTGCGCTCAAATAACCGGCTCACCTCAGAGCCAGGCATCCGGAGTCGCAAGGTTACAGTTCTCTTCGTGGGTCAAATTTCTGCACGGCCTGCATACAACAAGGCACATGGAATAGGAGCTATTTTTCTCTTGCTCGCAGCAGCATATCCCGTGCAGCAGTACAGTATATCCACACGAGACGAAGTACAGCGCGCCGCGCCATCTTCGCGTAGCAAAGGCATCATAAAACAAGACAAAGCCCACGACAAAAGTCGTGGGCTTTGTGTTGGCGCTACCTATCTTCCCGGGCCGTCTCCAGCCAAGTATTGTCAGCAGAAGCGAGCTTAACTTCCGTGTTCGGGATGGGAACGGGTGGACCCTCGCCCT
>ERZ772883.103-NODE-103-length-99535-cov-28.113772_pt1 | contig 99535 bp, 87 predicted proteins | sample MGYA00580575_ERZ772883 | MGnify/ENA primary metagenome ERZ772883 (study PRJEB29015, sample SAMEA2737666) | human gut metagenome | biome: human gut; feature: human-associated habitat; material: faeces | place: China | collected 2012 ... | reverse complement strand
GAGAGTATAGAAGTGCGCCCTTTAGTTCCTAAAGGGATTTTATCAGTTCGACAAATCGGAAGTTATTGCTCTAATACGTAATATGAATCATATTCTGTACCGTCATGTCCAATCAACTTTTCTTCTGAATACTTAAAGCCCAATCTTTTCAATGCTGAAATACGTTCAACCGCTAAATCTATCGCTTTTGTAGCAATTTTATCACATTGAAAAAGTACATATGCAGGTTCAATTATCAACTCCAAAATTTTAACAATCTCACTTGTAATTTCATAATCGCTCCGAATATCCAATCTAAGTAAACCACAATTTGTAAAATAATCTTCGGCTTCTCGATGAAAAAGTTCTATCGTACCCACCGCCTCATTTGTTTCCTTTGAAACAATCGTCCAACGGACAAAACCCTGTCTATCATATTCCCAATGCCAAAATTCAATCGCTTGTTCCATTCTTTTTTCAGTTGTATAGTAAAAATCATCTCCACCACAATTATCACTATTAAAAAATGGTACTGATTTTTCATCAGAATATACTTTTAACAAATCCGCCTTGTCCTCTTTGTTTGTCATTCTTAGCATATAATATTCATTTTCATAAATAGGGCAATTTTCATATACATCAACCGTCATGTTAATCCTCATCAAATTCGCATTTGTTGCTCACTTTTCGTATTCAAATTATACCATAAAACTTGTGAACAGTTCTACCGCAACTTTGGACTATATGAGAAAAGTCCGAACAGTTTTCTGCCCGGACTTCCTCACTCAATCATAAATCAATTCTGCTTTCACAATCTCCTCTGCCTGTGCCTTGCAAGCGTTCATCTGCCGCACCCATTCCATTTGGTTTTCGGCTTTCAGCTGTTCGGTCACGCCGTTTTGCTCTGCCAGTGACCGCACGATCAGCTCCATGCGGTTTCGTGCCGCTTCGTCAATCTTAGCGCAATACTGTTTTACGTACACCCAGCTATCGGGCGGTGGTTTTTATTTGCCCGGCAAAGGCCGGCGGATGCGGACGATATCTCCCGCAGGGAGGAGCTCCACCGCGGCAAGTATGCTTCCGGCAACGCCTTACCCTTTATGCGTACCGCTTTCGCAGGGTCAGATTCATGTAGTGCAGGTACAGCATCCCGAAGGGGTTTTTATAGTCCTCGTGCCACGGCTTGTTCCTGCCGCAGAAGTGCAGGACCGCCGTGTTCCGCATGACCCAGCTCAGGTCGTGCTTACCGGTACTGCGGATGAGATACTTGGAGTAGTTCCGCACATCGTAGTTCCAGAGGACGTCCTCCACCGGCTGGGTCTCCTTGCCGTAGAGGATGTTGAATACGTCCTGATCCGGCAGGATCAGTTCCTTTTCGTGCTCGCTGACGCAGGCAAAGACATCCTCCGCCGTCACCAGCTTGCGGGCGGCAGTCAGGTCGATGAGCATGACGCCGGAGTTGAAATACTCGTGCTCCGTGTCCAGCCGCATCTGATTGATGCCGTTGGCCATCTCGGTGAGCCCCGTGTGGGACGCCGCCGCAAAGGCTTTGCCGTACAGATCCATCTCCCACAGAGGCCGCAGCGGGTTGATGATGAGCATATCCGGATCGAGGTACAGCACCCGCTCCACCTCCCGGGGCAGGATCAGCGGAGAGAGCAGCCGGTAGTACATCTCCTTAGGGTAGCGCTTGCTGGTGGGGGCGCTTTCAAAGAGCGCCGCATCCACGGCGATGGGCCTCAGCGCCGCGCCGAGGGCAGCGCAGAACGACGCCAGCTCCTCCAGCTTCTCCGCAGGGATGGCGCTGTGGAGCAGGTACACGGTGACGTCCGTCTCCGCGGGGTTGCTGGCGAAAAGGGAATCCAGCATGACCTTGCAGGGCAGCAGATAGTTTTCATCAAGCGTCAGCAGTATATTCATCACGGTCTCCTCCGTTTCTGTTTTCAGCTCACCTCCCTCAATATAATGCAGATTTCAGGGCGTCCGCAAGGGGGCAAGGCTATTGTTCACACTTTGTTCAGAGAGGGGTCGCGGAATTGGTGGGAAGTTTTCTCTCCTTCTTCTCCCATAACGCAAACCCAAACGGCGCCGGCATGAGCCGGCGCCGTTTGGACCCTATTTCCGGTTTTGTCACGCCTTCCGCAGGAACAGCACGCCCAGCGTGCCCGGGCCGCAGTGGGAGGAAACCGTGCAGCCCGCCTGAGTGACGAATACCTCCTCGAAGGGGGCCAGCTCCCGCACCAGCGCCGTCAGCTGCGACAGCGTCTCCGCCGGCACCTCGCCGGAGTGGGTGATGAAGGCGTGGTCGGCTACCACCGCCTTCCCCGCCAGCCGCTCCGCGATGTACTGGCGATACACCTTGTCCATGGAGCCGCGGTACTTTTTGCATACCACCAGCTTGCCCTCCCGCATCTCCAGGCAGGGCTTCAGCTTCAGCATGTTGGCGCCCAGCGCCGCCACGCCGCTGCACCGGCCGCCCTTCCACATGTACTCCAGCGTGTCCAGCACGAAACTGGTGTCGCTGTGAGGGGCCAGGCGGCGCAGCTCTGCCGCGATATCCGCCGCCGCCATGCCGCCATCCCGCAGCTTGGCCCCCCGGAGGGCCAGCAGACCGCCGCCGGTGGACAGCTGGCGGCTGTCCACCACGTGGATCTCTCCCCGCTCCGTCAGCTCCTGCGCCGCCAGCACCGCGTTCTGGCAGGTGCAGGACAGCTCCGCGCTGATGTCGATATGTACGATGTCATAGCCCTCCGCCAGAATGGGGGCGAAAAATGACTTGAACTCCTCCGGACTCACCGCCGCCGTCTTGGGCAGGGTACCGCGGCTGCGATAGTCTGCGTACAGGTCTGCCGAGGTGTAGCGCCCGTCGTCGGGGAACACCCGTTCCCCGCTCTGAATGGTCAGGGGCACCGTGCGGATCCGGAAACGTTCCAGCAGCTGGGGCGTCAGGTCGCAGGTGCTGTCGTAGGTGATGCAGACAGGTCTGTGCATGGGGATCGTCCTCCTATTTTCTCCGATTGTAGGGGCAGTATACCGGAGAAACCTCAACGCAAGCTCAAAAAAGCCTCGATTTTCGAGAGCGGATGTGATAAAATTCAGAAAAAACGCTGGAGGGATCGTCATGTTCCGTATTTTGGTAGTTGAGGACGACGACAGCGCCCGCTTTCTGATGTGCGAGGTGCTGCGGCGGGCGGGATATGAGCCCTGCCCCGCCCGGGACGGTGTGGAGGCGCTGGAGGTGATGGAGCACTACCAGTGCGATCTGGCGGTGGTGGACATCACCATGCCGCGGATGGACGGCATCACCTTCACCCAGACGCTGCGGGAGGGAAACTGTGACCTGCCGGTGCTGATGGTGACGGCCCGGGTGACGCAGGAGGACAAGCGCCGCGGCTTTCGGGCGGGCACCGATGACTACATGATAAAGCCCGTGGACGAGGAGGAGATGCTCTGGCGCATCGAGGCGCTGCTGCGGCGGTATTGCAGCCGCGCGGGCCGCCGGCTGACGGTGGGAGCCACCGTTCTGGACCGCGGCTCCCTGCAGGTCGTTTCGCCTCAGGGCGCCCAGCAGCTCACCGCCAAGGAGTTCCTGCTTTTATACAAGCTGTTGTCCTACCCCCGCACACTGTTCACCAAGCGGCAGCTCATCGACGACATCTGGGATCTGGACAGTGAGGTGGACGAGCACACCGTGGAGGTCTACATCTCCCGCCTGCGGGAGAAATTCCGGGACAACGGGGACTTTGAGCTGCGGACCATCCGCGGCTTCGGCTACATGGGCATGCTGCGGGAGGATGAAGATGCGCAGAGCTAAGGTGAAAAAGGAGAACCCGCCGGTACGGCTGCTGGGCACCATGTTCCTGCTGGTGCTGGGACTGGTGGTGGTATACGTGGTGCTGGCGCTGGGCATTGCCGCGCTGGCACAGCGGCTGGTACGTCTGGAGCTCACGGGCTATACGCTGCTGTGGCCCATCCTGATCCTGACCATCAGCGCCGTACTGGGCGTGGTGCTGGCCGTGTTCATCTTCCGCGGGTATCTGGCGCCGCTGTCCCGGCTGATGCAGGCCACGCAGGCCGTGGCCGCCGGAGATTACTCAGTGCGTGTGGAGATGCGGGGCGCACGGGGCGAGGTGGCGGAGTACATCCGCAGCTTCAACAAGATGGCGGAGGAGCTGTCCAGCGTGGCGCTGCTGCGGATGGACTTTGTGAACACCTTCTCCCACGAATTCAAGACGCCGCTGATCTCCATCCGCGGCTTCGCCAAGCTCCTGCAGAACGACGACCTGACGCCCCAGCAGCGGCGGGCCTATACGGACACCGTGGTACAGCAGTCCCAGCGTCTGGCGGCCATGAGCACCCATATTCTGGAGCTTGCCCAGTACGAAAACACGGAGATCATCTCCGGCAAGACGCGGTACAGTCTGGACGAGCAGCTGCGCCGCTGCGTCCGGCAGCAGGAGCGGGACTGGCTGAAAAAAGGGCTGACGGTGGAGGGCGATCTGGATCCCGTGGAATATTACGGCAGCGAGGAGCTGGTGGAGCACATCTGGTCCAACCTCCTGTCCAACGCCATCCGCTTCACCCCCGACGGCGGCCAGATCACCGTGGTGCTGCGGCAGGGCGAGGACGCGGTCCATGTGTCCATTTCCGACACCGGCGTGGGTATGGATGAGGAGACCCAGCGCCACATTTTCGAGAAATTCTACTGTGCCGCCCCCTCCTCCGGCGACCACGGCAACGGCCTGGGTCTGTCCATCGTGCAGCGGGTGGTAAAGCTGTGCGGCGGACAGATCACGGTATTCTCCCGTCCGGGAAAGGGCTCCACCTTTACAGTGACGCTGCCCGTGGAGCAGCTATGACGGCGTTTGACACAAGATCACAAGGGACGGCCGGAGCGCTCCCGCCATCATCGGCGGAGAGGGTATCGGGCCGACGCAAACGGGCGAAGGACCGGCGCTGCAGCTGCGCCGGTCCTTCGCCCAAAAGTACCAAAAGAGGAGAGAAATTAGCTTATTTGCTGCCGCAGGGGACCTTCTTCACCAGCCAGTCGCAGACCAGATCGGCAATCTGGCGGCTGTTGTCCTCCTGCATCATGGCGTGGGTGTTGCCGCGAATGCCCATCTCGGGAAGATGCATCCACGTGCTGTCGCCGCCCAGTTCCAGAATACGCTCGTGCAGTTTACGCATCGTGCCCTGACTTGATGAAAGCATCGTACTTATCGGCGTCAAACCGGGTGCCCTCATAGCTCTCCGGGTACTTGGGGCCCAGACGGTAGGTGGTCCAGCGCTCGGCGTAACTGTTGAAGCAGGGAGGGACCGGATTGATCTCCGGGAACTTGACCCAGCTGGCGCGGCCGCGCTCCACGGCGTCGGACACGCAGACGTTGAAGCCATGGCGCAGGAACAGGGTGTCGAAGCCCTCGCGGCCATCGGGAGTGGTCTCCCAGGTAACGCCGGTGAGACCGCCGCCGTGCCACATCAGAATGGGGTAGGGGCACACGGGCTCGGCCAACTCGGTGTACTGGACGTACATCTGGAGCGCTGCAGGGCCGCCCACTCCACCGAGGTTTCGTAACACAAAGAACGCCGGGGAAAGCGTACGCTTTCTCCGGTGTTTTTTGTGTGATATGGCGGTTCAGGGCGGCAGGCAAAGCAAGACGCCGGACAGGAGGAAAACCTCCCATCCGGCGGTCTTTTTCAGACAGAGCCTTTTACTTGGCGAACTCCTCCGCCAGCTCCTTGGTGACGCGCAGATACTCCTCAATATCCTCCACCGTGTGGCAGTGCATCGGGGAAACACGGATGGCGCCGGTGAGGCCCACACCCTCCACGATGCGCTTGGAGTACACGCTGCTGTTCACGCGCTCGAACACGGTGACGCCGCGCTTCTGATACTCCTCCACACACTTGGTCATATCCACGCCGTCGATACCCATGGCCACGATCAGGTCACGGTGCGTCAGATCCTCGGTATCCACATAGACGTGGACGCCCGGGATGTGGCGCAGGCCGGCGGCCTTGTCCGTGCCCTCCAGCATGGTGTACAGCAGAGCCCGCTCCTGCAGATGGATGTGCTCCATACCCACCAGGAACAGCTTGCGGCGATCGGTCTCCTTGGTGAAGTGGCCGCCCAGCCAGCAAACATAGTCCACCACGGCGCTCATGGCCGCGAAGTTGCCGGGGGTGGGAGAACCCAGCTCCCAGATCTCCTCGGGACGCTGCAGCACCTTGCGGTGGGGCAGCTTGGCCACACGGTCGGACACGTAGCCGTAGCCCATGCCGCGGGTGCCGAAGAACTTGTAGGGCGCAAAGTTCACGCCGTCGAAGCCCAGCTTGTCCACGTCCATGGGGGCGTGGGGCGCGTGCTGCACCGCATCGGTGACGATGTAGATGTCGGGGTTGATCTCACGGGCGGCGCGGACGATGCCCTCCATGTCCATGATGGTACCGGTGATGTTGGAGGCGTACATGACGCTCAGCAGGCAGGTGTCCTTGTCCACCACGCGGCGGATCTCCTCGGGGTCGATGCCGCCGGTTTTGGGATTGGCCTGAGCCACACGGAACTCCTTGCCAGTCTTTTCGCAGTAGTACTTCACGGCGTCGAAGGCGGAGGGATGCTCCAGCACGGAGGTGACGGCGTTGGTACCCGGGCAGTTCTCCAGAATGGCGCCCACCATCTGGAACATGCACTGGGAGGCGGTCATCTCTGTCAGCAGCGCGCCGCCGGAGGCGCCGAACACCACGTGCATCACATCATCGATACCCCGCAGCTGGATACGCTTGAGCTCCTTGGAGCGGGCGTGTACGCGTTCCGGGCAATCGGGGAAGGCCTGGTACTTGGCCTGCTCCTCCACAGACGCCTTCAGGCGCAGGGAGCCGCCGGAGTTCTCAAAGAACAGACGCTTGCCGAACTCGGGGTCGGCATCCACATAGCAGAAGCGCTCCTTGATCTCCGCAGACAGGGCGGGGTCAAACAGCAGACCATGCTCATAGTTTTCCATAGGGATCTCCTTTTTCCATTCTATCTGTAAATTATTTGTTTACTTGGCAGCCTGGGGCTTGTCGAAGCGGCGGCCCACGCCGGTGATGGCGCTGAGGGTGAACAGGACGATCAGCATGATGCTCTGGAAGTTGTAGGGGATGAAGTCCAGGAAGGAGAAGGACTCACCCACCACACCGCTGGCGATGGCCAGACTCACCGCGTTCAGGCACACGGGGTTGTAGGGGACCAGACCGGCGAAGCCGGTGCTGATGCCGTCCATCAGGTTGGAGCCGCGGGTACGCTCGATGTTGTGAGTCTCCAGCAGCTTGCGGACCAGCGGGCCCACGAACAGGATGGTGATGGAAGCCGCGCCGATAGCCACGCTGCCCACGAAGCAGATCAGGATGGTGACCAGCTCCGCCTGACGCGGGGTCTTGCTGGCGTTATGCAGCTTGCCCAGCATGATGTCAAACACACCGCTGCGGGTGAGCATCTCCAGCAGGGCGAACATGAAGAAGCTGAAGCAGATGACGTTCAGCATGCCGGTGAGGCCGGCGCCGATGGGACCGGCGGCATCCACCATCTTGGCGGGCTCGATGAAGCCAAACACCAGGCACAGCACGAAGCCCACCAGGTCGCAGACGATCAGAGTGCCGATGAGGTTCCAGCCCTTGAGCATCAGGATGATCATGATGACGGGGATCACCAGCATGATCAGGGTCTTGGCGTAGGAGGCGTCCACCAGCTCCGGCAGGGTCACGGCCTCGGAGGTGCGGAAGCCGATGATGACAAACAGGACGGCGGAAACCACGCCGGCGATCAGGGAGTAGGGCAGACGGGTGCGGACCACGTCGCGGACCTCAGCGCCCTGAGTCAGGGCAGAGGCGATGGTGGTATCGGAAATGGGGGCCAGGTTGTCGCCGAAGATGGCGCCGCTGACGATAGCGCCCACCACAACGGCAGGATTGGCGCCCACGGTGGTGGCCACGGGCAGCAGCACCGGCAGAACGGCCACAATGGCGCCGTTGGAGGTGCCGCAGGCCGTGGAGATCAGTGCGCAGATGATGAAGCCCACCAGCGGCAGGAAGCCGGCGCTGAGACCCAGCTCCGTCACCAGCCAGGTCAGGCCCTGGATCAGACCGCTCTGGCGCAGCTCCTGGGAGAGGACGCCGGCCAGCAGGAACGCGAAGATAATGACGCACAGGGTATCGTTCTTCAGGCCCGCGACCACCGCCTTCTCAAATTCCTTCTTGTCCTTGGCAAGCAGGAAGGCTGTGCACAGACCGGCGAAGCCCGCCATGCAGAACAGGACCAGAGAGACCTTCTGCAGGGCTGCAATGGTGATCATCAGTGCCATGAACACCAACAGCGGCAGGCACGCGCCGAAGGTGCCGCCATAGAACTGCATCTTCTTTTGATTTTCCATTTCTCATCTTCTCCTTTTTTTGGTGATTCCCGCCGAAAACGGTGGAGGATCATGGTCTCCGGCAGGTTTGTTCACATCTTATTCATATAAGACAGAAAGTCAATAGGTTTTCAACAATTTACATCGCTGCTGTTGCATTTTCTACAAAATATACAGTATAATGTTGTTGCAGCAACAACAATTGCCGCAGACTTTGTGACAGAAGGAGTTTTGCCCCATGAACACCAGCTTGCAGCAGCGCATTCAGAGCGCCGATCTCACCCGCACGGAAAAGCGCATCGCCGACTACTTTCTCGACCACAGTGAGTCGCTGTACTTCATGACCGCCCGAGACATCGCCCAGGAGCTGGGCGTCAGCGACACGTCCATCATCCGGCTGTGCCGCGCCCTGGGCTATCGCGGCTTCCGCGAATTGCAGGAGAGCCAACGGGCGGAGCTGGCTCAGGTCATGGAAAACGGCCGCTACGTCATCCCCCGGCAGCAGGTGGAGGGCAAGCTGGAGCAGTACCAGAACTGCAGCCCGTTCCAGTGCCTGCAGCTGGCCATGGAGACGCTGCAGGAGACGTACCGGAAGAACCGGCCGGAGAAATTTGAGCGGGCCGCCCAGCTTCTTTTGCAGAGCGAGCACATCTTCATCTCCGGCTTCCGCGGCTTTTCCGGCTCCGCCCGCTATATGGGGGTGCTGCTGTCCCAGTACATCAACCGCGTCACCTACTATTGCGATGCGGACACCCGCTGCGTGGAGGGCCTCATTGACTACGGCTCTCAGGATTGCGTAGTGGTTTTCGGCGCGGAGCGCTACTCCCGCATGTCCTGCGTGCTGGCCCAGATCGCCCGGGACGCCCATTGCCGTCTGATCGTTATCACCGACAAGCTCACCGCGCCCCTGGCCGTGGGGGCGGACATCGTGCTGCTGGCGGATTTTACCAGTCCCACCGCTGTCAACTCCTATCTGGGTGTGAACTTTCTGGTGGAGGCCATCGCCTTCGAGATCAGCCGCCAGCTGGGTGTCTTTCCCCAGCAGCGGCTGTCCCGCATGGACCACTACCTGTCGGAGCTGCATCTGTATTGATGCGTGCCAAAAAATGAACAGCACCCCATTTGTTAGACAGGCACGGCAAAATACCTGTACTAAGAAATGGGGTGTTTTTCTATGCCAAGGGGGCAGGGGGTAACGGCGCTTACCTCTCCACCAGATGGACGTTCAGGTGGTCGTAGGTCATTTCCACCCCCGCCGCGGCAAAGGCATCGCGCAGGTTCTCGTTCAGCGCGAAGAAGGCGTTCCAGTAGTCCTCTGTCCTGGTCCAGCAGCGGACGCTGTACTCGATGGCGCTGCTGCCGTACTCCGTCAGATACACCACCGGCGCAGGCTCCGGCAGCACATTGGGCGTGGCCGCCACCGCCGCCAGACAGGCGGCCTTCACCGTCTCGGTGGGCGCGTCGTAGGAGGCCGTCACAGTCCGCACCACCCGCCGCCGGCCCATGGCCGTGTAGTTGATGATGCGGCTGGAGGACAACTCCTTGTTGGGCTGCATGACGAACTGGCCGTCCGGCGTCTCGATCTTCGTATGGTTCAGGGTGATCTCCCGCACCGTCCCCACGGTGTCCGCCACCTCGATGTCGTCGCCGATGTTGAAGGGATGGGATGTCAGGATCACCAGACCGCCGGCCACGTTGCCCAGAATGTCCTCCGCCGCCAGAGTCACGCCCAGCGTCAGCACCGACACCAGCGCCGTCAGGGACGAGGTGTTCAGTCCCAGGGCCTCCGCCGTGATGATGCCCGTCAGCAGATAAAGTACCACCTTGGCCGATGTCAGGACGATCTGGCGCAGACGGGCAGTCAGCTTTTTGCTGCGGTCCAGCAGCCGTTTGGCCAGCTTTAACAGCAGCCGCGACACGATGAGGCACACCAGCAGCGTCAGCACCGCCGACAGAATGCGGCTCAGGCTGTACCCTCCCAGCGATGTCTCCAGTATTTTCGAAAGCTCTTGCATCGGAATGTCTCCTTTCTCATGCTGACACCAGTATAGCAAATTCCCCGCCGCTGCGCAATCGCATTCATAAAGAGGGGGCGGAACACGGTGCGTTCCGTCCCCTCTTTATCCGCTCTGCACCCCGCCGAAAACATCCCTGTCTCCCCCGCCGGAGCTTGTCGCAGCTGCACAAAATATCTGCGTTTGCCAATTTTTACTTGTCAGCCAGGGACGGCTCTGCTATGATAGACGCGAAAAATGCCAAAAAAGGGGGTACTGCCATGGGCATATCCTACAACAACCTGTTCAAGCTGCTCATCGACAGGGGCTGGTCCAAAACGGAGTTTGCCCGCGAGGTGGGCATCAGCTCCAACACGCTGGCCAAGCTGTCCAAAAATGAGCCGGTATCGCTGGAGGTGCTGGTGCGTATCTGCCGGCGGCTGGAATGCACACTGGGCGACGTGGTGCAGATCCTGCCGCCGGAGCCGCCGGCCATCGTGGAGAAGCTGCGCGCCGCGGCAAAGGAGGGGATACGCAGATCATGAGCCAGACCAATGCAAACGGCGCCACGTTCATGGAAAAGCTGTCCACGTTCATCGTGGATAAGCGGAATCTGATCTTTCTCATCACCATCATCGGCCTCATTTTCTCCGCCTTTTCCCGCAACTGGGTCCAGGTGGAGAATGACCTGACCTTCTACCTGCCGGACGACTCTCAGACCAAGCAGGCGCTGGCCGTCATGGACGAGCAGTTCGTCACCTACGGCACGGCGGAGGTAATGGTGGCCAACGTCACACCGGCCCAGGCTCAGAAGCTGGCTGACAAGCTCCGGGACATCGAGGGTGTCCAGAGCCTGACCTACGACAAGACCACCGACCACTACAACGACATGTCCGCTCTGTTCTCCATCACCTTCGCCTACGACGAGGATGACGACGCCTGCCTGACGTCTCTGGATGCGGTAAAGGCAGCCCTCAGCGACTATGACCTCTACGTCTCCACGGATCTGGGCAATACCCAGCAGGAGACCATCGAGCATGAGATCAGCGTCATTATGATCTACGTGGCCATCGTCATTGTCATCGTGCTGACCTTCACCTCCGAGACCTACGGCGAGGTGCCGGTGCTGATTTTGACCTTCGTGGTGGCGCTGGTGCTGAATCAGGGCACCAACTTCCTGATGGGCAAGATCTCCTTCGTGTCCAACTCCGTCACCAGTATTCTGCAGCTGGCGCTGTCCATCGACTACGCCATCATCTTCTGCAACCGCTTCAAGGAGGAGCACCGGCTGCTGGACCTGCGTGAAGCCGTCATCGTCTCCCTGAGCAAGTCCATCCCTGAGATCGGCGCCAGCAGCCTGACCACCATCGGCGGTCTGGTGGCCATGCTGTTCATGCAGTTCAAGCTGGGCCCCGATATGGCCCTGTGCCTCATCAAATCCATCCTGTTCGCGCTGCTGTCCGCCTTCGTGGTGATGCCGGGCCTTCTGATGCTGTTCGGCCCCCTCATCGACCGGACACAGCACCGCAGCTTCGTGCCCAAGATACCCTTCGTGGGCAATTTCGACTACGCCACGCGGCACGTGGTGCCCGTGATCTTCGCCCTGCTGATCACCGTGGGCTTCTTCCTGTCCTCCCGCTGCCCCTTCGCCTACGGGTACAGCCTGCTGACCACGCCCATCCAGAATGATAACCAGATCGCCGAGCAGATGATCGAGGACACCTTTACCTCCAGCAATATGCTGGCCCTGATGGTCCCTGCCGGCGACTACGACAAGGAGGCCGCCCTGCTGGCGGAGCTGGAGCAGTATGATGAGGTGGACCACACCATGGGCCTTGTGAACATCGAGGCCATGGACGGCTACACGCTGGCGGATAAGCTGACGCCCCGCCAGTTCGCGGAGCTGGCCGGTCTGGACTACGAGGCCGCGCAGGTGGTCTACGCCGCCTACGCCGCCAACGATGGCGACTACGGCCAGCTGGTGGGCCACCTCTCCACCTACAGGGTGCCGCTGCTGGATATGTTCCTGTTCGTCTGTGACCAGATCGACGCCGGTGTGGTAACGCTCAGCGATGACCAGACCGCCGCCCTGAAGGACGCCCAGACCCAGATGCTCAGCGCCAGGAACCAGCTGCGGGGCGAGGATCTCAGCCGTATGCTGGTATACCTGACCCTGCCGGAGAGCGGCGATGAGACGTACGCCTTCACCGATAAGATTCTGGACATCGCCCAGAAGTATTACCCCGACCAGAAGGTATATCTGGCCGGCGACTCCACCAACGAGTACGACTTCGAGAAGTCCTTTGCCATCGACAACAAGGTGGTGAGCATCGTGTCCATTCTGGTGGTCATGGTGGTGCTGCTGTTCACCTTCAAGTCCGCCGGTATGCCGGTGCTGCTGATTCTGGTGATCCAGGGCTGCATCTGGATCAACTTCTCCGTCCCCGCCGTCACCGGCAAGTACCTGTTCTATCTGAGCTACCTGATCGTCAGCTCCATCCAGATGGGTGCCAACATCGACTATGCCATCGTCATCGCCAGCCGCTATCAGGAGCTGAAGGCGAAGATGGCCCAACGCAGCGCCATTGTAGAGACGCTGAACTTTGCCTTTCCCACCATCATCACCTCCGGCGCCATCATGTCCATCTGCGGCTTCCTCATCGGCAGTATGACCTCGGAGCCCGTCATCGCCGGCATCGGCGAGAGTCTGGGCCGCGGCACGGTGATCTCCATCATCATGGTCATGTTCGCCCTGCCCCAGATCCTGCTGATCGGCAGCCGCGTCATCGACAAGACGTCCTTCTCCGTGCCATCCGTGGTGGCCAAGAAGAACAGCCGCGGCCGCATGACGGTGAACGGTATGGTGTACGGCCACATCAACGGCACGGTCCGCGGCATGATCCACGCCACGGTGGAGGGCGACGTAGATCTGACCATGCTCTCCGGAGCGGAGGGAGAGGAGGTACCCGACGATGAGGAAGAAGATTGACATACGGCATCTGGCCGCGGCTCTGCTGGCAGCCCTGATGCTGCTGGCCTGCCTGCCCGTGACGCAGGCCGACGCTGCCGGCAATACCATCCACATCTCCTCGGAAGCGGAGCTGCGGGATCTGGCCGCCAGCTGCGCGCTGGACACCTGGTCCCGCGATAAAAACGTGGTGCTGGACAGCGACCTGACGCTGGCGGACCCGTCCTTCCTGCCCATCCCCACCTTCGGCGGCAGCTTTGACGGGCAGGGTCACACCATCCATAATGTCAGCATAACGGACAGTCTGTCCCCTGCCGGCCTGTTCGGCGTGGTACAGGCGGGCGGCTCCGTCCGCAGCCTCCATGTGGTGGGTACCGTCACCCCCTCCGGTGACGGTCGAAGCGTGGGCGGCATCGCCGGCGAGAACAACGGCGCCATCGAAAAGTGCAGCTTCACCGGCACGGTGTCCGGTCAGGTATACGTAGGCGGCATCGCCGGTCACACCGGCGCCTCCGGCAGCATCCTGGCCTGTGAGACCCGCGGCGCGGTCATCGGCGACAGCATGACCGGCGGCATCACAGGCTATAACGAGGGCCTGCTGGCCGACTGCACCAACAGCGCCTGCATCAACGTGGAGAGCACCGACCCCCGTCTGGATCTGGAGGATCTGGATCTGACGCCGGACCTGTCCAAGCTGGGGCAGGCCAACGCCGGCGCCTCCTCCGCTGATACCGGCGGCATCGCCGGATACAGCGCCGGTACGCTGTCCGACTGTGTGAACCACGGCGCCGTGGGCTACCAGCACATCGGCTATAACACCGGCGGCGTGGTGGGCCGCAGCTGCGGCCAGCTCCTGCGCTGCCGGAACGATGGCTCCATCGCCGGACGCAAGGATGTGGGCGGCGTGGTGGGCCAGATCGAGCCCTATATCCAGGTGGACGCCTCTCCCACCTATCTGTCGGAGCTGAACCGCCAGCTGTACGAGCTGAAGTCCCTGACCGATCAGGCCGCCAACGATGCCCAGGACGGCGCAGGCGACGTGTCCGGCCGGCTCAACGACATGAACGACTACCTGAAGGACGCCCTCTCCGACCCGCAGGACCCCCTGGCCGCCATCACCGGCTTCGGCAGCCGCCTGAAGGACCTGAACAACAGCGCCTCCGGCTCGGTGGACACCGTGGCGGACGACCTGCGGGACATCAACAGCAAGTTCAATGAGGTATCCAACACCGTGCTGGCCGCCATCTCCGCCGCCAGCGACCCTGCCTCCGTCATCTCTGACGGCTCGCAGGGGAACATCGACAAGATCACGCTGGGCAAGACCTCTGCCTGTACCAACAGCGGCGCGGTCAGCGGCGATGTCAACATCGGCGGCATTGCCGGCTCCATCGCCATCGAGTACGAGCTGGACCCAGAGGATGACGTCAGTGCCGATCTGGACGGAGAATACCGCCGGCAGTACGAGTACCGCGCCGTGGTGCAGCAGTGCGCCAACACCGGTGCCGTCTCCGCCAAGCGCAGCAACACCGGCGGCATCGCCGGGCGCATGGACCTCGGCCTCATCATCTCCTGTGAGAGCTACGGCAGCGTGGAAAGTGACAGCGGCAGCTGCGTGGGCGGCATCGCCGGTCTCACCGCCGCCACCGTCCACAGCAGCTATGCCAAGTGTACCCTCAGCGGCAAAAAATACGTGGGCGGTATCGTGGGCTCCGGCGTGGCGGAGAAATCCGACGGCAGCGCCAGCACCGTTACCGGCTGCTGGTCGCTGGTGGACATCACCGGCTGTCAGCAGTACGAGGGCGCCGTCTCCGGCGCGGACACCGGTACGTTCACCGATAACTATTTCGTCTCCGACACACTGGCGGGCATCAACCGCCAGAGCTTCGCGGGCCGCGCGGAGCCTGTGAGCTTCGACACCCTCGCCGCGGCGGAGGGTATGCCCGGCGGCATGACCACCTTTACCCTGTCCTTCGTCTCCGACGGCAAGGTGCTGACCAGCCGCACCTTCTCCTACGGCGCATCCTTTGACAGCAGCGTCTATCCGCCGCTTCCGGAAAAGGACGGCATCTACGCCCACTGGGATCGCACCGACCTCCACGGCCTGCATCTGGACACGGTGGTCACCGCCGTCTATGACGCGCTGCTGCCCACCCTGTCCTCGGAGCAGACCCGCGAGGACGGCCGCTCCATCATTCTGGCCGGCGGTGACTTCAACGACGGCGACACCATGGCCGCCACAGCCCTGACTCTGACGCCGGAGGAGTTCCACGCGGCAGACGGCAGCTTCGCAGACCGCGCTGCCAACTGGTTCTCCTACCTGAAGGAAGGGCAGCTGCCGCCCCTGACCGTGAACCGCCGCGTGGCGGAACAGTGGCGGGTATCCCTGCCCGATGACGGCCAGGAGACCCACACGCTGCGCTACCTGCCGTCTCAGGACGCATCGCACCTGCGGCTCTATGTCAACGACGGCGGCGGCTGGCAGGCCGTGTCCTGCGACACCGTGGGCAGCTACCTCTCCTTCACCGCAGGCGGCGCCAGCCCCGAATTCGCCGTGGTTACCACCGCATCGGTGTGGTGGCCGCTGGCCGCGGCCATCGCCGTGTGCGTGGCCATCGTGCTGGCGATCCTGCTGGGACGGCGTCACTGCCGCCGGCGGAAGGCCGCCGCGGCCCCTGCCCCCGAGACGGCGGAGAATGCCGCCGAAAGCGCGGAAACGTCCGCCCGCATCTCCCGCCCGGCCAAGCAGAAAAAGCGGCGCTGGTGGATCCCCGTCAGTATCGTTGCGGGCATCGCCGCTGCGGCGGCGGTGCTCCTGACCGCCACTGGTCTGGGCCGCCAGCTCAACGCCTGGCGTCTGCTGCACCGCGCCCTGAACGCCGACTCGCTGGCCATGACCGTCTCCGTCCAGAGCGGCGAGACCTTCACCGCCAGCGCCGATGTCTGCCGCACCAGGGCCGACACCACCCGCATCGTCACCGTCCGGTGGCAGGGCGTGACCGTCTACTGCACCGGCGATGCGGTGTATCTGGAGAATGGCCGTGCCTACCGGCTGAGCAGCAGCCTGGCCCTCTCCGACCTGGCCGCCCTGTTCCGCAAGGCCCATGTGGACTGTGAAAAGACGGACGCGGACACCCTGTATACGGCGGCGCTGTCCGCCGCCGACGCGGACGCCCTGCTGACGCTGCTGGAGCCGGAGGTGGGCGACCTCACCGGCATCGACAGGCTCACCGCCGTGCTGACCGTGGCCGATGGCCGCGCCCGGTCCCTCCGGCTCACTGCCGGGCCGGAGGACGCCCCCGTCCTCACCGCTGTGATGGATTTCACCGCCAAGGTCACGGCGCCCCAGGTGCCGGAGGCGGTGACCGCCGCCATCGCCGGCGGTACGGAGCCGGAGAATACCGTGCTGCCCGCGGATACCCTGCGCCTGCTGCGGTCCTGGGCCGCCCTGCGCAGCAGGGAGGTACTGGCCGCCGACCTGACGCTGACGGCGGATTGCGGCCCCCTGGTACTCCGCGACACCCTGCAATACGACCGCCGCACCGTGGACGGTCAGGATTTCACCGCCGTCCGCAAGGGCGCGCTGAGCCTGTACTTCTCCGGCGATAAGCTCTGCGATGCGGAAGGCCATGTTCTCACCACCGATGACGCTCTGGCCTCCCAGGCCCAGCTCCTTCAGCTGGCCTACCAGCTGGTGCTGAACGGCACCGCCGCCTGCACCCAGACCGGCGGCACAGATACCTATACTCTGACGCTGGACGAGGCGGGAGCTGCGGAGTTTGCCGCCGCCATCGCGCCGGATATCCAGTCCCAGCACGTCACCTTCACCGGCGGCCGCGTCACCATGGAGGTGCAGGACACCCAGCTGTGCAGCGTTCGTATCACCTGCTCCGGCAGCATCAGTGTGGCGCTGACGGAGGCCAGCGCCTCCCTGAGCGCCGATATCCGGTTCGTCTCCCGCAATTACCCGTTCCCCCGCGCGGTGCTGAATGCGCTGCAATAACAAAAGAGAGAAGGCAATAGCATGGGAAACCGCATCATCTGCATCAGCCGCCAGTTCGGCAGCGGCGGCCATGAGATCTCCGTCAAGACCGCGGACCTGCTGCGTCTGCGCGTCTATGAAAAGGAGCTGGTACATCTGGCCTGCGAATACGGCGAGCTATCGGAGTCCGTCATGAGCGATTCCGATGAAAAGGCCACCAACCCCTACCTGTTCCGCACCGTCCACGAGGGCAACTACCATGTCGTGCGGGGCAAGCCCACGTCCGAGGTGCTGTTCGCCCTGCAAAGCCACGAGATCCGCCGCATCGCCCGCAGGGAGGAGTGCGTGTTCGTGGGCCGCTGCGCCGACTATGTCCTGCGGGATGCGGATGTCCGCCTGCTGCGGGTATTCGTCTCCGCGCCGGAGGAACAGCGCATTGCCCGTAAGATGGAGCAGGAGCATCTGACTCAGCCTCAGGCGGCGCGGCTGCTGCGGAAAATGGACAAACAGCGTCGGAAATACTACGAGACCTACACCCACCATATCTGGGGCGACAGCACCAACTACGACCTGTGCATCGACACATCCACCTGTACGCTGGACGAGGCGGCGGCCCGGATCGCCGACCGCTTCCGCGCCATGGCGTAGCGTCAGAAGGGCTTTTATGCAGCAAGACAAGACATTTCTCGGTACGGAGCCGGTAGGGCGGCTCCTGTTCCAGCTGGCGGTCCCCACGGTGACGGCCCAGCTGGTAAATATGCTCTACAACATCGTGGACCGCATCTACATTGGTCACATGCCCGGCGACGGAAGCCTGGCCCTCACCGGCGTGGGCGTGTGCATGCCCCTCATCATGATCGTCTCCGCCTTTGCGGCACTGGTGGCCTCCGGCGGTGCGCCCCGTGCCTCCATTGCCATGGGCCGCGGCGACCACGCCGGCGCGGAGCGGCTGCTGGGCGGCTGCGCTGCCCTGCTGCTCCTGTTGTCCCTGACCCTCACCGCCGTGCTGCTTCTGTGGGGCCGCGACCTCCTGCTGCTGTTCGGCGCCAGCGAGAACACCGTCGCCTACGCCGCCGACTACATGGGTGTCTATGCCGTCGGCACCGTGTTCGTCCAGCTGACGCTGGGCCTCAACGCCTTCGTGACGGCCCAGGGCTTCGCCCGGACCGGCATGCTGACGGTGCTCATCGGCGCGCTGGCCAATATCGCGCTGGACCCGCTGTTCATCTTCGCTCTGGACATGGGCGTGCGGGGCGCGGCGCTGGCCACCGTGCTGTCCCAGGCCCTGTCCTGCGTCTGGGTCACATCGTTCCTCTGCGGCAAAAAGACGCTGCTGCGCCTGCGGCGGGAGAATCTGCTGTCCGGTCTGCATCTGGTGCCGCCCTGCATCGCGCTGGGATCGTCCTCTTTTGTCATGCAGGCCAGTGAGAGCGTCATCTCCGTGTGCTTCAACTCCTCCCTGCTGAAATACGGCGGGGATCTGGCCGTGGGCGCCATGACCATCCTCACCAGCGTCATGCAGTTCGCCCTGCTGCCCCTGACTGGTCTGTCTCAGGGCGCTCAGCCCATTACCAGCTACAACTACGGCGCCCGGAACACAGACCGCGTCCGGCAGAGCTTCCGCCTGCTGCTGCGCGCCTGTCTCATCTACTCTATGATGCTGTGGGCCTTCGTGATGCTGTGCCCCCGGGTGTTCGCCGGTCTGTTCACCACCGACGCGGCCCTGCTGGCCTTCACCTCCAGGGCGCTGCGCATCTACTGCGGTGGGTTGGGCCTGTTCGGCATCCAGATCGCCTGCCAGATGACTCTGGTCTCCACCGGAAACGCTGTCTGCTCCATCATTGTAGCGGTGCTGCGGAAGTTCGTGCTGCTGATCCCCCTGATCTACATCCTGCCCTGCTTCCTGCCGGACCCCACAACAGCCGTCTATCTGGCGGAGCCCGTGGCTGACGTGCTGGCGGTGACGTTCACCGCCGTCCTGTTCTCGGTGCAGTTCAAAAAGTCCCTGCAAAAGCTGGAGACGCCCCTGCAATAATCTATACCCAAAAGCGCGTAAAAAAGCGCCCGTCCTTCCGGACGGGCGCTTTTCAGTGCTTGTCGTATATCCCTTACTCGGCCTCGGCCAGCGCCTTGGCGGCGGCGATCGCCTTCTCCTGAGCTGCGGCGGGGCAGTCCTCGTAGCGGACGAAGTTGAAGGTGAACGTACCGCGGGACTGGGTCATGGACCGCAGATCAATGGCGTAGCTCATCATCTCGGCCATGGGCACCTCGGCCTCCAGCACGGTCTCGCCGTCTCCGGTGGGGTTCATGCCCATCACGCGGCCGCGGCGCTTGTTCAGGTCGCCCATCACGTCGCCCACGTAGTTGTCGGGCACGGTGACCTTCAGCTCACCGATAGGCTCCATCAGCACGGGCTTGGCCTCGGGCAGAGCGGCCTTGAACGCCAGGTTGGCGGCCAGCTTGAACGCGATCTCGGAGGAGTCCACGGGGTGGTAGGAGCCGTCCACCAGGGTGGCCTTCAGGAACACCACGGGATAGCCGGCCAGCACGCCGTGCAGGCAGCTCTCGCGCAGGCCCTTTTCCACGGCGGGGAAGTAGTTCTTGGGCACGGAGCCGCCGAACACGTTCTCCTCAAAGATCATATCCTCCTGCTCGCTCTGGGGCTCGAAGATAATGTGAACATCGCCGAACTGGCCGCTGCCGCCGGTCTGCTTCTTATAGCGGCCCTGCTTGCGGACGGTGCTGCGGATCTTCTCGCGGTAGGCAACACGCGGGGTATCCAGCTCGGAATCCACGCCGAAGCGGGACTTCAGCTTGCTGCACAGCACGTCGATCTGGATGTCGCCGGCGCCGGAGATCACGGTCTGGTGGGTCTCGGCGTTGTTGGTGACGGAGAAGGTAGGATCCTCCTCGTTCAGCTTGTTCAGACCGGTACCCAGCTTCTCGATCTCCTGCTTGGTCTTGGGGGAGATCGCCCGCTCGTAGCAGGCGGGGGCAAAGGCCAGAGGCGCAAACTTCACATAGGTCTTGGGCTCGCACAGGCTGTCGCCGGTCTTGACCTTGTCCATCTTGCCGATGGCACCGATGTCGCCGCAGCAGATCTCCTTGGTCTCCTCGGTCTTCTTGCCCTTCATGACGTACAGACGGCCCAGCTTCTCGGTGTTGCCGGTGGTCATGTTGTACAGGGACATATCGCTGGTGACCTTGCCGCGGATGACCTTGATCATGGAGAACTTGCCGTACTGGTCGGAGATGGTCTTGAACACGAAGGCAGCGGCGGAGCCGTTGGGATCGTGGGCCACCTCAATCGCGTTGCCGTCGTCGTCTTCAGCGGCCTCGGCGGGCATATCGGTAGCCACGGGCACCAGGTCCACGATGGTCTGCATCAGCATCTCCACGCCCATACCGGTGACGGCGCTGCCGCACAGCACGGGGCACACGCTGCCCTCGCGCACGCCGATCTGCAGGCCCTTGGCCATGTCCTCGGCGGACAGCTCCATGGTCTCGAAGAACTTCTCCATCAGCTCCTCATCGGCGCCGGCGGCGGCCTCCATCAGCTCAGCGCGGAGGGCCTCCACCTCGTCGGCCATGTCGGCGGGAATAGCGCACTCGCCCTTGGCGTCGTAGGCCTTGTTGTGCAGCAGGTCCACGATGACGGTGACGGCCTTGTTGCCGTCGGCCTTGGTGGCCACGATGGGGGCAATGGCGGTGCCGTACTTGGCCTTGATGGCCTCGATGCAGGATGCGTAGTCGGCGTTGGCCTCCTCCACGCGGTTGATGAACATCATGCGGGGCTTCTTGCCCAGCATCTTCCAGGTGCGCTCCATACCCACGGACAGGCCGTCCTTGGCGTTGCCCACGATGACGGCGCACTCGGCGGCGCGGATGGCGCACACCGCCTCGCCGGAGAAATCGAAGTTGCCGGGAGCGTCCATGACGTTGATCTTCTTGCCCTTATACATAACGGGGGCAAAGGCCAGGGAGATGGAGATCTGGCGCTTGATCTCCTCGGCGTCGTAGTCGCAGGTGGTGTTGCCGTCGGCGGTCTTGCCCAGACGGTCGATGCCCTTGGTCATAAACAGCATCTGCTCGACCAGCGAGGTCTTGCCGGACCCGCCGTGGCCCAGCAGCGCAATATTGCGGATGTCATTAGCAGTCATAGTGGTGATGTACTCCCTTCATTTTCTTCAAGTCCGCCGCCCACACGGCTGCGGACAGTAGCTCAATGTACCGATTATAGCTTATATTGCAGGACCTGACAACCATTATTTTGTGGATTTGTAGGAAAATTCCCTGTCCGCACAGGCTTTTTCGGCAACTTATACAATTTCCCTTCCGCCGTACTGGGCAGGTCGACGAGGACCGGCAGACATCCCTTGCGCCGCCGCAGAAAACGTGCTATAATGGTGGACATATTTGCGGGCATGATGGAATTGGTAGACATGCGAGATTTAGGTTCTCGTGCTCACGCGTTGGGGTTCGAGTCCCCATGCCCGCACCAAAAATGTCCGCCCCTGCGGGCCGCCCCTTTTTGGTGCGCGCTTTTGCGCTGCAAAAGCGGTCGCCTGCGGGCGGATAACCGAACGTGCAAGGGAAACCCGACCAAGGTTTCCCTTGCATATCTTGAACAGAGGACGCCATGGCGCACACGCTGGATGACCGGCTGATCTGCGAGATCCTGTCGGTGTTGGAGGAGATACCCGCCGGCCGCGTGGACATGAAGCGTTTTCAGCGGCCGGAGGGCTATTGGACGAAACAGGAGGAGCTGCCATGAAACGTATCGCATCCATACAGGATATCTCCTGCCTGGGCCGCTGTTCCCTGACCGTGGCGCTGCCGGTGATCTCCGCTCTGGGCGTGGAGTGCGCCATCGTGCCCACCGCTGTCCTCAGCGCCCACACCGCCTTCCCCGGCTTTGTCAGCCGCGACCTGACGGACCAGCTTGACGCCATCGCCGCCCACTGGCAGGCCCAGCACGTCCACTTCGATGCGCTGTATACCGGCTACATCGCCTCTGTGCCCCAGGTGCAGCAGGTGCTGGACTTCTTTGACGCGGTGAAAAGCCCCGATACCATGATCTTCGTGGACCCCGCCATGGCGGACCACGGCAAGCTCTATTCCGGCTTTGGCCCCGACTTCCCCGCCGCCATGGCGCGGGTGGTGGCCCGGGCCGACGTGGCCATGCCCAACCTGACGGAGGCATGTCTCCTCACCGGTACGCCCTACCGCGAGGACATGGACGAGCCCATGACCCGTGAGCTGCTGCAAAAAGTAGCGGCGCTGGGTGCCGGAAAAGTGGTGCTCACCGGCGTGTCCTTTACGCCGGACAGGCTGGGCGCCATGGGCTACGACAGTGCCGGCGGCCGGTTCTTCACGTGTCTGGACCGGCGGCAGACCGGCTCCTACCACGGCACCGGCGACATCTTCGCCGCCACGGTAGTGGGCGGCATGATGCGGGGCCTGCCGTTGGAGGATGCCGTCTCTCTGGCGGTGCGCTTCACCCTCTCCTGCATTGATGTCACGGCTCAGGACCCCTGCGCCGCCTGGTACGGCGTGGAGTTCGAGAAGGCCCTGCCCCTGCTGTGCGACGCCGCCCGCGCCCTGCCTGAGAATTAAAAAGAATAAAAAAAGCACCCGCGGCATTGCCGCGGGTGCTTTTTTGTCATCACCTGCTGCGGGGATAGGGCTTCTTCTCGTCGGTGAGCCCCGCCAGATAATCCATGCTGGTGTTCAGTGCCAGCGCCACGCGGCGGCACTGCTCAAAGCTGAGATAGCGCTCACCCCGCTCGATCTTGGAATACGCGCTCTGGTCGATGCCGGTCAGCATCTGCATCTTGACCTGCGTAAATCCCCGCTCTTTTCTGAGTTCCCGTAATCTGCTCATCAAAATCACCATAAATATTATGGCAAATTGTCCTATTGCATTTAGGGCTAAATTGTCCTATGATTTTCCGCATGGGGTGATTCTATGACGGAAGCTAAAACCTATCACGAAATGTATCTGACCATGGCTCGCGCCGCCGAGCAGGCCATCCGCCTGCTGGTGGAGGCGCAGCAAGCCTGTGAAACGCTTTACATGGAGAGCACGGAACAGGCGCCAGCGAAATCCTGACTATAAAAAAAGCACCCGCGGCATGCCCGCGGGTGCTTTTTTTATTCTCCTTCGCCCTCCGGCTTCCCCTCTCCGGGAGCCTCCTCCGGCGCAGGGGGCTCCGACGCCTTCGCCGGTTCCTCCTCGGGTGCGTCGAAGTCCGGCATGGGTACCGGCTCGGACACCATGTTGATGTGCTTGGCGGGCGCCTCGATGGTCTCCGGCACACTGGGGCGGAACAGCTTCCGCTCCTGCTCTCTGGTGGCGCCGTAGTTGTCCACCGTCTCAGGGTCGCGGCCCTCGATAATGGCCATCATCTCCTGACCGGTGATGGTCTCCTTCTTCAGCAGGTACGCGGCGATCTTGTCCAGCAGCTCCCGGTTGTCCTGCAAAATCCTCTTGGCCTCCTGATGGCACTGGCGGATGATCTTGATGGTCTCGCGGTCCGCCGCGGCGTAGGTCTCCTGCGCGCAGGTCATGGAGTAACTGCCGTCCAGATACTGGCTCTGGATGGTGCCCAGCGCCATCATATCAAACTCGTCGCACATACCGAACCGCGCTACCAGATTCCGCGCCAGCTCCGTGGCCCGCTCGATGTCGTTGGCTGCGCCGGAGGTCATGGTGTTGCACACGATCTCCTCGCTGGAGCGGCCTGCCAGCAGCGTGCGGATCTCCGTCAGAATGTCCTCTCTGGACATGAGGAACTTCTCCTCCTCCGGCAGGTGCAGCGTATAGCCCAGCGCCCCCTGGGTGTGGGGCACGATGGTGATCTTGCTCACCGGCTGGGCGTTCTTCTGCTTGGCCGCCACCAGCGCATGACCCACCTCGTGATAGGCGATGATGCGCTTTTCCTCCTCGGTGATGACGGTGCCCTTCTTCTCCGAGCCGGCGATGACCAGCTCAAAGGACACCAGCAGATCGTTCTGGTTCACAGCCTTGCGGCCCTTGCGGACGGCCCGCAGCGCCGCCTCGTTCACCAGATTGGCCAGATCCGCGCCCACGCATCCGGCGGTAGCCTGGGCGATCTTGTTCAGGTCCACATCCTCGGCCAGACGGATGTTGCGGGTGTGTACCTGCAGCGTGGCCAGGCGGCCCGCCAGATTGGGCCGATCCACGGTGATGCGCCGGTCGAAGCGTCCCGGGCGCAGCAGCGCCTTGTCCAGCACCTCGGGGCGGTTGGTAGCGCCCAGCACGATAACGCCCTTGCTGGGATCGAAGCCGTCCAGCTCCGCCAGCAGCTGGTTCAGCGTCTGCTCGCGCTCGTCGTTGCCGCCGAACTTGCCGCCGTCGCGGGACTTGCCGATGGTGTCGATCTCGTCGATGAAGATGATGCACGGGGCCACCTTGGCAGCCTCCTTGAACAGGTCGCGGACACGGCTGGCGCCCACGCCCACGAACATTTCCACGAAGTCGGAACCGGAAATGGAGAAGAACGGCACCCCCGCCTCACCGGCCACAGCCTTGGCCAGCAGGGTCTTGCCGGTACCGGGGGAACCCACCAGCAGCGCGCCCTTGGGCAGCTTGGCTCCGATGGCGGTATACTTGCCGGGGTTGTGGAGGAAGTCAATGATCTCCTCCAGAGACTCCTTGGCCTCGTCCTGACCGGCCACATCCTTGAACGTGACGCCGGTGGACTTCTCCATATACACCTTGGCGTTGGACTTGCCCACGCTGCCGATGCCGCCGAAGCCGCTGCCGCCGCCGCTCTTGGCCAGCATCCGCAGCAGCAGCATGAACAGTCCCACCATGATGAGCGTGGGCAGGATGTAGCTGACCATGAACGCCAGCACCGGATTCATCTGCGCCTCGTAATAGCCGGTGTAGGCCACCTTGTGCTCCTTCAGCAGAGGCAGCAGGGACGTATCGTTGAGATACGCGGTATACAGCGTCAGCTTCGTGTCCTTGGACTGGGTATAGGACTTGGCGGGTACGGTGCTGTTCTCGTCCTGCTTCTCGGTGTAGGTGTAGCCCTCCACCGGCGTGATGTAGATGGCGTCGTCCTTGAACAGGACCTCCTCCGCCTTGTCGTTTTCGATAAGGTCCAGCATCTCGCTGTACTTGATCTCATGGCTGGTGGACTTGTTGGTGGCGTTGCGGTTGTAGGCGTTGAAGTAGTTGAATCCCACCGTCAGCACCAGCGCCCACGCCACCAGCGTCAGGATGCCCCGCAGGTTATTGCGTCCCTTTCCGTTTTTATTGTTGTTCTGATCGTTGTTGGCCATGTGTATCCTCCGTAAAAAACCGTCGGCCGGAGGGGCCTCCGCTCTCGGCGGCGCGTCCCTCCCGCGGTATACCTTCGCGGTATCGCACAGTATACCACACTTGTCCAAATGTCACAAGCGGCACATCGTCGGATTTTCTGTAAAATTTCTATGAATGGCGCTTTATCTCGCCGAAAAATTGTGTTATACTGGTCAGTAATTCAAGAAAAATGAGGTCATACCCATGAAAGATATGAAGGATACCGAGCGCCGCCGTCCCCTGCCGGATGCGGAGGCCGACGGCGTCATCGAGGGCCGCAATGCGGTGATCGAGGCCCTGCGGGTGGGCACCGCCATCGACAAGATCTACATCGCCAAGGGCGAGACGGACAAGACCCTGGGCCACATCGCCTCCAAGGCCCGCGATGCGGGCATCGTGGTGGTGGAGGCCGACCGCCGCAAGCTGGACGGCATTTCCCGCACCCATGCCCATCAGGGCGTCATCGCTCTGGCCGCCGTGCGGGAGTACGTCACGGTGGAGAGCATCCTCTCCGCCGCGGCGGAGAGGGGGGAACCGCCTCTGCTGGTGGTGTGCGACGAGATCTCCGACCCCCACAATCTGGGCGCCATCCTCCGCACCGCCGAGTGCGCCGGAGCCCACGGCGTCATCATTCCCAAGCGCCGCTCCGCCGGTCTGACCGCCGTGGTGGCCAAGACCTCCGCCGGCGCGGTGAGCTATATCCCCGTGGCGCGGGTGGCCAACATCCCCTCCCTGCTGAAGGACCTGAAAAAGCAGGGCGTCTGGGTATTCGGCACCGCCGCCGACGGCACTACCGATCTCTATACCGCGGACCTGAAGGGCCCCGCCGCCATCGTCATCGGCTCCGAGGGCAGCGGCATGACCCGCCTTGTCTCCGAGAACTGTGATTTTCTGGTAAGCATCCCCATGAAAGGCCGCATCTCCTCTCTGAACGCCTCCGCCGCCGCAGCCATTTTGCTGTACGAGGCGGTGCGCCAGCGGAGCTGACGGCGTTGCATCGTACTATGAACAGGCGTGACGACCCACAACTGGATACGCCCGTCCCCCGTGACGAGCTCTCGCTGGACGCCATCCTTGCCGAATACGGCAGGGGTGGGCGTCAGCCTGCCCCTGCGCCGGAGGCTCCCCCTGCACCGACGCCCCCGCCCGAACCCGAACCCGTCCCCGTGCCTGACCCCGCTCCCATTCCCGAGCCGGAGCCCGTTCCCGCGCCCGATCCTGTGCCTGCACCTCTGTCCGACACACCGGACCGTGTCAGTCTGAAGGATGTCATGAGCCAGACGGTGGATGCCGTGCTGGAGGACGAGGAGGACGGTGTCATTGACGCTCCCGTGCCCCTGGGCCAGCGGCTCTCCGGCCTGCTGCACCGCTTCACGGACCGCCGCAGCGCCCGGCCCCGCGGCCTTTCTCAGGAAACGGAGCAGCTGTTCGACGACCCCGAGGACGAGCCGGAGCCGGAGGAACCGGAGGAGCCGGAGCCCCGCATGGACGACGCCCTGCGGGAGGAAAAGCGCCGCTGCAACCGGCTGCGCCGCGGTCTGGTGTTCGCCGCGCTGCCCGTGCTTCTTCTGGTGGTGGCCGCCGTGCTGCAGGAGCTGGAAATGCTGCCGCCCGCATGGCTGGACGCCGCGCCGCTGCGGTGCATCGTGCTGGGCGGCGGCCTGCTGCTGACGGCGCTTCTGTGCCTGCCGGTATGGCAGACGGCCTTCCGCATGCTCCGCGACGGGCAGGTAGGCTGCGAGCTGTGCGCCGGCGTTGCGGTGCTGGCGGATCTTCTCTGCTGCGCCGCCGGCGCCGTCACCGGCAGCACCCTCTCCACCCCCTACGCCGCGGCCGGCGCTCTGCTGATCCTCACCTGCCAGCTGGGCCTGTACCTGACGGCGGAGACCCGCCGCATCGCCTTCCATCTGGCGGACCTCAACGGCGTACCGCCCTACGTGGTGTCCGTCCTGCCCGCCGGTGTCTGCAAGCAGCGGGGCGTGCTGGAGGGCTTCTACCGCAGCACCATGCGCCCCGACCCCGCCCGCCGCTGGCAGAATTATGTACTGCCGCTGCTGCTCAGCGCGGCGGTGGTGCTGTCCGGCGTGGTGTGCTTCACCGCCCGCCCCATGGACGAGTTCCCCTGGGTGCTGGCCGCCCTCACCGGCGCCGGTGTCCAGCTGTCCCTGCCCCTGACCGGTTCCCTGCCCCTGTACTACCTGTCCCGCCGTCTGGAGCGCAGCGGCGCTGCCGCCGCCGGCTATGCCGGTGCCCGTGCCGTGGCCCGCTCCGGCCGCATGGTGCTCACCGATGACGATCTCTTCCCCGCCGGTACCGTGACCCTCAACGGCTACAAGGTCTACGGCGAGGAGCGCAGCCGCGCCGTGGGCTATGCCGCCTCGGTGGCCCGTGCCGCCGGCAGCAGCCTTGCCCCCCTGCTGGACCGCCAGCTCACGGCGGAGGGCGGGTTCCACATGCGCGTGGACGACCTGCGTTACTGCGAGGAGGGCGGCGTGGAGGCCGCCATCCACGGCGAGACCGTGCTGATGGGCAGCGCCTACTTTATGAAAAAGCGCCATGTGGCCCTCCCCCACGACCTAAAGCTTCAGACCGGCCTCTTTCTGTCGGTGGACGGCGTGCTGACGGCGGTGTTTGCCGTGAAGTATCAGCCCTCCCGCAACGCGGAGTGGGCTCTGCGGGCCATGCGCCGCTGCCATATCACGCCGGTGCTGGCCGTCCGCAGCAGCAACGTCACCCCGGGGCTCATCAAGCGGAAGTTCGGCGTGGACGCCAAGGTGGTCTACCCCGACGTGTCCACCCGTCTGGCTCTGGCCCAGCTGGCCGCCCAGCAGGGCGAGACGCCCAACGTCATCGTCTGCCGTGAGGGCCTGCTGCCTCTGGCCGAGTCAGTGGTAGGCAGCCGCCGCATGGTGCGGGCCGTCCGCACCGCCACGGTGCTCAGCTACATCGGCGCCCTGTGCGGCGTGCTGCTGGCCTACTACCTCACCTCTGTGGGGAATTTCGCGGTGCTGACGCCGCTGGCCATGGTGGTGTTCCTGCTGCTGTGGCTGCTGCCCACGCTGCTGATCGCCGGCCTTGTCCGCCACTTCTGACAAAAAAAGAACGGAAAGCTCTGCTTTCCGTTCTTTTTTTGTCTGTTTTCACGCCTCCGCCGGTGCGGGCTCCGGCAGCTTCTCCGGCCAGCCCGGCCAGCTCTGGCGGATGAGATCCGCCACGCCGCCCCGTTCCAGACCCAGCACGGCCGCCAGCTCGCCGTACAGCTGGTCCTCGGCCCGCTTGAGATAGCGCTCGTCCATCTGGCTCACCTTCTTGCCGTGGCGCAGGGCCCACGCCCGCTTGCGGCACACGTTGTGGATCATGGCGGCCAGCTCGCCGCACTGGCAGCGCATCACCACCTGATGATAGAAATCCTTGGCAGCGCGGATGCCCGGCTGCTCCGGCTTGCAGGGCGGCAGCGACGGGATGGCCGCGATCAGCGCCAGCGCCTCCTCCCGGGTGATAACCGAGCGCATCAGCACTCCCGTGTCCACCGGTGTCATCACCGTACCGCTGCGGTACAGGGGCGTCAGGTGATAGTAAAGCCGTGTCCCGTCGTCATAGGCCAGGCCGGACGGTCCGATGCGCTCCACCCGACAAACGCCCTCGCCGCCGTACACTACCAGATCACCTGCTGCAAACATCTTGTCACTCTCCTTACACAAAACACTGTCCATACCGTTCTGCGCCGCGGTCCGCTCTCTCTTTCGTCCCCTCGGCGGCCTTTTTTCTGTATGATTATACCACACTTTGTCGAAAAATGGTAGGGCGATTTTTGGAAAATTCTGCGGGATTTTTCTTGCCGGACGGTGGATATACGGGAAAAATGTGGTACAATACGATATCGAAACTCAGCGAAAGGGGCATCTGCCTATGAAAAAGCCCGTCATCCACCCCACCGCCTTCGTGGCCCCCAACACCACTCTCCGCGGTGACGTCTCCCTTGCCGCGGACAGCAGCGTGTTTTACGGCGCGGTGCTGCGGGGCGACACCGCCTCCATCACCATCGGCGAGGGCAGCAATATTCAAGATAACTGTGTGGTCCATGTGGACCCCGGCCTGCCGGTAACGGTGGGCAAAAACGTCACCGTAGGCCACGGCGCCATCCTCCACGGCTGCACCGTCGGCGACGAGACGCTGATCGGCATGGGCGCCATCGTCCTCAACGGCGCCAAGATCGGCAGCCACTGTCTGATCGGCGCCGGTGCGCTGGTAACGCAGTCCACCGTCATCCCCGACGGCATGATGGCCCTTGGCTCTCCCGCCCGTGTGAAGTCTCCCCTGACGCCGGAGGCCATCGCCTCCCTGCACGAGACCGCTCTGCATTACCGGCAGGAGGCCCAGGAGCTCAAAGAGCAGGAAAACATATAACTCCCGCATAAACCGTGCATAAAAACACCGCACCCCCATGGGATGCGGTGTTTTTATGCAATTATGCAATGCTTTGCCGCTTACCCTGCGCGATCCGCCTGGATCAGCAGCTTCAGGGCCTCCACGCCCACCTCCACGGCGGCAGTGGTGTCCTCGCTCATCTCCTGGTCCAGACCGGCGGCCTCCCGCTCCTGGTTCCACACCACGTGGAAGCAGCTGCCGCAGCGGCACTTCAGCGCATCCGCCACCACGAACAGTGCGGCGGACTCCATCTCGCTTGCCTTGACGCCCAGCCGCTTCCACGCCTCCCACTTGTTCAGCAGCTCATAGGACACCGGCATCCGTGAGGGGCTGTGCTGGCCGTAAAACGCGTCCTTGCACTGCACCACGCCCACCTGCGTCCGCTTGCCCAGCGCTCTGGCAGCCTGCACCAGCGCGGTAGTCACCTCAAAGTTGGCCACCGCCGGATACTCGATAGGCGCATACTCCCGGCTGGTGTGTTCAAAGCGGATCGCGCCGGTGGCCACCACCACCTCGCCGGAGCGCACGTCCAGGTCGATGCCGCCGCAGGTGCCCACCCGCAGAAACGTGTCCGCGCCGATGTTGTGCAGCTCCTCCATGGCGATGGAGGCGGAAGGCCCGCCGATGCCGGTGGAACAGACGGACACCTTCTCCCCCAGCAGCGTGCCGGTATAGACGGTGTACTCCCGGTTCTGCGCCACGAAACGGGCGTCGTCGAACAGTGCGGCGATCTTCTCGCAGCGGCCCGGATCGCCGGGCAGGATCACATAGCGGCCCACGTCGCCCTCCACACAGTGGATGTGATATTGCTTTTCCAGATTTTGCATGGTCTGACCTCCCAGTATACGCACAGTTGATTCTGCGCAGTAAAATACGTTTTGTATTTCCCGCCGTCTCAGGGGCAGGAACACACCGGCATATGTTTGAATAATAATTATAACGTATTCCGCCGCAAAACGCAACGTTGTTTCCTCAAAAGCCAGAAATTGCATGATACGCCAGAGATCCGCACGGCTACGATGGCCGCCGCAGGCAGATACTAACTGCGGCGCAGCGCGCACAACCAGGAAAGGAGAATTTCTTCATCATGAAGCAGCTTTCTGCGATTTTTCTGGTGCTGGCCATGGTGCTGGCACTGACGGCCTGCGGCAAGGACGATGACCGGAACAACGGCGACAGTCCCAACCGCCCCGATACCAACCAGAGCCAGAACGCCCCGCAGGATAACGGCAGCGGCGGCAGCTGGCAGAACGGCACCGACACGCCCACCCAGCCCGGCGCCGGAGAAAACCGGCGAAATGGGGAGGATACGCTGCCCGGCACGCAGGCGGAGGGACGTATGGACCGCGGCGTCCTGCGCCGCGGCGCGGAGCGCACCGCCACCTTCCGCCAGATGCTGGAAAACGGCTATGTCCACGACAGCGACGGCTTCCTCAACGACGGCGAAAACACCAGCTGGTAACATTTTTCGCAAAAACAGCGGCAGTTTCCGCAAAAAATGCAGATGGGCGCAGGGAAAACACATTTTTCGCCCTGCGCCCACTTGCATTTTTGAAAAAATGGGCTATGATATGGGGGAAAGAATATGTGCCGCCGCGGGCGGCAGAGAAAAGAAGGGTTTACTATGACAAAAATTGACATCGTATCCGGCTTTCTGGGCGCCGGCAAGACCACGCTCATCAAGAAGCTGCTGGCAGAGGCGTTTCAGGGTGAGAAGCTGGTGCTCATCGAAAACGAGTTCGGCGAGATCAGCATTGACGGCGGCTTCCTGAAGGAGTCCGGCGTCCAGATCAGCGAGATGTCCTCCGGCTGTATCTGCTGCTCTCTGGTAGGCGACTTCAACAAGGCGCTGAAGGATGTACATCAGCAGTTCGCCCCCGACCGCATTCTTATCGAGCCGTCCGGCGTGGGCAAGCTCAGCGACGTGATCGTGGCGGTGGAGAACACTGTCAAGGACGTGCCGGACATGAAGCTCAACAGCTTCGTCACCGTGGCCGACGCCACCAAGGTGAAGGTCTATATGAAGAACTTCGGCGAGTTCTACAACAACCAGATCGAGTCCGCCGGCACCATCATCCTCTCCCGCACCCAGAAGCTGACCCAGGAGAAGCTGGAAGCCGCCGTGGCCCTGCTGCGGGAAAAGAATCCCAACGCCGCCATCCTCACCACGCCGTGGGACGAGCTGGACGGCAAGACCATCCTCAGCGCCATCGAGAAGGTGTCGCTGGCCGATGAACTGCTGGAGCGCATGCAGGCTGAGCACGCGGCGGACGAGGCGGAGCACCACCACCATCATGACCACGACGAGGACGATGACCACGACCACTGCTGCCACCATGACCACGAGGAGCATGACCACTGCCATCATGACCATGACGAGGACGAGCATTGCCACCATCACGAGCATGACCACGAGGATCACGACGAGCATGAGCATCACCATCACCACCACGACGGCGAGGAGTGTGACGATCCCCACTGCGGCTGCCACCATCACCATCATCACGCCGACGAGGTGTTCACCAGCTGGGGCGTGGAGACGGTGAAGGTATTCACCGAGAGCGAGCTGGAGACCATCCTCACCGCGCTGGACAGCGGCGACTACGGCGCGATCCTCCGCGCCAAGGGCATCGTCCACAGCGAGGATGGAAAGTGGCTGCACTTCGACTTCGTGCCGGAGGAGCATCAGGTACGCTTCGGCGCCGCCGACTACACCGGCCGTCTGTGCGTCATCGGCTCCCAGCTGAAGGAGGACAAGCTGGCTGAGCTGTTCGGCCTGTAATTTACGCGAGGTACACCGTATGGATATTCCTGTTTATCTCATCGCCGGTTTCCTGGATGCCGGCAAGACCAGCTTCATCAACGGCATCCTGCAGGACGGCTTTGCCGCTGAGGACCGGACGCTGCTGCTGTGCTGCGAGGAGGGCGAGACGGCCTACGACCCCAAGGTGCTGGGCAACGTGTTCACCTACACCATCGACGATCCGGAGCAGATGACGCCGGAGCTTTTCAAGAAGCTGGAAAAGCAGTACCGTCCCAAGCAGGTCATCATCGAGTACAACGGCATGTGGGCCATCGAGCCCCTGTATCGGGAGGGTCTGCCCGCCAACTGGATCCTGTATCAGATCATGTGCCTGGTGGACGCCAACACCTTTGAGCCGTATGTGCGGAACATGGGCCAGCTGATGATGGAGAAGATCTCCAACGCGGACCTGCTGATCTTCAACCGCTGCAATGAGCAGCTCCGCGCCCAGCTCCGCAGCCGCAACCTGCGGATGGTGAACCGCCGTGCCGACATCTATCTGGAGAACACCGACGGCACCAGCGAGGAGTATGTGACGCCGGAGATGTCCCCCTTCGACCTGTCCGGCGGCAAGCTGGAGGTGCCCGACGACGACTACGGCATCTGGTATGTGGATATGATGGACAACCCCGACCGCTACGAGGGCGTGGAGGTGTCCTTCAAGGCCATTATGTGCCACTCCAAGAAATTTAAGGGCGTCCACTGCCCGGGCCGGTTCGCCATGGTCTGCTGCGACAAGGACATGCAGTTCCTGGCGCTGGTATGCCGCGGCGAAGGGCTGGAGAACTTCAGGGACAAGGAGTGGGTGAAGATCCACGCCACCGTGAAGAAGGAGAAGTGCGATGCCTATCAGGGCGACGGCCCTGTGCTGTACGTCAGCAGCATCGCCGCCACCACCAAGCCCGCCAACGAGATGGTGTCCTTCTGATAACAAGTCGTATTATCAAAGAAAAAGATGACGTTCTGTACTCACAGAACGTCATCTTTTTCGTCTTGCAGCGTGTATAACGTGATGCGGCTGGCATCGGTGTCCCGCAGCGCGATCACGGTGTCCAGCACCTGATAGGCGGTGATCCCGCCGAAGGGCGGGGTGTGCAGCGCGGTGACCTGCTGCCCGGGGAGAAAGCCCAGATCCTCCATGCGGCGGGCCTTCCGGGGCGGGAAGTCCAGCGCGGCTACGCGGCCGCTTTCGCCAGGAGGCAGCTGCGCCAACGTATACGTCATGTGTCATATCCCCCTTACGCCCCAGCCTATGCCGCCGGTCACTTCAGGGTGATGCTGTTGTGGAGAACGGTGGCGCTGTATAAAAACAGCACATCGGCATCGTCGGGAAACTCCACAACGCGTCCCAGCCGGTCGGAGGCCAGATAACGAATATCCACGGCGTACACCGTGCGGTAGCTCTCCGCCAGCAGCGGGATGATGCTGCTGCCGAAGGAATCCCGGAACACCACCAGCGTCCTGTCCCACAGGGCGTCGGGGTTGTCGATACGCAGCAGGGAGCGGCTGCCGGACAGGAACAGGTCGTAGGGCGCGTCCTGCGCGGCGGCAAAATCGTACACGCCGCCGTCGGTGTCCGTCTCGTAGTTATGGACGGTGCAGCTCTCCAGCGTGGGGGAGGTCAGATAGGACAGCGTATCCGGCTCCAGCGGCTCCTCGGTCTTTCCCCAGTAGCTGCCGTGAAACGCCCCCTCCAGCGCGCACAGCGTCTCGTCCCGCGTGCCGGGCGCCGGCGCACCCATGGCGGTCAGCAGTGCGTCCGCCGCGGGGCGCAGCTGCTCCTGCCGCCAATGGGGGTCGGTGCGGTAGTAGTCCGTCAGCGTCAGACCGGCGGCGATATCCACCGGCGTCAAAAAGTCCAGCACGCCGCAGAGGTAGTCCGCCGTCTCCGCCGCGCCAGCGGGGACGTAGCCCTCCGGCGGCACGGTGAACTGCGCCTTATCCGGCACCACCGCCAGATAGACGGTGCGTCCGGTGAAGTACAGGTCGTACAGGTGCCGGAAGCGATAGGCGGCGCGGTCCAGCGAATCCGCATCGAAGGGAGCGTCCGTCTTGGCGGCGTAGCCCTCATAGACGTACACCGTGTCGGCGGGCGCGGAGGGCTGCGACGTATGGGCGGGGAGCTTTGCCGCACCCAGCACCAGCGCCGCCGCCATCAGCAGGAACGCGCCCCGCTGCACCATCCTCCGTGTCACAGAATGGCCTCGTCGTAGGTGGCGCTGACGCCGTAGATGCCGTTCAGGTGGGTCATGAAGGTATCCACCAGCTCATTCGCACCGAAGACGGTGACCACATACTCGCCCACCTCGGCCACGACCAGCTTGTCGGGGAAGCCGCACATCCACTGGCGGTGCATGATGTTGTCACGCAGCTGCTGTGCCAGCTCAGCGGTGTCGCCGGTGGCGTGGTAGGCGGCGGCGGTGAAGGTGTTGGCGTTCATCATGTGGACAAGGGACGCGGCCTCATCCACCGCAGCGGTCTCCGGCAGGCCCAGCTCGCTGTCCACCAGCGCACGGTCCTTCAGGTCGAAGACGCCGGGAGCGTCCTCGCGGGCGTTGGTCTCGGAGAAATCGCCGCCGGCAACGGCAAACTTCTCGTCCTCACCGTAGGTGTTCCATACCGTCTCCAGTATGTTCAGGGCACTGGTGGGCGCTGCGGGCTTGTCGCCGCTGGCGTTATTCTTATCGCCGCAGGCGGCCAGACTTAGCAGCAGCAAGGCAGAAAGCATCATGGATACGAACTTTTTCATGGAAATATCCTCCAAATTTTCAGTGTTTCCGCGCAGGGAAAAGAAAGCGCGGCTGTGGATAGGACGCAGCCGCGCTTTGTTTTGTTCCCGACGGGCGGGTCTTTTCCGTCCATACGTCGTTGCGCTCGCTTGCCATACACAAAGTATTGCCTGCGCTCCCGCGCCTCGTCTGAACGAAAAATCCCTCGCCCGTTAAGCGTTACAACCAACTTTGGTCAAACCCGTAAGGCAGCAGCTCCTTCAGGGCGAACTTCCTGCTCTCGCCCTTCTTATTCAGGCAGATGACGGTGAGATCGGGGGCGAACTCCATCATCACCTGGCGGCAGGTGCCGCAGGGGACGCAGTAGTCGTCGCTGCGTCCGGCGATGACGATGGTGTCGAAGTCGCGGTGCCCCTCGCTGACAGCCTTGAAGATGGCGGTGCGCTCGGCGCAGATGGTGGCGCCGTAGGCGGCGTTTTCGATGTTGCAGCCGGTGAACACCGTGCCGTCCCTGCACAGCAGGGCGGCGCCCACGGGGAAATGGGAATAGGGGACATAGGCCATATCCAGCATGTCGATGGCCTTCTGGCAAAGCGCCTGCTCGGTCATGGATGGTTCCTCCTTAGTATGGTGTATTCGGATAATTTAATTCAACTCAGTTCTGCCTGTCCGGTGTAGAGCTGGTAGTATTTGCCGTGCTGCGCCAGCAGCTGCTCGTGATCGCCGCGCTCGATGATGCGGCCCTGCTCCAGCACCAGAATGGCCTGGCTGTTGCGGACGGTGGACAGGCGGTGGGCAATGACGAACACCGTGCGTCCCTCCATCAGGGAGTCCATGCCCCGCTCGATCAGGGTCTCGGTACGGGTGTCGATGGAGCTGGTGGCCTCGTCCAGAATGAGTACCGGCGGGTCGGACACGGCGGCCCGTGCGATGTTCAGCAGCTGGCGCTCGCCCTGACTGAGGCTGCCGCCGTCGCCGGTGATGACGGTGTCGTAGCCCTGTGGCAGGTGGCGGATGAAGCTGTCGGCGTTGGCCAGCTTCGCTGCGGCGCGGACCTCCTCATCCGTGGCGTCCAGCTTGCCGTAGCGGATGTTGTCGGCCACGGTGCCGGTGAACAGATGGGTATCCTGCAGCACAATGCCCAGCGAACGGCGCAGGGAGTCCTTGGCGATGTCCTTCACGTCGATGCCGTCGTAGGTGATAATACCCTGCTGCACGTCGTAGAAGCGGTTGATGAGATTGGTGATGGTGGTCTTGCCCGCACCGGTAGAGCCCACAAAGGCGATCTTCTGCCCGGGCTCGGCGAACAGGGACACATCGTTGAGCACCGTCTTTTCCCCGTCGTAGGAGAAGGTCACGTGGTCAAAGCGCACGTCGCCCCGCAGCTCCACCAGCGTGCCGTCCGGCTTTTTCCAGGCCCAGTGGCCGGTGCGCCGCTCCGTCTCCGTCAGGGTATCGCCGTTTTTCTCCACGCGGACGATGACGGTCTTGCCCTCATCGGTCTCGGGCTGTTCGTCCATGACGGCGAAGATGCGCTCGGCGCCGGCCGCCGCGGCCAGCAGGGTGTTGATCTGCTGGCTGATCTGGCCCACAGGCTGGCTCACCTGCTTGACGTACAGCAGGTACGCGCCCAGAGAGCCGATGTCAAATACGCCGCCGATGGCCAGCAGGCCGCCCACGCAGCAGGTGACGGCGTAGTTGATCTTGCTGAGGTTGCCCATGGCGGGCATCATCATGCCGGCATAGGCCTGGGCAGCGGTGGCGGCGTCGCGGTAGTCGCCGTTGAGGGCGGTGAAGCGCTCCACGGCCCGGCCCTCGTGGTTGAATACCTTGATGACCTTCTGGCCTTCGATCATCTCCTCGATATAGCCGTTCAGCGCGCCCAGCGCCGCCTGCTGCCGCTGGAAATTGGCACGGCTGCGGCCGCCGATGACCTTCACCACCAGCCCCATCAGACCCAGGAACAGGAAAGTGATCAGCGTCAACCACGGGTTCAACACGATCATCATCACCACGGTGCCCACAAAGGTCAGCACGTTGGAGATGATGCTGGCGAAGCTGCTGTTCAGCATCTCCGACACGGTGTCGATGTCGTTGGTGAAGCGGCTCATCAGGTCGCCGGACTGGTGGCGGTCATAGTAGCTGACGGGCAGCTGCTGCAGCCTGTTGAACAGGTCCTGCCGCAGGGCGGCCACCGTGTGCTGTGCCACGTGGACCATGATGCGGGCATAGGCGTAGGAGCACAGTGAGCTCAGGAGATACATCCCGCCCATCACCAGCAGCATTTTGAAAAGTCCCGGAAAATCGCCGGGGATGATATAGTCGTTGAGCAGCGGCTTCAGCAGGTAGCTGGTGGCCACGCCGGCGGCGGAGCTGATGAGAAGGCATACCGCCACCAGCACCAGCGACCCCTCATACTTGCCCACGTAGCCCATGAGCTTTTTGAAGGTGCCCTTCATGTCCTTGGGCCGCTGATAGCCGTGATTGCGGCCATGGCCTCCGCCTGTGCGTTTCGTCTCAGCCATCGATGCTCACCCCTTCCTGCTGGGATTCATAGACCTCGCGGTAGATCTCGCAGCTGTCCATCAGCTGCTCATGGGTGCCCTGTCCCACCACGCGGCCATCGTCCAGCACCAGGATCATATCCGCGTCCATGACGGAGGTGATGCGCTGAGCGATGATGAGCTTGGTAGCGCCGGGCAGCGCCGTTTTCAGAGCGCCGCGGATCTTGGCGTCGGTGGCGGTGTCCACCGCGCTGGTAGAGTCGTCCAGGATCAGTACCTTGGGCTGCCGCAGAATGGCCCGGGCGATGCACAGGCGCTGCTTCTGGCCGCCGGAGACGTTGGTGCCGCCCTGCTCGATATAGGTGTCGTAGCCGTCGGGCATCCGCTGAATGAATTCGTCGGCGCAGGCCATGCGGCAGGCCTCCTCGATCTCCTGATCGGTGGCGTCCTCACGGCCCCAGCGCAGGTTCTCCCGAATGGTACCGGAGAACAGGGTGTTCTTCTGCAGCACCATGGCGCAGCCGTCGCGCAGCGCCTCCATGGTGTACTCCCTGACGTTGCGGCCGCCCACGGAGACGGCGCCCTCATTCACCTCGTACAGACGGGGGATCATGCTGACCAGCGTAGTCTTAGCGCTGCCGGTGCCGCCCAGAATGCCCACAGTCATACCGCTTTCGATGTGCAGGTCGATGTCCGTCAGGTTCCAGCTCTCCGCCGTGGGGTGATACTTGAAATACACGTGATCGAACCGGATATCGCCGTTGTCCACAGTCAATGCGGCATCGGCCTGGGCATCGGTGATCTGGGGCTGTTCGTCCAGCACCTCCACGATGCGCCTGCCGCAGGCGATGGCACGGGTCAGGAACATCAGCACCATGGACACCATCATCAGGGACATCAGGATCTCGCTGGAATAGGTGAAGAACGCCATCAGGTCGCCGGAGAGCAGGGTGCCCTCCGCCACGTCGTGACCGCCCAGCCACATCAGCGCCACCGTGGTGCCGCCCATGATCATGATTATGATGGGCATGAACATCACCACGAACCCAAAGGCCCTCTCCGCCGTGTCGCGGAGCTTATTGCTGCGGCTCTGGAATTTTTGCTCCTCCCGCTCCTCGCGGACGAAGGATTTCACCACGCGGACGGCGTTCAGATTCTCCTGCACCACCAGATTCAGATCATCGGTGGCGTTCTGCAGCGCCGTGAAAAACGGCCCTACGTAGCGGATGACGATGACCACTGCGAGGATCAGCAGCGGCACCGCCACCAGGAACACCTGGCTCAGGTCCAGACTGATCTGCATGGCCTTTATCAGCGCCGTCACCAGCATCACCGGCGCACGCACACACATGCGCATGCCCATGAACATGGTCATCTGCACCGACGACACATCGTTGGTCAGGCGGGTGATAAGGCTGGCAGTGGAGAAGTGCTCGATGTTGGCGAAGGAGAAGCGCTGCACCTGCTCATACTCCGCCTGCCGCAGGTTGGCGCCGAAGCCCATGGCCGCCTTGGCGGCCAGCGCCGCCGCACCCACGCCGCACAGCAGCGCCGCCATGGCCATCAGGAACATTTTCAGGCCCGTCAGTAAAATATAGCTGCGGTCGCCGTTGGCGATGCCCACGTCCACGATCTCACTCATGGCCTGGGGCAGCTCCAGCTCCAGCACAGACTCGCCCACCGAGCACAATACGCCCAGCAGGATATACAGCCCATAGCCCCTTGTATACGGGGCAAGCTTTTTCAGCATACTTCGTCCTCCTCCGAGAGATTTTTCGCCACCCGTGTCAGAAGCGACGCCAGCTGCCGGATCTCCTCCGGCGACAGCCCCTTCTCCAGACGGTCGTTGACCTCCCTGGCGATGGCGATGAATTTGTCATAAAACTGCATGCCCTGCTCCGTCAGAGCCAGGATGCGGCAGCGGCCGTCGGATTTGCTGGCGGTGCGCCGCAGCATGCCCTTCTCCTCCAGCCGGTCCACAATGCCGTTGACGGTACTGGGCTTCACCATCAGGTGCCGCTCCAGCTGCTTCTGGTTTACCGGCCCCTCCGTCTCGTGGAGGTAGATCAGCGTCCTGCACTGCATGGGCGATACGTCGTACTGCCGCAGCCGCCGGTCCATCAGCTTATGCGCCTGATGGTCGCAGTATCCAAACAGAGGGCCGAAATGCTCCGGCCGTTCCGTGATACAGCGTTCCACAATGTGCCTCCTTTCGAATTGTTTCGCGTGCTAATTATTAGTGCGCTAAATAATAGCACGGTGCTTTTCCAATGTCAAGAGCGTATTTGCGCGGAGCTTATGAACAATTTGTGAATCTTCTCACAAAGCCGTTGACTTTCCGGAATGCCGTGTTATGATAGCATCAGAAAGCAAGTAAGTGACATTGTTATTCTCTCTCCTTTACCAAAAAGCAATCGCGCACCCTCGGGTGCGCGGTTGCTTTTTTATGACATGTTCCGCAGTATCCCCGATTTTCGGAAAGGAAGAATGTGTGCAAGAAACCCATCAGGGGTGTCTTGCACGTTCAACTCCCGCCGCAGCGGCTGAAAGTAAAACCTCCTTCGGGCGGTTTTATTTTTCTGCGTCTGCCGGAAACCGGCAAACGCAGTCGCGCACCCTCGGGTGCGCGACTGCGTTTTCTATGGCGTGCCCCGTCGTCATGTCCTGCACCTGCCGCCCCGCCGCCGCATAGGATGGCCGGAAGCAGCCTGCAGAAGGAGGAGACAGTCAATGGAGCAGTACACAGCGGCGCTGGCGGGCAACCCCAACGTGGGAAAATCCACGGTGTTCAACACCCTGACGGGCATGCGCCAGCACACAGGCAACTGGCCCGGGAAAACGGTGGCGGTAGCGGAGGGCGCCTACACGTGGCAGGGCGCGGCCTTCCAGCTCATCGACCTGCCTGGGACCTACTCCCTGCGGGCAGACTCGCCGGAGGAGCAGATCGCCCGGGACTTCATCTGCGGCGGCGGTGCCGATGTCACCGTGCTGGTGGCGGACGCCACCTGCCTCCGGCGAAATCTGCATCTGGCGGTGCAGCTGCGCTGCCGCACGCCGCGGCTGGTAGTGTGCGTGAATCTGATGGACGAGGCCCGCCGCAAGGGCGTCGCCGTGGACGTGGACGCCCTGTCCCGCGGGCTGGACGCACCGGTGGTGACGGCGGCGGCACGGAGCGGACAGGGGATGGACGATCTGCGCACGGCGGTGCTGGCCATGGCGCGGCGGGCGCCGTGGGAGGACACGTGGCCGCCATTGGACGGAGACGACAGCGCCGCCGTGGCCCGCCGGGCATCGGCCATCGCTGATGCCTGCCTCTCCCGCCGCCCCGAGGAGGTCCACACCCGTGACCGGCGGCTGGACCGCGTACTCACCGGCTGGGGCGGCGTGCCGGTGATGCTGCTGCTGTTGGGTGCGGTGCTGTGGCTCACCATCTGGGGCGCCAACCGGCCCTCGGAGCTGCTGAGCCGGTGGCTCATGGCGGCGCAGGAGCCGCTGCGAGCCCTGCTGGGCGGCGCGCCATGGTGGCTGCGGGAATCGCTGGTGGACGGGGTGTACCGCACGGCGGCGTGGGTGGTGGCGGTGATGCTGCCGCCCATGGCCATCTTCTTCCCGCTGTTCACCCTGCTGGAGGACGCGGGGTATCTGCCGCGGGTGGCCTTTCTCATGGACCGGTGCTTCCGCGCCGCCGGCGGCAGCGGCCGTCAGAGCCTCACCATGTGCATGGGGCTGGGGTGCAACGCCTGCGGCGTCACGGGCTGCCGCATCATCGACAGTCCGCGGGAACGGCTGGTAGCCATCCTCACCAATGCCTTCATCCCCTGCAATGGCCGGTTCCCCACGCTGATCGTCCTCATCAGTCTGTTCTTTCCGGGCGGCGCGGCTGGGGCGGGACGCTCTCTGTCGGCCGCTGCCATGCTGCTGGGGTGCCTGCTGTTCGCCGTGGCCATGTCGCTGCTGGCCTCCCGCCTGCTGACGGCCACGGTGCTGCGGGGCCAGCTGTCCGCCTTCACGCTGGAGCTTCCGCCCTACCGCATACCCCAGGTGGGGCAGGTGCTGGTGCGGTCGCTGCTGGACCGGACGCTGTTCGTGCTGGGCCGTGCCGTAACGGTAGCGGCCCCTGCGGGACTGGTGATCTGGGTGCTGGGCCGCGTGCCGGTGGGCAGCGGCACACTGCTGACGGCGCTGGCCGGTGCGCTGGACGGCCCCGGGCGGCTGATGGGGTTGGACGGCATGGTGCTGCTGGCGTTTCTGCTGGGCTTTCCTGCCAATGAGATCGTGCTGCCGGTGCTGCTGATGGGCTATCTGCGGTCAGGGAGCCTGACGTCAGCGGGGCTGACGGAGCTGGGTCCCGTTCTCGCCGCCCACGGCTGGACGGCGGAGACGGCGTTGTGTATGCTGGTGCTGTGCCTGCTGCACTTCCCCTGCGGTACCGCGTGCCTCACCATCCTCCGCGAGACGGGCAGCGCCCGCTGGACGGCGCTGGCGGCGGCGCTGCCCACAGCCATGGGTATGGCGCTGTGCATGCTCATCCACGGCGCGGTGACGCTGCTGGGATAGCGCCTCGACAAAAAACAGTTGCCAAGCGGCAACTTTTGTAGTAGAATAAGCGGGTGAACTTGTCCTCCGCCGATAGCTGCGGGGCCGGTCTCGCGCAATGGATACCCACGAATCATGTCAGGCGGGGAACCGAGCAGCATTAAGAGGGATCATCCATGTGCCGCGGGGAAGCCGGCTTCGCGGCTATGGGCGGAGGACGTTCTATTTTTGTTATGACAGGAGGTGTGTCCGTGTACCAGGCGCTGTACCGTAAATACCGTCCCAGGACCTTTTCCGAGGTGGTGGGCCAGTCCCATATCACCGACACCCTCCAGCGTCAGGTGGCGGAGGGCCGCGTGGGCCACGCCTACCTGTTTACCGGTACCCGCGGCACCGGCAAGACCACCTGCGCCCGCATCCTGGCCAAGGCGGTGAACTGCCAGCACCCCGTGGACGGCGCTCCCTGCTGCCAGTGTGACAGCTGCCGCGGCATCGATGCAGGCACCCTGCTGGATGTGACGGAGCTGGACGCCGCCTCCAACGGCAGCGTCAACGACGCCCGCACCCTGCGGGAGGAGGCGGTGTATCCCCCCTCCGTGCTGAAAAAACGGGTGTACATCATCGACGAGGTCCACATGCTCTCGCGGGATGCCTTCAATGCCCTGCTGAAGATCATGGAGGAACCGCCGGAGCACCTGCTGTTCATTCTGGCCACCACGGAGCTGCACAAGGTCCCCGCCACCATCCTGTCCCGCTGCCAGCGGTTCTCCTTCAAGCGCATCCTGCCCCGTGACGCGGAGCAGCAGCTTTTGAAGATCGCGGCGGCGGAGGACATTGCCCTGACATCCGACGGTGCGGAGATCCTGGCCCGCATGGCCAACGGCGCTCTCCGCGACGCCCTGAGCCTGCTGGACCAGTGCCGTGCGGCGGACGGCGACATTGACAGCCGCACCGTGCTGGACACGCTGGGTCTGGCGGGCAGCACCCAGACGTTGCAATTGATGCGCTGCCTGCTGGCGCGGAACGCCGCCGATGCACTGGCCCTGTTTGACCAGCTGTACCGCAGCGGCAAGGACGTGGCCGCCCTGCTGGGCGAGCTCAGTGATCTCTCCCGCGATATGACGGTGCTGAAGGCCGCGCCGGAGGGCGGCGCGGCGCTGCTGTCCGGCGTCTACGACCGCAAGACCCTGACCGAGCTGGGCCGCGACCTGCCCATGAGCCGGTTTTTGTACATGGCGGACACGCTGCAAAGCTGCTGCGCCGCCCTGGCGGACAGCATCCGCCCCCGCACGGCGGCGGAGCTGTGCCTGCTGCGGCTGTGCGACGAGAGCCTGTCCGGCGACCTCACCGCCTTCGACCGGCGGCTGGCCCGTCTGGAGCAGGCGGTGCAGCAGGGCGCCATCGCCCCCCAGCGCCCCTCCCCGCGGCAGGAAGCGTCGGTACGTCCGGCTCCTGCGCCGCGTCCGGCCTGTCAGTCGCCGGTGATGGGGCAGCCGCCCCTGCCGGAGGAACCGCCTCTGCCGGAGGAGCCGCCCCTGCCGGAGCAGGCGGTGCGGGACTTCGGCCTGCCGGAGGAGCCGCCGGTACGTCCCGGCCGCCGGAATGATCCGCCTGCCCCCGCCGCCCCTGCGGCAGCGGGAGACGACAGCGTGTGGCGGCGTCTGCTGGATCAGTACAAGGGCCGTCTGCCGGTGAATGCGCGGGTCATGCTGAGCATGGCCTCCGGCGTGCTGGACGGCGACTGCCTCACCGTGCTGTGCCGCGACGACTTCACCCAGAAGCAGCTGGACAAGCCGGAGATCCTCACCGTCCTGCGGGACGTTACCGCCGCCGAGCTGGGCCGCGATATCCGCGTGATGCTGGCGGTGGGCAAGGCCCCTCCCGCATCCGGACGCAGTGTACCCTCTCCCCCGCCATCGCGGCAGGCCCCGCAGCCCGCGCCGCAGGCAGCGGCCCCGGTGCCGCCCGCCAACGATCCCCCGCCATGGGAGCCTTCCGCCTCCACCGGCGGCGACCGGCTGGACGAGCTGGCTCAGAACGGGCGGCAGCTGGACAACTTCAAGATCAAATAAACTGATGATACAAAGGAGAATAACGACATGGCAAAGGGTTATAGCGCCCGCAAGGGCTTTTCCGGCGGCGCCGGCATGATGCAGCAGCAGGCGCAGATGCAGCAGAAGCTGATGAAGATGCAGCAGGAGATGAGCAAAGCCCAGGAGGAGGTGGAGAACAGCTCCTTTACCGCCTCCGTAGGCGGCGGCGCCGTGACTGCCGCAGTTTCCGGCAAGAAGGAGCTCACCGCTCTGACCATCAAGCCCGACGTGGTGGACCCCGAGGATGTGGAGATGCTGCAGGATCTGGTCATTTCCGCCGTCAACGAGGCCCTGCGTCAGGCGGAGGAGGCCATGAGTTCCTCCATGAACGCCCTCACCGGCGGCCTGAACATCCCCGGTCTGGGCCTGTAAAAAGCATAAAAAAGCAGCCCCGAAGCGGTGCTTCGGGGCTGCTTTTTTATGCCTTGGCACCGGCGAAGTACGTCACCAGCAGATCCGTCACCATGCCGTAGCTGCGGATGCCGCTGGCGTCGCCGTTGGTCTTGAGGAACGCGTCGTACACGCTCTCCGACGCTTGGGACACCGGCCCCCGGAACGCCGCCCAGTAGGTGTTGTCTGCCCGCAGGTCCGCGAGCACCGTCTCCGGCAGGGTCTCGCGGATAGCGCGGCTCCGGTCGGGGTCCGCGCGGTACAGGGCATTGGAGAGATAGACATATCCCTCCAGCCAGCCGGAGTAGCGGTACACCGGATCGGCGCATCTCGTGGCTGCCAGGATGCCGATGAAATTGCACTCCTGCTCGGAGATAACGCCCCGCTGGTGGGCCATCTCGTGGCACACCGTGGACGGCAGCCACGCCACAGGGCTGTCCATGTTCACATTGGCCTCGCCGGTAAAGGGGAAATAGAAGCCGGTGAACCGCAGCACGCTGAGGGCGTTGGAGCAGGCGAAGGGCTTGACGCCGCCGGTCTCCACCCGCAGGAACGGGAACTCGTCGTACACCCCGTCGTAGGCGTCGCCCGCCGCGGCCAGAATGGTCTTTCGGTCGGCGGCGCAGACGCCGCTGGCGTCCCGCGGCACGCCGTCCGCCGCCGCGGTAAGCTCTGATGCGAAGTACCGTGTCACCTGCTCCAGCTCCTCCACTGACACGGGCTGGGCCACGATGCCGCTCCTGTCCTGAAAGCTGTCGGTGCTGTACGCCGTGCCCCACAGGAGGCAGAAGCCGCCGTACACCGTCAACATCAGGCAGGCGGCGGTCAGCACGAAATCCGCCAGCACCGCGCACCGCCGCGGCCCCGCGATGAGCCGCCGCACCGTGCAGGCCAGCCAGATGATGCCCGCCCAGATCGCCGTCAATATCAGCACCTCGCCCACGGAGCCGTCGAACCCGTCGCACAGGCGGGCCACCTGCCGCATGGCGGGGAAAATGACGTTGCCGCACAGCCGGTTCATGGCGGTGCGGTCAGTGCGCAGGGCGAAATAGGCGGCGAAAAACAGAGCCAGCGCCGTCAGCCACCATAGCAGTTTGCGGCGCTGCCGCAGATACGTCCTCACAGGGGCAGCGGACGGCCGGTGAAGCTCATGACGCAGTGGGACTGCACGATGACCTTGCCGTTCTCGTCCGTGACCTCCGCCGAGCAGAAGGCCAGCTTGCCGCCCAGACGGTCCACCTTCCCCACAGCGGTAAGGGTGCTGTCCGCCGCCGCAGCGGACAGATAGTCGATGGTAGCGTTTACCGTCACTATCACCTCCTGCCGCAGGCTCATGATGGCCATGCCCATGGCCACGTCGCACAGGGCGAACAGGATACCGCCGTGAGCCCCTCCCCAGCGGTTCAGGCTGTCGCGGCACATGGGCAGCACCACGGCGGCGCTGCCGTCGCCAATGTCGGCGGTGTACATATGGTTATGCGTCAGAAACGGCTCGCGGCTGTTGCTGAAATCCAGCAGCTTCTTCTTGAGCTCCTCAGTCATGGTGTTCCTCCGATGTATCGTTCCGGGACGCGAATGCCGGCTCCGATGCCGTTTCGCGGGCCCGCTCCACATAGGCGTAGGCCTCCGTGGGCATATTGCGCCGGCGCAGCCGCCGGTCCAGCAGGTACTTCACCAGCTCCTGCACGCAGGCAAAGATGGGTACGCCCAGGAACATACCCAGCACACCGCCGAAGCCGCCGCCCACCAGAATGGCCACGATGACCCAGAAGCTGGAGATGCCGGTGGCATCGCCCAGGATCTTGGGGCCCAGGATATTCCCGTCAAACTGCTGAAGCACCAAGATAAAGATGATGAAGATGAGACACTGCTTGGGACTGACCAGCAGGATCAGGAAGGCCGATGGGATGGCGCCCAGGAACGGTCCGAAAAACGGGATGATGTTGGTGACGCCTACCACCACGCTGACCAGCGGGGTATAGGGCAGCTTCAGGATGCTGCCTCCGAGGAAGCACAGCGCGCCGATGATGAGGGAGTCCAGCAGCTTGCCCCGCACGAAGCCGGAGAAGATGCGATCCACCTGGCGGGTACCGCGGATGACGGCACGGGCCTTCCGCTCGTCGAAGATGGCGAACACCGCCTTGCAGCAGCGGGCGAGGCTCTTTTCCTTCATGGTCATGAGGTAGATGGATACGATGATGCCCACGATCAGGTCGGTGGCCAGGTTGATGACGCCGCGGATACCGCTCCAGATGCCGCCTGTCAGGGTCCCCAGCGTTGTCTGCGCCCAGGGCAGGATGTGCTCCTTCAGCAGGGTCACGCCATCACTGTAATACTTTGTGACAAAGTCGGCGATCCACACCGCCACCTCGTTCTCGCTGTCCAGCAGACTGTCAGCCCAGTTATATACCTTGTAATAATACGACTCAGCGTTGTTGATGAGCATGGTCACGCTGTCGATGAGCTGGGGGATCAGCACGCTCATCAGCAGGTAGATCAGCAGGATAGCCACCGTCTCCGCCAGCAGAATGCTGAAAAACCGCAGGATGCCAGCGGCGTTCTTCGGGTGCTTTTTGGGAAAAACCCTCTGCCACGCAGCGTGGAGCACCCTCTCGATCCAGTTCATCACCGGCGTCAGCAGGTATGCGATGACCGCGCCGTATACCACCGGCGCCAGCACGGAGACCAGCTTGCTCACGAACTGCTGCAGTGTACCGCCCATATAAAATGTGTCGTAAAAAACCAGCACGGCGCAGACGGTCAGAAACGCCGTCAGCCCCCACTTCAGATATTGTGTCCGGTTCTTCATGCACACCACTCCTTTTCCGGTCTTGTTCCCCCTATCATAGCCGACCAGACCCCGATTTGCAAGGGTTTTCTGCCCTTGCCGCCGCTGAGGGAGGGCTGTGCGCTGCGCACGGACAACGCCGTCACTCCTGTGCGTCTGACTGTTGCATTTCCCGTCGCGTTGTGGCATAATGGAGAGACACACTGCACTTACCGGCATATAGGAGGAGAGCCATGAAGAAGCTCCTGTTCATTGTCAATCCAAAGGCGGGCAAAACGAAATCCAACGCCCCCCTGTTCGATGCGGTGGCCGCCTTTTCCCGCGCTGGCTATCTGGTGCGGGTCTTTCTGACGGAGGCCGGCGGCGAAGCCCGGACCTACGCGGCCAAATGGGGCCCGCAGTACGACGTGGTAGTCTGCGCCGGCGGCGACGGCACCCTAAATGAGACCATCTCCGGTCTGATGGAGCTGGAGCGCCGCCCGCTGCTGGGCTACCTGCCCAACGGCAGCACCAACGATTTTGCTGCCAGCCTGCACCTGTCCTCCGATCCCCGCCACGCCGCCCAGGCCATCGCCAGCGGCCAGCCCCACGCCTTGGACATCGGGCGGCACAACGACCGTTATTTCGCCTATGTGGCATCCTTTGGCGCCTTCACCCGCTCCTCCTACTCCGCGTCCCAGGCGGCAAAAAACGCCCTGGGTCACTTCGCGTACATACTGGAGGGGCTGGGGGATCTGGACTCCCTGCGGCCCTACAACTGCCGCATTGAGGCGGACGGCGAGACGTTTGAGGGTGACTTCATCTTCGGCGCGGTGTGCAACAGCACTTCCCTGGGCGGGCTGGTGAAGTTGGACCCCAGCCGCGTCAAGATGGACGACGGTCTGTTCGAGCTGCTGCTGCTGCGGATGCCCAAAACGGCCCTGGACCTGCAGAATCTCATCACCGCCATGACGCGGATGCAGTATGAGTACCCGGGCGTCATCTTCCGCCATGTGCAGCACGTGACCCTCACCACCCAGGCCCACATTCCCTGGTCGCTGGACGGCGAGTTCGCCCCCAGCGTGGAGCGTGTGGACATCGACAACCTGTCCGGCGCGGTGGAGCTGCTGCGCTGACTTTCCGAAATAGACGCAAAAAAGGACGCCGGAGCTGCGCTCCGGCGTCCTTTTTCACGTGCTTTTAGAAGAAGAATTCCTTGATCTGGCCGTACAGCACCAGGATCATGCACAGCGGGGTGATGAACTTGATGCAGACCTTGAAGAAGCCGTAGCCGCTCATGGCATGGCCGGAGCGCTCGCACTCCTCCTTGACCACGTCGGGGCCCAGCTCCCAGCCGATCATGATCGACATCAGCAGCGCACCCAGCGGCATCATGATGCCCTCGGACAGCATATCAAAGAAGTCCAGCCAGCAGTCGTTCCATGTCCGGATGTCCGCCTCCGGCAGGCCCAGGAACTTCCACGGGGTGAAGTCGGCGCCGCCCAGACTGTCGGCGCAGATGAGGATACAGCCCACACCCACGGCCGCCGCCGCGATGAGCGTGTACTTCTTGCGCTTGTCGCCCTTGCCGGAATCGCGGGCCTTATCCACAAAGTGGGCCACCACAGCCTCCAGCAGGGAGATAGACGAGGAGATCGCGGCGAACACCACCAGCAGGTAGAACAGGATGCCGAAGATGGGGCCCAGACCGCCCATACGGCTGAACACGTTCTGCATGGTGACGAACAGCAGCTTGGGGCCGCCCAGCGTGCCGCTGGGGTCCAAGGCGAAACGGCCGGGGATGACGCACAGGCCGGCCATCAGCGCCACCAGCGTATCCATGACGATGATGAGAATGGCGTTTTTCTGGAGGTTCTCCTTCTTATCCAGATAGGAGCCGTAGGTGATCATAATGCCCATGCCCAGAGACAGGGAGAAGAACATCTGACCGCCGGCGGTGGAAAGCACGGTCAGGAAATTGGGGGCCTCTTCGATGATGCCGTTGGCCACAGCCCAGCCCGGAACGAACATGTACTTCAGGCCATTCACCGCGTCGGGCAGGGTGCAGGCGCGGATAATGCAGATGAGCAGCATCACGAACAGCGCGGGCATGCCCACGGAACAAACCTTCTCGATACCGCCGCTGACGCCGCCCATGACGATGAGCATGGTCAGCGCCACAAAGATGAGACCGTAGATAATGGCCTCAGTGGGATTGCCCATAAAAGCGTTGAATACCTCTGCGCCCAGCGAAGTGCCGTTGGCCGCAGCCACCTCCGCAAAGGCGGCGGAGCCGAAGCTGGCGCCGAACAGATCGCCCACGTTCACCACCACGTACTTGATGCAGTAGCCGCCCAGTGCGCAGTAGAAGAACAGAATAAAGAACGGGGACAGGATGCCCAGCCAGCCCAGCCACTTGAAGCGCTTGCTCAGCACATGATACGCGCTGACCACGCCCTTGCCGGTCTTGCGGCCCAGCGCCAGCTCGCCCACCATGACGATAAAGCCGCACAGAACGGCCAGCACCAGATACACGACCAGGAAGGTAAAACCGCCGGAGGCGCCCATTTTATTGGGGAAGCCCCAGATGTTGCCCAGGCCGACCGCCGAACCGACAGACGCCATCAGGAATCCAAAATTGGACCCAAATCCTTTTCTTTCTTCCATTGTTTTCTCTCCTTATAACAGAAATTTGCACCCGCTCCTTTGCCGAGTGCCCAAATTTTCTGTCTCCCATCTACTGACAGGAAACATCTTGAGGCGCCGCCACGCCCCTCAATGTGCCGTTGACGATAGTCCGCCAACGTCCCATGCAAAAAGTATACAGGATTCAAATTGCAACCGCAATTAGCAGTATTGATGAATTTTTCTCGTCCCATTGTACATTTTTAACATTCTATGAACAGATTTATTTTTGCAGTTATAAAGATAAAGCATCCTTTTAGCACCCCTCAATGCACGGTTTCACGGGTTTTCCCTGACTTTTTTACCGCGATACTGCTATTTTCCTCTGGCGAAACCATCTGTGAAAGAATAAACAGGCATATCGTCCCCTCCCCGCCGCCTGTCCGCACCGCACCCATGCGCCGCATCGGCGGTACAGAGCGCGCCTTTTCCACCCTTCAGTGCCGTGAACCGGCTATCGGGCCTGCTCTTTTCGCTTTTTCTCCGTCCCCGTGCGAGAGAATATCCGCAGTCAAACAGCGCCCGCCGGAATGGCGGGCGCTGCTCTTTCTGTTATTTGGAGAGCATACCGGGATGGCGGTCCCAGTATGGATAACATACACGCTTGCTTAGAAGAAGAATTCCTTGATCTGGCCGTACAGCACCAGGATCATGCACAGCGGGGTGATGAACTTGATGCAGACCTTGAAGAAGCCGTAGCCGCTCATGGCATGGCCGGAGCGCTCGCACTCCTCCTTGACCACGTCGGGGCCCAGCTCCCAGCCGATCATGATCGACATCAGCAGCGCACCCAGCGGCATCATGATGCCCTCGGACAGCATATCAAAGAAGTCCAGCCAGCAGTCGTTCCATGTCCGGATGTCCGCCTCCGGCAGGCCCAGGAACTTCCACGGGGTGAAGTCGGCGCCGCCCAGACTGTCGGCGCAGATGAGGATACAGCCCACACCCACGGCCGCCGCCGCGATGAGCGTGTACTTCTTGCGCTTGTCGCCCTTGCCGGAATCGCGGGCCTTATCCACAAAGTGGGCCACCACAGCCTCCAGCAGGGAGATAGACGAGGAGATCGCGGCGAACACCACCAGCAGGTAGAACAGGATGCCGAAGATGGGGCCCAGACCGCCCATACGGCTGAACACGTTCTGCATGGTGACGAACAGCAGCTTGGGGCCGCCCAGCGTGCCGCTGGGGTCCAAGGCGAAACGGCCGGGGATGACGCACAGGCCGGCCATCAGCGCCACCAGCGTATCCATGACGATGATGAGAATGGCGTTTTTCTGGAGGTTCTCCTTCTTATCCAGATAGGAGCCGTAGGTGATCATAATGCCCATGCCCAGAGACAGGGAGAAGAACATCTGACCGCCGGCGGTGGAAAGCACGGTCAGGAAATTGGGGGCCTCTTCGATGATGCCGTTGGCCACAGCCCAGCCCGGAACGAACATGTACTTCAGGCCATTCACCGCGTCGGGCAGGGTGCAGGCGCGGATAATGCAGATGAGCAGCATCACGAACAGCGCGGGCATGCCCACGGAACAAACCTTCTCGATACCGCCGCTGACGCCGCCCATGACGATGAGCATGGTCAGCGCCACAAAGATGAGACCGTAGATAATGGCCTCAGTGGGATTGCCCATAAAAGCGTTGAATACCTCTGCGCCCAGCGAAGTGCCGTTGGCCGCAGCCACCTCCGCAAAGGCGGCGGAGCCGAAGCTGGCGCCGAACAGATCGCCCACGTTCACCACCACGTACTTGATGCAGTAGCCGCCCAGTGCGCAGTAGAAGAACAGAATAAAGAACGGGGACAGGATGCCCAGCCAGCCCAGCCACTTGAAGCGCTTGCTCAGCACATGATACGCGCTGACCACGCCCTTGCCGGTCTTGCGGCCCAGCGCCAGCTCGCCCACCATGACGATAAAGCCGCACAGAACGGCCAGCACCAGATACACGACCAGGAAGGTAAAACCGCCGGAGGCGCCCATTTTATTGGGGAAGCCCCAGATGTTGCCCAGGCCGACTGCCGAACCGACAGACGCCATCAGGAATCCAAAATTGGTTCCAAAGCCTTTTCTTTCTTCCATTGTTTTCTCTCCTTACTAAATACTTTCCCTTAGCCTTCCCGTTCCGGTGCTCCCACACCGGAGCGGTTCCCTGCGCGAAAGTCTTTCGCGTCAGGTTACTTTGAAGTATAGCCCATCCCGCCGCTCCCCGCAATTAGCAATATTTATAAATTTTTAGCACAGTTTTCTGTTGTTTTAACATTTTCTTTATAGTAAACCGCCATTCCTTTATGTGAAAAGTATAACATTTCATGCGGCAAAAATCAAATAATATATGCTAATATCTCGTAAAATACAGAATTTGTGCATGTATTTCTTATGAAGAAATGTGCGGGCGCTTTTTCTGCGCAAGTGTACGATTGTTAAATTTTCGCTAATCTGATGTTAAGGTTCCGTTAATGCCGCGCTTGCCGGTATAGCGCCGCGCAAAAAAAGCAGTTGACAAACGCGGATTTTCTGCTATGATTTGAAAACGGTTTTCATTTTCAATTTCAGGAGGCATCCTATGACGTATATGACCAGACAGCAGCAGGCGATACTAACCTGCATCCAGTCCTGCGACGGCGGCATCGGCGCAGCGGAGCTGACGGAAACGCTGCACCGGCAGGGCGAGACGGTGGGACTGACCACCGTGTACCGCCATTTGGAGCGGTTGGAAAAGGCAGGCAAAGTTCACAAAATCGTGACGGATTCCGGCGCAAAATACCAGTTCTGCACATGTAACGCATCGGGTCGTGACTGTTTTCTGCTGAAATGCGAAAAGTGCGGCGAGGTGTGCCATGTGGACTGCTCCCATCTGGCGCCGCTGTACCGCCATCTGGAGGAGGAGCACGGCTTCTCCATCGACCCGCGGCGGACGCTGTTTTACGGCGTGTGCCGCCGGTGCCGGGAGGCGGCGGAATGAGGCGGCTCCGGGCGTTTTTACTGGCGCTGACGGTGGCGGCGGGGCTGTGCGGCTGCGGCCGGAAGCCCTCGCAGGACAACGGAAAGCTCCGGGTGGTATGCACGCTGTTCCCCTACTACGACTTCGTGCGGCAGATCGGCGGGGACGACGTGGACGTGACGCTGGTGGTGCCCGCAGGGCGGGAGACACACAGCTTTGAGCCCACGCCGCTGGATGTCATCCGCATCAGCGAGGCGGACGTGTTCGTCTACAACGGCGGCGAGAGCGAGCAGTGGGTGGAGAACATTCTGGACGCCGCAGGGGAAAATATCCCGTATGTCCTGTCGATGATGGGGGCGGCGGAACTGCATGAGGAAGAATTTTCCGAGGGCATGCAGGGACAGGGCGCAAACGCCCACGAGCACAGCGATCACGACCACGGCCACGGCGAAAACGGCGGGGGCGATGATGCGGAAGATGAAGAAACCGAGTACGACGAGCACATCTGGACATCGCCGGTGACGGCCATGGCCCTGTGCCGTGCCATCGGGGAGACTCTGTGTCAGGCCGATCCCGACCACGCCGACAGCTACCGCCAACGGCTGGCGGATTATCTGGCGGAGCTGGAGTCGCTGGATCAGTCGTTCCGCGACGTGGTGGCCGGCGGCAGCCGGAGGCTGCTGGTGTTCGGCGACCGGTTCCCGTTTTTGTATTTCTGCCGTGAGTACGGGCTGGACTACCGCGCGGCGTTTCACGGCTGCGCCGGCGACACCGAGCCGTCGCTGGCCACGCTGAAGTATCTCATCGATCTGGTAAACGAGGAGCACATCCCCGTGGTATACACCATCGAGCTCAGCAGCCGGAAGGTGGCGGAGGCCATCGCCGAGACCACCGGTACGGCGGTGCGGACGTTCCAGTCCTGCCAGACGGTGAGCCGCGCGGATTTTGATAACGGCGTCACGTATCTCCAATTGATGGAGGCCAACGTGGACGCATTGAGGGAGGGGCTGGCCTGATGGAAAAGCCGACGGAAAAGAAAATATTGCTGGACTGCCGCGATGTGTCCCTGGGCTATGAGGGGCAGGCGCTGTGGCAGGGGCTGACGTTCCAGGTGCGCAGCGGCGACTATCTTTGCGTGGTAGGCGAGAACGGCTCCGGCAAGTCCACGCTGCTGAAAAGCATGCTGGGCCTTCTGAAGCCCATGAAGGGAGAGATCGTGCTGGACCGGTCCCTGCGGGCGGGAGCCATCGGCTATCTGCCCCAGCAGACACAGGCCCAGAAGGACTTTCCCGCCACAGTGACGGAGGTGGTGCGCAGCGGCTTCCTCAACGGGCGGGGCGCTCACTTCTTCTACACGGCGCAGGAGAAATCCGCGGCGCTGATGCACATGGGAAAGCTGGGCATTTTAGAGCTGAAGGACCGGTGCTACCGTGAGCTGTCCGGCGGGCAGCAGCAGCGGGTGCTGCTGGCAAGAGCGCTGTGCGCCGCCGGAGAGCTGCTGGTGCTGGATGAGCCGGTGACGGGGCTGGACCCCACTGCGGCCCAGGACCTGTACCGCACGCTGGACTATCTCAATAAGAAAGAAGGGCTGGCCATCGTCATGGTGACCCACGACCTGCGCAGCGCCCTGCCCCACGCCACCGCCATCCTCCACGCGGGACACGGCGGCTGGTTCTACGGCGACACGGCGGCGTATCTGGCGTCGCCCTACGGAAAGCGATTCGGAGGTGACGGTATATGAGCCTGCTGCTGGAAATGTTCACCTATCCCTTTATCCTGCGGGCCTTTGTGGTGGGTATCCTGATCTCTCTGTGCGCGGCGCTGCTGGGCGTGCCGCTGGTGCTGAAGCGCTACTCCATGATCGGCGACGGACTGAGCCACGTGTCCTTCGGCGCACTGAGCATTGCGCTGGCCTGCGGCTGGGCGCCGCTGCCGGTGTCCATCCCCGTGGTGGTGCTGGCGGCGCTGGGCCTGCTGCGGATGACGGAGCGGAGCCGCATGGGCGCGGACGCGGCCATCGCCGTGGTCAGCGCCTCATCCCTGGCCGCCGGTGTGGTGGTCACCAGTCTCACCACCGGCATGACCACCGATGTGGACAGCTTTATGTTCGGCTCCATCCTGGCGCTGGACCGCGCCGACGTGGCGCTGTCCGTGGGGGTGTCGGCGGCGGTGCTGGTGCTGTACGTGCTGTTTTACCACCGGCTGTTCGCCATCACCTTTGATGAGAGCTTTTCCCGCGCCACCGGCATGCGGGTGGGGCTTTACAACACGGTGCTGTCGGTGCTGACAGCGCTGACCATCGTGCTGGGCATGCGGCTGATGGGCGCCATGCTCATCTCCAGTCTGGTCATCTTCCCCGCCCTGACGGCGATGCGGCTGCTCCGCAGCTTCCGCGGCGTGGTCATCTGCGCGGGAGTACTCAGCGTGGTATGCTTCTGCGCGGGGCTCACCGGCTCGTATCTGCTGAGCACCCCCGTGGGCGCTACGGTGGTGCTGGCGGATCTGGCGGCGTTCCTGCTGGCCTGCGGTGCGGCAGGGCTGAAAAAACGGGCATAACGGCGCGGCGGCGCGGGTCTACACCCGCACCGCCCTGTCTTTTTTTGCAAAACGCGCCTTTTCGACGGGTTTTTTGCAGAAAAATACTTGCGTTGTTCCCATTTTTATGGTATGCTACACACGTAAGTAAGGTATTGACTGGGAGTGGGCTTGACTGTCCGCTCTTTTTGTTGGGCATTTTTGATTTGTTAAAAGCAGGAGGATGCGCCGTGAAAAAGATCACAGACGTTGTCTGGGAGCTGGCGGAGCCGGTGGTACAGGAGCATGGCTGCCAGCTGTGGGACGTGGAATATGTACGGGAGGCGGGCCAGTGGTACCTGCGGCTGTATCTGGACAAGGACGGCGGCGTGGACATTCTGGACTGCGAGACCATCAGCCGGAGGGTCAGCGACCTGCTGGACGAGGCCGACCCCATCGAGAGCAGCTACGTGTTCGAGGTGGGCTCCGCCGGTCTGGAGCGGCAGCTGAAGCGGCCCTCGGACTTTGCCCGCTTCATGGGCAGCCCCGTGCTGGTCAAGACCTACCAGAACAGGGACGGGCGCAAGGAGTTCGCCGGTAAGCTGGCGGGCTATGAGGACGGCGCGGTGCTGCTGGACATTGGCGGCGCGGAGCCGGTGCGGTTCGAAAAGAACGAGGTGGCGCTGGTGCGCCTGCGCGTGGAATTCTGATACGACTATCTGACGATGAATAGAAGGAGAAACGACCATGAAATGTGATGAGATCTTCGCCGCGCTGGCGATGCTGGAAAAGGAACGCGGTATCCCCCAGAGCTTTATGATGGGCAAGATCATTCAGGCGCTGACCACCGCCTATAAGCGGGACCACGAGGGCGTGGAGAACGTCATCGTGGACGTGAACGAGGAGAAGAAGGATCTGAAGATGTTCGTCCAGAAGGAGATCGTGGAGGAGGTGGAGAACCCCGGCTCCCAGATCTCGCTGGAGGAGGCCAAGCACATGTCCGCCAAGAACGAGCTGGGCGGCATCGTCAACATCCCCGTGGAGAGCGTGGAGTTCGGCCGCATCGCCGCCGGAAACGGCAAGCAGGTCATCATCCAGGGTCTGCGGGAGGCCGAGCACGGCATGGTCTACGATGAGTTCAACAGCAAGCAGCACGAGATCCTCACCGGCACCGTCAGCCGCATCGATCCCCGGACCGGCAACGTCAGCCTGCGTATCGGCACCGGCGCCGAGTCCACCGAGGCGGTGCTGACCATGAACGAGCAGGTCCCCGGCGAGGAGCTGCGTGAGGGCCAGATGGTCAAGGTGTATCTGGTAGAGGTCCGCCGCAGCACCCGCGGCCCGCAGGTGCTGATCTCCCGCACCCACCCGGGCCTTGTGAAGCGGCTGTTCGAGCTGGAGGTGCCGGAGATCTATGACGGCACCGTGGAGATCCGCTCCATCGCCCGTGAGGCGGGCAACCGCACCAAGATGGCGGTGTGGTCCGCCGACGAGAACGTGGACCCCATCGGCGCATGCGTCGGTCCCCGCGGTCAGCGCGTCAACGCCATCGTGGACGAGCTGCGGGGCGAGAAGATCGACATCATCAAGTACTCCGAGGACCCCGCGGAGTTTATCGCCGCCGCGCTGGCCCCTGCCGACGTGGTCAGCGTGCAGCTGGCCGACGAGGGCAAGAGCTGCCGCGTGGTCGTCCCCGACGACCAGCTGAGCCTTGCCATCGGCAAGGAGGGCCAGAACGCCCGTCTGGCCGCGCGGCTCACCGGCTATAAGATCGACATCAAGCCCGCCAGCTACACCGGCGAGTAAGATCGGACAGAAAGGAGCGGCAGAGATGCAGAAGCCCCGCAAAATACCGCAGCGGCAGTGCGTCGGCTGCCGCGAGATGAAGGAGAAGAAGGCGCTGCTGCGCATCGTCCGGACGCCGGAGGGCCAGATCCTGCTGGACGGCACCGGCAAAAAATCCGGACGCGGCGCCTATGTGTGCCCCGACCCCGCCTGCCTGAAGAAGGCACGGAAGAACCGGTCGCTGGAGCGGGCCTTTGACACCGCCATCCCGCCGGAGGTCTACGACGCGCTGGAAGCGCAGATGGAGGGCGGCCTATGACAGAACACATCCTATCCATGCTGGGCCTCGCCCTGAAGGCGGGCCGCGTGGAGGTGGGCGAGGAGCCGGTGGGCGCCGCCGCCCGCGCCAAGAAAGCCCGCGTCATCTTTGTGGCGCAGGACGCCGCGCCGTCATCCGCGCGGCGGGCCCAGTCCTTTGCCCGCGCCGGCAGTACGCTGTGCGTGACGCTGCCTGCGGACAAGGACGCGCTGGGACGCAGTCTGGGACGCAGCAGTGTGGCCATGTGCGCCGTCACCGACATTGGCTTTGCCGAGTCGCTGGTGAAAAAGCTGGCGGCGCTGGACGGCGGCGCCTACCAGGAGGCCGCCGACACGCTGGCCGTCAAGGCCAGACGGGCGCGGGAGCGGAAAGAGGAACGGCTCCAGCATGAGAAAAACCTGCGGCAGGGCAAAAAGCGTGTCCATGCCGAGAAGCCCGCGGCACCGGAGCCTCCGGCACCGCAGGCGCCTGCCAGGCCTGCGGCGAAGCGGCCATCACGGCCCGGCAGCGCCCGCAGACGGCAGGAACGGCCCCAGCGCCGGACAGAGACATCCAGCCAACGGTTCGCCGGCGCGCTGCCGGTGAAGAAGGGCAAAGGAAGCCGGAAGAAGTCCGGCAGATAAACAGCAGCAAACGGAACTTGCGCGGCATGCCACGCGGCAGGCCGATCACTAAGATGGAGGTGGCTTTATTTGGGTAGTATCGTCAACAAATACAGAGTGCATGAGGTGGCCAAGGATTTCGGGGTCTCCACCAAGGAGATCACGGAGATCCTGGCCAAGTACGCCGAAACGCCCAAGAATCACATGCAGGTGCTGGAGGATCGGGAGCTCAGCCTCATCTTTGAGTATCTGACCCAGCACAACCCTGTCTCCAATATCGCGGTCATCTTCGCCGAGGGCGCCAAGCCCGCGGAGAAGAAGGCGGCCTCTGCCCCTGCCCAGAGCCAGCAGGCGACCAAGCCAGCCGCGCCGCAGCAGGGCAACAGGCCCGCACAGGGTACGGCTCCCGCCGGTAAGGCTCCCGAGAAGGCCGCCGAGCCGGTGAAGCAGCCCATGTCCCGCGTGCCCCAGAAGCAGGTGGTGGATACCCGCAAGGCCACCAACGTGAATCTGGACAAGTACGACGAGAAGCTGCAGGATATGGCGGACGCCCGCGCCCGCGGCGGCAAGCGGGAGCAGCAGGCCCCTCAGGGCAAGGAGAAATTCCGCAATAACAAGCGCCGCGACAACAGCTTCGCCAGCAGCAAGCGCAAGCAGGAGGAGGCCGACCGGCTCCGCAAGCTGCGTCTGGAGGTCATTAAAAAGACGCCCGTCACCGTGCAGATCCCCGATGAGATCTCCGTGGGCGAGCTGGCCAGCCGCATGAAGAAAACCGGCGCAGAGGTGGTCAAGTGCCTGATGAAGAACGGCGTTATGGCCTCTCTGAGCCAGATGATCGACTTTGACACCGCCGCCATCATCGCCGAGGAGATGGGCTGCAAGGTGGAGAAGGAAGTGGTGGTCACCATTGAGGAGCGCCTCATCGACGACCACCAGGACAAGGACGAGGATCTGGTGCCCCGGGCGCCTGTGGTGGTGGTCATGGGTCACGTGGACCACGGCAAGACCAGTCTGCTGGACTATATCCGCAACGCCCATGTGGCCTCCGGTGAGGCCGGCGGCATCACCCAGCACATCGGCGCATATCAGGTGGAGATCCACGGCAAGCCCATCACGTTCCTGGACACCCCCGGCCACGAGGCCTTTACCTCCATGCGCGCCCGCGGCGCCATGGTAACGGATATCGCCATCCTGGTGGTGGCCGCCGAGGACGGTATCATGCCCCAGACCGTGGAGTCCATCAACCACGCTAAGGCCGCCGGTATCCCCATCATCGTGGCCATCAACAAGATGGATAAGCCCGAGGCCAACCCCGAGCGCATCAAGCAGCAGCTCACCGAGTACGGTCTGGTGTGCGAGGAGTGGGGCGGCGACACCATCATCTGCCCCATCTCCGCCAAGACCGGTATGGGCATCGACAACCTGCTGGAGATGCTGACCCTCACCGCTGAGGTGGGCGAGCTGAAGGCCAACCCCCACCGCGCCGCACAGGGCACCGTCATCGAGGCCCGTCTGGACAAGGGCCGCGGCCCCGTGGCCACCCTGCTGGTCCAGAACGGCACCCTGCATCAGGGCGACATCATCATCGCGGGCACCTCCGTGGGCCGCGTCCGTGCCATGGTCAACGACAAGGGCCAGCGCATCACCGAGGCGGGCCCCAGCGTGCCCGTGGAGATCACCGGCCTCAGCGAGGCCCCCTCCGCCGGCGCTACGTTCAACGCCGTGGCCGACGAGAAGCTGGCCCGCGAGCTGGTGGAGCAGCGCAAGGCCGAGGAGAAGGCCAAGGCCAACGCCCCCGTCACCAAGGTGTCTCTGGAGGATCTGTTCAGTCAGATCCAGGCCGGTGAGATGAAGAACCTGAACCTCATCGTCAAGGCCGACGTGCAGGGCAGCGTGGAGGCCGTGAAGTCCTCTCTGGAGAAGCTGAGCAACGACGAGGTCCGCGTCCGCGTCATTCACGGCGGCGTGGGCGCCATCAACGAGTCCGACGTGATGCTGGCCTCCACGTCCCAGGCCATCATCGTGGGCTTCAACGTCCGTCCCGATGCCGCCGCCCGCGACAGCGCCGCCCGCGCCAACGTGGACATGCGGATGTACCGCGTCATCTACGATGCCATCAATGAGGTCGAGGCCGCCATGAAGGGCATGCTGGCCCCCAAGTTCCGCGAGGTGCTGCTGGGCCACGCCGAGGTGCGCCAGACCTACAAGGTGTCCGGTGTGGGCACGGTGGCGGGCTGCTACGTGCTGGACGGCAAGCTGCAGCGCAAGGACTGCCAGGTCCGTCTGGTCCGCGACGGCATCGTGATCCACGAGGGCGTGCTGGCCTCCCTCCAGCGGTTCAAGGACTCCGTCAAGGAGGTCGTGGCCGGTTACGAGTGCGGTCTGAGCATTGAGAAGTTCAACGATATCAAGGAAGGCGACGTGGTGGAAGCCTTCACCATGGAGCAGATCCAAGTGTAACTGACGAGGGGGTGGGCCGACGCCCACCCCCTGTTTTTCGAAAGGAGCGATATTATGGCATCCAACCGTATCGGACGCATCAACGAGGCCATCCGCGAGGCGCTGGCCGGTCTGCTGCGCACCGTGAAGGACCCCCGCGTCACCGAGAGCATGCTGACCATCACCCATGTGGACACCACCAGCGACCTGCGGTACGCCCGGGTGTATATCAGTGCCCTGAACTGCCAGGATGAGAAGGGCCTGATGAAGGGCCTGAAGTCCGCGTCCGGTTATCTGCGCCATGAGCTGGGGCAGAAGGTGGACCTGCGGTACACGCCGGAGCTGCAGTTCATCATGGACGATTCCATCGCCCACGGCGCACACATTCTGGACCTTCTGAGCCACGTGAAGCCCGCCAACCCCGCCAACGCGGACATCGTGCTGCCGGAGGATCGGGAATGAGCGGGAACAGACTGACCGCGCGGGAGACGGCGGCAGCCCTGCGGGGCATGGACAACGTGCTGATCCTGACGCACGTGCGGCCCGACGGCGACACCATCGGCTGCGCCGCCGCGCTGTGTCAGGCTCTGCGGGACACGGGAAAGACGGCGTACCTGCTGTATAACCCCGAGATCACCGCCACCTATGCGCCCTGCGCCGCCCCCTACTGGGCGCCGGAGGGCTTTGCACCGGAGCACGTAGTGTCCACCGACATCGCGGCGCTGAACCTGCTGCCGGACAACGCGTCCGCCTACGCGGACCGCATCGAGCTGGCCATCGATCACCATGGCTCCCACGGGTTCTTTGCGGAGCAGGTGTGTCTGGACGCGGATGCCGCCGCCTGCGGCGAGATCCTCTACGGCATCATCCGAGAGCTGACGGCGGTAACGCCGGATATCGCCATGCTGCTGTACGTGGCCATCGCCACGGACACCGGCTGCTTTGTATACAGCAACACCACCGCCCAGACCCACCGCATTGCATCGGAGCTGTTGGGCTGCGGCATTGACGTGGGGCCGGTGAACAAGGCGCTGTTCCGCACGAAAAGCCGGACGCGCCTTGCCATGGAGGCCCGGATGGTGGCGGACATGACGCTGTTCGACCAGGACCGCGTGGTGGTGATGACTATCCCCCTGTCCCTGCGGCAGGAGATGCACGCCACGGAGGCAGACATCGAGGAGCTCAGTTCTCTTGCGGCGCTGGTGGAGGGCACGGACTGCGGCGTGACGCTGCGGGAGCTGCGGCCCGGGGTCATCAAGATCTCCCTGCGCACCGGCCCCCGTGTGGACGCCTGCGCCGTGTGCCAGAAGCTGGGCGGCGGCGGTCACAGGGCCGCGGCGGGCGCTACGGCGGACGGCACCATGGACGAGGTGCGCAGCGCCGTGCTCCGCGCCTATCAGGAGGTCGTGGGGTAAGACATGGCAAACGGTATCGTGATTATCGACAAGCCCTCAGGCTGGACATCCATGGACGTGTGCGGCAAGCTGCGGAGCGTCCTGAAAACCCGCAAGGTGGGCCACGCCGGTACGCTGGACCCCATGGCCACCGGCGTGCTGCCGGTGTTCGTGGGGCAGGCTACCCGCGCAGTGTCCTTCGCCGAGACCGGCGACAAGGAGTACGTGGCGGGGCTGCATTTGGGCTGCGTCACCAATACGCAGGACACCTCCGGCGATGTGCTGGAGCAGCGCCCCGTCCACGTGACGCGGCAGCAGCTGGAGGCGCTGCTGCCCCGCTTCACCGGCGAGGTGATGCAGGTGCCGCCCATGTACTCCGCGATCAAGATCAATGGGCAGAAGCTGTACCAGCTGGCGCGGCAGGGCAAGGAAGTGGAGCGCCCCGCCCGCCCTGTGACCATCCATGAGCTGGAGGTGCTGGGGCAGGACGAGAGCGGCGACTGGCTGCTGCGCATCCTGTGCTCCAAGGGCACCTACGTCCGGACGCTGTGCCACGACATGGGACAGGCTTTGGGCTGCGGCGGGTGCATGAGCTCCCTGCGGCGCACCATGGCCGCCGGCTTTACGCTGGCGGACAGCCATACCATCGAGGAGGTGCAGGAGCTGGGCGAGGCGCTGCTGGCCCCCGCCGACTCCCTGTTCCGGCAATACCCCGCCTACGTCATCCCCACGGAGGGGGCGGAGCGGCGGTGCCGCTGCGGCAATCCCCTGACGGCGGAGGTGCCGGACGGGCTGTACCGCGTATACGGGCGGGACGGCAGCTTTCTGTGCCTGAGCCGCGGGGAGGGCGGCGTTTTGACCTCCCTGAAAAACTTTTTCGGAGCGTGAACACTTTGGAACGAACTGTGATAGCCCTTGGCTTTTTCGACGGCGTACACCGCGGTCACGGCGCCCTGCTGCAAAGGACAGCAGAGCGGGCCCGTGAGCTGGGCGCGGAGCCGGTCGTCTTTACCTTTGACCGGCCGCCCAAGGAGGTGGTCACCGGTCAGCCGGTGTACCTCATCAACTCGGCGGAGGACCGGCAGGATCTCATCCGCCGCCTGTACGGTATCGACCGCATCGTCCTGGCCCCCTTTGACCTCGAGATGATGACCATGTCCTGGGAGGACTTTGTAACGGAGCTGCTGGTGAAGCGCTGCGGCGCGGTGCATCTGGTGGCGGGCCATGACCACCGGTTCGGCCACAAAAACGCCGGAAACGCCCAGCTTCTGCGGGAAAAGTGTGCCCAGCTGGGACTGGGCTGCGACATCATCCCCGAGGTGGTGCATGACGGCATCACCGTCAGCTCCACCTACATCCGCAAGCTGGTGGCGGCGGGGGACGTGGAGCGGGCGGCAGAGTTTCTGGGCCACCGCCACTGTCTTAGCCGCACGGTGGAGCACGGCCAGCGCATCGGCCGCACCATCGGCATCCCCACAGTGAACCTGACGATGCCGGAGCACGTGCTGGCCCCGGCTCACGGCGTGTATATCACGCGGGTATACCTGCCGGACGGGCGGAGCTTCGCCGGTGTCACCAATGTGGGCACGCGGCCCACGGTGTCCGACAGCGGCGCGGTATCGGTGGAGACATTCCTGCTGGACTTCGACGGCGACCTGTACGGCCAGACTATCCGGCTGGAGTTCTGCCGCCGCCTGCGGGGCGAGCGGAAATTCGACTCGCTGGAGGTCCTGCGGCAGGAGATCCAGCACAACATCGCGGAGACGCGGGACTATTTCTGCGGTGAGGCGTGAAATTGCGTGAAAAAGAGCCTGCGGCTGTGCCGCAGGCTCTTTTTTCGCCGTAGGGGCTATTGTGCCGCAGGGGCGCTTACGGGAGGTCCTCCAGCTCCGGCTTACCAAGGCGCATCTCCCGCCAGCGGCGGGGCAGGCCCGGGGCGATCAGCGGGAACAGGTGCTCCGTGTCGCCGGTAGGCTGGATGTTGTAGGTGCCGTACATATTCACCAGGTCGAAGCAGCTCTCCGGCACGCCGCGGAACTGGTGGACATCCGGCGTGGCATCGTAGGGAAAGCCGCCGCTCTTTTTGGGCATGAAAAATCACCTCCGGCCTTAGTATGGCCGGAGGTGCGGGGTTTCTTTCGTATTCAGCGGTAGACCTCGGCGTCGAAGTCCCGCACGATCTCGTCCCGCTGGATGTCGCGGACGTAGACCAGATTCGTCTCATCAAAGGCCAGACGCATGGCGAAATCCTTGGCCTCATCAATATCGTTGGTCTCGAAAAAATCGCGGTAGGCCGACTCCGGCTCGTGGCTTTTACGCCAGACAACATGAAATCGCATGGGTGTTCCTCCTTTAGGGGTGTATTTTTTAGTATACCCCGTTCGCTGCGCCGGCGCAACAGTGGGTTTCGCCAAAAAAGCGAGGACAAGTTCGGCTATTTTTCCCTACCGGATTTGGTGATTTTCGCTTTCCTGCGGACACAGGATGTTGTATAATGAGTCGAGTTTTTGATGTAACGGGGGTCATGGAGATGAAGATCGGATTCGACAACGACAAGTACCTGCAGCTGCAGGCGGAGCATATCACGGCGCGGCGGGCCCAGTTTGGCGGCAAGCTGTATCTGGAGTTCGGCGGCAAGCTGTTTGACGACTACCACGCCTCCCGCGTGCTGCCGGGGTTTCAGCCGGACAGCAAGATCCGGATGCTGCGGACGCTGAAGGACGACGTGGAGATCGTGATGGCCATCTGCGCCGGCGATATTGAGAAGAACAAGATGCGGGGCGACCTGGGCATCAGCTACGACGCCGATGTGCTGCGGCTCATCGATGTGTTCCGCGATCTGGGGTTCTATGTGGGCTCCGTGGTCATCACCCAGTACGCCGGCCAGCCGGCGGCCGACGCCTTTATCAAGCGGCTGAGCCAGCTGGGAGTCAAGAGCTACAAGCACTATCCCATCGCCGGATACCCCTCTGACGTGGCCCACATCGTCTCCGACGAGGGGCTGGGCCGCAACGACTATATTGAGACGTCCCGCCCCCTGATCGTGGTGACGGCGCCCGGCCCCGGCAGCGGTAAGATGGCCACCTGCCTGAGCCAGCTGTACCACGACAACCGCCGCGGCATCCCCGCGGGCTACGCCAAGTATGAGACGTTTCCCATCTGGAACCTGCCGCTGAAGCATCCTGTAAACCTGGCCTACGAGGCCGCCACCGCCGACCTCAACGATGTGAACATGATCGATCCGTTCCATCTGGACGCCTACGGCATCACCACCGTCAACTACAACCGCGATGTGGAGATCTTCCCCGTGCTGGCGGCCATGTTCAAAAAGATCCAGGGCGAGTGCCCCTACAAGTCCCCCACGGACATGGGCGTGAACATGGCGGGCTTCGCCATCGTGGACGACGAGGCGTGTCAGGAGGCCAGCCGCATGGAGATCCTGCGCCGCTACTACGCCGGCTGTGTGGAGCGGGCCCGCGGCCAGGCCGACGAATGCGTGGTGCGGAAGCTGGAGCTGGTGATGCAGCAGGCCGGCGTCACGCCGGAGCTGTGCCCCGCCGTGGGCGCGGCGCTGGAGAAGGCGGCCCAGACCGGCAAACCCGCCGGCGCCATGGTGCTGCCGGACGGCTGCGTCGTCACGGGCAAGACCTCCCCCCTGCTGGGCGCGTCGGCGGCACTGCTGCTCAATGCTCTGAAGCACATGGCGGGCATCGACCACAAGCTGGACCTGATCCCCTCCTCCGTCATCGAGCCCATCAGCGCCATGAAGACCGGCTATCTGGGCCACCACAACCCTCGCCTGCACTCCGACGAGGTGCTGATCGCGCTGGCCATCTCGGGCCTGACCAACCCGCTGGCCACCATGGTGCAGGAGCAGCTCAAGACCCTGCGGGGCTGCGACGCCCACTTCTCCGTCATTATCTCGGAGGAGGACGCCAAGCTCTATAAGCGGCTGGGCATCAACGTCAGCTGCCAGCCCAAGTATGAGGTCAAGTCCCTGTACCACAAAAAGTGACCCTCCCTTTGCCCGCGCTGTGCGCGGGCAAAGTCATTCCCGTACCGACATCTGCGTATTCTGAAAGGAGCCTTCATGCAGACCATTCCCCAGATACTGGCCAAGGAGCTGGGCAAGCCCCAGCAGGCCGTGGAAAACGTTATCGCCCTGCTGGATCAGGGCAACACCATCCCCTTCATCGCCCGCTACCGCAAGGAGCAGCACGGCTCCATGGACGACACCGCCCTGCGAAAGCTGGAGGACCGGCTGCGCTATCTGCGGAATCTGGAGACGCGGCGGCAGGAGGTGAAGTCCGCCATCGACGGGCAGGGCAAGCTGACGGAGGAGCTGTCCGCCTCCATCGACAACGCCGCCACGCTGGCGGAGGTAGAGGATCTGTACCGCCCCTATAAGCAGAAGCGCCGCACCCGCGCCACTGCCGCCCGTGAGAAGGGGCTGGAGCCCCTGGCGCTGCTGCTGTTGGCCCAGGCGAAGAACGGCCCCGCGCCGGAGGACGCTGCCCAAGCCTATCTCGACCCGGAAAAGGGCGTGGAGACCGTGGCCGATGCCCTGCAGGGCGCCAACGACATCATCGCCGAGCTGCTCAGCGACGACGCCGACCTGCGCAAGGCGCTGCGCGGCCTCCTGTCGCGGCAGGGACACCTGCGCAGCGTGGCTGTCAAGGAGGAGGATAGCGTGTACCGGCTGTACTATGATTTCGACCAGCCGCTGCCCAGGCTGGCGGGTCACCAGATCCTGGCCGTCAACCGGGGCGAAAAGGAGGGCTTCCTCTCCGTGACGGTGCTGCTGGATCGGGAGGCGGCGCTGTACGCGCTGCGCACGGCAGTGGTCAAGCCCCGCACACCAGCGGCGGCGTTCGTCAGCGCCGCCTGCGAGGACGCCTACGACCGGCTCATCTACCCATCGCTGGAGCGGGAGGCCCGTGCCGACCTCACCGACCGCGCCAACGAAGGGGCCATCGGCCAGTTCGCCCTGAACCTGAAGCCCCTTCTGATGCAGCCGCCGGTGAAGGGCCACATCACCATGGGCCTGGACCCCGGCTATGCCCACGGCTGCAAGGTGGCGGTCATCGACGGCACCGGCAAGGTGCTGGACACCACCGTGGTCTATCCCACCTACGGTGAGCGCCAGAAAAAGGACGCCATCGCCAAGCTGACGGCCCTGTGCAAAAAGCACGGCGTCACCCACATTGCCATCGGCAACGGCACCGCCAGCCGCGAGACGGAGCAGATGACGGTGGAGATGCTCCGCGGCCTGCCCGGGGTCAGCTATATGATCGTCAACGAGGCGGGCGCCTCCGTGTACTCCGCCAGCAAGCTGGCAGCGGAGGAGTTCCCCGACTACGATGTGAACCTGCGCAGCGCCGTATCTATCGCGCGGCGGATGCAGGACCCGCTGGCGGAGCTTGTGAAGATCGATCCCAAGGCCATCGGCGTGGGCCAGTACCAGCACGATATGCCCCAGAAGCGGCTGGACGAGGCGCTGTCCGGCGTGGTGGAGGACTGCGTCAACGCCGTGGGTGTGGACGTGAACACCGCGTCCGCCAGTCTTTTGAGCCGTGTGTCCGGTCTTACCGCCGCCACGGCGAAGAATATTGTGAAGTACCGCGAGGAGAACGGCGCATTCCCCGACCGGAAGCGGCTTTTGAAGGTGCCGAAGCTGGGGCCCAAGGCCTTTGAGCAGTGCGCCGGCTTCCTGCGGGTGCCGGAGAGCAGATCCATACTGGACAACACCGGCGTCCATCCCGAGAGCTACGGTGCGGCGCAGCAGCTGCTGGCCCTGTGCGGCTACACGCTGGAGGACGTGAAGAACGGCGACATCCCCCTGCTGGCCCAGAAAGTAAAGCTGCTGGGTGAGGAGAAGGCGGCGCAGCAGCTGGGCGTGGGCCTGCCCACCCTGCGTGACACGGTGAAGGAGCTGATGAAGCCCGGGCGGGACGTGCGCGACGACCTGCCGGCTCCTATCCTGCGCACTGACGTGCTGGAGCTGAAGGATCTGAAGGCGGGTATGGTGCTCACCGGCACCGTCCGCAATGTCATCGACTTCGGCGTGTTCGTGGACATCGGCGTCCATCAGGACGGTCTGGTCCACATCTCTCAGGTGTGCAGCAGGTTCATCAAGCACCCCTCGGAGATCGTGGCCGTGGGTGACGTGGTGAAGGTGGTGGTACTGGACGTGGACGAGAAGAAAAAACGCATCAGCCTGTCCATGAAGCAGGTGCCCAAGGACGCATAAAGATAGAGGGACTCCCCATCCGGTACGCCGGACGGGGAGTCCCTTTTTACGCGCCCTTGTATTTCTTCCGCGTAGCCAGACCGCCGCGGATGTGGCGCTGGGCCTTGTTCTCCTCCATCACCGCCTTGACCTGCAGGTACAGCGGGCGGTCATACAGCGGCAGCCGCTCCGACAGGTCCTTGTGGACGGTGGACTTGCTGACGCCGAACTTTTTGGCGGCGGCGCGGACCGTGGTCCGGTTTTCTATGAGGTAATGGGCCAGCTCCACGGCCCGCTGCTCCAGATTGTTGCGAATAGAGCACCACTCCTATACACGTTTGCTGCTGGTCTATGTCTATGCGGCGGCAGGGGCGGTTATGCAGTATGGATGCATAAAAAGGGGCGGTCTGCCCCCCCTTTGTCCGCCGTGCCGGGTGGAAACCCGCCTGTCCGGCGGTCATGGCGGCAGCCAGGCGCACCGCCTCCGCCTGCTCCGTTGTGAAATTGCACGACAGGTCGGCTCCGCGCAGGGGTGAGTGTAAGTATATCCGACAAAAACGCTATTTTATGAATATTTATTCATATCGTCCCTTGACTTTGTGAATAATCAGTGGTAGAGTATGCAGCATCAACGAAAGAGACACGCTCCCGCATCCCGAAAGCTCCTGCGGGGACGGCAATACAGGAAGGATGGACAGACCCATGAAAAGGAATTGGCCCAGAGCGGTATGACCATGGTGGTGGTGACCCACGAGATGGCCTTTGCCCGCGAGGTGGGCAGCCGCGTACTGTTCATGGACGCCGGTAAGATCGGCGAGCAGGGCACGCCGGAGGAGATATTCGATCACCCCCAGAGCGTCAGATTGCAGGATTTTCTGAAAAAAGTGCTATAAAAAAAGGAGCTGGCTATGGATAACGCAAAAAAGGCGGCACTGGCTGCCATTGATGAAAAGAACAAGCTGATCGCGGAGGTGGCAGATTCCATCTGGGACTACGCGGAGCTGTCCATGCAGGAGGTGAAGTCCGCCGCCCTGTTCGTCAAGGTCCTGAAGGAGGAGGGCTTTCAGGTGGAGGAGGGCATCTGCGGCATCCCCACCGCCTTCTCCGCGTCCTACGGCAGCGGCAAGCCGGTCATCGGCTTTCTGGCGGAGTATGACGCCCTGTCAGGCCTGTCCCAGGAGGCGGGCAGCACCGAGTACCACGAGCTGGTGAAGGGAGGGAGCGGTCACGGCTGCGGCCACAATCTGCTGGGCGCGGGCGCCATGGCCGCCGCCATTGGTCTGAAGCACTACCTCGCCGGGACCGGTAAAAGCGGCACCGTCATTCTGTACGGCTGCCCCGGCGAGGAGGGCGTGGCCTCCAAGGCCTACATGGCCCGCGATGGCTTGTGGTACAATCTGGATGCGGCCCTGACCTGGCACGCCGGCGACTGCAACGAGGTCACCACCGGCTCCACCAACTCCTGCATCCAGATGCTGTATACCTTCCACGGTCTGGCCTCTCAGGCGTCTACCGCCCCGGAGCGGGGGCGCAGCGCTCTGGACGCCGTGGAGCTGATGAACGTAGGCGTGCAGTTCCTGCGGGAGCACATGCCCCGGGACGCCCGGATACACTACTCCATTCTGGACGCCGGCGGCGCCAGCCCCAATGTGGTGCAGCATCAGGCCAGTGTCCTGTATATGATCCGGTCCAACTTCGTGAAGGACTGCATCACCCTGCACCAACGGGTGGACAAGATCGCCCAGGGCGCGGCGCTGATGACGGACACCACCATCGAGCGGCGGTTCGTGGACGGCCTGTCCGACACCGTGTGCAACCACGCGCTGGAAAAGGTGCTGTACGACAACTTCGCGGAGCTGGGCGTACCGGCGTGTACGCCGGAGGAGCACGCCTTCATGGAGAAGCTGTCCGCCACCTACGCCGGCAGCGACATCCCCAGCGGCGTAGGCGCGGAGAACGATCCCGCCTTCGCCGAGAAGGTGCAGGCTCTGCGGACCGGCCACTTCAACGACTTTCTGGTGCCGCTGTACCAGGGTCCCGCCTTCAACGCTGGCTCCACCGACGTGGGCGACGTCAGCTACCAGTGCCCCACGGCCCAGATCCATATGGCGGTGTGGCCCAACCACGTGCCCTGCCACAGCTGGCAGGTGGTGTCCTGCAACAAGACGCCGCTGGCCCATCGGGCCACCGTCCATGCAGGCAAGGTGCTGTGCGCCGCGGCCATTGACCTCATCCAGCAGCCGGAGCTGCTGGAGCAGGCCAAGGCGGAGTTCCGGAAGCGCACTGCCGGAGGCTACACCTGCCCCATCCCTGCCGACGCCGTACCGGCGCCGTTGGACTGAGCGCGACAGCAAAAAAGAGCCGTATCCTTTCGGATACGGCTCTTTTCTGCTTATTTCTCCTGAGCTGCGGTCTGGTACTGACGCTTCAGGAAGGCCAGGAACAGCCGTGCCGGCGAGTTGGCCGCAGGCATGGACTTCACCGCCACGCCCAAACGGCGGGACAGGGGCCGGTCCAGCGGGATGACCCGCACCCGGTTCTCGTACCCCGCCAGAGAGAAGGCGGACAGCACCGACACGCCCAGTCCGCCGGCTACCATGGACAAAATTGCGCCATCGTCGGAGGCCGCTACCTCCAGACGCGGCGTGTCCGCCGGAAGATACTGTTCCACATACTGCTCAGGACAGGAGAGGAACGGCTCTTGCAGCAAGCGGGCCAGAGAGATGGTGCTCTCCGTCCACGGGAAGTCCTTGGGCGTCACCGCCACCAGAGGCGCGTCCGTCAGCGGGGTCCACTGGAAACCGCGGGCGCAGTTCTCGTCCACGATGGCCAGCTGGATACGGTCCTCCTCCAGGGCGGCGGCCAGCTCGCTGCCCTGCACCAGCACGTCCACCTTGATCTCGGGGTGGAGCTTCCGGAACTTCCGCAGCAGCTCCGGCAGGCTGGCCCTTGCGATGCTGGCAAAGCACCCGATGCGCAGGGCGCGGCCATAGACCTCTCCCTGTTCCTCTGCCTCCTGCCGCAGGGCGTCGCAGGCATTGATGACGCCGTGGATATAGGGCAGCAGGTGCTCCCCCTCCTCCGACAGGCAGACGCCCTTGCTGCTGCGCAGCAGCAGCGTACAGCCCAGCTCTGCCTCCAGCTTGCTGACCAGATGGGTCATGGCCGACTGGGTATACCCCAGCTGAACGGCAGCTTTGCCAAAGCTGCCGCACTGCACCGCGGTCAGCAGCGCCCGCAGCTTGCTATCATCCATAGGAACCTCGCTTTCGACGTTTTGCACAATTATTTCAAATTTATTTTTCAATATATCACAAAGTGCGTTGCTTTTCAATGGGATTTTTGTGAATTCCCCGTCAATTCTATGATATTTTCTGTCAATCCTCTTTCTACCATCACTTTTTTTAATGGGGTCATCAATAAGGGTCATTTCCGGAGTCATGAAAAAAATGATACCCTATATTTAAGTTTTGCATGACTTGCAAAATTCGGGAACAAAAGAGGAGAAAAGGAATTATGCAGAAAAAAACCAGTCTCGTCCGAGACATCATCGTGGTTGGCTTCGCGCTGTTTTCCATGTTTTTCGGCGCGGGCAACGTGATTTTCCCGCCCTATCTGGGCCTGGAGTCCGGTTCCCAGTGGGTGTCGGGCTTCGCTACCTATTTCATTGCCGACATCGGCCTGGCCATGCTGGCCATGTTCGCCCTGCTGCGGGTCGGCAGCAGCGAGGCTGTGGTCAGCCGCGTGGGCCAGATACCCGCAGCGGTATTGATGTCCGCCATTATCCTGTGCGTGGGTCCCATGGTGGCCATCCCCCGCACCTCCGCCACTACCTATGAGATGGCCATTGTCCCCAACCTGTCCGGCGTGAGCCCCGTGGTGTTTTCCATCCTGTTCTTCGCGCTGATCCTGGCGCTGTGCATCAGGGAATCCGCCGTGGTAGACATCGTGGGCAAAATCCTGACGCCGCTGCTGCTGCTGGGCCTGTTTGCCATCATCATCAAGGGCGTCATCACTCCGCTGGGTGAGCCCTCCGCCCTGCCCCAGATCGCCAACGTGGCCGTCACCGGCATCAAGGCCGGCTATCAGACCATGGATGCGCTGGCCGCCCTGCCCTTCGGCATCATCGTGCTGCAGAGCGTCACCGCCAAGGGCTACGACAGCGGCAGAAAACAGTTCCGCGTGGTGGGCGGCTCCGCCGTGCTGGCAGGTATCCTGCTGCTGGCCGTGTACATGGGTCTTGCCTATCTGGGCGCCACCGTGTCCGCCCAGTATGCCAACGATATCGGCCGCGCCCAGCTGATCATGGTCATCATCGAGGCCCTGATGGGCAAGGTGGGCATGGTGCTGTTCGGCGTGGTGGTGGGTCTGGCCTGCGTCACCACCGCCGTGGCCCTGACCAGCTCCGCCGCCGCCTATTTCACCGAGCTGTGCCGCGGCAAGGTGAGCTACAAGGTGTTCGTCATCGCCATCTGCGTGTTCAGCGCCGTGGTGTCCAATCTGGGTCTGGACCGCATCGTGGCCGTGGCCGCGCCGGTGCTGGATGTCATCTATCCTCCCACGCTGGTGCTGATCTTCATCTCCCTGCTGGCGCCCCATCTGCCGGACCGCATCAGCCGCGGCGCCGCCATCGGCGCCCTGCTGACCAGCGTACTGTGTACCCTCACCGCCAACGGCGTGGCCATCCCCCTGGTGGAGAGCCTGCCCCTGTACGATCTGGGCCTGAGCTGGCTGATCCCCGCCGCCGTGTTCGGTCTGGCCGCCTCCCTGCTGCGGAGCCATGCCCGCAAAGCGGAGAAGGTCTTTTCCAAGCCCAACGAAGAGCTTTGATCCGGCGCGAGCCGTCTCTCCTGAAGCAGGGGACCGTCTGATGGACGGTCCCCTGCTTTTCCGCGCTTTCCCGCATCCTTAACGCTTTTTTAGCGCCCGTCTGGCATATAATCAGGGCATCAAAACGGTGAAATGGGGCGAACGCATGGATATTTGGAAGGAATTGCAGGACGAGGGTATAGACGCGGCGCTGCTGGAGGAGATACGGCACTTCCGTGAGGCCCACCCTGTGCCGCCGGAGGCGCAGCCGCGCATCCCCGCACCCCAGTGTCTCTACTACGGCAAGGAGGTCTGGGAGAGCGCGGCGGCGGCCCTGCTGTGCGGACAGCACCTGCTGCTGGCGGGGCCAAAGGCCACCGGCAAGAACGTGCTGGCGGAGAACCTGGCCGCCGTGTTCGGCCGCCCCGTGTGGGATGTGTCCATGTACGTCAACGTGGACGCCGCCGCCCTCATCGGCGCGGATACCCTGCAAAAGGGTGAGGTGGTGTTCCGCGAGGGTCCCATCTGCCGCTGTGCGCGGCTGGGCGGCTTCGGTGTGCTGGACGAGGTGAATATGGCCAAGAACGAGGCACTGGCCGTGCTCCACGCCACGCTGGACCACCGCCGCGTCATCGATGTGCCCGGATATGAACGCATCACGCTGGACGATGCCGCCCGCTTTATCGGCACCATGAATTACGGCTACGCGGGGACCCGCGAGCTCAACGAAGCGCTGGTGTCCCGCTTCGTGGTGCTGGACATGCCGGTGATCTCCGATGCGGATCTGCAGAAGCTGCTGCGCCGCACGTTCCCCGACCTGACGCCCAGGTGGGCCGAGCAGTTCGCCCTGCTGTTCCACGACCTGCGGCAGAAGTGCGACAGCGGCGAGATCTCCACCAAGACGCTGGACCTGCGGGGCCTGCTGGCGGCGCTGCGGCTGATACGGGAGGGTATCCCCACGGGGCAGGCCCTGAAGCTGGGTATCATCAACAAGGCCTTTGAGCCCTTTGAGCGGCAGCTGGCGGCGGATACGGTGTGGGCCCGCATCCCCCAGGACGCCGGACGCAGCCAGCTGTTCGGAGTCTGATATGGACCGGCAGGAATTGCAGAGCCGCCGCGCCGCCAACCAGATCTGGAACGGTGCGGGCCGCTACGACGTGCCGCCGGAGCAGGCCGCCTTCGACGCCGACGGCGACCCCCGCCTGTATATGAACACCATCATCGGCCTTGCCAGCCGTGACTACGACTTCACCCGTTTCCAGCCCATGCTCCACACCTTTGAACAGCAGCCGCAGGGCGGCGTGTACGCCGATGTGTTCTGGATGGGGCTGGAAAACGCGCTGTACGAAAAGGAAGCGCCCCGACGTCCCGTGCTGACGGCCCTGCGGCAGGAGTACGCCCGTGCCCTGCTGGCGGAGAGCGGCGAGGGTGGACAGCCGCTGTCCCTTCCGGCAATACGCCGCGGTTGGGCCCAGCGGGTGCTGGGTCTGCCCCAGGACGGAAACGCGTCGCTTCGCGCCCTGCTGGACGGGCTGGCCTTCTCCCCCGACTGGGATGAGCAGGCCGTGACCCGCCGGACGGAGGAGCTGCTGTACCAATACTTCCATCGGGCGCGGCGCAGCGTCACCGACCGCCAGTGGGCGGCATTTGCAGGCCGCTCCCTGACCAAGGGCGGCGGCATCCGGTTCGTGAAGCCCAACGCCCTGCGGGCCCTGTCCCATACCGAGGGCGGCGGCACAGGCGGCGTCCAGACGCCCCGCATCCTGTCGTTTCTGCAGGGCCGCACGCCGGAGCCTATCCTGCGGCGCTACGTGGAGGACTGCTTCGGCGTGTCCATGCTGACGCCATCGGAGCTGGCGGAGGCGGAGCGCCTATTGTGTACCGGCCCCCACCGGAACTGCCGCCTGCACTTCACCCGGGGCACGCCGCCGGACCGTCCCCCCAGCCCCGCCGCCGCGTGGGACGCGGAGCACTTCCGGCAGCAGCGGGCCAAAAACCGCGCCTACTACCAGGCTCATCTGGCCCAGAATCAGATGACGCTGCACCAGCTGACTCAGAAGCTCCAGAACGTCCTGCTGCTGCGGCAGGACGAGGATGGCGCAGCCGCCCGCAGCGGCCGCCTGCGGCCGGAGCTGACGTGGCGGGCCGCGGCGCTGGACGATGAGCAGGTGTTCCTGCGCCGCCAGCCGGACCAGCCGGACGAGCTGTCAGTGGACATCCTGCTGGACGCCTCCGCGTCCCAGAATCTCCAGCAGGAGAAGCTGGCCACCCAGGCATACCTCATCGCGGAGAGCCTGACGCGATGCCATATCCCCGTGCGGGTCAGCTTTTTCTGCTCCGTCAGCGGCTGCACCGTGCTGCGCATCCTGCGGGACTTCGGGCATCCCGAGGAGAACGACGCCTGCTTCGACTACACCGCCGCCGGATGGAACCGCGACGGACTGGCCCTGCGGGCCATGGGATGGCTCATGCGGCGCAGCACCGTGGAAAACCGGCTGCTTCTGCTGCTGTCCGATGCCAGCCCCAACGATGACCAGCGCATCCCCATGGGCGCCCTGCCGCTGGGCGGGTACAGTTACAGCGGCAAGCGGGGTGTGGAGGACACCGCCGGCGAGGCGGCGGTGCTGCGGCGGCAGGGTATCCGCCCTGTCTGCATCTTCACCGGCTCCGATCAGGAGCTGGACAGTGCCCGCCGGATCTACGGCGCGGCGGTGGAGCGCATTCCCACCGCCGGATGGCTGGCCGACGCTGTCAGCCGCCTGCTGTGCGCCCAGCTGACACGCACGTAAAAACAGGACCTCCGGCAGTGCCGGAGGTCCTGTTTTTCGCTCTTTTCAGTTTTCCCAGCGCACCTGCATCTCCGTCACCAGCGGATAGCTCACCGGTGCGTCGCCGTCCAGATCGGCGCGGTGCATGTCCACGGCGGTGATCTGCCCGTTGTCGTAGGTGGTGTAGTAGTACACGCCGCGGTCGGCGTTGCAGCAGCCGGTGTACAGCGTCAGCTCGCAGGCCCCATCGTTCAGGCGGCAGCAGCCCCGCTGCTGCTCCACCGAGCCCAGGATGTGGAACAGCTGGCTCAGGCTCTCCGCCTCGCCGTCGCCGGACACGGAATTGGCCCGCACAAAGGCCGCCCGCACAAAACGGGACTGGGAGGACAGATCTCCGGGCAGGCCCATGGCCCCCATGCCGCGGCTGTATGTCTCCAGCGGCAGCTCCGGCGCGAAGCGGTTCACCGGCGGCTCCGGCGACAGCTGTGCGTAGTTGTTCAGAGCGAACAGCTGCATGGGAAACGGCGGGTTGTTGGTCAGCACCCCCGCCGGATCGTCGTAGACACGGACGCCGTCGGCCACCGACTCCACCACGAGGCAGCCGGTCCGGTCCGCCACCATCCAGTGGAGCTGGGCGGCAGGCAGTCCGGCGCAGAAGGGCGTGTCGGTGATGTTCACCTGCTCCAGCAGCTGCCGTGCCTCCGTCAGCGTGGCGCAGCGCCCCAGCAGCCACGGGATCAGCTCGAACTGGGCCACATTCTCCCGCTCCGCCACAGGCGGATGGTATACCGCGTTGCCCACGAAGTTCAGTCCCGCGATGCACAGGCCCTTCTCGTTCACCGCATCGTAGTACAGCGGGAAGCCATCCTGCATGTGGGCCATGCCGATCATGGCGTAGTGGGTCTCCATGACCGCGCCGCGGCGCAGCGCCAGTGGCCAGTTCCGGGGCGTGATGACCACACTCTCCCCGTAGGATCGCTCATAGTCCAGGTTCCGCCCGAAGTAAAAATTCCTTGTCTGATATGTTGCCGCCGTACACATGGCGCCGCCTCCTTTGTTTTTTCACAGTATGCCCCGCGGCGAGGGAAAAACTCGCCGTTGGGCTTTTTCCTCACATTCGTTTGTCCTTGTCCAGCACGGCCTGCACCGCCCCGTGGACTGCGGGCTCGAAGCCGCCCTGCTGGAGCGCCAGTAACCCCTCCACCGTGGTGCCGCCCGGAGACGTGACCTGATCGATCAGCGCCCATGGGTGCTGGCCGGACAGGCGCACCATGCGGCCGCTGCCCTCCGCCATGGCCGCGGCGATCTCCACCGCCATGCCCTTGGGCATACCGGCCTGCACCGCCGCCTCCGCCAGCGCGTTGATGTAGAGATATGTATAGGCCGGTGCGGCGCCGCCGATGGCGCCCACGATGCCCATAAACTTCTCCGGCACCTCCACCGCCGTGCCGAAGGTACTCAGCAGCCGCGCCGCCAGAGCCTTCTGCTCCTCTGTCACCTGTTCGCCGGCACACCAGCCGGTGACGGACGCGCCCACCACGGCGTTGATGTTGGGCATGGCGCGGACAATGCACCCGTGGCCCAGCCGGGCCGACAGCCATGCCAGCTCCTTCCCCGCCGCCACGGACAGGAACAGCTTCCCCGCCGCCAGCGGCGCGATCTCCTCCAGCACCCCCTCCAATATCTGAGGCTTCACCGCCAGCACCACCACGTCGCTGCGCTCCAGCACCTCCCGGTTGGACGCGCACAGCCGCAGGCCGCAGCTCTCCGCCAGCGCCTTTGCCTTTTCGGGATGGGGGTTGTGGCCGCAGAGGGCCACGCCCTCCAGCTGCGCCGCCGCGATGCCCCGCACCATGGCGGACGCCATGCTGCCAAGACCGATAAATCCGATGACCATATGCGTTCCCTCCTTAGTGCGGCATGACCTGCACGATGCCCCGTGCGCAGTCCACGGACACCTGCACGCCATCGCTGAGACGGCGGGTGGCATGTACCGCGCCGATGATCACCGGCTTGTGCAGCAGCAGGCCCACCGTGGCCGTGTGGCCCTCGGGGCTGATCTCCTCGCTGATGACGGCCGCCGCCTCCTTCATATAGGGCAGCAGGTCGTTGTTGGTATAGGGCACCACCAGCACGTCACCGGCGCGGAACTTGTGGGGCACCTCCTCCGGTGTGCGGCAGACGCACAGGGGGCCGGACACCGTACCGTCGCCGATACCGGTGCCGTTGACCAGCGCACCGCCCACCTGCTCAATACGGATCATATTGGTGGTGCCGGACACGCCCACCGGCACGCCGGCGGTAATGACCACCAGATCGCCGTGCTTCACAAGACCGGCCCGCTGCGCCGTCTCCACGGCGGAGTGTACCAGCTCATCGCTGTTCTCGGCCCGCTTCATCATGATGGGCACCAGGCCCCAGTACAACGCCATCTGACGCTGGATCTGGGGGTCCAGCAGCAGGGCCACCACCGTGGCCTCCGGACGGAACCGGCTGACCATCTGGGCCGTGATGCCCCCCTGGCTGACGGTGAGGATGGCGTCGGCGCCGATGTCCTCCGCCGTGGTACAGGCGGCATGGGCCGTGGCCGCCGTCACAGACAGGTGGGTATGGGCGGGCAGCACCGCCACGCGGGAACAGTCGATGCTGCTCTCGGTCTTGCGGGCGATGGCGTCCATGGTCTTGACGGCCTCCACCGGATACCTGCCCGCCGCCGTCTCGCCGGAGAGCATGATAGCGCTGGTGCCGTCATAGATGGCGTTGGCCACGTCGGTGATCTCGGCACGGGTGGGACGGGGATTTTCGATCATGGAGTCCAGCATCTGGGTGGCGGTGATGACCGGCTTGCCGCAGGCCACACACTGGGCGATCATGTCCTTCTGGATGGCGGGGATCTCCGTAAAGTCGATCTCCACGCCCATGTCGCCGCGGGCCACCATGACGCCGTCCGCCTCCGCCAGGATCTCCCGCAGGTTGCTGACGCCCTCTTGGTTCTCGATCTTGGCGATGATGCGGATGTGAGAGTGTACGCTGTCCAGCACCCGCCGGATCTCGCGGATGTCCGCGGCGCAGCGGACGAAGCTGGCGGCGATGAAGTCGAAGCCCTGCTCCACGCCGAACAGGATGTCGTCCCTGTCCTGCTGGCTCATGTAGGGCATGGACAGCGACACACCGGGCACGTTGACGCCCTTGTGGTCCTTCATGGTGCCGTCGTTCTCCACGCGGCAGCGGATGGTCTTACTGGTGGTCTCCAGCACCGTCAGCCGCACCAGTCCGTCGTCCAGCAGGATGGTGTCGCCCACGGTGACATCCTGGGGCAGCGCGGCGTAGCTGATGGCGCAGCGGGTCTCGTCGCCCTCCACGTCCTCATCGGTGGTCAGGGTGAACTCCTGCCCCGCCGTCAGCTCCACGGAGCCGTTTTTGAAGCTGCGCAGCCGCACCTCCGGCCCCTTGGTGTCCAGCATGGCCGCCACCGGCAGGTCCAGCTCCTCCCGCAGGGCCTTGACGGCGTCCAGCCGCACCTTGTGCTCGGGGTGGGTGCCGTGGGAGAAGTTGAAGCGGGCCACGTTCATACCGGCCAGCATCATCTCCCGCAGTACGCCCTCCCTGTCCGTGGCCGGGCCCAGCGTACATACGATCTTGGTCTTTCTCATGTTTTATGTGCTCCTTTCCAACGCGGGAAAGCGTTTGGTCATGTGATCGTTCCCATTCTCTTTTTTCTGCTGTCTATTTTAACAGTATCTGCCGCTGTGGGCAAGAGGATTCCTGACAGACAAAAGGCGACATTTGTCCGCCCCCAGCGTCTGCTCCACCGTCCGGCGGAACATCTCGCGGCGGTCATCCGGCACGAAGGCCAGCGCCGTACCGGCGAAGCCGCCGCCGTGTACACGGACGGCACCCTGTCCGCCCAGGGCACGGCGGCACACGGCCAGCGTCACCGCCAGCGCCTGCTGCCGCGGGTCCCCCGATATCACGTTCTGGAGATACTGCCATGACGACGCGCCGGAGGCGTTGACCAGCGCCAGAAACGCCGGAAAATCCCCTTTTCGCAGTGCCTCCGCCTCTGCGGCGGCGCGGCGGTTTTCGTCAAATACGTGGATGGCACGCAGCGCCGCCCGATCCCCCGCGGCGGCCCGCACCTCCGGCAGGCGGCGGTAAAATTCCGTCTCGTCCACCTGCCGCAGCACCTCCGCACCAAAGACGCGGCACACCTGCTCCAGCTCCGCGGGAATGGCGGCGTAGTCCGCCGTCAGATCCGCGTGGTCTGCGCCGCTGTCCACGATGAACAGGCCGTATCCGCTGGCGCCGAGATCGCAGTCGATACGCTCCGTCGCCGGATGGGCAGGGTCCGCAAAGTCCATATACACCAATCCGCCCACGCTGGAGGCCATCTGGTCCATCAGCCCGCAGGGCTTGCCGAAATAGTCTCTCTCCGCCGTCTGGCCCATGCGGGCGATGTCCTCCGGTGATACGCTCCCGCCGCAGCACAGGCCGCCGAACACCCTGCCCAGCAGCACCTCGAAGGCGGCGGAGCTGGAGAGCCCCGACCCCACCGGTACCTGAGACGTGACGCGCATGTCCAGCCCCGTCAGGACCGCGCCCCGCCGGATGAACTGGGCCGCCATGCCCCGCACCAGCGCCGCCGTGGTGTTCCGCTCCTCCGGTCGGGGCATCCAGTCCCCCAGCGCCACCTCCACCGGTGCAAAGCCCTGAGAAAAGACGCGGATGACACCGTCATGGTTGGGCGTCACCGCCGCCCGCATCTCCAGATCCACGGCGGCGGCCAGCACGCAGCCGTGCTGGTGGTCGGTGTGGTTGCCGCCCAGCTCCACCCGTCCGGGCGCGGAAAAATACTGCTCCATCTCGGTCCCTCCCGTCTCGTTCTCCCTGCATCATAGCCCGCTGTTCCGCCGCTGTCAACCGCTCTTGCATTTCCTACCATATTGGTATATAATGGGGATATCTTATGACAAGGGGGCGTTCCCATGATCTCCACCAAGGGCCGCTACTCCGTCCGCATCCTGCTGGATCTGGCGGAGCACCACAACGGCGGCTATATTCCCATGAAGGAGGTGGCCGCGCGGCAGGACATCTCCCTGAAATACATTGAGCGCCTGATGCCCGCCCTGAAATCGGCAGGGCTCATCGACAGCGTCCACGGCGCAGGCGGCGGCTACCGCCTGACCCGCCCGCCGGAGGAGTACAGCCTCTGGGAAATTCTGACGCTGGCGGAGGGCGACCTGGCGCCGGTGTCCTGTCTCCAGCGGAACGCCGCACCCTGCCGGCAGGCGGCGGAGTGCCGCACCCTGCCGGTGTGGCGGGGATACTACGACATGACGCGGCAGTACTTCTCCGGCATCACGCTGGCAGACCTGATGAACGCGCCTCAGGGCGACAACTACGTCATCTGAAAAAACCTCCCACGGCGGGGCCGTGGGAGGTTTTTTGCGCCTTTCTATATCGCCGCGTTATCAGTCCGCGAACAGCGGCGTGGACAGGTAGCGGTCGCCGGTATCCGGCAGCAGGGCCACGATGGTCTTACCCTCGTTCTCGGGGCGCTTGGCCAGCTCGATGGCCGCCCACAGCGCCGCGCCGGAGGAGATACCCACCAGCACGCCCTCGCTGTGACCTACCTCCTTACCCAGCTTGAAGGCATCGTCGTTGTCCACAGGGATGATCTCGTCATACACCTTGGTATCCAGCACGTCGGGCACGAAGCCGGCGCCGATGCCCTGGATCTTGTGGGAACCGGCCACGCCGGTGGACAGCACGGCGGAGGACTTGGGCTCCACCGCCACCACCTTTACGGCGGAGTTCCGGGACTTCAGGTACTGGCCCACGCCGGTGACGGTGCCGCCGGTGCCGACGCCGGCCACGAAGTAGTCCACCTTGCCGTCGGTATCGGCCCAGATCTCGGGGCCGGTGGTCTCAAAATGGGCCTTGGGGTTGGCGGGGTTCACGAACTGGCCGGGCACGAAGCTGTTGGGGATCTCCTTGGCCAGCTCGTCGGCCTTGGCAATGGCGCCCTTCATGCCCTTGGCGCCCTCGGTCAGCACCAGCTCCACGCCGTAGGCCTTCATCAGCTGGCGGCGCTCCACGCTCATGGTCTCCGGCATCACGATGATGATCCGGTAGCCCCGGGCGGCGGCCACGGAGGCCAGACCGATGCCGGTGTTGCCGGAGGTAGGCTCAATAATGACGCTGCCCTCCTTCAGCAGGCCCTTGGCCTCGGCGTCGTCGATCATGGCCTTGGCGATACGGTCCTTGACGCTGCCGGCGGGGTTAAAGTACTCCAGCTTGGCCAGCACCTTGGCCTTCAGGCCGAACTTCTTCTCAATATGGGTCAGCTCCAGCAGGGGGGTCTTACCGATCAGCTGGTCAGCGGAAGTGTAAATGTTAGACATAACGATTCTCCTTTTCGATATCACATATGTTGTTTATTCAGATGGTCTGCGGTGCGCTCCGGCGCGGAAAACAGCTGCCGCCGCAACATCGGAGATACGTATGCCCTTTCCGGCGTCTCATGGCCCGCCCTCCCTTTTGTTTCGTAATTACTACCTATCCGGTAGGTTGGTTACGTTATACCACGCCTGCCGGTATTTGTCAACGGGGAATTTGTATTTCGCGGAAAATCTTTTCACCCGCCGCGGCGCAGGGCATAGAATGAGAACGGAGAGGCTCTCTCCGTATTTTTTGTGACAGGAGGTCACAGGTTTTATGAGCATACATCTCCGTCATGCTGCCGCCTGCTATCAGGCCCCCGACGGGGAGGTGGAGGCGGTACGCGACGTATCCTTTGACGTGGCGCAGGGGGAGTTCGTCAGTCTGGTGGGGCCCTCCGGCTGCGGCAAGTCCACGCTGCTGAGCGCCATCGCCGGGTTGGAGCCTCTGACCGGCGGCACCGTCAACGTGGCGGGCCAGCCGGTGACGGGTCCCTCCCGCCGCGTTGGGTTCATGCCCCAGCGGGATCAGCTGTTTGAGTGGAAGAGCATCTGGGACAACGTAACGCTGGGTCTGGCGGTGCAGCGCGAGAGAGGGAGCGCCGCCTATGACCACGTGCGGGAGCTGCTGGACCGCTACGAGCTGTCGGGCTTTGCGGGAAAGCGGCCCTGCCAGCTGTCCGGCGGCATGCGGCAGCGCTGTGCGCTGATCCGGACACTGGCCTCAGATCCGGAGATCCTGCTGCTGGATGAGCCGTTTTCCGCGCTGGACTATCAGACGCGCCTTGCGGTATCGGCGGACATCTGGCGCATCATCCGCCAGGAGGGCAAGACGGCCCTGCTGGTGACTCACGACATCGCGGAGGCTGTGAGCATGTCCGACCGCGTGGTGGTGCTGTCCGCCCGCCCCGCCGTGGTGAAAACCGTGCTGGACATGGGCGCGCTGCGTGGCCTGCCGCCGCTGGAGCGGCGAAGCACAGCGGAGTTCCACCGCTATTTCGACTTGATATGGAAGGAGCTGGACGTTCATGGCTGACACTTCCCTGTCGCCCCGCCGTCTGGCGTATCTGGCCGGTGTACGGCGGCAGAAGCGGCGGGTCCGCATCTGGCAGCTCGCGCTGCTCATTGGCCTGTTCGGCTTTTGGGAGCTGAGCTGCCGCACCGGCCTGTCCGATGGCTTTCTGGTCAGCTGCCCCAGCCGCATGGCCGCCACATTCTGGTCGCTGTGCCGCTCCGGCCAGCTGCTGCACCACATCGGCGTGTCGTGTCTGGAGACGGTGCTGGGCTTCACCGCCGGCACCCTGCTGGGCACGGCGGCAGCCATCCTCATGTGGTGGTCGGACACGGCGGCCCGCATTTTAGACCCGTATCTGGTAGTGCTGAACGCCCTGCCCAAGACGGCACTGGGCCCCATCTTCATCGTCTGGATGGGCGCCGGGGCGGGGGCCATCGTCACCATGACGCTGGCCATCTCGCTGATCGTGACGATCCTGAACATGTATACCGGCTTTCGGGCCACCGACCCGGAAAAGGTGCGCCTGATGCGCACGCTGGGAGCCACACGGCGTCAGATCCTGTGGATGCTGGTGTTTCCCGCCAACTGCCCCACCCTGTTTTCCACGCTGAAGGTCAACGTGGGCCTGTCGTGGGTGGGCGTCATCATGGGTGAGTTTCTGGTCTCGCGGGCCGGTCTGGGCTATCTCATCGTCTACGGCTCTCAGGTATTCAACATGGATCTGGTGATGACCAGCGTGCTGATCCTGGCGGCTGCGGCGGTGCTGATGTACCTGCTGGTGCTGCGTGCGGAAAATATCCTGAATCACTATTGGGGGGTACGATCATGAAGAAACTGTTGACATTTTTCTGCGTTGCCGCCCTGCTGCTTCCGGTGCTGCTCACCGGCTGCGGCAGCGGCGGCGCCACCACGGTGCGGCTCAACGAGGTGACACACTCCGTGTTCTACGCGCCGCAGTACGTGGCCATGAGCCTGGGCTTCTTCGCCGACGAGGGGCTGAACGTGGAGCTGACCAATGGAGGCGGGGCGGATAAGGTCATGACCGCCGTGGTGTCCGGCAGCGCCGACATCGGTCTGGCGGGGCCGGAGAGCTGCATCTATATCTACAATCAGGGCAAGGACGACCACCCCGTGATCTTTGCCCAGCTCACCAAGCGGGACGGCTCGTTCCTGGTGGGCCGCACCGGCGGCAGCTTCTCCTGGGAGGACCTGCGGGGCGCCACGGTCATCGGCGGCCGCAAGGGCGGTGTGCCGGAGATGACGCTGGAGTACGTCATGAAGCAGAACGGCGTGGTGCCGCAGGTGGACGCGGTGGTGGACACCTCCGTGCAGTTCAACATGATGGCCGGCGCCTTCACCGGTGGTCAGGGGGACTATGTGACGCTGTTTGAGCCCACCGCCACCGAGGTGGAGCGGGCCGGTCACGGCTACGTCCTGTGCTCCATCGGCGAAGCCTCCGGCGAGATCCCCTATACTGCCTATTTCGCCAGCCAGAGCTATATGGCCGCGCATCCCGACGTGGTGCAGGGCTTCACCAACGCCATTGCCCGGGCCCAGCGCTGGATCGCGGAGCACACGGACCGCGAGGTGGCGGAGGCCATCTGCGATCAGTTCCCCGACACCAGCCTTGACGTGCTGGAGGCCGTCACGGCCCGCCACCGGCAGATCGATGCCTGGAACGAGGTACCCCGCATGGAGCAGTCCGCGCTGGAGCGTCTGGAAACGGTGATGACCGAGGCCGGTGAGCTGCAGAAGGAGGACTGGGTGGACTTCACCCAGCTGGTAGACAACAGCTACGCGGACAAAGCCGCCGCACAGCTGGGATAACCCGTCTGCGTCAGGCGTAACACATCATGAAAAAGAGGGAGAACGCTCCGCGTTCTCCCTCTTTTTTTATTTACGCATCGTCCGCCTCCTTCGCAGGCCGCGCCGCCTGCGGCCAGAGCGGTGCTTCTTCCCCGCTGGTGGCCACATACAGGTCCTCGCATCTCTGCTGGGCCGCTGTCAGTGTCTCGATGGCCCGCTCCATGGCATCCATGGCCGCCAGATACATCGCCTTGTAGTCCGCCATTTTCGTCCTCCCTTTCTTATTTGATATCTTTTTGATATCATTTTGAATTCTTATTATACAGCATCGGAATGATATCATCAAGCCATCAATTTGAAGTGGGTGATGTCATGGCAAACTACTATACGCCGTTTTCGCTGCGGGTCTCCGAGGAACTGCTGGACAAGGTGAAGCAGCTCGCGGCCGCGCACAAGCGCTCCGCCAACAAGGAGATAGAGTTCGCGCTGGAGCAATACGTGGCCGCCTATGAACAGGAGCACGGGAGCATCCGCCTGCCGCCGCAGGCGTAACACATCATGAAAAAGAGGGAGAACGCTCCGCGTTCTCCCTCTTTTTTCAGCTCAGTGCGCTGATGATGCTCTGGTACTTGTTGATGTCCGAGCCGCCGTTCCACGTCATAAAGCCGCCGCTGCAGCCGGTGTCCCGCAGAGCTCGGACCTCCGCCGCCACCTCCTCCGCGCCGTAGGTGTTGTACGGCTCGCGGATGGCGTTGTAGGCCTGTATCCACGTGCGCACCGCCGCCGGAGAGGCTGTCTCCGCCTGCCGCGCCGCCGCGGCCGCGCCGAACATGTGTACCGTGTCGTAGGGGTGTTCCCAGGGCTTGTAGTCCCCCTGGGCGCTGTAATGGTCGGGATAGGGCATGCCGGAGATGGCGTCCACCGCCGCGCTGATGGCCGGCCAGTACTGGCCGCAGGCGGTGACGTAGGGATTGGCGCACTCGCCGAACACGTCGCCGGACAGATAGTACCCCGCGCTGTGGAGCCGCTCCGCCGCGTACAGCAGGAACCTCTGCACCGCTTGGGCCTTGCTCTCGCCGTAGGCGTTGCGGTAGTCGATGGTCCCCGCCTTCTCGTAGCTATACGCCCCATCGGGGAAGCGGATATAGTCGAACTGGATCTCGTTGAAGCCCAGAGCCGCCGCCTCCAGCGCCAGATCCACCTTGTACTGCCACACCGTCCGGTCGTAGGCGCTGGGCCAGTACATGGAGCTGATCTTCAGAGGCGTACCCTCCAGGTCGCAGATGACCTGCTCCGGATGGTCCGCCGCCAGATGGGCGTCGTTGAACACGGTGATGCGTCCGATGAGGTAGTATCCCGCAGCCTTCAGCTTCTGAATGTTGGTCTGGAAGTTTTCTCTGGTGTCCATGGCCGCCGCGTAGGCGGACGGGCTGTACTGCTGCATCACCGGTGAGGCGTAGGACACGGCGGTACCGTCTACGATGTCCACCACGAAGGCGTTGACGCCGCTGCCCTCCGCCACGCGCAGGTAGCTGTCGGCGTACTGGACGGCGGAGCCGTTGAGGTACAGGGCCCGCACCTCATCGGGCATGACGTTGCCCTCGATGGCCCCCTTCTCCACAGGGTAGTAGTCCAGCCCCGCCGCATCGCCGCCGCCCCAGCTGTCGCCGCGGGAGGCGTGGAGCTGATACAGCTCCGCATCGTACTGGGCCAGAGCCTCGTCCTCCGTCATGCGGACGTTGGCAGCGGCGATATAGCCCTCGCCCCGCTGGCAGGACACCTGCCAGCGCAGCACCTCGCCGTTTTCGTCCAGCCCGTCGAAGCCGGTGACGGCGAGGGCCATGCCCTTTTCCACGGCGCAGCCCGGGACGGCCCCGGTCTCATCCAGCAGGCTCATGCCCCGCAGGGCGTACACCGTCTCCACCTGCACCGTCCGGCTGAGATCATCGGCCAGATGGGACGCGTCCAGCAGGACGTACCCCTCGCCGTTGACCACGCGGACGCGGCCGTCCTCACGGGGCGTCTCCACGTCTGCGGCCACGTAGGCCACCTGACTGCCCCGCACCAGTACGCCCAGCTCCGCGCCGCTGTCGGCGTCGTACACCGGCGCGGACGCCGTTTCCGACGCCACGTAGCCGATGGCCGTCTCCGGCGCCTTCGGCGGCTGCAGCTGCCGGTAGATATACACGCCCAGAACGGCCACCGCCGCCAGCGCCAGCAGGATAAAGAGGATCCCCGCGGTGCGGCCGGCGCTGCCGGTTTTCTCTTTTGTTGACATAGGCAAATTCTCCTTGTGCTCGTTGGTGTTACAGCGGACATTATACGATATTCTCCGCCATATTTCCACCCTGTTCTTCCTGCGGCGGCAAAATTTCCCCCCTTTTTCCGTTTTTCCCCACATTTCCGGTAGACAACGGTGGGAACGAATGGTATACTGTCAGTGATTATGTAAATCAGCGGCGTTCTCCGCCGCTTTGACGACTACTGAAAAGGCAGGGTGTATGCGATGAAAAGGATGAAGCGGAGCACCGCCATGGTGCTGGCCGCCGCCGTGGTGCTGAGCCTGCTGGCCACGGCGCTGCTGGCCGCCAGCAAGAACTGGCAGGACGCGGGACTGGGCGACCTGAGCCAGTACTACGAGACGGGCAACAGCGCCGACCCAGGCTACGTCTCCACCGTCCGCGGCGACAGCGGCGGCACGTCCTACGGCATCTATATGTTCGCCAGCAACGCCGGCACGCCCCTGAGCTTCGTCCAGTGGCTGCAGGAGTTCAAGTCCGGCTCCATCTACCGCGACATGGGCGACACGCTGTATAACGCCTACGCCTACGACCGCAACGGCAAGTACTCGCCCGGCTACGGCAGCAATTTCAACGCCACCTGGCGCAGCGTGGCCGACGACTACCCCGACGAGTTCATGCAGTCCCAGAAGGACTATTGGGAGACCCACGCCTATGCGGACCTGCTGAAGAACATCAAGTCCGCCGTCCCCTCCTTCGATCTGGATGACTACTCCGTGGCTCTGCGCAATGTGTTCTGGAGCCGCAGCGTCCACCACGGCGCAGGTGTGATCCGCGGCGCCAGCAGCAGCGATGGGCGCAGCGGCGCCACCGGCGTCATCCTCCGTGCCTTCGACTCTCTGGGCGGCTTCAAGAACCAGAGCGAGGCCCAGCTGATCCAGGCCATCTACGCCGAGTGCAGCCGTCTGGACAAGACCCCCGAGCCCAAGCGCATGACCGGCGACGCCGCCAGCAAATACGGTGTATCCGGCCAGTCCATGGCTTATTTCAGCGCCAACTCCGGCGACGTGCAGCTCAGCGTGTACAGCCGCCTGCACGTCAATGAACCGGCGGACGCGCTGGTAATGCTCTACGCCAACTCCGACGCCCCGCTGGCCGACGGTGCCTACCGCCTGTCGCCCCGCGGCACTACGGACCGCGGCATGGCCGCCGACCTGTCGGGTCTTACCAATATCTCCTCCGCCGCCTCCGTGCAGCTGACGTACTTCGCCAGCGGCTACTACACCCTGACGGTGGGCGATAAGCGCCTCAGCGATAACGGCGGCAAGGTCACGCTGGCCTCCGCCACTGCCGGCAACGAGCAGCTGTGGGCCCTCACCGGCGACAGCCCCTACTATCTCCAGAACCGCGCCACCGGCCGCTATCTGGCGCTCGCGGACAACAGCGTGTCCACTGTGAAGGACACCGCCGGCGCCACCAAGCTCCAGCTCACCGCCGATGGCAGTGTCTGGGGCGCCGAGGGTCTGTTCTACCCCGGCAGCGAGGGCAATGAAACCCAACTGCTGGCCAATAAATCCTCTTACCCCGTCCGCGGCGTCATCACCAGCAGCCTGCCCATCACCAGCGTCACCGTGAAGGCGGTGTCCTCCAGCGGCAGCACCGGCTTTACCGCCACCAGCAGCATCAAGGGCACCGTCTACTCCTACGACCTGTGGAAGCTGGACAGCGCCTGCGCCTTCAGCCGCCTCAGCGTCGGCGAGTACACCCTGACCATCACCGCGACAAACAGCGCAGGCACCGTGACTCTGGCGGAGTCCCAGTTCAAGGTCAACGCCAACAGTTCCTTCAGCCCCGGCGACCTCTCCGACGAGGAGTACGCCGTGTCCTTCCAGATAGGCGATGTGGTGGTCGAAAGCCGCATGTACCGCCTTACCGACACCTACGGCGAGCTGCCCACGGTGGACGAGGCCGGCTTCCAGGGCTGGTACCGCGAGGACGGCACGGAGATCTCCCCCAACTCGCCGGTGGCCGCCTCCAACCACACGCTTTACGCCCGCTTCGGCGACCTCTACACCGTCACCTTCCAGGTGGACGGCGAGACGGTCCGCACCTTCAAGCTGGCCCAGGGCGATCTCATCACCGCCCCTGCCAACCCCGTGAAGGCGGCGGACAGCAAGTACACGTACAGCTTCAAGAACTGGGTGGACCAGAACGGCGATGTTTTTGCCCCCAAGGCCACCTACATGGGCACCAAGGACATCACCTACACCGCCCAGTTCACCAAGACCGCCAAACCCGACCACGGCAGCGGCGATCCCACGGAGCCCTCCGGCGCGTTCCTCACCGGTATCGCGTCCCAGACCTCCGTCAAGACGCTGAACGACTCCGGCTACACCGTGTATGACGGTAAGAAGGAGATCACCTCCGGCTACGTGGGCACGGGCATGACCGCCGTCGGCGGCAGCTCCAGCCTGACCATCGTCGTCACCGGCGATGTCACCGGCGACGGCCGCATCACCATCACCGATGTGGTCAAGCTCCAGAACTACGCCGCCGGCGCAGGCGACCTGAACGAGGCCGCTCTGAAGGCCGCCGACATCAACGGCGACGGCCGTGTCACCATCACCGATGTGGTCCAGGCGGCCCAGGTCACCGTGGGCCAGCGCACCATCTGAGCAGGAGGTACTCCATGAAAAACATGAAAAACAAACTGCTTCGCACCGCCCTTTCTCTGGTCACAGCGTGCCTGCTGGTGCTGGCCATCCTGCCCCAGCGGGCGGAGGCCGCCGGCGCGTCCCTCTCCGGCAGCAGCAGCGTCCAGGCCGGCAATTCCGTGACGCTGACCCTGTCCGTGGACAGTAAGATCCTCGGCCTGACGGCGGACCTGAACTGCGGCGACGGCCTGTCCTTCACCAACTACTCCTGCTCCGTCAGCGGCTGGAGCATTCTTGTGAACCAGAACCATTTCAGCGTCTATGGCACCAACAGCGCCAGCGGCGGCATCATCACCGTGACGCTGAAGGTATCCTCCAGCGTTCAGGGCGGCGCGGCCCTCAGCGCCAGCTTCAGCAATATCGTGGCCTCCGACGGCGAGACCGACATCGACGTGGGCACCGCCAGCTGGACCGGCAGCGTGGCCGCCGCGCCCAGCGGCGACTGTACCCTGTCCGCCATCATGTGCGGCAACGCCACCCTGTCCCCCGCCTTCTCCTCCGGCACCACGTACTACACCGCCAAGGTCCCTTATAGCGTGTCCAAGCTGAGTCTGGATTATAACCGCAACGACAAGGGCCAGACCGTCAACATCAGCGGCAACGACCTGGCCGTAGGCGTCAACACCGTCACCCTGAAGGTCACGGCGGCCAACGGCACCACCAAGTCCTACGTCATTGAGGTCACCCGCGAGCAGGACCCCAACTACAAGGCCTCCACCGATGCCGCTTTGTCGGCGCTGGGCATTGAGGGTGCGACCCTCAGTCCCGCCTTCAGCAGCACCGTCCACGACTATGTGGCCTATGTGCCCTTTGAGACAAAAACGGTGAAGGTCAACGCCTCCGCCAACGACAGCAAGTCCAGCGGCATCACCGGCACCGGCGACATCACGCTGGACAAGGAGGGCGACAACCCCATTTCCGTGGTCTGCACCGCCGAGGACAAGACCACCAAACTGGAGTACACCGTCCACGTGGTCCGTATGCCGGAGTACACCGGCACCCTGCCCGTGATCTCCGCGGCGGAGCCGGAACCCGAGCCGGAACCGGAGCCCGAGCCCGAGCCGGAGACTCCCATGCTCCAGATCCCCGTGAGCATCAAGCTGCCCCTGCTGGGTGAGGTCCGCACCGTGGTCGCCCTGATCGGCGGCGTGGTGCTGGTGGCCGCCCTGCTGTTCCTGCTTGGCCTGTTCATCGGTCGCGGCACCGGCGGCGGTCCCGATGATGACGGCAACGGCCCCGATGACCGCGATGACCGCCCCGACCGCGGCGGCAGAGACCACCGCGAGGAGCGCGAGGAGCGCCGCGAGCGCCGTCACCCTGCGCCGGAGCGTTCCCGCCCCGCGCCCCGCATCGTGCCCCGTCAGGCGGAGCCGGTACAGCAGCCCGCTCCCAAGGCCCGTGACTGGAAGGACTTCGACATCCCGCTGGACGATGAGCCCACTGTCAGGCCCGCGCCTCAGCCCGCCGCTCCCGACAAGGACCTGCTGGCGGACACGGTGGATCAGGTACTGGCGGACGAGCCCACTCCCAAGGATGAGGAGGATGTGCGCACCATGTCTCTGGAGGACCTGCTGAAGGATATTCGCAGCATGTAACAAAAAAGAGTACGGACGCTTTCGCGTCCGTACTCTTTTTTTCTCACAGCGCCCCCTTGGGGCAGCTCTTCACACACTCCATGCACAGAATGCACTCCGTGCCGTTGGCCCGCCGGCGGGAGTTGTCCGTCATGTCCACCTCCATGGGGCACACCCTTCTGCACCGCCCGCAGGACACGCATTTGCTCTTGTCGCAGGTGATACGGACCAGGGAAAAATAGCTCATGGGCTTTAAGAACACCGTCACAGGGCACAGGTACTTGCAGAAGGCGCGGTTGTCCCGAAACGCAAAGGCCAGCAGGATACCTGCCCCGTAGTACAGTGCGTTGCCGATGACAAAGGCCCAGAACATGATGCGCTCCAGGTGCCCCACATTGGCCAGAAACAACGCCGCCACAAAGACCAGCGACAGCGTGAACGTCACGTACCGCAGCCAGCCGATGGGCTTCCGCGGTGTCTGCGGCGCCTTGTAGGGCAGGAAGTCCAGCACCATGGCCGTCCAGCAGGCGTACCCGCACCAGCCTCGCCCGAACAGCAGCGGCCCGAAGATCTTGGCCACGGCGTAGTGGATGGTGGCCGCCTCGAACACGCCGGTGAACAGGTAGTACCAGAATCCCTCGATCTGCATATTCTCCCCGCAGATCAGGCCCAGATACACCAGCATATACGATCCCACCAGCAGCTGCGTCATCCGTCGGGCGTGCTTGTATTTTCCCACGAACAGCGCCGTCCCCAGGGCGATAGAGCCGCCGATATAGCTAAAATTAAAGAGGTAGAACAGGTTGTCCTTGGTGAGCCACAGCACCACGGCCACCGTCTCGAACACCGCCAGCAGCGCCAGCGAGGGCAGATACTTCTTCATACCCTTACTGCCCTCTGCGGAGCAGGGAGGCCGCCTCGCGGGCCGCCGAAGCCGCGTCCTCGGTGTAGGCATCTGCGCCGATCTCGTCGCAGAAGCTCTGGCTGATAGGCGCACCGCCCACCAGGATCTTCACCCTTCCGCGGATGCCCATCTCCTCCGCCAAACGCACCACGTCCCGCATCTCCTGCATGGTGGTGGTCAGCAGGGAGGAACAGGCGATGATGCCGCAGTTCTGGTGCAGCGCGGCCTCCACGAATTTCTCCGGCGCCACGTCCACGCCCAGGTCCACCACCTCAATGCCGCTGCCCTCCATCATGATCTTCACCAGATTCTTGCCGATGTCGTGCATATCGCCCCGCACCGTACCGATGCAGGCGCGGCCCAGCTTCTCCGTGCCGCTGTCGGCCATGCAGGGCCGCAGCAGCTCCAGAGCTGCCTGCATACACCGCGCCGCCATCAGCATCTCCGGCACGAAGGCGATACCGGCGGAAAAGTCCACGCCCAGCCGGTCCATGCCCCGCATCAGCCCGCCGGACAGGATGTCCGCCGCCGCAATGCCCTGATCCAGCGCCTCCCCGCACAGGGCCAGCACCTTTTTCTGCTGTCCCCGCTGCAAAGCCGCCGCCACGCGGTCCAGCGCGTTGTCGCCGCTCTCCGCAGTCCGGACGGCATCGCCGCTCTCCTTCTGCGCCAGCACCCGCCGCGGCACCGGCGGCAGATCGAACTTCGGCAGGTGTACCTGCCGGTTATACCCGTCGATGGCCTCGTCGATATACCGGTCCACGTGGGGATACACCGTCCCCGCCAGTCCGTAGGTGATGGATGGGATGAAGTGCCCCAGCGGCCCGCAGGACGCCAGCACGTTCTTTGCGTAGTCCCGTATCTCCTCCGGCGACGCGTCGGCGCGGTCGATGGCGGCGCCCATGCCGCCCATCAGCACCAGTCTCCCCCTCAGCTGCCGCTGTAAGGCGGGGATATCGTTCTCCGGCAGCACGCCCTGCCACACCTGGATGCCGAGCTCCGCCATGTCCTCCACGATAGGCGCCAGATAGGAATCGGCGTGGTGGACGGCGATGCAGCCCCGGGACCGGATGTACCCATAGAACCGGCGGTACGGCTCCTTGAAAAACTCCCGCCACATCTCCGGCTGCATGAACAGGGCGTTCTTGGTGCCCCAGTCGTCGTGGGAGAAGATGACGTCCGGCTGCAGGTTGTCGATGAGCAGCTTCACATATCCCAGCCGGTACTCCGTGATGTACTCAATGAGCTCGTGCATCTCCTGCGGGTGCTCGTACAGCGCCGTCAGCGTGTCCTCAAAGCCCATCAGGAAATGGCACTGTTCAAAAATACCGGTGCCCATGAACCCTGCCAGCAGCTTCTCCTGCCCGCATGCCTCCCGCGCCTGCTGCCGGACGGCCTCCCAGCCCTCCGTGCAGTTGGCCGCCAGATCCGGCGCATGCACCGTCTCCCGCCACCGCGTCACGTCGGGACACACCGCAAGGCCATCGTGGGTGACGGGCATGGGCCCCGGCGCGTCCTCCGGAAAGCTGATGGTGGTGCCCCACCGGTCCACGCTGACGGTGCCCCGCTTCCGGTTGCCCCGCAGGTAGGTGTTGATGGGATCGCCCAGGCACATGTGCAGCGCCTCGTACTGCCGCAGCAGCCGGTCCGGCTGTCCGTCCGGCTTCAGAAGCTCCAGAAAGATCTCTTTCGCTGTCATCATCGCGCTCACCTCACAAAGACTCTTGACAAAGCAGCCCCGCACTGCTTAAAGTAGTGGTATCATTATAGAAATCTGGTTCCCCCCTGTCAAGTACGGCGCGGCCCTTTCATCCCATCACGGAGGTATTCACATATGGAACTGCATTTTCCCCTTATTCTGGACGGTGCCACCGGTACGGAGCTGCAAAAGCGCGGCTACACCGGCGACGTCAGCGCGGAGCAGTGGGTGCTGGCCCATCCGGACAGCATCCTGTCCATCCAGCGCGATTACGTGGCCGCCGGCAGCCAGGTGCTCTACACCCCCACCTTCGGCGGCAATGCCGTGAAGCTGGCGGAGCACGGCGTAACGGAGGACACCGCCGCCTATAACCGCCGTCTGGCGGACCTGTCCCGTCAGGCCGCGGACGGCAAGGCCCTGCTGGCCGGCGACCTGTCTCCCACCGGCCTGTTTCTGGCCCCTCTGGGCAGCGCCTCCTTCGACCAGCTGGTGGACGCCTACGCCCAACAGGCAGCCGGACTGGAAGCCGCCGGTGTGGACCTGTACGTCATTGAGACCATGATGACCCTGTCCGACGCCCGTGCCGCCGTGCTGGCCGTGCGCAGCGTCTCCGCCAAGCCCATCTTCGTCACCTTTACCTGCGACCAGAATGGCCGCAGCATCTCCGGCACCGACATCACCGCCGCCCTGCTGGTATTGCAGGGCATGGGCATCGACGCCTTCGGTCTCAACTGCTCGGCGGGGCCGGACCAGATGCTGCCCCAGCTCCGCCGCCTGCGAGAGTACGCCCGCATCCCCCTGATCGCCAAGCCCAACGCCGGCATGCCCACCATCGTGAACGGCAAGGCGGTGTACGACTGCACGCCGGAGCAGTTCACCGCGCTGGTGCCGGACATGCTGGCCTCCGGCGTCATGTTCTTCGGCGGCTGCTGCGGCACCACGCCGGAGCATATCGCAGCCCTGCGCGGTGCGCTGGACGGCGCGGCCATCACGCCTCCCGCCCCGCTGCACACAGATCTGCTGCCCGCCGCCACGGAGAAGCTCCCCGCCCTGCTGCCCGCCGACGCTGCCCACGGGCCAGTACTGGACGTGACCCCCGGTCTGGAGGATGCCCTGTCCGACGCGCTGGAGCGGGACGACCCCATGGTGGCCCTCCGCGTTGCCTCCATGGCGGACGTAAACGCGCTGGCGGCCTGCCAGTACCTGCTGACAAAGCCCCTGTGCCTGGTCTGCGGCGATGCCGCCGTGCTGGAGCAGGCCCTGCGGGTCTATCAGGGCCGCGCCCTGTACGAGGGCAGCCTGCCGGAGTCCGTTCTCCGGCCCCTGTCCGACAAATACGGCCTGCTGTTCTGAACCGCATAAAAAGAGGGGCGCTTCCCTTGGGGAAGCGCCCCTCCTTTTCTCATTTTTCGGCCTTCATGCGGAAGGTGTAGATGCCATCGGCGCACACGGTGCCGCCGTCGTCCTCCACCCACGCCCGCATCACCACGATGCTGTGACCCATCCGCACCGCCTCCGCGTGGGAGGTCAGCGTACCGCCTACCGCGCCCGCCGCCAGAAACCGCACGTCGCAGGTGACGGTACGGCACAGCGCGCCGCGGCTGCACGCCGCCGTCCCCGCCACCTGATCCATCATGGTGCAGTACACGCCGCCGTGTACGATGCCCATGGGGTTGCCGTGCCGCACCTCGGTGTGCAACTCCCCGCGGGCCCAGCCCTCGCCCATGGCCACGATGCGCATGCCGTTCTCCACGCCGAAGGTGTCCTTCTGGTTGGCCCGCTCCATCACGGCCGCATACAAGCTTTCCTTTTCCTGCTCTGTCATTTGCTCCTTATCCTTCCGCTATCAGCGTCATCTCGCCCAGCACCACATACCGGTAGTTGTCCGCCTCGTAGGAGCAGGTGCACAGCCCCACGATGCGTCCCGTGGGGATGCCCCGTCCCGCGTAGAACGTGGACTGGCTGATAAACCGCTCCAGATCCACAGTCTGGAACGATGTGTTGAATACCTCGTGCTCTCCGGGCACGATGAGGCCCGCGAACAGATCCACCCGATACGTCCCCGCGTTGGTGTAGACGTAGAGACACGGGTGCGCGTCGTAATACCATTGCTCCTTGTAGCCGTCGATGGACGCGAACATGGTGCGGTCCTTCATGTGGTGGCCGTACAGCATATTGCACTGTGCGCTGAAATCCCGCGGCGCCCGGGCGTCCAGAAAGATGGTGCCGTACTCGCTGTAATTGCCGTCCAGATCGTGATGCAGGTAGTATTCGTTGTTGCCATCGTAGGCGATCGGATAGCTGATGGGCGTCCCCGGACAGTACACGTAGCCGATGATGTCGGGATAGCGGGCCTGCCACCGGCTCAGGTCGATGTCCGCCGGCGGGCCGCTGTGCAGCGCCTTTTCCACCGTCTCGTCCGCACTGTCCCGCAGCTGCTGCACCGCCGCATCCAGCGGCTCTGCGGCGGACAGCGCCGCCTCCATCGCCGTACCGGCCCGCACCGCAGCTGACGCCAGCACCGGTACGGCATCCTCTCCGGCCGCGGGCGCCGCCGCCCCCGCCAACTGCACCGCCAGCCATGACGGCACGCCTACCACGGCCAGCGCCAGCAAAAATGCCGCCCAACGTCTCCTCATACTCCACGCGCCCCCACACAAAATATGCTCCATTATACGCGGCACGGCGGCGCACCGTCAAGCACCGCGCGGAAAAAATCTCCATTTTCCCGCCCTATGCCGCCGCGTCCTCCGCGCCCTCGCCGCAGAAAGCCGGCGCATCCTCGCACAGCCACCGCCGCCCGCCCTCAACAGCCGCTCGCCGCGCTCCCAACACAACGCTCCCGTTTCCCTATAAAAGCGCCGCAGCAGCAAAAAAGGACCGCCGCGCTTACGCGCGGCGGTCCTTTTTTATCGCATGTCCGTGAAGGGGTACGACTTATTTGTCGTACATCTCCACCAGCTTCTGCAGGTGCTCGAAGCGGGCCTTGGCCTCGTCCTCGTTGCGCTGGAACAGCACGTCCGCGCGCTCGGGGAACTCGCGGGTCAGACGGGAGTAGCGGGCCTCGTTCATCAGGAACTCCTGATAGCCGCCGGCGGGAGCCTTGGAATCCAGCGTGAACTTCTTCTCGCCCTCGGGGTTGTAGCGGAACAGGTTCCAATAGCCGCACTCCACAGCCTTCTTCATTTCCTTCTGGCAGTTCATCATGCCGCCCTTGATGCTGTGCATCTCGCAGGGGCTGTAGCCGATGATCAGGGACGGGCCGTGATAGGCCTCGGCCTCGGTAATGGCCTTGATGGTCTGCGCGGGGTTGGCGCCCATGGCCACCTGGGCCACGTACACATAGCCGTACTGCATGGCGATCCCAGACAGGCTCTTCTTCTTGATCTCCTTACCGGCTGCGGCGAACTGCGCCACCTGACCGATGTTGGAGGCCTTGGATGCCTGTCCGCCGGTGTTGGAGTACACCTCGGTGTCGAACACGAAGATGTTCACGTCCTGCTTGGAGGCGATGACGTGGTCCAGACCGCCGTAGCCGATGTCGTAGGCCCAGCCGTCGCCGCCGAAGATCCACATGGACTTCTTGGCCAGATATTCCTTCTTGCTGAGGATATCAACCGCCAGCGTGCAGGCAGCGCAGTCGCAGAACAGAGCGCCCTTGTCCTTCAGCTCAGCGGCGTGCGCAGCGAACTGAGGCACAGCGGCCAGCTCTTCCACGGTGCAGATGCTCTCCTCCAGAGCCTTGACATAGGCCTTGGCGGGCTCAGCGTTGGCGGTACCGTCGTCCATGGTGTCCAGCCACGCCTGAGCGGCGGCCTTCAGCTCCGGACGGGCCCACTCCACAGCGATGAGCTCGCGGGTCTTGTCGGCCAGATCCTGACGGATCTTGTTCTGGCCCACGAATATACCCAGACCGTGCTCCGCGTTATCCTCGAACAGGGAGTTGCACCATGCGGGGCCATGGCCCTCCTTGTTGGTGCAGTAGGGAGAGGTAGCCGCGGGACCACCCCAGATGGAGGAGCAGCCGGTGGCGTTGGAAACGTACATATGGTCGCCGAACAGCTGGGTGACGAGACGGGCATAGCTGGTCTCGGCGCAGCCGGCGCAGGAGCCGGAGAACTCCAGCATGGGCTGCTTGAACTGGCTGCCCTTGACGGTGTTGTCCTGCATGTCCTTCTTCTCGGACACCTCGGCCACGCAGTAGTCGAACACATCCTGCTGCGCAAGCTCGCCCTCCTGAGCCACCATGGTCAGCGCGTTGACGGGGCACGCGCCCACGCAGACGCCGCAGCCCATGCAGTCCAGCGGGCTGATGGCCATGGTGAACTGATAGGTTCCCTTGCCCTTGCCGGCCTTCACGTCCACGATCTTGGCGGCCCCGGGAGCCTTGGCGGCCTCATCGGCGGTCAGCGCGAAGGGACGGATGGTGGCATGGGGGCAGACATAGGCGCACTGGTTGCACTGGATGCACTTGGTGCTGTCCCAGGCGGGGACGGACACGGCCACGCCGCGCTTCTCATAGGCGGCTGCGCCCAGCTCGAACTGGCCGTCCACGTGATCGACGAAGGCGGAAACGGGCAGGCTGTCGCCGTCCATCTTGCCCACGGGGTTCAGAATGTCCTTGACCATCTTCACCAGCTCGGGCTTGCCCTTGAGCTGCTTGGGCTCCTTGGTATCCACAGCGTTGGCCCAGTCGGCGGGCACATCGATCTTCTTGTAGGCGGTGGCGCCCAGGTCGATGGCCTTGTAGTTCATATCCACCACGTCCTGGCC